>Ga0209212_1000010_pt1 | contig 458436 bp, 428 predicted proteins | sample RifGroC2_FD_183996 | JGI IMG/M metagenome (GOLD analysis project Ga0209212, IMG submission 183996) | Groundwater microbial communities from Rifle, Colorado, USA - Groundwater C2 (SPAdes) (version 2) | ecosystem: Environmental > Aquatic > Deep subsurface > Groundwater | place: Rifle, Colorado...
CATGCATTTGCGGTAGGAGAAAATCCCGTATCCACAAGCATCTGCTCTTTGCTCTGGTTGTAATCCACCGTCACACTAAAGGGCATACTGCCAAAGGGCAGCTTAGGGAGATTCTTAGCCATCTTCTGCTCCTTTGTTTGTGAAAAGAACAAGACAGATAGTTTTATCATATTTTAAAGAAAATGTCAAGAGAGAGGCCTTATTTTGCTTAAAATCCTCCCCTCTTGACATCTGCCCGCCCCCTCTGCTATACTAATCTCACGTTAATTTAACTTAAATAATCACAGCTTTCCCAGCTTCTTTCCTTTTGCTCCTCCCCTTTCATTTAGGGGCCCAAAAGGAACGGGACAAGCGGTTCCGTACTTTGCCTAAAAACAAAGACGATAAAAGGAGATAATTTATGTCCTATCAGATACCCTCAATTTTAGATATGCTTAAAGCTGGTGTTCATTTTGGCCACCAGTCTAACAAGTGGCACCCCAAAATGGCGCCTTTTATTTTTACCCAAAGAAATAAAGTGCACATTTTTGATTTGGAAAAAACCCAAGCCAAATTGGCTGAAGCTTTGGAATATCTTAAAAATGCCGCGGCCCAAAATCGCACTTTTTTAATTGTCAGCACCAAAGAACAGGCCAAACCAATCATTAAAAAGTATGCGGAAGAGGCCGGCGTTCCTTATATCACCGAAGGTTGGATAGGAGGCCTTTTAACCAACTTTGATGAAATCCATCAAACTTTGTTTAAAAAATACAAAAAATTAAAAGGTCTGAAAGAAACCGGCGAAATAACCAAATACACCAAAAAAGAACAAATCCGTTTAATGAAAGAATTGGATAAAATGGATAGATATCTTTCCAGCGTGGAAAAAATGGAAAGAAAACCCGACATTATTTTTATTGTTGACTTAAAAACAGAAAAAACCGCTTTTGAAGAAGCTTTAAAAATTGGCACTAAAATAGTGGCCATTTGTGATACCAATATCAATCCGGAAAAAATTGATTATGTCATTCCGGCTAATGACGATGCCACTCATTCCATTGAAATGATTGTTAAATTGGTGGCGGAAGCAATCAAAGACGGCAAAGCCTTGGGCGCTTCAACCGCTTCAGCAGTTAAAACAGAAACCGACAAGAAAAAAGAAACTGTTTCCAGTGTTTTTGCCGAATAAACAATAATTTAAATCAATCATATGGCTAAAAAAATAAAGACAATTATCAAATTGCAAATTCCCGCGGGGCAGGCCAATCCAGCGCCGCCAATCGGTCCGGCTTTGGGTCAACACGGTTTAAACATTGCCGAATTCTGCCAAAAATTTAATGCCGCCACTAAGGAAAAAATGGGTGAAATTACCCCGGTAGAAATTACCGTTTTTGAAGACAGAAGCTACACCTTTATCACCAAAACTCCTCCTGTGGCCGAATTATTAAAAAAAGCTGCCGGTATTACTAAAGGTTCTGGCAAACCCTTGCAAGAAAAAGTAGGCAAAGTCACCAAGGCGCAAGTTAAAGAAATCGCCGAAAAAAAATTGCCTGATTTAAACTGCACCACAGTGGAATCAGCTATGAGCATGGTAGAAGGCACAGCCAAGCAAATGGGACTTACAGTGGTTTAAATTATCTAATATTATTCTTAAAATCACAGGCCACAGAATCTTTTATATCTTAAACCAAAAACTATGTCCTCTAAATCTCAACTCATCCGCACCATTTATCTTTACGCCGTTTCCTTAATCACCCTGGTCATGATTATAATTGCCTCTTCCAGTTTAATAAACCTGGGATTAAAAACTTGGATTTTCACCAAAGCTGATCGTGCGGAATTTTACGAATCTTACCCGATAGCAATTGATTCCAAAACCAACGTCACTTCCACAGCCGAAGACAGAGAAAGATTTAAAAAGGATCAAGAGGAAAGATATGTAATTCAAAAACAATCAGAGGCAGTTAGATCTTTTTCTATGCTTTTAGTGGCCCTTCCTTTATTTTTCTTTCACTGGAGATTGTCTAAAAAAGATAAAGAAGAAAAAGAAAACTAAAAATAATTAACGTGGGAGAAATTTTGAAAAAATTTCATTAAAACCACAAACGCAAATATGCGCAGCAAAAAATATCTTAAATTAAAATCCCAAGTGGAAAGAAAAAAAGCTTATTCTTTAGAAGAGGCTATTGAGCTGGTGAAAAAAACTTCCGGTACAAAATTTGATGCCACTTTAGAGGTACATTTACGTCTGGGTATTGATCCTAAAAAAGGCGAAGAACAGATTCGCGGCACCATTGTGTTGCCTAACTCTTTTGGTAAATCCAAAATTGTCGCGGCCTTTGTGGAAGCCGGCAAAGAGGACGAAGCCAAAGCTGCCGGAGCCGATTTGGTTGGCGCGGAAGAAATGATTGAAGAAATCGCCAAAACCCAAAAAATTAATTTTGATGTAGCCGTGGCTACCCCTTCGATGATGCCCAAACTGGCCAAAGTGGCTAAAATTTTAGGACCTAAAGGTTTAATGCCTAACCCTAAAACAGAAACAGTGGGACCTAATATTAAGAAAATTATAGAAGAATTAAAAAAAGGCAAATTGGCTTTTAAAAATGATGATGGCGGCAACATTCACGTGGCAGTAGGCAAAGTTTCTTTTCCTACCGACAAAATTTTAGCCAACTTGCAAGCGGTTTTAGACGTAATTAAAAAAATCAAGCCGGCTTCTTCCAAAGGCACTTATATTAAAAATTCCATTTTAACATCCACCATGGGTCCGGCTGTAAAAATTCAAGTTGTTTAACTGTTTACAGGCCAATTAATAAAAGCTATAATAAAGAGCGGGGACAATCCCCCGCTTTTTATTAATTATTTTTTGGGTTTTTTAAATTATGACGCCAACAAATTTTGTCCGCCCTTCTTGGGATGAATACTTTATGGCCATGGCCAGAATTACCGCCACCCGGGCTAATTGTGACAGGTTGCACACCGGCTCTGTTTTAGTGAAAGATAAAAGAATTATTGCCACAGGCTACAATGGCGCTCCCCCAGGCCTGCCCACCTGCGATGAAGTGGGTCATTTACTAGAAGATGGCCACTGTGTTAGAACCATTCATGCCGAACATAACGCTATTTTACAAGTAGCGCGCTTGCAAGGCGCCTCTACCGAAGGAACCACCCTTTACACCCTCTATTCCCCTTGTATTCACTGTGCTAAATATTTGGTGGCGGCCGGAATCAAAAGAGTTGTCTATGATAAAGTCTACCGCAATCCGGAAGTAATTGATTACTTAAAAAATGCCAGCATTGATGTTGACCGGCATCAAGAAAACAAAAATTGGCTGACCGAATTAAGAGAACTGTTTAAGGAAGAAGCTACCGAAGTAAAAGCCAAAGAGGGTAACGTTAAAATGGAGGGCAAGAGATAAAAAATTATTAGAGTAAAAAGCATTCTTTTGTTTTTTCGCCAGCGAGGACTGTTTGAACCAGGCCCAATGCCGGGAGATGCAAGTTTAATAAAAGATACTCGGGCCGTTTTCCGACGCAGTCGGAAAGGCGAGTTCCGCAGCCAGAAAAAATAAAAGAATGATTTTAATAATATGGATGTTAATAAAAAAGTAATTTTAGGATTCACAGGACTTATCGCCAGCGGCAAAGGCACGGCGGCTAAATATTTAGAGGAAAAACACGGTGCCGCCACTTACCGTTTTTCCACTATGTTGCGCGACATTTTAAATCGCATTTATGTAAAACAAACTCGTGATAATTTAATTAGACTTTCGGAATTCATCCGCGACGCTTATGGCGAAGATGTAATGGCCAAAACCATTGGTCAGGATGCGGAAAAAGACGAACGGAAAATTATTGTCATAGAAGGCGTCCGACGTCTGGCTGACATCAGCTATTTAGGCCAACTTCCTAATTTTGTTTTAGTGGAAATTTTTGCTGACCCTAAAATCAGATATGAACGTTTGATCAAACGTGGAGAAAATGCCGATGACACTAAAAAAACTTATGAAGAATTTTTAGCCGACCATCAGCGTTCTACCGAACTTTCCATCCTAAATGTAATCACACAAGCCAAAGAAAAAATAGACAACAATGGCAATTGGGAAAACCTACACCGGCAATTAGATGATTTGGTTGCCAAATATACGTAATATGTTAATTGATTTGCATACTCACACCACTTTTTCCGACGGGCTAATGAAAGTGGAAGAATTGGTGGAAAAAGCCGGGAAAAGACGCCTTAAATTATTGGCCTTAACCGATCATGATACAGTGGCCGGACTTTCTTTATTTTTAAAATTGTGCCGAAAAAATAAAATACCGGCCATCGTAGGAATTGAATTGAGCACGGAATTGGAAGGACAGGAGTTGCATATTGTGGGATACAATTTTAATCGTTTTTTTAAACAGCTTTTACAAATTTTAAAACAACAGCAACACAAAAGAATAGAACGCGCCCGTAAAATAATTGCTCGTTTTCAAAAAATCGGCATTTATTTTGACAAAAAAACAATTCAAAACCTGCTTAGTCAACCTAATGTAGGCAAACCGCAATTAGGACGTGCTATTTTGCAAGGCACCTCTAACCAAAAAATACTAAAAAGGGTTTTTAATTTTCAAGGCAATCTTTCCGATTTCATTGGCGGATTTTTGGATCAACCGGGACAATTCGGTTATGTGCCTAAGAAAAAATTGGATAGTATTAAGGCGATTAAACTTATCTCATCAGCCGGGGGGGTGGCGGCATTGGCCCATCCGGATTTGGATTTAACTAATCAACAGCGCGCTGAGTATTTTATCAAAAAATTAAAACAAGTAGGATTGTGGGGTTTAGAAAATCCACATAATCGCTTAGAGGCGCAGCCTTTTTTTCAAAAGCTGGCGCAAAAAAATAATCTGGTTTTAACTTTTGGCTCAGATACACACAATATTAAAAATATAGGAGTAAAAATTAAAAAGGAGCAATTTAAAAATATCTTGGGGTTGTTAACGCAAAATTAAATCCGTCTTAATCTTTTTTTAAAAAAGTAAAAAATGATCAAAAAAATTCAAATTTTGTAATACTATCCAACCCCCAACCGGGTTGGTTTTTTTATTTGTAAAACCACTCTGTCTATGCTACAATATCTAAACAAAAATTCTTAATTTTACCCATAATTATGGCCGAAAAAGGACCACAGGAGGAAAAAAAATCTAATGAACTTTCTGTTTACAGCTTGGATTATTTAAAACCAGAAGTGGTAGCTGTGGCCTTTGCCAAATGTTCTCGTTCGCCAGAATCTTTTGCCGATATCGCCGCGGAATTAACCGATGCCAAATCCGCTGATTTTCATGAAAAATGGGTGGTGGGCTATGGACATTCCAGTGTAGCGGAACACGCCACCTTGCATATGGCCATAGAAAACGTTTCCATTTTGGCCACCAAAGCAATAGAAGACAATCGTTTAGCCTCTTACACGGAAAAATCCACTCGCTATCAAGTTTTTGATAAAACCAAATACTACAAACCGCAAAATATTCTAAATTCATCCTTGGCTGAGGAATATCAAAAAACCATGGATTATATTTTTGATACTTACACAGAGATGAATGAGCCTGTGAAAGAGTTCATTACCAAAAAATATCCGCGCGCAGAGGAAGAACCGGAAAAAATTTATAATGTCATTACCAAAGCGCGTATTTGTGATAATATTCGCTACCTTTTGCCCACCGCTACCCTAACTAATCTAGGTATGACCGCCAACGCTCGCGCATTTGAACACGCCATTGTTAAACTTTTGTCTCATCCCTTGGAAGAAATGCGTACTATTGGAGAACAAATGAAAAAAACAGCCCTAGAAATAACCCCCACTTTGATAAAATTCGCCAATGCCAATGAATACCTTAAACAAACTCCAACTAATTTAACCAATCTCTCCATCAATTTTTTGCCAACCGACAGCGCACCTGTTAACCCTGTAGAAATTGTACGATACGATGAAGAGGCGGAAGACAAATTAATTACCACACTCCTTTATCGCGGTTCCAATCTTCCTTACAAACAAATCTTAAGTGAGGTAAAAAAGATGCCCCAAGAAGCTAAAGAAAAAGTAATTGATGAAGCTTTAAAAAATCGAGCGGCTTTTGATGCTCCTTTGCGTGAACTGGAACACATCTATTATACTTTTGACATTTTAATGGATTATGGCGCTTTTCGCGACATTCAACGCCACCGCATGAATACGCAAACCAACCAGGATGTCACCATTGTACATGGTTATGAAACTCCGGAAGAAATTGTAGAGGCCGGCTTGCAAGACAAATTTAAAGAAGTAATGAATCGCGCCGTGGATCTTTATCAAAAAATTTATCCGATTTTCCCCAAAGAAGCACAGTATGTAGTGCCTTTGGCTTTTAGAAAACGCACACTTTTTACTTGGAATTTGCGGGAATTACACCATTTTATTTCCCTTAGAAGCGGCAAAAAGGGACACATTTCTTATCGCCGCATTGCCCAGGCTTGTTGGGAAAAATTAAACCAAGTACATCCCCTCTTAGCCAAGTATATTAAGGTTGATATGAGCGAAGGATCCTCTTCTTGGGCCTCTACCATGTTCAAGCCGGAGTATTCTTATAAACCAAAAATGGACTAAAGTATGTTTATCATGATAGATGGCATTGATGGCAGTGGCAAAAGTTTGCAAGCAGAACTGCTGATTAACCGTCTAAAAAAAGAAAATTACCCGGTGGAAATAATTAGTTTTCCGCAGTACGGACAAAAATCCGCCGCGGCCATTGAAGAATACCTTAATGGATTGTATGGCACGGCCGAAGAGGTGGGACCGCATCGCGCCTCGGTTCTTTATGCCGTGGATAGATTTGCCGCCGCTCCTAAAATAAGAAATTGGCTGCAAGAAAACAAAATTGTTATTGCCAACCGTTATGTCTCCTCCAACATGGGACATCAAGGGGGCAAGATTAAAGATAATGAGGAAAGAAAAAAATTCTTTGAGTGGAACGATGATCTGGAGTATAATATCTTTGGGATACCCAGGCCGGATCTTAACATAATTTTACATGTCACCGCCTCAATCGCTCAAGAATTGGTAGATAAAAAAGCGGCCCGCGAATATTTAGGTAATACCAAAAAAAGAGATTTACACGAAGCGGATATAGAACACTTAAAAAATGCGGAAAAAACTTATTTGGAGATCTCGACCTCTTTTCCTGATTTTCATTTGATAGAATGCGTGGAGAATGAAAATATTTTGCCTCCGGATAAAATCCATGAAAAAATTTGGGATCTAATTAAAGAAAAATTAAGTTAATTAATTTTATGAATTTAAGAAACAAATACGCTCTTTTTTATGTTTTAGGCCTCCTTAGTATTATTGTACCGGTTATTTTAATGCCGGCTTCTTTAAGACAAAACCTTAAAGCCTACATCATAATCTTTATTGTTTGGTTGGCCTTAAGAATCTACATCAACTACTGGTATGGCAAAAAAATAAATTTACCCAACACCGCTCATTTTTGGTCCAGTCTTTTTGTGGATGTGGGTTTTTTATTCATGCTTGGATTTGATCGCCAACTTTTGCCCGCTCTTAGTATTTTTAAAGAAGCGCTTAATATCTTTAAAGTTAACTGCAAAACTTTCCTAAAAATTCTTGGCTGGCTTTTAATTCCAGCGGTGCTTTTAATCATACTTAATATTTTTGACACTTTAACGAATCTTAAATACGTTAATTACAGTTTTCCAATTTATCTTTTGTTGTCAGCTTTAAGTTTTATCATTGGACTTTGGACGCAAATTGTCTTAATCAGATTAACCAGTGCCAGCTTAACTAAAGAACCTCTTAATGAAAAAATCCTTTACACGGAAAGCTGGAGGGACACCGCGCCATTTTTATGGATTTCTATTTTAATGGGTCTTATCATCATGGCCGGCACAATTCTTTTAGTGATTCCCGGCTTAATTTTTACCATCTGGTATTTATTTTCCCTTTACATCTTTGCTGTTGAAGGCAAGCGCGGTTATAGCGCCTTGCAAAGAAGCAAAGAACTGGTGCAAGGAAAATTTTGGGCAATAGTGTGGCGTCTGGTTGTCACTGGGTTTTTTTATGGGTTGATCATCTTTGTAATCATCGCCATTCCCACTTTAATCATTGGATTGATCACTCAATTTAATCAATTTTCTTCTGTCTTTTCTACTATGCCCTGGTGGCTAAACGCCCTGCAAAGCGTGACAGCTATCTTGGTCCTACCTTTAAATATCGGCCTCATGACTATAATGTTTAAAGATTTGAAAGATAATTCCCCCGCCCCGGAATCAATCCCGGCTAATCTAAACTAATTATGTATCAGCCGGTAATAGGACTAGAAATTCACCTTCAATTAAAAACTAAATCCAAAATGTTCTGCTCTTGCGATAATCGCGGAGAATATTTAGAGCCCAACACCACCATTTGTCCTATTTGTACAGGGCAGCCCGGCACGCTCCCGGTTCCTAATCAACAAGCGGCCGAGTGGGCGGTAAAAACCGCTCTGGCTTTAAATTGTCAAATTAATAAAATCAGTAAGTTTGATCGCAAGCACTATTTTTATCCCGATTTACCCAAGGGCTATCAAATCTCCCAATACGATTTGCCTGTTGGCGAAAAAGGTTTTGTGGAAATAGAAACTAAAGAAGGAGAGGAAGCGCTGGATAAATTAGTAGAGGAGGAAATACACGGGACAGAAAAAAAATCCAAGCCTTTAAAAAATAAAAAAAAGATTAGGCTGATCAGAATGCACATGGAAGAGGACGCGGCTAAAAATATACACTTGAGTGGCGATACTTTGGTGGATTTTAATCGCGCCGGCACTCCGTTGGTAGAAATTGTGACCGAGCCGGATATTTCTTCCAGCGCCGAGGCCAAAACTTTTTTGCAGGAATTGCAAACCATTGCCAGATTTTTACATATTTCCGATGCGGATATGGAAAAAGGACATCTGCGCTGTGATGTGAACGTTTCTCTACGACCGGAAGGCGACACTAAATTTTATCCCAAGACAGAAATCAAAAATTTAAATTCTTTTAAAGCCGTGGAAAGGGCCATTGAATACGAAATAAAAAGACAAAGTGAGTTATGGGATAAAGGAGATATTCCGGAAAAATTAACCACCCGCGGCTGGAACGATGCCAAACAAATTACCGAAGAACAACGTGTTAAAGAAGGTGCCGAAGATTATCGTTATCTACCTGAACCAGATATTCCTGCTTTTGATTTGACCAAAATTGCCGAGAGGGCTCAAGCTAATTTGCCAGAATTGCCAGCGCAAACCAGAAATCGTTTTGTAGAAGAATACGGACTTTCCAAATCCGATGCCCGCATCTTAACTTCCGAACCGGAGTGGGCGGAATTTACAGAAAATGTTTTTAGTGAAGCTTGGGAATGGCTTACTTCCCTGCCGGAGATGGAAGGAACGGAGGACGAAATTATGGACAAAAATCGCGCCCGGTTAGGAAAACTAGTTGGCGGCTGGCTCACTTCTAAATTAATGGGGCTGATGGCGGAAAACAAAATTGATATTAAAATTTTAAAAATTACCCCGGAAAATTTTGCCGAGTTTATCAGTTTAATTTATACCAATAAAATTAACAGCGCCAACGCCCAATTATTACTGGCCAAAATGTTAGAAGCCGGCGGCGACCCTTCCATAATTATGGAAGAGAATAAATTAGGACAAGTAAAAGATGATGATTTAATTAGTAAAGCAGTGGATAATGTAATAAAAATGAATCCGGATCAAGTAGAGCAATACAAAAACGGAAAAGTGGCCGTAATACAATTTCTGATAGGCAAAGTGATGAAGGAAACACAAGGACAAGTTGATCCGCAGACCGCGAAGGAAATGCTGGAAGAAAAGTTGAAATAAATGAGTAGGGACATAAAAAGACAGATTACTTTCTGTCTTTTTTGGTATTAAAAAAACAGCAACCGAGGAACACCTCAACCTTGCCTTTAAGCCAAAACTGCGCTAAACTGCACTTATCTATGCCCCAATTTAAGATTAAAGTCAAAATTAAGCCAGCTGGAGACCAACCTCAAGCCATTGAAAAATTATCCCAAGGGTTGCAAAAAGGATACTCCGCGCAGACCTTGCTTGGCGTCACCGGCTCTGGCAAAACCTTTACCGTTGCCAATGTAATTGCCAAAACAGGGTTGCCCACTCTTGTAATTGCCCACAACAAAACTTTGGCCGCCCAGCTCTGTAATGAATTTCGTGAAATTTTTCCGGATAACGCCGTGGAATACTTTGTTTCCTATTATGATTACTACCAACCAGAGGCCTACCTTCCCTCTTCCGATACCTACATAGAAAAAGAAGCGATGATCAATCAAGAAATTGATCGCTTGCGCCATGCCTGCACCCAAGCACTACTCTCCCGCCGTGATGTTATTATCGTCGCTTCTGTTTCCGCCATTTATGGCTTGGGCTCACCCAAAGAATATGAAAAAATTGTTTTGCATTTAAGACGCGGCCAAAAACTTAGCCGACGCGAAATGCTAGAACAACTTATTGAAATGCAATTCACCCGCACTAATAGTGAATTGAAACGCGGCTCTTTCCGCCTAACCGGACAGGTTTTTGAAATTATGCCGGTGAATGAAGAAATGATCTATCGTTTTGAAATTGGCGAAAAAATAAATTTGATTGAACTGGTTGACCCACTTACTCGCCAAATAAAAAGAGAACTGCCCGATGCTTGGTTTTTCCCTGCTCGGCATTATGTAGCCAGCCCCGAGTCGCGAGAAATGGCTTTTAAAAGTATCCGCCAAGAACTGGAACAGCAGTTGCAACTATTTCAAAAACAAGGAAAAATTTTAGAATACGAGCGCCTAAAACGCCGCGTTAATTACGATTTGGAACTCATTAAAAATATAGGTTATTGCAATGGCATAGAAAACTATTCTCGTCATTTTGAGGATCGCGCTACCGGCGAGCCACCTTTTACGTTACTGGACTATTTTAAAGAAGGTACTGGAAAATTTTTAACTGTGCTCGATGAATCCCACGTGACAGTTCCGCAAATCCGCGCCATGTATAGTGGAGACAAAGCCCGCAAAGATATTTTGGTAGAGCATGGCTTTCGCCTCCCCTCTGCACGTGATAATCGGCCCCTAACCTCTGATGAGTTCAACCAAAAGATTGAGCAAGTAATTTATGTCTCCGCCACGCCAGCCGAATTTGAAATCCAAAATAGTGAGCAAGTGGTGGAACAAATTGTCCGCCCCACTGGTTTAATTGATCCGGAAATAATCATCAGCCGAATTACTGGAAAAGGAAAAGAAAAATCACAAATTGAAGATTTACTGATTAGAATTGACGAACGCATTGCCAAAAAAGAAAGGGTTTTGGTCACCACACTCACTAAAAAAATGGCAGAAGATTTATCCGATTATCTGCTAAAGAAAAAAATTAAAGTAAAATATTTGCATAGTGGTATTGATACTTTGGAACGCATTGAAATTATTACCGCCTTGCGCAAAGGTGAGATTGATGTGATTGTGGGTGTGAATTTGCTTCGCGAAGGATTGGATTTGCCAGAAGTTACACTCGTGGCCATTTTAGACGCGGACAAAGAAGGATTTTTGCGCAGCCGCACCAGTTTAATTCAAACCATTGGTCGCGCCGCCAGAAATGTCAACGGCCAAGTTGTTATTTACGCCGACCAAATCACTGAATCCATTAAAATAGCAGTTGGAGAAACAGAAAGACGCCGCGAGATTCAGATCGCTTATAATAAAAATCATGGTATCACACCTAAAACAATTGAAAAAACCATCCGCAACATTTTGGAAGAATTTGGCATCACCGCCAAAGCCAAAGTCCCTAAAAGACGCACGTTATCAGAAACCACCAAGTTGGATATTTTAGGAGACGGCCGACCGGTGACGGAAATCATCAAAGAAAAAGAAAAGCTGATGCGCGAGGCGTCGGCGGAATTGGAATTTGAATTAGCTGCTATTTTGCGCGATGAAATAAGTGAACTTAAAAAAATAAATGCGACCGCGCAAAAGGCTAAAAAATAAATAAACGCTACAAAATTGATAATAAAAAAACTCTGATCATTGCTGATCGGAGTTGTTGTTAGACTAACTTACTTGAGGCCGTTCAAAACCTCAAAGTATCGCCGCGCCAAGGCCATTTCCACAGCCAGACTCATGGCGGCCGGGGTATAAATTTCCACCGAAAGATTATTATCCCGCAGGTGTCCCAATATTCTAGGCTTCAATTCTTCCAGTTCTTTTGTCGATTTGGCCCAAGCGGCAGTACTAACGCTTGTCTTGGCCAAGCTATCCACAACAAAGAAGGCGCCAATCTCATCAGCCATGTCAGGAGATTCCTGAATTACAGCCTCGAGCATTACCCTTGCCTCTTCACTATCCACAAAGTCAAAGGAAAAACCATTTGAAAGTCCCTTAGCAGTGGTTCGCACTTCGCCCAACTTAAAGTGTAAGGCGCAGACGCGGGCCAAATATTCCACCTGCTCATAAGTCAGCCCAAAACCAGTCAGAAAATGCTTCATTTTCAAGACGATTTCGCCAGAGGCAATTTCATGTCCCTTGAAACGGAAATTTGGCCGTATTCCGTCCGGTTTCATTCCCTGGAACTCCCGCCGGGTGAACTTTCCTAAATCATGCAGAGCCGGTGCAATAACCAGACACAGTTCCCACTTATTAAAGTGGCCGACCAACTCCGCGCCCAATCTCATCCCAGCCGGAGAAAAAACAGGACCAATAAATTGACCAGTATATCCTCTAGCATTATCAATCTTTTTACTGTGGGTGATGACTCCCCACTCATGCCAATTGGTTTCGTGCATGCGAGGATCATCAGGGTTCAGGGCAAAAGCTTGGCGGTAAGGGTCTTTCTTATCCTGATACAATTTGTCGTTCAGGATTAAAGCCCGTGCCAGCATGGGCATAATTTCAAAGAGCCTTGTCTGGATCGTGTCTGCATCCATCTTCTTCTGTTCAAAAATCATTTTCTTCTCCCTCTAAAGCTACCTTAATTTTATACTTTTTTAGGATTCTGTCAAGGCTATTGACAAAAAGCCCAAAATGTGCTATACTTTAAGGTTAAATTTGTTATTTTAAAGCTGATTTCTCCCTATTTGTGCCTTAAAAATCTTTAAGATAAGGTAGAAATAGGGAGAAATCCCAAGGCAAGTGCTATACCCAATTTCCACGGGTTAAAGTGGGAAAAGATGGAGGGAAAAATGAGTCTTTCATTAAAGATCCGGTTGTGGGGATTAGCGGCTCTGGTAGTACTGGCGGGAACAGCCGCCATCATTAATGAGGGCGCGGACACTGAGCCGGCCAACAATTCCACCCAGGAGACGAATCACCACGACCCCAACAGCTTCGAGGGGTGGTGCGATTCCATCAACAACAGCAACGTGAGTTGCCCCGGCCAAGACAAGTAGTTCCCTGTGCCCTAGTGGTACCATACCCAAGTCGCGAAAAAATCGTTCAAAAACGGAGGGACTAATGAATAACGGCGATCTCGTCTTCAACAGCAGCCCCAACCACATCAACGACAAAGTAGTGGAAGTCGGTGTGGTCAAGGCATGGGGGTGGGAGCAAATCTTGGGAACTCGGGGCATCTCGGCTCGAGTTGTCCAGTTCCGGTCTCCTGATGGACAATATCGGATCAACTACACCGGCGATATGCTGACAGCGGAGGAAGGCTACGAGTTCCTCAAGCAGCACTTCAAGCTACGGCAGGAGAGGTCGGGCGATGGCGACATCAAGGGGATATCCTTCCCCCGCTACCGCAAGTCCCGGACCATGAAAGAACTCGCCACCTTCGTAAAGGAGATGTTCGACACCCTGGCCAGGATCCCTGGTCATGCCTGGCTGACCGTTTCCTAGAACAACCTGTTCCTAACTCGCCCATGGCTAACGCTGTGGGCTTTTTTATAATTGCTAGTGAGCCCACAAGCGGAAGCGTGCTTCCATTTGGGGCGAACGACGCAATTTCAAGCGCCGTGGCAGCGCTTATTTTTACGCCCTCACCACTCATCGCCCATCTTGACTTTTCAGCCCAAAAATGTTACAGTAACAACAAACCTAACTTATCTACTACCCCCTAGCAAAATTTTGCGGGGGAATTTTGGGCTTATACAATCAATATTTAACCAATTTTATGCAAGACAAAATCATTATCAAAGGCGCACGCGAACACAATTTAAAAAATATCAGTTTAGAAATTCCCCGCAACAAAATGGTGGTCTTTACTGGTTTGTCCGGCTCGGGCAAATCCTCACTCGCATTTGACACCATCTTTGCCGAAGGTCAGCGCCGCTACATAGAATCCCTATCCGCCTATGCGCGGCAGTTTTTGGGCGGCATGCAAAAACCAGATGTTGATGAAATTGAGGGTCTTTCCCCTGCTATCTCCATTGATCAAAAGGCTCACAGCGCCAATCCCCGCTCCATCGTAGCCACTATCACGGAAATCTATGATTATCTGCGTGTTCTTTTTGCGCGTATTGGAGATCCACATTGTCCAATCTGCGGCGGAAAAATAGAAAAGATGACCACTGATGAAATCAAAGAACATATTTTTAAAAAAATAGATGAGATCAAAAAAGCCAACACGGCCAAAGATCCGTTAGAACTCTCTATTCTTTCTCCAGTAGTGCGCGGTCGCAAGGGTGAATATTATCAAATGCTTTATGATATTTATAACTCCGGATATTTGGAAGCGCGGGTGGATGGCAAAATCAAAAGTTTGCGTAATCAAATAATTTTGGATAAAAATGCCAAACACACAATTGAAATTGTCGTGGATAAAATTCCCATGGCGGAAAAATTTAAGACAGCGCAATCGGAATTAGGAAAATACAAAGTGAAAGATTTGAGCTCCAAAGAGCGTCTGGCCGAAGCGATTGCCAATGCTGTGGAATTATCTAACGGCATTGCCGCCGTAATTTTTCCCGATAAAAGCGAACAAATTTTTAGTACCGAATATTCTTGCCCCAACGATGGTTACAGTTTCCCAGAAATTGAGCCCCGTCTTTTCTCATTTAACAGTCCTTATGGATATTGTGAAGCCTGTACGGGACTTGGCACAGAATCTTTATGGAGTGATAATGTTTGTCCGGTTTGCCAAGGCAAAAGATTAAACCCCAACGCGCTTAATGTTAAAGTTGGCGGTAAAAATATTTGGGAAATAACAACTTTAAACGTTAGTGAAGCCCGAAACTTCTTTGAAGATTTAGCCAAAAAATTAAATACTACGGAGGAAGAAATTGCCGGAGCAATTTTAAAGGAAATTCAAAACCGCCTGGGATTTATGTTTGACGTGGGTTTGCATTATCTAACTTTAAATCGCAAGGCTGGTACTCTTTCCGGTGGAGAGGCGCAACGCATTCGCTTGGCTTCACAAGTGGGCACTAAACTTGTCGGTGCACTTTATGTTTTGGATGAACCAACAATTGGGTTGCATCAAAAAGACAATGCTCAATTAGTTTCCACTTTGCGTAAAATTTGTGATAGTGGCAACAGTATTATCGTGGTGGAACATGATGAAGATACAATTTTAGAAAGCGATTGGATAACAGACATCGGTCCCGGAGCCGGCAAACACGGCGGGGAAATAATTTTTTCCGGCCCCTTGGAAAATTTACTGGCGAACAGCAAAACAACAAAAGAAAAATCTTCATGTCAAATTATCGGCGATCCAGCCAAATCCTTAACCGGCAAATATTTGCGCGGCGAGTTAAAAATACCGCGGCCAACACAACGCCGCAGTGTTGACAAAAGCCAACCCAGAATAAAAATAAAAGGTGCCAAAGAACATAATTTAAAAAATATCAATGTAGAAATACCTTTGCGCCGTTTTGTGGCCTTAACTGGAGTATCTGGATCGGGTAAATCAACTTTGATGCATGATATTTTACTTCCAACCGTGGAAAGCCGTTTGAATCGTTTAGCTTTACCCAAAAATATTTCCAGCGTGAGCGGCACAGAATATCTTGACCGCGTAATTGTTATTGATCAATCGCCCATTGGCAGAACCTCTAGAAGCAACCCCGCTACCTACACCAAGGCTTTTGATCACATCAGAGAAATTTTTGCCGCCACAGAAGAAGCCAGAATCCGCGGTTTTAAACCTAGCCGTTTTAGTTTTAATGTGCCGGCCACACCGTCCGAGGAAGGCAGCCACAGGGGCCTGGGCGGACGCTGTGAGAATTGCGAAGGCAAAGGCGTGCTAGAAATTGAAATGCATTTTTTGCCCAGCGTGCAGATTGTTTGCGACGTTTGCAAAGGCAAAAGATTTAACCAGGAAACTTTGCAAGTGCACTACAAAAGCAAAAACATCTCTGATATTCTAAACATGACCATTGCCGAAGCTGAAGATTTTTTTAAAGATATTCCGTTCATTTATGACAAGCTCAAAATTCTTAATGAGGTGGGTTTGGATTATCTAACGCTTGGACAATCAGCCACCACCCTTTCTGGCGGCGAGGCCCAACGTATCAAATTATCACGCGAATTAGCCAAACACGGAACTACAAAAACTCTATACTTATTAGATGAGCCCACCACCGGCTTGCATTATGATGATGTGAGAAAATTACTGGAAGTCTTGGAACGATTAGTTAATCAAGGCAATACCATAATGGTGATTGAACACAATTTGGATGTAATCAAATGCGCCGATTGGATTATTGATTTGGGCCCGGAAGGCGGCGATGGCGGCGGCGAGGTGGTGGCAGAGGGTACTCCGGAAGAAGTGGCTAGACAAGTTGGCAGTTATACGGGAAAATATTTAAAGAGGATGCTAAAATAAAAAATGGTAGTAAGAGTGGTTTAAATTATTTGTAAAAAACTATAGCGGAAAAAGATCAGAAAATTAGAGATTTTTTTGAGGAAAAATAGTGGTCGGAAAACTTTTTGCTGAAGGCAAAAAGGCAAACGGGCAACCACGTAATTTTTCCGAAGTAAAAAATCCTAATTTTCAATCTCTTGAAGCGTGTTTTTTAAAAATAATTTAAGCCACTAGATAAAACATCATTTATGATCAATCTTAAAAATATTCCTAACTCCCCCGGCATCTACCTCTTTTATAATTCCCAAAAAGAGTTGATTTATGTTGGTAAAGCCACTTCCTTGAAAAATCGCGTGCGCAGTTATTTTGCTGGCCCTCAAAATCCCAGGCCAATTGAAATAATGATCCACGAAGTCATCAATATCAAATGGATCACCACTGATTCTGTTTTAGAAGCCATTATTTTAGAAGGTAATTACATTAAAAAATACCGTCCCAAATATAATATTGACTGGCGCGATGATAAAAGCTGGAATTATCTTGTTATCACTCGTGAGAAATTTCCCAAACTTTTGGCTGTGCGTGAACATGAAATAAAACAGGGTGCCAAAGTGGCGGAATCAAAATATAAATATCTCTTTGGGCCCTATCCCAATTTGAATACCCGGGCCACTTTAAAAATTTTACAAAAAATATTTTTCTTTTCCACTTGTAAGCCAAACCAAAAACGGCCGTGTTTTAATTATCAAATTGGTTTGTGTTTAGGCGTTTGCACCGGAGAAATTACAACTAAAGATTATTCACATAAAGTCATTGCGCCCTTAGTGCTTTTTCTTAAAGGCCAAAAAAAAAGTTTGCTGAAAAAATTGACGAGCGCAATGAAATTGGCGGCTAAAGAAAACAACTTTGAAGAAGCCAGCCGCTTGCGCGATCAGATTTGGAATTTACAAAAAATCCAAGACATCGCACTTTTGAATAAAGATTTTGTCAAAGAAAAAGAAGCGACTCAAAAAAAATCAGTCCTTATTGAAGGATATGACATCTCTAACTTGGGCACCACTGGCAAAGTTGGCAGTTTAGTTGTCTTTAATGAACTCGGTGCAATTAAATCAGAATATAAAAAATTTAATATCAAAACAGTTACTGGACAAAACGACGTAGATTGTTTAAAAGAAATTTTAAAACGCCGTCTTAATCATTGGGAGTGGCCTTTACCAGATTTAATTTTGGTTGACGGTGGCAAACCGCAAGTGAACGCGGCTAAACAGATATTAAATGAAGAAAAAATAAATTTGCCACTGGTGGGTATTGCTAAAGGTAAGGCTCGTAAAAAAAATGAATTTCATTTTGCAGCGGCTAAGAACAGTGAGGAAATTATTAAATGGGCTTTGCAAAACAAAGATCTACTTATAAAAGTCCGCGACGAAACTCATCGTTTTGCCATTCAATTTCAAAAACAAAAAAGAAAAATCCCGCGCGGTTAAACCACTGCGGGATGTTTAAAGCTAAGTTAAGAAGCTGTTAGTTGACTTGGAAATCGTAATCAAAGGGATTTTTCTTACCCTTAGGATAAAAATTGATCACCAACTTCTGTTGATCTCTTTCCACACGCACGGCAAATTCATAAATTACCTTGGGACGATGGAACATCTCGCGAGACTTTTTCTCCAACCAATTGGGCTGCTGGACCTTGGCAAACCACTCTCGCAAATAAGACTGGTTATAGTATGGATCTTGAGGCACCCCAACAAAGGCGACCCAGTAATTCAAACTATGGACGATGCTGTTGTCTAATTCCACTTGCACGTTAGACAAATCTCCACCAGACTGAAGAGCCTTATTTAGCAAACGGGTCAAGGCTAAATAAATCTTCTTCAAAGGGTCTGACTCAAAAAAAAGACTATGCTTTAAATCGCCATGCGGGTAATCCGGCGAATAAGCAATGGCACAAAAATAAACCTTAAGAACTTTCATGATTTACTCTCCTTTGTGAAAGAACCTTTTTTTATCAATGAAGCACAAAAAAAATTAACCCCAGACAACAGTGAAGATTACCACGTATCCTCAATAATGTCAACCCCCTCCGATTTTACACTCCGATTCTAGAAAAACTATATTCCCTTACCACGATCTTACCATCTCTTTCTTCTTTTAAGCATTTGAGTTTTTTAAATTCAAAAGAATTGGCAATTATTCTAACGTTTTTCCCAGCCTCTTTAATTATTTTATCTTCTAATTCCCACATCATTCTGGGTAGCAAATAAGTGAAAATTACATCGGCTTGTGATAAATCCATTGCAAATAAATCTTCTTTTTTTATAACAGCAGAAGAGCCCAGGGTTTTTCCTTTAACCCAGGCCAAAAGAAAAACACAGGGATTAACTTCTATACCCACGCATTTACTTCCCTTAATTTTAGAAGCTTCAAAAACCAAACGACCATCTCCGCAACCCAAGTCGTAAACCGTTTCTCCTGCTTTAATATCAGCCATTTTAATCATCATCTTAATGGCCCGGCGACGCGAAGAAACGTAAGGGGCTGTATTACGACGTGTTAAATCGTTTATTAAACTGCTAAAAGGAACAATAATAAAATAAAATATGGCGATTAAAAAAAATACCGACCCTAAAATCGCCAAAAAATAAAGCGAAAAAAGCATAAATTATTGAGCTAAAAAAACTTTAGTTAAATCTTCTGCCTCTTCTACATTTTCAATCCATTTAATTTCCGTAATACTTTTAAACCAAGTGATTTGACGCCTGGCATAATCATGTGTTCTAAATTTTATAAATTCCTTGGCCCTTTCCAAACTAATCTCTCCCCGCAAAAACATTCCTATTTCTTTATAACCGATTCCAGACATAGAAGGTAGACTCCATTTGTACCATTTAGAAATTAATTTTTGAGTTTCTTCTACCAAACCATTCTTAATTTGTTCTTCTACGCGTTCGTCAATTCTTTGATATAAAACCTCGCGTGTCTGAGTAATGCCGAGTTCTAAAGTTTCAAACAATTTTTCTCCTTTTCGCCAATTGCCGGCAAAAGATTGTCCGGTAAAATTAGCCACTTCTAAAGCCCTGACAACACGGCGTTTATTTTTTAAATCTATTTTTTCTGACGAAACCGGATCTATTTTTTTAAGTTCCTTTACTAATTCGGCTAAATCTTTTTTTTCTAAACTTTGACGCAAATCTAAATTGGGAGCCAGCCGGGGAATTTTTAAATTTTCTACAATCGCTTTAAGATAAAAACCGGTACCTCCAACCAAAATTGGTAAATTTCCCCGTTGTATAATTTCCGCCATTACTTGAAGGGCATATTCTTTAAATTCGGCGACGGAATAAATTTTATCAGGCTCTATTAAATCAATGCCATAATGTCGCACGCCTTCCACGTCAAAACATTCCCGACCATTTCCATCAACATTTTTTTTTCCTTCCACTTTGGCAGTACCAATATCCATACCCTTATAAATTTGCCTTGAATCAACAGAAATTATTTCACCTTTAAATTTTTGCGCCAAAAAAATTCCCAGAGCGGTTTTTCCCGAGGCGGTCGGTCCCACTACAGCAATTATTTTAGGTAATTTTTTAAACATAAATTCATTAAACAATTTCCCCACGTAAAACCCACATTCCCGCTTGTTCTACTTTCATTTTAACAATTTTTCCCACCAAACTCTCCCCACCTTTAAGCTGGGCAAACTTCATTTCGTAAGTATGACCGCTACATAAGCCATTTTCACATTTTTCTACCAATACCTCTATTTCTTTATCTTTAAAAATTTGATTCTTGCGCAAAACTATTTCCTCCATTAAATTCTGCAAAACCCACCACCGACGCTCTTTTTCTTCGCGGCTGACATCGTCTGACATTTTAAAAGCCGGGGTGCCGGAACGCGGACTATACTTGGCATTATAGGAAATATCAAAATCGGCTTGTTTATACAAATCAACTGTTTCTAAAAAATCTTCCGCGCTTTCACCGGGAAAACCAATAATGATATCCGTGCCCAGCGCTATACCAGGACGGGTTTTTTTTATTTTAGCGACTATTTCTAAATATTTTTCCTTACTATAATGACGATTCATTTGGGATAAAATTTTATCACTTCCCGCTTGCACCGGCAGATGCAAATAATTAACTTGCTTAGACAAATTTAAAGCGGCAATTATTTCATCATTCATATATTGTGGATCAGCGGCCGTGAAATGAATCCACTTAAGACCGCCTATTTGATTAAGTTCCCACAAAAGAGCGGCAAAATGATTTTTAAAAGGGTTGACTTTAGAAAAATTTTCCTCATCAGGAGCTTGATAGTTGTTAACTGTTTGGCCAAGCAAAATAATTTCCAAAAAACCCTTGTCTGCTAATTTTTTCACTTCCTGCAAAATTTTTTTTACCGGCCGATTACGTTCCCGGCCACGGCTATAAGGCACCACGCAATAAGCGCAAAAATTATTACAACCGGTTTGGATTGGAATAAATGCCTGAAAATTATTGGTATATTGCGGCGTAAAATCCAAATAATCCAACGCGGAGTTGGAAACCGACAAATACACACCCAAATTTTGCAGCATCTGAGGAAGATTAACTATATCAATAATGGGAAAAAATAAATCAGCCCCGGGGAAATTTTGACGTAATTTATTATTCTTATCTCTGCCGGGCAGACAACCGGTAACTGCTATTACCAAACGAGGATTATTTTTTTTAAGTTCTGCCAAATTTTTTACCTCGCCGATTACCCTGTCTTCCGCACTTTGCCTTACACTGCAAGAATTCAAAATAATCAAATCAGACTCTTCCGGCCTTTCAACTTTTTCCCAGCCTAAATCACACAAAAAACCGGCAATTCTTTCTGAATCGCTCTTATTCATCTGACAGCCGTAAGTGATAAGATAAAACTTCATAATAACTTATATTCTACTAAAAATGACTAAAAAATCAACCCCCTCCGCCCCTAAGACTTACTGCTTAACAAAAAAAAAGACCTCCGTATTAACGGAGGACTTTTTCTACTGATCTATCTTAATTTTTACACGACTCATTTCTTTAGGTACGGACAAAATCCAAGCCGGTGATAATTTAACCACGGCCTTTTCTATCCAGGGCAAAGAACGCAAATATTCTTCTACTATGGACTTTTTCTGACCCAAAATTTTACTTTTATCTATCACATCTTCCAAGTAACTAACTTGAGCCAGAGCATCTTGAGCTACTTTTAATTCGGCTGTTCTTGCTTTAAGATCAAACTTATTTAAACTAATCACCGGCAAATCCGGTTTGCCAACCACTACTTCATTCTCACTTAAAGCCGCCCGCAATTGTTCTGATAAAATTTTATTCAAACTCTGACTATTGTAAAATACTCCAATCACCACAACTTCTCCGGCTATTTTAAAACTATCGGCGGCTTCGCCTAATTTGGCCGCGCTTTTGTAAGATTGCGAGGAAACCTGCCAAACCGCATTATCAAAATTGACAGTGGATGTGCTTGTTTGCTTTAATTCATCCTGCGCCTGAACGGCCAATTCTTTAATTAAAGTTTCACCGGCTGTTTTTATGTCATCATCAGTGATTGTTTTTATAAATTTTAAGCCACCGGTCATTTTTTCTTTGTTCTCCGCAAAAATTACTTTTTGCAATTCCGTCGACAACCCGGGAATAGTAAATTCAGTCGGTCCAATTTCGTTTTCCACGCCAACTTTATCAGAATAAACATCTGATTCTGCCTGTCCCCGCGCCGGTATTACTAAAGTTTTTTTCATTCTAAACAAAATATTATTTGGAGATAACAATCTGGTGGTAGCTATCAAGGTTCTATCTTGATTAGTCTGGTTGTAAATTGTCACTCTGCCAGTAGCCTGACTGGGGGTTCCTTCGCCCTCGTCAGTCACGGCAACAAACTTCTCATTTTTTATATTTTTCTGCAAAACCATTCCATTAATTTGATTGGGGCCGGGATTTTGTGGTACTACGCCTAAAAGGAAATCCGCTTTAACATTTTTAGGTTTTAAAGATAAAGAAATTTCCGCCTTGCCCAGGGTAAAATACAAAACTCCCAAAATTAAAACCAACGCCACACCCAAAAAGGTTAAAGCAATAGTGCGATAAAAACGCGGCGAAGGATTAAAATCCTGCGGAATTATTATTGGCGCCTTAGAAAAAAACTCCTCTTCTAATTCCGGAGGCACATTAATTAACGGCTCTGAAATTATTTTTTTCTTACGCGGCCGAGCCGTGATAGTTTTGCGTGGAGGCATAAAAAATTAAATTTTTAAATTTTAATAACAAATTTTGTAGATAAATTGGTTAAACAGCGCAAATTGAGGGCGAAATAAAAAAACTATTCCACCACTCTAAAAACTTCTTCAACCGAAGTGATGCCTTGTAAAGCTTTTAGCAAACCGTCTTGAGCCATAGTGATCATACCATTCTTAATAGCCACCTCTTCCATAGCATAACCGGAAACATCATTTTTTAAAATTAAAGCCTCAATTTCTTTGTTCATTTCTAAAAGTTCATAGATACCAATACGTCCTTTATAACCCAAGCCATTACATGCTTCGCAACCAACAGGACCATAAAATTTTAAATTATCTAAAATGATTTGATGCTTGGTTAAAAATTCCGCTGGTAATTTTTGTAAAGTTTCTCTAGCTTTCTTTAAAGACATTTCCTCAAGAGAAATTTCTTTTTTACAAACATTGCACAAACGACGCACCAAGCGTTGACCCATGACCGCATTTAAAGCTGGCGCCAGCAAAAAGGGTTTAACGCCCATAGATAAAAACCTGGGCACAGCTCCAGCGGCATTATTGGTATGGATGGTAGAAAGCATAAAATGCCCGGTCAAAGCCGCTTGAATAGCCGTTTCCGCTGTTTCTAAATCTCTAATTTCACCTACCATGACAATATCCGGATCTTGACGCAACAAGGAACGCAAACCTTTGACAAAAGTATATTCACGGCTGGCATCAATTTGGCTTTGATTAACCCCCGGCATTTTATATTCCACAGGATCTTCTAAAGTAATAATTTTTACTCCCGGTTTATTTAATTGCTGTAAAATGGCATACAAAGTGGTAGTTTTACCGGATCCAGTGGGGCCGGTTGTAATTACCATACCCGAAGGTCTTTCTATTTGTTTTTTTAAAGCCCCCAGAAGGGTGTCTTGTAAACCCAACTCTTCAAAACTTAAAGCTGACACTGATTTTAAAATGCGCATTACCACTGATTCCCCAAAAACCGTAGGCAAAGTAGAAACACGAACATCAACTTTTGCGTTTTTCAAAACAATGGTATAACGGCCGTCTTGCGGGGTATCAATAATATTAATTTTCAATCCCGCCAAAAGTTTGATCCTGGAAATTATCCGTGACCATAATTCTTTAGAAATTAACCCTGCTTCTTGCAAAATTCCGTCCAAACGATAGCGTACCACCGCACCCTCTTCTTCAGATTCCACGTGAACATCCGAAGCCTCCAATTTTAAAGCAGCCGCCACCAACAGAGTAACCGAGTCTGTCACATTATCAAGATTGGCCAATTGTTTTTTAAACTCTATTAAAGAATTGATGCTGGAGCCTAAACGTTCCAAATCTTGTTCCGTGATACTAACATCTTTGGTGATTGGTTTAATAACAGGCAGAGCGGAATAAAATTTAACCGCTTCTTTAAAGCTGTTTTCCGAAATTAAATAAATAACGCCGCGGCTGTGATGCCTTTCTTCCAGAACATGCAAAAGTTCTTTGGCTTCTTCTTTTTGTGGATTGATGGCGCCCAACCTAATTTCCGATCCGGTAAACAAAAAACACACGACCTTCTTTTTTTGCGCTTCAATCTCGGGAATTAAACTAATGGCTTCCGCTGTAATTGGAAAACGAAAAAGATTAATATAAGGCGCGCCCAAAGACCCCGCCAATTTTTCCGCCTCGGTCTCTTTTTCTTTAATGACAATATCATGCATCTTGCCGGCCAATTTGGCGGCCGATTCATCAGAGGCTAATTTTAAAGACACTTTAGGCATAAATAAAAACTAACGACGAAATAATTGATTAGCTAAACGATGTAATTTGGCTGTGGCCGTTCCTTCTTCCATTCGTTTAAAAAGCAAAGTCCAAGCCACGGTATGGAAGGTCCCTAAAAATCCGGCCAACCATAAAATTAAGAGGATAGAAAATAAGGTTCCTAAGAAAAAAGCCACGTTGGTTAAAACAGGAAAAAGGATTAATAAACCAAAAAAAACAAAAAGAAAAGTAGGAATAGCAATAATAAACAAACCAAAAATCGTTAAAATACCAAATAAAAAATTAAGCAAAAAAATCACCACGGCCATTTCTAAACTGGTTAACCAATTTTTTATAAAAAGAAACCAAGCCATCTTTAAAGATTTTAACAAAGGATACTTCTTAATAGTGGCATAAGCCCCGGCCAGAACCATTAAAAGTGAAGCAATGATGGTAATAACTACCCCCAAAATAAAGAGAATGGGATAAATCCAAGGCCAGATATTGGAATTGTAGCCGCTCCAAATAAGCCACAGAGGAAAAATACTTAATAAAATGGCCAACCCCACAATGATTTTTAAGACTAGCAAAGGCCAAAAAACCAACCAAAAATTTTTATTAGTTTGCTGCCAAATTTTTCCCAAATCCATTTTTTTACCTTCATATTTATCCGTAGCCAAAATTAAAGTGGCAAAAGAACGAACAATCATCAGAACAAAAAAAACAGCCAAGCCCAAGCAAAGAAGAAACAACATTATTAACAAAGGAATTTTTGACCAACCACCAACAAAGTGCATTTCTGCTCGCCAAAAAAATGGCAAATGGGGAGTGAAAATCATTTGAACATTGCGGCTAAAAATTTCTAAAGCGCCGCCAGTGGCGATAAAGGCACTAAAAATACCAAAAACCCACATCATTTTATGATGCCAGGAAATTTTCCAAGCCTGACTGATAATTTGACGATAAAGAGAAGAATGTTTGGTAGACATAAAGAACTAAGATAAACAAAAAATAATTAAGTTAATTTAACTTAATGTTATTATACCAAATTTTAAAATTTGGGTCTAACAAACATGCCTAAGCATCTTTAAATTAAAAAACGCTCCTTAAATAAGAAGCGCTTTTTAATTTAAAATTTTTTTTACCCCTTCATTATCTCTTTAAACTCTTCTTGTTCCACCACTTCTTTTTCTAACAGCACTTTAACCAATTTGTCCATCTGTACACGATATCGGCCAATTATTTCCCCGGCTTTGTTTTTAGCCTCTTCCAAAATTCTAGAAATCTCCGCGTCAATTAGCTCAGCTGTCTTTTCACTATAACTTTTCTTCTCATGAATTTCTTGAGCCAAAAAAATCAATTCTTCATTATCAGCAAACATTCTGGGTCCTAATTTGTCACTCATGCCAAAACGCATTACCATAGAAGTGACTGACTGTGTGACTTTTTTTAAATCACTAGAAGGTCCGGTAGAAAGCTGGTCCTCACCATAAATAATTTTTTCTGCCATAAATCCGCCAAGCATCATAGATAAATTATCTTTCATTTTGGACAAAGTTTGATAATGTACATCTTTTTCCGGCATAGATAAAGTATAGCCCCCGGCTAATCCCCGACCGACAATAGAAACCTTGCGCACAGGATCACAGCCTGGCAAAAAATTGGCTACCACGGCATGTCCGGCTTCGTGATAAGCAGTCATTGTCTTATCTTTTTCTGTCATCACGCGAGACTTTTTCTCCGGGCCCAAAATTACTTTTTCTATGCTCTCTAAAATTTCTTCTTCGCCTACTTGTTTTTTACCGCGGCGCACTGCTAAAATAGCCGCCTCATTTAAAAGATTAGCCAAATCCGCTCCGGAAAAGCCTGGAGTACGCTCGGCAATTTTACGCAAAGAAACATTTTTAGCCAGCGGCTTACCTTTGGCGTGAACAAACAAAATTTCTTCTCTGTCTTGAATATCCGGCATGTCAATTATTACGCGACGGTCAAAACGACCCGGACGCAACAGGGCTGGATCTAAAACATCCGGTCTGTTGGTGGCCGCAATCACGATAACACCCAAATTGGGTTCAAAACCATCCATTTCTACCAAAATTTGATTTAAAGTTTGTTCTCTTTCATCATGCGAACCACCCAGCCCTGCTCCACGGCGACGTCCCACAGCGTCAATCTCATCAATGAAAACAATGGCTGGGGCTTCTTTCTTGGCGCGCTTGAACAAATCGCGCACGCGGGAGGCGCCTACACCCACAAACATTTCCACAAATTCCGAACCGGACATGTGCAAGAACGGCACATTGGCTTCTCCGGCCACAGCTTTAGCTAACAAAGTTTTGCCGGTACCAGGAGCACCCATCAATAAAACTCCCTTGGGGATCTTAGCACCCATCTCGGCAAATCTTTTAGGAGTGATTAAAAATTCCACCACTTCTTGCAGTTCTTCTTTGGCTTCGCGCGCTCCAGCCACATCTTTAAAAGTTTTTTTGTTTTTATCATCTTTGCCGGTTTCTCTGGCAGTGGATTGGCCAAAACCCATAGCCCGAGAATTAACCCCTTGCACTTGGCGCGTCATAAAATACAACAAAACGCCCAAAAGCAAAAAGGGTAAAACAAAAGGGAGCAAGTTGCTGATCCAAAAGGCCCAACCGTGATCATTTTTAATGGAGACTTGCACATCTTTTAATTTGGCCTGATCAACATTGTAGTTTTTAACCAAACTGCTTAAGGTATCACCGGCTTCTTTTTTAGCCTCTTGTACCGTATCATTCTTTAAAGTGGCGCGCAAAACATCGCCCTCCACTTCTATTTTTTTAATGTCTTGAGTTTGCAACTCGGCGATGATTTTATCCAAGCTAACTTGATCCACTTTGGTTTTGTTGGCGCTAAAACCGCCAAAAACCAAAGATAAAACCACCAACACGCCAACAAATAAAAGCAGGTTTTTAACAAATGGTGACATAGTTTTAATTTTAGATTAACAAATTTTAAACCTCCGGGCGGTCAAAATTAGTTAGTTAAAGAAAGACTAATTTTTTTCTTCTTTCTTTTGATGAGGTTCCTCCTGTCCAAACAATTTTAAACCCAAGCGATGTTTAGCCGGTTCAATAGAGATGATTTCAAAATCCAACAAATCCCCTTCTTTGGGATTTAATTCTCCCAAGCTGGAAACGTGCGCCAAACCTTGAATATCTTTATCTAATTCCACAAACAAGCCAAAAGGATTAACTTTTAAAACCTTACCTTTAACTTGCTGGCCCAAACCGTAGCGTTCTTTAATGCCTTCCCAAGGATCTTGAGTTAATTTTTTCATTGATAAGAAAATTTTGGCTCCTTCAATTTGAATGATTTCAGCTTTGATTTTTTCACCCACTTTTAAGATGTCTTTAGGATGATCTAATCTTTGCCAAGCGATTTCGGAAATATGAATAAGGCCTTCCACTTCATCAAATTTTACAAAAGCGCCGAAGTCGGTTAACGCGGTGATGGTGCCTTCTACAATATCCCCTACTTTATAAGAGCTGAGCATGCTGCGTTTTTCTTCTTCCCAAGCCGCCTTTTCGGAAACAATCAATTTATTTTCTTTTTCATTGATGTCTAAAACTTTCACGGAAAACATTTGACCAATGTAAGATTTTAATCTTTCCAAAATTCTGTTTTTATCACCGCCGGCTACGCGTGGATAATGTTCCGGATTTAATTGCGAGACAGGCAAAAAGCCGGAAACGGAATCCAAGCCCACCATTAAACCACCGCGGTTAGCATCTTTAATTTTAACTTGCACGATTTTGCCTTCTTTTAACAAACCGGCCAAAGCTTCCCAAGATTTGCGGGAACCTGCTTCTTTAAAGGAAAGCTCCATCTCGCCATTTTCATTTTCCAATGACAAAATAGTGGCTTCCACTTCATCGCCAGGTTTTAAATTAACAAAATCAGGAGACTCATACAATTCTTCACCGCGCACCACACCGGTTCTAAAACCCGGAAAATTAATGCGCACCAAAGAACGGCTTACGGAAAGCACTTCGCCCTTAACTAAGTCACTAATTTTAGGCACTTTGGTAAATTGCGCGTCGGCAATAAGTTGCTTAAAATTATTATTTTTCTTGTCCTCCATCACTCCTTTAATTTCTTCTTTTAAGGTAGTCATAAAACTATTTTATCCTTCAGTCTGAGGCCTTGGGATAATAAAAAGAGTTTCTCAACTCTTTCTAAAAGAAAGAATTAGCCGAAAATTATCTTGGCGGGAATTGGTGCTAAGCAAGTAAAATTGCGGCAACCATCTCCTTAGTTTAGCCATTTTTTGATAATTTCAGCCCCCATTTCTCGGGGTTTAATTAAGTTAAATACAGTATAGCAGTATATACGTAGGCAGTCAAGATTTAGGCAATCCCCCGTAACCTTACCCACTTGCACCCCCAGCCTAAATTTAGTATAATATATGTACATTTTAATATCTTGAAATCTTAAAAACTATGCATATTTCCTGGCTTGGTAATTCTGCCTTTAAAATAGAAACCAAAACTCCCCTTAAAGAAGAGGTCTCTATTCTCATCAACCCCTATAATCTACCCAAAGCTGATTTACCGCGCAATTTAAAAAGCGACATTGTGCTTTTAACAAATGGTGCAGAAAACACTATCACCCTATCGGGCGAACCTTTTGTTATTTCCACTCCGGGCGAATATGAAATTCAAGGCGTAATGATTTATGCCATCCCCCTGCCCAAAGTAGACAAAGAGGAGCCTCAACTCATTTATCATTTTGAAACAGAACTGATGTCCTTAACTTTTTTGGGCACTTTTAAAGGAAAACTCACCGATGAGCTTATAGAAAAATTAGGTGTGGTTGATATTGCCTTGCTTCCCATCGGTGGCAAAACTGTTTTGTCAGCCGATGAAGCCAATGATTTAATAGGCCAAATTGAACCACGCCTAGTAATTCCTCATTCTTTTAATTCGCCCGGACAAAATTTGCCCTTTGATAACGCAGATAAATTTGCCAAACTCATGGGACAAAAAGATGTTGAATGGTTACCCAAACTAAAAGTTAACAAAAGAGATTTGCCACAAGAAGAAACTAAATTAGTTCTATTAAGCAAGGGTTAATTTTTGCGTCTCGGCGATTAGCCCTAAAATATGTTTTATCAATCTATTTCTAAAGAAAAATTAGAAAAAGAAAAAAACAAATCTTTAAAAAAAAATTTGGTCAATTTAAATTCAACAAATAATTTTAATCGGCAAAGAAATATTTGGCTATGGGCAGGCACAGGTATAGTAATGTTAGCTATTTTATTTTTTTGGGTCCATACTCTGTCTGGTCAATTACAGATATCGGCATTGGGAAAAAGTATGGCCACGGATATTTTTCAAAATAACCAAAACGGATTAGAAAATCTTTTACAAGATTCCACCAGTGATTTAAATAATTTAAAAAAAGCGGCGGGTTCAATTTTAACAGAAATGAGAACAGCTTCTTCTACAGTTAAAAATTCCACCACTGCCCCCGCCGCCACTTTACCAACGCTTACCTCAGAACAAATTAAAGAATTAAAAAATAAAATAGAAAAAAAATAAAATAATTATGCCGAGAATCAAAGCCTTCTCAAAACAAGAAAAATTACCGGATATTGATCCTTTAGCAAACATAGGCAAAATTGTTATTCAGCCAATTATAAATGAAGTACAGGAATCATACTTAAATTATGCCATGAGTGTTATTATCGCCCGCGCCCTACCGGATGTGCGCGACGGTTTAAAACCGGTGCATCGCCGTATTTTGTACGCCATGTGGGAATCTGGATTACGCGCCGGTTCTAAATTCCGTAAGTCCGCCACCATCGTGGGTAATGTTTTAAGTTTGTATCACCCCCACGGCGACATGGCGGTTTATGATTCCATGGTGCGTATGGCCCAAGATTTTTCCTTGCGTTATCCTTTGGTGCATGGGCAGGGTAATTTTGGCTCTATGGATGGAGACTCGGCTGCCGCTTATCGTTATACCGAAGCCAAATTAGCCAAAATTGCCGAAGAATTACTTTTGGATATTGAATCCGAAACAGTGGATTTTTCCGCCAACTACGACGGCACGCACCAAGAACCACAAGTTTTACCGGCTAAACTTCCCAACTTGTTATTAAACGGCTCCATGGGTATTGCCGTAGGTATGGCCACCAATATTCCACCCCATAACTTAACCGAATTATGCGATGGCATCATTCATTTAATAGATCATCCTGATGCCGAAATAGAAGAGTTGACGGAATTTGTCAAAGGCCCGGACTTTCCTACCGGTGGTATTATTTATGATAAAAAAGAAATTGCTCAGGCCTACGCCACAGGCCGCGGTCGCGTAGTAATGCGCGCCAAAACAGAAATTGTAGAAGACAAAGCCGGTCAATTTAAAATTATTGTCACCGAAATCCCCTATCAAGTCAACAAGGCCACCTTAGTAGAAAGAATTGCCGAATTGGTGCACGAAAAAAAATTAGAAGGCATTAAAGATTTGCGCGATGAATCCAACAAAGAAGGCGTGCGCGTGGTAATAGAACTTAAAAAAGATTCCTACCCCAAAAAGATTTTGAATCAGCTTTTTAATCAAACTCAACTACAAGACACTTTCAATTTTAATATGCTGGCTTTGGTGGATGGCATTCAACCGCGCATCTTAAATTTAAAAACAATTTTGGAGGAGTACATCAAGCATCGCAAAAATGTAGTCCGCCGCCGCACTGAATTTTATTTAAAAAAAGCCGAAGAGCGCGCTCATATTTTGAAGGGTTTAAAAATTGCTTTGGACAATATTGATGCTATCATCAAAACCATTAAAAGCTCCAAAGACAAAGATGCGGCCCGCATTAATTTGATGGTCAAATTTAAATTAACGGAAATTCAGGCCAATGCCATTTTGGAAATGAAATTACAACAACTGGCCAACCTAGAAAGGCAAAAAGTGGAAGATGAATTAAAAGAAAAATTGGCCTTGATAAAAGAATTGCAAGCCATTTTGGCCTCCACTAAAAAAATTCAAGAAATTGTTAAAAAAGAAATTTTAGAAATCAAAGAAAAATTTGGCGATGAACGCCGCACGCAAATTGTCGCTCACGGGGTAAAAGAATTTTCCAGTGAAGATTTAATCCCTAATGAAGACACCATTGTCATGATTACGCAAGATGGCTACATTAAACGCTTACCGCCCGATACCTTTAAGACTCAGCATCGCGGTGGCAAGGGTGTGATTGGTGTCACCACCAAAGAAGAAGACGTGGTGGAACATTTATTCTCCACCACCACCCACGCGGATTTATTATTTTTCACCACCAAAGGCCGTGTCTTTCAATTAAAAGCCTATGAGGTGCCACAGGGATCCAGAACTGCCAAAGGCCAGGCCATTGTGAACTTTTTACAATTGGCTCCTGACGAAAAGATTTCCGCTGTGTTATCTTTAACCGATTTGGGAGACTTTAAGTATTTAGTAATGGTAACCAAAGAAGGTGTCACCAAAAAAGTGGACATTAAAGATTTTTCCAATGTGCGCCGCTCGGGCCTAATCGCTTTAAAATTAAAAGGTAGCGATACTTTAATGTGGGTCAAACCCTCTACCGGCTCTGATGAAATAATGCTCATCACCTCTGGCGGACAATCCATCCGTTTTAAAGAAAAACTAATTCGCGCCATGGGTCGCAATGCTTCCGGCGTCCGCGGTATCAGATTAAAAGGCAGTGATAAAATTATCGGCATGGATATAGTTGATCCTAATTTAGCCAAGTCTTTTCAATTATTCATTATTTCCGAAGAGGGTCTGGGGAAACGCACACCTCTCGCCCAATATCGCCTTCAAGGACGTGGCGGCTCAGGTATCAAAACCGCTAAAGTGACCAAAAAAACAGGCAAAATTATTGGCGCTTACGTGGTAAATGCCAAAGATGAAAGGGACTTGATGATTATGTCTAACAAAGGACAAATTATCAGATTACCATTTGGTACAGTGTCTGTTTCCGGACGCGCTACCCAAGGCGTCAGATTAATGCGCTTTAAAGAAACTAATGACAAAGTAGCCAGCGTGACTTTAGTATAAACCAATTTAAAAACGGAGCGTTCTAAAGCCCCGTTTTTAAATTATGGAAGCTTAAAAAATTGAATAATCATTATGAATTTGTATTACAAAAAAGTAAAGGACAAGGGACGGGGAGTATTTTCTAAAAACAAAATTACAAAAGGGACAATAATAGAAGTATGTCCAGTGATTCCCCTATCTAAAAAAGAATTAAAGTTTATAGAAAAAACTCGTTTGGACAAATACTATTATTGCTGGGGAAAAGGATTTAAAGAAGGATCTTTGCCTTTAGGTTTTGGCTTGCTTTACAACCATTCTTACCATTCCAACGCCAATTACAAATTTGATCTTAAAAAACAGACTATTACTTATTTTGCAGTAAAAAATATCCCCGCTAATGAAGAAATAACAGTGAATTACAATAGCAGTCCGGATGACGAAACACCATTTAATCTTTAAGGTAATAATTTTAAAAACCACTTTGGAGATTCCAAGGTATTTTTTATTGCCAAAAAGCTTCAAGTGTCGTATAATATTAGCATATGAATATTGCCGATGCCTTGCGACAATTCCTAGAATACTTGGAAATCGAAAAAAATCGTTCACCTAAAACCGTGCACAACTATGAATTTTATTTGCAACGTTTTATAAACCAAACCGATATAAAAAATCCGGCCGATATTACCTTAGAAGTGGTACGTCAATTTAGACTTTGGCTACATCGCCAAAAAGAAGCCACTGCCGGCAGAGAAATCAAAACCTCCACTCAAAACTATCATTTAATTGCTCTGCGTTCCTTTTTAAAATACCTTTCCAAACGCGACATTAAAACTTTGGCTCCGGAAAAAATAGAATTAGCTAAAATGCCGGAGCGTCAAATTTCTTTTTTAGAGGGCGGTGATTTGGATAGATTTTTAGAGGCGCCCCTGCAAAAAAAGACAGCGGGGAAAAGCGGAGAACTTATTAAATTGCGAGATAAAGCTCTTTTAGAAATGCTTTTTAGCACAGGACTCCGCGTCTCCGAATTAGCTAATCTTAAAAAAGACGACATCAACCTAAACAAAGAAGAGTTCTCCGTTCGCGGCAAGGGTGGAAAGATACGCGTGGTATTTTTAAATAATCAGGCTAAATACTGGCTTAAAAAATATTTGGACAGCCGGCAGGATATGAGTCCTTTTATTTTTGTGCCGCTGGACAGGGCGGAAAAGGGCAGGGAAAAGCAGGAAGGGAGAGAACGAGCCGGCGGGGTCTTGATTAAACTTGGAAAAAATGATAAAATAATGGCCAATGGCTTAACTCCCCGTAGCATTCAAAGGATGATAGAAGGATACGCCCGTGCCGCCGGTATTACCAAAAAAATTACGCCCCATGTCTTGCGCCACAGTTTTGCCACTGATTTACTGCACAATGGAGCGGATATTAGAAGCGTGCAGGCCATGCTGGGTCACTCTTCCATCACCACCACCCAAATTTATACCCACATTACAGATAAAGGCTTAAGAGACGTTTACAAAGCCTTTCATGGCAAAAAAAGAGGATAAAAATTATGGCTCCGTAGTTCAATGGATAGAACGAGGGACTTCTAATCCCTAGATCAAGGTTCGATTCCTTGCGGAGTCAAGAAAAAAAGCTCATTAATTTATGGGCTTTTTTTGTCTTTTTAAAAAATTTTTCAAAAAATTAGCAAAACTTACTTGACTTGTGGAAAACTCTGCGATAAAATTTATAGTGGATTGACGAAAAAAAATGAAAAGAGACATTATTGATCGCTACCGGAGGAAGCAGATCACAAATTCTAATCCGCAAAACAAACAACTTACCTTTTTGATAACGGTCAATTTTTAAAATTGACTTTTTTATTTTGGTTTCCTGAAGACCGACCAAGGATGACGCGGTGCGAAGTTGATTTTTTTTTAAAATGAAAAACAAACAATTAAAAATAACAATTAAACAAAAAGATAACAGCTTTATAGTAAAAGCAAAAGATTTTTTTACTGCTAAAATTACTTATCCTAAAAATTTTTTTGACAACCAAGATGTAATTTCCCGTCAAAATTTAATAGCTAACTTTGCTTTTAATCGAACACGCCAGTTAGGTTTATATTTCCCTAAAATTAGCTATAATTACCCCAAACCAATTATCAAAAATTTTGTGGAGCAAGGAGTAAGACAAGACTTGCCTTATATAAATTACGATAAAAAAATAAAAGTTTCGGAACAAATCAAAACTTTTAACCAAACGGAAATAAAATTTACCAAAAAAAATGATTTTAATCGTGTCGTACCCATTAAATCGCCGCTTAAAGATAACATTATTTTATCCATGTCTTTTGGCAAAGACTCTTTACTTTCTTATGCCTTATGCAAAGAAATTGGCTTGGACCCCAAATTAGTTTTTATTAATGACATGGCCACTTGGAATCCCCAAGAAGCCGTGCTTAAGCACCAAATAATGAAAAATTTCGGTGAAGACCAAAAAAAAGAAATCTTATTTGTAGAAGACAATAGCGATGACATTTACGATAAAAAAAATTTAAAAAATATTAATGAAGATTTAGCCGCCACCAATGCCATGTTGGCTTTTGCGTTGCAGTTGATTCCTGTAGCCTATCATTACCGCGCCAAATATATTATGTTTGGTAATGAAAAAAATCTTGATGATTATTTTATTGACGGAGAAAATTTTAAAACCTACCTTTCCAGCGATCAATCCACCACTTACATGCGCGGACAGAATAAGTATCTCAACCTTTTAACCGAGGGCAATATCAAAGTAATAAGTATTATAAAACCGCTCTTTAATTTGGCTGAAATGCAGATAATTAACCATCGCTACCCTTATTTGTTCAAATATTTAATGTCTTGCACCTCCCAAAAAATAACTACGGAAAAAGGCTGTTGCAACTGTATTACCTGTGCCTGGACTTATCTTTATGGCCAGGCTTTGGGCTACGATCCGCGCAATTTAGGCTTAAAAGCTAACATGTTTGAAAAAAAATATCGTCGACATTTTGTACTCTTTAATAAAAAAATGGATGTGGTCTCAGAAGTTGTACCCAACGCTCACGATGAACAATTACTGGCTTTTTTAATGGCCATGCGCCGGGGCGGCAAGGGATATTTAATCAATGAATTTAAAAAACACTTCTTAAGCGAAGCCTTAAGAAAAGAAAAAAAACTACGCCATAAATTTTTTGGCATTCATTCCGCGGAAATGATTCCAGAGGAATACAGGGAAAAGATACTTAATATCTATAAACAAGAGTTGCATCATCTGCGCTAAATTATATGAAAATTGCCATTACATCCAATTTAAGAACCCGGGAAACCGAGGATCAGGCGGAATTTGATTCTTTGGAAACAATTGATTTTATGTCCCGGAATTTAAAAGACCTGGGCCACGAAGTTAAATTCATAGAATTGACCCGTCCGCTGACTGAAGTAATTAAGGATTTGCAAAATTATCAGCCGGATTTAATTTTTAACACCAGTGAAGGCACCAAAGGGAAATATCGCGAATCTTTTTGGCCGGGTATCTTTGAAGAATTAGGACTTATTTACACCGGCTCAGATCCCTTTACACTAGCTTTAAGTTTAGATAAAAATCTAACCAAAGAAATAGTAGCTAAGCAGGGCGTACCAACACCCCGGGCAGAAATGGTTTACCCTGGTCTTTTACCCAGCTTAAATCATTTACATTTTCCCATCATCGCCAAGCCAAATTACGAAGGATCTTCTAAAGGAATCACCCAAGACAGCGTTATAGAAAATTTAGAAACATTGCAAAAACGTTTACCGGAGATGTTACAAAAATATCCGGATGGAATTTTAATTGAAGAATATATTTTTGGCAAAGATATCACCATTCCTTTCCTAGAAAACCTTGAGGATCCCATATTAGATGTGGTAGAATATGTTATAGATCCGGAATTTTCCAAAAAGATACGCTATCAAATCTATGATTACGAAATGAAAAATAATTTTTATGATAGTGTAAATATACAAATCGCTAATTTAGATGAAAAATTGCAACAACAAATTAAAGAAATATCCCAAAAAATAATTAAAGGAATAAACTGCCGCGATTTAGGTAGAATGGATTTTCGCTTAACACCGGATGGAAAAATTTATTTCTTAGAAATCAACTGTCTGCCTTATTTAGATGAAGGAGTAAGTTTGTACCTCGCGGCGGAAAAACGAGGACTTAGCACTAAAGAAGTATTTAATCACATTATCCAAAGCGCAATTAAGCGCAAAACTCAAACCTTTTCCAGGGTTTAAACTAAAATGGAAACAAAAAAATTAAACTTGGCATTTGTCTACAATGTTCGCCATAAAAAACCTTGCCTTGCCGACGAACAAGCCGTAGCCGAGGCTGAATTTGACGAGCCGGTGACTATTAACGGGATTGCCCATTCTTTAAGAAAATTAGGCCATGAAGTATACCGAATTGAAGCTAATGAAGAGGCTTATCTTAAATTAAAAAACCTAAAAAACAAGTTGGATTTGGTTTTTAATGTTGCCGAGGGCTTGCAGAACCATGACAGAGAAGCTCAAATTCCCGCCATGCTTGAGAATTTGAATATTCCCTATGTTGGTTCCAAGCCCTTAACGCAAGCACTGTGTTTAAACAAGGCTTACACCAAAAAAGTTTTAGCCTATCATCAAATAACCACCCCCCGCTTCCAAATGTTTTACAATCCTAATGAGAAACTTTCTCGCAAAATGCGTTTTCCTTTAATTGTTAAGCCTGTTTCCGAAGGTTCTTCCAAAGGCATTACCAATGATTGTTTAGTGAACAATCAAATGGAATTATATAAAAAAATTGGCGAACTTATAGAAAAATTTAATCAACCGGCTTTGGTGGAAGAATTTTTAAACGGACGAGAATTTACTGTTTCCTTGATTGGCAATGATCCGGTGGAAGTTTTACCACCTGTAGAAATTTTATTTGATCATTTGCCCAATAATTTGGCGCCTATGGATTCTTACGAAGTAAAATGGATAATTGATAATCCGGAAAGCCAAATCCAAACCATTTCCTGTCCGGCCCAACTTGATTATAAAAAGTTCCTACAAATTAAAAAACTTTGTTTAAGAACGAAGCAAGCTTTGGATATTTTAGATTGGTGCCGCATTGACGTGCGCATGGACAGCGAGGGTTGCCCGCATGTTTTAGAAATTAATCAAATTCCCGGCATTATTCCCGATCCTAAAGAGAACTCCCGCTTCCCCCTAGCCGCCAGAACGGCTGGCTATACTTACGAGGAGATGATCCACAAGATCATTAAAGCGGCTTGTGACAGACACAACATTCCTCTTTCTCCGGCTTTAGAACCCGCACCGGAAAAAGCCACCAATTGGCTGGTAAAAACCTTCTCTGGACAAAAAGCCTTTAAGCCGATATAATAGCGCTACCCACGGTGACTATGGTGTAGCGGTAGCACAGCAGTTTGTGGCACTGCTAGTGAGGGTCCAACTCCCTCTAGTCACCCCACCAGAAACAACCCCCTAAAAGGGGTGTTTTTGTTTGTAAAAAGCGCTATAATATAGGTACAAGTTGAAGATGCGGAGGTTATCAAATTATTAAAATAACAAGATATGATTTTGTTTTCTTTTCCCATTTACGATTATTTAGCTAAATCCTTATTTAAAAATTCTGTTTTTAAAAAAGGAAAATTTGAAACAAGACGTTTTGCCAACGGAGAGATGCAAATTATTTTAAAAACCAAAATTAAAGGCAAAAAATGTGTAATTCTAGGCACCACCGCACCGCCAGACACTAACATCATGTCCTTTCTTCTTTTGGCCCATACTCTTAAAAAAGAAGGAGCCACTTCAATAACCGCCCTAATCCCCTATTTAGGCTACAGCCGCCATGACAAAAATGAAGAAGATAAAAGTTTAGGTTTTGCTTGGCTAGGCAAGATGATGAAAGCCTCGGGGATTGATGAGATTGTAACGATTGACACCCACAGCGAATTAGATAAGAAACTTTTTGCTCTGCCGCTTATTTCTTTGCCTTTTGCCGATTTATTAACTTCTGATTTAAAAAAAATACAAGCGAAAAAAATTGCTTTAGTGGCGCCGGATGGCGGAGCAGTGGACAATTGCCTGGCCATACAAAAAACTTTAAACAGTAAGTTGCCTCTTATTTTGTTTAAAAAAATAAGAACCCCCAATGGAGTTACCGTTTCGACCCCACCGGGATTGACGCCTAAAAAAGTAATAATGATTGATGATATTTTAGATACCGGAGAAACCCTTGTTAAAGCGACGGAAAAATTGCGCCAGATGGGAACTAAAGAAATTTATATAGTTGCAACCCACGGACTTTTCACTGGGCAAAAATGGCAGAAACTCTGGCAATTGGGGGTGAAAAAAATTTTTTGCACCAATACCAACCCGGATGTTTTAAAAAGAAACAATAAAAGAATCATCATTGTTTCTTGCTTAAGATCTATTCAAGGATATTTTAAATAACATGAAAATTTGGCAAAAGCAAAATTTACTTCTGCTTCTGTTTTTTTTAATCGTGGCTGTCTATTTTAGCCTGCTTCAAGGATCGCCTCATTTTGTCGATCCCGATTCTTTTTATCATGCCAAAATGGGGTTTTTAATGCAAAAAGATATAATCATTAAAAACTTCCCTTGGATTAAATTTGCGCCTTTTACTCAAAATTTTACCGACCATCAATTTATTTATCATTTATTACTAATACCTTTCACTTTCTTTTTTTCACCCCTTTTAGGCACTAAAATAGCCGCCATCATTTTGGCTGTAACGGCTTTTGCAATTTTTTATTTTTTCTTAAAAAAATGGCAAATAAAATATCCTCTTTTTTATATTCTCATTCTTTTAACATCCATTTCTTTTGTTTTTAGAATGAATTTGGCCAAAACTAGCTCCCTTTCTTTAATTATTCTTCTTTTAACGCTTAATTTTATCTGGCAACGCCGCTTTATCCCCTTATTTTTAGCTTCTTTTGTTTATGTTTGGTGCTACGGCGGCTGGGGAATGCTTTTAGGGCTTATTTTTAGTCTAACACTGGGTGATTTAATTATTAATAAAAAAATCATTGGGAGTAACATTTTAGCAATTTTACTGGGACTGCTGGCCGGGATTATTATTAATCCTTATTTCCCCCATAATATTCAATTTTACTGGCAACAAGTGGTGCAAATAGGCCTGATTAATTATAAAGACCAAATAGCCGTAGGTATGGAATGGTATCCCCCGGATATTTTAAATTTTCTGGGCAGTGAAATTTTTATATTCTTACTGGGGATATTGGCTCTTTTTTTATTTTTTATAAAAATTAAGACAAAAAAAAATAATAATTTAGAGGATGAGAGATCTCTCCACAAAATTTTTTCCAAAATCATTGGCTTATTTATTTTTGCCGGTCTGCTTTTTGTCCTAACTTTAAAATCCCAACGCTTTATAGAATATTTCGTACCTTTTAGTGTTTTAGCTTGCGCCTTTTTAATAAATTTTTCTTTGCCCAAAAATTTTTCCTTAAAAGAATCACTATATTTTTGGCTTACTAAAAATAAATATCTTAATAAAGCTTTTTTAGTTTATTTTTTAGCCATTATGGTTGGTTTTTTTTCTTTAAACAGCTTAAAATTAAACCAACAATTTACCTCGCGTTATAATTGGAACTATTTAAAAAATTCTTCCGCTTGGCTTAAAGAAAATACACCACCAAAAACAACTGTTTTTCACACCAGCTGGGCAGACTGGCCAATGCTCTTTTATCATAATTCACAAAATACCTATTTAAGCGGCCTAGATCCTACCTTTTTTTATTTAAAAGATAAAAATTTGTATAAAGAATGGATACAAATAGGCAATGGTCAAATACAAGATAAATTAGATGAAAAAATTAAAAAAAATTTTAGCGCTAATTGGATTTTAATCAAGAACAATGAGATAAAGCTGTTAAAAGCAATCAAATCAAATGACAAATTTTCTTTAGTTTACCGGGATGATGAAGCTCAAATTTTTTTTCTACGTTAAAATAAAAATGGTATAAAATTAAAAATTATGAAACGTCAAGAATGGATTTTTATCTCTATTATTTCCGGACTACTAATTATTATCACCGCCGTCCCCTATCTTTACGGTTGGCTGATGACCCCTCCCAATTATTCTTTTTTGGGCAACGGATTCTTTAACTCCCACGACAATCATGTTTATTATGCTTATATAGAACAGGTCAAGGCTGGTCATTTTTTATTAAAAGACGTCTTCACATCGGAAACACAAAAACCATTTTTAAATATATTCTGGTTACTGGCCGGATTGCTGGCCAGCTTTTTTCATTTAGGACCAATTTTTACTCTTCATTTTTTAAGAATAATTTTAATTCCGCTTTTTGTTATAATAGCTTACAAATTTGCCTTGTTAGCTTATGAAAATGATGCCAAAAAAGAATTAAAAATAAGGTTAGCAATTTTGTTTTTATTTTTTACCGCCGGATTTGGCGGTTTAATTTGTTTATTTAACAAAAATTTTTCCTCACCTTTGGAAGTTTGGTGGCCGGAAGCCTATGCTTTTTTAAGCAGTTATTTTTCACCTCATTTTATAGCTTCCTGGACCTTATTATTACTCTCTTTTTATTTCTTAATTAAAGGGTTGAAAGAAAACAGTTATAAAAAAATTTGTTATGCGGGTCTCTTTGGGCTTTTTTTAATTCAATTTCACACTTTTTATTTAGCTTTAATCGCCCCCGTAAGTTTAATTTTTCTTATTTACTCTAAAAATTTAATCAAGGATGCGGTTAAAAAAATAATTTTGTATAATTTATTTTTTGTTCCGGCCGTAGCCTATTATTTTTTTATGATTGCCAGTGATGAAGTGATGGGGCAAAGATTATTTAATAATTTAATGCTCACTCCTAATTCACCGACTAAAATTATTTTAGCCTTTGGCTTAATCATCCCCTTAGCCATAATAGCTTTTTTAAATTTGCTTAAAGAAAAAAATAATTTAGCAAAAATTTTCTTAAATATTTGGTTTATCAGTGTGCCATTTTTAATACTCTCTAAATTACCTTTCGAAAGAAGATTGATTGAAGGGTGGCAATTTCCAGCTATAATCTTAGCCGTGGATTCAATTTTTCTCATTAAAAATAAATTTGCGCCCTTTAAAAAAATATCTGCTTTAATTTTTAACAGACTAACTTTTTTCTTAATATTTATTTTTCCACTTATTTTTATTTATTTTATTTTATTTAATGTCTATTATAATCCCGGGGAAAGGCAATTTTATCTACCTAATGAAGTAAAAGATTCGCTGGTCTGGTTAAAAAATAAGGGAACTTACGATGATATTGTTTTATCTTCCACTTACACCGGACTGGCGGCCGCTTTTATGGCGGATAAAACTGTTTTTATTGGGCATGGTTTTGAGACTCTTGATTCAAGAAAAAAAATGAAACAGATGGCATGGTTTTTTCAAACCAACACAGAAGACGATTTAAAAAAAGAAATGCTCAAAAATTGGAATATTAAGTACTTAATTTTTGGTCCTTATGAAAAGGCGCTCAATTCAATCTATGAACCGGATCAAAAAAAATATTTAACAAAAATTTACAGCCAAAAAGGAGTAGAAATTTACCAAACTGCCAATTGATTTAATTATGTCTTTAATCAACATTACAATTCCTGTTTTTAACGAAGAAATTATTTTAGAATCCAGTCTTAAAAAATTATCTGACTTTTGCGCTAAAAGTTTAAAAGACGACTGGTTTATGGTGGTGGTTAATAACAATTCAACGGATGCCACAGCTTTAATTTGTAAAAGAATATCTCAAAACAATACCCGCATTAAATGCCTTAATCTGCCTCAAAAAGGCAAGGGCTTGGCCATTCAGGAAGGTTGGCAAAGTTTTTCCGCTGACTATTACATTTTTATGGATGCTGATTTAGCCACAGATTTGGAGGCCTTGCCAAAAATGATAGAGGAATTAAAAAAAGGAGCCCCTGCAATAATTGGTTCACGCCGCTTGCCCCTTTCCCAAGTAGAAAGATCCGTATTACGCGATCTTGTTTCTTTAACTTATTTAAAAATAGCTAATTTAATGCTTAACCTTAAGTTAAGCGATTTAGCCTGCGGTTTTAAGGGAGTAAACAACGAAATTAAAGAAAAAATACTGCCCAAGATAAAAGACAGGGCTTGGTTTTGGGACACAGAAATGCTTTTTTGGGCCAAACGAGCGGGATTTAAAATAAAAGAAATCCCGGTCATTTGGACCGAGACTCCTGATCAAAAAAGAAAAAGCAAAGTGGGAATTTTAAAGGTGGGTTTTAAAAATTTTCTGTCACTGTTTAAAATCCGCTATTTATAAAATGATTGGGTTTCCGCAGGAAGAATATCAGACGCTGCTGTTTCCGGAGCATAGGTTGTACTGCGTAAAAGAAAAAGAGTAATTAATAAAACAATACCATAAGCGGCGAGGACAATAACAAGTCCGATGACGCCGTTTTTTAAATATTTCTGAGCCTCTTCTACTTTTTTAGACTCTCCGGCAGAGGTCATCCATAAAAAACCGGCGTAAACAATCAAGCCCAAGAAAATTATACCCACGATTCCCAAAAAAACTTTAATCAGATTAGCGACTGTTTGTCGCGGGTCTTGGGTGCTCAAACCAGCCACATTGGTTGCCGCGCTAAATTGTTGATTAATAATATTGATTACTTTATCGCTCCCTCCTGATTCGTCGGCTGAAACATTTTTTACAAAAAAAGTATTTATAAAAAAGCTTAAGGCTAAAAAAAGAGGAAAAAATAAAAAAAATATTTTTCTCATAATTTTGTAATTAAACGGGATTCAAATAAAAAATTGCCAAAACTCTGACCAGAACAAAACGGGTAATACCCGCAGCGGCTAAAACAATAATTAAGCCGATAATTCCATTTTTTAAATATTTTTGGGCATCCTCCACTTTCTTAGGCTCTCCACCGGCTGTCATCCATAAATATCCGGCAAAAACCACCAAACCTAAAAAAACTACACCCAAAAGACCCAGAACCGCATAAATAACAAATCCTATAATCTCAGACAAGGTCATTTCATTAGCCTGTCCATAACCACTTTCTCTTTGCACATTTTGCAATAAAGTACCAGGACCATCCACTGCAGAGCAAAAACTGCTCCAAGAAAAAAATAGGTTGGCTACCAAACTAAAAATTAAAACCCCCCAACTAATATTTTTAAAATTAAAAAATTTAAACATAAAATTATTCAGGAGTTGTCTCCCCCCCCCCCCAAATTCAATACCGCTGGCACCGGTTAAATAAAAAACTACAAAATAAGTAATAGCGTAAGCGGCTACCACAATTATTAAACCAACGATAGATCTTTTAATTATATCCTGTGCTTCATCCACTTCTTTAGATTCACCCCTGGCTAACATCCACTTAAAACCGCCGTAAATCATTAAAATCAAAAATATCACCCCCAACAAAACTAAAGCCGCCTCAATTATACCCCCCACAACAGCTTCTAATTGTTTAGGTTCTCCGCCGTAAGCTGGTGCCAGTTTTCCAAGTTCTGTTCCGGCATTTTTTATAGTAGGGTTATCTTGCGCCAAAGCTTGCAACTGACTAAAAATAAAAAAACCGGAAATAATAAGGAAAAAACTATAAAACAAAACTTTTTTAAACATAAAATTATGTTGTTACAGCGGCTACAATCCTGGTTATTAAAAATTGAGAAATGGCGTAAGCTAAAATAACCACTATTATACCAATAATAGCCATAGTAATGGTATCTTTAGCCGTTTCCACATCTTTAGTGTCTCCTTTGGCCAGCATCCACTTAAAACCGCCGTAAATCATTAAAACAAAAAAGATTATGCCAATTAAAGACAGGGCGTAGCCGGTTAAACGCGTGACATAAGCTTCTACAGTTGAATTTTCAGACGTATTTAAGCCGGTTTTTTGAGCCGATTGATTAGTAATTTCCAAAGCATTTTTAAAATTACCAAGTTGCGCCACAGCCGGTGTTAGGATAGTTAAACAAAATAAAATTGACAAAGAAAAAACAAATATTTTTTTAAACATACTTTTATTGAGCCACAGCAAAGACATATTTAGTAATTACGTATGAGGCGGCCACAATAATAATACCAATAATAGAATTGATAATGATATCCTTAGCTTCTCCGGTTTGTTTGGTGTCGCCTCTGGCAGTCATCCACAAAAAACCGCCGTAAATCATTAAAGCAAAAAAGATCACGCCTATTAAAGACAAGCCGGCTCCCAAAATTTGCCCTACCCTGGTCTGAATAGTGCCCTCCATAGGAACACCGGCTCCCTTAGCCGTTTCTTGCAGGCCATATTGTGCCAAACAATAAGGAGCCAAAGCAAAAGAGGAAAAAATTACCGCTAACCAAGAAAAAATTTTTTTCATAATTTATTCGGAGATAATTGGAAATTTTGGAAAATAATTGTTTTAAATATGACACAGATTCTTTGCCTGCGGCTCAAGATAACGTGTAAAAAGCTGGCAATGAAACGCCTAACGATAAACTCACAACAATCAATTTCCAAAATTTCTAATCTCTTAAGGGACGGGTGCTTTAAAAAAGCCCAAAGATCTAGACTTAAGTTTCCGCTTAAGCCTTAGGCCTTAGAAACCTATTTCCAAATCTTTTTCCCGTCCCTCAAACATTTTCAAAATACTATGGAGTGGTGGTTGCATTAACCAAACTGTTCACCACGAAGCTGGCAATAGCGTAAGCCGCTAAAATAATAGCCAAACCAATTACACCATACATAATTCTCTTTTTGGCTTCGTCTGTAGCTTTTTCATTGCCTCCGGCAGTCATCCATTCAAAGCCGCCAATTAAGATAATAACCACGGCTACGATACCAAGAAGCCCCATGGCTGTTTTGATAATTGTAGCTACTGTCTGACGAACATCTTTGGTGCCAAGTCCGGTATAGGTGCCATAAGAAATACCCAAATCATTGGCATTAATAAGCCCTTGAGCTGAAGCGGCCACTGGCAAAACCAAGAGCGCCATAACAAACAGGCTGAGTCCGAAAGAAACAATTTTATTTGCGTTCATTTGATTCACCTCCCTTCTTAAAAATTTGATTTTGATTATTTATCTATAAGTTATTCTACCGGACAAATAGACAAGTCTTTACAAAGTCCCGGAACCAGAACACCTCTTGGGCAGGAAGCGGAAGTATCTTTAATATCAGCCGTAGTGGTAAGCTGTGAACACTGATAAACAGGATCCTGAATCACACAACATTTAGGACCGGGGGTGCCCGTTGTCAATCCCCTGATTAAAAAATCCACTAAAAAATAACTGCTAAAAATTATAGCTAAACCCACTACCGACCATAAAAAAACATCCCTACCTTTCTTAATTTTAGCAGGTTCACCCTGCGAGGTCAACCACAAAAAACCGCCATAAATAAAAAGTAAAAGGGCAATGGAACCACTAACGGCAATGGCTCCTTTAGCCACCTTGCCGGCAAAAGTCAAAACGCTCTGTTTGGTAATTTCTTGCTGACCCAAAGGGTTAGGAAGGCCTTGCTGTGCCCAAACTTGAGCCGAGAAACCCAAAATAAAAATTAAGGACAAGACCAAAATTATTTTTTTAATTTTTTTCTGCTGTTTCATATTTTATGAGGATAAGGCGGTAAAAACAAAATTCAAAATAAAATAACTGCTAAAAATAACAATCAAACCTATGCCGGCCCAAAGCATTGTTTGGGTGGCTTTTTTAATTTGTTCTGATTTCCCCGCAGAAGTAAGCCAAAGAAAACCGGCGTAAACAAAAAGAATAAAGGCAATAGTACCCAAAAAACCCATCACGGCCATAATAATATTGCTAATAAGGCCCTGTACAGTTAAGCCATACAAGGGATTGACAATGGTTCCAATATTACTTGGGGAATAGGCGGCCGCGGTTTTACAATTACCCAAAGCCTCAATAAATTGAGTTTCACAATTCCTTCTGTTTTCTTCTGTCTGTGCTGGATAGCCACCTTCAATAGAGGCTGCCTGAGAATAAACTTTATCTAAACAAGCCGTATTAGCTTCTTGAGCTTTTTCGGAACAATCTTTTTCTGCGGATTTGGCCAAAGAAACAAAACTTAAATTAAAAATTAAGGCCAAAAGAAACAAAACTAAATTGACTTTAATTCCCTTTACCAAAAATCTCCGCATAATTTTACTATTTTATTTCCACGTTAATACTGCCGGTAGGTAAACTAACCGAGGTGCTTCCTCCGGCTTTAATTACGGTGTCTAAAATAAAACTTAACAAAAGCTGGGCAGAAAAAATTATAACTAAACCAATAGCCGCCGCCACCAAGGTTTCCTTACCTTTTTTAACTCTTTCCCCACCGGCCGCGGTTAAAATTACAAACCCGCCATAAATAAAAAATAATAAAGCCACACCGCCCACTACTTCAAAAGCAACATTAACTACATTAACCAAAAGCTGTAAAAAAACATTAATATTGCGGCAACCGCAGGTTTTTTCTTTAGAAGTTCCCTCAAAATAAACGCAATCGGGAAAGAACCAAGAAGGGTTGCCGGATGAGTACAGGGGAATTCCCTTATCGTCTTTTAATTGTTTTAAATCACAAACAATCGGCTCGGTTCCTGTTTGTGCCAAAGCCTTAAAAGGTAAAGCTAAAATAATTACCCCTAAAAAAGCAACCAGTATTCCCTTATATATTTTGCCCTCCATATTTACATTGTTTGATTAACCCCGGCCACGGCATTCTCCACGGCTTTGCGGTAAGCGGCTGGATCATTTAAAAACTCTTTATCCAAAATATTATCAATCATTTTAATAAAATATTTATCTGCAACAGCCGCATCTTTTCCTTTATACCAAGTTTTAGCCGTTAAAAGTTGACCCGCAAAAACCGCTAGATCCGGATTTTGCATTTGAGTTGGAATAAGTTCACGCAAAGCGGTAATCTTTCCGGTTTTATTAAGATATTTTACCACATTTTTAGGATCACTGGCAAAAAGTAAAAAATCCCAGGCTTCATTGGCATTTTGAGTCTTTTTGGAAACTGTTTCTGCCCAAAACAAACCAAAATTAACCGGTCGTTCTGGATTGATTTGCGGCAAGGACACTACATTATAATTTAATTTTGGCGCGCGAGCCTTAATAAAAGCTTGATTATAACCATAACCTATATAAAAAGCGGCCTGCCCACGAGTAAAAGAATCCAAAGAATTAGGCATCTTGCTGTTCCAAGTATAAACCTGCTTAGTGGGCTGGGCAAAATCGGTATAAAACTGCAAGGCCTGATCTGCCGGCGGCACGGATCCGCTCCAACCGGATGGCGTTTGATTAAAAGTGGGATAACCGTTGTCGCTAGTCATTGGTACTCCGTTTTGCATCATCAAAACAGACAAAATATCCCCCGCTCTGTCTACGTTTTGACTAGTGCCCAGAGCCGCTCCGGCTCTTAAGATATTATTCTGTTGGTCAATCTTAGTAATCGCAATGACATCTTTTTGAAAATCAGTCCAAGTTTTGGGAGCTTCGGCAATACCCGCTTGATCTAACATTTCTTTATTATAAAACAAAGCTAAAGTGTCTACCGACAAAGGCAGACCGTAAATCAATTTGCTGGTTTGGCCAGTCGCAGGATCAAAAGTGGGAATAATTATATTATCGGCTACTGCGCCAATATATCTATCTTGAATATTTTTAGCCGAAGGAGTGGTGACAGTTTTAATATCCACTACTAATTCTTTTTTAAGTGTTCCCTGCATGCTTTGAAAAGCCTCTTTGACCGTAGAGGGCATTGGTAAAATTTTGCTTTGATATTTTCTAAGCCAATCATTTTGAATGGAGAACATATCCGGACCTCGATCTTCAGCCAAAGCATTAAGCAATTCCTGTTCAAAGTCTTCTATTCTTAATTTACGATAATTAATGACGATATTAGGATGCAAAGCCTGATAAGCAGTAATAATTTCACCAAAAGAATCAGAATCATCCAAAACACGCCAATAATTTAAAGTAATGGGTTTGATGGCATTTTGCTGTTCTGCGGTTAAACCTTGTTTACAACCCAAACCGGAGGTGATTAAAAAAGAAAAGATTAAAGCAAAGGGCAAAAATTTTTTCATAGATAAAATTATTTTATCTTTTTAATATATTCTTTAATTCCTTCGGCCAGTTCCGGACGACGCAAAGCAAAATCTAAATTAGCCTTTAAATACTCCAACTTATTGCCTGTATCATAATAGTAACTATTTTTTATCTCACAAGCATAAACGGGAAATTCTTTTTGAATCAATTTCTCTATGGCATCGGCGAGCCACAATTCTCCTCCCTTGCCCGGCTTTAAATCTTGTAAAATAGGAAAAATTTCTCCGGGCAAAATATAAGCGCCGTGGGTGGCCAAATTAGATGGCGCTTCCCCTGCTTTGGGCTTCTCCACTATCTTTTTTATTTTAAAAATATTGTCTTCTACCGGTTCCACATCGGCAATACCATAACGGCTTAAATTTTCTTCCTCCACCCGCACCGCAGAAATTATGGCTCCGCCTTTTTTTTCATAAACATCTACCATCTGTTTTAAACGCGGCGGATTGGCATAAATAAATTCATCACCCCACATTACGGCAAAATTCTCATCATCATCTATTAAATGGCGACAACAATAAACGGGGGTGGCGTTGCCATAGGGCCCTTTTTGGCGAACATAAACAAAATTAGCCATTTCGGCAATATGACGCACTTCTGCTAACTCTTTTAGTTTACCGGCCTCCTCCAAACGTTTCTCCAATTCAAAAGAATGATCAAAATAATCTTCTATGGCCCTTTTATGCCAACCCGTGACAATAATAATATCTTTAATGCCGGCGGCCACGGCTTCTTCTACCACATATTGAATCACCGGTTTATCCACAATTGGCATCATTTCTTTAGGCATGGATTTGGTAGCGGGTAAAAATCTGGTGCCAAAACCGGCGGCAGGAATAATAGCTTTAGTTATTTTTCTATGATTTTTCATATTTTACTTGTAAGACTGAATATTTTGTTCAAAAACTTGTGTCTAAATTGTATCATTTTAAAGCAATTGACACAACTTAACCTATTTAATTTCTCTCCAAGAAATTAAATGATATTCGGTTCCCACAAAAAAGGACGGGGGAGGAGAATAAGTTAAATTAGCATCGTAATTGGTAAAAGTATTGCGATAACCTGAAACCACAGAACCTCCTTGCGTCACCCAACTCCAAGTCCAAATACCTTTAGAAATAACACTGCCGTAAATAGTTAAATCATTCAGAATATTACCGGAATAATAAAATCTTTGGGCACTGCCGTTTTGTGCCACTACTGCGGCATCAATTTCTAAATCATTTGGAGAATAACGCGGAATTAAAATATCTTTTTGAGCAATTAAACCTAAGGAATCAGAGCCGTCCTTAGCCGTATAAACAATATTATTAGGAATAACAATAGTAGTGTAAGTGTTAGGATTAACGGGAAACTTGCCTGAACCCACAGTCAAATGACCTTTAACTGTCCCCTCCACCCAAACCTTATCCTCAATAAAAATTAAACCGTTAGCAGGATTAGCAAAGTTACCTTGTAAAGTTTCATTTTTAACATCATAGGATTCATAATGTTTCACACCATTCACATCTTTGCCATAACCTGGAGAAGGAACTGGTTTTAAAGATGTCACTTTATAAAGATCAAAGGTACTGTTGCTCTTAAATTTTATATGATAACCATAGGCTCCGGAAGAAGAACGATAAAAGCCGTCGCTCTGCGCTCCGGTCCTGACATTGGATAAATCTATAGTAATGCCATCAAAATCAAAAGCCGGTATGGGAAATTGCCAAAAATTAGTTGGGCCTCCGGCGCCCCAAATACCCGGCTTGGTGGTATTATTGCATCCCGAACCAAAAATGGGTTTACAAACATAAGTTGGTTTAGCCGAGGTAATCGGCGCATCAGCCGTACCATCAAACCTAATACCACCGTTGGCATGTAATTTTCCGTGAATAATTTCATTATCACCAATCCAAACATCCGAATTGGTTAAAAAAGCAAAATCAGCCAAAGAAGGAAGACCCATTCTGATTTGAACTTTTCTTTTAGTATTAGGTTGATCCAACGTATAACCGGTGGAAACAATAGTGACAACAGAAGAGCCAGTGGTCGGCGGGGTTATTTCCAAACTAAATCTGCCAATAATATTGCCATCTTTATCCAGATAATCATGAACATAGGGTCCGGGGCCGCCTGTGCCGTCCTGATAATCAGTACCACTGTGCGCCAAATGCCAGCGGTAATATTCAGCACCAGCTTCGGCAATTTGAAAGGCCTGCTCATTATTTTGATTAAAATGAGCCGCTCTGTTTTCCATCACTCCGAAAACAGCCACACCATTAAAAATGGCAGTGACGGCCATGGCTCCAAAAACCAGCGCAATCAGCAAAATATTTCCCTTTTTTTTACTCGGCATATTTTAAATTTCTTATCTCGGCCTTGGCATTAATAGTAATGGGCAAAGGAGAAAGTCCGGGCTTTTGATCTATCACCAGACTCATTTGTACCATACGCACGTCTAAAACATTAATTGGAAAAGATAAAGCGGAACCAAGACCGGTATAATTTTTATTAAAATAAGAAAAAGGTTGCTGGTCGGCTGTTAAGTCATGAACCACACCGGTGATTACTTCTGTTGAATCATTATAAGATAAGGGATTGCCCGAGGGTTTGATGACTCCTTTTTTAAAAAGCGACCCCGAAACAAAATATCTTACTTTTTCCGCGTAGCTATCAGAATCAATATCACTATAGAAAGCAAAAGAAGTGGGAGTGGCTTCGGCCACCATATAAGAACCAATGCTGGAGGCTGAGGCGTTACGTAATTCTTTAACAAAATCCGCGGCTACGCGTCTGGCTTCCTTTTGAGCCGTCAGTTGATTATAAATAATATTATTAGAAGAAAAAATGGTGCTAATGAATAAAGCGGCCACGGTAATAAACAAAATAAAAATGCCTAAAGAAACCAAAACTTCTATTAAAGTAAAACCGGAAAATTTTTTAAAAATTAAAAGCATAAAAAATTACGGGCTCATTAATACTTCCACCTGAGAGCGGCCACTGACATCGGCCGTGGTGATTACGTTTTGATAACCAGGGAGAGTTACCGTTAAATTGTAAGTTCCCGAATCTAAACCGTAAAAAAAAGATTGGCCCGGGGGCGTGCAACCCGAGGTATAACTAATGGACACTTCTGATAATTGCGGAGAAAAATTTTGATTAGCGGTTGATAAACTTATTTTATAACGCAAAAATCTGTCACCATTATGCACTGCGGAAATATTGCTATCACTGACAGTATAATAAGTTTCTCCGGTTCCGTCCGGACCTAAAAAATTCCAAGAACTTGGCGCCGAGGAACTGGCCGTAGCAATTTGAAATTTAATAGAATCAACTCCGGTTTGAGCTGGCTGACTTAAGGGTTCCCAAATGATATTGGTAAAATTGCTGGCTGTTCCAAAGTCAATGGTGGAGGAGATTAATTCGCCGCTCCATTGATATTTATTGCCGATTTTTTTTAAATACAAATCACCGGCGGGGCTATTTGTTTCCACTCCTCCATCTTGTAAAAAATAGCCTGTTTCGTCTATAAAGTTTTCTTGTCCCGAACCGCCCGACCAATCTGTTTGTCTTAAATAACCGCGTCCGGTAACCAAGGAATCGCTAAATGTCCCTTTATCAATAGAAACCGCGGCGTTAGTTAAAGGAAGTTTGGTGGCGCTATCTTTAATTGTTAAAAGCAAAGAGTTGGTTGTGTGTGAATGCAAGATTACAGATAAGTTTTGAGTAGCATCGGGAACTAAAAAAACCGGCAAGGTGGGAATGGTTCCGGCCACATCGTAACTTCCGTTAGACAAATTAAAACTATAAGTGTCCCATTCCAAATTATCTAAAACTTTTGTTCCCTCACTATTGGTGGAAACGGTTTGATCATAACGGTAAACATTAGGGTTTTCACCAATCACCTTGGAGCCACTGACGGAGAAAGAAATGTTGGAAAGGCCACTGCATTGCGGATTGATAGCAGAAAAATTGATGGTAGAAATTTTATCAATGGAAAAAGAAAGATTAGTGACGGTTTGTGAAGCCACGGTAGCCAAGGGTTTGACTGGATTAGGATTATTGACAGTTTCGGGAATAGTGTAATCGGTTGTGTAGCCATTTTTAGAAACAACAACAGAATACCCCTCGGTAGAAGTGGCTATGTCAATTATTTTTAATTCCCCATTAGTGTTAGTGGTATCGGTAAGATCAACATTGGGATTAACTAAAGTATTGGTAATATGAACTGTGGCCCCAGGCACCAGCAGGCCGGAAGCATCAAAAACTTTAATAAAAAGAGAACCGTTTTGGGAATCGGCTTCCGTATTTTTAGGAGAGATTCGAGCGGTTAAAATTGTAGGCCTTACCTGTCCGCCGGTGCAAGACGAACAAAAAACACGGACCTCGGCCAATTTAAAGTCGGCCGGAGAGGTATCATTGGGAGAACCTCCGGCCAAACCGTCAAAAGGATCATCTATATTACGGATGGTTGTTTGTACTAAAAAAGACGCTCCATTACGCAAGGTGGTAGTGGTTTGCGGCCACACCCCATTAGGCACCCCACCAATGGTTCCGGTACTTTCATAGGGCAAATTACGTAGAGTTTCTATAACTTCATTAGCTACTTGTGTTTCCAAAACTTGCACGCGAGAAATGTAGGTGACTTTAAAAACATAAATAATCACCGCATAAACTCCGGATAGAATAACGGCAAAAATGGCAATAGAAACTAAAATTTCAATTAAAGTAAATCCTTTTTTAATCCTGGTCATAAAATGATTATAACATTTTTTTTAAAGCCTGTCGCTAAAATTTATTAGTCCAATTTAAACATTAAGCAGTTTCCACGGACACGTCACCCAAATAAAACACCGCCCAGCATTACACCGGGCGGTTTATTTTGTTAAAAACTAAATTTATTCTTTCAGGCGACTTTCCGCCAGCACCATCAGCATCATACTGAAAATCGGCGCTTCTTCGCGCAAACGATCAAAATCATCCTTAGCCAAAGAAAAAACTACCAGATCGGTTTTGGCCACCACATCAGCTATTCTTTTTTGGCCCTTAACCAGGGCGATTTCGCCAAACAGCTGATTAGTACCAAGAGTAGCCACATGCCGAATGTTGCCTCTTCCATCGTCATGCAGCACTTCAGCTTCTCCCTCAATAATGCCATACATATTATCCGCGTCTGTCCCTTGGGCAATAATCCTTGTTCCAACTGGAATAATTATCTTCTTAGCACGAACAAAAATCTTATTCTGTGTACTAACCGAAAGTTCTCTAAACTGGTGGAACTGCATGAAGATGGGACGGAACTGGTGAATCTTCATCAGCATTTCCATAATCCTGGTATCCTTAATCAGCAGATTAAAGATTTCCTTGCCAATCTCCAACAACCGCACCGGCGTGTTAGTTCTGACAGAGGCGTTGCAAGGGACGCCAAACATAATAGACATTTCACCAAAAAAGTCTCCGGTGGAAAGCTGGGCTATTACTTCATCTTTCTGCAAGACGGAAAGAGTCCCGGCTATAACGATGTAAAAATTCTTGCCTTCTTTGCCCAATTCCAACAAGTTGTGATTGATGGGATATTCCCTTACTCTTCCTTGATGCAAAATAACATTGAGCCACATGGGCGAAAGACCAGCCAAAATTGGAGCGTTCTGCACCTGCCTAAAGGCATTGACATCCCAGCTTTTGGCTTCTACAAAAGTCCAGCTCTGTCCCGGCGTTAAACTTTGGAACAGGTGCTGGAGATTAGGGGGTACTTTGGAAAGGTGCGTGGGTACAATCACCCGACGCAGTTGCGGTGGCAGAGCGGCCAATTCTTCAATGTCAGGGTGAATGAGTCCGCCACCGGCGTCAAAAAAAGTCAAATCCGATCCCATCTCCGGAATGTGCTGGATAAAATCGTGAAGTTCATGGGAAATAGCGCCCTTTTCCAAAAGCGCAGTCAGTTTTTTACCCCAAAGCGTATCACCACTATAAATGATGGAGCGGCCATTCAAGGTTACTCTGAACCCCAGCGTGGGCACAGTGTGCACCGCGCGCCAAAATTCAAACCTGGCGCCGTACCAATCAAAGGGCTTTCCCAATTCAATTCGTACCTGCCTGATGTAATGTTTCACCTCTTCAACCGGCCGATCCAAAGTCAGAGCAATTTTAGTAACAATACACCAGTAACCAAGATCATCTGACATGGCATAGGAAACCTTGCCATTAACTACCAATCCAAAAATGTTGCAATGGTCCTCGTGAATATGGGTATCAATGAATACGAAGACTTCATGTGAGTTAATACCGAGGTGACGCAAGTGTTCTTTGGTCCAAGCCGAACTATCCACCAAAGCAAACATACCGTTGAGCGAGAGCAGCACGCCCGAGGTGTAGCCGGTAGGATCAAAACCAGTGGTGCATTTGCTCAAGGCAATCGCACCAAAAGTAGACCTATCAGCAAATAATTCCGGCATAACAATAGGCAAAGGAGGCCTCTGCGGTTCGTTGATGGTAATGTCTACTGTCCAAGTTTCTTCACCATTCGTGAACTCAAAAATATTGGGCGCCAGAATTTTAACCTTCACGCCCTGGTATTCCAGTGTCCCGTCCGCAGCAAAACAAACAAATTCCACCAAGTCATCAATGCCCGCTACTTCGTCAGTACCCTTCTTGTGGATGGCCAAGGCATCAGACATTGTGCGGAATTCCACTTGCGTGGCTTTATCAATGCCCCACTTGTCCATATCCTCATACGAAGGGCCAAGCAAAGTCAAACGCAAAATTTTACGCAGGCGTTCAATCTGTTCGGCAGTGCCAAAAACAGTCGGGCGCTTACCCTGGAAATAATACTGCTTGAAAAACAACATCTTAAAGATAGGGAATTCCAAGGCGGCTTGCACAATGCCGTATTGATACATTAGAGCCGGCAAAAAAATCTTGTCGGGCAACTGCAGGCCCTTAATTTCCAAAACCTTCACAATTTCCGAAGGACAACCAAGCAAGGCTTCAAAAGCCGAAGTGTGAGAAATTTTGCACCCGGGCATGACATCAGTGACCCTAATCAAAGGCGTTTGACTGGACATTTTTTCTCCTGTTTTAGTTGTCAAAGTACCTTTTAAACTTAGCAAGTTTAAGGGTACATGTCAATCATTTTTAACTTAAACAAAACATCACCCCGTTCTCTGACAGGGTGATGTTTGAAATGCTAATTACTGAATAATTGCCTTTTGCAATTCATCCACTTTGTCTATTTTTTCCCAAGGAAATTCCGGGCGGCCAAAGTGGCCATAAGCGGAAGTGGCGCGATAGATTGGACGGCGCAAATCCAAATGTTCAATAATTTTTCCCGGACGAAAATCAAAAACTTTGGCAACTGCTTTTTCTAATTCTTCATCACCAAACTTTCCGGTACCAAAAGTTTGCACGCGAATGCTGGTTGGTTCAGCGCGTCCGATAACATAAGAAACCTGCACTTCGCACTTATCAGCCAAATCGGCAGCTACAATATTTTTAGCCGTATAACGCGCCATATAGGCGCCGGAGCGGTCCACCTTACTAGGATCCTTGCCGGAAAAACATCCGCCTCCATGCCGTCCCATGCCGCCATAAGTATCCACGATTATTTTTCTACCAGTAAGTCCGGTGTCACCGTGGGGTCCGCCCACTACAAACCGACCGGTCATATTAATAAAATATTCCGTCTCCGCATCCAAATATTTTTCGCAAATCGGTTTGATTACCTGTTCTAAAATATCTTGACGCAATTGTTCGGTTGTAACGTCATCATTATGTTGGGCGGCAATCACCACATTTCTTAAACGCATCGGCTTATCATCCACATATTCCACCGCCACTTGCGACTTACCGTCCGGACGCAAATATTTTAAAATTCCTTTTTTCCTCACTTCAGTCAAACGCTGAGCTAATTTTTGCGCCAAAATTATGGGTAGAGGCATCAATTCTTCTGTTTCCTTAACGGCATAACCAAACATCAAACCTTGATCCCCTGCTCCCTGATCTTCCGCCATAGTTTGTGTGACGCCCTGCGCAATATCCGGCGATTGTTCATGAATGGCGGACAAAACACCGGCATGTTCGGCATCAATCCCATAATTAGAATCCGTATAGCCGATTTCATTTAAAACTTGGCGAGTAATTTTTTGGGTATCAACATAACCCTTGGAGGTCACTTCACCTGCAATTATTACCAGACCGGTAGTGGTAAAAGTTTCCACCGCCACTCGGGAATTAGGATCTTGTTCCAGATAAGAATCCAAAATGGCATCAGAAACTTGGTCGCAAATTTTGTCAGGGTGCCCTTCTGTCACAGATTCGGATGTAAAAATATATTTAGACATAAAAATAAAAATTATGCGGAAAAACCGGCTCTTGCAAGAACCAAACTACCGCCTCAAGCGACGGAGGGAAGTTATTGATTAGTATCGACTTTTAATATTAACAAACCAATAACTAACACTGTCACTTGGAATAAATTATAAAAATCCTCTTTTAGAAATCCTCTGCAATAAATTAAAACCAAATCAATTTTATCACCAAAATAACGATTAGTAAAATAAAAACCCGAATTATGTTTCTTAATGGGACAAATTAACTTCCGTTTGACAGCAAATTGCTCTTCTTGACTTATAAAATATAATTTGGCATAATTAAAATCAATAAACTCTTGTAAGGGGTTCTGAATGAGTGTTTGGGAAGAACTCAAACAATTGACTGGTAAGGATTTAAAGGGGTTTCAGATTCTTTTAATGGCCGAAGTTTACAAAAAAAACGAGGACGGACGCAAAACGGGATCCGTTGGTTTCTTTAAAAATCCTGCTATTGCCCAGGCTTTTGTTGGTGAGCAAAACGATGCTCCTTGGCACGGCATTGCTGGCGTATATGTTTTGACCAATGGCAAGGTGGGCTATGTTCTTGATACGGGAGAAAAAGTAACGTTCTTTGATGACGAACAAGAAGCCGTCAGACTTCGGCAGAAGATCCTTGAAAAACTTACACCAGGGCAACGCGCCCTTCTTGGAGTGTAAGAAAGTAATTTTATAGAACCGTTCTTTCAACAGCACCAAGCCTTAGGCAAGGTGTTTTTTATTTAGGCATAAGGTACATATTTACTCTGTCTAAATAGTTAAGCCTATTTTGACGTTCCGGCTTTTATCCAGAAAATATACTAAAATTTCCTTTATTCGCAGATAACAATAAAAATATATTGACAAACGATAAAAGATAAATTAAATTGTAGTTATCGCTAACCAAAAATCATCTATGAAAAAAAGCTCAACAATATTTCTTCAGGTCGTAATCATGCTTATCGGCATTGTGGCACTGGCCATTATGATCCGGTTTCCTTTGACCGAAGGAAGGGCCGCGAACTTAGACCTGTTTAGTATTTATGCTGACCCTTTCATAATCTATGGATATCTCGCGTCTATCGCGTTTTTCGTTGCGCTGTATCAGGCGTTTAAATTACTCGGATACATCAGACAAAATAAAGTATTCTCACTAGAATCCGTGAAGTCTTTAAGGAATATAAAATATTGCGCAATCGTACTGAGTTGCTTTATTGTAATAGCGGCAATATACATAAGGGTATCTTTTAATGGCAACGCAGATGACGATCCGGCGGGTTTTATTGCCGTGTCTATTGTGGCCATTTTTATTTCTATCGTTATCGCCACTGCCGCGGCCGTGTTTGAAAAAACTTTGCAAAGTGCCGTAGATATCAAGTCTGAGAACGACTTAACCATTTAACGCTATGGCAATCATTATTAACATTGATATCATGTTGGCGAAGCGGAAGATGAGCGTCACCGAGCTCGCCGAGAAAGTTGGTATCACAATGGCTAACCTCTCTATATTGAAAAACGGAAAGGCAAAAGCAATTCGCCTTTCAACTTTGGAAGCTATTTGCAAAGCTTTAGATTGCCAGCCCGGGGACATTTTGGAATATAAGAAGTAACGACAAATTTGACTATAAAAAAGAAAAAGAGCAGCACAAACCGCTCTTTTTTATTGATATTTTATAGACAAGCCAAATTTTTTCTACGACAATCAAAAAACATTCACCTTTCCCAAAACTTGCTTAACATTTTGTTTATAACTATGAACTTTCTCTCGAGCGGCGAGGGATTTTTGCGGAGCGCGGACACGAGGCGGCCGCTCGGAGCCGCCCTTTCAAATCGCGAAGTTTATATTAGCGGAGAGTCGTGGACGATGTCAGAACTGCCTTACTATTTTAGGATTCCATTCGTTTAAGAGCTCTAAGAACAGTAGAAGCAACAAAATCTTTTCGCGCAGCGGCCAACACTGGCAACGTTGCGAGCACAGATGCATTTTTAGTAGGCAACAATTCTACCTTTCCTCCGTTATAATCGGTAAGTTGCATTAAGAATTCATCGAGCCAAGATGGTGTTACTGTGAGTACTTGGTCAAAATCAATTTGGACAGACACATCAGGATTAAGTTGTGGACGAATTGCATTAAAGGCCTCCAAACCTGCCGGGCGAGAAATAAGCACAGTGCCAAATTTTTTGAGTTGGATCATTTGCATATTTATTATATTTTAAAATTGTATAACAGCATATGTTCCGCGGATATTTCCATCAGTCATCATAATTTGCATCAATCCTGGATGCAGAGGGATATTAACTAGACCAATTCCCGAACGAAATAAAAGGCCGATTTCATTTGATTCTGCCACACTACGAACAACCTTGAGCCCGTTGCCGCGTTTCTCTGGATTTCTCCCCGAAACAATTTCTGTAAAAGCCACTTTAAGCGCTTCAATATCAGTTGCGAGATTTGGTCTGATTTGTTGAAGCGTTGTTTTGACACCGCGCCCTCGGTCCGCAAGAACTATAATACGCTTATCGATATTATACCCAAAAAATAAACCTGGAACATCAGGCCAGTTGCCAACATTATGTGCAAAAGAATTATCGCCGATTTCTCCCGCAACAAGAGTGAGAAGCGAAGCCATATTTTCCGACACATTTCCGGCTTTTTGGAGCTCAGCACCCATCCTGGTCACTCGATTTGTGAAACGGTCTGCCCGTTCGCAATAATATTCACTTGGTAGTTCTGGTGGGATTGCGCTTGTGGCCCATGCTAGTCCTAATATTTTAAGATCAAGAGTAAAGTTGTTAAGATCTCGCAGCGCGTAAAAACGTTGTTTACCTTCACTTCGTCCAGCACGAAGTTTGCCGGATTTTTCCCAGTTGCGTAGAGTTTGCACCGAAACACCAAGTATTTTTGCCGCCTTTCCTATTCGTACGTTTTGCCCATTTATCATATAAAAATATAATACCACAAAAACCTATAAAAGTCAAGGGAGTTTTTATAGATTACAGCATAAAACCTATAAAATCTAGCATTTCTTTATATATTTACTAAGAAAACCTATAAACTGGACAAATTCCCCTTAACAAAAACAAAAAGTGAAAATTGGCGGTGGGGGTGAGATTCGAACTCACGATACTCTTGCGAGTATAGCGGTGTTCGAGACCGCCGCATTCGACCACTCTGCCACCCCACCAACCACTTAAATTTAACAAAAAAAACCGCCAAAAGCAAGAAAACCCTGCCAGATCACCTAGCAGGATTATAAATGTAATAAGTTCAAACAAAAAAGTTATTAAAAGCTGTCCAATCGTGCCAATCTCCGCCATTGCACCCACACCCATCTTACCGTAAGCCAATTCCCAATTTACAGATTAATCTTTTTACCTTCTAACTCTTCTATTTTCTTTTTCAATTCAATCATTTTTAACTCCCTACCTGATAAAATTTTATTAAGTCTTTCCACTTCCTCTAACTCTTGTTCCAAATTTTCCCTGGTTCTTTTCAAATCTTTTGTCCTATCTTCTACTTTTTGCTCCAAATTTTCATATGATTCTTTTAATTTAACTACCATCTCATTAAAAACTTTAATCAAAAAACCCATTTCATCTTTTCTATTATAGCGGCTAGCAACAAAAATCACTTCATCAAAATCGCTCTGTGATAATTTTTGGGCTACGCGCGATAAATACAAAAGAGGATTGATCAACCAACGAGAAAATAACAAAGAAATTATTAAAACCGAAATTTCGGTAATAATAAAAATAATTAAAAAATAATTAAAAAGTTGCTTGAGCGGTTGATAAGCCTCATCTCTATTAATTTTTACCACCAAACCCCAATCTGCTCTAAGCGCATATCTGGTAGCCGCTATTACAGGAGTTCCTTTATAGTCAACAATATTATTTTCAACCAACAGAGTCTCGTGTCCGTTAGTTGCCGGTACGATGGGGACATTAATTTTATCTTTCGTGACAATACGAGTTAAAGAAGCATTAGGATCAAAACGCGTAGGGGTAACAAAAAGCGCATCACCCTCTTTATTTTTTTGGGCTATCAGCATTTCGCCGGTTTCTCCTAAGCCAATAAAATCACTGGTGATTTTAAGCACTGGATCAAAAAAATTTATAACGGCAATAAAACCAATATTTTGATTATCTAAAATCAAAGGCGCAGTAAAAAGAAAACGAGGAATATTATCTACATCTTTAAAAATACCCTGGTATTTTTCTTTTTCTTGCGGACTTTGAAGCAGAGGCCACAGAGCCTTGTTCTTCTCTATCTCAGAATCGGTAGAGACAACTAACCTATTTTCTTTGTCAAAGACAGAGATTGATTGAATTTCAGAAACGACCAAAGAAGCATCTCTAATAATTTCGTAAATTTTGTTCAAATTTTGCTGATCTTTATTTTTAGAATAATCTTGGAGATTAGTTTTTAAACTGGTGCGGGAACTGGTTAATTTTAAAATGTTAAAGTAAGAATTTAAAACCTCATTTATTTCTTGTTTTTTGGAATTGGCTAAAGAAATTAATTGTCCATTAACTTGATTGGAGATGGTGTCACGCATTTGCCAATAAAATAACGCGGTGATAACAATGAGAGGTACGATGGTAATACCCACTAATAATAAAATAAGTTTGGTAAAAAATTTCATAGTTTCTTGAGCGAAATTATAAAATTCGCTGATAAAAAAATAATAAAGGCACTTTTATTATACCAATCCAATTTGGAAAAACAAAAAATCCCCTGCACAATGCAGAGGTTTTTTTGGTTGCGGGACCCGGACTCGAACCGGGAACCTTCGGGTTATGGGCCCGACGAGCTACCAATTGCTCTATCCCGCGTCATTAACTTAAACTAAATTATAAAGGTTTTTTTATCTTTTGTCAAATCCCTGTACTGTAATATAAAGTGAGCCAAATGAGGCATGAGTTAAACGGATCTTAATAAAAGAAAAAAACGCTATTTTTCAATAGTGCTTTTTTCTTGGAGCGGGTAACGGGAGTCGGACCCGTATCTCGTCCTTGGCAAGGACGCATAATAGCCGCTATACTATACCCGCGAAGTGAGGAATAAGGCGGCCAAGCTTGCTTGGACATCTTTTCCGAACGAGTGGGTATACGAAAGTATACCCACGAAATGAGGGGCAAAATGAATAAATTTTTTTATTCATTTTCTCCGAATGAGCGGATATATGGAACATATATCCGCAAAATATTACTCCTACAATATACTCTTATTCTAAACGGAGGTCAAGGGGCTATGCCAGCGGCTTTCTTCCTCATCCCCTCCCACAGCAAAAACAGCAAAATCAAAAAACCCACTAAAGAACCTGCAGAAGAAAAAGCAAAAGCATAGGCCGGGGAAGCATTATCCCAAATTTTACCAAGAAAAAATCCGCCCGCAATTACGGCCAACCCTACAAAAGTATTAAAAATGGCATAAGCGCTACCTCGCGCTTCGACCGTGACTAAATCAGCTATAATGGCGCGAGCAGAACCTTCTGTTAAGGCATAAAATAAACCATAGAAAGCAAAAAGGATCAAAGCTACACCGATGGTTGAATCAAAGATAAACCCCAATTCCACTAAGGATAACACCAGCCAGCCCAACATTATAAAAGGCATTTTACCAAACCGATCACTTAAAATTCCAACCGGATAAGAAAGAACGGCGTAAATCAAAGTGAAACCGGCAAAGAGCACGGGAATCCACCGCGCTGTAATGCCCAGATCCTGCGCCCTAATCAAAAACAGAGAATCATTAATTTTGGTAAGCATAGCCAAAGTCATACCTAACACAAACACCCAAAACTGCCAGGGAAAAGACTGGTTTGTTTTCACCACCGTGGCCATCTTATTTTCCGGTTCTTTAATACCAAAAAAAATTAAAGACAAAGCGATCAGACCGGGAATAACGGCCAAAGCAAAAATTAAACGATAAGAATGTAAAGAAGGCGTGAGAGCAAACAAGATTGCCGCCGCTAAAAGCGGACCTAAAACTGAACCGGCCGTATCTACCAAGCGATGAAAACCAAAAGCCCTGCCCCGATATTCAACGGCCGCAGAATCGGCCACCAAGGCGTCGCGAGGCGAGTCCTTCATACCTTTGCCGACCCCATCAACCGAACGCAAAATGGCTATGCCGGCAAAAGAATTAGTCAAAGCTAAAATTGGCCTGGCCACGGACGAAAAAGTATAACCTAAAAAAATGAAAAATTTGCGATTGCGAAATCTGTCGGATAAAATTCCGGAAACAAATCTAAACAAACTGGTAAAACCTTGAAGCAAACCATCTATTACACCCACACCGGCATGGCCAATTCCCAAAGTCAAAAGATAGGCGGGCAGAACAGGCGTAATCAAATCTTGACCTAACCCGGAAAAAAGGGCCACAAAAGCTACAATTAAAACATTGCGTGAAATTTTAGGCTTGGACATAAAAAAATCTTGGGAGTAATAGCCTTAAAATAATATTAAAAGAAGAATCTTTTATATTATACCAAATTTTAAACTTTATCTCTTTTTTTCCAAAAAGCTATTTTACCAATAAAACCAAAAGCTATTGCCTTAGCTATGGCCCCGCGACCCTTGGCCAATAAAGCCAGCAACAAACTAGTCACTCCACCAGCCGTAGCGGTTAAATATTTTTCCGTCACATCAGCAGTAGTCCCATTGTCTATTGGCTTGCCTACATCTAAAATGTTGACATCTTCTGCTCCACGGGGCCAAAGAACCCAGGTATCTTTGCTTTTACCAATAATTCCTGTCACTTTTACTTTGTCCCCCACGCTAGCCACTTTGCCTTTTAGTCCGGTTCTACTTTTTAATTGCACTTGAATTTCCCCCATCTCATCGCCCAAATAAAAATAACCGCTACCCGTTTCTAAAACTTCACCTTCCATTTGCACCAAAGAAAAAAATTTATCATCATCAATGTCTCCGGTGTTTACTGCCAATGGTTCTTTTAAATTATCAATAGATAAAATATCAATATCCTTTTTTTCTTTAATTTTTACGCGGACAGTGCCTAAATATGTTCCCAATTCACCAGTCACTTCTACCTCATCGCCAATTTTAATTGGGGGAAAATCTCTGCTGTTCATATACACAGGTAAGCCCGCGCCGCTTAAAGGATCTACAATAAAAAACATTTGGGTACTAAAATTTCCCGGCGGAACCTTTACCACACCTTTGGTTTTTACCATAGTTAAAGGTGCCAAGGCAGAAATTTTATCTAAAGAAGCAACAACTAAACTTTTTATTTTTTTAGCCGCGGAATTAACAGAATTTTTAGAAGAAACCACGGCTATATTTTCTTCTTCATCGGTTTCCACATAAATTTTAAGCGCTTGTTTAACTTCGCCGCCTTGATTATCTTTAACCACTAAAGAAATCTTTTTATTTCCTTTTGTTTGATAAATATGATTAACAATTTCTCCTTCCCCATTTGTCCCGTCGCCAAAATCCCAAAAAAAGCCAAGCGGATTATTATCCGGGTCAAAAGAATCCGAAGCGTCAAAAACAATTTCCTCGCCGGTTAAAACAACACTGGGTAAAGAAACCGCCACCAAAGGCAAAGAGTTGGGTGGAACCATTATGTTTTCTCGGCCCGGCGTCACGGCCACTGTCCAATCCCAAAGAGAACTTGTAGTCCCAGCTCTAGCCCAAGAAACACCATCCAAAGCGGTATCTTCAAATGTTGCCCTATCTAACAAACGATTGTCCGAATCGTAAAGTTCTAAATTTTCCGCATTATTTTTTAAAATTAAGTTGCTCTCTTTTCTTTTAACCACTAAAAATTCCCCTAGCCCAATAAAAGTGGAGGAAGCAAATTTGTATTTACGCCGGCTGGAATTGAGAAGATAAAAATTTTGCAGATTTATTTTCTCCGTGCCAATATTTTTTAATTCTATAAACTCCCCTTCTTGATCTGATCCTTTGGGATTGGGAAAAATTTCGTTGATGATGATACAGCTAGAAATGGGCGGGGTATTATTATTTACGCTAGAATTATCAGCAGAATAATCTTCCGCTAAAAAAACATTGAAATTTCCCAATGTAGGAGTAGCGCAAACCGCCCAACTTTCTTTATTGACGCCAGACTCAAAATTTTTTCTTCCCGCACTTTTGCTATCGTAAGGCGCCGAGGCATTGTCGGAGATGTTGCCGTCGTTCCAATTACCATAAGCAACTCTATCCACCAGGCGGCCAAAAGCATCATACAAAAAAATCACATCGCCGGAATTATTTAAATTTCCCTTGGGGCTATAAACCACGAAATAACCGTGTGGTTTAATTGTGCCTTGTAAAAAAGTTTGTTCCTCCGAACCCTCCTCCAGCCGCCAATTATTTAAATTGATCTCTTCGGCGGAATTGTTGTACAACTCCAGCCATTCTTTTTCGCCGCTATTGGGATCAGCAACAAATTCATTGATGAAAATTTTTCCGTAAGAAGCAGCAAGTAGATTGGCACTGCCACCGGAACTGGCCGCTGAGGACGAATTTTCCATTTGTTCTGGAAGTAGAGTAATAACATTGGATTGGCTTTTAGTTGGCGTCAAAGTAAGAGCAAAATCTGATTTATCAAAATCAGTATCACTGCCATCACTTGAACGCGCCAAGGATTCACCGATCGATGGCGCAGGGGCATTGTCCATTAAATTATCATCATCAAAATTTCCATAAGATATTTGGTCAATAATTTCTCCAACACTATTTTTTAAAATCACAATATCACCACTATTATTAAAACGACTAGAAAATTCTAAAACTAAAAATCCACCGGAAATAATTTCACCCCCCAAAGTAGTAGTAGAAGAATTATCTTGCAAAGTCCAACCAGCCAAATTGGCAGTAGAAGTAGCAGGGTTAAAAAACTCCACCCATTCTTTTTCCGCAGAAGTGGCGGTGACAGGATAAATCTCATTGATTTTAATGTGATAATTTGATCCGGTGGAAGTGGAAATACTTTCTAGCGGTGCTGGTGGCGTGATCAGGGCTTCACTTTTTACTGCGCCAGGAGTACCACCCACCACATAACTTTCCTGCCAATTATCTGCTGTGCCAAAACCGGTTTCGTCTTTTTTCTCCAGAGTTTTGCTATTTCCGGAAGCACCCCAACTGTTAGAATAATTCACCTCTGACCACAATGGCCCATCTGAACCAACTCTCAAGGCCACAGTGCCAGAGGCATTGCTTAAACTAAAAGAAGATTTTAAAATTTTTCCCCAATAATTTGGATAATTAGAGGCAAAAGTGGCTTCATCTTGTACCACGGCACAATATTCTCCTGCTTCCAAAATAGTGCTGGTGGAAAAAGTATGATTAGACCCGTCAAACAAACGCCAAGCGATGGCGCTTGAGCCGCCCACAATTTCTAAAGGTGAGGCGCCGGAATTTTTAATTTCCACCCACTCATTTTTGGTATCCGAACCGCTGGGGTCACACATTATCTCTGTAATCTGCAAGTCGCTTTCGGCCGCCCAAATTCGTGAGGCAAAAATAAAAAAACCACCGATTAAAAAAACGCTGGTTATTAAAAAACAAATTTTCCCCCTTGTCATAAATTTTATAAATTATTTTTTCTTATTATAAAAATAAGACAACGTCTTGTCAAATTGGTATTTTTTGGTAGAATAAGAACAATTGCCGGAGTGGCGAAATGGCAGACGCACCAGCTTTAGGAGCTGACGCCCGCAAGGGCATGAGGGTTCAAGTCCCTCCTCCGGCACCAAAATAACTTTATGTTGCACCAACTTGTAGCCAAAATACGGCAAATGAGGAAATTCCAAAACCAGCGCGAAACTCTAATCACCATAGAAATTAGCCGGGATGCCCTGCTTAACAATTTACACAACTTGCAAAAATTAGCTCCGCATTGGCAATTAGCTCCGGTTTTAAAAAGCAATGCTTACGGACACGGCAGCAATTTAATTGCTGACATTTTAAAAAAGGAAGATCATCTGCCTTTTTTTTGTATTGATTCTTATTTTGAAGCAGAACAGTTAAAACATCACAGCTTAAACAAACCACTTTTAATTTTGGGCTACACTCCTACAACACTAATAGTTAAAAACAAATTAAAAAATTTGCAATTTGTCGTGGGATCTTTGGAGCAATTAAAAATTTTAGTGGACAAAAAAATTAAACAAACTATTCAGATTAAATTTGATACAGGCATGCATCGCCAAGGCATTCCCTATAATTTTCTGATTGAAGTTTTGGAAATCCTTCAAAAAAATACTACTCTAAAAATTAGCGGCGTTTTATCGCACCTCTCTGATGCGGAAAATTCCAATTCGGAAATAACCAAAAAACAAATCACTAATTGGAATGAGCTGGCCAAAAAAATGCAAGAAATTTTTCCCACCATCAAATATTATCATTTAACTAATTCTGCTGGTTTGGCTTTTTCTCAAAATATTGTTGCCAATGTAGGCCGTAGCGGTTTAGCGCTTTACGGAATCAACCCAGGAAATCTGCCCATCAATTTACATCCGATTTTAAAAATGAAATCCATCATTAATGAAGTTAGAATGATTGAACGCGGTGAAACAGTAGGATACAACGGAACTTTTGTGGCCCAAAAACAAACTAAAATCGCCACGGTGCCGGTTGGCTATTTTGAAGGAGTAGATCGCCGCTTGGCCAATCAGGGATTTTTTTTAATCAATGGAAAACCCTCGCCTCTGGTGGGAAAAATTAGTATGAACATTTCCACTTGTGATATTAGTGAGATTAAAGAGGCTATCGTAGGTATGAGTGTAAATATTATCAGCGATAAAACAGCCGACCCTAATTCTCTAGAAAATATAGCCAAAATCTGTGGAACTATTCCTTACGAAATTTTAGTACATCTGCCTTCTCATCTGCGGCGGGTCGTAACTTGACTTTTTAGCAAAAATCAAACTCAAAAATCACCTACTAAAACAACTTCTTCTGCCTTTCTTTTTTCTCCTCGGGACTAAAAATTGTCACCTCCCCATATTCTCCATCAAATCCCGGTTTGATTTTCAATTTTTTTTCTCGTACGCGCCTAATACCCTCCACAATTTCCGGCAAAGTTATTTTGGCAAGTTCTTCATAAGATAAGTTCAACAAAACATTCAATTCGTCCCCACCCTTGATAATCAAATTACCAAATTCCGCCTGCACAGCGCGGCTGGTGCGTGATTTTATCCCCAATGCCTCGCCAATAATTTTATCAAGTTCCACTAAACTTACATACGGCACAGCGTTTTCCGGCACAAAACCTTCTTCTCTGTCCGCCAATTCTTCCACCCTATTTAAAACGCCAATTGTCAGCGGCCGCCGACAAACCGGACACAAATTTTTATTTTTCACCGACTCCTTAGGGGTTAAACTAACTCCGCAAGAGCGGTGCCCATCATAATGGTACATTCCTTCTTCCGGATAAAACTCAATGGTTTGCAAAAACTTTCCGCCCTCTTGAGGAGATTTTTTTTCTTTGATAATGCTAAAAAATTCGTCATAGCTGGTTTTAGCAATATCCAAATCAAACACATTGGCTTCACGACCCAAATTGGGCAAACTGTGCGCATCAGAATTAGAAATCAAAGTAATTTTATCCAAAGCAGAAAGACGCCAATTCATAGCGGGATCACTGGAGAGCCCTGTTTCAATGGCAAAAATTTCCGGCGTGAGTTCTTCAAAACATTCCTCCAAAGAATCAAAACCGGATTTAGAACCAAACACGGAAAACCACGGCGTCCAAGCGTGCGCCGGAATCATTACCGCGCGCCCATCAATTTCTTTAATAATTTTTAAAATTTCTTTAGCAGACAGGCCTAAAATCGGCCTACCGTCGGATTTTAAATTCTTGCCGCGGCCTGTAAGTTCGGCATTAAATTTTTCTACATCAATAATTTTTGGAAAAAACAAACACAAATGCACACGCCGCGTTTTACCACCTTGTGAATAAATGGCCGAAACTTCTGTGCCTAAAATAAATCTCACTCCGTTATCACCAGTGCGCAATTTTAAAAAGCCATTGCCAATCTCTTCTAATTTTTCTTGAATATCTTTAAACCAAACAGGGTGCGTAAAATCACCGGTCGCTATTAAATTAAGGCCTTTAATGCGGCACCATTTGGCAATATTTTCCAAAGTTAATTCCGGCGAGCAAGCGCGCGAATAACGGGAATGAATGTGAAGATCAGCAATCAACATAAAAATTATTTAGTTCCAACTAAACTTAAAAATTCTTGATAATCCTCCACATAGTCGCTTCTGTCCGGATTATAATTAGTGGAAGAAAGCGCAAGCAGAATAGCATCAGAGGAAAAATCTTTAAAATGATGCCAAACCAAAGATGAAACATACACAGCGGACAAAGGTCCAGCCATTTTTATCTCTTCCAAACCATTACCCTTATCAATGATTGCGGTGGCTGTGCCTTGGAGTAGAATAAAAAATTCCTTTTCCACTTTATGACAATGGGCGCCGGTTTTGTCAGTTGGATCAGTTAAATAATAAACGCGCTTCACTTCAAAATCAAGATAATTTTTTAACTCTAAGGGGTGCATTTTAAAGTTGGGAGTGACAATTTCTTTTAGTTGAAAACTTTTAAATTTTTCAGTCATATAATGATATTGATTTATAAAGTCAGTCTATCAAAATGGCGCTTAAAAAACAAACCCTCGCCAAGTTAATGACGAGGGATTAAAAACAAATAAATTAGAAGCGAGCAAAGAGCAAAAGTGATTGCACCAAGTAGTTACTGAGTTCGCCTTTGGCAAAAGCCGAGTTTATTTCGCTGGGATAAAACCAGCGCTCCTGCGGAAGAAGAGGATTTAGGTCCCCTTCCTTAACAATAAGCCTGCCCAAACGGACACTCTTGCCAAAATAGCGGCCACCATCTTGGGGTTGTGTCACCCAACGAATAAGAGGGTTGTTGCTGTACTTGTTGGCGTGCATAGTTACTAACTCCGCCCGAGGCGGCAACTTGCCACCGTGTGCTTGAGAAAGATTGGCAACGGAAGTCTGCAATGGTGTGCCAATAAGCACATGTTTCTTGGAATCCGGCGCGTGCACTCCGGGCGCGTTATAAGTAGCCGGATTGCCCGGTTCTATGCGCGCGGCGAGCAAAACCCGTTGAACATGACCAAAAGAATTTACTTCCACCGGCACGACCACCACGCCGTCTTCACTGCCATCCACTCCGTACTCTTTGAGCAGGGGTTGTCCCCAGCCTGGCACTTCACGGCCAGCGGTCCGCACTTCTACTCCTTCTAAGCCAAAAAACTTGCCATCAGCACGAGCAAAAGTGGTGCCATCAAAGCCCCAACCTCCGCCTAAAGAATCCAGGCGCGTATTAGGCAAAACCACCATTTGTGATCTTTCCCTCTGCCTCGCTAACCATCTCCACCAGGTTAGCGAGGGCATGTGCATGATCCGCTCCCAAAAAAGTTTTAAAAAACATCGCCTTAACGATGCTTTTAACCTATCAATTTTTATGCTTTTTGTCAACCGGCTTTTCCAAAAATTCTTTTAACTTTCTAAAAGCCATTCCGCGGTGGCTCAAAGAATTTTTTTGTTCATCAGACAACTGAGCAAAAATTTTGGTAAATTCTTTGGGTATAAAAATTAAAACCCTAAAATTTCGCCTATTGGTTTAACCAATTTTTCCCAATCCATACCAGCCTCATTGGGGGCGTACAAATCGGCAAAAATCACCGGATATTTTTTTTGCCATTCTCCCGCATCCACTTCCACCGGTTCCCAATTTTTAGCGGCAAAATGCTCCGCGTTGGATTTAATCTTGGCGTCATGGGCGATAATAAAATCAACCGGCCGCGATAAATATTTATGAATTTCTCCAATGTAATCGGAAACTCTGAATCCACAAGTTTCCCCGGTTTCCCGATTAGCCACATTAGGAATGAAAACTATTTTAGCAGAAGATTTAAAAAGCGCTTCTTGAATTCCTCCCACCAATAAACCGGGAATAATGCTGGTATACAAATCGCCCGATCCCAAAAAAACATAATCAGCTTGCAAAATTGCTTCATTAGCTTCCGGAGTAATTGCAGCTGCTGGTTCCAGCCATAATTTTTCTTTTTTAATTTTGCAATTAAAAGCAGGTATGTCAATGTTGTTTTCACCAGTAATAATTTCTCCGTTTTCCAACTCGGCGCAAAGATTGACCAAATCTAAAGTGACCGGCAAAACCCGTCCTTCAATTTTTAAAATTTCCGAAAATCCTTCTATGGCCTTTAACCAACTGCCGCTTTGCTGATACAAAAAAGTTAAAAGCAAATTGCCGGCGTTGTGGTCTTGCAATTCTCCTTGGGAAAAACGATTTTTGTAAAAAATATGACGCAAATCCAAATAGGGATAAGAAGAGAGAGCCAAAATAACCCGCAGAATATCACCCACGGGCAAGATATTGAATTTCTCGCGCAGACGACCGGAAGAACCACCCGAGTCTGTGACGGAAACCACCGAGGTTATTTGTATATGAGGCAAAAATTTTTTTAAGGCGCGCAAGGTGACCGACTGTCCATTGCCGCCGCCAATGGTGACAATTTTAAGCATATGATTTATTCTACTCCACTGTCACACTTTTAGCCAAATTGCGCGGGCGATCTACGTCTTTGCCACGGGAGACCGCCATATGATAGGCAAAAAGCTGCAAAGGCAAAACTGTTAAAAGAGGCGAAAGCATCTCGCTGGATTTGGGAACGTAAATAATATCTTCTGCTAATTTTTTAATTTCTTCGTCGCCCTCGGTAGCAATCAAAATCAACTTACCGCGCCGTGCTTTTATTTCCTCTATATTACTAATCATTTTTTCATACAAACTATCACGCGTAGCAATGGCCACCACCGGACAATTATCATCTATTAAAGCAATGGAACCGTGTTTTAATTCACCGGCCGGCAAACCTTCGGCGTGCACATAAGAAATTTCCTTTAATTTTAAAGCCCCTTCCAAAGCAATGGGGTAATTTATGCCGCGGGCAATAAAATAAAAATCTTCAAAATTTTTGTATTTCTCGGCAAGGGATTTGATTAAATCATTTTGTTGCAAAATTGCTTGCATTTTTTCCGGCACTTCCAAAATATTTTTAATAATAAGCTTGCCTGTAGCCAAGGGCAAATGAGTTAAGCGCCCCAGTTGCAAAGCCAAGACCATTAAAATAGCTATCTGATTGGTAAAGGCCTTGGTGGAAGCCACAGATAATTCCGGACCGGCGTGAATATAGACGCCGCGGCCGGCTTCCCTGGCAATCGTGGAGCCAACCACGTTTACCAAGCCCATCACTTGGGAGCCTTTGCGCTGCGCTTCTCTTAAAGCCGCTACTGTATCGGCAGTCTCACCGGATTGGCTCACGCAAATGGTTAAAGTATTGTCTTCTACTACCGGGTCGCGATATCTAAATTCCGAAGCCACTTCTACATCAGTAGGAATCCAAGCAACATGTTCTAAAACATATTTACCAATTAGTCCCGCGTGATAAGCACTGCCGCAAGCAATAATTTTGATTTTTTTAATCTGTCGAAATTCTTCGTCAGTAAAACGCATGCCGCCCAAATGAGCCACGCCATCATTTGGCACCAGGCGACCGGCCAAAGCATCTTTAAAAGTATTGGGCTGATCAAAAATTTCTTTAAGCATAAAATGAGCAAAGCCGCCTTTTTGCGCCTGCTCCTCGTTCCATTCAATCTGTTCGGGCGTGCGTTCAATTTTTTCATCTTTCAAATTAAAAATCTGAAAACCCTCCGGAGTTAATTCCAAAATCTCGCCATCTTCTAAATAAATGACTTTTTTGGTGTAGGAAAGAAGCGGCGAGGCATCCGAAGCAATTACATAAGCTTCATCCGCTACACCCAAAACCAAAGGGCTGCCTTGGCGCGCGCAAAAAATTTTATTGGGTTCATCCAAAGAAACTACGGCTATTCCGTAAGTGCCTACCACCATTTGCAAAGCCTTAATTAAAGAAGCGCGTAAATCTTTTTTTTCTGATTGGTTATAAAAATGTTCTATCAAATGGGCCAAAACTTCGGTATCAGTTTCGGAAATAAATCTATGATCTTTTAAAAAATTCTCCCTCAGGTCGCGGTAATTTTCTATAATGCCATTATGCACCAAAATAATCCGACCTGTGCAATCGCTATGCGGATGCGTATTATTTTCTGTCACGCCACCATGCGTGGCCCAGCGTGTATGGGCAATACCCAATGTACCAATAAATTCCCGGCTTTTTAGTTTCTCCGTCAAAGCATCAATTTTACCCACCGATTTTTCTATAAGAGCCGCACTGGTTGAATCAACTACAGCCAAACCGGCGCTATCGTAGCCGCGATATTCTAAACGCCTAAGACCATTAACTAAAATAGGAGCTAAATTTTTAGCTCCCCCTTCTTTAACAATGTAACCGATAATGCCGCACATAAAAAACAAAATTATAAAACATAATTAACTCCCACCTCAAACGCCTTCTTGTTTTCCTCCCAATTAGCCTTCAGGCCTAATTTTTCTTTTAATAATCTTCCAACTTCCTCAATTTCTAAAATTTTCTTTTCTTGAAGTCGCCTAGCCAGCCAACCTAAGGCGAAAATGTTTAAACTTTTTTCTGCCAAATTTTTCTCCTTCAACAATCCATCAAAATTTTTATAATCCCCTATTTGGGTTTGGGAATTTTGATATTTTTGAATCCTTTCTCTGGCTTGTTCTGACAAAACTACCATTATATCGGCAAAGGAAAATTTAGGGTAAGCAATTTTTTTATCACTAATTTGAATATAGCCCAGGGAAACCCCGCCACGCTGTTCCAAACCGTAATTGGGAATAAAACTAACCTGCCAATCTTGATTAAAAGAGGCTTTAACAATAATATCAGCTATAGTTTGTATGCCTTGCCCACCATCGCCGGCCAGCAGAATTTTTAAAAGCATAATAAATTAAAACTCACCCAGTTTATAAATCTTCTTCAAATTTTCCAAATAATCAAAAGTGGCCTTGCCTGTAGTTTTCCAATTAGTGGGACAAAAAGACAAAATTTCCACCAAAGAAAAATGTCCGGCTTGTTGCGCGGCCAAAGCCTTGGCCAGAGCCGCAAAAATACCTTGGGAATCATTGGCGGCGGTTCTGGCCAGATAAGCTCCGGATTTAATAATATTTTTTAAAATTTCCGGACCATAGAAAGGCTCTTCACAAGAACCCAAAGGATGGGTATCGGTTTTTTGCCCGCAAACAGTGGTGGGGGCGGTTTGTCCGCCAGTCATAGCATAGACCGTATTATTCACCACAATCACAGTGACCGCTTCATCGCGCCTAGCGGCGTAAAACAAACTTTGCCAGCCAATGGCATAAGCCCCGCCATCACCAACCACCGCCAGACTCACTGAATCTTTTTTAGCGCGTTTATACCCAAGCATGGTGGGCACAACACGGCCATGATGCGTCTGAAAAGTATTGATCGGCAAGTAATTCCAACCCAAAAGAGAGCAACCAATGTCTAAACCCAAAACTGCTTTGTCTTGTAAATTTTTGGCAACCAAAGCCTGATTCAAAATCATTAGAATCACCGGATATCCGCAACCGGGACAAAATTTGGCCGGATTTTCTTGAGTCATAACAAAGGGGTTCTAAACACAAATTCTTCGGTCGCTCAAGCTCCCTTAGAATAAGATAAAAATTATTTAAAATACTCTACAATTTTTTCTGCCTCAATTCCTAAAGCCGGATATTGCAAATACTCCACCGGCGTGGAAATTTCCGGCGCCATTTCGGCTCGCACAATTTGCGCCAGCTGTCCCAAACTAGATTCCACAATCACTATTTTTTTCACCCGCCCGGCTATTTTATCAAACTCTTTATTAGCAAAGGGACGCAAAGTAATTGGCCTAAATAGGCCAACCTTCAGACCGTTTTTTCTTAATTCATCTATTGCCTCTTTAGCGGCCGCGCCTACAATACCGTGCGCCACAATTAAAATTTCCGTTTCTTCTGTTTGATAATTTTCCCAACGTACTACTTCATTTTTATTTTTTTCAAAATCGGCCTTGCTTCTCAACACCTCTTCATTTAATTCTTCCTCAAAAGTATAAATATTGCGCCAATGTTTTTTTTCTCCTTCTTTTACCAAAGGATAACTTTCCACATTTTCCATTTTCTTGTCTATTGCCAAAACTCCGCGGCTTTTTAATAAATAGCCATCGGTTAAAACAATAGTTGGGTATTGATATTTCCAAGCCGCATTAAAAGCTTCACGAGTAAGGGAATACAATTCTTCAATGGTAGCGGGGGAATAAACCAAACGCAAACCCTCGCCGTTGCCGCCAAAACAAGCTAAAGTCACTTCCTGTTGAGAGTAAATCACTGTTCCAGAGGATGGACCGCCGCGCTGGCCGATAATAGCCACAAAGGGAAGGCGCATACCCTCGGCCATGCTTAAGGCGTCTTGCATCAAAATATGACCCGGTCCAGAAGTGGCCGTAAAGGCTTTTTGCCCGGCAATTAAACCTCCGCAAACTCCAAAACCCGCCGCAATTTCATCTTCGGTTTGCAAATATTCGCCGCCTTTTTTAATCCAGGTGGTAAAAACCTCGGTCACCGGCGTAATGGGATAACCAAACATCATTTTAGCTCCGGCATCAAAACAAGCCTCTGTTACTGCCTCAAAACCCGTAGCTAATTTTTTATTGGTCATAAAATTTTATATTTGCTAACGAGCCCCCCAGGTGCAAGCTTGTTTGCATCTGGGGCGAGCGACGCAATGCACAAGTGCTGTTATGGCGCTTATATCTTCTCCGCCGTTTCCAAATGTTCCTTGGTATTTATCCCCACGGCCTCGCGCGGGTCAATATCCACTGAAGATAATTTTTGCCCTTCCAAAAAAGCCAGCCCCACCAAATCGGTTAAATAATATTCTTCTTGGGCATTATTGTTTTTTAGCAAACGTAATTTTTCCCAGAGCCAGCTCGCCTCAAAACAAAAAACTGCCGGGTTTAATTCTTTAATCTGCAATTCTTCTGGACCGGCATCTTTTTTTTCAACAATTTTGATAATGTGATTTTCTTCCCCGCCGCGAATAATTCTGCCATAATCAAACAAATTTAACCGCCAATCATTAAAATCTTCCACCGTAGCGGTCATTAAAGTTAACTTATTGCCTCTTTCCAAGTGTTTTTTCAATAATTTTTCTATTGATTCAGTTTTGATAAAAGGCATATCGCCATACAAAACCACAATATGCTTAGCCTGATCTCGCAAAACTTCTTCCGCCGCTGCCACAGCATGTCCGGTGCCCAAACGTTCTTTTTGAACTACATAATCGGCCCTTTCGCCCAAAAAATTCTGCACAGATGGATCCTCATTGCAAACCACTACTACCGGTTTCTGGGGCAAACCTAATTTTTCCACCGTGCCTACCACGTAATCTATAAGCGGCCGCCCCTTCAAAAAATGCATCACTTTTAATTTGTCACTCTGCATCCTTTTCCCCTTGCCGGCGGCCAAAATTACAAAACCCACCTCTTTAAAAATTTCTTCAACCATACTAGTAGCTGGTGGCTTGAATAATAGTTAGATAGTCTTGCATCTCATCAAAATTTTCAAAATTCAAAAACCCGGTTTCGCGATAATGAGCCAAGGGCACATCACTGCGTCTTTTAATTATGGGGGTAATAAAAGGAAAGACTTTATTCACTTTTACCATCTCTTCCAATTTATGTGAAAGCCAATAAATCTTTTGGCTGGGATCCAATTTTAATTCTTCGGCAATCTGCACTCGATCTTTATCGGAAGAATGAACACGAGAAAAATAATCGCTAATACCACAGTGTTCCACTTTTTCTTTCTGATAATCTTTTTCACCATGCAAAATCAAGGTCATTGGCACGTTAAGGCTAAGCATGCGGCTTAAAAATTTCTTGGCATCGGGAAACAAAAACTCGCCGGCTCTTTGACCAACTTCATTAATTTTATTTAGAGCCTCCTCCACCGAACAATTTAAATTAACTTTTAAAAATTCAACATGTTTGCGAGGATTATAAGAAGCACGACCGCCTTCGCCAAAACGCGCCAAAGGATAGGTGCGCCAAAAAATTTGCTGGGGCACACCGCATTTTTCCATAGTGGAGGCCCACTCATATTTTATTTGGGCCGTGTTAAATAAAGTATGATCAAAATCTATTAAAAGATTACTGATAGGCATATTAAAACAAGTTTGTTATAATAATCTAACACATAGGGCCAATTTGTCAACCTCTTGGCTTATTTTAGCCAAAATTGACAGGTGAACCAAAAAACTATACACTATTTTAAACTATGCAAAAAACTATTTTAATTTTAACCGGCGGTGGACTATCCCCGGTCTTCAACAGTCTTATCTATGGGGTTATTACCGAAGCGCAAAAGAAAAACTGGAAAGTTTTAGGAGGTTTGTTTGGCTGGGCTTCCCTTTTAGATAATGGCCAAATAATTGATTTTACTTCTTTAAACGCGGAAACAATTAAAGATATTGGCGGAGATTTTTTGCGTTCCAGCCGCACCAATCCTTTAAAAGTACCCAACGGCTTGGAACAAGTAAGCGAAAATTTAAAAAAAAATAAAATAGACGGAGTGATAGTTATCGGCGGAGATGACACCCTCGCCGCCGCCTCTCTTTTAGCCAAGGAAAAACATTTGCCCATTGTGGCCATACCCAAAACCATAGATAACGACATTTCCGAAACTTATTGGACACCGGGCTATCCCACCGCTTCTTGGTTTTTGGCCGATTATGTCAGGCGCATTAAAATTCACGCCGCCTACACCCTTTCCCGCCTGTTTATAATTGAAGTGCCCGGTTTTAAAAGCGGCTGGATAGCGGCCAGTTCTGCTTTTGGCAAGGCCGATATAATTTTACCACCGGAAAAAGTAATCAACTGCCGCGCGGTTGTTGAAGCTATTTCTAAGGCTTATACCGCCAACGGCAACTATGCTACTGTAGTTATCTCCCAATACGCCAGGTTTGATGAGGCTATCGCCGGCACCACAGACAATCAATTTGATCAATACAACACCATGCGCCGCGCTTTTATTGGTTTTTCCTTTACTGATTTTCTTAAAAAAGAATTAAAAATGGATATAAGAAATTTACACCCGGCCAATTATTTGGAAGTCTTAGACCCCATAGAAATAGATAAAAATTTATCAATTAAATTGGGCACTCACGCCGTAGAATTGATTGAAAAAGAACAATTTGATTCGGCTGTTTGTCTTAAAAGAGAAGATGAAAATGCAAATGAAATAAATGTAAAAGAAATCCCGTTGGAAGATATGGCCGGAAAGGGACGCTACAAATTTTTAGATGAGGAAATGTTTGATTTTGACAATTTTAAAGTCAAACAAAAATTTCTTGATTACTTGGGACCTGTTTTTCCCAATTATCCGGAAGAAAAAATAAAAAAATATCTGGCTTTGCAAAAAGAAGTTATACAAAAAATAATTTAACAGCAACTTCTTCCCAGTCTTATTTAAGCTCAAAAATCAATATAAAAACAAAAAATGCTCCGTTTTGAACGGGGCATTTTGCTTTGGAAACACAACCCCCGGCACTTGCCTACTTTTGCAGGACCGGGTTGGGTCCAACTATCATCAGCGCCAGAGTGCTTAACTTCCGTGTTCGGAATGAGAACGGGTGTGACCACTCCGCTTAAAGCACCGAGGGTTGTGTTTCCAAATTGGTGATAAAAGTCTTAATCTTAAAAAGTAAAAATCGCAATCAAAATCTGCAAAAAGACAGAGAAGAGAACGATCAATTAGTATTCCTCGGCTTAAACCCTTGCGGGCCTTACACCTGGAACCTATCAACCCACTCGTCTAGTGGGGATCTATGAAATTTAATCTTGAAGACGGCTTCCCGCTTATATGCTTTCAGCGGTTATCCGTACCAAACATGGCTACTCGGCACTGCAATTGGTATCACAACCGATAAACCAGAGGTTTGTTCATCCCGGTCCTCTCGTACTAGGGATGAGCCTTCTCAAATTTCCGCGCCCGTGGTAGATAGGAGACCGACAATTTGTTATTTCCTTTTTTAAAAGGAAGCAAAAACATTTCTGATTTGCTCTCTAATTCTCACTAGAGTTCGGACTATATCTTATTCTTTATAAAAAGAATTCTAGCATATAGTCTCTGAGGATTCTTATTTCTTCAATAATTTTTCTTTCTTTACCATCCTATATTTTCCATTACCATTCATTTTATATGACAAATTGATAATCTTTCGGATACCTATGTTTTTTAAATGTTCTTTTTTAAACATCATCCAAACTATTTGAGAAAAAATTTTGAAACTTTCTTTTTTCTTTGATAACAAAGAATATTTTTCAAAGAAAGGTATAATTTTTTCTCTCAAATCTTGATTATTTCTGACCACATAAACTAAAGTATCATCTTTAGGATTGGTTCTATGATTAACTTTGATATAACCGCAATTAAAATATTTTTTTATTGCCTCCAAAGTTATGGAACGAAGTTGGCTTTGATTAACATGAAATTCCGGGATTATTTTAATCCCCTGTTTCATTAATTTATCTTCATATATTGCTACATGAAAAGTGCCTTCTCCTTCTACAAACCCGGTAATATACCAAGGATTAACTGAAGAGATAAGTCTTTCCTGCTGATTGTCTGCACTCAACACATTTTTACTCATAGCATTTTAATTATACCAAAAGTAGTGTGAGATTTACCAGTCTCATAAATAATTTCTCCAAATTTATTTATAAGTTGCTGCACAGAGTTTCCAGCATTTAGCTAGATTTATAGACAGCACGGTTATTAGCTAATTTAAGCTAAATTTTTCTACTGTCTCGCGACGTTCTGAACCCAGCTCGCGTACCGCTTTAATTGGCGAACAGCCAAACCATTGGGAGCTTCTTCACCCCCAGGATGCGATGAGCCGACATCGAGGTGCCAAACCAGGTCGTCGATATGGACTCTTGGACCTGATCAGCCTGTTATCCCCGGAGTAGCTTTTATTCGTTGAGCTTCGACCATCCTATATTGGATCGTCGGATCACTATGTTCCCCTTTCGGGACTGCGCGTCTTGTAGGACTTGCAGTAAAGCAAGCTTGTGCCATTACACGTCCAGCTCCGTTTCCATTGGAGCTAAGCTTACCTTTGTAAACGCCTCCGTTACATTTTAGGAGGCCACCGCCCCAGTCAAACTACCCACCAGATACTGTCCCTCCCCTAGGATAACTAAGGGTGGTTAGAATTAAAAATACCTAAGGGTGGTGTCTCATCGGCGCACCATATTGCTATGGCGCTCCCACCTACACTGAACATAGAAATTTTTAATCCAATACCAAGTTGTAGTAAAGCTTCACGGGGTCTTTTCGTCTAACCACGGGTAGGAGGCATCTTCACCTCCCTTGCAATTTCGCCGAGTCCCTCGTTGAGAGAGTTCTCAAGTCGTTATGCCATTCGTGCGCGTCGTAACTCACACGACAAGGTATTTCGCTACCTTAGGACGATTATAGTTATCGCCGGCGTTCATCAGCGCTTCAGTTCAGAGCTGCCCCCGTATTGCTACGGGATGACCCCTCCCCTTAACGTTCTGACACTGGCCAGGCATCAGCCCCTATACATTGCCTTGCGGCTTAGCAGAGACCTGTGTTTTTGTTAAACAGTCGCTTGAGATCGTTTGCTGCGGCTCCAACAAATTGGAGCAATGCTTATTCCGAAGTTACGCATGCTTTTTTGCAGAGTTCCTTAACGAGGGTTCTCTCGTACACCTTGGCACACTTACGCCCACCCACCTGTGTCGGTTTACGGTACGGATTTCATATTCTTAACGCCTGGCACCTTTTCTCGACACAACTTTGACCCAAATTGAATCCACCTTGCGGCTTCATCTCTACCTTGCGGTACGCGTATAACCAAAACGCGCTTGCATCGCGGTCATGTGTCAGTGCATAGCAAAAATATGAAAGTGGCCGAATATTAACGGCCTCTTCCATCGGCTACCCTGCCTCGGAAGGCAGACTCACCTTAGGATCGACTAACCCTGGGACGATTTGCGTTGCCCAGGAAACCTTGGGTTTACGGTGCTCTGGGTTTTCACCAGAGTTTGTGCTACTTATGCCAACATTCTCTCTTCCTGACGCTCCACCGGCCCTCACGGGTCCGACTTCACTGCGACAGGAATGCTCCTCTACCAATCCTCATTAATAAATTAATGAAAATTCCCTATCTTCGGTACTACGTTTAGCCCCGGTACATTTTCAGTGCAGAACAACTTGACCAGTGAGCTGTTACGCTTTCTTTAAAGGATGGCTGCTTCTAAGCCAACCTCCTGGTTGTATAAGTCGTTCCACCGCTTTTTACACTTAACGTAGATTTAGGGACCTTAGATGAGGGTCTAGGCTGTTCCCTTTTTGTCCACTGGAGCTTAGCCCCCAGAGACTGACTCCTGGAATGTTAATTCTTGGCCTTCGGAGTTTGGTTGAAACAAGGCGGATTGCTCCGCCACGTCTCATTCAGTGCTCTACAACCAAGAGGAACTTCCAAGGCTAGCCCTAAAGCTATTTCGAGGAGAACCAGCTATCACCGAATTCGATTAGAATTTCTCTCCTAACCACAACTCATCCCCTAGTGTTGCACAGCTAGTGGGTTCGGTCCTCCCCCTGTCTTTCGACAGGGTTCAACCTGGTCATGGTTTGATCATCCGGCTTCGGGTCTTATATGTGCGACAAACGCGCTATTAACGCTCGCTTTCACTGCGCCTATGGACCGTAAGTCCTTAAGCAAGCCGCACACAATAAACTCGTTGGCTCATTCTTCAATAGGAATGCCGTGACTCTGACACACTTGCGTGTATCTAGAGCTCCGACTCTTTGTAAGCGTATGGTTTCAGATACTATTTCATCGCCCTCACCGGGCTGCTTTTCACCTTTCCCTCGCGGTACTTGTTCACTATCGATCATTAGAAGTATTTAGTCTTGGGCCAATAGTCGGCCCGGATTCTTACCAGATTTCACGAGTCTGGTAGTACTTGTGAACAACCAAAGCAGAGTAACAATTTATTTCACATACGGGATTATCACCCTCTATGATTCTTCATTCCAGAAGATTCTGTTATAAATTGTTCTTTTTTCTCTACCTGTTTTTATAGGAAAACAATTTGATTGCCACGCAACACCTTATAGAGTACAGCCCTATAGCCCCAAACAATTCACGTAATTTCAATTTGCATCAAAACTCGCCTAACCGTTTGACTCATATGAGGTTTAGACTTCTCCCCTTTCGCTCGCCACTACTTAGGGAATATATGACCTATTTCTTTTCCACTGGCTACTGAGATGTTTCACTTCGCCAGGTACACCCCGCACCTTGCGGTGCGGTCTCTCGGTTCAACGCCAAGAGGGGTTGCCCCATTCAGAGATCTCCGGATCAAAGGTTGCTTGCCACCTCCCCGAAGCTTATCGCAGGCTGCTACGTCTTTCATCGTCTTCTAATGTCAAGGCATCCACACATACGCTCTTACGCTCTTCTCCATCTTTATGGAGATTTTTTATCTTTATTAACTCTTTGCAAAAATTGCAATTTTTACCCTTTTTAATTTAAGACCTTGTAGATCTGTATCTAACAGATCTAATTAAATTGTCAAAGTTCTCTTTTCCTTTCAACCATTGTATTCATTCTCCCTAACGTTTCTTTTCAAATCTTTTGAAAGGAAGCGTGAAAGAAAATTGGCATTAAAAAAACCGCTTTTCCAGCGGTCATGCAACAATAAGAGGGAGTCATGATCCGCTTGGAGAATTAAGTGCTAAAGTTTTTACCATATTTTTGGTGGAAACTCGGCAGAGGTCCAAACGGATTTGCTAGCCCGACGCTTTTTTTGCGCCGCACTTTTAACAGCCAACCCGCTGTACATGACTAATATTTTTAATGTGATAGTATTATAGACTAAACCAAAAAGCTTGTCAAGAGCTGGTGGGGATAATTTGTGGATAGAACAATTTTAGGCTTATTTTACAGTAATTTTACCTAACAAAAAAAGAAAAAGAGCGCAAAAGTTAATTCACGCTCTACGTTCTAGTTAAAAACTACAGCTGGCTCTTGGGCAAACAAAAATCACTAATGGCTTCTTTCAAAGCAGGGGAAAGACCTCCAAGTTTGATGCCAAACCGTTTAGTCCCCTTTTCCGAAGATTCCGTTTCACGAACCACTATGCCTTTCACATCAACATTTCGCCCACCATTGGGAGGAATGAAACTCAAACCTACGGCCTCCCCAATTTGCAACATAGTTTCTGTTTGCAAAAGCAAGCCGGCAGGCTCGATGTTGACGGAAAAACCAAACAAACCCTTGGGAACACTCTCGGATAGCCGTTTAAACTGCACCAAAGTCTTGTAATAGGTACGCTCGGGGATCCCGATCAACCGCCGAGTCATCAGAGCCAAGGTTTTATGATTAAAGGGTTCGTGAATAATTCTAGCTCTGTCCGTAGGCGGCAATTCCATAATTCCTAGTTGTGAAACCAGGAAGATGAAACGCAAATCCGGCCATTTGATAATTAGTCTTTCCAGTTTTTTAACATCAAAGGCCAACTTGGTTCCATCCTCATTCCGAGTGACGCCATCAACTATCACTAAGACGACACCTGGTACTTTGGCAATGATTTCATCTGCTTCCTCAATCGACATGGCGGGAAAAGAAAGCATTCTCCGGCGATTTACAAAGCTCTTAAGCGGGGGAGGGGGCTCAAAGAAATCAGACCTTACACCAAGCAAAACGGCGTTCTTTGCATCGTTTACCATTTTTATTCTCCCTTGCAGGCTTTAAGCCTATTATTTGTTTAAGATCTATTTTAGGTTTATCAAAAATAAACATTTTTGTCAACCACTCACCTGTTTTCACCTATTCCTTTTTACAAAAAATCGTAGCCAAAAACAAAAATCATCGTTTAAAAACGATGATTTTGGTGCGCCGCCTGGGATTCGAACCCAGGACCTTACGCTTAAGAGGCGTTTGCTCTAACCAGCTGAGCTAGCGGCGCATTTTCCAATGCCCCCGGCAGGAATCGAACCCACATCAACAGCTTCGAAGGCTGCTGTCCTATCCATTGGACGACGGGGGCTCTCTTCCACCTGCCCACTGTCTTTCTACCAACCTTTAACTTTTATCGCTTCTTTGGCCGCTTCGGTTTGCGCCTCTTGCTTAGAGGTCCCCTCTCCTAGCGCCACTTCTTCTTTTTCCAAATACACCGCCACAGTAAAATTTTTAGCGTGATCCGGTCCTTCTTCTTTTAAAACTTTATAATTTGGTGTAACCCCAAATTTTTCCTGAGCCAATTCCTGAAAATGGCTTTTAGGATCAATGTATAATTGGTTTTCCAAAATTGTATCTAAATGTATTATAATAAAATGATGAATAAAGTTTTTTACTTCATCCCAGCCTCTATCCTGATAAATAGCTCCGATTACCGCTTCTATGGCATTGGCCAAAATATACTGTCTGGCCTTAGTATCCTTATCTTTAGATTCGCCGCGGCTAAGATATAAAAAATCTTCAATACCCAAATCTTTAGCAATACCGGAAAGCATTTTAGCATTAACTAAACTGGCGCGCCAATTAGTTAATTCACCTTCGGGATTATCAAAATTGTTATAAAGAAATTCCGTCACTACCAATTCCAACACCGCATCACCTAAAAATTCTAATCTTTCATTATGCCCCGAGGCAAAGTCCGGATGTTCATTTAAATAAGAACGATGCACCACGGCTTGGCGCAAAATTTCTTTATTTTTAAAAGTCACTTTAATATTTTTTTCTAGCAATTCTAATTCTTTCATAAAAATTATTCTTTCTTTTCCTTCGTGACATTATCTTCTTCTTCCTTTTTTTCTCTCTTTTCTGTATCAATCTTTTTTAATTCCCCGGTTTTTTCCATATCCCTATAAATTGCACCTAGCACACCATTAACAAATTTACCCGAAGCATTACCCCCAAAAGTTTTTGCCAATTCAATTGCTTCATTAATGGCCACTTTGGAAGGAATTTCTTCTACAAATTTAAGTTCATAAATTCCCAAACGTAAAATGTTTCTATCCACCAAAGTAATTTGCCCAATAGGCCATTCGGGTGCGTATTTTTCTATGAGTTTATCCACCTCCTTCACTTTTTTAATAACACCTCTTACCAAATCAAAAGTAAAACCCTTATCATCAAAATCAGGGGCAAATTCTTTAAGATTGAAAAAAACCAATTCTTCCAATCCTTTTTTATTTTGTCCGGCAAAATCCCATTGATAAAGGGATTGCATGGCAATGGAACGAGCCAAATGTCTATTAGACATACAAAGAACAATTTAATTTTCTAACTCTAAAGTCGGTTATTTTGTTTTGATAGTTTTGCCACGATAGGTACCGCAAAAAGAGCAAGCATAATGTGGCTTGGCCGGCTTTTTGCATTTGGGGCAGACAGTTAACTGTTTTGGTTTAATAGCAAAATGCGCGGCGCGGCGACGCTTATCAGATGAAGTACGACGATGCCCAGGTAAACCCATATAATTTTATATTATTATTGTACCTAAATTATTGATTCAATTAAAGATGATTATACTCCAAAACAGTTTTTTTGTCAACTTTAGCCATAACTTCACCTATCCTAATAATAATTTAAAGGGGGACTCCAAAGGATTGACAAAATCCCCAAAAAATAATAAAACAAGGGTGGGCTTGACAAATTTAATCATCTTGTTATATAGTAAAAGGTCCCTTAAAATGGGATAAAAGGAGGAATTTATAAATGAAGGAGGATTTTGATCCTTACAAGACTTTAGGTGTGTCGGAAACATCTGGTGACGATGATGTCAAACGGGCATTCCGGGGATTGGCCGCCCATTGCCATCCGGATTTGTATCCTGGTGATCCCACCAAAGAAGAAGACTACAAGCAACTGGTTGAAGCCTACCAAATGGTGGACACCAAAGAGAAACGACGCCAACTTAGAGAAAAAGCCAAAGCCTCCTTGGGGCAAGGCGCCTCGGGAGCAGTTACGAGTTACCTAGCCAGAAGGCTGGGGCTAAAAGAAGGAGATCGATGATGGAGGGAAACATGACCTGGGACAAAATGTTTGATGAAGCACAATCTGTTCTTCATGAGATGCGGCATATTCCCGATGGCGGAGAAGGTTTCACTTTTGAAGAAGCCCTGAATGAAGCCAGGAGTCTGGCCCAGGGCTACCTGAAAAGCGGCTGGGCATTTCTCAAGGAATTGTCCATTCCGGACATGGCCGCCATCTTTGCCTCCTTGGGAGGAGAAGACTTCACCATCAGCAAAGAGGGTTTATATGAACTGTCCCGTAAGGTTGATGATGGGGTTGACGATGATACCTTCAACGTCCTGCTGGAGGAGTTGGATGATTGGATCAAGACGGGCACCAATGTCCGCCAGCTGTTCATAGACGCTTTCCAGGCCGGTTTGGAAAATCAGTTGCGACTTGTCAAGGCACTTTGCCTGGCAGCCAAGTTGAAGAAAAACAAGCGGGAATCAAGAGCAACAATGTCCAAGAGGAGAAAGTCACATGCAAGCTAATATCCAACCCATCGAAGAGGCCCAAAAGGCCATCAACCTGGCTCTCACGGGAGCAGGAACTCCAGAGGAGGCGGCCAAAAGCCTTTTGGCTCTGCCCCAAAAGGCTCGCTCACTGGTACTGCGTCAAGTTTATGACGCTTCTCTGGCAGGAGTTGATCCGAGTTCGGCCTCTGACAAGGCCATGGAGCAGGGCCGTAAAATCGGTCGCGTGATTGAATCTCTGCCCCTAACAGATTGCCATCTTGTCATTACTGACATGATTGAAAACGGCGACACGGAGTTGGTACTGGCCATTGTCCGTGGCAATGCCGCTGACAGTTCGGCTGTGGCTGAAAGGCTCACGGCAGAACTTGTAGCCGAGTTGTATGTAAAGGACACCAAGACCAATCTTCTGGACGGACATCCCTCGGCCACCAGGCTCTTATACCTCACCTGGACTCTCATCATGGAATCTTCCGGTCGCGGAATTCTGGAGTTCTTCAGCAACGACACTTCTTATCCTGTCCAGTTGCCCGACGGGCAATATCATCTTGATCGCAACGATATCCTGCGGCCTATCAAGCTTTTGGCCCGGGGTGGAGACGAGGAGGCATCCTCTCTTCTCTTTAATCTTGAGCAAAAGATTGAAAATTACTTGGCTGATCGGGAAGCCGAGACTTATTTTAAGTAAGTGACTCTTTGAAAAAGTAACACCGGGCGGTAGCTGTATTAACTTACATCTGCCGCCCTTTTCTTCTAAGGACTTGACCAGACTGTCTAAAGAGGCGTTCTGAATCCGCCGGTTGACGGACGAAAAATCTATTTTTTGGACAATCTGAACAGATCCTTTAACCAACCCTAGGAGGGGACCATGAGCGAGTTAGTCATAAGGCCCCAAGAAGGGGCACAGTTCCTTGACAAAGTCATACAACATGGTATTGAAAACGAAACTCTATCTAAAGAGCGCCGCGAAAAAATCCAACAAGAAATAGCTATCCTGTATCCAAGCTTGTGCCACTTTTTGAAAATCAATCCTTTGGATATTGGAAATTCTCTGGAAGCCGTGGAAATTCTTTTTTCTTTTCTTTCCGTAGCTGTGGAAAAAAAGAGCCAAGGAAATACAACCTTGGCCGTAGAAATATTAAACCAAGAAAAAACAACCTCTTTGATTGCCGAAATCATGGAGGAAATTAAAAAAACTGCCACCCAAATTGGTGAAGTAGCGGCGGCGGTTAAAAGAGCTATCACCTCTTTTGGCTATAGTGTAGAGATCATTCCTGTCAGCACCAACCATCCGGCAGCCAGAGAACTCTTGCTTTTTCAAACAGAGCAAGTGGCCACCGGTTTGCAAAAAAGAAAAATAAATAAAAGACCTAACTTGTCCAATGTTATAAAAAAAATTAAAACTTTAGCCGACCTTAACACTTGGAAGGCAATGGTAGATGATCTTTATTTAGAATGGCAAGTAAGCCGGTCTTTTTTACCCTGGACCCAACTTAAAAAGGAAGGAAACTTGGAATACGGCGACTCTTTTGGAGGCCACCATCTGGTCTGGACTTCGGAAACTCTGCTCATGACTATGGCCGCCTCCTTTGTCTGCGGGGGGAGCAATGTAGCTGTTGGAAGAACAATTCGTGACAAGCGCGTCAATCGCAGTCACGAACTTACCATGACCACAATTTTGCCATCCCACATATTAAATTATGTAGAAAGCTCCTTAAGGGTTTCTCGCGGCGCGTACTTTGCCGAAACCAGTACCAACTGCTTCCTAGATTATCTGGACACGGCAAATCTTCCTTTTAAACCCAATGAAATTGAACGGCGTAAGCTAGAAGAGATGTGGCATAAAGCCTTGGAGATAATTCTGCATCCGCCGACAGTCAAAGGCAAACAGCGACCGCTGGGCTTTTGGTTAACTAACATCCACTTGGATGTAGATAAAAGTAGCTTGGAACAGATTATCTTTGGCTCTGAGAGAAAGCAGGCTAAAAAAATGCCTGCCCCTGTTACTTCGCGCCAAAGCTACGCCCACAGGTTGATGGAAGCTATTGCCAAATCAGCCTCACCAGCTACTATTTCCAGATTTCTGGCCAAGGTCAGCTGGACGGAAGCGATGGAAACAGACGAAGCGGAATCTTTGATCCTAGTTTTGGATCCGGACCAAATCTTATCTTCTATGCCTCTTTTGCCAGAACTGATAGACGAGCTTTGCCTTCACTGGCAGACGGAAACTGGAGAAAGAAACTGGCGGTCTCCAGACAAAGAAGCTATGGTAAAAAGAGTTGCCCAAGGCGGCTCCAGTAACTTTTGGCAGCGTTTACGCCAAGAGACCATTATTACCTTGATTGCTAACGGACCGCAGTACGAAAAAATCATTTTAGAAAAAACTTCCTAACGCCATCGGATTTAACCCCGATGGCTTTTTTATATTTTTCCCCTTTAGTAAGCCCAAAAACTTGACAAAATTACCTCTTGGTGCTATAATATTTTTATTAAAACATTCCCTAATAAAGGGATCCGAACCCGGCAATCCTCCACAAGGAGGCAGGCGTTGCCGCGGCTTGGTAAATTTAATGCCTAATCTATGTTAGACAAAAAAGCAAAGCTACGCATCATTGAAAAGTATAAAACTCACGAAAATGATACCGGCTCTACCGAGGTGCAAATCGCCATTCTTACAGAGGAAATCGCTGAACTTTCTAAACACTTAAAAGATCACCGCAAAGACAATTCGTCTCGTCGCGGCTTGCTTCGCAAAGTTAATGAAAGACGCAGACTGTTAAAATATCTCTCCCGCGAAAATCCCAAAAGCTACAACGAAATCATCGTCAAATTAAAATTAAAAAAAGCGGCTGTGGAGGAAAAACCCATAGAAGAAGACATAGAAATTCCGGCCGCAGAAACAGCAAAATAATTTCCTCAAGGCGCGTTTTTACGCGTCTTTTGGCTTAATGTGAGCCTAAAAATATGATAAAACATCCAGATCAGCGCGTTGGCATCTTTATTGATGTGCAAAATCTTTATTACAGCGCTAAAAACTTATTTAATGCCAAAGTTAATTTTGGCGAAATTGTTAAAGCCGGCGTGGATAATCGCAAACTCATTCGCGCCATCGCTTACGTGGTTAAAACCCCCACCGGTGAAGAAAAACCATTTTTTGCCGCGCTAACCAATTTGGGAATTGAAACTAAAGAAAGAGATTTGCAGATATTTTTTGGCGGAGCAAAAAAAGCTGATTGGGACGTGGGCATCACCGTGGATATGATTCGTCTTTCTCCAAGTTTGGATGCTTTAATTTTAGTTTCCGGCGACGGAGATTACCAGCAGTTAGTCACCTATCTGCAAAACCAGGGCAAGCAAGTAGAAGTTTTAGCTTTTAAAGAAACCACTTCTTCCAAACTGATAGAAACGGCTGATGGATTTTTAGATTTATCCGCTGATAAAAAAAGATTTTTAATCATGGATAGAGTGCCGGAGAAAAAAAGAACTTTTAAAAGTTTTAAAAAAAGTTAAAAATTAATTAATTCGCTGATCCAAAGACACAGAGACCTTTTAGGTCTTCAGCCTTTGGACCAGTTAACGGGTAGTTGCCAAAAAAATGCGGCGGCGCCCAAAAATTTTATGGTCCAAAAATTCTCAAAAACTTGGGGAGGCAAAGATCTTACCCTAGAGGTTGGTAAATTCACCAATCAAACCAACGGTTCCTGCACCGTGCAATATGGGGACACCGTTGTTTTAGCTACCGCCGTAATGAGCCAGAAACCGCGCGAAGGCGTAGACTACTTCCCTTTGATGGTGGAATTTGAAGAGCGTTTGTACGCCGCCGGCATTATTAAAGGTTCTCGTTTTATCAAACGTGAAGGCCGCGCTTCTGACGAGGCTGTTTTATCCGGCCGTATGATTGATAGAGCCATTCGCCCTCTCTTTAATGAAACCATGCGCAACGAAGTACAGGTAGTAGTGACAATCCTATCTTTTGACGGAGAAAACGATCCGGATGTTTTAGGTTTAATCGCCGCTTCCGGTGCTTTAGCTATGTCCAACATTCCTTGGAAAGGCCCTATCGGCGGCATCCGCGTTGGACAAATTGAAGGCGAGTGGGTTTTAAACCCCACTTACGAAGCGCGTCAAAAAAGCACTTTAGATATAGTAGTGGCCGGCACGCCGGAAAAAGTAATAATGCTAGAAGCTGGTGCCAATGAAGTGCCGGAAGAAACCATTTTAGAGGCTATTTCTTTTGGCCAAAAACATTTGCGCGATATTATGGATTTGATTAAAGAAGCACAGACCAAGGTAGGTAAAGAAAAAATTGTTTTAGCTCAAGATATGGACGTGAGCGAAGAAACAACTCCTAATGATGAGAACCAACTACTGGATTCGGCCAGAACTTTCATTGCCCAAAATGTAGCTCATTACTTTTTTGCCAAAGAATTAAAAGTCAAAGCCGAAAGATTAGAAGCTTTTGCCAGCCTGGCCAAAGACTTGGAAAATCATTTACAAGAACAAAACATTGGCAAGGATAGACGCAAATTTATTTTTGATAATTATAAATTATTGGTAGAAGAATTCATCACCGCAAGAATTATTAAAGAAGGCAAACGCGTGGACGGCCGTGCCTTAATAGAAATTCGTTCGCTTACCTCTGAAGTGGCGGTACTGCCTCGCACTCACGGCTCGGCTTTGTTCTCTCGCGGTGAGACGCAGATATTAAGTGCGGTTACTTTAGGTTCGCCGGCCGCCGTGCAAACATTGGAAGGCGTGGAAGGCACTTCTAAAAAACGCTATATGCATCATTATAACTTCCCTCCTTTTAGCGTAGGCGAAGTTGGTCCGATGCGCGGACCCGGCCGCCGTGAAATTGGTCACGGCGCTTTGGCTGAAAAAGCCTTACTTCCGGTTCTTCCCACCAAAGAAGAATTCCCTTACACTATCCGCGTAGTTTCCGAAGTCTTGGGATCCAACGGATCTTCTTCCATGGGTTCCACCTGCGGCTCATCCCTTTCCTTAATGGATGCCGGAGTTCCTATCAAACGCCACGTGGCCGGCATTGCTATGGGCTTGGCTTCTGATTTTAATGAAGGCGGTTACAATTACAAAATTTTAACCGACTTACAAGACTTAGAAGACGGCAAAGGCGGTATGGATTTTAAAGTAGCCGGCACTACCGAAGGCATTACTGCTATTCAATTAGACACCAAAACCGCAGGCTTAAATTCCGACTTGGTTAAAGAAACTGTAATGCGCGCCCGTGAAGCCAGAATGCAAATATTGGAAATCATGAACGCGGCCATCCCCGCTCCTCGCACCGAACTATCTCCTTTTGCTCCGCGCATTATTGCCTTTAAAATTGATGTTGACAAAATTCGCGAAGTCATTGGTCCCGGCGGCAAAGTCATCAATGGAATTATTGAAGCTACCGGAGTAGAAATTGATATTGAACAAGACGGTACGGTTTCTATTACCGCGGTAAATAAAGAAGCCTTGGAAAAAGCCGAACAAATGGTAAAAGACATTATACGAGTACCTGTGGCCGGTGAAATTTTTGAAGGCAAAGTGACTCGCCTAATGGATTTTGGCGCCTTTGTGGAAGTTTTACCAGGCAAAGAAGGTTTGGTACATATTTCGGAAATGGCTTGGAGTCGCACAGAAAAAGTAGAAGATGCGGTGAAGGTTGGTGATATAGTAAAAGTAAAAGTAAAAGAAATTGATGATATGGGCCGATTGAATTTGACCATGAAGGAATTGCTACCTAAGCCAGAAGACTACGAAGAGCGTGCACCAAGTTTTGACAGGCCGCGTACTTCTCGCCCACCTCGCCGTGATGACTCACGTGGCGGCCGTGGCGGACACAGTAGCCATGGCGGTCATGGACCAAGAAGATAGTTGACTGTCTTTCCCAACTTGATTGGGAAACCAGAAATTATTAAAGCCGCTTTTTTACACAAGAGCGGCTTTTGTATTAAAAAACCCGCCGGAGTTAACCTAGGCGGGGGGAGGGGGTTCAAAGACTAATTAAAGAACTGCCAGAACGCGGAAAGCGATGCTGTCGTTGTGGCTGTTGTGCCAGTTGTCGTCAACATCTGCCAGTCCACCGTCCTCACGGCTGCCCACAACCACACGATTGTCGAAGTCGTAAAGATTCTCAGTCCACTCCCAGGAACTGGTAGAGCCAAAATCAGGGAGGTTTTCTTTACGGTTGGCGTTGAGCCAGAGGAAGAGATTACCCAGGAAGTTCCACTCTTCTGCCGTAGGCAGACGGGTGGAGTGTTTGGGAAGGCCGGTGATCTTGGCGATCTTAGTCAGAAAACCATCTTCGTTGTATAAATCATCCCAACTTACGGCGAAACGCTTAACCAACTTTAGAGCCTGAGCCAGGGTGTCATTAGTATAACCAACTGGGTCATCCCAGCTAGGCTTGGGGATGGTCTCTATTACCACCCAACGGCCAAGCAAAGGCTTGCTCTCAATGCTAGAAACGGTCAGAAGCTTGCCCCAATCCGGCTTGATGAAGCTTTCAGGGTACTCAGCTTCCGTGATAGCTGGGATATAAAACAGGCGCAAACCATACTTCTTCAAAGATTTTTTCTGTCTAGAAGTAAGAGCAGGGGGCAGAGGGACCTCGCACTGAATGCCCATGGTGAAGTAGACGCCTTGCATCCAATAACATAGAGCCTGTCTAAAATCAGAACTACTTATTCTTCCCATCGCACTATAAATATCTTCCATATGGGAGGAATTTCCTAAAACTTCCGCCGTACCTAAAAGCTCCATTGCCTGACTTACCAGGTATCTTTTTGACTCACGCCATAAAGCAGGATTTCGGAGGAATTCCCTTAAATCCTGAGCAAATTGCTCGGGGTCTTGTCCTCGATTTAACCTCACACTCACTTCTTCCATCAAGGCCAGCACCTCTTGTGCACTCAGCATAACACCCCCCTCCGCCAACAGCCCACAACTTGCCGCAACTCTGCTTTCTTAAAGCAAAACCTTGGTAAGTTCTTTAGCTTAATTGGCAAAGAACAACCTGTCTACCGGACAGGCACGGTATTGCCACTTGGCAATTTAGTTAACCTTACTAAAAAACTCTGAAAAAATCAATAATCACCACAAAACACTACTTTCCGTTTGTATAGACTAGTGTATACAAACCGAACCGACGAGATATTAACCAATAAATCCACTTTTAAGCTAACCGCCCTGTGGATAACTTGCTCATAAACCCTACTTTATCCCCAGATTTGTATAGATTAGTGTAGACAAATTTTTCAAGATTTTTTTATTTTTAAAACGTTTTCTTTTGTAAATTTAAATAAAATTTTTACTTTTGCACCTTGCTTGTTGACAAAACCATAAAAAAGGGGTATAATTATTATATAAGTAGTTAGAAATAGTTCTTTGGACAATTAAAAGACGTGTGCATGAGCGTTACTGCATACATCTTTGCTTCTTTCACTCTCTTGTTTGCCCATTTTGGGGTAAACAACGGCTTTAAGCCACGATTATGAATGATTTTTGAACTGGCATAAGCCAAAAGTAGGGTCTAAGAAGAGCAACCCAGTCCTGGGATTAGGATATTTGTTTGGCCGATTTATCGGCCGCTCAAGTTCCCCCACAGGATTTTAGGGGCTACTTGCCTTCAAATAAACAAATAATTGGGCTTTAAGTATGCCCCTTTTGGCGTTTTAAGGGTTTTTTCTATTTTTAAAAAGATCTTTTTATTGGTAAAATTACTTATAGTTTAGTCTTTTAAAAATTAACCAATATTTTTTATGTTTGAACCTAAAAACTTTGAATCCTTACTGGGGACACCAGGATTTAGCGATATTTTACTTAAAAATCACTTTACCCTGTATCAGGGCTACAACACCAATACAAATAAAATACTGGAAGAATTAGCTCTATTGTCTCAAAGCCAAAAAACAAACACGCCCGAATTTGCCGAGCTAAAACGCCGATTTGGCTGGGAATTTAATGGACTGCGCCTGCACGAGCTTTATTTTGATAATCTTAAAAATGGTGAATCTAATTTTTCAGCCAATTCTGCCTTAAACCAAAAAATAGTTGCTGAATTTGGGGACTTTTCAAGCTGGGAAAAGGATTTTAAGACCACTGGCGCCATGCGTGGTATTGGCTGGGTAATTTTGTACCAAGATCCAGTTTCCGACCATCTTTTTAACACTTGGGTCAACGAACATGACACGGGACATCTTGCTGGTGCCAACCCTTTATTGGTAATGGATGTATTTGAACATGCTTTTATGTTGGATTACGGCCTTAAACGCGCTGATTATATTGAAGCATTTTTTAAAGCTATTGATTGGGAAACAGCAGAAAAAAGATTAGACTAGTCTATACAAACAAACCAAAAATTAAAAATCGCCTTTGGGATTAGCCTTATAAGGACGGTAACCAAAATTTAATTGTCAATATATTGACTTCTCCATCCCGTTGTTTTATAATTAGTGCATAATTTAGCTCAAGTTAAAGTTATGGACAAAAAAACACTAAAAAATTTTGAAGGCCTGCTTCTTAAAGAAAAAAAGAGATTAGAAAACGAGTTGGCCAGATTCACCAAACGCAACATTCACAATGCGGAAGATTTTGATGCCAAATTTCCTCAATATGGAGACGAGGAAGATGAAAACATTCAAGAGGTTTCCACCTATTCGGATTATTTAGCCCTGGAAAAAACTGTGGAAAAAGATCTGCAGGATGTTAACAGCGCTTTAAAAAAAGTTAAAGATGGCACTTACGGCATTTGCAAATATTGCGGGAAACCAATTCCCGAAAAAAGATTGTTGGCCAGACCATCTTCCACCTCTTGCGTTTCCTGTAAAAAACTTTTGACTCAAGAAGTTTAACTTGCTTTTTACCAAATCTTTACCTAGAAAGCAAGGGGCTAATACGTTATAATACAAAGGCCGGTTATCTGATGCGCCATAACGGATAGAACCCTATCTTGATGAAAAAATATTTTTATTTAATTTTCCTTTTTCTAGCTGACATTATTTTAAAACAAATTGCTCTACGCGATGCGGAGGGTTTTTTTATTATTCCCAGAATCTTTGCTTTTTATTTTTTTAAAAACTCCGCTTTGGCTTTTAGTATTAAATTTCCCCAATCAGTCATCGTTATTTTTTCTATTTTAATTTTAATGGGATTGCTGTTTTTTGTTTGGCAAAAACCCTGCTTCTTTTTTCCAATTACATTAATTATCCTGGGCGCCATCAGTAATCTTTTTGACAGAATTTCTTACGGTTATGTGGTAGATTATTTTTATCTCTTTCCCGTCTCCTATTTTAATCTGGCCGATTTGTTAATTTTTAGCGGCCTAATTTTACTTATCATTAAACTATACCGGCATAAGCAAAAGAAAATTTAAGGAGGTATGCTTTCACGCGTTAGATCCGTGGCCCTTACCGGCCTTAAATGTTCCTTGATAGAGGTGGAAACCGATTTATCCGGCGGTTTCCCTTCTTTTAATATTGTGGGCCTGCCCGATACCTCTGTACAAGAAGCCAAAGAAAGAATTCGCGCGGCCATTAAAAATTCCGTACTGGTTTTTCCCTCCACGCAAAAAATTACCGTCAATTTGGCGCCGGCCGACATACCCAAAGAAGGGCCGCGTTATGATTTGCCCATGGCTGTTTCTATTGCCCTGGGGCATTTAGGCAAAGATTTAAATTATAAAGATTCTGTTTTTATCGGCGAATTGGCACTGGACGGTACCTTGCGCAAGGTTAACGGTGTTTTACCAATTGCCATTTTTATGAAAGAAGCGGGCTTGAAAAAATTATTTTTGCCGGAAGAAAATACTGCCGAAGCCAGGTTGATTGAAGGCCTGGAAATTGTGCCGGTAAAAAATTTAGGACAATTAATTAAACATCTTTTAGAAGAAGAAAAAATTACTGCTTTAAACAGTCAAGATTTTTCTAATTATAACCGAGAAACTATTTGGCCGGGATTAGATATGAACAATGTCAAAGGCCAAAATTTTGCCAAACGAGCTTTGGAAATTGCGGCTTCCGGCGGCCACAACATTTTGCTTTCCGGGCCGCCGGGTTCTGGCAAAACACTGCTGGCTAAAACTTTAATAACGATTTTGCCCCGAATGGATTTGGCCGAAGCTTTGGAGGCCACCAAAATTTACTCTGTAGCCGGATTACTCACGCCGCAAAAACCGCTGATTGTGGAAAGGCCGTTTAGGAGCCCGCACCACACGGCTTCGGGAACAGCTTTGGTGGGCGGAGGAAAAATTCCGCGACCCGGAGAAATTACTTTAGCTCACCGCGGCGTTTTATTTTTAGATGAATTTCCCGAATTCTCCCGCCAGGTTTTAGAAAATCTGCGCCAGCCTTTAGAAGATGGAACAATTACAGTTTCTCGCGCCAGCGGCACTTGCGTTTTTCCCGCCCGTTTTATGCTGGTAGCCGCGCAGAATCCTTGCCCTTGCGGTTACTTTGGCGATAACGAAAAAATTTGTTCCTGCACGCCACTACAGATTCATAAGTATCAAAAAAAGATTTCCGGACCGCTCTTAGACCGGATAGATCTGCACGTGGAAGTACCCAGATTAAAATTTTCCGAGTTAGAAAGCGAATCAGAGGCAGAATTATCAACCCAAATTAGAGAACGAGTGGAAAAAGCCCGTCAGATACAAGCCCAAAGACTTGCCAATACAAAAAATTTTACCAATGCCGAAATGGGCAGTGAAGAAATAAAAAAGTTTTGCCCTTTGGGAGAAAAAGAAAAAGATATTTTGCGTTTAGCCGTTACTAATTGGCATCTTTCACCACGCGCTTATTATCGCGTGATAAAAGTAGGCAGGACTATTGCCGATTTGGCGAATTCGCAACAAATCAAAACTGAACACTTGGCCGAGGCTTTGCAATATAGAATGAAAGCTGAATAAAAAAAGAACCGCCTTGTCAATGATTCAATACTTTTTGGCTGTACGATTACTTCACATACAAAAATGGATTAACCCTGACACCTCCCACAATTACCTCAAAATGCAAATGAGGACCGGTAGAGCGACCGGTGGAACCGCTTAAAGCAATAACATCGCCTTTACGCACGTCTTCCCCGGCAGAAACAAACAATTTGCTATTATGCCCATAGCGGGTTTTAATACCATTGCCGTGATTGATCAAAATCATATAGCCATAACCGCCGGTATTCCAACCGGATTTTTCTATCACACCGTCATCAGAAGCGTAAATTGGGGTACCAATAGAAATACCAATGTCAATGCCATTATGGCGCCAACTGAAATATTGAGTAATGCGACGCGCGGTAGTGGGCCACAGCATGCCGGAACCGGCTCCGCGCAAAGATGAAGGCTTGGCAGTAGAAGTTTGCGCCGGTTGGGAAGCCGGCTTGAAAAACACAGGAGCGGCAGGTAATCGGCCTTCGGGAATGATTATTTTTTCACCCACAGGCAAAGATCCTTCGCCCAAAGCGTTAAAATCTAAAATCTTTTGTCCATCAACTTTGTAAGTAGCGGCAATTTTTTGAATGGTGTCGCCTTTTTTAATTGTATGACTGACTCCGGAAACGGGCAAAATAGTTAAGACATCCCCCGGCCTGATTATGCTTCGTGAATTCAATTTATTTTCCGCATAAATTGTTTCAGCGCTAATTTGAAATCTTTGAGCAATACTGGGAATATTATCACCTGACTGCACAACATATTTAACAATTTCTCTGCGGCTTCCTTCTAAACTCACTCCGGGTAAAATAGGTGAAGAATAAACACCACTCAAATTTTGATTAAACCCAATAATTTCGCTGGTCGGCGCAATAGTCTCTTGCCCCAAGGCCAATCCGGAACTAAGACCTGCTTTTTGTTGAAAGGTAACAGTGGGAATATTCACATTTAATTCTTCCTCCAAAAAATCCCCTTCCTCGCCCGGCCCCAAAGATTGAAACAACAAACTCTCGCGACCGCCAATATATTTGTTAGTGCCATAAGTTTGACTTTCACTGGCCACCAAAAACAAACTTAAAAATAAAATCAAAGCGTAAAAAACTTTTTTATTAAAAAATAATTGCAGATAATAACCGCCTTTTAGATAGTAACGCAAGTATAATTTATAAAAAGGAAAAATGAGAATCTTGGCCAAACCTTTACCCAATTTTTCCAAAAAAACTTTAAAAATAAAAATAAAAAAAGAGATCAGGCCGCGCTTAACGACCATGAGCCCTTTGTACATTTGGAGCAAAATTTTAAGCTTAAATTTGGACATGGTTGATAGGATAAAGAATATCAAAAATAGGACCTTTTGGCAATAAAAAAACCGGCAACCTACGAGAAACAGCAGTTAAGCTATTATTCAAGGTTGCCGGGTGTTGTTTAAGAAACTTAGGTTAGAAGTTGGCCGAAAGACCAAGGAGGCCGCGGGCCTTATGGACATAACCCGCCAGGCCCTCCTGATCCACCGGCGTGTAATTCAGCCAGAGGGTCAGCGGCACTCCTAGCGCCGCGAAGCTGAACTCCGCGTAAGGGCCAAAGCCGATGAAGCGGCGCATCCGCAGGCCGGCGCCAAGCCAGGAAGAGGGATTGAGCTTTCCCACGACGTCATACCAGACGCCCGCCTTGTCTCCCTGAAAAACGGCGTTGTTCAACTCCACCGCGCCAGAGAGGGAGTAGATATCCCATCCCAGCCACAACCAGGTGGAGTAGCGAGCCTGAAGCTTGCCCGTGAGACCCTGCTCGGCACCCACGTACAGACCTATCAAAAACCAGTCCACCGGCTTGTAGTTGGGGCCGATGTAACCCTGCGCCCACGCGTCGGTCACCAGAAAGAACCCCTGCAGACCCCAACCGCCCTGGAAGTTGTGGATGAGCGCAACATCCAGGATGGGCACCGGACGATCAGCGTCCTTGTCCAGCTGCACTTGGGTCTCCAGGAATCCGGTGGTCGTGGCACCCTTCGCCTCGGCCGCCTTGGCAAGGGTGGAGAAGTAACCGAACACCACTGCCGCAACCAGCACTCTGATGAATGTGCTCATGAAAACCTCCTGTCCTGATGTTGGGATTCCCATTCCGAAGATCTTTCTCCGGATGGGAAATTGCACCATTACTGCTGCCGGGGCCCCTTGGGGAAGAGCTGCCTCCACAAGTACGGGATGGCGAAGTAGAGGATGATCGCGATCCCGATGACGGGGGCGATCATCTCCAACACGTTGATGATGAAGGACACGGCCAGCACCAGGAGCACCATTGCGACCACGATGAACAGAACCAACGTCTTCCTGTCCATGAAACCCTCCTACTTGATTTCTTTAGATGCCAGGCCACGCGCCTCTGCCATCTAACCTCGTCCCTGTCGAAGTTTTTCGACACTAACCACCTCTTTCTGGAAATCGTGGACAAACTCCTTGAGGTCATCAACGAAATCCAAATCGCGGGTTTGATTCTGCACAATATCAATCGCAGAGACCAAGTCCTCCTTGGTAAGACCACTCACAAACTTCTCTGCCTCATCATCCTTGACCCCAGCTGCGTTCATCTTAGCGATGTCACGCCGCAGGGCCAAAGCTGTCGCCACCTTCACGACATTCGCGATCATACCACCGTTTAGAATATCCTTCAAGGTGAAGTTGACAACAGTGGTATCACGCTTACGAATCTCGTAAAGTATGCGCGCAGCAGAGAAAATCTCCGTGCTACCAAGTTCGGCCAAGCCTTCCACGATCAAGCCCTCTGCCAGACGCATGTGCTTGAAATTCAGCCGGAAGATTTCCTTGGTGGACGCAGGCGTAGGACGCGTCACCTTGATCTTGAGGTCAATGCGTTCACCACGCACAACCGCACTATCAAGCAGATCCGGACGATTGGTTGCCAGAATTACCACGGCTCCCGAATCTTCCAGACCGTCCATTTCGTTTAAGAACGCGGGCACAACTGTGCGCCCCACGTCAGAACTCACTCCGGAATCACGCTTGGAAAGAAGTGCCTCAGCTTCATCAATGAAGATGACAGCCGGATAGCCGTGAGTAGCCATGTGCTTGCGTGCGCGATCAAAGATCTGCCGCACATTGGCTTCGGCCACACCCACGAACTTTTCCAACACTTCCGGTCCCTTGATGTAGATAAAGCCTTCAGAGGCCTTATCGCCACCATAGATGTCAGAGAGAGCCGTCGCCACGGCCTTACCAAGAAGAGTCTTGCCACAGCCCGGAGGCCCAAACAGCAAAATCCCCTTGACTCTCTTCTGTCCATAAAGACCAAACAGATGAGGAAAGCGATGTGGCAATTCCACTGTCTCAATCATCTGCTGTTTGGCTTCTTCCAGACCACCGATGTCGCTCCATTTTATCCCAAGCTTCACGCCCAGGGAGAAGCGATCATCATCCTTACCCAAGTTGTTGATAACAACCACGCCGGAAGCATCCAGTACCACCCGATCGCCCTTGGTCAGTTCTTTTCCAAACCGGCCATTAAAGACGATCTTGACAGTGTTACGATATTCCACTTCCGAAGTAGTCTCATCAATCACTCGCCGTATCAAGGCGATGTCGCCGGCCATTTGCAGAACGGCCCTGCCAACGACGTTAAGTGTTTTCATATTCAACGTGACTGTTTCACCAGGCGTAACTTCCAGATCCTTAGGCAGAACCATTTCCAACACGCGCCCTTCAAAAACAACCACGGCGATGGTGACTTTTTCCATTTCCACCTTGGCATCACCACTTTGAACTTTTGCCTTGGTATCCTTAGAAGACGAAGACAGAGTTTCAAAGGTTTTCCGATGCTCACTGGGAGAATCATTGATAACACCCTTACCATCAAGCTGACTGATGACATTACCTTCTTTGGTAAAACCAACAATCACGATGGTCTCGGCATTGACGATTTCAAAGCTTACGAGGCTTGGCCGCTTTAAGCGACAGACATCACCAATGTGAAATTCTTCTAGTGATTCACGCTTGGCGTCTCTTAGAACTTTCTCCCCTGTGATAGAGAGAAAGAAATCGCCAAAACCTCCACGTTGTAGAGCAGAAGAGATGTCTGTTTCAATAACTTCCGGGATTAAACCCTTAGGCTGTTCTCTCTCAAAAGTTGCAATGACAGTCCCATAAGCAACTGGGGAATTCTCTGAAGACATGAGCACCTCCCTTATTTTACTTGCATCATTTCAATTTAAAAGAGCTTGCCTGCTTATTTTACAGGACTGGCTACTTTACCACTTTTAGTCTTTTTTGTCAAGGTCTTAAAATGAGCTTAAATTAGCTTTAAAAAATATAAAAAAAGACTCTCCTATTACAGAGAGTCTATTAAGGTTGGTTAAAGAACTAATTGGGCACGGCCGCTGACGGCATCACGACTGTCGGAGCGACAACCGATTGCGGTGGCTGTACCAAAGGCGGAAGCGACCCTACCTCAAAGAGTGATTGTTCCACCATCTGGACAAGTTCCACAAACCTCTTGTCCATACGGATTTCACGACCTCTTGGAGAGGGTAAATCCACCTTGATGTGTTGCACAATGCGTCCGGGATTAGGTGCCATGATGTAGATATCATCAGCAAGGAACACCGCCTCCTGGATATCATGGGTCACCAGAAGAATGGTGGACTTAAGCTTCTCCCTCAACCTGGACACAGTGAGCTGGGCCAGGAAACGAGTGTTCACGTCCAAGGCTTGATGCGGCTCGTCCATGAGCAAGAGCTCTGGATTAGAGACTAGCGCACGGGCCAGAGCGACGCGCTGAAGCTGTCCGCCGGACAAAATCGGATGTTGCGCAAACTTGCGCCACTGATCTTCCAAACCCACGGTCCTAAGCATCTCCATTGCTGCCGCGCGCTGCTCCTTAGGGGTACCCATGCCCTTGATTTCCAAAGGTAGTGTCACATTCTCCAAGACAGTGCGCCAAGGCAACGAAGAATAGGTCTGGAATACCATAGGAACAGATCCTTCGAGCGGCTTTCCATGCAACAACACCTCACCCTTGGTCGGCTTTTGCAAACCAGCGATGTAGCGCAGAAGAGTGGACTTTCCGCATCCGGATGTTCCCATAAGAACTGTGAAATGTCCCCGCTCGGCGTGCCCTTCCACCAAAAGATTTAAATCCTTAATGATGTAATGGGCTCCGCCATCGTAAGTCTGGGAGATATTCACCAGGCTCACGACATCGGGCAAAGTGGAATCGTTTTCAAACCTGATTCCGGCATTGTTCCGATCTTCAGAGGCTGTCATGAATTACCTCCCATGCTCTTTGTTGGCATACTTGTAAGCAAAGAGGGTTTTATCCAGATAAAGCTGAACTTTGTCCAAAAGGAAACCAATCAGGATAATGATGATGACCAGACCAAAGAGCTTGTCCACACGAGATTGTCGTGCAGCCAAATAAGACAAAGCTCCCAGTCCTCCGCCATACATGTCTGACATTTCCGCGGCCACGATGTAAGTCCAGGAAATAGCACCCAGGTTAATAATGTCGTCAAACGAACGAGACACCACGGCCGGCAAAAAGACGTACCACACACTCTGCCACTTGGTAGCTCCGAGCGTAGTAACGGTTTGAACATATACGTCCTCTACCTCACGTACACGCTGCAACACAGCTGGCAAAAGATAAAGGAAGATGGATGTAGCCAGGAACTGAATCTTCATGAAATCACCCAGCTTGAACCAAGCGATGAAGAGACCAATCAAAATGGTCAAGGGCAGAAAACGAATGACCACAATGAATCGCTTGCACAGAGCGCGCAAGTACTTGTTAAGGCCAATAGCCAAACCCAGAGGCAGCCCCAAAATCACTGCTTCAAGCAAACCCAAGACATTGACCTTCAAGGACTGCACGGCATTGGCAATAAGGGCATCTTGGGAGTTCATCTCTATGATAGCCCTCCCTACCTTTAAGGGCGAAGGAAGGATACCCACGGGTATCCATTCCATTTCAGTGATAAGCGTCCACAATCCAATGATTGCGGAGAAGCCTATCAGCTCTACTAGTAGAGCGTTCCTCTGTGGCAATTCCTCGCGCAGATCATATGAGGCCATCACTTGCCTCCTTTCGATGTTAAGAGGTGAAAAAAAATGGGGAGGCAGGACGATCCCGCCTCCCCGGTTGATGTGGCCGTTAAGCCGTCATCAGTTCTCCAGGAACTTGAACGTGGTGCGCCGGTTCTTGGCGCGACAATCCTCGGACGCGTTGGTCTCGCAACCCACCACCGGCTTGTCGGGGCCGTTGCCCACGATGATGAAGCGGTTGGGGTCCAGACCCAGCTTGACGACCAGGTAGTTGGCGCCGGAACGTGCGCGATCATACGACAGCTTCTGGTTCACCTCCCGCGAACCCTTGCTGTCCGTGTTGCCCTCGATCAGGATGCGCGTTTTTCCGAACTCCTTGGAACGGTTGATGAAGAACGCATCGATGGCCTCCTTGCCCCCGTCCGTCAAGTCGGCGGAGTTGAAGGCGAAGTTGACCGTGAGGTCCAGGGACGAGAACGCCGGAGCCTTGGCGTCTTCGGGCTTGGGAGGCGCGAAGCGCGGGGTCTCCTCGGGGGCGTTCTCCGGCGGACCGGCGAGCTCCGTGCACGACGCCACGAAGGACGTGTCCACGATGTTGCGCCAGAGCGGGATGTTGTCGGGCGCCAGGCCGATCTGGTTGAAGAGGCGGTGCATCTTGTTGTACACCTCCTCGCCGCGCACGGCACCGGGCGACGTCTTGAGGCCGAAGAACAGCAGGTTGTCACCGTAGGTGGTGATGCGCGCGTTCTCGATCATGCGAGTGGCCGAGGCCACGTCGTTCAGGTTGAAACCCGCGCTGATGATCTGCGCCGCCTGCGTCTTGGCCGTCGGCACGGCATTGATCTCGCCCGCCGCCTTGAGCCATCCGCAAGTAAACTTCCTGAAGGCCGCGTTCTTCGCGACAAGCACATCCTGCTTGGCCAGGAAGACGTCGGCGATGGCCTTGTTGGCCTTCTTGGTGTTGACCAGCACCTTGGTGCCGAGCACGTTCTTCACGCAGTCCTCGTCATCCGGGGCCCAGACCATTGCCGCATCCGCGGCGCCGGCCTTGTAGCGGCTGGCCGCCTCGATGCCGTTGTCCACGCCCACCACCTGGATGTCCGTGTAGGAAAGGTTGCAGGTGGCCAAGGTCAGCAGGAGGAGGGTGTGGCTCGGCGTACCGATGGCCACCGCCACCTTCTTGCCCTTGAGGTCGCAGACCGAGTTGATCCCGGCCTTCACCACCATGGCGTCGCCGCCCTCGCTCCAGTCGGTCTGGATGAACTGCTTGGCACCAAGCGCCGCGAGCTCCGTGATCTCCGTCGGCAGCGAGTCGGTGGTGGCCAGGCCAAGCACGTCGCACTCGCCAGCCTTCCACGCGTCGCGCATGGCCTTGAAGTCGTCGATGACCTTGAAGCCCACGATCACGCCGTCCTTGTAAAAGCGGCTCGTGTCGTTCGCGGTCGCCTGGAACCCGCCATTGTAGAAGGGTCCCGCGGCGTAGCCGCCCCACGTGTTGACGCACACGGTCAGGACGGGGAGCTTCTGCTCCGCCACCGCCGCCTTGACCTCCTCGACCTTGACGGGGTCCTCCTTGTTGACCTTGCCGATCCAGCCCATCTTCTGGGCACCGAGGTAGCCGCCGTAGAGGCCGGCCGCGATGAGCACCAGGATGAACAACCGCACCACGGGCTTGAGGGGACGTCCGCTCGCCATGATCTCTTCTTCTCCTTGTCCGATCCGGGGTTAACTGCTCCCTCACCCTGAGAGAGCAGCAACCCTGGATACTTTACTTGCTGTACTGATCCAACACCGAAAACTCGTCCGAACCCCTGTCGCCAGAAGCCCGCGGGGACTTCGGCAGCAGCACCGGCTCTTCCGGAGCGTCCCCGCTGAGGAGATGCGCGTCCGGAAGATCCATGGACTGCTCGAGCTCGGTGATCCTGTCCATGTCCGGACCGGCGATCTCCAGCGCGGCAGTGTTGGAACCAGCGGCATTGAACTGCTTCTCGTAATTGTCGATGGCCGTGGTGAGCTGCTCCACGCGCATGTTGTCCTGCGCCTCAAGAGAACTCACCAGCTGATCAGACAGGTCCGAGAGGGTGGAAATGTCGGCGAGGTTCTGGTCCCAGGAACGCTGAATGAACTCCAGCGCCTGGTCATAGAGCTCACCGGAAGAAGCACCCGAAAGAATGGCACGCGCACTGGCCAGAGCCGAACGTGCGGCCTTGCTGGCTTCCCATTCTTCCGTGGAAATCTTGATCTGGTGCTTCTTGTCCTCAATCTGCACCTTGAAGATCTTGTCCAGCTTCTCCAGGGCCACGCGAGCACGCTCAAGCTGCTTGAACAGCTCCACGTACATGGCGAACTGCTTTTGCAGTCGATCAAACTTGCGGGCATTGAGAGCCTTGAGCTCCTGCTTGCCCTCCTTCATCGCCTGTCTAAACATGGCGATTGCTTCGCGGGTCTCCGCGCGGTTCTGCTGAGAAATCCGGCGGATGTGCTCCGACTGGCCGCTGAGCTTCTTGATGCCCTGTTCCATGTTGGCGAGCTGGCCTTCCATCTTGTCCACATGGCCTTCCATGATGGCGATGGGGTCAAGCTCCACCACAAGTCCAGTCAGCTTCTTCATGATCACCTTGAACAGGAAGCTGACCAGATTGCGGACCTTCGGGTTCATTGCCAGCCAGGCAATGGCCAGAAGGGATCCGCCGGCAATCACCGCGTAAACGGCATTGACCAGGAAGGGAGCCAGCCAGCTCAGGAAGAACACTGCTCCCACTCCGAGACCGACCATCGTGATCAAACCGAGCCATCCTTCTGGCTTCTGCCAGAAAGACGGGGGCTTGCCCAGATTGCTGCCATTGTCCATGTTCTCACCTCTTCCTTTGTTATTGAACTGTTTATGAAAAATGGATCAACTAGACACCGAGGAACTGGGCCTTTTGGGCCTGAAGCTCTTGGGTCATACGTTCGAGCACCTGAGACAGATCGGCCTCAATGGCCGCCACCTGCTCCTCAATACGCTCAGCATCGGTCGTGAGCTGACGTTGCTTACTCCTGAGGTCTTCAATCTGCCTTTCTAGGTCGCCAATCTGGCCACGGATCTTTTCCTGTTGACCATCATACGACCCAGACTGCTGACGAAGATTCTTGGCTTCATCACGACGAGCAGGCAAACCCCGCTCACGCACTCGCGTTGCCTCGGCATTGAGTAGCGCAACACGCGCATCAATTGCCTGCGCAACATCGGAAGGCTTGTAGCCTTGCGTCTTCAACATCTTCAAAGCCGCTGCCAGTCTCTCTCTTGGATTGCTCACCGCCTCAAGAATGTCCCAGGACTGCTGAAAGGCAGCCATGGCATCCTTTTGCTCGGAAAGCTTACGAGAGAATTCTCTGTACAGCGGACTATCAGAAGGTTGAGCCGAAGTAGGGCTGACCACGACGTGCGGAATCGCCGCTACAGAGGACATATTTGGGCCAGCGGCACCAGATCCAGATGGTGAACCCGGAGGCATCAGGTCTTCATCTTCAACGTGAATGGCCTGATCAACGGCTTTCCTTAAACGACCAAGAATCCCCGGTCTTTCTTCATTACCAGCCATTTCTTTCCCCTTTCCTGCGGTTTTTATATTCCCGAAGTCAGTAAAGTAAACCATACCAAACTGACTATTTCACCTATAACAAAAAACTTTTTATTGAAATATTTCAAAGAGCATTTCCGCATTTTGCGGACTCGCCAACTTACCATATTTCAAGAACTTTGTCAACTCCATGTTCAGCATCAAACTCTTATTTAGCCATTTTTCTCTAATTCTAGCCCAAAAAACGCCCTTCATTCAATCTCCTAATTATCCACATCTTTTCCCCCAACTAACTTGCTACTATTTTTTAAAAATTGTATAATGATAATGAAGATGAACCTTACAAATAAACAAAAGCCAAATTCTGCTTAGCTGAAAGAGTGAAATTCTTTAATTTTTCCTTTTCAGCTGGGCAGGGTTCGGCAAGAAGTCGTAAGGCCGCTTCTCGCGGCATAGTGGTCTCAAGGCCTATGGCCTTTCGGTTGATTCGCGGGGTTCGTTTGTGCTACCGCGCGGGCACCTTTAATCCCCCAAGCCTCTACCGAGGCGTTGTTCATTTCTCCTTGAGCCCTGCCCAGCTTTTCATCTTCCTTGTGTTCTTTGTACAATTCAACGACTTGTCCTTTTTCGTTCTTTTTTGCAGACATCTTTTTCCTTTGTCTGCTATCCTTTTCCATGCTAAGAACAACTTCTTATTATAGAAATCCTTTTATCCATAAGAGCTCATAACGGGCTCTTTCTTTTTTTAACAAACCAATAATCACCTTGCCAAAACCAATTCAATTTTGCTATAATTCTTTGCAGTTGCCGGCCCAAAACAAATACTTACAGAACTTTCAACATTTTTTATTCTTAATTCATAACTCATTTTTATGCCTACCGCATTATTGCTTTCTCTTTTGGCTGCCGTTCTGGCCATTGCCTATGGCGTGTTTATGGTTTATACCATCAACCAAAAACCTACTGGTGATGAACGCATGAATGCTATTGCCAAAGCTATCCAAGAAGGTGCCAAAGCTTACTTAAACAGGCAAACTCGCACCATTGCTTGGATTGGTTTAATTGTTTTTATCTTGCTCTGGTTATTTTTAAATTTAAAAATTGCTTTAGGTTTTTCCGTCGGCGCTTTCCTTTCTGCGCTGGCTGGCTACATTGGTATGAGCGTTTCCGTAAAATCCAATGTGCGCACTGCCGAAGCGGCCAAAGATGGTTTGGAACCGGCCTTGGCCTTAGCTGTTAAGGGTGGCTCTGTCACCGGTATTTTAGTTGTTGGTTTGGGCTTACTTGGTGTGGCTGGTTTTTATGCCATTACTAAAGATTTAAATGCTTTGATTGGATTAAGTTTTGGAGGCAGTTTAATTTCTGTCTTTGCCCGCTTGGGTGGAGGTATTTTTACCAAAGCCGCTGATGTGGGCGCCGATTTGGTTGGCAAAGTGGAAAAAGGCATTCCAGAAGATGATCCGCGCAACCCCGCAGTAATTGCCGATAATGTGGGTGATAATGTTGGCGATTGCGCCGGTATGGCCGCTGATCTTTTTGAAACTTACGCCGTCACCGCCGTAGCCGCCATGCTCTTAGGTCATTTACTTTTCCCCACCGCTACCAATTTGGTGTTCTATCCTTTAATTATTGGCGCCGCTTCTATTGTCACCGCTATTGTCGGCATCTATTTTATTAAGCTGGGCAAAAGCAAAAACATCATGAATGCTTTGTATAAAGGTTTGGGTGTGGCCACTGTTTTATCCGCCATTATCTTTTATCCATTAACCAAATGGGCAACCAAAGACCTTGAATTAAACCAAAATTTGTATGGCGCCGCTTTGGTTGGTTTGGCCTTAACCATTTTAATGGTTTGGATTACCGATTATTACACCTCTACCAAAAACAAACCGGTGCGTTCTATTGCCAAAGCTTCCGAAGGCGGACATGGCACCAATGTAATTGCCGGACTCGCTGTTTCCATGAAATCCACGGCTTGGCCAGTTATCTTTATTGTGAGCGCCATTTTGTTAGCCTACTCTTATGCCGGCTTGTATGGCATTGCCATTGCCGCTATGAGCATGTTGTCTTTAACCGGCATTATTGTCACCATTGATGCTTATGGCCCTATCACAGACAACGCCGGTGGTATTGCTGAAATGGCTAATCTTCCGGAATCTGTTCGCGCTGTTACCGATCCATTGGATGCCGTAGGCAACACTACCAAAGCCGTCACTAAAGGTTATGCCATTGCTTCGGCCGGCTTAGCCGCGATGGTTATGTTTGCCGCTTACACTCAAGAATTTGCTAATCGCGGCATCAATTTAAATTTTTCTTTAAGTGATACCCGAGTCTTAGTGGGCTTGTTTATTGGTGGACTTCTTCCTTATTTATTTGGTTCTATGGCGATGGAATCCGTGGGTAAAGTAGCCACCAAAGTAGTGGAGGAAGTGCGCCGCCAGTTTAGAGAGATCTCCGGTTTGATGGAAGGTACAGCCAAACCGGATTATGGCAAAGCCGTGGACATTGTCACCAAAGGAGCTTTGCGCGCCATGATTGTACCAGCCCTAATTCCCGTAGTAGCCCCAATTTTAGTTGGCTGGCTCTTAGGCCCGGTAGCCTTGGGCGGCCTCTTGGTGGGTTCTATTGTGACAGGAATTTTTGTGGCTATCTCCATGACTTCTGGTGGTGCGGCTTGGGACAACGCTAAAAAATATATTGAAGCGGGAAATTTTGGCGGCAAAGGTAGTTTTGCTCACAGTGCCGCTGTCACCGGTGATACTGTTGGCGATCCCTATAAAGACACTGCCGGCCCAGCCATCAATCCAATGATTAAAATTTTAAACATTGTTTCTTTACTCATTGTAGGTTGGTTGATTAAGTAAAAAGCAAAAGGACAATTTAAAACCGCCCCCACTTCAACAAGGGGCGGTTTTGATTTACAAAAGTTAAATCCATTCTAGGCAGTCAACCATTCTACGGCTTTTTTTTCCTCATCAAAAAATTTATAATCTTTATGCCCGGCCAAAGTGTAGATGGAAGCGACTATGGTTTTTCTAAAAAAGTCAGCGCCAAGAAAAGCGACTTTACCAATTTTAAAAAATTTAAAATATTTGGAATGAATCTCTATGGCTTCTCTGTCCATCTTTCCGGCTTTACTAATATCAATTAAAATTTTTACCGGCTCCAAATCTTTCTGAAAAACAAAAGTGCTTTGTTCTACAATGGCCTTAAACATGGCATCGGCATCCTCACCTATTTGATTACCAATAATTTTAACCCTCATTATTTTAAGATTCTCATCCCATTTTACTTCAAACTTTTTTTCTTTAATATCTTTAACCATATTAGTCTTAAAATTAGTTCTAAATTGATTATATAAAATTAACTAAAAAATAACAACACGAAGTTTAGGGATGAAATGGGATTAAAACACCCCTTAAGGGAGCGCCACTATATTGAACACAGAATTAAGGGTGGGCTTGACAAAACCGCTTAAATGTGCTATAGTTAAGCGTTGTTCTTTGACTTTAACCCTTCTTAAATAGAGGTTTAAATTGAAAAAGATTAGCCTGAACGCCTCGGCATTGCTAATCATTGGATGGCTCTTTGCTACCGGCAACTTGCTGGCCGAAGAGCCAACCAAAGTTGAAGTTGCGCCGGTTCAGCAGGGTGGAAAAAAGCTGACGCCGGAAAAGAAGGCTCAGCAAAAAAAAGCGCCGGCAACAGCACCCAAGGCGGCCAAGAAGTGCCGACGCAATCCGGCCATCCCCAAGCAGAAGATTGATATCATGGAGCGCATCTGCGTGGCCAAAAACCTGCTCTCCAGCGGACAGCAGGCAGAGGCCAAATACTGTAAGAAGATCATTCGGGTTTGTACTGGCAAGGGCAAAAACAGGAAATGCACTGACAAAAAAATTTCCCGTTTCTGCGGACGGTCCGTCCTCCTGGCTTCCATGGATGCTGATGACGGCATGATCAAGGTGGTGGAAATCTCTTCCGAGGGCAAGTCTTCGGTCAAGGGATATGCCATCCGTCTTCTTTCGCGCGATGGCGTGGACTCGGAATACGACGTTTCCTCGCCTCCGGGACAACTGGTGATTGGAATTCAGTTCCCGCTCCAGATCAGAACCTCTCAGGGTCTGAAACTGGAAAGGGCCATCTACACGCCTTACTCCAAGGAACTGCGTGAGAAGTTCCCGGAGCTGGTCACCTTAGGGTGGCAGTATCTCAACACAGGCCTTGCCACAGCGCGAACCAAGATTGAGAAGGAAGGCGTGACAGAAATCAAACGCATCCTCACCAAGGTCATTCTAACACTGGTCTTGATTGAGCACTTCAGCAACGAGGAGCTTGAGGATGACCAACTGGAAGAAGAGATCTATCGCGTGGCCTTAACCCTTGGCGCCAACCAGGAAAAGGCCTACCGCTACTCTGTCTCGGGAGTAGGAGCGCGTGGCATTGGCCAGTTCATGCAGATAACCTGGAAATCCTTGCACAGACGTTACCTCGGCCTTCTGCCCAAGGATTTTTTCCAAGGCAGTGCTCAACACCCCAGCGCTCTCATTGCGCAGTTTCTTTTGGCCAATGAGGACCTAAACTTCCTCTTTAGTCATAAGGGCTGGCGCACAACGGAAAAGCAGGCGGCCTTTTTGGTTGACTCGCGCCAAGTGGGCGAATATCTAGCGCTGAGCTACAACGGAGGAGCGCCCAGAGCTTACCGTTGGCTCGTTTCCGGACGTACCATGACCTTGCCCAAAGAAGGAACCAAGTACATCCGCAAGTTCAATCAGGTTTGGCAATACTTAACAGACCTGAAAACCCCTGGACAATAGTATCTTTTCAACAACCTCAACACTCCGGCTTCGGTCGGAGTTTTTTTTATTTAAACTCATTTTTTACAGCTTAGATTGTTGCCCTATTGCATTTTAAGCTAAAATGTGCTATAATATACACAGGTCTTAAAAAACCGCTAATTCTTAATATAATTAACGCTTAAAAGCGAATATACGCTTAAAGCATAATTTTAAAACTATGGATGCTTATTGCGTCAAATGCAAAGCCAAAAGAGAAATGAATGACCCTAAAGAAGTCACCATGCCAGCCAAGGGCGGAGGTACCAGACCTGCCATGAAAGGTACTTGCCCAGTTTGTAGCACCGGTATGTTTAAAATCATGCCCAAAAAGGTGTAAACCTTTTCTCCTAAAAACACTTCTCCTTGACAGAGAGGTGTTTTTGTTTTATTCTTAAACTACTTTTATTTACAAAAACATTATTTTATGCAAATCACTATCAAAGATCTGCCCAAATCACAAAAAGAACTAATCGTTGAACTGTCTTTGGAAGAAGTCAAACCTTATTTAACCTGGGCGGCCCAGCAATTATCCAACGCCAATTCTATTCAAGGTTTTCGTCCGGGCAAAGCACCAATGGAAGTGGTGCAAAAACATTTTGGCGAGATGAAAATTTTAGAAGTCGCCTCGGAAAAAATGTTAAAACAATCTTTTTTTCAAGCTTTAAAAGAAAAAGACTTGGAAACTGTTGGCGCGCCTCAAATCCATATGGAAAAAATGGCTCCTAATAATCCTTTCATTTTTAAAGCCACTGTTTCCATTTTGCCAAAAATTAAATTGGCTGATTGGAAAAAAATAAAACTGGCGCGCCAAACCAAAACCGCCACAGAAGAAGAAATCAACAAAGTTGTTAATGACCTGCGAAAAATGCAAGCCAAGGAAACAATTGTGGAACGCCCTGCCGCCAAAGCTGACAAAATGATAGTGGACATGGATATTAGTTTAGATAAAATTCCAGTAGAAGGAGGACAAAGCAAAAATTATTCCATCTATTTAGATGAAGATTTTTATCTGCCGGGATTAGCTGACAAACTAATCGGCGCCAAACAAGGTGATGTATTAGAATTCAAACATGATTTTCCCGAGGCTTTTTACAATAAAACCTTGGCCGGCAAAAAAGCGGATTTCAAAGTAAACGTAAAAGGCGTTTACGAGCGCGTCTTGGCAGAGTTAAATGAAGAAATGGCTAAAGGTTTGGGACAAAATTCTGCGGAAGATTTAAAAAGAGTGATTAAAGAAAATTTGGAAGCCGAAGCCATTCAAAAAGAAGAACAGAGAGTGGAAATAGAACTTTTGCAAACCGTTGTTAAACAAACGGAGTTTAATGAAATTCCGGAAATTTTAATTGATGAGGAAAAACAAAAAATGTTTGCCGAATTAAAACAAGGCTTGGAACAACAAGGACTTTCCTTTGAAGATTACTTAAAAAATATTAAAAAAACCGAGGAAGAAATTGCCCAAGACTTTACCAAGGGCGCGGAAGAAAGAGCCAAAACAGCTTTAATTTTAAGACAAATTGCCAAAGAAGAAAAGGTGGCGGTGACGCCGGAAGAATTGGAACAAGAAATGAACAGGGTAAAAGAGATGTATAAAGAAAATAATAAAATTGAAGAACGCCTTACCGATCCGGAGATTCAAAATTTTATTGCCGTGTCACTTTTAAATCGCAAGGTTTTGCATTTACTTAAAGAGGTTACTTTGGGCGATCCGGTCTTGCCAAAAAAGGCTGACGAGCATAAACATGTACACGGGGAATCTTGCAAACATGACCATGCTCATTAAAATAAAAGTTCAACCCAACGCCAAAAAAAATGAAATCTGTGGCACCTTGGCTGATGGCATATTAAAAATTAAAATTACAGCTCCCGCCTTAGAAGGCAAGGCCAATGCCAAACTCATAGAATTTCTCAGTGGTGAATACGGTGTTTCCAAATCGCAGATAGAGATTACCAAGGGCGCCAAGAGCAACATTAAAACAATTAAAATCTCCCGGTGATGGGAGATTTTAATTTTAAATAAAATTTATTTTACCGGATCAAAGCCTCCGCGGCTCCAGGGATGGCAACGGATAATCCGCCAAGTGGCTTTAACCACGCCCCGCACCAGACCATATTTTTCTATGGCCTGATAACCATATTCCGAACAAGTTGGATTAAAACGACAAAAACCGTAAGGGTGCAAGGCGCTGAATTTGCTATGATCGGGCGAAAAATTTTTTTGGTAAAAACGAATCAATTTTAAAATTGCAAAGCGGGGCAGCATCACGGCATTGTGCAGGGCCTCACCAATCATACTTTTATAACTCTTAATTTTTGCAAACCCTCCATAATCTTTTTTTGTATTTCTGTAAAAGGCAAATCTTTTAAACCGCGACCTAATAAAATCACCACATCCAAACTAGGAACAATCAAATCTTCCTTAAACAGCAACCTTACCGCTTCTCGCGCTTGTCTTTTAATTCTATTCCGCACTACCGCTCTTTTATCAATAGCTGTGCCAATTACAAAACCAAAACGGCTTTCTGTTAAATCATTGTTGGCCGCTTTTATTCTTAATTCTTTACTATTAAAAAAGCGACCGATCTTTAAAACTTTTTTAAAATCTCGGTCAGCTTTTAAACGATTTTGCGGTTTAAGCATAGTCTTTCTGGTTTACTCCGCTAAAGATTTTTCTACCGATTTACAAGGCTACTCTTGTGCGGCCCTTAGCGCGGCGGCTAGCCAAAACCTTTTTACCGCCCTTAGTAGACATTCTTTTAAGAAAGCCATGGGCTTTTTTCCTGTGCAATTTATTAGGCTGGTATGTTCTTTTAGGCATAGTTTTTGTTACATACGGGATAAGCAATTTGCCAGAAAACACGCTATCAAATTTCCCAGCGGGAAATTTGCGCTCTCGCTCGGGTTCACTCTCTCACTCGCTTTGCTCGTTCGAACCCTGCCCGCTCACCCTGCGCGAAGGTTTTCTTTTACAAATTGCTTATCCCGTATTCTCATTTAAATTAACACTTATTAACATACCACAAAATCGCCAAAAGCCAAATTTTTAATCCTTATTTTGCTTTTTTTAAGCTAAGTTTAGCTAATTTTTAACAACTTTTATCAGTTTATCAACAAATTATAATTTACCTTAAAACCAGTTATCCACAGGGTTTGCACAATCTGATAACTTTTTGACATTTTTGAGTGGTTTGCTAAACTTTATCCACATGGTATACTGACAACGATAAATGCAAAATTTAAGCGCAAAAATGACTTTTTAAATCCTTTTAGCAGTTAGGTCTTGAATTTATCCACTCTTTGCACAACATTATGTCGCCACAACAAATCTGGGAGGCGGTTTTAGCCGAACTGGAGCTTTCAGTTAGCCGCGCCAATTTTGTCACCTGGTTTAAAAACACCTTTTTAGGCAGTTTTGAAAACGAAGAAGCAATTATTTGCGTTCCCAGTCATTTTTATAAGACCTACTTGGAAAAACGTTTCCATCCTACCTTAGTTAAACTAATAGAAAAAATCAGCGGTCTGCCTTTACGCTCTTTAACCTACAAAATTGAAATTAAAAAAACCATTACCACTCAACCGGCCCCTTTTTTAGCTCCACAAGAAACGGCTAAAATTAGCCAAATTTCTGTTAAAATGGAGTCTGCCGGCGATTCGGCTAATGTTTTTGGCTTAAATCCACGCCACACCTTTCCCAGCTTTGTGGTTGGCAAAGGCAACGAATTGGCTCATGCCGCGGCCCAAGCAGTAGCCAACCAACCGGGCAAGGCTTATAACCCCCTATTTATCTATGGTGGCTCGGGATTAGGTAAAACCCACCTTGTCCAAGCCATTGGCAATCAACTTTTACGTGAAAGCAAGGTTAGAAAAGTAGTTTATGTTACTTCGGAAAAATTTACCAATGAATTTATTCACTCTATCCGTTCGGGCAATGCCAAAGCCTTCCAAGATACCTATCGCAATGCTGATTTGCTCTTAATTGACGATATTCAGTTCATTTCCGGCAAACAAGAAACTCAGGAAGCTTTTTTCCACACCTTTAACACACTTCACCAACTAGAAAGACAAGTAGTTATTACCTCTGACAGACCACCCAAGGCTATTCCCTTGTTAGAAGATCGCTTGCGTTCTCGCTTTGAAATGGGTATGATCGCCGATATTGCCTCTCCTGATTTTGAGACTAGAATGGCTATTTTAGAGCAAAAATGCCAGGAAAAAGGCTTTGGATTAGAAAAAAAAATACTTTCCGTCATTGCCTCTTTAATTCAAAACAATGTCCGTGAACTGGAAGGTGCTTTAAACAAAATCCACGCTTATTTTCAATTAAAAAATGATGTTCCGGACGAAGCCGGGGTAAGGGCTTTAATTGCTTCTTTAGCCAACACTGCCTCTCAAAAAGTCGTCACACCCAAACATATTTTGCAAACTACAGCGGAATTTTATGATATTAGAATAGAAGAGATTTTAAGCAGTAAAAGAGACAAGAGACTAGCCTTTCCCCGTCAAATTGTAATGTATTTAATGCGTGAAGAACTTAAAACATCTTATCCGGGCATTGGTACAGAATTAGGCGGACGCGACCACACCACAGCAATGCATGCTTGCAAAAAAATAGAACGAGAAATTGCTGCCAATTTTAAAACCAAAGAAGAGATCAATCAAATCCGCCAAAGACTCTATTCTGTGTAATTCCTGTGGATTAACCCCTCTATTTATTGTTAAATTCTCTGGTAAAACCCTGCGGATAACCGCCAATTTTTTCCACAACAATTAACAGGCAAAGAAAAGGGGTGTGCAAAACATCCTTTTCATCCACAGCACAATTAACACCCCACGCGAATAACTTTTAGCTCTTTTCCTGCTTTCTCTAGCCTTTTTTCAAAAGTTCTCCACTTTTCCCCAAGCCTTATTATTATTATTGTATTTATATATATTATATTAAAGAATATATGAAATTCTCTTGTACACAAGAAAACTTATCCCAAGCTTTGCAGATAGTAAGCCATATTACGGTAAAGAACAATTCTTTACCTATTTTAAATAATGTTCTTTTAAAAATTGAAAACAAAGAATTACAATTAATCACCACTAATTTGGAGATGGCTATTAATTGTAAGGTTAGGGCTAAAATAGAAGAAGATGGAGAATACACCGTACCAGCCAATCTTTTTAATGAGTATCTTTCCGTGGCTTCTTTAGGCAAGGTAGATGTGGAGTCAAAAGAAAATGGATTGGTGGTTAATACTGTTGATGGAGACAAAACCTTAATTAAAGGCGCGGTGGCTACTGAGTTTCCTTTGGTACCTGTAGTGGAAAAAGAAAACATTTTTGGGGTTTTGATTGAAGATTTTAAAAAGATTTCTCAACAAGTTTTGTTTGCTGTTTCAAGAAATGAAGCCAGGCCGGAACTTTGCGGTGTTTTGTTTAATTTTAATCCGGAAAATAAGGCAGGATATGTGGTGTGTGCTTCTACTGATAGTTATCGTTTGGCAGAAAAGGAAATAAAAATGGTGGTGAATGAAAAATATGGCAAAGAAAATAAAAAAATAATTATTCCCGCCAAGGCTTTACAGGAAGTGTTAAGAGTGGTTTCTGTTTTTCATGAAGATTTGGAAGAGAATCCTCCTGTGGAAATGGTGGTGGCGGATAATCAAATTATGTTTTCTTACGGGCCGGTGGAGATAACTTCAAGATTGGTTGAGGGGCAGTATCCTGATTATCGCCAAATTATTCCCACCAATTTTAAAACTACGGTGGAATTTAGTGTTTCCGAATGGATTAAAAGAATAAAAGCGGCCAGTATTTTTTCCAACACCGGTATTAATGGTGTGGCTGTCAAAGTTTTTGCCGGTAATGATCAAAGGGTGTCTTTTTCTTCAATGAATAGTCAGTTGGGTGAACACACAGGGGAAGTTCTAGGAAAAATTGATGGAGAAAATAATGAAATGTTGTTGAATTATCGTTATTTGCTTGATGGATTAAGCGCTTTGGGGGCAGAAGAAGGCCTCTTAAAAATAATTACCCCCGATTCCCCTTGTGTTTTAATGCCTAAGGGTAAGGAGGGTTATTTGTATATCATTATGCCTATTAGGCAATAAGAAGGTTTAAAAGACCCTTCGAGTTTTTTCGAAGGGTCTTTTTTTATTTCGTGATTATTTTACCTCTATGGTTATCTCCGGTCCGGTGTAATTTTTTCCATCAGTAGTTGTAATTGCGGAACCAAGAGTATAAAACCCTGCTGTTGGCGCTTTATTCCAAGAAATATAAATGGTCTGTTCCAGAGGTCCGGTTAAAGAAGCTAAATTTGTTTCTTTTTCTCCATCTTTTAAATTAAAAATAATTTGTTTGATTTTATCTGTTTGGTAGGTTTTGATTTTCAAAGAAATGGGAAATTGTCCGCTAAAAAAACTCTGATTGCTTTTGGGGAAAAGCCAGTCAAAAGTAGGATTTTCATCCGGGGCGATTAAATTAAAATCTAAATTATTTTCCGCTGTTAATCCATTACCGGCCGAGCCTCTAATTTTTAAATTATGAAAGCCGCGAGACAAATCATGAAGATAAAGTGTGGTATTAAAAGGCGCCGTATTTTCTTCCGTGACCAGGATTTCATCTAAAAAATAAGCAACCTTGGTAATAGGAGGATTATTTCCTACAGTTACATTAACTGGCAGTGTTCGTGTGTCTATGGTTTGGTTTGGCGTTGGATTTACAATTGTTATTTGGGGTAAAGAAATATTATTGGCACCACCATCATCGTATTCCGTGGGTACGGTATCAAACGCAGGCCCTTGTTTAACAGCCCAATTTTGCACACCCGCCTCCCAAGAAGCATATTGTGCTGTAGCGGCCGGATTGCCGGGTGGAGGCCCTAGAATGTCATCCTTGTTTAAATAATAAAGAATGTCGTGCGGTTGGTGGTAACGGCGATATTCTATCAAATTTGGCAGAGTGCTGGAAGTGGCTATTTTTCCATTGATTTTGTTTACTGCCAAAACAACCTCTCCCATTCCTTGGCCTATTAAAATTGGTTTGATGTCTGTTGGGTAAGGATCAGGGGCGATAAAAGATTCCATTGGTTTGTTTTGCAGAGCGCGAGCCATAAAATTATGCCAGATGGGCGCGGCTACCAAGACACCGTCAGCACCGCGAGCCATTTCTTTATTGTTATTATTGCCGGCCCAAACTCCGGTTACCAGTGACGGGGTAAAACCTAAAGTCCATCCATCGTGCCAATCATTGGTAGTGCCGGTTTTGGCCGCCACCGGTCTGTCGGGTAAAGTTAAGGGGTTATTTTCGCCAAAGATATAGGCGCGGGCGTTGTTATCGCTCATGATGTCAGTTAAACGACGCACAGCTTGAGTCTCTATTACTTGTTTTCCTTCGGTTTGTTCCCATTTTTCTAAGATATTGCCCCTGCTGTCTTTAATTTCCAAAATAGAAGCATAAGGAAAATTATTGCCTTCATTAGCTAAAACCGTAAAACCGTGTACGTGTTCTAAAAGTTTTATCTCCGCTCCCCCTAACACTAAAGCCAAACCAAAGCGGCTGCGGTCTTCTAGTGTGGTGTAGCCCATTTTTTGCGCCAAATCCAAAATATTATCAATGCCGGCAAGATATAAAGTTTTAACGGCCGGTATGTTTAATGATCCGGCCAGAGCTTGTCTAATGGTGACCTGTCCTCTTTCTTTTAAATCATAATCATGAGGGATAAAATCTTTAGTGTCTGTTTTAAAAATAGTCTCTACATCATATAATTTGGTGTCCGGCGTTAAACCCTTTTCAAAAGCCGCGGCGTAAACCAAAGGTTTGAATGAAGATCCCGGCTGGCGCGGGCGCAGAGCTACGTTTACCTGCCCATCAATTTCATCATTAGTATAATCACGTGAACCAACCATGGCTAAAATTTGGCCGGTCTTAGGATCCATCGCCACTAAAGCGGCGTTATTGGCTTTATATTTTTTTTCATTTTTTTCCGCTCCGGCTTTTACTTCTTCCTCGGCAATTTTTTGCAAATCATAATCCAAAGTGGTGATAATTTTTAAACCGCCGGTTTCAACTGTATTTTCTCCGTATTTTTCCGTTAACAATTGTTTGATATATAAAATAAAATGCGGGGCAAACAAAGCCTCGGAACCATGTTTTATTTTAATGGGTTCCTGCTTGGCAATTTCTCCATTTTCTTTTGAAATTTTGTTGTTTTCCACTAATAAATCAATAATAAAATTTCTTCTAATCTTTAATTTGTCTTGATTGTTTAAATAAGAAGAAGGGGCTTGAGGCAGAGCGGCCAAAGTCGCGGCCTCGGCTAGGGTGACCTCTTTAGCTGATTTGCCAAAATAGCTAAGAGAAGCCGCTTCTATACCGTAATTGGTTGAGCCATAAGGAATTTCGTTAAAATACATTTTTAAAATCTCATCTTTACTATATTTTTTTTCTATCTGTAAGGCTAGAATAGCCTCTTTAATTTTGCGGATGTAACTGTGTTCATCGGTCAGAATGGCGTTTTTAATTAGTTGTTGAGTTAAAGTAGAAGCTCCACCTTTACCAGTGGAACTGCCAAGAAAGTTGGAAGCGAAAGCTCGGGCGATAGAAAGCCAGGCCACGCCGCCATGCTGGTAAAAATTTTTATCTTCCACCAAAATTGTGGCCCATTTGGCATAGTCCGGAATATCTTCCAAATTGATTAAAGTTCTTTTTTTGTCGCCATAGACCTCGTATAAAATATGTTGGCCGGTGCGATCATAAATTTTAGTGCTTTGGGAAATTGCTCGCTCAATCAGTTTATTAGGGTCGGGCAAATCGCGCGAGGCCCAAGCTACCATAATAGTTAGGCTTAGCCATCCTAAAGCCGCTAAGAAAATAAGGGTAATGGCAATATTTTTAAGAGTAATTTTTTTTTCTTTCATAATTTGGAAAGGTTGGTTAAAAGAAGATTTTTGAGTTTTTAGAATTTTGGAAAGAAAAAGAGAAGGCTTGGCTTTTTGCATCTTTTTCCGCCAATCTTGCGGAGATAAAACGTGTTTATTAGAAAAAATAGACATAGATTTAAATTCAGTATCTCATTTTTGAGCGTTTTCTTCAAGTTTTAAATAGGGCGAGAACTGGCGACCGGGTATTGACAAAATGATCAAAATGTGCTATTATATTGCCACAATCCCTAATACGGGATTTTTTAGTTGGGTAAAAGCCAAATTGACTAATTACCGCTAAAATTAGATAAATATGTTTCATCTGTACAACCTAAAATTTAAACTTTGGCATAAATTAGCCGTTTTTGCTTTAATTCTGGCTATTTTATTGGATTTGGGATTGCCTCAGTTAGCTATTGCTGAAGATTCTCTTTTAAATTGGAAGCAAAACAATTTAAGCCTGCCAACCTCTCCTGAACGCCAGCCTCGCAAGATTGTAGAGGCTGTGGTGACTGTTTATACCAGCACGCCGGATCAAACCGATGATTCCCCCTTTATCGCCGCTAATGGCCAAAGGGTTTATGATGGTTTAGTGGCGGCCAACTGGTTGCCTTTGGGAACTCACGTTAGATTTCCGGAAATGTATGGCGATAAAATTTTTACCATTAATGATAGAATGAATAAAAAGTATGGTTATGGCCGCGCGGATATTTGGTTCAACACTTCTAGAGCCGAGGCTTTGAAATTTGGAGTCCAGAGGCTGAAGATGGAGATCTATTAAAGTTAATTTATATTATTCTGACCTGCCAAACGGCAAAGAAGAAACCCTTAAAACCCCCGTCTCCCGCGGGGGTTTTAAATTTGTACCGAATCTGATATATTATTGTAATATGTTGAAAAAGATTTTTGGTTATTTTAAATTGGCGCGCAAACAATTTTTTTCTTACTTTTTGATTGGTACGAGCGGCACGCTTTTGGATTTATTGACGCTGACTTTTTTTAAAGAGGTTTTTGGTTGGCGGCCGGTGACGGCAGTTATTGTCAATCAAATTTTGATTATCAATTATGTTTTTTTTCTTAATAAGTTTGTCACTTTTAAAGCGCAAGGTAAAACTTTAAAGAGGCTGGGTGCTTTTATTTTGCTTTCCGCTTGGAATTATATTTTTGCCGTAGCCTGGATGTATTATTTAAATGAAAAAATGGACTATAATTATATATTGGTGCGTATCAGCGGAATAATTTTAGCCGTTTCCTGGAATTTTTTACTGTATAAGTTTTGGGTTTATAAACCCTTGAAAGTTTAGAAGAAATAAGGTATAATCTATCACGTCATCCTGATGAGCCTGTTGGCACAAAAGGATTTCAATTTTAAAAAGCCGGCCACGTGGTGAAGTAGCTAACACCGCGGTCTGCAAAACCGCTATTCGTGGGTGCAATTCCCACCGTGGCCTTTTAAGAGTTAAAAGATCCGTTGTGGGTCTTTTTTGTTTTGTAAAAAGGCGCTGGTGAAAGAGGGCTTTATTTTTTAGTTTGCATAAAAAAACCGCTTTAGTGGTTAGACCAAAGCGGTTGACGTTGAAGTGAAGCTTAAGGTTTATCCCTTGGTAGGTTCAGCAGATGAGGAATCCTTTTTTTCAGAGAACTCCGCTTGGATTTTTTTAAACCACTCGGCTATGCCGATACGGTAGAAGATGTAAGCCAAGCCATAGCCGACGATGCAACCCGCAAGCAAGGAAAGTATGGTTGGGAAGAAGGCAAAATCGGTCCACCACAGGCCAAAGCCCAGGCCGGAAAGGACCCCGCTCACTACGCCGATTGTAATGGTTGAGGCCTCGTGTTTGGAGGCGATATTGGCCAGACCGTAAAGAATAAGCGCTACCATGCAAACCGCACAGAGGAAAATTATTAGTGTAACAAAGAGCCAGAGGAGGGTGAGCAGTAGCAAAACCATAATCACAGAAAGGAAATAGACAAGAGAAGAAATTACAATTGCCGCTGGTATGGAAGATAGAGAGAAAATTATACCTATCTTCGTAAGATGGTAAGAGAGTTCATCCATTTTATAAAGAGAAAAAAGGAATATGATTATTACGATACCAACAGAGAAAAAGGACATTTGGCGAACAGCGTCTGAAAGATTGATATGAGTAAAAATATTTTGGGGTGAAAATGGAACAAGATAGGAATTGTAGACATTTAAGAGCAGGGGCGGCGTGATGTCCTCCAGAAAGACCGACATTTTCCAAGCCAGCCAAAAGCTTAAGCAAATTGTTGTAATCGTTATTAAAGATAGTGTTACAATTTTACCAAGCGTAAAGAGATTCCTTAGTGTTCCCCTGGAGAAGGTTTTGAGGAAAATCGTTTGGAAAATCCGTTGATGCACGGACTTGGTCAAGACCGGTACTCCCACCCAAAAGCCCATTTCCAATCCCACTACAAGGCCCCAGGTCATGGCCGAAACAATCCAGCCAAAGGACCAGTTCAATAGTGAGGCGAACAAAATGCCAGCTGCAATGCCCAGTAAAATACCCAGTTGGTGTTGTTTGGTGAACATTCCTTTTCTCCTTTACCTTTAAGTTTTAAAGACCGTTTTAGAAACCTGCCCAGTTGCTTTATTTTTATCGTAAATTTGGTAAACTGTCAAGTCTTGTAGAAAATACCCAATAAAGGTAAAATAGCATCATAATATTATGTCCAAATTTGTAATAGTAGATGGTAATGCCATTGTTCACCGCGCTTTTCACGCCATTCCTCCCATGACCGGCAAGAATGGTTTGGTTTTGAATGCGGTGTATGGCTTTACCAGTATTTTACTGCGTACCATTAAAGAACTCCAGCCGGATTATCTGGTAGTGGCTTTTGATTTAAAGGCGCCTACTTTTCGCCATTTGGAGTACAAAGAATACAAAGCTCAGCGCGTTAAACAGCCGCAGGAATTGTATGATCAAATGGTTTTGGTTAAAGAATTGCTCCGCGCTATGCAAGTGCCGGTTTTAGAACAGGAGGGTTTTGAAGCCGATGATATTATTGCTACCGTGGCAGTGAATAATAAAAAAGAAAAAGTTAAAACTATTATTGTGACGGGCGATATGGATACTTTGCAGTTGGTGGATGAGGATACGGAAGTTTATACAATGAAAAAAGGAGTGAATGATATTGTGGTTTACAACACTAAAGCAGTTGAAGAAAGATATGGATTAAAACCGGAGCAGATGATTGATTATAAGGCTTTGCGCGGCGACCCCTCGGATAATATTCCCGGTGTTAAGGGTATTGGAGAAAAAACTGCGGCCGATCTGATCCAAAAATTCGGAACGCTAGAAAATCTTTATAAAAATAAAAATAAGTTGGCAGAGAAAAAAGTTAGCGCCGCTGTAATTGCTAAAATTTTATCCGGAGAAAAAGAGGCCTTATTCAGCAAGCATCTAGTAACTTTAGTTTCCACTGTGCCAGTTAAATATACTTTAAAAGATTGTGAAGCTAAAGATTTTATCAATCCGCAGATGAAAGAATTGTTAGCAAAGTGGGAGTTTGGCAGTTTATTAAAACGCTTGGATATTTTTGAGAATGGCACACCGCAGGAAGAAAAAAAAGTTGCTAAAACTACTAAAATAAAAGTTATAGAAATCAAAACTAAAGAAGATTTTAAAGAATTGGAAAGGTCTGGGGCGAAATCTAAAAAATGTGCAATTTATTTATCAGATGATGGCGCCAGTAGTTTAAAAGCCAAGCTCTTTGGTTTGGTTTTAACTTTTGACGGCACCGACGTTTTTTATCTTCCCTCTTCTTTGATAGAGAAGTTTGATAAAAATTTGTTGCAAAACAAAAGTCTAATTGTTCATGATTTTAAACGCACCAATGAAATTTTAGAAAGATATGGTTGGTCTTTGGAAAATGAGTTTTTTGATTTGATGATTGCTGATTATTTATTAGATCAGGGTAGTCGCTCGCATGAAATTTCTAGTTTGATACTGCGTTATTTAAATAAAGAAGCCGGGATAAGCAATCAGGCCAGTTTGTTTGGGATAGACGCTAAAACCCTTGGCCAAACAGTGGTTGATTTTTGGTCCATTGGCAAAATTTTGGAAGAAGAATTGGAAGATAAAGGTTTTTCAAATTTGTATAAAAAAATGGAAATGCCCTTGGTTAATGTTTTGGCAGAGATGGAAAAAAATGGCATTAAAATTGATGTGGCATATATGGGCCTACTGGCTAAACAGATGGAAAAACGGGGAAAAGAGCTCACGGATGAAATTTATAAAATGGCCGGACAGGAATTTAATATAGCCTCTCCTCAGCAATTAAAAGAAATTTTGTTTGATAAACTGGAAATTCCAGTGATGGGTATTCGTAAAGGCAAAACCGGACTTTCTACTGCTGCCTCGGAACTGGAAAAAATGCGCGGCTTGCATCCTATCATTGAACTCATTTTTGAATATCGGGAATTGGCCAAATTGCGCAATACTTATGTTGATGTTTTACCAGGACTAGTTGAAAAAGATGGCCGCGTGCATACAACTTTTAATCAGGCTGTCACAGCTACCGGTCGTTTGTCTTCATCCAATCCTAATTTGCAAAATATTCCCATCAAAGGAGATTTGGGACAAGAAATTCGCAAATGTTTTGTGGCGGAAAAGGGACATAAATTGTTAGGACTTGATTATTCGCAAATAGAACTGCGCATTATTGCTTCTTTGGCTAATGATCCCGAAATGATTAAAATTTTTCAAGAAGGTCGCGATATCCATGCTATGACAGCGGCCAGAGTTAATGGTATAACCTTAGCAGAGGTGACTCCAGTGATGCGCTCCAATGCCAAGGCTATCAATTTTGGCATTATCTATGGTATGGGCCCTCATTCATTGGCCGAAAGTATCAATGTTTCCTTTATGGAAGCCAAAGATTTTATCGCTAGATATTTTGCAGTGTTTAAAGAAGTAAAAAAGTTTTTAGATGAAACGCGCTCGCTCGCTCACTCCACCGGTTATGTGGAAACATTACTTGGCCGTCGCCGCTATTTGTCAGAGATAAACAGCGGTATGCCGCAACTGCGTAACTCGGCCGAACGCATGGCGGTAAATGCCCCTATTCAAGGTACAGCCGCGGATTTAATAAAACTCGCTATGATTGAAGTGCACAAGTTGTTGAAAGATAAATCGGAAATAAAAATGCTTTTGCAAGTGCACGATGAGCTAGTATTTGAGGTAAAAGAAGAAGCAATTAAAAAATATGCCGATCCCATTCAAACTATTATGGAAAATGTTTTAAAACTGCGCGTACCAATTAAAGTGGAAGTAGAAGCTGGTGATAATTGGGGAGAGATGAAGGAGATATAATATGTTTATTCTGTTATATGGTCCTAATACCTTTTTAAGTCGGCAACAATTAAAAAAATCCTTGGAGGATTTTAAAAAACAGCGCGATCCAAGCGGGCTGAATGTTAATATTTTTGATGCGGAAAAAACTGAAGTCTCTTTAATTTTAGAAAATTTAGTGGCTTCTCCTTTTTTAGCGGAAAAAAGATTAGTAGTGATAGAAAGGGCTCTATCTAAGGGTAAAAAAGATTTGCTAGATACTTTATGGCAAATGATAGAACAGAAAAAGATTCCGGCCAGTTCCGTGGTTATTTTTTGGGAAGAAGAATTATCTGATAAAAAGCCTCATCCCTTTTCCGCTTGGCTTAAAGAACAAAAGTATTCCAAGTTTTTTTCGTCTCTTACATCCGGTGAATTAAACCAATGGATTAAAAATGAACTGGCTAAAGAAGAAATGGGGATGGAAAATTTGGCTTTAAGTAGTTTGGTTGCCCATCCTTTAGCCGAAGACTTGTGGCGTCTTAATAATGAATTGCAAAAACTTATTTTGTTTGCCAAACAAAAAGGACAAAAAATTATTACCTCGGCCGATCTGAACCTTTTTTTGCCGGAGGTAGCCGATGACAACACTTTTCATTTTATAGATGCCTTAACAGCTAAAAATGGTAAACAAGCAATTAAGCTTTTGCAAGATCAGTGGTCTAGCGGGGCAAATGAACCTCAGGTTTTTGGAGCCTTAGTTTGGCAATTTAAAACCATGCTTTTGGTTAAGGATTTTATGAATTTAAATCCTGGCGCTTCTTCTGATATGGCGGCCAGGGAGTTGGCTTTATCCCCTTTTGTGGTTAAAAAAGCCTATGGTGTTTTACGGAATTTTTCTTTTGCCAAACTAAAAGAAATTTATGCCGAGCTTTTGGAAATAGATAAAAGGGCTAAAACAGGCGAGGGGGATTATCGGTTGTTGTTAGATTTGTTGGTGAACAAAATTTGCAGTTGATAATTGTTAAGAAAGTTAAACAAAAGAAAAAACCGCTTTTAAGCGGCTTTTTCTTTTGTTTTCAATTCTTTTAATTTTGTGGCTAATTTAATATGGGCTTGTCTTTCCAGGGTTTTTTCAAATTCTGCTAATCCAGTTTCATTAAATTTAGCTGTGTCTTCTATGGTTCTTTTATTTAATTGGCGCAATTGGCGTAGATAAAATTGCAATCCTTTGTTGTCCGCGTCTGATTTTTTAGCCCCTTCCACAATCATGGCTTCAATTTTGTCCGGTAAATCTGTGGTATAAATTAGAAACGTATTTTTTTCTATTTTGGCCAAATTGCCTGCCTCGTCAGCCATATGTCTGGCACTTTTTAAACTGGTTTTTTCTTCAGCCTTAATTATTTTAACGCCGGCACTGACTGAAAGTTTTTGGGGACCGTCGGGGGTTTCATAGGTAATAGTGCCAAAAGCTGTCAAAAGTCTTTGAATGGTTTTTTCCACTTCCGAGGCTTTAATATGAGTGAAAAGAATCACAAACTCATCTCCGCCAATGCGGCTGGCTAAATCCGTGCTTCTAATAAGGCCTGGTTTTTCCGGAGTCCCTTTAATTATTTCTCCCATTTTTGCCAAAATTTCCGTATCGGCTCTGTCGTGACCAATTATTTCATTGATAGTTTTAAAATTATCAACATCAAAAGCCACATAGGCGCTCACCAGTTTATCTTGCTCCGGCAGTTCTTTATTATATTCCTGAGCCAGTTTTTGAGCCGCAGCCAAGGTTTCTTCGGCATAACGGTCAAAGGCCCCACCGCGATACAACCCGCTAATATGATCAATCTCCGCTTCTTGTTTTAATTCAAACAATTCAATGGCCTGATGAGCGGCAGCTTCCTTAATATTTTCTCGCTCCGCCATAAAAATAGTTGTGGTATTAGGGCCGTTTTCCGGGTTTTGCGTAGCAGTACCCCAAGCTTTTTTAAAAGCTTCTCCTGTTTTTCCTTCACCTTTAATTCTTCCAGCTTCCTTTCTAAAGGCTCCGGCTAACCCGTGTCCCATATCTTGTCTTAGGTTTTGATAATAATTAATCAAAAATTCCTGTTCGCGACGAGATAAATCAGAATGAACCTGCAGATAATCCTTAATTAGAGGATGAATTTTTAATAGTTCGGTTTCTGGGGAATAACCGCGACGTTCATTGTTCATATTTTTAAAACACAATCCCTCCGTGAGAATGGAGGGATTGAGAAAATTATTTTAATGAATTTATTTTGTTCATTAATCTGGATTTTAATCTGTTAGCAGTATTAGACTTGATAGCCTTGACCTTGGCCGCCTTATCACAGGTTTTTTGCCAGTCTTTGGCTAAGGTTTGGGCTATCTTTTTTTCTTTGGCTGCTATTGCTTTTTTAATCTTTTTCTCTAAATTACGCAAGGTATTTTTAAGGGCATTGTGTTTTATGGTTGCCTTTTTAGCCTGACGTAAAGCTTTGATTGCCGCTGGTTTATTTGGCATAAGTACATTAACTGATAAATTAAATTGAGAGCGTTTTTTTGAGACTTATTATATTATAGCAAAATTAGCTTAAATTGTCAAGGCTGGGCTTATCAATTTGCAAAACTTCTATTTCTTTTTCCCCGCCGGTAATGTGCATGATATCTTTGTCTATTTTGTTTAATTCTTTATAGGCGGTATTGTAGGAATTAACCGTGGTGCTTAAATTATTACCCAGTTTTTTAAAATAATCATCGTAAGCGATTAAATGTTTGCTTAAATCCCCTACTTTTTTAATTACATCTTTGATGGATTCTTCCATTTGCAGGGCGCGCAGGCCTTGCAAAACGGTTTGGAGGTAAGCTAAAAAGGAAGTGGGAGAAACAATAATCACATGTTTTTCCTTGGTGGCATATTCAATCAAGTCTTTGGTGTTTACTTTAACCGCACCCACCTGATTGATTAATAAATCATAATAAATGGCCTCGGCCGGAATAAACATAAAAGCAAAATCCGTAGTTCCCTTGTCTGGCAAAACATATTTGGCGGTTTCATCAATACGGTTTTTTAAATCTTGTTTAAAAATTTTTTCTAGCTTTTCTTTTTCTACAGGGTTATGTTCGGCAATTATGCGATTGTAATTTTCTAAAGAAAATTTGGAATCAATAGGAATTATTTTATCTTTAACAAACACAGCCGCGTCCACAATCAAGTCGCTCCCCTCTTCATTTTTGCCTAATTTGTATTGCATCTGGAAACTTTTAGGCGGTAAAACATTTTTTAAAACTGTTTCCAAATAATATTCACCCAAAATGCCGCGCTGTTTGGGATTTTTTAAAATATCTTCCAGGCTTTGTAATTGCTCGGCAAAACCCACTACGCTTTTATTGGTTTCTTCCAGTTTAGTCAGCTTTTCTGTCACATCTTGGATAATACGGGTAGAGATGCCGTATTGTTGTTGGACAGATTTATGAGTTTCGGCCAGTTTGGCATCTACAGTTCTGGTTAATTCACTAATTTGATTTTGCAGCATTAAAAAAATGTTCTCCGTCCCCTCTTTGGGCTTTTGCATGATTTGGATTTTTTGCAGTAAAAACAAAAGAAGGAAGATAACGGCGATAGCGAGGAGGGAAAAAATTAAAATTAAGGCAGTGGGCATAATTTAGATTGAATAGTTTATGGATTTTTTTGATGAACTTGTTAAATATGTTTAAAATTTATCACATTAGAAGGGTTTTTACAAACTTGGGTTTGAATTTGGGGATTAGGCCTTAAGGTTGGTTAATTTTTGTGAAATAAGGCGATGACAGACCTCTTGAAAAAAATCAATCAAATGGGTATAATCATTGAGAGTTCTGTTTTAGTTAATTTATTGCGAGCGATGTTTGAATTGTTTTGGCAAATGGCTGATTTAATTAAAAAATAGAATTAGAACTAAATACATTTGGCGACACATAGTTTAATGTAGAATAAGAGATATTTACTTTAAAAAATTGAGTTTTTTTTAAAATTAGTTCCATAAGGAACTTCAAACCTATTGACCTGACCATTTTGGCTAGTGCCCCCATAGTTCAATGGATAGAACAACCCCGTCCTAAGGGGTGGATGTGTGTTCGATTCATACTGGGGGCAGTAGCTAGAATAGACAGGTAATGATTTTTTAATGTGATAATGAAAAAGTAAGTCTTTGGGGATTTGGTTAATGAAACAAAAAATTAGGTTGTTTTTTAATGGGCCTATAGTACAGTGGTAGTACACCGCATTCGCATTGCGGGGGCGGCAGTCCGATTCTGCCTAGGTCCATTTTTGATTGAAATTTGTATACACTAGTCTATACAAATTTTTTGTTATTAAGCTTATTTTATGTTTTTTTAATTTTAGAATTATTTGGCTAATTAAGAAAAGAAGTACAGTGGAACAATTTAATGTTCATCTGAGCTGTTTGTATAGACTAGTGTATACAAATAGAATAGAAAGTCAATTTGCTGTCTAGCTGTCTGTTTTAAAAAGGTTTGTTAAAACCATGTATATCTTTTGTTGATTTGGCATTTTTTAAAGTTAGGTGAAAACCCTTGACCCAAGAGTCGAGGCATCTGGGCGGGTTTTTTAGAAGTTATGTCAGTTTCGCCAACATAACAAATTTTATTGTGAGCTCATAATAGAGGAAATTGAGACAAAAAAGAAATTGATTATAAAAAATTTTGTTTTTAGAGATTAGGGGGTAAGTGCGCATAAAGAGTTCCTTGCGGAACTTTCTATTATTTTTTCTTTTATTTTCTCCAATTTTAGCTATTAAAAAGTGTCGTAAAATAATATAATAACAAAAAATATAAGCTTTACTAACCCCCTTACTTTTTAGAGTAATTATTTTTATTTATGCACAAGTGAAATTTTACTTAAAATGTGCTAAAATTAAAGATATGAAAAAAGTTTTGTTTCTCTCTTGTTTTTTGATTGTTTTAAGTTTTCCTTTGGTTGCCTCGTCTTTAACCATGGAGTCAACTAATTTTAAGGTTGTTACAGATGTAGTTAATGTAGGAGGGGGATTATCCACCTCTACTAATTATCAAATTATAAATACTTCTGGGGAAATGGGTAGCCAGCCCACTCAATCTACCAGTACCAATTTTATTATTGACTCTGGTTTTTTTGGCGCCGATTCGGCAACCAGTCTGGCCGTTACATTATCAACTGATTCCATAAATTTTGGTACATTATCCCTTAGCTCCGTAGCCAGCGCCTCGCAGACTTTAACTGTTTCCACTAACGCCGTTACAGGTTATACCACAACTATTAATGATGACGGCGACTTGCGTTCCGGTTCCAATGTTATCACTGATATTCCCATAAATGGAACTGTGACTGCCGGCACAGCCGGTTATGGAATCAGCACCTCCGGATCAGCCGGTAAGATGAACAGTACCACCACCTCAACTCCACTTACTACCAGTTCGCAAATTGTAGCCTCCAATTCTGCTGCGGCCGGCAATGAGGAAACAATTATCACCTATAAAGCGGCGGTTGGTTCCGGCACAGCTTATGGCACTTACAGCCACATAGTCACTTTTACCACTATGGTAAATTATTAGTTGTTTTTTTATGGAGGTTTTTTTAAAAACTTTTTTTTTCTCTCGCGATTTTAAAATAGGCGCAATTTATTTTTTTGTCTTAATCTTTTTTTTGTTTTTTAAAATCTTTCCGGTTCAGGCGCTGACAGTCAGTCCTCCTCTTTTTAAAATAGAAGCTGAAAAGGGGACTGCAGTAACAAAAAAAATAAAAGTTTTTAATGAAACCAACCAGCCTCTGACAATTTATTCTTCAATAGAAAATTTTGAACCTGATAAAAACACCGGTTTGCCAGTTTTTTTAGGAAATAGTAATTTTACGAATTTGGCGCAATGGATTTCTGTGGAACCACAAAAAATTAGTTTACCGAGTGGAGAAAGTAAAGAAGCGCAGGTTATTATTAATATTCCGGAGACAGCCGAACCCGGCGGACATTATGCCGCCATTTTTTGGACCGAGGCGCCTCTTAAAGATGCGGGAGTGCAACTGGTAAACCGTTTAGGTTCCCTGATTTTATTAAATGTTTCCGGAGTTATTAAGGAAGAATTAAAAATTGTAGATTTCAGAAAAAATGAAAATAATTCATTTTTTTTGCAAATAGAAAATTCCGGCAATACTCATCTTGAGCCTTCCGGTCAAATTAAAATTTTTAACAGTGACAATGAACAAATATCCCTCCTGCCCGTTAATTCCGTCAGACAAAATATTTTACCGCAAAGTCGCAGAAATTTTTCATTGAGTGGCGCCAATCTTAAGTGGGGGAAATACAGCGCTAAAGCTCAATTATATTTTGGTAAAGATAAATCAGTGGAGAGCCAAACAATCACTTTTTGGGTTTGGCCACAAAATTTATTTTATAACTTAGCCGGTATCGCCGCGGTAATTCTAGTAATTTTTGTTATTTATAAAATGGCCAAGAAAAGATTTTTAAGATATGAAAGATAAAAGGCGGAATATTTTTTTAAATGTTTTTTTTCTTCTTTGTCTGTTTTTGGGCAGTTTATTTTTGATGACTCAATTTGTTAAAGCGGGAACCTCCACTTCTACAGGAACCACTACGGTTAACGGAAATTATCCCCAGCCTACCGGTTGTACGGGATCAGGATGCGGAACATCAGGAGATTCTACCGTGCCCGGGGTCATTAGCAATTTATCTGTCAGCTCTACCACTTCCAATAGTATTACTTTAAAATGGACCGCCCCCGGAGATGATGGTACCAGCGGCACTGCTTCCGCTTATGATTTGCGTTATTCCTCTTCCAATATTACGGAGGGCGATTGGGCTTCTGCCACTCAAGTAGTAGGGGAACCGGCTCCGGCAGTGACCGGCACAGTTCAAGAAATGACTGTTATAGGATTAGCCTCCCAAACAACTTATTATTTTGCTCTTAAAACAACCGATGAAGTAAGTAATTTATCCGGTTTGTCTAATGTTGTTTTCGGTTCTACCTTGCCTCCTGTTGCGCCAGATACCACGGCTCCCGCAATTTCTGATATTAGGGTGACGATTTTATCGGTTGATTCAGTAAGGATTGCTTGGAATACCAATGAAAACGCCACCTCTTCCGTTGTGTATGGCTTAACCACCAATTATGAAATAGGTTCTGTTACAGGTCAGATATTCACCACTTCTCATAGCCTTGATTTGTCAGGGCTATCAGCCGCAACCACTTATCATTTTAAAGTAAAATCCACCGATGCCAATTTTAATGAAGCTGTGTCAGAGGACGGGACTTTTAATATAGGAGATATTACCCCGCCTATAATTTCTAATATCCAAACATCCAATATCACCGGTGTTAGCGCCAGAATAACCTGGCTCACCAATGAAAACGCCACCTCTTCCGTTGTGTATGGCTTAACCACCAATTATGAAATCGGTTTTGTTTCCGATGAAAGTTTTAAGACAACGCATCTTCTTAATTTATCATCCTTACAACCAGAAACTACCTATCATTTTAAAGTAAAATCCGCCGATGCCAATTTTAATGAAGCAGAATCAGCCGACCAATCTTTTGTTACGCGCGATGCCGCTCCGCCCATAATTTTCAATATTCAATCCGCTCCTCAAATAATTTCAGCAACTATCAGTTGGGAAACTAATGAAGATGCTGATTCACAGGTAGCCTACGGATTAACCAGCGCTTTGGGCTCTTTATCTTCCAACACTAATTTGGTTAAAACGCATAGTTTAACCGTTGGCAGTCTACAGTCCAATACTCAATACTATTTTTCCGTTAAATCAACTGATACCGATGGCAACCAAGCTAGTGGGCCGTTGCTTTCTTTTACAACCTCACGAGATCTTCTGGCTCCATCCAATGTTAATAGTTTAACGGCCGCGGCAGAAAATCAAAAAGTAACTCTGTCCTGGCAAAATCCTGGTGATACTGATTTTACCGGTGTAATGATAAGGCGAGGTTCTACAAGATTTCCTTCCACTCCGGCTGAAGGAGATTTGATTTTTCAAGGACGCGTCGCCTCTTTTGCGGATTCCGGTTTAACTAACGGCACTCTTTACTATTATACGGTATTTGCTTATGATAGTTCGGAAAATTTTTCCAGCGGCGCCATTGCTTCGGCTATTCCTACCAGCGGTACTCCCATACAGCCCCCAACGGGTACAGGTATCAGCGGTGGAGAAGAATTACCAATTTATTTAAGTGATTTTCAATTCAGCGTGGCTCAAGGCAAAATTACCGTACCAACAAATCAAGAAATTTCTTTTTTGCCTAACACCTCTTTAAAAATAAACATACCCGCCCAAAAATTATTTTCAAGCGCCCAACAGCTTATTTTAAGCGTTGACAACAGTTCTTATCTTTTAAAATTTGATTTAATAAAAAATTATTGGGAAACGGAAATTACTTTGCCAGGGACAGTTGGCAAATTTCCCGCCACCTTAATAATTAATTTGGCGGATCTAAGAACAAAAATTCTTAATTGGACCGCTGATATTGTTCCTTTTGGCAGAATTTTAGAAAAGAAAAATGGAAAAGAGATTCCGGTAGAGGGAGTCAAAGTCTCTTTATTAACCAGCCCAACCTTATGGCCGGCCGAGGCTTATGGGCAACAAAATCCGCAAACCACCAACGCCAATGGCGAATTTGGTTATTTGGTGCCGGTGGGAAATTATATTTTACATATAGAAAAAGAAGGCTATCAAACACAAGAAACAGGATATTTTTTGAGCAGAGGAGTGGTGGTGAACAATCAACTGCAAGTTTTAGCTATTCCTCCCAAACTTGAAGATGTTATAGACCCTAATGTTTCCGTGGTTCAAAACATTGTTAATGTGGCGGAAAATTTAGGAGAAAAGACCTCCTTTGCCGCTAAAGTTGTTTCACAAAAAGCCCTTGCTTCTGCCAAAGACGCGGTTAAAAATGCCAATGAGTTTGTAAACAATCCCATAGTTAAAGAAACCACTAAAGATGTTGTGGCGCCGGTGGTAGCCGGAGCGGCGGCGGTTAGCGCCACTACGGCCGTGGGCGCGTCGCAATTTATTCTTTATCTGCGTTTTCTATTTACCCAGCCGATTCTGGTTTTGTTTAGGCGCAAGCGCAAAGGCTGGGGCGTGATCTACAACTCTTTAACTAAAATGCCTTTAGATTTGGTGACGGTGCGTTTGCTTGATGCCGAGAGCAAACGGGTAATGCAAACAAAAGTGACAGATAAAGAGGGGCGTTTTGCTTTTTTGCCTGCCCCCGGCAAATATTTGATTGATTTAAAACAAGGCGGGTTTAAATTTCCTACAGATTTTTTTCTTAATTTTAAAGAGGATCATGCTTTTTTAGATTTATACCATGGGGAAATTATAGAAGTTAAAGAAAAAGGAGCTGTTATTACCCCTAATATTCCTTTGGATCCTTTGGGTGAAGAGCTTCCCATTAAAAAAATTATCTGGCAATTGATTTTAAGGCGCTTCCAGCACACTTTTGCTTTGGTCAGTTTAATTTTAGCCGTGGTTTTTGTTTTAATCACCCCCGGTTTATTGACGGAAATTTTATTGGGGGTGCAAGTGATTTTTTATGGTTTGTTTTTACGTCTGGCCTATCCGCGCCGACCCAAGAGCTGGGGCATTGTTTATAATGAACAGAATAAAAATCCTTTGGAAAGAGCTGTTGTCCGTATTTTTGATATGCAGTATAATAAATTGCTGGAGACCCAAATCACCGATAATAAAGGGCGCTATTCCTTTTTGGTAGGGCGTAATAAATATTATGTATTGTTTGAAAAGCTGGGTTTTGATAAAAAACAAAGTGAAACAGTAGATTTACAGAATTATAAAGAGCCGTCTGCCATAGTTGCCGTTGATGCGGGTTTGCGGCCTCAAGAGGGTGAGGCGGGGAACAAAAAAATTAAAAAAATGTAATTTACATCTGTATGTTTAATTTTAAGGTAAATAAAATTTGTTTTGTCTTATGTGGTTTTGGTATTTTTTTATTTGGTTCAACAGTCCAGGCTGCCAATTTAACCGTGACGCCAACAACCTCTACGGAAAGCAATTTAATTGGGGCTACGGATGTTAGCTGGCAATTTTCCGTCACCACCACGGCCGCTCTGTCGGCCAATGATGTGGTGCAGTTTCGTTTCCCTTCCATTGGCAATAGCCTGCAAGGGTTTTCTGCGGCTAGTGTTACCACTACTTTTCCTTATTTGGGTTCTACCACTTCCACTTCTGTCTCCAATAATGTTTTAAGCAACGGCAATTTTGATCAAACCTGGATAACTGAAACTGGTGATTGGGCGCTTGGAGCTTTTGCTGATGAGATTTCCACTGGGTATAGTATTTCAGCCAGCGCTACACCGTCTCATGGCGGTTTAAGCGCGGTTAAAATTGTTAATAGTTCAGGTGGTACAGGGGGATCCGCTTTTCAAACTTCTTTGGGTTTACTTGAAGGGAATAGCTATACCGGACATATCTGGTCTAAAAATAACGGTTCAGGCAGGTTGGGTGTTTTATATACTGTTGAAGGAGATCTTAACACAGTTGCCACTTGGAATTTTAATACCCAGAGTTGGGATAATGATTATGTTGAAGCCAATATCTATAATGTGACAGTTAGCAGTACTTATGCCGAATATACCATTCCCGCAATTACTATTCATGCCAGCGGTACACTGTCAATAACTTTTTTGGGTGCTGATAATAACAGTGAAATTTATATTGATGATTGGAGTTTACTGCAAAATAATAATCCGGCAAATGATATTGCTTTAAATGGCGGTTTTGAAACAGGTTTGGTTACAGATTTTCCCACCGGTTGGAATGAAAGATTTTATGGAGATACTGATGTTGTTACTCAAGGCACAACCACGGTTTATTCCGGAGATTTCTCAGTAAAATTGACGCAAGCCAACGCTTTAATTTCCTGGATTTCGCAGACGGTTAGCGGCTTGGTTCCCGGTTCAGAAGCTCTTGCCTCACTTTATGCTTATGCTGTGACCGGTTCCGCCCAATTAATTATTGTGGATGATGATTTTTCCGGTGGTGGAGGTCCGGGCGCCCATACTAAAATTTGGAATTTTTTAACTAATGCCTGGGATGCTGATACCAATTCATTAACATCCGACATTGGCGGTAATTACCGCTTGAATTTAAATGACACAGCCGCTTGGGTTCAATCTACTGAGAATATTACGGTTTCTCCTTCGGGTAAAGTAACTTTGGTAATTGTCACTTCGTCTGTTGGAGATAAGGAAGTATATATAGATGATGTGGCTGTTACTCAAACTCAAGGCACGGTTGCTACTCAAGGTGTGGTTCAAACCACCTTAGGTTCAGGTTCCGGAGCCTATCCTGTTGTCTATGGTTTTGTCACCAGCACCATAAATTCCGGCACAGTTTGGTCTGTCACCTTGGGCGGAATAAATAATCCGATTGCTCAAGCTAATAATTTACAAAATTTAATTTTTACTGTTGCCGGCGGAACGCCTGTTGATTCAGCTCATCCGGAAGGCAGTCTTTCCGGCGGATTTTCCGTTACTTCTACCGCTTCTATTATACGCGCCGGAGGGGCAATTGTTTCTGATGCCAATTCCAGTATTACTCCCAGTTCTTATGCTACCAGTAGCTCCAATGTAGCTTTTAATTTTATATTTACAACAACCAGCAGTATTCCCATCGGCGGTAAAATAGTTTTAGGCTTTCCAGTTGGGTTTAATTTATCAGGAGCCACAGTTTCTTTAGCTAGTAATTCCAACATAAGTAATTCCACTAACGCTCAAATTGCCAATGGGGCAATTGAAGTTGTCACAACTTCCGGTCGCAATCAATTGGTTTTAACCACCAGCAATGCCGCCACCAATTCCGGTGATGTTATTGAAGTTCAAGTGGGTGGTATTACCAATCCTGCTACGGCTGATGCTTATCGCGGGTTCTTTGTCTATACAGCTAAATCTAACAATGGTTTGTTGGATGGCTCCGCTACCGGCTTTAGTGAAGAATCCGGTTACGGTTCTTTGCCGCCGGTGGATACAGTCCACATTGGAGGTAGCAATACTCTACATATTGTAGTTAAAAAAATTTCTACCAATGGGTCAATTTCTTTATTAAGCGGAGCTGAATTAAGCCAAGTAATGGTTGGGGTGGGTTGTCCTGACAAGCAATTTTTTATTGGCAATAGGCAGTTAGACAGCAGTTCGCAAGTGGATCTTGAAAATTTATTGGATTGTAATTACATGATTGGCACACCGCCGGTTGACGAAACCAGCCAAGCCTTTTATGAAAGCTTTTTGGCGCCGGCTTTAACTTCTGTTTCGGCCATTGGAGGGATAGAAACAACTTCAACCATCTATTTTGCCGTACCTGACGCCACTTCCACTTTGGTTATTACCGGTGGAGTAGTAGGAGAAAATGCTTTTATTTTGGCTCATAGTTCTAACTATGAATCGTACACTCCTTTATTTGCTGATCCCGAATTAACCACACCAGGGTTTAGTTCTACCGGAACTGGCTATGCTTCCATCAGCGTAAAGAGCGGGGAGACTTGGTCGTTTGACGTACAATCGGGAGATCGCGGAAGTGAAGACAATTTTGACAGTGCTGGCACCCAGTATTGGCCGCCCTCTGTTCCATCCTATTTTATAGCGGCTTCCTCTACTTCTTATAATATAGGCACTTACGCTTATGTCCAGGCAGATAAAGCTTTGAATGTATCTTTATTGGATACCGGGAGCAATCAAATCACCAACGCTTGCTTGGCGGTTAAAAGAACGGGGGGCGGCTTATTTATGGATGCTCAAGATCGTGTTTGCTCGCCCAGTCAGGATGGGGGCAGTAATCCCAACCAATATGAATTTAAAGTACCACTGGGCACCATTATTATTCAGATTGAACGTTTTGGTTTTGGTAAGCCGGAAGAATTTCCCGTGGGTATTACAGGGGCCACGACCAATAAAACAATCTATGTTAAACAGCCTGCTTCCTATATAAATATTGTAGTACAGGATAGTAATAACGTCCCAATTAATGGAGCTCCGGTTTTTGCTCATGGCAGTAATGGTTTTGCCAACGCTATGACCAATTCCGTTGGCACAAGCACTTTGTATCTTTCACCCGGTACTTACACGGTAGAAGGTTTTGCTCCCGGTTTTGGGCCTTTGACTTCCTCTTTAGCAACTGTAAGCGCGGAAATCAATCCCACTGTTACTTTTACAGTGAACACTGCTAATTTTAGAACCATCAGCGGTACTGTGACGCAAGGTGGCTCGCCTTTGTCCGGTGTTAAAATTGGCGCGCGCGGTACCGGCAACACAATTGGTGGCAACGGTACGGAAACACTGGCAGATGGTACATATATTTTGCGTGTTCCTTCCGGCACCTATCAAGTCAGCGGATGGTCCGAAGATACCGGAGGCTTACAATTTCAAAATGTTGATGTTTCTTCGGGTAATGCTTCCAATATTAATTGGACGCTGGGCGGACAGGGGACACTGCGGGTGACTATTCAAAATTCTTCCAACGTGAGCCCTCTTTTTGTCGGCGCTTTTGATGAAACAACCAACCGCGGTAATGGTACGGAATCTTGGACCATTAGCGGTAATAACAAATTTGCTGATATTAAATTGCCGGCAGGAAATTATAATGTGCATGCAGGGTCACCCTTATTGGGAGAAATTGGCAACTCTACGGCTTCCATTGTTGCCGGACAGACTGCCAGCATTACTTTTAATGCTGGCACCACGGCTTTGGTTGTCTTAAGCGGTACAGTTACTAGTACGGAAAGCGGTAACGGAATAAAAAATGCTTTTATTTGGGCTAGCCGCGTTAATGGTTCTGGTTTTTATTCTACTCAAACTGACAGTAGCGGTAATTACTCTCTTTATATTCCGAATACACGCAGTTATAGGGTAGGGGTGCGATATCTAGGGGGCGTTTCCGAACAAGGGGATGTTCAAGTTGACGTTTCCGGTGATACTGTGCAAAATTTTAATTTAACCAACTCATCTATTACTATTTCCGGCCAAGTTGTGAATGCCAGTAGTCAGGCTGTAAGTAACGGCTGGGTTTCTGCTAGAAAGGTATTTAATGGCGATGATACCTGGCTTGGCGTGCCCACAGATGGTAATGGTAATTATTCTTTGAATGTAACCAATGGTAATTGGACTATTTTTGCCGAGGGACCTTGCTATTATAGAACAACCGGTACAGCGGTAACGGTCAGCGGTTCCAATGTCAGCCAAAACATTTCTTTAACTGCTGTTGGCGGTTGTTCCGTCGCTGTCCCGCAAATCAATGGCATTACTGCGGCTTCTGGAGGCCAAGTGTCTAAAAGCGATTTAGTTCTGGATATTCCCGCCAATGCTTTAGGCACCTCCAATAGTACAGTGAGTGTTTCCATTGCCAATGCTGATATTGCCGTAGCTTCGGCCAACGCCACCCCCTTATCTTCCTCTGTTAAATCTATCTCGGCTACAGACAGCTCGGGTACATCCATTACTTCTTTAACCAATAATGTTGCTTTAACATTAACATATAATGAGTCGGATTTACCGGTGGGATTTAATGAAAGCACTTTGCAATTAGGCTATTTTGATTCCAATACCGGGCAGTGGGAAGCGGTAGCCTCTACGGTTGACACAACTAACAATACTCTAACAGCGCAAGTAAGTCACTTTACTGATTTTGGTCCAATTTTGCCGGGTGTTCCTTCAGCTCCAACCAATTTGTCGGCTACGGCTGTTTCTGCCAGCCAAATAAATTTAACATGGGATGCGGCGTCCATGACTGATTCTTATAAAGTTTACGCCACTACAACTAATTCCGGCGGAGTATTTTATGCCGGAGATTTATTAGATACCAGTTTAACCAATTCTTATTCTGCCATAGGATTAAATACCGCTACCACGTATTATTTTGAAGTGGCAGGGGTTAATGAAAATGGCGAAGGGCCTAATTCCAGTACGGATAGTGTTGCTACCGAAGCTTCGTCGGCCGGAGTTACAGTAAGTGGCGTCACCGCCACTGTAACAGAAGACGGTGGCACTGGCACATACACGATTGTTTTAACTTCCTTGCCATCTAACAATGTGACGATTACTGTTTCCGAATCCAGTGCTGATTTTTCCGTCTCTCCGACCACTTTGACTTTTACCGCCGGAAATTGGTCCACACCTCAAACTGTAACCGTGTCCGCTAATGATGACAGCTCCTTTGAAGGAACAGAAACCGGCACCATTACTCATATATCCGCCAGCTCTGATGGAAATTATAATGGTGTTTCCATTTCCAGCGTGACTGTCACCATTACTGATAATGATTCTTCTGCCGGCGGCGGAGGTGGCGGAGGTGGCGGAGGAGGATACGTTACTCCTGCCACGCCAGCAGTTCCTGCCACTCCGGCCGTGCCCACAGTGACTCCAGCCGTTCCAGCTACTCCGGCCATACCAGCCAGTCTTTCTGCTCTCTCCGTTGCCGTATCCGTTGGTGATGTTGTCAAAGGTTCATTAACCAAAGATGTCTTCTATATCGCTACGGATGGCAAACGTTATACCTTTCCCAACCAAGATGTTTATTTCTCTTGGCATAAAGATTGGACAATAGTAAAAACTCTTCCTGATGCAGACCTGGCTCTTCTTGCTGTTGGAGGAACTGTCACTTATCGTCCCGGTACTCAATTAGTTAAGATTCAGACCGATCCCAAAGTATACGCTGTTGAAGCCGGAGGTATATTACGTTGGATTGAGACAGCCAATATTGCCAAAGCCCTTTGGGGTAATGACTGGGGTAAGAGAGTCCGCGATGTTGATCCAGCAATCTTCCCTTATATTTACAAAATCAGTTCTTCCTCAATAAACACCGCTGCTTATCCGGTTGGCTCCTTGGTAAAAATGGGATCTGATTACTACTTAATTGGCTCCGGTATGACCAAACAGAAAGTGACTGCCCCAGGTTTAGAAGCCAACAATCTGCAAACCACCTCTGCTATCACTGCTACAGATTTATCCTCCTATGCCAGCGGCTCTGACATCACTGCAAAAGATGATTCTTTGATAAAAGCGGTTAAACCCTAAGTAATCTTTATCTGTAAAATGGTTTTTTGCAGGTCGGAAATTAAGTGATAAGAAAAATCAAAAAATCGCCCATCTAAAAGGTGGGTGATTTTAATTTATCCACAGGGTATTTTGTGGTGGGTATAAATTTTTTTTGATATAATTTGTGGTGGAGGAGGACAATTTATCAAATCTGCCCAAGAAGGCTGTTTTTTTGTAGCTTTTTTGGGTTTTAAATAATTTTTTAGAAATTATGACTAAAAAACATTTTTTAAAGATAGCGGGCTACTATCTTTTACTTGTAATTGGGTTGATGTTAATTTTGGGCGGCTATGTTTGGTATATAAATAAACAGCATTGGGTGCGTTTGGGTTTATGCCGGCCTAATTTTCCTTATGTTAAGTATAGTGTGGAGGAATTGGAAAAGTTATATCCGCAATATCCCAATGAAAAAGTGGCTACAGTGCAAACTCCGGAACAAACTTACGCTAAGTTTGTTGAAGCGTTGAAGAGTGGGGATGTGGAAGGGGTTAAAAAATTATTTTATGGAGTAAAATATACTGATTATGAGAAGATTTTTGAAGAAAAAAAGAAAAATAATAATTTAGATGATTTATTAAATACTTTAGATTCAAAATTAATTTTAAATTCAAAATCAGAAACTCTTGCTCAATATCAATTAGGAAGTAAAGATAAAAATAACTATATAATTGAATTTATTAAAGACATTGATGGTATTTGGAAAATAGATTCCTTGTAATTTTTTATTTAAGGGGGTATGAAAATTAAAAATTTTAAAATTAAATTTTTTTTGGTATTTATTTTAGTGTTTTTAAGCTCGGCTTTGTTTATTGGTCGGGCTTTTGTTTATGATGCCGCTGTTGCTCACGCCGGTTTAACCAAATTGGCAGGCGAACTGTACAATAGGGAAGCCAAAATAAAATTAACCCAACAGGAAATTGCCTGGCTAACGCAAGGATCTGTAGAAGAAGATACTCCGCTTAGGTGGATGAATCATTTTTATGACCCTGTAAATAACAAAGGTTTAAACGGAATGTATGATTCGGCTAAAGTTTGGGCTAAAGATTATAATAAGCAAACAGGTTTTGCCAAAGGTAATAACACCTGGCAGGAAGCAATCTATCAATATCAAAAAGGCAATAAAGATAAAACCTTTATGGCTTTGGGGCATATTTTGCATTTAATGGAAGATATGACTGTGCCTGCCCATACCAGGGATGATGCTCATCCGGAAGGCGACCCTTATGAAGTTTGGGTAAAAAATAATTTTAAAAATGTGGAAGCCCAAGTTATTTATTATAGTAATTTAAATGATTATTTTAACTATTTAGCTAATTTTAGTAATAATAATTTTTTTAGCAAAGATACAATCAATTCTTATTCCCAGCCCAAAATATTCGATTTAAAAGAATTTGGTAATTATTTAGTTAATAAAGATAATTATAGAATCATCAGCGTTAAAAAAGATTCCGTCTATAAGATATCTAAATATTTTATAGACGATAATATAAACCAGGCTTACTTTTCCCTCCTCGCCCCCAAAGCCGTTGGTGCTGGTGCCGGGGTTATCAAACTTTTTTTTGAAGAAGCGCAAAAGCCGCAACAATATGATAGGCCTTTTTGGCAAACAACTCCTTTGGGTTTGGCGCAAGAAGCGACTCTTGGAGCGGTGGTGCCGGAGGCGGAAAAAATTTTAAGCAGAACCAAAGAACAGGTAGGCAATTTGTGGTCAGCGGTTAAAGATTTGGGTTCTGACGCCACCAGTGCCAATAATATTTTTAATTTTGTCAGCGAATTGTGGCAGACCCAGCAGGTTTTAGCTAGGGATTTAAAGGATTTGGAGGGGGTTAAAAATAATTTAAGTTTGTCTCCTGTTAAATTAGCGGTTTCCACCGGACAAAATTTACAAGAGGCTATGGACAGCGTCTCTGCTTGGCAGGTTTTACAGCAGTTGGATGCCTCTGGCAACGGTTCTGCGACCGCAAAGCCTAAAATGTCCGTTCCCGACTCAAATGCGCAAAATAATACCAATAATATCTTAAATGAAGCTCCTGCTACTAATGTTGAAGGCTTGAATGAAAATAATAGTCTTGAGTCTGGAGTAAAAGGCATGGTTGAAGCGGGGAATAATGGTTTTTCTATTTCCACAACAGTTTACAACAATAATTCTGCGGGCGGTGGATCTACCGGAGAAAGTGGCTCGGGAAACGGCGCAGGTGGAAATAATAACAATAATGGCTCAAGTAACGATTCCGCGGTTGGTACAGGCGTTTTCGCGGAAAATAATAATGGAAATGGCGGCAATATTGGTTCCGGCGCCGGAAATGGAACAGGAAACACAGAAAATAACAACGAAAATTCTTCCGCCGCGGAAAATAGTAATATTGCAAATTCCGAAGCGGAAAATAAAGCGGGAGATAATACCACCAGCACCGCTAGTAATTATTCGGATCAAACAAATAATCAGGACGCGGACAATGCCACCGGCACTGCCATCCTGCCCGAATCCTCTAGTGCCACCAGCACTACCGAGTTGCCCGAATCTCCGGATGTTTCGCCTCCTTTGCCGCCGCAAATAATCTATCCGGATATTTCACCTTTTTTTACCACCAGTACGGAAATTGTCTTGGAAATTTCTTTTTCCACAAACACGGTAGTTGTTGTTTTTAACAATCAGCCTTTGCGAGTTTCTTCATCCTTACATTTTTTTGACACACCGCTTGAAGAAGGAGAAAATGATTTTTCTTTTATTGCCTCTGACACTGCCAATAATCAAAGCGCCACCACTAGTATGATTATTATTAAAGACACCACGGCGCCGTCAGTGCAAATTGCCACAGAATTGCAAGGTAAGGATGTTAAGGTTTCTTGGAGTGCCGATGATGGCGAAAAAGGTAGCGGTGTGGATTTTTTTGACGTGGAATTTAAACAAAGAGATGGGGAATGGCAAGGTTGGTTTTTATCAACAACCTCAACCGAGGCTTTTTTTGCAAGTGGAGAAGGTGAGGAATATATTTTTCGTGTACGGGCCACGGATAAATTAAACACTGTCGGTGAGTGGGAGGAAAGCGTTATAATTCAAACGCCGACAACTAATGTCGTTATTAATGAAATTGCTTGGGGCGGTACGCGGGCCGCCGGTAATGATGAGTGGCTGGAGTTGTATAACGCCTCGGGTTTTGATGTGGATTTAGGGGGTTGGGTATTAACCGACGGCAATGATATTAACATTGTTTTTCCCACTTCTACCATTAAACAAGACGCGTATTTTTTGCTGGAACGCACCAACGACGCCACCGTTAGTGATCGCGAGGCCGATCTTATTTTTAAAGGATCTTTTTTTGACGGTGGCGAAAAATTGACTCTTAAAAATAGTGCCGGAGTAACAGTTGATGAAGTAAATTGCTCTGCCAAATGGTTTGCCGGACGTAATGCTTATGATAAGGAAACCATGGAAAGAAAAAGCGTGGAAGCTTTGGGAAGTGATGCCGGCAATTGGCAGAATTCACCTATGGCTGTGTGGCAAAATCAAGATGCCAAAGAAAATTATATTGCCGGCACTCCGGGATCGCCTAATTCAGCGGCAATCTATTTAAACGGCGAATTATCAGCCGATACCGTTTTGTCTCAAGGCACTTATGCGCTGGGAATTTTAACCGTTCCTTCTAATAAGACTTTAACTATTTCCGCCGGAGTCAAAATTGTTGGCGGCTTAACTTCTAATTTAAAAGTTTTTGGCAAATTAAAGGTTTTAGGCGCGCCCGATGAGCCTGTTATTTTTACATCTTATAAAGAAATCAGTTCAACCAACAGTTTTTATCTGCAAGATGTTAATTGGGGGTATCTTCAGGTTTTATCCGGCGGAGAAGCTGATTTGCAAAATGCGCAGTTTAATTATGGCAACAGCAAATTGGATAATATCCGGCCCAAGGGTTTAATTTACGCGGATAACGGGGTTTTAAATTTAGATGGCGTGGTCTTTGATAAAAATTTGAATGAAAAACCGCGCGGCGATTGGCCATTGATCAATTCCCTTAACTCCGTTCTGGAAATAAAAAACAGCCAATTTTTGGACAGTCCCAGAGGTTTAATTGTAAGAGGCGGCAGTTTGAATTTATCCGGCAATACTTTTGATGGTCTGGGCCTTTCGGCTTTAGAAAGTGAAGATTTAACTGCGGCGACCATAGAAAATAATACTTTCAAAAATTTGGGTTGGGAATATATGAACCGAGAATATTGGAACCGTCCCTACCCTTTGCTCTCCCCGGTTTCGTTTAAGAATTTTCTGCCGGAAAAAATTAAGGGAAATATTTTTGAAAATGACATTTTAAATTCTTGGGAAGTTTATGGACGGCTTGAAGCGGACAGTAAAATTAACACTTTGGGCGATGCCCCCGCGCTTATGGGGCTGTTAGAGATTCCCGCTGGCGTGAGTTTGGAAATTAAAGAAGGAAGTATTATAAAAGTTTTGGAAAATTTATCTTTAAAAGTTTTTGGTTCGCTATTAAGCCGCGGCACAGAGGGGAATGGCCAAATTATTTTTACATCTTTGCATGACGATGAATATGGTGGCGATGTGGATTTGGCCGAAGGGAGAACGACGCAAAAAGAAGGCAATGAATGGGTGCAAATTTTGATTCAATCAACAGAGCCGACCGTACTTAACCATACTTTAATTCGTTTTGCCAATGCGGCTGCGGCTGAAATAACAGAAGGCTCTGTTTTTGTAGGCGGCGCAATTGGTGAATCCGGTGGCGCGGCACCGTTTTCCGCCAATGATTTAACTATAGAATACTCTCGTGTGCCCGGTATCGGCTTGCATTTAAAGGATGCTACAGGTGCCGTAATTAACGGTTGCTTAATCCGCAATGAAAATAAAAGAATGTTTGATCCTTCTGTTTATACCGATGGCTCTGGTATCTGGATTAACGGAGGTGATCCGGAAATTGCCGACTGCGTGATTGACACCTTTAATTTTGGCATTCGTTTAAATCCGGAATCTCATCCTCACTTATCCAATATTGAATACAAAAATGTGGATTTTGAAGTCGGGTTGTAGTTTTTGTTGGTATTTGCTAAAATTGGGTAATCATTAACCTAATTTTATGTTAGAAAAAAAGCTAGTTTGGGCGATTAAATTTTTAATTTACGCTTCTTTTATCATGCCCTTAATTGTCATGGGTGATGTTTTTATTTTCCCTTTTGTTTTTCCCAAGGCTATTTATTTTAGAATTTTAGTGGAATTGATGTTGGGGATTTATGTTTTGCTTTGCCTTGTCAACAAAAATTATCGGCCGCAAAAAAATAATGTTTTTTGGGCAGTACTTATTTGGGCCACGGCTTTGCTTCTTGCTTGTGTCTTTGGCACGGATGTTGGGCGTAGTTTTTGGGGAAATTTTGAACGCATGAGCGGTTGGTTTACTTTGATTCACTTTGCTCTTTATTTTGTAGTTGTTTCCGCAACTTTAAAAATGTGGGAAGAATGGAGGAATCTTTTTCGTTGGGGGTTGCTTTGGAGTTTTTTTGTCGGTTTAACCGGTTTAAATTTTTTATTGCCGTCAAATTCCATTATGAGGATCGGCGGAGGAGGGAGCTTGGGAAACCAAATTTACATTGCTAATTATATTTTATTTTTTATTTTTATTGCCGGTTATTTATTTAAACGGGAAGAAAAAAAGTTATGGAAGTTTTTTTCCGCCGCCTATATAGTTATTGGCATCGTCCTTATGCTTTATAACGGCAAAAGAGGACCATTTATCGGTTTACTTGCCGGTATTTTTGTAGCGACATTATTGTACAGTCTGCTTACAAAAGTTAAAAAATGGAAGGTAATCGGTTTAAGCGTAATTGGCGTTTTGGTCGTTTGCGCCGGTTTAATTTTTGTTTTTCGCCAGACAAATTTTGTTGGTAATTTGCCGGCTATCGGGCCGATCGCCAGAACCAGTTTATCTGGCGGCACGGCCGAAACTCGTTTAATCGCCTGGGGAATCGCCTGGCAATCTTTTAAAGAACGTCCGGTTTTTGGCTGGGGGATGGAGAATTTTTATTATGCTTTTAATAAATATTATAATCCCAAATCTTTAGAGCATGGCTATTATGAAACTTGGTTTGATAGGAGCCATAATATTTTTATGGATTACTTATCCACAGCCGGTATTGTAGGTTTTTTAGCCTATTTAAGCCTTTTTGCCGCTTGTTTGTGGGTAATTTTAAAAGTTTATAAAAATAAAACCGTCACTAGCGATACCATAGTTTTTTTATCCGTTTTTTTAATTGGTTACGCCGTGCAAAATGTTTTTGTTTTTGATCATCTAAGTTCTTATTTGATTTTCTTTTTAATTTTAGCCTTTGCCAATTGGCTGGAGCCGATTGAGCAGGCTAAAGAAGCGAGTCAAAAAGCAATTAAAGAGCAAAAATTATCTCCCGGTTACTTTTTAGGCGTTGGTTTGATTGTTCTAGTCTTAATTTATTTTACGAATATCAAACCGGCTCAAGCTAATAAAGCCGATTTGGAAACGCAAAAAATGGCGCAACAAGATTTTTTTGGCGCTATCAAACAAATGCAACCGGCTTTGGAAATTGACAGTCAATTCCATGCCGACATGCGCAATGATTTTGCGCGGCTGATTTTATCTTACAGTCAAAATCAACAAGTGGCACAAAGCAGTGATTACGGAAAAGCTTTGGTTTTTGCCATGGAACAAATGAAAAGCAATATTAAAAAGCATCCTTTGGAGCTGCAATCTTACATAACTTTGAGCCAACTCTATGCCGTTGGCGGGGATTTTGCCAATTCAGAGACAATTTTAAATCAAGCTCAAACTTTAAGTCCCGAACGCCAGCAAATTGCTTATTTATTAGTGCGCATTAAAGGCATTAAAAAAGATTTTATCGGTGCTTTGAATGTTTTAAAGCAAACATTGTCCAAAAATGACAAAATACCGGATACCTATTGGTATTTGGGATTGGTTTACAATGATTTGGGAGATAAAAAGTTGGCTTTGGAAAACATTAAAAAAGCCGTTGAAAAAGGAAAAGTTTTTTCCGTTAATCAGGAATTTTATTTTGCCGGAAAAATTTTATTGGAGGGAGGGGAGTTGGAAATGGCCAAAAATATTTTTGAAGACGTTTTATCTAAAAACCAAAATGACACTACCGCGCTTTCGGCTTTAGCGCAGATTTATGAAAAATTGGGAGACAAAGACAAGGCCAAAGAAATGTTTTTAAGAAGCGCCGCGGGAGCGGTTAAAAAATAAATCAATAATAACAAAATACCCGCGCTAAAGGCGCGGGTATTTTGTTATTTAAAAAGTGAGTTGTATATATTTTTTGTTTGGAGAACCGTATTTTTTAAATTGTATTTTTGAGCTTTTTCTTTGGCTGATTCCCCAATTTTTTTCCTTAAATCGGGCTCATTTATCAGGATTTCTAGTTTTTCTTTTAATTCCTGATTATTTTGAGGAGATACTACCAGTCCCTCTTTTTCGTCTTCAATAATTTCCGGGATAGCACCCACTTTTGTGGCTACAATAGGCAATCCCGCAGCCATTGCTTCTAAAAGTGCGTAAGGAAATCCTTCTTTAATTGACGGCAAAACAAAAATATCAAAGGCTTTAAGGTATTTATAAGCATCAGATAAAATCCCTGTTAGGACAACTTTTTTTTCTAATCCATTTTCTTTTATTTGTTTTTCCAAATTATTTTTTTCCGGTCCATTACCGATTATAACAAGCCTTAGTTTGTCATTGGTTTTAACTAGTTCTTGAAAAATATTAAGCAGGATACTCAAGCCCTTTGTCTTATAGAAATTGGCAATTGTTCCTAGTATAAAGCAATCTTTTAATTTGTCATCTTGAGTGAATTGAAAGATTTCTTTTTTCGCTGTTTCTTTATCTAAGAAATTAATTTTTTCTAAATCAATTCCATTGTGAATCACAAAAGTATTTTTTTTCCCTCCAGTTTCGTATTTAAGCGCTATCACTTTTTCTTTTTCCGACAAAACAATGGTGGCACTACGCATTTGGCAGGCCATTTTTTCCATCCACAAATAAATCCGGCGCGTAAAAAAAGAAAGCGGCTCCAAATAAACCCAGCCGTGTGCGGTGTAAATAATTTTTGCCTTTTTATTTATCCACCCGGCTATAGCACCAACCATCCCCGCCTTAGAGCTGTTTAGGTGGATAATGTCAAAATTATTTTTTCTTAAAAAATTAACAATTTCCCAAACTGCCAATACATCGTTCCAGAGTGAAATTTTTCTTTTAAGATGCTTTAAAATAAGGGTTTTAATGCCCTTTTCTTGTAATTTGTTCAATAATTCCCGTGATGTCCCTCCGAGACCAACAGCTACAATGATGTCAAAACTTGCAGTCAAATTTGTAGCCAAATCAAAAATATATTTTTGCGCCCCGCCCCATTCCCCTTGGGTAGCAAGGTAGAGTATTTTTTTCTTTTTTTCTTCCATAAGTCAATTGACTCTAAGGTCAATTTTGAGTATACTAAAAAAGGATTTTTTAAGCAAGAAATAAATAGTTTTATAAGATATGGGTAAAAATATTTTAGTCACTGGCGGCGCCGGTTTCATCGGCTCTCATTTGTGTGAAGAATTATTAAGCCAAGGCCATCAGGTAATTTGTCTTGACAATCTATTTACCGGATCAAAGGAAAATATTAAACATCTTTTAAAAGACAAAAATTTTAAATTTATCAAACGCGATATAATCGCCCCTTTTTATATTAAAGGCAAAATAGACCAAATTTATAATTTGGCTTGTCCGGCTTCGCCAATTCATTATCAAATTAATGCCATTAGAACCATTAAAGCCAATACCATCGGCATGATTAATGTTTTAGGATTTGCCAAATTGCACAAGGCCAGAATTTTACAGGCTTCCACTTCCGAAGTTTATGGCGATCCCTTGGAACACCCGCAAAAAGAAAGTTATCGCGGAAATGTCTCCACTATTGGTCCCAGAGCCTGTTATGACGAGGGTAAGCGCGTGGCGGAAACTTTAATGTTTGATTATCATCGCAAATGGGGGATGGAGATAAAAGTAGCGCGTATTTTTAACACTTATGGGCCGCGCATGGCGCAAAATGATGGCCGAGTGGTGAGTAATTTCATCATCCAGGCTTTAAAAGGGCAACCAATTACAATTTATGGCACAGGGCGGCAAACCAGAAGTTTTTGTTTTGTTGATGATTTGGTAGACGGTTTGATTAAGTTGATGAACAGTTCCAAAAAATTTATTGGTCCGATGAATTTGGGAAATCCTGATGAATTTACTGTTAAAGAATTGGCCGATAAGGTGACAAAAGTGACAGACTCCAAATCTAAAATTGTTTTTAAAAAATTGCCGGAGGATGATCCTCGTCAGCGCAAACCGGATATTACTTTGGCTAAAAAGGCGTTTAATTGGGAACCAAAAATTAAATTGGATATCGGCTTGAAAAAAACGATTGAATATTTTAAAAAAGTAATTTAATTTGACAGTTTTTTTTATTTTCGCCATAATGTAATTAATTTTTGAAGCAAGAAAGTAGGGTAGAGAATTTATTTTCTAAACCCCCGCTGTGCCGCAACCGTGAAGCTTGGTTAAACCAAGATTAGCCGGAAGATTGCTCAAAAATATTCTTAATACTCCCGAAGCAGGAGATAAGAGATTTTTTAGGGTTTTTGCCACAAAAATACATTTGGCGACAAACCCATAAACCTCTTCCTGTGGAAAGAGGTTTTTAATTTATTTATATGAAACATTTTTTTAAAAAAAATAAGCATCATTTGGGAATCTGGGCGCTTTCCGGATTGATTTTGCTTTGGAGTACTATCTGGCTTAATTCTCTAGAAAAGAAAACAAAAGAGAATTTTTTCCCGTCTGTAAACAATTTAACAGGTATAGCTTCTTCATCCTTATCGGACGTTAACAAACAAGTAAAGCCCGCTGATGATACTTTAAGAGTCGTCTCCAGCTCTCCTGTAATTAAAGAATCAATTAATTCTTTTGCCGTTTCCACTTCATCAATTGCAGAACAAGAAAAACAGGAGAATTTAGTGACTTTTGAATTCATCAGTCCCAATAGCGAAAAAAGATTTCAAATTGCCATTATGGAAAATGAAACAGTTTATCAAGCTATGCTTAGATTAAAAGAAAAATCAGGGTTAGTGTTTGAGGTTAAAGATTATTCCGGTTTGGGTGTTTTTGTGGAGTCAATCAACGGTTTAACCAATAATCCTAAAGAAAATCAATTCTGGATTTATTATCTTAATAATAAGACCGCCATCACCGGTGTATCTTTAACTAAATTACATTTTAATGATTTAATTACTTGGCGTTATGAAAATAGAAAATTTTAAGATTTTTTTATTTGCTTCAGCTTTAGCCGTTTTTTTATTTTTATTCATTGCTCCAGTACAGGCAGAAGAAACCGCTACTAGCACACCGGAAACAGAGCCTGTCATTTTAACGGAAAGTACCAGCACTTTGGAAATCGTCATTCCTTTAATTGAGGAAACCAACACTACTTCTACAGGTGCCTCTTTTTCCGCTTCCAGTACTTTGGAAACAATACAGGTTGATGCAACCTTTGCGACAACAACCCCCTCAACTAACGTCTCTGCCCTGCCCACTTTATCTGTTAATTTAAACATCCGCTATCAGAATGCTTTAATTTTTTCCGGAACGGTTTCCACAACCCCCAAAGAAGTTTTGACAGATTCCTCCGGCACACCTCATCCTGTAAGTGCCTCTTCTACTGTTTTAAGCTCCTTAATTGACGCCGCCGCCGCTACTTCCACTTTTTTTGTAAGCCAGCTTGATTATTATGACGCTTATAAAAGTTTTTATCTAAATTGTTTGACTTTAACTGCTGTTTCTAGTACCCCGGTTTGCGGTAACTGGAATTATGTGGTTAATGGAAAATATCCTAGTGTTGGGATGGATTCTTACGCGCTTTTTGGCGGAGAAATAATTTATTTGTATTTTGGCAATTCCTGGCAGATTACCGCCTCTACCAGCACTTTTTCGGTTGGCACCACTACCACCTTAAGCACTTGGCGCTATAATTTTGACAATTTGGAGCAAGAATGGGCATTGGACGGTAATGATTTAATTGATATCAGTATTGCCAATCCTAATTCGCTTGGCTGGTGGGATGCTACCATTACCACCACCACTTTAATTAGCAATCCGTCTGGTTCTGTTGACTGTGTTTTTTCTTCTTCCGGCACTTATTTTGCAAAAATTACCTCGGCCGATTATTCCAAGTGGAGTCCATCTCTTACATTGATGGTTTTAGACGCACCGATTAGCTTTTCTTCTGCCACCAGTACTTCGGAAAATAATGATTCTACTGACGAATCAGGCAATGGGCCGGCCAACGGAAGCGGAAATGGAGTAGGGGAGGATAATACGCCGGCAGACACCGCTTCAGTTGTTTCTTCATCTGAAATTACCGATAAAGTTCGGCTAATTTTAAATTTTCTTAAGAGCCAGCAGGATAATGAAGGGAAAATAATTGATGGTGGATTGACTGATTGGGCCATTATATCTTTTGCCGCCAACGGGGAATACGCGGAGGATATTAAAAAAGGCGAAAAAACTCTTTTGGATTTTGCGCGCGATTATGATTTTTCTGATGCGAGCGACTTGAATGTTTGCGCCAGCTACCCTCGGCATATATTGGCCTTGCTTTCCGGGGGAGTCGCTTCAAGTGATGGGCAAATTCAAAGTTTGTTAGCTAAAATAAAAAGCCGGGAGTGTTACTTAAATCATCAATTTGGGCAGAACGGAATTAATGATGATGTCTTTGCGTTATTTTCTCTTTTGGCGGTTAATAATGATATTGTTGAACCAATAGTTTCAGATCTTATTGAAAGTATTATTGAAGACCAAACAACCGAAGGAGCTTTTACTTGGGCCGGTTATTCCAGTCCCGATATTACCGGTGCGGCTATTAATGCTTTAAAATATGCTTCTCAAAAAGGCGCGTTAATTGAGCCTGATGTTTTTTCTAAAGCTAAGAATTATCTTAAAAATCAGCAATTAAACGATGGCGGATGGGGGTTTGGTGAATCTGATGTTTTGACTACTTCTTGGGCGATGATGGGATTAAATGCTTTACCGGAAGGGCAGGGTGAGTGGGCTACCGCCGGCCTTAAAAATCCTTGGTCGACTTTGACATCTCAATTAAATGATTTCGGCTATTATGAATCTGTTTGGGCTCCCGGTACAATTGATTGGTTTGCCGAAAAACATGCCGTTCCGGCATTGTTGGGCAAATCCTGGCCAATTATTTTAGAACCAAGACATCCTGCAAGCGAAACTCCCTTAAATAACAATATTCCCGCCATTGGCGGATCGGGTAATGTTCTTGACGTCAATGAAAAGAGTCTTTCCACGATCGGAACATTTTTATCTACCAGTACGCTTTTAAGCGCTTCTTCCACAGTGACTTTGGTTATAGAATCAGCTTCTTCACCCTTACCTTTACCTTTAGCTTCCTCAACTCCTATTTTGCCTTCAGTTGAGCCCTTGTCAATAGCTCCACAGTTGAAAAAAAATATAGATAAAACATCCAATTTTTATCAAACTAAAATTGAAAAACCGGCAATAGTTGTTCCGGCGGAAATTCAAAATGAGGATGTTGTTAAATTACAGGCGACCCTTGATCAATCTAACGACCCTCTTTTACCTTTAGAAAAAAAAGTGGCGGAAACTGCGGCAACGGGCAGTGCTGTAATTTTGTCCGCCAGCACCTTGCTTATTTTATCCCGATTACTGCTAGCGATCCTTTAATTTAAAGTAAAATCCGGCCCGCTTATTTTAGGATTATTTGGGGGTTGTTTTTTTTTGCAATTTAAGGCATAATATCTGTAGGCTTTTTAGCCTTAATTTTAGATTATGTTAGGTAAAGATTTAATTATTTCTTTTCGTCCCAAGCAATGGATTAAGAATTTATTTGTTTTAGCCGCTTTAATTTTTGCTCAAAAGTTTTTGGATAAACAGGCGCTTGTTTTAAGCCTTTTGGCTTTTTTTGCTTTTTGTTTGATATCCAGTTCGGTATATTTAATTAACGACGTGGCGGACGCGGAAAAAGACAAAGCTCATCCTCTTAAAAAGAACCGCCCTATTGCTCGCGGAACTTTATCCAAACCGGTAGCTGTTTGGGCGGCGATAATTTTATTGATTGCAGCTGTTTTTATTTCTTTTAAACTCGGTTTTTGGTTTTTGATAATTTTAATTTTGTACTGGCTACTCAATCTTTTTTATTCTTTTTATTTAAAAAATTTGGTAATTTTGGATGTAATTGCCGTGTCCTTAGGTTTTGTTTTAAGAGTAATTGCCGGCGCCGTGGCCATAGGGGTGGTTTTTTCTTCTTGGCTTTTGCTTTGCACTTTTTTTCTAACTCTTTTTTTGGCTTTGGGCAAGCGCAAAAATGAGATGTTGCATATTTCCGGCAATTCTACTCGCGGTGTGTTAGCAAATTATTCTTTAGATTTGTTAAATCAGATGAATGCCGTTGTCTTGCCTTCTGCTCTTTTAGCCTACGCTTTGTATACTTTTAATTCCAAACATAGCCAGTGGCTGATGTTAACGGTTCCGGTTGTTTTGTTTGGTTTATTTAGATATCTTTACATTATTGATAAAAAAAATGGCAGTGATAACGGACCGGCTGACGATTTATTATTGGACAGACCTTTGCAGTTAACGGTTTTAATCTGGGTGGTGATGGTTATTGTAATTTTAATTAAATTTAATTATTAATTTTAAAATAAATTTTATGTCTATGCGCGTAAAAATTTTATTGATAAGCGCGGTTGTTTTTTTAGCCGCCGCTTCCCGTTTGGTTGAGCATCCTTTTAATTTCACTCCCATAGTGGCCATGTCAATTTTTGCCGGCTGTTATTTGCAAAAAAGATGGGGTGTTTTTTTGCCGCTGGCGGCCATGTTTTTAAGTGATTATTTTATTGGCTTTTACGATTGGCAAGTAATGGCTTCTGTATATCTAAGTATTGCTTTGGCTTATGGCATTGGTTGGGTTTTGCGTCGTCATAAAAAATGGCATAATATTTTTTTTGCCGCACTCGCTTCTTCCTTTACCTTTTTTATTGTAACTAATTTTGCAGTTTGGGCGTTTTTTGATTGGTATCCGCATACCTGGGCCGGTTTATTGAGTGATTTTACTTTGGCTTTGCCGTTTTTTAGAAATACTGTAATTGGTGATTTGGTTTATACTTTTGCTTTTTTTGGTGTTTTTGAATTGGTGTTGAAATTGTCAGAAAAAAGAACCTTTAAATATCAGCAAAGATAGTTTTATTAACTTTGGTTAATGTTTTTGTTCGGCATATGAAAATTGCTCTAGTTAGACCAAATTATAAGACTCACTTGGTCACTCCTCCCTTAGGTCTGGGCTATCTTTCTTCTTATTTACAAAGCAAGGGCTGGAAAACAAAAATTATTGATGGATTAAATTTTAATTTAAATAATGATCAAATTGTCGAACAATGCCAAGAGTGCGGAGTGGTGGGGATTACTTGTCTTACTGATTTTTATTTAGAAGTGATTGATTTAAGCAGGAAGTTAAAAAAAAATAATAAAATTGTTGTTTTGGGAAATGTCCATCCCTCAGTTCTACCGAAAGAAACTCTGCAAGAATCAGGGGCCGATTATGTGATTGTGGGCGAAGGCGAAATCACTTTTAATGAATTGCTGGAATCTTTATCTCAAAATCGTTCACCGGAAGGAATCAACGGTCTTTTTTTTGTGGGTCAACAACAATTTCAACGACGCGAATCGTTGCAGAATTTAGATAGTTTGCCTTTTCCAGATTGGAAACAAATGGATCCACGCGATTATCAGAAGGCTCCACACGGCGCCTTAATCAAAAATTTTCCGGTAGCGCCAGTTATCACTACTCGAGGCTGTCCTTATGCTTGTAAATTTTGCGCCAGCCCTGCTTTTTGGGGACAAAGATTAAGATTAAGATCGCCTGAAAATGTGATTGCTGAAATTGAGTATCTTATTGATAATTTTGGGGTTAAAGAAATTCATTTTGAAGATGATAATTTAACTTTATATCGTGAGCACATTGTTAAAATTTGTAATCTCATCTTAGAAAAAAAATTGAAAATTTCCTGGGCTACGCCTAATGGTATCAGAGCCGATCGTGTAGATGAAGAATTATTAAAGTTAATGAAAAAATCCGGTTGTTATTATGTTGTATTTGGCATAGAATCCGGTAACCAAGAAATTTTGAATAACATTAATAAAAGAGAAACGCTATCTGATATTGAAACAGCCGTAAATTTAGCGCACAAGTTAGGAATAATGACTCAGGGATTTTTTATTTTAGGCTTACCAGGTGAAACAAAACAAACTATTCAAAATAGTATTAGTTTTGCCAAAAAAATACCTTTGGATCGCGCTCAATTTTTACTTTTAGATTTACTGCCAGGTTCGGCCTTGTGGCAAGAACATAAGAATGAATATACAACTGACTATTCCAAAGACAGTTATCACGAACCCACTTGGGTGCCCGAGACAATTAGTTCGACGGTACTTAAACAATGGCAGCCCAAAGCTTTTCAGTCTTTCTTTTTTCGACCCAGACCTTTATTTTCCTTAATTAAATTTTTTAGATTTTCACAATTAAAATTTGTTTTTAAACGTTTGCGAGATTTTAGAATTGTTGGTGATTAGCCATTTTATGTCCAAAAAAATTATTATCATAGGCGCCGGTCCATCCGGCTTGGCGGCAGGATGGGAACTGGCGCGGCACAAACAAGAAGTTTTAATTCTTGAAAAAGAAAAAGAAGTAGGCGGTCTCTGCCGAACTTTTGATTTTCAGGGATATAAATTTGATTTTGGCGGTCATCGTTTTTTTAGTAAACAACAAGAAATCAGAGATTTTTGGCGTCAAATTTTAAATGAAGATTTTTTAATCAGAAAGAGATTATCCAGAATTTATTATCGGAGAAAATTTTTTCTTTATCCTATAAAGCTCGGCGACGCGCTTAAAAAATTAGGACTCAAGGAAAGCTTACTGACTGGTTTAAGTTTTGTGGCAATTAGATTGAAAAGAATTTTTTTAAAAAAAGAAGAAATAAATTTTGAAGATTGGGTGGTTAATCGATTTGGTTGGAGGCTGTTTAATCATTTTTTTAAAAGTTATACTGAAAAAGTTTGGGGTATTTCAGTTAGAGAATTAGGCGCGGATTGGGCGGCTCAACGGATGAAAGATATTTCTCTTGGGCAAATATTAAAAAGTTTTATTATTAAGCCGCAGAAAGGTCAGGTTAAAAGTTGGATTGAAGAATTCCATTATCCCAAATATGGGCCGGGCATGCTTTATAATAAAATAGCCGAGGAGATAAAAAAAGATGGTGGAAAAATAGAATTTGAATCCAGTTTGGTGAAAATTAAACATTCTAACGGCCAGGTTGATAAAATCATTATAAAAAAAGGCGAAGAGATGGAAGAATTTTTTGCCGATGAGTTTGTCTCGTCAGTGCCTCTGCCTCTTTTATTAAAGTCTTTAAATCCGGCCCCGCCAGATGAAATACTTAAAATAATTGATAAAATGCGATTTCGGGCGTTTTTTGATGTTTGTTTGATAGTCAACAAAAAAGAAATTTTTCCTGATAATTGGATTTATATTCATGAACCAGATGTTTCTGTTTTGCGAGTTCAAAATTTTAAAAATTGGAGTCCTTTTCTTGCAGCTGATAAAACAAAAACCAATATTGGAGCGGAATACATTTGTTGGGAGACTGATCAGTTGTGGAATATGAATGAAGAAGAATTGGTTAAATTAGCAACAGATGAATTAATTAAGATTGGTTTACTGGAACCAGGCTCAGTGGAAGCCGGAATGGTTATTAGAAATCGCTTTGCGTACCCCGTTTATCATATTGATTACAAAAAAGACCTGGAAGTGATTTTTAAATATTTAAGTAATTTCAAAAATTTGCAAACCATTGGTCGTTCTGGGTTGTATCGTTATAATAATATGGATCATTCAATTTTGACCGGTTTTTATGCGGCCAGAAATATTTTGGAAGGAAAAAAATACAATATTTTAGAAATTAATTCTGATGCAGAATATCATGAAGTTGAAAGAAAAAATTAAAAATATTTTGATAAAACCAGTAGGGCATTTGTTTTTTTTGACCCTGCTTTTGGTTTTGTTTTATTCTCAATCAACTATTACCTTAATGGACGATGCTTTTCTTTATGAAAGTTTTACGGAGAAACTCGTCAATGAACAGAAGATTGATTTTTCCATTCCGGGGTTTCATGGCGGAGATTTTTTATCGGCGCCAATTTATTGGTTAACTCATTCCTCCATTTCAGTGGCTATTTTAGATATAATTGCGGCCCTGGCGAGTATTTGGATGATTTATCTGGCTGTTAAAACCATTCTTAAAAGAAAGATTTTTGGCGTTCTAGCCGCTTATATTTATGTTTTAAATATTTTGGATTATTCTAATGCTTTAAGAGGTCACCATCATACCCCCATGATATTTTTTACTTTGTTAGGTCTGTATCTTTTGTTTGCCAATTCTCGGTTATCTTTTTTAGCTTTTGGCATTTCCTACATAATTAGGCCGTTTGGCATTGCTTTGGCTCCGCTTTTTCTTTATCAAAAAAAGATAGGACAATTTTTTGCCAGTTTAATCATTCCGGCAGTTTATTTAATTATTGAATATTGGCAAATCGGAAAAATTCAAATCGGGGTGCATACTAATTTAACAGTTGAAACTCTTTTTTCATTAAAACGGTTTTTTATGAATTTGGCCTATGCGTTTCAAAATTATTTCAGCATCCACAATTATTCATTTTTAAACCAGGTTGATCCAAGCGACATGATTCATCTATCGCCATTTATAACCTTTTTTGCTTTGTTGGCAGTCGTAAATTACAAAAAGTATTTTAATGACAAAAAGCTTTTTTTATTGCTTCTTTTGTCTTCAATCATTGCTTTGATCTTACCAGCCGGTTTTAATCATTTGGACATGTGGTATTTATGGATTTTTAATTTTACGCTGATTCTTTTGGCTTTGCCTGTAATTTTGGATTTTCCCTTATTTATGCCTGTGATAGCTTTAAGTTTTGGTTTTCAATTTTTTTACGCCTTTTTGGTTTTTAAAGGCATTTATTGGAACAATTATGCGATTTTCTTTATACCAATGATAATTTTTGCTGTTAGTATCGTTTATGTTTTTTATCATTTTTGGGTTGAACAAAAGAAAGAAAAAATATGAGAATTTTATTTACCTCTGGCATCTTTCCGCCTGATATTGGCGGGCCAGCTCGGATGATTGAACAACTGGCTACTGATTTATCTCAGCCAGGCACAACCGTGACTGTCTTGGCTTTTGGACAAAAAGATGTTGTTTCTCGTCCCTTTGATGTTTTTAAAATACAAAGTAAATGGTTTTTTTGTTGTAAGTTGTGGCAATTAGCTCGTGAGGCAGAGGTGATTTATACTTTTGATTTGTATACCGCTGGATTTTTATCTTGGCTGATCGGCAAAAAAATACTCAAGAAAAAATTAGTGGTCAGGTTTGCCGGCGATAGCGCTTGGGAATCGGCTTTGAATAAAAATCAAACCCGTGATGATATTATTAGTTTCCAGAAAAAAAAATACGGTTGGCAGGTGGAATTGATGAAAAAAATTCGCAGGCGGATTTTAACAGAGGCTGATCAGGTGGTGGCTGTAAGTAATTTTATGAAAGATCTGGCAATAAAAATCGGCGTTAAAGAAGTTAAGGTAACAGTGATTTATAACGCCGTTGATTTTGTGCAGAATTCTTTAGAGCCAAATCAAAAGACAGAAGGCGAAAAGAATATTATGACGGCAGGCCGATTAGTTCCTTGGAAAGGGATTGACGGTTTGATTATGGCCATGTCTGATTTAAAAAAAGATCAAATAGCCGCTTCTTTTAAATTGACTGTGGTTGGCGAGGGTCCGGATAAAAGCAGACTGGAAAAACTATCTCATGATGAAGGGGTAAATAATTTTGTAAATTTTGTCGGTAAGGTGCCATTGGATAAGATATCTAATTACTATGCAACCGCTGATGTTTTTATTTTAAATTCCCAGTATGAAGGTTTATCTCATGTTTTATTGGAAGTTTTAAGTTTGGGCAGACCAATTATCGCCAGCTCTAGCGGCGGTAATCCGGAAGTGATTGTTAATGAGAAGAATGGCTTGTTGGTTGAATATAATAACCTCGGTCAATTAAAATCGGCAATTAAGAGAATTTTAACAGAACCCTATTGGCAGTCAGCTGAATACAAACAAGCCTGCCGGGAAAGTTTAAAAAAATTTAATTGGCAAAATGTGGTTGAGCAGACCATTAAAATTTTTAAAAATGTCTAAAGTTTTATTAATCAATCCGCCTTTTAATATTGCTAAGGAAAATTATGACAGCTCTGTTTCTGTCGGCTTGCTTAGTATTGCAAGTTATTTGGATAGCCAGGGAGTGCTGGTGACAATGATAGACGGCGCCAGACAAGAAAAATATTTAGAATTAATTAAAGAAGAAATTAAAAATTGCGCTTGGGTCGGTATTTCCGTAATGACTACCCAAATTCCGGGGGCGCTCAAAATCAGTCGTCTAATCAGAGAAATAAATCCATCTTGCAAAATAATTTGGGGAGGGTCTCACCCCACTTTTTTTATCCGGCAAACCGTAGAGCATAATTTGGTTGATGTAGTGGTTTATGGGGAAGGGGAGCTAACCATGGGAGAGATTGTTCAAGGAAAAAATTTATCAGAAATTAAAGGAATCGCTTTTAAAAAAGATGGACGGGTGATGGTAAATTTACCGCAAGAATTGCATAATCCGGCCAGCTTGCCTTTGTTTAATTGGAGTTTGGTCCCGGTGGAGATATTAAAAAATTTGCAACTGATTCCTTCCTTAACTTCGCGCGGCTGTCCGCATCGTTGCACTTTTTGCATCAATGCCATTTTAAAAAATCGTTGGCGTTTTAGAACTGTGGAACAAGTTTTGGCCGATTTGAAAAATATTAAGCAAAATGAGTATTTTAAAAATAAAAAATTAAGATTTTGGGATGAAAATTTTTTTGTTGATAAAAACCGCGCTCGGTTGATTGTGGAAGGAATGATTAGGGAGAATTTAATTATTCCTTGGGAAACCACAGTGCGAGCCGATTATCTTAGAGAAGAGTTTGTGGATGATGACTTTATGTCTAAACTAAAACAATCCGGCTGTTATTTATTATCTTTTGGCGCTGAATCAGGCAGCCCGCGTATTTTAAAAAAGATTAAAAAAGATATTACGCCGGATCAAGTTGTGGCGTCCGCCAGGATGTGTTTAAAGTATGGCATTATTCCTCAATATTCTTTTATGGTGGGCTTGCCCGGAGAGGAAAAAAGAGATATGATGATGACACTCAAATTGATCGACAGGCTGGCTAAATTAAGCGAGAAAGTGCAAATTTTAGGCCCCCAGGCTTTTAGGCCTTATCCCGGGTCCACTTTGTATGAGGAATGCTTAGCCGCCGGTTGGCAAGCGCCGCAGACTTTGGAAGAATGGAATCACTTGGTGGAAAATCAATTAAGTTATTTGGATGTTAAAAATTTTTCTTGGGTGAAAGAAAAGGACCTGGTTGATTCTTTGGAGGCTTATGCGCGTTTTGGCGCTCATAGCATAAAAAGCGCTTTAGGTTCATCAGTCAGCGCCAATAAAATTTTAAAACTGGGGTTCATTTTAGTTTGTCAGTTGCGTTGGAAATTAAAGTTTTTTAAATGGCCGGTTGAGTTTAAGTTGGCTAAGAAATTTGTTACGAGTTAATATGAAAATTTTGATGATTAGTTTGGATAAGCAAATTGCTCAAGAAGGCTCACGTACGGCTCTCCGCATGGTTCTTTATGGTAAAAAAGATGAACTTTTTATATTAATTCCTGATTATCAAAGTAAGCCGCAATTTTTATTAGGAGATGAAGAAAGGGTGCATGCTGAAAAAATAGGTGGAAGTAACAAATTTTTACAGTTTATAAATATTTATAGAAGAGGAAAAGAGCTTATTAAAAAATATGGTATAAATTTTATTACCACCCAGGATTCATTTTTCACTGGGTTAATAGGCGTACTATTAAAGTACGGGGTTTTAGGCATTTTGTTTAAAAGATTTTTTAAAAAATCTAATAATAATAAAATAAAACTAGAGATCCAATTACACGGAGATCTTTACGGTTCAGATTATTATAGAGAAAATGATTTTTTTAAATATTGTTTGAGTCGGTTTAATATTAAATTTGCAGATAAAATACGAGTTGCCTCACATCGTAATAAAGAAACTTTGATTAAAAAATTGAAGATATCTAAAAGCAATGTGCGTATTAAACCAGTCTTAATAAATTATGACCGATTTGAAAATTACAAATTATACAAAAATATATTTAGGGAAAGATACCCCGGTGTACACAGCAAGGTATTTTTATGGTTAGGAAGAATGGAACCGGTTAAAAATTTAGATTTTTTAGTTGATGTATTTAAAAGCGTGGTTGAAGAAAAACCAGACTGGTTACTTGTGCTTGTGGGTGAAGGTTCTAAGAAGCAAGAATTAATAGAAAAAGTAAACAGATTAAATTTAGACAAAAATATTGTTTTTGAATCTTGGACGCAAGATCCCGCGCCTTATTATAAATCAGCCGATTATGTAATTTTACCTAGTTTAAGCGAAGGATACAGTCTCGTGGCAATGGAAGCAGCGGCAGCAGGAACTCCCATCATAATGACTGATGTTGGAGTGGCTAATTATGAATTAAAACCAGGGCCTAAGGTAAAAATTGTACCAGTGGGAGACAAAAAAGGATTTATTAAAGCCATTTTAGAGGTATGAAATTACTATTTATCACGCAAAAAATACACCAAAAAGATGATGACCTGGCTTTTGTGATTTTGTGGATTAAAGAATTTATTCGTCAGGGAGCTGAAGTTGAGGTAATTTGCTTGGAAAAAAGAGAGTTTGATGATTCCTTTCCGGTTCATTCTTTGGGAAAAGAAAAAGGGTTTGGCAAATTGTCGCAAGTATTAGAATTTTGGAAATTGATTTTTACTCTTAAATATGACCGAGTCTTTGTGCATATGAATGCTGAATACATGACTTTGGGAGGCTGGTATTGGTTTTTGCGAGGTATTCCTACTTATTTATGGTTCACTCATTATGTGACGCATATTCATTTAAAATTGGCCGGATTTTTTTGTCAACGTCTTTTTGCCGCCACATCCCAAAGTCTGCCGCAATATGAAGGCAACCCTAAGAAAATAATTACTGGCCATGGAATAGATACTGATTTTTGGATGTCCGCGGCCATCCTCGGTGGAGTGAATAACAATGACGAACATCATTTATGTTCCATTCATCGTTTGTGCCGCTCTAAGCGGTTGGAATTGGGGATAAGAGCATTAAAAAATCTGCCCGCGGATTATAATTTAACTGTTTATGGCCGCGATGTGGAAAAAGATTATTATCAAGAAATTTTAGCTTTGATCAAAAAAGAACATTTGGAAGAAAGAGCCATTTTAAAAGGTCCGGTAGCCATGGAAAATTTAAAAAATATTTACTCGCAATTCCGTTTGATGGTTAATATGGCTAGTGAAACTATTGATAAAACTATGCTGGAAGCGATGCTTTTTGGAATTTATCCCATTACCACACCGGCTAATTCACGCGCCATCGGTTTGCCCATTTGGCCATTGGGTGAAACTCCGGCTGACCTTGCTAAATTTATTTTAGATGGTGAGTGGAAAAAATATTCTCAAGAATATTTGCAGAACATTGTTAAGGAAAAACACAGCCTTTCTTCTTTAATAGCCAAAATGAACGTTTATATTAAATCAGGTAGTTAATCATTTTATATGTCATTTACTAAAATAGCTGTCATTGGCGGAGCCAGGCCCAATTTTATGAAAATTGCGCCGCTATGCCGGGCTTTTGATAAACAAGGGATGAAATATTTTATTGTTAATACCGGCCAGCATTTTGATAAAAACATGGCTCAGAATTTTTTTAAGGAATTTAAAATTCAACCCAATTATAATTTGCGGCCGCCTAAAAATTCCGTTGTTAAACAATTTTCCGGCATCATGACGGGTTTGGAAAAGATTCTCTTAAAAGAAAAGCCGAATTTGGTGATTGTGGTGGGAGACGTTAATTCCACTCTGGCCGCTGCCTTGGTAGCTAATAAATTAAAAATAAAATTGGCGCATATTGAAGCGGGTTTGCGTTCTTTTAATCTTGCTATGGCCGAAGAGCATAACAGGGTATTAACCGATCATTTATCTGATTACCTTTTTGTTACGGCTGAAGAAGGCCTGACTAATTTAAAAAAAGAAGGCTTTACTAAAAATATTTATTTCGTAGGAAATATAATGTTGGATACTTTAAAATTTTTCTTGCCTAAAATAAAAAAGACAAAAGAAGAATTTTATTTTTGCACTCTGCATCGTCCGGAAAATGTTGACCATCAACGGATTTTTGAGGATGTTTTAAATGCGCTGGCAATTATCGCCCAAGATCAAAAAATTTATTTGCCGCTGCATCCGCGCACTAAAAAAATGGCAGAAAAATTTGGCTTGATGAATAAAATGCGCCGGATTTTTAAATTATTACCACCTTTAAATTATCAGGATAGTATTTTTTATCAGAAAAACGCCCGTTTGGTTTTGACTGATTCTGGGGGAATGCAGGAAGAAGCTAGTTTTTTGGGTGTGCCCTGCCTCACTTTGCGTCAAGAAACTGAACGCCCCACCACTGTTACCAAGGGCACTAATATAATAGGTGGAGTGACTAAACAATCAATTCTTAAAGCGTATCAAGTCGTTAAAAATAGGCCTTTGAAAAAAATTAATATTCCTAAATGGGATGGCCGGGCAGCGGAAAGAATAGCTAATGTTATAAAAAAAATTAATGTATAATTATGCGCGATTATTATAAAGAATATGATGACCGGGATCGCTGGATAAGCTATTGGCAGCAGATTGAAAGTGTTTTATCTGTCAGTCCTAAAAATGTTTTAGAAATAGGCATTGGTAATCATACTGTGACTAATTATTTGCGTCAGCAAGGCATTGAAGTTAAAACTTTAGATGTTCTTGAAGACCTAAAGCCGGATTTTGTAGCTTCGGTTGTTAAGATGCCTTTGCCAGATAAGAGCTTTGATGTAATTTTGGCTGCGGAAATTTTAGAGCATTTGCCGTTTGAAGATTTTAACCAGGCTTTGGTTGAAATAAATCGCGTTTCTAAAAAGCACGCTGTCATTTCTTTGCCTCATTGGGGCTGGGCCTTTTATTTTTCTTTTAAAATTCCGCTGTTGAAGAAAAAACAGGCTCTATTTAAGCTCTCTGGTATCTTAAAACATAAATTTAATGGCGAGCATTATTGGGAAATAGGCAAGCGAGGTTTTTCTCTTTCTCGGATAAAAAAAATTATGGTAGAGAATGGTTTTAAAATTTTAAAAGATTTTATAACACCAGACTCGCCTTATCATCATTTTTTTATTTTGGAAAAAATAAATGTTAAATAAATTATTAGACAATTTATTTTTAAAGGAAGGCCTTTTTAAATTTGTAAATTTTCCCTTAATAAGTTTTTTATATCGGCAAATTTATAAATTTAATATTGAGCATAAATTAAAGAATTTTAAGTTATCTGATTTGACAGTGTCCATTGAGCCATCCAATGTTTGTAATTCCAAATGTCGCATGTGTCCCTATCCTACGATGAATAGACCTAAGGTAATAATGTCAATGGAGCTATTTTCCAAGATAGTTAATGATTGTATTCAAGAAGGAATCAGAAGTTTTAACCTTAATTTTTATAATGAACCTTTTCTTGATCCACAAATTTTTGAGCGCATAAAGTTCATCAAATCAAAAAAAGCTCGCGTTCAATTATTTTCTAATGCTTCAGTGATCAATAAAGAGTGCGCGGAGAAAATTTTGTCGAGCGGTTTAGACAGAATCGATTTAAGTATTGATGGAGTTAAAAAAGAAACTTATGAATCCATTCGTGTAGGATTAAACTGGGAAACAGTCCAAGCCAATATCTTATATTTAATTAAGAGAAAAAAAGAATTAAATTTAAAATCTCCTAAAATTAGAGTAATTTTTGTACGTCAGGAATCAAACAAAGCTGAAGTTAATGAGTTTATAAATTTTTGGCAGGGCAAAGCGGACCGGGTGATAATTTCTTCCGATGACAATCGTAATGATACCTCAAGTTTTTTTAATAAAACAAATGTCTCGAAAAAAGCTTTTCCATGTAAAAGATTGTGGTCGGAACTCATTGTCATGAGCAATGGCAAAGTTCCTCTTTGTTGCATTGACGCTGACGGTGAAGTGAATTTGGGAGACTTTAATATTGCAAAACTTAAAGAGATTTGGAACAGTGAAAAATTTAAACAAATTCGGAAGTTGCATCTTGATTTTAAGGCCGATCGAATTTCTCTTTGCCGCTCTTGCGTCCATCCTTTTAGAATGAATTTAAAAAGTTGGTGGTAAAATTATGTTAAGAATTTTTTTGAAAAGTTTAATTGCCCTAAAATTATATTTTATTTATTTTTTATTGCATCCTTTTTTGGGTAGGGAAGTGGTAGTATTAAACTATCATTCAGTTGCCAAAGATGACTGGGCCTATTCTGTTGATCCGGATATTTTTGATCAACAAGTTGGATTCCTATCAAGAAATTTTAATGTTGTCTCTCTGGATAAAATAGTGGATTACATTGAAGGGAAAATCAATCTTCCTACGCGCTCTGTTGCCATTACTTTTGATGATGGTTATAATGTTTTTTTAACCAAGGCTTTGCCAATTTTAAAAAAATATAATTTGCCCAGTGCTATTTTTATTATCGGAGAGAGATCGGCTTCAGCTGAAGATGTAAATAAAGAGACATCATTGTTGAGTGATAGTGAAATCAAGATTTTGTCAGAGTCCGGCGTAACAATTGGTTCTCATGGTTTGACCCATCGTTCTCTTAATAAACTATCACCGGCTGAGATTGAAGAAGAACTGGTTGAATCAAAAAATAAGTTGGAAAAATTAATTGGTCAGCCAGTGCGTTTTTTATCTTATCCCAAAGGTAAGTTCAATCAAGTAGTTATTAATTTGGTGCAAAAATCCGGCTATAAGGCTGCTTTTTCCATTAAACAGGGTTTGGTACAGCAGCCTAGCAATAAATTTGTTATTAAAAGAGTGGTGGTTGACAGAAATCAAAATATGCTGATTTTTAAGACAAGACTGACTAAGGCGGTTGATTGGTGGACAAAATTATGGCAATTTTACCATTAAATATGACCGTAAATAATCAAGAAAAAATTGCTTGTTCAGTTGGTATTTTAACCTTTAACTCCGAGCGCACCATTAGAGAGGCGTTGGAGTCAGTTAAAAATTTTAAAGAAATTATTATTTGTGATGGGGGGAGTAATGATAAAACTTTAGAAGTGGCCGGAGAGTATAACGCCAAAATAATTTTTCAAGATCCAAAATATAAAAATTCCAATAACACCATAAAAGATTTTTCCGGTGTGCGCAATCAATGTTTGGAAGTGTCTACTCAAGATTGGTTTGTTTATATTGATTCCGATGAAGCGGTTTCTTTAGAATTAAATGAAGAAATAAAAAAAATTATTAAAAATAAAAAAGAAACTTTTTTGGTTTATCGAGTCCCCAATAAATTAGTGATTGATGGGGTTGCAATAAAATATTCCTCAAGTTATCCCGGTTTTCAATATAGATTTTTTAATAAAAAAAGTGGGGCAAGATTTGTTAAATCAATACACGAAAGAATTGAATTTGATAAGTTAAAAATTAAAGTGGGCACTTTAGAATCGCCTTGGCTTATTTTATGGGACAAAGAGGAGGTAAGGGAATATTTTGAACATAGGGAAAATTCAATACAGATGGAGGTACTGCGTAATCGTAATCAGAATTTTTTTCAATTTCTATATTGGTCAATCGGTTATAATTTGATAACGGCGGCTAAAATTTTTTTAAAGGCATTTAAAAACTACTTGTTTTATGGATTTTCAACCAATATGCCGATACAAATTGAAAAAGCGCGAGTTTTTTATCATTTTAAATTGATTAAGGCTTTAGTTAAAGATAGAGTTAAATTATATTCTTAGAATTTTTATGAAATTGATTTATTTAACCAATGCTAGAATTCCCACCGAAAAGGCCCACGGCATTCAAATAATGCAAATGTGTCGGAGTTTCGCCTTATCAAAACCTCAAAGAGTTGAGGTTGAATTAATTGTGCCCAGAAGATTAAATGAAATTAAAATAGATTCGTTTGAATATTACGGAATTGAAAAATGCTTTAAAATAACTTATTTGCCTTGCTTTGATTTATTGCCTTGGGCAAAATATTTAGGAAGGTTGAGTTTGGTAATTCAAACCAGTACTTTTTTTATTGTAGCCTTTTTTTATTTATTAGGTAAAAAATTTGATGTAATTTACACTCGTGACGAATTGGCTCTTTTATTAGCGCCCTGGAGAAAAAAAATTGTTTGGGAAGCTCATAATTTTTCTAAAGTTACTCAGTGGTTGAAAAAATCTGTGCGCAAAACTTTTTTGGTTATTTCTTTAACCAATCTGCTTAAAAAGCGCTTGGTAGAAGCGGGAATATCGTCTGAAAAAATACTTGTTGCTCCTGACGGCGTTGATTTAAAGCTCTTTGGTTTAGACATCTCTCAAGCCGCGGCGCGTCAAAAAGTTGGTTTAGCGCTTAATAAAAAGATTATTCTTTATTCAGGCCACCTTTACCAGTGGAAAGGAGTGATTACGCTTTTGCAAGCCGTTGAATTTTTGCCTTCTAATGCGGAAATTGTTTTAGTTGGTGGTTCTGCTGAAGAAGTTAAAAAGATTCGGTCGTCAAACCCCGATCTTTCCAGAGTCAATTTTATTGGCCAACGGCCCTATGCGGAAATTCCTTATTATTTAAAAGCAGCCGATGTGTTAGTTTTGCCAAATTCTCAAGCAGATCTAATTTCTCGTGAATTTACTTCTCCCCTAAAGCTTTTTGAATATTTGGCGGCCAAACGACCGGTGGTGGCTAGCGATTTACCATCAATTAGAGAAATTTTAACCAATGAAAGAAACGCTCTGCTTTTTAAACCGGATGATGCCAAAGACTTGTCTTTGAAGATTTCCGCTGTTCTAAATAATGATGACTTAGCCAAAAAGATTTCGGACCAGGCCTTCTCAGATGTTCAAAATTACTCTTGGGAAGAAAGGGCCAGAAAGATATTATTTTTAATTGACGATAAGGCTAAAAAATAGTAAGATAAAGTGGCTTTATTATGGATATTTCAAGAAATGATTTTTTAAAAGAAAAGAGCCTTAAAATGGCGGCTTTTTATAATGGAGTGGCCGAAGAAAGAAATAACTGGATAAACAAGAACAGGTATTATTATGATTATCTGCAAAGAATTTTCAAATTTTTTGTGGAACCGAATTCACGAGTTTTATTGATGCGTTCCGATACCGGTCTATTGCTTAATGCTTTAGAGCCTAAATACGGCGTAGGAGTTGATTATTCGGAAACAATGATTAGAAAAGCTCAAGAAAATTATCCTCATTTAAAATTTGTTTATCAGGATTTAGAAAATTTAACCATTGATGAAAAATTTGATTATGTTATTCTGTTTAATTTATTAGATGATGTGCCTGACGCGCAAAAAGTTTTTCAAGAATTGCGTAAAGTAACCACTGCCAAGACAAGAATAATTCTTTCCAATGTTAATTCTTTTTGGCATCCCATTTTTAAATTGACGGAAAAAATCGGTTTAAAAATGCCCCAGCTGACTTTAAACTGGTTGTCTTTGCCGGATTTGGAAAATCTTCTATATCTGGCCGGTTTTGAAGTAATTAAAAAAAATCACGTCATACTTTTTCCTAAATATATCCCCGTTGTTTCGTGGTTTTTAAATAAAATCGTGGCGCAAATTCCCGGTTTAAACAGATTATGTTTATTGCAAGTTTTAGTAGCCAAACCGATTATTAACAAAAATAATTATAATGATTATTCCTGTAGTATCGTGGTCCCTTGTAAAAATGAAGAAGGAAATATAGAGGGCGCGGTTAAAAGAGTTCCACAAATGGGAAAAGTTACGGAAATAATTTTGGTTGACGATAAATCAATCGATGGAACTCGCGCGGAAATTTTAAAATGGCAGAAATTTTTTCCAGAAAAAAATATTAAATTAGTTGATGGCCCGGGAGTTTGCAAATCTTTGGCTGTTTGGGAAGGTTTTAAAAATGCTACCGGGGATATTTTAATGATTTTGGATGCTGATCTAACCGTAATTCCGGAAGAGTTGCCGCTTTTCTTTAAGGCTCTGGTTGAAGGAAAGGGAGAATTTATTAACGGCTCCAGGTTAGTTTATCCCATGGAAGGCCAAGCAATGCATACTTTAAATATTGTGGGCAATAAATTTTTTGGTTTAGCTTTTTCTTATCTTTTAAACCAAAGAATAAAAGACACTCTTTGTGGCACAAAAGTATTTTTTAGGGATGATTTTGAAAGAATTAAAAAATACATTGGATCCTGGGGTATCGTTGACCGTTGGGGCGATTATGATTTACTTTTTGGCGCCGCTAAATTAAATTTAAAAATTATTGATTTACCGGTTCATTATTATGAAAGGACTTTTGGCGAAACTAAAATGAAAAAAAGATTCAAAAATGGCCTGATAATGTTAAGAATGTGTTTGGCGGCATTTAAAAAACTCAAAAGCATTGCCTCCAACTGAAGCAATTGTGTCAATTTATGTTAAACGATTCCGTTTTACTGGTAAAATTATTTTCAGCCGCTGACGAGAGCGTCCCGCCTTTAGGTTTGGGATATTTAGCTAGTGCGATTAGAAATAAATGTGAAGTGGAAATTTTAGATTGTGAAAAAGAAAAAATACAAGCGGAAAATTTTGCTCTTTGGCTTAAGAATAAAGATTTTAAAGTAATTGGTTTTCATGTTTTTACTCATCACCTTAATATTTTGCGTGAATATATTAAAGCGGTAAAAGAGGTAATACCTCAAGCGGTAATTATAATTGGTGGCCCTCATCCCAGTTGCGCGCCGGAACATAGTCTAAAGAATTTTCCCGAAATTGATTATGCCTTTTGCGGCGAGGCGGAAAAAGGTTTGTCTGCTTTTTTAGATGCCTTATTTGCTAATAATTTAACTGCTGCGGTTAAGGCAACCATTCCTGGCTTGGTCTGGCGCCATAATCAAGAAGTCAAAGTCAATCAAAGATTATTTTGGGAAAATTTAGATGATTTGGGCATGCCTGCCTGGGATCTTTTAAAATTTGAATCTTATCCTACCGGCGCCCCCCATAGTGTTTTTTATAAAAATTTTCCTATCGCTCCCATAGTAACCACTAGGGGCTGTCCTTTTTCTTGTACTTTTTGCGCCGGTCATTTAGTTTCGGGCAGAAGAATGAGGACGAGAAGCGTTCAAAGTATTATTGATGAGATTGAGTATCTTCACGATAATTTTGGCGTCAAGGAAATAAATTTTGAAGATGATAACTTTACTTTTAATAAAGAAAGAGTAATGGATTTTTGTGAAAAATTATCAAAAAAACCATGGCAGATAAGTTTTGCTTTTGCCAACGGAATTCGTTTAGATAGTTTAGATGAGGAAATGCTTTTGGCTCTTAAAAAAGCGGGACTTTACGAAGTAAGAGTCGGTATTGAATCGGGAAATAATAGAATTTTAAAATTAATGCAAAAGAGCTTAAACACGACGGTCGTTCAAGATAAAATAAAATTAATTCAGAGTGTGGGCTTGGATGTTGTCGGTTTATTTATCATTGGTTATCCCGGCGAAACCAGGAAAGAAATATTACAAACATTCAAATTTGCTCGCGATTTGGGTCTGATTCGTGCTAATTTTGCGATTTTCCATCCTTTTCCTTTTACCGCCGTGACAGATCAGTTGGTGGCTGAGAAAAAAATAAACACAGACATCCAGGATTGGGACAACTTCTCTTTAACTAAGGTAGCTTATGTTCCTCAAGGTTTTACCAAAAATGAATTAAGAAACTTACGTCGTTATGGTTTTTTGAGATTTTATTTAAGGCCAAAAATACTTTATAAATTATTAAGCAGCATTAAATCTTTTTCACATTTTAAATTTATATTTAGATTAATGTTTCGTTGGGTATTTAAATAATAAAAATATGAAGTTATTAGTAACAGGTAGTAGCGGCCTAATCGGCTCGGAGTGCGTTTTGCATTTTGATTCTTTAGGTTACGAGGTGCATGGCATAGATAACAATATGCGAAAATTTTTCTTTGGTGAAAAAGGTGATACCAGTTGGAATCTAAATCAACTTAAGAATCAAACAAAAAATTTTATTCATCATGAAATGGATATTCGTGATCGTGAGGCAATAGATAAATTATTTAGAGAAGAAAAATTTGACGCAATAATTCACTGCGCCGCTCAGCCCTCTCATGATAAGGCCAAAGAAATTCCTTTCATTGATTTTGAGGTCAATGCTTTGGGTACCCTTAATCTTTTAGAGGCCAACCGTCAGCATTCTTTAGAATCGCCTTTTATTTTCATGAGTACTAACAAAGTGTATGGCGACGCGCCCAATGAAATTCCTTTAGTTGAATTGGAAACCCGATGGGAATATGCCAGGAAAGAGGATTACCCGGGAGTTAATGAACAGTGTCGCATCGATCAATCTAAACACAGCATTTTTGGCGCTTCCAAGGTGGCTGCTGATGTGATGGTTCAGGAATATGGCCGATATTTTGGTATGCCCACTGTTTGTTATCGCGGGGGCTGTTTAACCGGCCCTCAGCACTCAGGAGTAGAATTGCATGGTTTTCTTTCTTATTTGGTTAAGGTGGCAGTTTCGGGGGGTAAATACACCGTTTTTGGCTATAAAGGCAAGCAAGTCAGGGATCAAATTCATAGTTTTGATGTAATGCGCGCTTTTGAGGAGTTTATTAAAAATCCTAAAAGCGGAGCTGTTTATAATTTAGGAGGCGGTAGAGAAAATAATCTTTCTATTTTAGAGGCTTTTAAAAAAATTGAAGATGTCACTGGTAAAAAAGTAAATTGGGAATATGTTGATAAAAATCGCGAAGGGGATCATATTTGTTATATTAGCGATTTAACTAAGCTTAAAAATGATTATCCCAATTGGCAGATTACCAAAAGTTTAGATGAAATAATTAAAGAAGAAGTTAATTTTGAGTTGGGAAAAATAAAGTGAAATAATGACATGAAAAGACTGTCAGTTTTATTAATGAAGCCGTATTCTGAAGCGGATGAAATTATCCCTCCTTTAGGTTTGGGCTATTTAGCTAGCGCAATCAGAAAAAATCACGAAGTAATTATTTTGGATGGTGTTAGAGAAAAATTAACCTTAGCAGGGTTTGCCCAGTTGTTGGAGGAGAAAAGTTTTGATGTCATTGGAATACAAATTTTTACTTTTCATTTAAATATTTTGGAGAAATATTTGGAAATAATTAAAAATAAAAATCCTAAAATTATAACTATTGTTGGCGGTCCGCAGCCCAGCTGTTCTCCAGCTGAGACCTTGGGTAAATTTAAAAATCTCGATTATGCTTTTCGCGGTGAAGCTGAAATTGGTTTAAGTAATTTACTTGATGCCTTAGCTGAAGATCAATTAACTGAAGAAAAAAAGATAACTATCCCTGGTTTAATTTGGCGTCAATCTTCTGGCACTGTAATAGTAAATGATCAGATGTTTGTGAAAGATTTGGATAGTTTGGGAATGCCGGCTTGGGATTTGCTTAACTTTGATAAATATCCCACCTCGGCTCCTCATAGCGCTTTTTATAAAAACACCCCCATTGCTCCCATGACCACAACTCGAGGTTGTCCTTTTGATTGTACTTTTTGCGCAGGGAGGATGATTTCCGGAAGAAAAGTGCGCGCGCGAAGTGTTGCTAGCATTATTAAGGAAATAGAATATTTACACGATCAATTTGGAGTGAAAGAAATAAGTTTTGAAGATGATAATTTTACTTTTGATCGCTCAAGAACCATGGAATTTTGTCGGGAACTCATAAAAAAACCCTGGCAGATTAGTTTTGCTTTTGTTAACGGAATACGCCTTGATACTTTAGACAAGGAATTATTGCTTTCATTGAAAGCAGCCGGCTTATATGAGGTGATGGTGGGTATAGAATCTGGATCAGATAGAGTTTTAAAAATAATGCACAAAAGTTTAACCGCTTCTATTATTCGCGATCGAGTTAAACTTATTCAGGACAGCGGTTTGGAAGCCATGGGCTCGTTTATTATTGGTTATCCCGGAGAGACACGTAAAGAAATTTTGGAAACTTTTAAATTTGCTCGTGACCTTGGTTTAAAACGCGCCAATTTTGCAATCTTCAAACCATTTCCCGGAACGCCTATTACAGTTAAATTAATGGAAGAAGGGCAAATAGATTTTACTAATCAAGATTGGGATAACTTTTTTTTAGCCAAGGCGGCTTACGCGGCGCCGGGATTTACGGCTCAAGAACTAAAAAATTTGCGTCGTTATGGATTTTTGAGATTTTATTTGCGTCCCGTGATATTTTATAAATTATTGCGCGATATTAGATCTTTTTCTCATTTTAAATTTATTGCCAAAAGAATTTTTCGTTGGATTTTTAAATAATTTTTTATGATAACTGTACGAGAACATTTTAATCAAATTGCCGGGGATTATGACGGTTGGAAGAAAAAAAACTGGTATTATTATAAATCTTTGAAAGATCTTTATCATAACTTAATTCCCGAGGGGACCAGTGTTTTAGAAGCTGGTTGTGGAACGGGCGAAATTTTGGTTTTTCTTAAGCCGTCCAGGGGTGTTGGGTTTGATATTAGTGAAAAAATGATTGCCCTGGGCAAAGAAAAATATAAAGATTATAAAAATATCTCTTTTTATGCTGGCACGGCTGAAACGTTAGATTTAAATGAAAAATTTGATTTTATTTTTTTGTCGGACGTGATTGAACATTTAGATGACGTCAATTCTTCTTTAGCCACTTTAAAAAAGTTTTGTCATGAAAATACCAAAGTAATTATTTCCATGATTAATCCTTTATGGGAGGTCCCCTTTATGGTTTTAGAAAAATTAAATCTTAAAATGCCTGAGGGACCTCACAACCGCATTTCCATAAAAAAATTAAAGCAAATTTTATCTAGTAATGATTTTAGAGTTTTTCAGGAAGATTTTCGTGTCATTTTGCCTTTTTATCTGCCGTTTGTTTCAAAATTTTTAAATAAATATTTTTTTAGGATTCCTTTAGTGAAAAAAATTGGTTTAATTTATTTTTGTGTTGCTCATTTAAAATAATATGTCATTAGAAAAAATTAAACATATTTATCAAAAATTAATTATAAAAAAAAGCATTTTAATTATTTTTTGTGTTATCGTTTTTTTCTTATCTTTAGGAGTTAAATCTTTGCCCTTAATAAAAAAACAGCAAGTTATTGTTAATGATCACATTCAATTGGTTTTAGCCAGAAATATGGCTTGGGGTTTGGGTTATAAAATAGAGGCGAAAGACGGCCTGATCTTATCTTCTTCTTTAATTGCCAAACAAGCAATGGCCGCTCCTAATCCTTATTGGGGCACATCTTTAATTTATAGCTGGTTGTTTAAGTTTTTTGGTTTTAGCGGTAATTTGTTGTTGCCTATTATTGTTTCATTATTGACGCACGCCATGATTACAGTTTTATTTTTTATTTTAATTAAAAGGCTGTTTGGTTATTCTGTTGCGGCGATTTTTGTGTTTTTTGAAATTTTTTTACCGGCCTTGATTCATAGTTCTTTAATGGTTGAATTTTATGAGTTCGCCAGTTTATTTTTTACTTTTGGTTTAATTTTTTATTTTTTTAGAAAAGAATTGCCCAGTCGCTTCAATTTGTTTTGTACCGGTCTTTTTTTCACCTTGGCTATTCTTTGCCGCAACGCTTTCCTCTTTTCTTATGGAGCCTTTGTGATTTATGAATTTTACAAAAATAGGTCATTTAAAAGAGTGTTGTGTTTTATCTTGCCCGGGATTATTTTGGTTATCTTGGCGTTAACCTATGCTTTACCGCGAAATTATAGTATGGGTTTTATTGGCGGGATGGTTGGCGAGGTTACTCCCTCGTTTCAGTTTTACGGCCATGTTTTTCCTGATCCCTATACTTTTAATTATGATCAGGAAGGTTTTTTTCAGAGCGGGAGAAGGCTGGCTAATTATGTTGAACCCTCTCTGGCTTTTGGCCGTCACTATTCTTTAGGGAATTATTTATCTATTTGGACTCGTTTGTTAACTAGTTATTTTTTTGGTTTTTTTGATTTATTAATTTGGGGTGGTCCCTTGATCATGTTATTGCTAGTTTTTGGTTTTATTTATTTGTGGAAGGAAAAAAGAAAGATTTTTGAATTATTTGTTTTATGGCTGGGGATTTGGTTTTTTTCTTTTGCTATTTTGGCTAGAACTGATAACTGGACGCATTATTTGGAGTTGGAGTTTTTGGTTGTTTTAGCTGTTTCAGTTGGTTTATTTTGGCTATTGAAAATATTGTTAGAGAGCAATCTTTTTAAAAAAATTACTAAGTATTTAATTATTTTTGTTGTCTTTGTCTTTCTGGGAAGTTTTTTAATGCAGGCCAATCGTTGGATGCTTCATGAAGCTTATAGCGGCGACATGCAGCAAACCATAGAGGATCTTGCACATTATCTCAATACCAAAAATTTAACTGATAAAGATGTCATTGCTGTTAGTATCTCACAGAGAATGCCTTATGCTCTTAATTATTTTACCGATTTAAATTACGTATATTTTGACCCAAGTACTTTGGAGAGGCTGGTATCAGAAAATAGATTAAAAGAAGCTTTTTCTAAGTATGGCGTAAATAAAATTTTGGGGTACACTCCGGAATTATCTGAAAAAGTAATTAAGTCCACTGGTGCAGAAAATTTAGCCAGTCATATTCATATCCAAGAGGAAAAAAATGTAATAATTTATCCTGATAAAACTTTAGAAAATAGCTTATAACTTATGTGTGGGATAGCTGGTTTTGTCGGCCAGGGTAGCCGAGAAGAATTAAAATTAATGACTAGCGCCTTAATTCGTCGTGGACCAGACGAGGAAGGTTTTTATTTTTGTCCAATCAAAGAAGATTTAAATGTTGGTCTGGGGTTTAGAAGATTATCTATTATTGATTTGTCTACTGGCAGTCAGCCAATTTACAACGAAGATAAATCCATCGCCGTTGTTTTTAATGGGGAAATTTATAATTTTAAAGAGTTAAAGGAAAAATTGGAGTTGCTGGGGCATAAATTTTATACGCAGACTGATACGGAGGTGATAGTCCACCAATATGAAGAAGACGGAGAAAAATGTTTTGAAAAATTTAATGGAATGTTTGCTGTGGCAATTTGGGATTCCAGAAATAAAAAATTGGTTTTAGCGCGCGATAGAATGGGTAAAAAGCCTCTTTATTATTTTTGGGACAATAAGAATTTTATTTTTGGTTCAGAATTAAAAGCGCTCAAATTTCACCCCGCTTTTAGTTCACAATTAGATTTAGAATCATTGAATAAATATTTGCTTTATGAATATGTGCCAACGCCGCATTCAATCTTTAAAAATACTTATAAACTTTCACCCGGTAGTCATTTAGTTTATGAGGATAATCAAATAAACATTAAGCCTTTTTGGGATATCAATTTTAATCAATATAAAATCCAAAACTCCGAAGCAGAAATTTTAAATAAGATAGATAACTTACTTGATGATGCGGTAAAAATTCGCTTGGTTTCAGATGTTCCTTTGGGAATTTTTCTTTCCGGCGGAATTGATTCCAGCACCATTGCTTATTATGCACAAAAAAATTCCAACCAGAAAATAAAAACTTTTTCTATTGGTTTTGAAGATAAAAGTTTTGATGAAAGCCAATACGCTCGGGAAGTGGCCAATTTTTTAGGTACAGAATATCATGAGTTAATCTTATCGCCCCAGCAGGCGCTCCAGTTGTTTCCGCATTTGGTTGATTTTTTAGATGAGCCCATGGCGGATGCTTCTATTATTCCGACATATTTGTTATCAAAATTCACTAAACAATTTGTGACTGTCGCCTTAGGTGGCGATGGTGGAGATGAGTTATTTATTGGTTATCCGACTTTTTTGGCGCATCGTTTGAGTTTAATTTATGAAAAGATACCGGCCGTCATTCGTAAAAAAGTATTAGAAAAAATTATTAATCATTTGCCGGTCAGTTCTGGATATTTCAGTTTTGATTTCAAAATAAAACAATTTATTAAAGGATTTAATTACCCTCCGGAATATCGTAATCAAGTCTGGCTAGGATCTTTTGACAAAAATGAAAGAGAGTGTCTCTTTAAAAAAGAAGTTTGGGACAGTTTAAAAGATAAAAATGAATTTGCTGATATTGATAGGGAAATTCAGGGTATGAATGCCGATCCTGTAATGAACAAAATTATAAAATTATATCAACGGCAATATATGATGGATGAAGTTTTGGTGAAAGTGGATATGGCCTCTATGGCCGCTTCGCTTGAGGTAAGAGCTCCTTTTCTTGATTATCGTTTAGTTGATTTTGTTAATTCTCTTCCGTATGAACAAAAAAATAAATATTTTAAGACAAAATATTTGCTTAAAAAATTAATGGAAAAGAAATTGCCTAAAAATATTATTCATAGAAAAAAGAGGGGATTTGCTGTGCCGCTAGCCCGTTGGTTTAAGGGAGAGCTCAAGAGTTACGTTTTAGATGTTTTAAACAAAGATAAAATTGAAAAAGAAGGATTGTTTAATTATGCATATATAGAAAATTTGCTCAAGGAACATTTTGATGGTTCTAAAGACAATAGAAAAAAAATTTGGACTTTAATGTCATTTGAATTGTGGAGAGAAAAGTGGCTTGATTAATTGTTGATTAAATTAATTATGTTTTTGTTGATTAAAAAAATTATAGCCAATAGGTATATTTTGCTGGGCCTGGTTTTATTTATAGCAATTGTTTCATTTTATTTTTTTATTATTAAACATCCTTTAAATAATCCCGTTTTTAGTGATCAAGGGCAATATGATGATTTAGCTATCAATTTATTAGAAGGTAGAGGTTTTTCTACTACCTGGGAGTTAAGAAACTGGATTGCCTTTAGGCCGCCGATTTATCCTGTTTTTCTCTCAATAATCTATTCTTTTTTCGGACACAATTATTTAAGTGTTAAAATTATTCAGTTTTTGTTAAGTATTTTTTCTGTTTTATTAGTCTATTTAATAGCTGAAAAAATTTTTAATAAGGCAGTTGGGTTTTTCTCGGCGCTTTTTATAAGTATTTACCCAATCTATCTTTCTTTTAATCTGTATTTAATCAGGGAATCACTTTTCATTTTTTTATTGCTTGTTTTTTCTTACTTCCTCATTAATGCTATAAGTGATCCGTCGTGGAGAAATTTCATTTTAAGCGGAATTTTTTTTGGTTTTTTAGTTTTAACCAGGTCTACGGTTATTTTTGCCCTGCCGATGTATTTAATTTGGTTTTTATTCTTTTTTTATAAAGAAAAAAAGATGATTTTAAAAGTTTGTTTTGGTTTTGGGTTGGTTGCTGTTTTTATCATTAGTATTTGGTTAGTGCGCGGGCAAATATTGAGTGGCGCGCCTAATTTTGAATACACCGGTTCAGAGCATGCTTGGGTTTTTGCCACGGGGCGTTCCGAAAATCTTTATAAAGATCTTACGGGTACATTTCGCGATATATTATTGAATAATTCCGATAAAAGTGAAGGATCTCTTGTAAAAAAACTTAGTCAGGAAACTTTATCGGGAATTTTAAGCAATCCTGTGCCATTTTTTAAAACGGGATTGCATAATTTGTTTATAATGCACTGCCTCAGCGGCACCTGCACTACGCTTTGGGAACCATTTTTTGTAATTTTAGGGTTTATTGGGTTGTTTGTCGGTTTAATTTTTTTACCCAGGATTACTATATTTTTTTTGATACCCATTGTCTCTATTAATTTTATGAGCGCTTTTTTTGGTGGTAATGATTCCAGGTTTCGCGCTCCAGCTGATTGGATCTATGCGATGTATATTGTTGGCGCATTTTTTCTTTTTTTCCAATCAGTATTTGGTAAGAATGGTTTAAAAGAATTTGTTTTAAATAAATTATTTTTTGGGGAAAGACGAGAAATTATTAGTAAAAGATTTAAAATTATTATTAGTTTTTTGGTAATTATTCCGACATTCCTTGTCCTAATAGGTGTTTCTCGAATTGTCAAAGCCAATATTTTTTGCGATAATATATATTTGAACAATATTTCCCAACAAAAAGCCGAAGAGGTTTTAAACTCCGAGAATTTTTTATTCAAAAAAAATAAAAACAATTGGGCCCCTTTTGCGGAAATTAAAAAATATTTATTTGAAAATAATTTTAATTTAGGGAAATATGATAAATCTCTCATAAGCTGGACTGGTACTATTCGCAATCCTATTTATGGTGAGGCTGGTAAGTCACTAGATGTTGTTATTACAAATAATTTTGATCCATTTAAATTTACGGCTTTTAATTTTGTGATTAATTCTAGTTCATGTGGCTCTAATGATGGGAATTTATATGGGTTTTTTCCAGGCATTTTATCTCAAGATTTTAAAGATAAGAATTTTATAGTTGTTGGACAGTTAAAAGAAAGTGATAGTTCCTTGGATCACTTGAATATTAATGTTATTTATCTTATTCCTTTAGACCGAAAAGGTCAGCCAAAAATGGATCAAATCTTATTGGCCAATGATGCTGTTGATTTGAATAAAAGTAAAGAATTTTATGAGTTTTAATTCAGTTGACAATGATAAGGGGAGTATCGTTATTTTGGGTGCCGGACCGGCAGGACTGGCAGCGGCTTTGGAATTAGATAAAGCGGACAGAAAGTTTGTAATAATTGAGAAAAATGAAGTGGTGGGAGGACTGTCAAGGACTTTGCAATATGGCGAATTTAAAACAGATATTGGCCCGCATAGATTTTTTAGTCAAAATAGTTATTTATATAATTTAATAGAAAGTTTGTTAGGTGAGAAATGGGTAAAGGTGAATAGACTGACCAGGTTTTACATTAAGGGTAAATTTTTTCTTTACCCTATTGAGTTGAAAGATGCCCTTAAACAAGTTGGATTTTTTCAATCAGTCAAAATAATTTATGATTTTATAATTGAAAAGATTAAAAAAATAATAAATAAAAAAGAACCGCTTTCTTTTGAAGAAAAAGTAATATCTGATTTTGGCAGAACTTTGGCAGAAATGAACATGTTGAATTATACGGAAAAAATTTGGGGGTTACCGTGCTCACAAATTTCTGTTGATTGGTCCAAACAAAGAATCAAAGGACTTTCTTTGTTTGAAGTTTTAAAGAAAATTTTTATTGGCAATAAGAAAGAAGGACCAAAAAGTTTGGTTGAACAATTTTATTATCCTGACTCAGGTAATTCTTTAATTTATGAATCAATAGGACAAAAGATTGTAATTAGCGGAAAGAATGTTTTAAATTTTAATAGTTATCCTTTAAAAATTTTAAATGACGGAAAAAATATAACTGAGGTGCTATTAAGGAAGGAAGGAGAGGGGGAACAATTTTATAAAGTTGAATCAATCATTTCTACCATGCCAATTGTTGATTTTGTTAAATTGTTAGAACCGCGAGCTCCAGATAATATTTTGGCAGCTGCTGAAAATTTAAAATTTAGATCACATATATCACTTTTTATAATACTTAACAAACCGTCGGCTTTTCCTGATCAGTGGTTGTATTTTCCAGACAAAGAAGTTCCTTTTGGCAGAATAATGGAGCCAAAGAATTTTAGTAAAAAAATGTCTCCTTTAAACAAAACCTCTTTATTGATTGAATTTTTTTGTTGGGAAAATGATAAAATTTGGAACGCTGATAAAACAGAATTATTTTCTTTAAGCCTTCCAGTATTAGAGAAACTTGGTTTTTGTAAAAAATCAGAAGTCATTGATTACTATATACATAAGGAAAAGTACGCTTATCCGGTTTATGATTTAGCCTATAAAGTAAATTTACAAAAAATTAAAGATTACTTAAATCAATTTAAAAATTTGCAGTGTATTGGTAGAGCGGGGAGTTTTAGGTATAATAATCAGGATCATGCGCTAGAGATGGGAATTTTGGCTGCTCGGAGTATAATGGAGAACAAAAGATATAATATTGAAGAAGTTGGGGCCGAACAAGCTTATTTTGAACGCGGCAACCTTAAAGATAATAAATTTAAAAGTTAATTTTATGACCTACTTAAGCATTATTATTCCGGTTTACAATGAAGAAGAGAGCTTAAAATTACTTTATGAACAAATAAAGAAAGTTTGTAGTAATTTGAGCAAGAACTATGAAATAATTTTCATTGATGACGGCTCACAGGATGGCGGTTATAAATTGTTAAAAGAAATTGCCTTAAAAGACTCTATGGTTAAATTGGTTAAATTTCGTCGTAATTTTGGCCAAACAGCCGCCATTAGTGCCGGAATTGATGCTTCTCAAGGCGAAATTATTATTCCACTTGATGCCGATTTGCAAAATGATCCGGCTGACATACCAAAGCTTTTAGAAAAACTAAATGAAGATTTTGATGTTGTTTCTGGTTGGCGTAAAAACAGACAGGACAAATTTCTCTCTCGCAAGCTGCCTTCGCATTTGGCCAACTTTTTAATTTCTTTTATTACCAAAGTAAAATTACATGATTACGGCTGCACTTTAAAGGCTTATCGCAGTGAAATTTTAAAAGACCTGCGTATTTATGGAGAAATGCACAGGTTTATTCCCGCGTATGCCGCTTGGCGAGGCGCCCAGGTTACAGAAATTGTAGTCGATCATCATTCCAGGAAGTTTGGCAAAACCAAATATGGTATTTCGCGCACTTTAAAAGTTATTTTAGATCTTTTGGTAGTTAAATTCGTTATAGATTATTCCACTAAGTCAATTTATTTTTTTGGGGGGTTGGGGTTAACTTCCGTTTTTTTTGGTTTTATCAGCGGTTTGATAGCGGTCTATTTTAAGCTTTTTGAAGGGCGCTCTTTTATCTCTACCCCTCTCCCTCTTTTGACAGCCCTATTGTTCTTGGTTGGGATTCAATTAATAATGATGGGCCTTCTTTCTGATATGATTTTGCGTTCTTATTATGAGACTAATGATAAAAAGAACTATACGGTAAAAGAGAGAATAAACTTTTGATTTTTATGGTTTTGGTAATCATTAAGACAATTTTATTTTTGCTTACCTTATTTGCCGTGGGGTTTTCTGTTTCCGTGGTTATTTTTAAATCCCATTTTTTAAGTAGAATCGTTCCGGTTTCTCTGGCGTTGGGAGTGATATTTTATATTTTCTTTTTGAATATAACTTCTTACTTTATACCCTTAAAAAATAATTTTTTAGTTTCTTTAGCTGTTCTTTTGTTTTTATCTTTTTTATTAATTGTATTTAAGAGGAAAGAAATTAAAATTGAGACTAAAGTTGAAAATAAAAAATGGTTTAAAATTTTGGGTGTTTTTTTATTTTTATCGTTTTTTATTGTTAATTTTACATTTTTAGCTTTAAACTCCAATTTTGATCATTCTTGGCATTGGGCCGTGACCGGCCGTCTGTCCGCCGGTGATTTTCCCACCCAAGAGCCGTTTTGGCCCAATAGTTCTACTAAAATAACTTATCATTACAGTTTGGATTTATTGGCGGCTTCGTTCACTAATCTTACGGGTATGATTCCACCAGCGGCTCTTACTTTTTCTACTATTTTTATTTCCTCTGTTTTTTTAGGGTTATTTATCATTTTTTTAATGAGTTTTTTGCGAGGGAATGTTTGGTGGGCAATGTTGTTATCTTTTCTATTTTATTTTTTTGGAGGGTTGAAATACATAACCTTTCCTTTTGCTCCTTTTCTTCCATTTCAATACGAATGGCAAATACCAATTATAAAAAATTGGGTCTGGTTTATTTATGGCAATGTTTTTAATCCATTTTTTAAATTAGCTAGCGAAGGGACTGGCGGTTTGGTTTATTTGTGTTTTTTATTAATTATTTTTGTTCATACCTTGCCAATTAAATTGTATTTTAAATTGTTTTTTTCTTTGATTTTTTTCAGTGTATTGGCTTTAAGTTCAGAAACATTGTTTGTCGTTTTATTTTTTTCTTATTGTTTGGTGATGTTTTTTATTGCTTTGCGACATAAAAATTATCCAGAGATAGCATTGCTTACAGTTTTTTTAATAGTCACTGCCACGGTAGTTTCTTTTCAAGGAGGAATCATTTCTAATCAAGTCCGTGGTTTATTTAATTTTTCTTCTACGCAGCCAAAACCAATCGGTTTTGTTTTAAGATCAATTCCGGCTGTTCCATTAATGTGTGATGTCTATTGTCCGCCGCTTTCTTTGGCTAATACTGACGGCTGGAAATTTATTATTATTGAATATGGTTTAATAATTTTTTATATACCTTTAATATTTCTTGTGGTTTGGCGCAAGCGAAATTCCCTTCTGTCAATTTTATTGATTACCGGGATATTAAGTATTTTGACTCCAATTTTTGTTTCTTATCCCATTAACGAACCAGATCTCTCGCGAATTTCCAGTCAGGGGTTGACGCTTTTGTATTTATTATTTATATTTTGTCTTTATTATTTGTTTAAAGAGTTTAAGTTAAAAAAAATATTTAAATTAGCTTTGATGATATCGGTCATTTTTATGGTGACGCAGGGTATTACTTTGAATTTTTATTTTATTCAAAACCCGCTTCGTCACCCGGAATTTAATGGGTTTAGTCAGTGGAAAAAAGCCGATAACGGAGAATATTTTGACAATTTGGATTATTTAATGTTTAAAAAGTTTTTTGGAAAAGGAGATTGGGCACAAAAGACCATCTATGATTCATCGCCGGAACGCTCCATTGCCGTTTTTGGTTCTTTCTCTCCCAATGTCTTTCACGCGGCGTTTACTTCTTTGCATAACGCTTCACAAGTGGATATTTTCTTTAAAAATTTAGAGAAATTAAAAAATAATTTAAATTTGGAAAATTTGAGCAATCTCGGTGTTGATTACATTTATCTTACCCCGCGACTGCAATCAACTTTGAAAAAAACAGAGATTGATTTATTTAATAACAGCAATAATTTGGTATTGATTGAAGAATTGAAAGAGGGAAACAATTTTCGTAAATTATATCAATTAAAATATTAAAACCATGAAATCTATTTTAAAAGATAAATTAATTTGTTTGCAATGCCATGGACAGCTCGTTGAAGATGGCCAGCGGGTAGTTTGTAGTAGTTGCTCGGCAATTGTTCCAAAAATTGAAAACAGTATTATTTTTTATCGCCAACACAATAACAATCCAATCAATAAGGTTCGGTCATCAGATGAATTCATCAGTCGTCTTAAAAGTTTTGTTAAAAAATATAATCCTCGTTTTTTTCGTTTTCTTTCTTTGTTAGTTGGGGCGGTCTTTGTGGGTAAGTCCGTTGGAGATTTTTTAAAACAATTGCCCAATGACGGACTGGTTTTAAATTTGGGTGCCGGCACAAAAAAAATTAATAAAAATATCATTAATATTGATATAGATATTTTTTCTCATGTTGATATAGTTGCCGATGCCAAAAATCTACCTTTTTTGGATAACTCCGTTGACGCTGTCATTTGTGAATTTATGTTGGAGCATGTTGAAGACCCAGAAAAAATTATAGCGGAGATGATGAGGGTATTAAAAACCGGAGGATTGGTTTATGTTACAACGCCGTTTATTATCGGGTTTCATTCTTGTCCCCGTGACTATTATCGTTGGACAGAAAGCGGTTTGAAAGAAAAGATGAAAAAATTTACTGAGGTTGCTTTTGGAGTTTGTTGCGGTCCCAGCTCGGCTTTTGTCGCTATTTTTTCAGAATGGTTTGCCATTACCTTTTCATTTGGTATTAAAAAAGTATATGAATTATTATTGTTAATTGCTCTAGTAATTTTTGCGCCGTTAAAATTATTAGATTTTATATATTATAATTTTCCACCGGCTAAAAATATCGCTTTGGGATTTTATTATATTGGTAAAAAAATATGAGGATTGTTTTTATTACCCCGCCTTTTGATTTAATGAAGCAAGGGTACGGTTCCAAAAATTCAATTAAAGCCGGATTTTTTCCACCACTGGGCATTGGTTATTTGGCTGCGCCTTTGCTCAAAAAGGGGCATCAAGTTAAAATTATTGATGCTTCACCTTTAAATTATCAAAACGAGGATATTTTTCGCGAACTTTCTTTTTTTAATCCGGACATAATTGGTATTTCTTCTTTAACAGCCGCAGCTAATGAAGCTTATAGTTTAATTCATTTTTTAAAAAAAAGATTTCCTTCCATTCCAATAGTTTTAGGTGGAGCACACGCCACTTGTTTTCCCGAGATGGTTTTTGAGAATGCACCTGAGTTGAATGCCTTAGTTTATGGAGAAGGGGAAGGAGTATTTGAGGAAATAATTGAATCTTTGGAGAAAAATGGAGAAATAAGAAACGATATTAGAAGCACTTGGGTTAAATCTAAAGAAGGAAATATTATTAAAAATTTGCCCGCTGATCCTGTAATGGATTTAGATAAAATATTGTCTCCAGCTTGGGAATTATATAATCATAAAATTTATCGACCTTTGCCTTTACAATATAAAAAATTGCCAGTTGCTAATGTCATTACTTCGCGCGGTTGTCCGTGGGGAAGATGCACCTTCTGTTTTGAGTCAGGACGGGCGGCCCAGAAATATAGACGCTATAGTCCGCAGCGAGCGGTTCAAGAGATTAAAATTTTAATAGAAAAATTTGGCATCAATGAAGTTTCTTTTTGGGATGACAATTTCTTAGTAAATGAAAAATGGTTGTTTGACTTTTGTGATTTATTGGATAAAGAAAATATTCACATACCTTGGTCAGCTAATGGCAGGGTAAATACTGTAACTAAACCTATGTTAGAGCGAGCAAAAAAAGCAGGACTTTGGAATATTTTTTTTGGTTTTGAAACAGGCAATGAGGATTTGCTTTTAAGAATTAAAAAAGGCGCTACTCTGGAGCAAGCAAAACAGGCCGCGAGATGGGCTAATGAATTGGGTATTGATACCAGGGGTTCTTTTATTTTGGCTCTACCAGGTGAAACGCCGGCCAAAGCTCTTAAAACAATTGCCTTTGCTAAAGAATTAAATATCACTTACGCGCAATTTTTACCTGTTTATCCAGAATGGGGGACAGAGTTATATGAAGACGCATTACAAAGCGGCCAGATAATGTCTTTATATAAAAGTCGTACCGGTGTAACTTATATCCCGAATGGTTATAAAGATTCTGCCCAAGTGAGGGAGATGCAAAAAAGAGCCTATCGTTCTTTCTATTTTAGGCCAGGCTATTTTTGGAAGCATATTAAGCGTTTACGTAATTGGGATACCATTAAACAGTATTTTGAGGCATTAAAATATATTTTAGGTGTGAGTTCATGATGAATTTTTTTAAAAAAAATTGGATACTTTTAATTATTTTGGTCATAGCTTTTATTTTAAGAGTGGTGGGTATTTTTTATGCCTATCCTTTAATGGTGGTGGGTGACGAAATACCTAATTTATTTGCCAGTTTAAAAATGTTAGGGACATTTTCATTTCATCCCGCTTCGCCAAATTATTATTATCCGGCTGTCATTTCTTATATTTATTTGCCTTTTTTGGCTCTTTTTATAATTGGTGGTAAATTAGTTGGTTTTTTTGGCAGCTTTGATTCTATAAAAGAAATTGTTTTTTTGAGTCCGGGCGTTTTTATCCCTTTAGTTAGGTTGGTAAGTGTTTTGTTTGGTGTGCTTTCAGTTTATTTGGTTTATTTAATCACTTATAAATTATTTAATAAAAAAGCCGGGTTGCTGGCCGGTTGGTTTCTGGCGATTAGTTATTTTCATTCTGTTAATTCTCATTTTGCTCAAACTTGGACAATACAAACTTTTTTTATTTTGTTGGCTCTTTATTTTGCCGTTAGTGTTTATCTGAAAGAAAAAAACAATTGGCGCGATTATTTGCTAGGTGGATTTTTAATAGGATTATCTTTTGGAGTTAATTTTGTTGGCATTGTAACTTATTTTTGGTTTTTTTTAGTACATATTTTAAAAAATCAAGGTCAGGGATTTGTTAGGATATTTCTTAAAAATAAAAATTTTTGGCTACTTAATTTATCTTTATTTTTAATGGTGTTGATTGTTTATTATCTCAATCCTTATGGTTTGAATAATTATTTTGCGAGGATTATTGATACACAAACTCCGGCCGTGGCTGGTGGAGGTGGGTATTCATCTTATAAGCCCTTGAGCTATGCCGCATTGCAAATCTTATTTTTTTATGTTACAAATACCTTTATACAAGAACCCTTTTTGGCTTCGGTGGCTATTTTAGGTAGTATTTATTTATTCCTTAAAAAGCGCCATTATTTTTATTTTTTGGTGTTATGGCCCATTTTATATTATTTAATGATTTCACCTTTAACAGGGGCAATGGGGAGATATATTTTGCCCGCTCTTCCTTTGTTGGTTATTATTTCCGGTTGGTTTTTATCAGTTTTGTTTGAAGGAAATAAAGTCAGAAAAAATATTTTGTGGATTTTAATTTTTTTAGCTTCTTTGTACTCAATAATTTTAATTGTTGTTTCTGATATACGAATGTTGAAACAAGATACTAGGGTTTTAGCAAGAGAATGGATTTTAAATAATGTTTCCTCTGGCGCAAAAATTAAAAATGAAGATTTGGGGGAAAGCCTGATGTTGGTTGAGAATAAATCGACCGTAGAATTAATAAGGCAGAAATATCCAGGACTTTTTTCCACTAAAAGAAAATATTTGTTGAATTTACCAAATGAAGAATATCCAAAACCAAATTATTTTTTATCAACCAAATCAGATATGGTGGATGAACAGGAGGATTATTTTGATTATTTTATTTTAGGTAGTTTTAATAAAGAAGAAGTAACTAAACAGGCGTTGAATTTACCAGTTTCAGCTTTTTTGGTTAAACAAATTTATCCAATATCTTTGTCACTTAATACTAAAAGCCAGAACAAATTTCTCTCTAGAGAGGAAATTGATTTAACTACGGACAATTCACAATTTAAATCTTGGTGGTTATTTAAAAAAGTTGATTATAATGGACCATATATAGAAATATATAAATTAAACAATGACACAACAGAAAAATAAAAATTTAACTTTTTTTCATCAATTGAGTAAATTTTATCCGACCATTTCCAATTTATTGATTTATCTGGGAGGTTTCTTGAATGGTGCCAATGACTTGTCTGACGGGGGATTATGTTTTCTTTATTTGCATGATGTTGATCAAAAATATTATGAAAATTTTAAGAAATTAATTTTAGATTTAAAGAAAGAATTTAATTTTGTTTCTACCAATGAAGCAATGGATTTAATAAAAAATGAACATATGGTTGGAAAGAAATTTTTGCACCTTTCTTTTGATGATGGATTTGAAAATAATTTCAAGGCTGCTAATTTTTTGAAAGAGAACAAAATTCCCGCAACTCTTTTTATAATCACAAATTTTATTGATAAAAAGTTTGAGGATCTTGATTTTTATTTTAAGGAAATAATTAAAGAAAAGAAATCTTTAGATTGGTCACAGATAAAAGAAATGCAGAGTTGGGGTATGGAAATAGGGTCGCATTCTTGTAATCATTTTAATTTTTCACAATTAGACAATGAGGAAACTTTTAAGGAAATGAAGGAATCAAAGGAAAAATTAGAAGGTAAGGTGGGTTGTTTAGTTGACTCTTTTAGTTTTCCTTATGGTCGGCTGACTGACTTTAAAAAAAATGATCTTCAAGCGGCAAAACAGTCTGGTTACAAATTTATATTTACCACGGAATTAAAAATTTATAAAAATAGAAAAGACTTGGGAGAATACATTTGCCGTTATGGTATAGAGCCATATTTAACAAGTAAGGCGGTTAAAATTTTAATTAATGGTCTATTAAAAAGATTGAGATGAAAATTGCCATTGCTACATCTAATGTTAATAGTTTTTTAGTTGGTGAACTGACTAAAAATTTTGAAATTAGCTGCGTAATTTTTGAAAATCGTCAACATCCTTATCATTTTTTGCCATTTTATGCAAAAAGATTTAAAAAAAGACCGTTAACAACTGTTTTAGAATTGATCTATCAATTTTATAAGGTGTTGTTTATAGCTAAGAAAACTAATAAAAATATTTTTTCAGACAAAATTTATTTTTATAAAACAATCAGCATTAATTCAGAGGAAACGGAGAAAAAATTAAAAGAAATAAGCCCGGATTTATTGATATTGGACGGTACTTCTGTTGTTAAAAAAAATATTCTTGTTATTCCTCGAGTTGGCACTATTAATATCCATTTAGGAATTAATCCTTTATATAGAGGAGGAGGAAATGCTTGGGCATTTATAAATAAAGATTATAAAAACGTCGGAGCCACCATACACCTTGTTACTGAAAAATTAGATGCGGGTTCGATTATAAAAATTATTAGAATGGACGTGCTTCCAGAGATGAAATCAGTTGAAGAATATAACAAATATTGCCATAAAAAAGCCGTTGAAGAATTAGTGGAAATTATCAAAAAAATAGAAAAAGGACAGCCCCAGTTGGAAAATTTTGGTGATTTTTCTAAGTCTCAGTATTATCCGCAACTCAATATCCTTACTTATTTAAAGGCGCAAAAAAAATTTGGAGAATGCAGGAAAAAACTAATAAGGGCAGATAAAATATGAAAGTGTTGCTAGTAAATTATGAATTCCCTCCTTTAGGCGGCGGTGGCGGCAGGGTTTCTTATCAAATCATTAAAAAACTTAGCCAGAGAGTTCAGTTTGATGTTTTAACATCTCATTATCCCGGGAAAAATATTTATCCGGAAAAAATTGATAATGTTAGAATTTATTCTGTTCCTTCACATCGTCAATCAATTCATCACGCTGGTTTTTTTGGCATGCTCTCTTTTTTAATTAATAGTTTGGGACAATTTAGGGATTTAATTAAAAAAAATAATTATGATTTAATTCATTATTATTTTAGCGTACCCACCGGCTTATTGTCTTTTTTTCAACCAAAAAGGATTCCTTACATTATTTCTTTAAATGGCGGCGATGTGCCGGGTTATAACCCGGAAGAAATGCCCTGTCTTCATAAAGTAATATCTTTTTTAAACAAAAGAGTGGTTAAAGGGGCTACTGCCGTTACTGCGGTAAGTGAAGATTTGGGAATGTTTGTCAAAAAAAAAATGGAGATAAAATCTGTTCAGGTAATTTATAATGGGATCGAAGAAAAAAGGGTGGTCAAACCCAGCCAGCCGCGTTCCTCAGGATCAAAATTGAAATTAATTTGCATTTCTCGTTTAATTTTTTGTAAGAGAATTGATTTGATTATCTTGGCTATTAAGGATTTGGATGATGTGGAATTAGAAATAATTGGAGATGGTTATTATAAAGATAAATTAATTTCCTTAATTAAAAAAAATAATTTAACAGATAGAGTCAAATTATTAGGATATATTAATAATGCAGATTTGGATCAATATTTAAAAGCCGCTGATATTTTTATTTTACCTTCCATCGGGGATTCTTTTGGTATAGTTTTTTTAGAAGCTATGGCCTGTGGTTTACCTATTATTGCCGCTAAAGCAGGCGGTGTAGCCGAAGTAGTCAAAAATGGCTTTAATGGTCTTCTGGCCGAACCTAATGATTTAGACAGTTTAAAGAAAGCAATTATTGAATTAAAGAATAATCCAGATGAAAGAGTAAAATTTGGTTTAAATTCTTTAGCCAGGGTGAAAGAGTTTAATTGGGAAGAAATAGCAGAACAGTATTTTAAATTATATAAAAAAGTATTGCCAGAAGAAAAATATGAGCAGAACAGGTAATTACCTTCGCACTCTGACCGGCTCTAGATTTTTTAACCAAAATTTATCTGAGTTGATTATTTTTGTCACTAATAAATGTAATTTGAATTGTGAACATTGTTTTTATGCTTCAGAAATTAAAAGGCCTAATAGCCGTGAAGAAGCGATTGATTTAGGGGATTATAAAAAAATAGCCCAATCACTAAAGAAGCCTTTGGTTAATTTAATTTTAACTGGTGGGGAGCCATTTTTGGAAAAAAACATAGTAGAAATAATAAAAATATTTAATGATTTTAATAAAACCAGACAAATAACCATTCCTACCAATGGATTTGCTACAGAATTAGTAATTAATAAAATTAAAGAAATTTTAACCTTTTTTAAAGGCAATTTACATATTCAAATTTCCTTAGATGGAATTGGTTTGGAACATGATGAGATAAGGAGGGTGGCAAATACTTTTGAAAGAGCTGTAAAAACAATTCAAGATTTAAGAGAATTATCTTTAAATCGTAAAAATTTAACTATCGGTGTCAATACAACTATTAGTTCTCGCAATTATCAGTCAATTGAAGATTTATCTAATTATATTGACGATAAATTATTAGTTAGTCAGAATTTTGAATTGATAAGAGGTACTGATTTTTTGGAAGGCGTAGAAAATAAAGATGTTTTGTCTAATTTTAGACCAGATGATGTGAATTTGTTAGTTCCTGATGATGGCCAAATTAATAAAATTATAAATAAATTAAATTATATTTTTTATTTTAATAGCCGCAACGCCAAAGACATTAAAGCGCTATTAAAGCCTTTGTTTTTTGCAGCTAAGATTACAGTTTTTCATTTTTACAGGAAAATTTTAAAAAATAAAAAACCAATCAATCATCTTTGCAAAGCCGGAAAAAAAACAGGGGTTATATATCCTAATGGAGATTTTGCTGTTTGTGAGTTGACCAAAACGATCGTTAATTTGCAAGAATATAATTTTGACTTATATAAAATCTGGAATGACAAGAAAATTAGAGATTTCACAAAAAAATTAGATTGTTACTGCACGCACGGTTGTTTTGTTTCCCAGAGTTTTATTTACGATTTTAAAATGGATCTAAGATTTATTAGTGAAGTTTTCAGATATTTTTATTTAAAGTTAAGATATGGAAATAAGGGAAGAAAATAAATTTGTTGATTCAGCCTTGATCATTCCTTTTTATAATGGTGAATGTTATTTGGATAAACTTTTTAAACTGATAGATAATTTGGCAGGCCTGCTTGATATATATTTTATTGATGATAAATCTACGGACGGTTCTTTAAATATAATTAAGGAAAAATTAGGCAACAAAGTTGTCACAGTAGAAAATAGTAAAAATCAAGGCGCTTCTTTTTGTAGGAACTATGCTTTAAAAAATATTAAAAAAGATTTTTTAATATTTTTGGATCCTGATGTTGAAATAAGAAAAGAAGACATTTTTAATTTGCTTAAGCCACGCCAGGATTTTACTGTTGTTTTTCCTCAGATTAATTATTTTAGTGGTAAAATATTAACTCCCACCAATGAATTTGAACGACAAAGATGCACCAACAGCGCCGTTTTTGTTGTTAATAGAAAAAAAATAGAAGAATTGGGACAGTATTTTGACGAAGACATGAAAATTTATGGTGAAGATAATGATTTTTTTTCTCGTTTGTGGATGTTTAAATTAAAATTTAAATTTTGTAAAGATATTATTGTTAAACATCCAGAAAAAATTTTTTATACTGAAGAACATTACTATCAAAAAATAAAAAATTGTATTTTAATGTTTTTAAAAAATGCTGGATTAGTTAAATTTCGTTTTAATCCTATCTTTTGGTTAATTTCTAATCTTGGTTTATTTTTTATTGCCGCTCTTTTGAATAGAAATTTCACCGTTGCTCAAAATGGTTTTGAAAAGGTTAAATTTACTAAACGGTCAAGATTGATTTTATTTCTTTTATTTTTTAAGGCAATTGGTTGGAATATCTTAAATTTTAATAATACATTAAAAAAAAGGTTGAGGCTTAAGAGTCAATTATTTGCTAATCCGCTTGTTTTATGTTGATTTTAATTAAATTATTATTTTTTTGGGGTGTAATTTTTTTGTCCGGGTGGTTTTTTGTTCGCAAATTTTTTAGTGAAAAAAGAATATACACTTTATTACCATTAGCTGCGCTTTTTGGAACAGTTATTTATCTTTTTATTTTAAATGTTATTTCTTATTTTGTATCAATAAAAATTTCTTTTTATTTAGTTTTTGCCGTTCTGTTTGTTTTTGATTTATTAATATATTTTTTATCTCGTAAAGAAAATAATTTGGTTTTGGGTCTACCCAAGAAAAATTTTCTATTTCTTTGTCTAGTAGCACTAGTAATAATGGTTAGTTCCGGGTTAGTTGCTTTAAGGGCTTTGGAGTATGATGATTTGGCTCTTGGTCATATAAATTTATCTGCCACTATTAGCGAGGGTAATTTTCCGGTTAAGTTTATACTTAATCCCTCTTCTTTGTATGCTTATCATTACGCCCCCGATCTTTTAACAGCCACTATTTATAAAACAACTGGTTTGCCAATTGAATTTGGTTATGATGTACAGATATTTATTTTTTCAGGTCTAATTTTTTTGATGGGTTTTTTATTAATTTATGAATTAACTAGTAATTTCAAAATAAGTTTGGGCGCAGCATTTTTAATGTTATTTGGTGGGGGATTAAATTTCTTTAAAATTTTCGCGGGCTTGCTTGGTCTTTATCAGAAATTTATTTTGCATCAAAATGTCTTTGCTCCCTTTAAGTTTGTAAGTTCTACCATAGATGCCAGTTTGGTTAATCCAGTTATTAGTACAATTCATAATCACAGCAATGCAATGGGAGTTCCAATTTTTTTAGCAATTGTTTATTTATATTTTTATATTTTTAAAAATGAAAAAGTTTGGTTGAGGATTAGTTTGTTGAGCGGCTTTCTTTTTGGTTTTTTAGCTTTAGCTACGGAAACCTATTTTGCAGTTTTGGGAACAGTTTTTCTGGTTTATCCATTTTTTCTTTTTTTAATTTATAGAGACCGTGGGCAGTTTAAAAAAATGATTAGAATTTCAGGATTAATTTTATTAGTTGGTTTGCCCATAGCTATATTTCAGGGCGGCATAATTACTGAGTATCTTAAAAATAATCTTATTTTTAAATTATTTTCGTTTCAAACAAACTTGCCATCAGAGAATTTATTAAGAGATGTTTTTGTGGGGCAGCCGTTCAATTTTTTTGGGCTGTTTGTTGATATGGCCATACCTTTAATTATTTTTGTGCCCGCACTTTTTTATTTAAAACAGTATCGTAAAGAATTAAGTTTTTTTGTTTTGTTTATTGTTGTTTCTTTTTTGCCACCTTTTTTGATTAAATACAACTATACTTCGGAGATGAAGAGATTTTGGTTTTTGACTTTGATGTTTCTGTCTCTGATTACAGGTTGGTTTTTAAGTTCATTGATTTTTAAATTTAAAAATGAAAATAAAAAAAAATTAATTTGGTTAACAAGTTTGATCTTTGTTTTGAGTGTCTTGGGTGGTATAATTTGGCAGAGCATTTACATAGCTTTTCCCATAGGGAGTATTAAAAAGAATCAACCATTTTTAGGTCAAGCTACGCAAATGTCCAGTATCGAGAAAGAAGTGGACCTGTGGATTAAAAAAAATACAACTTTGAAAGATAATTTTTTTGCAGTTTATGAAAAATCAAAATTTAGCTTTTCTGCCACCGAGTTTACTGCTTTGCATGGACGTTTTGCTCCAATGTTAGTTTATCAAGAAAGTCCTTCACCAAAGGATTGGCAGGCGTTGATTTATAATCAGGCTAAATCTGAATGTGACTCTGAATCTTTAAAACAATTACAAATTAATTTTGTTTATGTCACTCCTCAATGGCCGCAGGGTTTAGAAAATAAATGTTTACAAAATAATAAATTAGAATTAGTCTATGAAATTAAAGGTGAGGATTTTATAAAAATTTATAAATTAAAATAATAAAAATATATGCAACAGATAGAAGATTTTGGAAAATGGAATGAAGCGATGGCTATTAAATATAATCCCGATGAATATCATAATAGCAAGAATTTTTTAATTCGTTGGATTGAACGTTATCGCGCTAGGAAAATCTTAAAATTATTAGATGTCCAAAAAGACGATAAAGTTTTGGATTTAGGATGCGGCGCTGGTAATATGCTGGCGCAAATTAATAAAGGAGATTTGTATGGTGTGGATATTTCAGATTTTCTTTTAAATTTGGCGCGTCAGAGAAATTATCAATGCCCTGCAACAATTGTTAAAGGTGATGTGGAAAATTTACCGGCAGAAATTTCAAGTAGAAAATATAATAAAATTTTTTGCAGCGAAGTTTTAGAACATGTTTTAAATCCTGAAAAAGTGATCGATGAGATTTTAAAAGTGAGCGATCAAAATGCGGTAATTGTTTTTTCTGTGCCTAATGAAAAGCTTATAAACCAAATAAAAGCCATTTTTTTAAATTTGCATATTTTTAGCTTTTTCTTTCCTAAAATTTCCAAACACATGACTGACGAATGGCATTTGCGGGAAGCCGACAAAGCTTTTCTAGATAAAATAACCAAAGAGAAATTGCTTTGCCGTAAAGTTGAGGGTGTGCCTTTTGGTTTTATGCCTTTGCATGTAGTGGCACAGTATTCTATTTTAGATAAATAAATGTGAAAGTTTTATTAATTTTGCCTAAAATTAACTCTGACTGCCAATGGAATGTAGGTTTGGCCTACATTTCAGCTGTTTTAAAAGAAAAAGGACACCAGGTAGAATTGTTTGAATTAAGTGATTATTTGAAAGAAGTGCCTCTTCTTTTAGGTAGGATTAATCAATATAAACCCGGTATTATTGGTATTTCTGTTAATTCTCATCAATATCCCCATGTTAGAAGATTAGTGACGGATGTCAAAAATAAGTTTAATGTTCCTATTTTTTTAGGTGGAGTGCAAACAATTTTACAGCCAGAGATAATAGAAGAAATGTCAGAAGTTGATGGTGTTTGTGTTGGAGAAGGAGAGTTGGTTTTTTTAAATTTAGTAAATAAAGTAGAATCCGGAAACAGTTTTTTAGATGTTAAAAACTTTTGGTTTAGGAATAGAGATGGTCGAATTATTAAAAATGAATTAGAGTCTCTAGTTAGAAATTTGGATTTATTTCCTTTTCCCGACAGATTAATTTTTAAGTATTTTCAGAAAAAGAGAAAAAAAATTATTCCACGGTTTATTTTTTCTCGTGGCTGTCCTTTTGACTGCACTTATTGTTGCAATCACGCTTTTAAAAATAAATTTATTGGTTTAGGACCCTATGTACGCTATCGGAGTGTTGATAAAGCATTAGAGGAAATAAAACTAGAAAGGGAAAAGAATTATTTTAATTATTTTAAACTAGATGATGATACTTTTTCTTTAAATAAAGAATGGATGAAGGAATTTTGTGAAAAAATTTCAGCTCAGAAATGGGGGCTAACATATGAATGTAATATCCGTCCAGGCACGATTAATGAAGAAGGAATGAAGATTTTAAAAGATAGTGGCTGCGTGATGGTTAAAATAGGCATTGAATCCGGTGATGAAAATTTGCGTAAAAATATTTTGAATAGGCGCTTTTTGAATGAAGATATTATTAAAGTATTCGCCCTGGCAAGAAAAAATGGAATTAAAACTTTTTCTTTTAATATGATAGGCGTACCTGGAGAAACTCCAGAGAGCATCAGAAAAACAATAAATTTAAATAGGATAGTTAAACCGGATTTTTTGCAAGTAACCGCTTTTTATCCTTACCCCGATACAATTTTAGGAGAAATGTGTTTTGTTAAAGGTTTTTTAAGTAAAGAGCAGGCTGATTCTTATATGAATGAGTCAATTTTGAATTTGCCTACGATTTCCAAAAAAGAAATAGAAAAGGCAGTTAAAAATTTTAAGTTCAAAGTTTATTGGGAGTATAATAAAAAGATGGCTCTAAAAGAGAAACGGGCTGAGGTAAAAAAAATTATTATTGATCAGCCAAGTTTGCATTTTTTGGCTAAAAAAATTTATCAATTAATTAAATTTTTAAAAAAATGAAAGTTGCATTTTTGGTCAAAAATTTAAATTTAACAGATGGTTGGGGAAGTTATTCTTTTTATTTAATTGAAGCTTTGAAAAGACAAGGTTTGGATGCAGTGGTTATAGACGTCAACAAAAATTATTTTCAAGCAAAAAAATTAATTAAGGGTTGCGACGTGGTTCATAGTCTGGTGGAACCAATGGCTTTTTTTGGTTCCTTGATTAAAGGTGGTCGACCTTTTTTTATTACAGCGCACGGTACGTATGCTGTTGAACCGTTGGATAAATTTGGTCTTTCTGGATTAAAATTGTCTTACGCTTACAAAAAAGCTGATGCTGTGGTTTGTGTTAGTCATTTTACGGAAAATGAGATTAAAAAGAGAAAACCTAAAATCAAGACTATTGTTATAAACAATGGGGTTGATTTTCAAAAATTTCAAACTAAAGGTAGTATTTCTGATTTTGAATTTATCAACGACCACTCTCCAATTATTTTAGGTGTAGGCGCTTTAAAAAGACGAAAGGGATATCATATTTCTATCCCCACCGTTGCTGAGGTCAAAAAACAATTTCCTAACTTGCTTTATATTATTTCTGGCGATCAAAGTGACAGTCAGTATTTTGTGGAGCTTAAAAATTTGGCTATTTCTAATAAGTCAGAGGATAATATTAAATTTATAGAAGCTGATGATCAAGAATTAATAAATTTATATCATCATGCGGATATTTTTTTGCTTACGCCGGTTAATATCGGCAATCATTTTGAAGGGTTTGGTTTGGTTTATTTAGAGGCCGGTGCTTGCGGTGTTCCTTCTGTTGGTTCTAAGGGTTGCGGGGCAGAAGATGCTATTAAAGATAATCAGACAGGATTTTTAGTTGAACAAAATAATATAAAAAAGACCTCCGAATCCATTTTAAAAATCCTTCAGGATAAAAATTTAAGACAGAAATTGAGTCAAGAGGCGCGAGCGTTGGCCCAATCAATGTCATGGAAAACAACCTCTCAAAATTTAATTCGTCTTTATCAGGAAGCATTGCTTAAATAGAAAATTTATGGTAGTCTAAATACAATCTCCCAAAAATTGGGAGGATGTTTGTTTTTATGTCATTAGCAAGAAAAATAAGCCAAAATACAGCCATAGTTTACTCTCAAACACTAGTTACGCTTGTTTTTGGAGCGGCTAGCGCTTTTTTAATTATCCGCAATTTGGAAAGATATCAGTTTGGTTTATTTTCTTTGGCCATGTCAGCTGTGTGGATGATTATACCTTGGATAGACTTTGGCATCGGACAAGTTGTAAGTGCCGATGTAGCTGGACTTTTAGGTCTAGGCGATCTTCCTAAAGTTAAAAGACTGTTGTTTGGTTTTTATAAAACTAAACTTTTTTTAACTTTTTTTGCCACCGTTGGTGCTGTATTTGTTTCTTATTTTTTTCCTGATAAATTTGATCAGCATTTTATTTTTCTTTTTCGTGTTGGTTCAGTTATTATTTTGACCACCAGTCTTCTCAGTATGATGTTAATGACTTTTGAGAGTCACTCAAAGTTTTTATTTAATTCTTTAGCACAGATTATTGAGTCAGTTTTGCGATTTGTTTTTGTATTAGTTTTGGTTGTTATTTTTAAAATGGGTTCTGATGGAGCCATGCTTTCTTATATTGCTTCAACTGGTTTAGCGGCTTTAATTATGCTGCCACTATTTTTTAAGATGCTTGCTTCTTTGAAAGGCGTGGTCGCCTCCCCTGAGCCTATGTTTAAAAATTTGATTAGAAGCCATGGAAAGTTTCAAATTTTTTCTCAACCCCTTAAATCTATAGCTGATAATTTACAAATTTGGATTATTGGTTGGTTGGCTGGAATTAATGCTGTAGCTATTTATCAAGTGGCGATACAGATTTATAATTATATTGCCATGTTTGCGTCTGCTGCCGAAGGAGTTTTAATGCCAATATTGTCACAAGAATTAAATAGAAGCAGAGAGATGGGAAAATTTATTATTGTCAGAATGAGTAAATACTCTTTTTGGTTTTCTTCTGCAATTATGGTGACGGCCTATTTATTTGTTCCTTGGTTTATTACATTATTGTTTGGTCATAAATATGATGCTTCTATTTTGCTTTTTTATATCATTTTTCTAGCTTTACCGTTGGCCGGCTTAAGTGTACCTTTACGTCCGGCCTTCTTTGCCGCCAAAGGACAAAAACAACTTTTAAAAATTCATTTTTTAGTTACAATTATTTTATACCCACTAGCTGCTATTTTGACATTTTTTTTAAGAGATATTAATGGAGCTTTGGGTTTTGCTATAATTTTTCCCTTAGCGGCTTTTTTGTCTTTTATTTTGAGAGTAATAGCTATAAGAAAATTTTTTGGTGATTTAATCTTTCAATTAAATGTTTTTTTTATTTTTGATAAATATGATCGAGACTTAATGAAAAGAATTTGGGGCGTGCTTAAAGAAAAATTTTTATTTTTTAAATTATGATAGATAGTAATTTACAATCAACTCGTGAGGTGCTGGTTTTTTTAATGAAGTATGTTTCGGGCAAGGTTTTAGATTTTGGTTCTGGTCGGGCCAAATATAAAAAAATTATTTCAACTCACGCCAATAGTTATACAGCCTTTGATATGTTTCCCGGTTCCAACGTAGATGTGGTGGGCAACGCCCTGGATACTCCATTTTCAAATAATGAATTTGACACAATTATCTCCACTCAGGTTTTAGAGCATGTAGCCAAACCTTGGTTAATGATTAAGGAAATCGGCCGTATTTTAAAACCAGGTGGCAGATGTCTTTTAACTATGCCGTTTTTAGTGCCTTATCATCCAGATCCGCAAGATAATTCTAGATTTACAACCAACGGCTTGATTTTAATGTTCAAAGATGAGGGATTTGAGGTTTTAGAATGCGGGGGTTATGGTCGTTTTTTTACTGTTTTATCTGAATTTATGCATTTTGTTTGTTTTGATCCTTATAAAAAATCAAAACGCGGTTCCGCCTTTGTTATGAATTTCTTCGGGCGAATAGCAAAATTTTTAGACAGGTTTGTTAAAAATGATAAAATCTACGCTAACGTTTTTATAGTGGCCAGGAAATTATAAGTGAAGCTTGAAATTACGTCGGGCTTCGATGAAAGCCAAATAGATTTGGCTTTCAGACTCATTCTTAGAAATTATGAAAATTGGAATTTTGCAAGATAATTTTTTCCCCGAAGGTAAAGGGGGAGCGGCTCTCGTGGCTCAAAATTTAGCCCTTGGTCTAAAAGAACGAGGTTATGATGTTTTTGTTGTAACTTCTACTAAAAAAAATGATCGTTTAGAAGAAAAAGATGGTTTGAGAACCTATTATTTAAAAACAAAAGATTTTGGTTTTTTTAAGTATTATCTATGTTTATATAACCACCAAATAGTGGGTAGGGTTGAAGAGATTTTGAAGAGAGAAAAACCAGACATTGTGCACGCACATAATTTAAATACCGCTTTATCGTATTATTGTTTGAAAATTGCTAAGAAATATGCCTCCAAAGTATTTTTAACGGCGCACGATACCATGTTATTAACCTATGGAAAATTAGCAACTAAAGGTTATTTAGAAAATTTTGATTTAAAAATTAAAATTATTGATCAAATAAAGCAAGCCGGCAAGCAATATAATCCCTGGCGTAATGTCTTAATTAGATATTACTTAAAAAATGTTAATAAAATTTTTGCCATCAGCAAGGTTTTGAAAAATTTTTTAGAGGCTAACGGACTAAAAAATGTTGAATTAATTTATAATGGAATAAATTTGCAAGAATTTGAAATAAAAGATGAAGAAATAATTGATTTTAAAAAAAAATATAATCTAATTAATAAAAAAATAATATTTTGGGGCGGACGGCTTAGTCAACCTAAGGGTGGCCACCAGGTTTTGTCCGCGCTAAAAATAATTAGCCAAAAAAAAGACAACATTGTTTTATTAGTAGCTGGCGTTGGAGAATTTTATGAGGAATTTTTTTTATCTTTTGCCAAACAGCTCGGAGTTGATAAAAATATTTTATTTTTAGGTAATGTTGATCATGAAAAAATGAAAGATATTTATTCAGCCAGTGATGTAATTCTTTATCCTTCTATTTATTTTGATCCTTTTGGTCTAATTAATATTGAAGCCATGGCCTGTAAAAAACCAGTCGTGGGAACTTGTTATGGCGGCACACCAGAGATAGTTTTAGATGGAGAGACTGGTTATATTGTTAATCCGTTTGATGCGTCATTGATGGCACAAAAAATAATAGAATTGTTTAATAATGAAGAACAAGCTAAACAATTTGGTCTAAATGGACTGGAAAGAGTGAAAAAAGTGTTTACTTTAGAGCTACAGATAAGGAAAACATTAGATTATTATAAGTTGTTATAAATATTTTTTTTGGTAAATAGCGAGGCTTTTCCTATTATAATAAACCAACTAATTAAGCTTTTTTCTCTTGACAAACAGGTAGAAAAAATACTAAACTAGTATGAGTAAGTTACTGATTTTAGCGTAAATTATGCCCACCATTGGAATCATCGGCGGATCAGGATTGGAGCAGCTCTCCGCCTTTCAAATTAATGAAGAAAAAAAAGTCGTGACTCCTTACGGTGTGGAACCAGTGATTTTAAAAATCGGAATTTTGGGCGAAAATAAATTAGTTTTTCTGTCTCGTCATGGGCAAGAACACACGATTCCTCCTAGCCAAGTAAATTTTCGGGCTAATATTTTTGCGCTCAAAGAAGTTGGTTGTGATTATATTCTAGCTACCACCGCAGCAGGATCTTTAAAAGAAGATATTAAAAGAGGTGATTTGGTTATTTTAGATCAGTTTATTGATTTTACTAAACATCGTTTTTCAACTTTTTATGAAAAATTTGAGCCGCACAAACCAATTCATACTGCCTTGGCCTATCCTTTTTCTGAATTTCTAAGAAAGAAAATAATCATTGCTTGTCAAAAATTAAATTTATCTTTTCATGAAAAAGGCACAGTGGTGACAATAGAGGGTCCGCGTTTTTCTACCATAGCAGAAAGTAAAATGTTTAAAATGTGGGGTGCCGATGTCATCAATATGAGCATTGCTCCGGAAGCCATTCTTTGCAATGAAGCAGGCTTGCCTTACGCCGCCATTGCTATGTCTACCGATTATGATTGTTGGAAAGAAGACGAAGTACCTGTTTCTTGGGAAAAAGTTCTGGAGGTTTTTGGTGAAAATGTAAAAAAAGTTACCAGCGTGTTGTTGGAAACCATAGAATCTTTAAACAAAGAAAATTAGTTTTATGCAAGAATTAAAAGATAAAATTCGTACCGTACCCAATTGGCCCAAACCAGGCATCATGTTTAGGGACATTACTACCCTTATAAAAGATCCTCAAGGTTTTAAGCAAGTTTTGGATTTGCTTTATGAAAGATATAAAAATTTGGCTATTGATAAAATTGTGGGTATAGAAGCTAGAGGGTTTATTTTTGGTTCGGTTTTGGCTGATAGATTGGGAGTAGGGTTTGTGCCTATTAGAAAAAAAGGCAAATTGCCTGCCGCTACTTTAACTGAAGAATATGATTTAGAATATGGTAAAGATAAAATTGAGCTGCATCTTGATGCCATAGAAAAAAATGAAAAGATTTTGCTAGTAGATGATTTAATTGCGACAGGTGGGACAGCTTTGGCTGCTTGTAACTTACTAAAAAAAGCCGGAGGGGAAATAGTAGAGTGTGTTTTTGTAATAGACTTACCAGATTTACAAGGAAGTAAAAAATTAAATGATTTGTCTATAAAAACATTCAGTTTGCTTAAGTTTGAAGGAGAATAAAATTATAATTATCAGTTAAATATGAAACTTTTATATCTTGGTTCTGGTTTTGTTGGGGCTTGCTCCGCTGCGGTTTCTGCTTCTTCCGGGCATCAAACTCTTGCTTTTGATATTGATGAAAAAAAAGTTAAGGCGCTGGAATCAGGGGACAGAGATACAATTCAAAATTGTCTGTTTGAAGACGGCTTAGGAGATTTATTGGTTAAAAATAAAGAAAATATAAAATTTACCACCAATTATCAATTGGTTGAAGATTTTTTAGAAGATTGTGACGCCATATTTTTATGTTTGCCAACTCCGGAAATTGGTGAAACAGGGGAGAGTGATTTAAGTTTTTATTTTTCCGCCGCAGAAAAATTAGCCGCCGCCCTGGGTAGGCGTAATCACGGTGCACAAAGTAAGTATGTCGTAATTGTTAACAAAAGTACTGTGCCGATTGATATGGTAGATAGAACTGCGGAAATTTTGACCAAAGCCGGAGTAAAAAATTTTGGCGTGGTGGCTAATCCGGAATTTTTAGTGGAAGGTAAGGCAATTCAAGGTTCAATCCACCCTGATCGAATAGTTGTGGGAGCCAGTCAGGAAAAAGATTTTGTAATTATGCGTCAGATTTATCAGCGTTTTTATTCTTCTTCGGCGGTGCAATATTTAGAAATTAATCCCAAAGAAGCCGCGGCATCAAAATTATTGGCTAATTTTATTTTATTTAATAAATTATCTGTTTGTTTTGATGTAATAGGACGAACCTGTGAGGCTTTCAATGATTTACAATTTGAAAATATAAGAAAGGTTTTGACTAATGACAAGCGTATTGGTAGTTGGGGATTTTATGACAGTCTTTATGCCGGCGGAAGCTGTTTTATTAAAGACGCTCGTTCTTTGTCGCATCAACTGCAAACAGCAGGACAAAATGCCGTTTTGATTAATGAGACTTATTTAGCTAATCGTCGACAGTTGGAATTATTTATTGGTCGGGCGGAAAAAGAGGCTCAATTTGATTGGAGGGATAAAACAATTGCGGTCCTTGGTTTGGCTTTTAAACAGGATACTAATGATATTCGTAATTCACCCAGTATTGATGTGGTTAATTTTTTGTTAGAAAAATCGGTCAAAAAGATAAAATTATTTGATCCTGCGGCCAGTGAAAATTTTGAAAGAATTTTTCCTTCATCAGAAAAAATTAAATATTTTAAAACTGAAGATGAAACAATTGAAGATACAGATTTGATAGTACTGGCTACTGATTGGCCGCAATTTAGAAATTTATTTGATAGTTTAGTTAAATTAAAAACTAGACCATTAATATTGGATGGTCGGCGAATTTTGGAGGGTTCATTTGAAGAATTACAAAAAAATGGCTTTAATGTAATAGCAGTTGGTAGTCCTTTGTTGAGAAGTAAAAAATAAATAAAATGTTATGAATCAAGAAAAGATAGGCATTGTGGGGGTAGGTATGGTTGGAGGATCTTTGTCACGATATTTTCAGGAAATAAAGAAAATAGATCCAATTTTGTTTGATCCCCCCAAAGGATTTAATGATGTAGAAAAATTAAATCAAGCCGATATTGTTTTTATTTGTGTCCCCACTCCTTATAATGAAGTAAGTTGTAGTTTTGATAATAAACATTTAGATGAAGCCTTTGAGGTGTTGCAAGGACAAAAAATAGTAGTCATCAAATCTACTGTTTTACCAGGCACCACCGCTGAGTATCAAAAAAAATTTCCTCAGCATAAAATTTTATTCAATCCAGAGTTTTTAACGGAGGTAACAGCTGATTATGATACTAAAAATCCTCATAGACAAATATTGGGAGTGACAGACCAAAGTAATAATGTGGCAGAAAAAGTTTTGGCTCTTTTAGCCAAAGCCCCGTTTGAGAAAATAATAAAAGCAGAAGAAGCTGAATTGGTTAAGTATTATAATAATTGTTTTTATGCTCTTAAGGTTGCTTTTGTTAACCAAATTTATGATCTTTGTCAGAAATTAAATGTTAATTATGATGTTGTTAAAGATTGCGCCAAAGCCGAGCCGATGATGGGAACAAATCATTTTGAAGTATTTCATAAGGGTTTTAGGGGGTATGGAGGTAAATGTTTACCCAAAGATGTCCGTTCCTTAATAAAATTAGGCGATGAAATTGGAGTAAATTTGAGTTTATTGAAAACAGCCGAAGCTTATAATAATATCTTTGGCAAAAATAAATAATATGAAATATTTGATTACGGGCGGAGCTGGGTTTATTGGCTCGCATGTTGCCGAGGCCTTAATTTGGCGCGGTGATGAGGTTGTTATAATTGATAATTTTAATGATTATTATAGTCCATTGTATAAAAGGCGTAATATTGAGAATTTTAAAAATAATCCGCGAGCGGTGGTGGTAGAAGGTGATATTTGTGATTCAAAATCAATCAATTCAATTTTTGAAAAAAATAAGGTTGAGTCTGTCATTCATTTAGCTGCTAGGGCCGGTGTGCGTCCTTCTATTGAAGATCCTTTGTTGTATGAGAAAGTAAATGTTGGTGGAACTTATTTATTATTTAATAGTATGCGTCGTTATGGGGTAAATAAAATTGTTTTGGCTTCCAGCTCTTCGGTTTATGGCAATCAAACAAAAGTTCCTTTTTCGGAAACCGATTGTGTGGATTTTCCAATTTCTCCTTATGCCGCCACTAAAAAATCTTGTGAGGAAATAGCCTATACTTTTAATAAAATAGCGGGAATTAAAAGTGTCTGTTTGCGTTTTTTTACAGTTTACGGTGAACGCGGCCGCCCGGATATGGCTCCCTGGTTGTTTATTGAATCTATTTTAAATAATCAGAAAATAAAAGTATTTGGTGATGGTTTAGTCAAACGAGACTATACCTATGTAGGAGATGTCGTAGAAGGTATTTTGTCTGCTTTAGATAAACTTAACAAGTTTCAATGTGAGATAATTAATTTGGGAAATGGTAAGCCTATAATTTTAAAGAATTTTATTGAAACAGTTGAAAGGATAACAGGTTTAAAGGCAAATCAGGAAATTTTGCCTCAACAGTTAGGAGATGTCTTTCAAACTCACGCAGATATAACTAAGGCTCAAAATCTTTTGGGATACCAACCTAAAGTTTCTTTAGAAGAGGGTTTGAGTAAATTTTTTATATGGTATAAAAAAAATATTAATTAATTTTTATGGCAAAAGTTTTAGTTACCGGTGGCGCTGGATTTATTGGCTCACATTTGGTGGATAAATTGATTGAAGAAAAAAATGAGGTTGTTGTAATTGATGATCTTAGTTTAGGTAAACAGGAATTTGTTAATCCCGCGGCTAGTTTTTATAAAATGGATATCCGCGATTTTTCTTCAATTAAAAATTTATTTGGAGGTTGCGAGGCGGTTTTTCATTTGGCGGCCGATCCGCGTTTACCGCTTTCTATTGAAAATCCTTTGCTGACTCACGAGATTAATGTGACAGGAACTTTAAATGTTTTAGAGGCTTGTAGAATGGCCAATGTTAAAAAAGTTATTTTTTCTTCTTCCTGTGCTGTTTATGGAGATCAAGTTTTACCTATTAGTGAAAAAAATGAGCCAAATCCTAAAAGTCCTTATGGGCTGCATAAGCTAATTGGTGAAGAATATATGCGTTTATATTCTGATCTTTTTGGACTAAAGACTGTGTCCTTGCGTTATTTTAACGTCTACGGACCTCGTAAAACTGCTGAGGGTGGTTATCCAATGGTTATACCGATTTTTTTAAAACAAAAAAAAGAAGGAAAAAAATTAACAATTGTTGGCGATGGAGAACAGACACGTGATTACATAAACGTTAAAGATGTGGTTTTGGCCAATTTGATTGTTTGGAATTCTAATCTTAAGAGTGGCGAGTGTCTAAATATAGGATCGGGTAAACAAACTAGTGTTAATAAAATAGCTGAAGTAATTGGTGGTGAAAGAGAAAATATCCCTCCTCGTTCCGGAGAAATGCGTTTTATTGAAGCTGATATTTCTAAAGCTAAGGAATTATTAGGCTGGTCGCCCACTATAAAATTAGAAGAAGGTATTGTTGAACTTAAAAAAGAATGGGCATTGGAATAAATAATTTTTGAACATTTTTAAAACAAAAAGCCGCCGATTGGCGCTTTTTTGTTTTGTCTTTTTAAATTTTTATCTCCCCGTCCTTTTAATAATAGCGTTAATTGTTTTGAGAATTGTAAGGGCGTCTAGCAGTAGGGAGCGATTCTTAATATAAAATAAATCATACTGCAATTTTATTAAATTACCTTCTAAAGAATCGGTATATTTATAATTAGCCTGCGCCCAGCCGGTGAGGCCCGGTTTAACTAAATGTCTGGCATTGTAGTAAGGCATTATTTTTTGCAATTCAGCTACAAATTCCGGGCGTTCTGGTCTGGGGCCAATAAAACTCATTTCATTTCTTAAAATGTTTAAAGCTTGAGGTAACTCATCCAAACGCAGGGTGCGTAAAATTTTGCCCGTTTTAGTCACTCGCGCATCATGGGCGGTGGTAAATTGCGGCCCATTTTTTTCCGCATCCTGAATCATGCTGCGAAATTTGTAGATATAAAATATTCGCCCATCTCTTCCTATGCGCATTTGTTTATAAAATACAGATCCTTTGTCAGTTAGTTTTATCAGTAAGGTTATAGGGATAAAAAATAAGCCAAAAGGGATAATCATTAAAATTCCTAAAAGAATATCCGCCCATCTTTTAATTGTCTCGTAAGCATTTTTTTCTGGATTTTTAAGATTTTCCAAAAACCAACCTTGGGACAAGGCAGACAAAGGAACGCGGTGGGTAACATTTTCGTAAAAAGTGTCTAAGCTGTGAATGTTGAGCCTGGACAAGATAGCTTCATATAAAATATGACCAATTTTTTCTTTCAATTCACTTGAAACTAAAATGATTGTGTCTATCTTTTTATTTTTGACAAATTCCAATAAATTTTCAGTACTGTTTAAAATTTCAATGTTGCTGGGAAGAGAAGATGTTAAATTTTGTTCTTCTAAATTCAGAACGGCAACCGTTTCGTAACCTAATTGGGAATTATTGTGAAAGGTGCTGATCAGTTCCTGTGCTTCTTTGGAAAGTCCTAAAAAAATTAAACGACTGCGGAAGGCAGTGGTACTTAACAAATAATGCGCCAGCAAACGCCATAAAATAAAAAAAATCAAGTAAAGACCGGTAAAGATTAAGAGTACGGTTTTAGGGCTTAATTGTTGAATGTTTAAAATATAAAAAAAGCCGATTGTTAAAAGAAAGTTTATTATTAAACTTGTGGCAAAAGATCCAAAAAACAGTAAACTATTTTTGGTTTTGCGTAAATCGTAAAGGCCACTGACGTAAAATACCGCCAACCATAAAAAGAAAATTAGTGTAAAAGTTGGCCAATGTTTACCCCACAGTTCTATTCGTGGATCTTTTTGAAATCTTAGGGCCAGAGACAAAAATAAAGCCAAATAAAGACCGCAAATGTCACCTGCTATTAGTAAAAGTTGTTTAAAATTAGTGTTCATAGCTGTCTTAAAAATATCATAAGAAAGCTAAAAAAGCAAGTCTTGACTGGACAGAAGACACTTTAATTTGATAAAATATAAGCATATATTTAGATTAAAAATATAAAATTATGTCCAAAACTCCCATTTTTGGTAAAAAAAATGTTTTAGTCACCGGCGGAGCAGGCTTTATCGGTTCTCATCTTTGCGAGGCATTGCTTAGGAATAATAAGGTAATTTGTCTGGATGATTTTTCTAACAGCCATGTGGAAAATATAGAACATCTTTTAAAAGATCCGGATTTTGAGTTTGTCAGGATAAATATCAATAACCCCTTTAATTTGGAAGATTTGCCCGAATTGGAAAAATTTAAAATAAAATTTCAAGGCATTCAAGAAATTTATCATTTAGCCTGTCCCACCTCTGCCAAAAATTTTGATCAATTTAAATTAGAAACCCTCTTATCTAACAGCCTGGGTATGCGGCAAGTTTTGGATTTGGCCGTTAAATACAATTCCAAGATTGTTTTTGGGTCCAGCTCTGTAATTTATGGCCCGCGCCGCAATGACACGGATAAGATAAAAGAAAGCGAATGGGGGACGGTGGATAATTTAAGCCCGCGTTCCTGTTACGATGAAGGTAAGCGTTTTGCCGAAACCATGTGCGTTACCTATTCTCAAATTTATAATTTAGACGTTAGAATTGCGCGTATTTTTAGAACTTATGGCCCGCGTTTAAAATTATTTGACGGACAAATGATTACGGATTTTATTGTTGATGCTTTGCGTGGCAATGACGTGGTGATTTATGGCGACGAGACATTTTCTTCTTCTTTGACTTATGTGGGCGATATTTTAGACGGACTAACAAAATTAATGGAAGCTTATAAAGTCAGCGGACCTGTCAATTTGGGAGCGGAAAATGTCTATCTTTTAAAGGACGTGGCGGAGTTTATTATTAAATCGGTTAATTCTAGCTCTCAAATAAGATTTGAAAAACCATTGGTTTTCATTACCTCTTTGGGTTTGCCCAATATTGATCGCGCCAAAGAAGAATTAGGCTGGTTTCCCGTGGTATCTTTGGAAGAGGGGTTGAAAAAAACCATTGATTACACTGTTGCTCATGAAAAGATGGTGGGAGCCGAATAATTTATGAGAATTGCCGTAGTAATTCCAGCCTTTAATGAGGAAAAGAGAATTGGTGAAACAGTAAGGGGTATTTCGGCTTTGTATCCAGAATATCAGATAGTAGTTATTGATGATGGGTCTGCTGATAGAACTGTTCTAAAAGCCAAGGAAGCGGGGGCGCAGGTTTTACAGCATCTAATAAATCGTGGCCAAGGTGCGGCTTTGCAAACAGGAACCACTTACGCTTTAAACCAAGGCGCGGATATAATAGTTCATTTTGATGCAGACGGCCAGTTTGAGGCCAAGGAAATTGAGGTTATGCTCCAGCCAGTTTTAAAAGGCGAGGCTGACGTTGTTTTAGGTTCGCGTTTTTTATCTCAAAAAAATAGTGTGCCCTGGAGTAAGAAAAAAATCATTTTACCTCTGGGACGCCTGGTTAATTTTTTATTTACCGGTTGCTGGCTTAGTGACGCGCATAATGGTTTTAGGGTTCTTACTTATCGCGCCGCCCTGGTTTTAGATTTAAAACAGGATCGTATGGCTCATAATTCGGAAATTATTAGATTTATTGCGGAAAATAAATTACCTTTTGTAGAAAAAGGAATAACTGTTTTTTATCATCATTATGGTCAGCGTTTCAGCGGAGGTTTAAAAATCATTAAAGATTTATTATTGGCTAAATTTCTTAAATAAGTATGTTAATTCAAATTATTCTTTCTTTATTTGTAATTTTTGCCTTGATTAAAACAACGCAAAAATTTAAAAGCAAAGAAATTTCTTTGATAGCTTTGTTTTTTTGGGTCTTATTTTGGCTAGTGGTTGTTTTGGTTGTCTGGCGCCCCGGTCTTTCCACGGAACTCGCTAATTTTTTGGGAGTGGGTCGCGGAGCCGATCTTTTGTTTTATTTTTCCATCGCCCTGCTTTTTTATTTAATTTTTAGGATGACTGTTAAAATGGAAAAAATGGAACGGAATATTACAAAAATAGTTAGAGAGATTAGTTTGGGTCAAGGAGCCAAAGATAAATAAAAAGAGCGAAATCGGTTTAGTGCGTTAGGATTGGATTAAACAAACCAAGAGATTATGAGAATTTTGTTTGTTTCACCGGTTTTTAAACCATATTCGGCGGGTATTGGCCGGGTGGTAGAAAATGAGGCCAAAGGTTTAAGTAGGTCTGGTTTTGAAATAAATATTTTGACCCCGTTGTATAACCAAAGATGGATTCAGGAAGAAAAAAATAATGCTTACGCAATACGACGCGTTAAGCCTTTGCGGCAATTGGGCAATGCCGCTTTAATTAAGAATTGGCCACGAGAAGATTTTGATTTAATCCATTTGCATTATCCGTTTATTGGGGGGGTGCGCGCAACTTTAAAATTAAAGAAAAAGACCGGTCAACCTTTGGTAGTTACTTATCATATGGATTTATTACAGGATGGATTCAAAGGTCTTTTTTTCAAAATTTATTCCCGGCTGACTTTGCCAAAAATTTTACAAGCGGCGGATAAAATTATTGTCAGCAGTTTAGATTACGCCCAAAATAGCGCTTTGGCACCATTCTTTTTAAAATATCAGGGTAAAATTATAGAAATTCCTTTTGGCGTAGAAGAAAGTGGCAAATATTTAAATAAAGAAGATACGCGTCGTGAGCTTGATTTAAGTTTATCTTTAAAAGTTATTTTGTTTGTAGGCGCTTTAGATAAGGCCCATTATTTTAAAGGTTTGCCCATTTTATTTAAAGCTTTACAATTGCTTAAAAATCAAACTGATTTTAGATTGGTGATTATAGGCAAAGGAGAAAGGCGGGAATTTTATCAAAATTTGGCCAAGAAAGAAGGAGTCCAAGATAAGGTTATATTTAAAGGTTTTGTTTCGGATGAAGATTTGATAAAATATTACCAGTCTGCAGATTTATTGGTTTTGCCGTCAAGCGGCAAGTCTGAGGCTTATGGCATGGTTTTGTTAGAAGCGCAAAGCCAGGGTTTACCGGTTTTGGCATCTGATCTTCCGGGGGTCAGAAAACAGGTGGCTCCACGGAGTGTTGGCGTTTTTCCTGTTGGAGATTTTAGAAAAACGGCTTATGTCTTAAGAGACTTTTTTGAAAAAGATAAAGTTGATAGAGCATCTATTAAAAAATGGATTTTAGAAAATCGCAGCGCCAATTTAGAAATTAAAAAACTTTCAGATCTTTATAAAACCCTTGCGCGCTAATCAGTATTTAGATATAATTAAATAACAAAAATAATTTAAATAAATTTAATCTATGTGCATTGATGAATTAAAAAAGTCATTCAACAGTTTGTCTCCAACCACCAGCTTTTTAGTTGGTTTTATTCTGGCTCTTTTAATTTTATTTTCCATTGGTTTTTTTGTCCTTTTGGGTTTAGCCGTAAAGAGTAATGCTTCTTGGGTTGAAGAAAAAACAGACAAAGCCTCTGCTCAGAATGAAAATAAAATAGCCAATAATGATGGGGCGGCAGGTCAACCCGGCAGTTTGACAGAACCCGCGGGAATTGTGGCGCCCCTTACTAAGAAAGATCATGTCCGCGGATCCGAAAATGCCGCTCTTACTTTAATTGAATATTCTGATTTTGAGTGTCCTTACTGCAAAAAATTTCATGTTACTATGCAGCAGTTAATGGATGAGTATAAAGGAAAAATTAAATGGGCTTATCGTCATTACCCTTTAAGCTTTCATGCTAATGCCCAAAAAGAAGCCGAAGCGACTGAATGTGCCTATTATTTGGGTGGTCAGGATAAATTCTGGCAGTTTGCCGACGCCCTTTACGAGCGCACCACTTCTAACGGTACTGGTTTTGCTTTAACGGATTTGCCCAAACTTGCCATGGAACTTGGTTTGGATAAAAAAGCTTTCAGTGCCTGTTTAGATGGGGGGAAATATGCGGATTTTGTAAAGACTTCCTTAAGCGAGGGGAGCGCGGCCGGGGTATCCGGAACTCCTGGTACAATTTTGATAGATGCCAAAGGTAATAAAGAATTGATAGCTGGTGCTTATTCCATAGAACTCATGAAACAAATAATTGATAGTGCTTTGAAGCAGTAAAGTTAGCTCAAAAAGTCGTCCTGAAAGAGGGCGACTTTTTGATAAAGAAAAAGTTATCCACATTTGAAACACAACATCTTGTGGTATAATCATATAAGGCAACACAACTAATAGTTTTTTAAAAAATTTAATTTAATTGATTTATGACCGCCGCCAAAGTAAATAAAATAACCCAAATAAGAAAACGCGATGACAGAATTGTCCCGTTTGAAGAAGGGAAGCTTGTTAAAGCGATTCTTTTATCTTTAGAGGCTACTCAAGAAATTGAGAGTCCTAAAAAAAGAATCAAGATAGCTGGAAAGGTGGCGGAAGAAATTTTAAATACTCTTAATAAAAGGTTTCATGCCCGGTCTATTCCGGCCGTAGAAGAAGTTCAGGACATTGTAGAAGAAGAATTGGGCAAAGCCAAGCTTTTTAAAACTGCTAAGGCTTACATTTTGTATCGCGATCAGCGCGCCAAAGTTAGAGATATGCAGACTTTAATCAATTCCGATGAATTGATTGATGGGTATCTAAACCAATTAGACTGGCGCGTTAAAGAAAACAGCAACATGTCTTATTCTTTGCAAGGATTAAATAATCATGTTGCTTCGGCAGTGAGTTCTCATTATTGGCTTAATCGCATTTATCCTCAAGAAGTGCGCGATACTCATTCTAGCGGTGATTTGCATTTGCATGATTTACAACTGCTTTCCGCTTATTGTTGCGGTTGGGATTTAAAAGAGCTTTTGATTCAAGGTTTTGGCGGTGTTTCGGGAAAAATAGAATCCAAACCGCCTAAGCATTTTCGCACGGCCTTAGGACAGCTGGTGAACTTTTTTTATACTTTGCAGGGTGAAACGGCCGGCGCTCAAGCCGTTTCCAGTTTTGATACTTTGCTTGCTCCTTTCATCCGTTTTGATAAACTTTCTTATGACGATGTAAAACAAGGATTGCAAGAATTTTTGTTTAACATGAATGTGCCAACGCGTGTTGGTTTTCAAACTCCTTTTACCAACATCACCATGGATCTGCTTCCCGGTAAATATATGGCAGATGAGGCTGTGATTATTGGCGGCGTTCCCCAAAAGGAAACTTACAAGGATTTTCAACCGGAAATAGACACGTTGAATAGGGCTTTTGCCGAGATAATGTTAGAGGGCGATGCCAAGGGTCGTGTTTTTACTTTTCCTATTCCCACCTACAATATTACCAAAGATTTTAATTGGGAAAATCCTGTTTTGGAACCTGTTTGGTTGATGACTGCCAAATATGGCATTCCTTATTTTTCCAATTTTATCAATTCCGACATGAAACCGGAGGATGCTCGTTCTATGTGTTGTCGTTTGCGTCTTGATAATCGTGAATTACGCAAAAAAGGTGGCGGTTTATTTGGCGCTAATCCTTTAACCGGTTCCATTGGTGTGGTTACTATCAATTTGCCACGTATCGGCTATCTTTCTAAATCCAAAGAAGAATTATTTAATCGCTTGTCTCGTTTAATGGACATTGCCAAAACATCTTTAGAAATCAAACGTCAGGCAATTGAAAAATTTACCGAACAAGGCTTGTATCCTTATTCTAAGCATTATCTTGGTGGCATTAAAGAAAGGTTTGGCCAGTATTGGAAAAATCATTTTAACACCATTGGCATTAATGGCATGAATGAAATGGCTTTGAACTTTTTAGGTGAAGATAAAAATTTAATCACTGTTGAAGGACAGGAATTTGCCAAAGAGGTTTTAGATTTTATGCGTCAGAGAATGGGTACCTATCAAGAAGAAACCAATAATTTATATAATTTGGAGGCTACGCCGGCTGAAGGTACGGCTTATAGGTTTGCCCGTAAAGATAAAGAATTATATCCGGGAATACTTTGTGCCAACGAAGAAGCTTACCGCAAGGGTAAAGCTGATCCTTACTATACCAATTCCAGTCATTTACCGGTTGGTTTTACAGATGATATATTTGAGGCTCTGCGTCTGCAAGATCCTTTGCAAACGCGCTACACCGGCGGTACTGTTTTGCATGGTTTTATTGGTGAAATGCTACCCAGTGCTGAAGCCACCAAACAATTAGTTAAAAAAATTGCCGAGAATTTTCATCTACCATATTACACCATTACCCCCACCTTTAGTGTTTGTCCTAAACATGGCTATTTGGCCGGTGAACATCAATTTTGTCCCAGATGTGATGAAGAAATAGGTTATACCGATTATGTTTCTAAAAAACAACCAGCCTTAATTAATTAATGAGCCTAAGCTCTTAAAAATATGCAAGAATCTAATAGTGATTCATCCTTGAGGAGGCAACCATGCGAGGTCTACTCCAGGGTAGTTGGGTATTTGCGTCCTGTTGCTCAATGGAATAAGGGAAAACAGGCGGAATTTTACGATCGACAGGAATATGATAAGCAATTGCCTGATTGCGGTTGCTAAAATTATGGTTTTTAAAAAGGCCCCTTGTTGGGGCCTTTTACCTCTTTTTTATGATTATCAGCGGATTACAAAAATTAACTCTTTTAGATTATCCGGGCAAGATAGCGGCCACTATTTTTACTTTTGGCTGCAATTTTCGTTGCGGATTTTGCCATAATCCAGAATTGGTACACGCAGAGCGGCGTGTAGTGCAAAATGAATTAAAAGAGGAAGCCGTATTAAATTTTTTACAGGAACGTCAAGGCTTTTTAGAAGGGGTGGTTATTACAGGAGGCGAACCAACTTTACATAAAGACTTGCCCCGATTTTTACAAAAGATTAGAGAATTGGGTTTTTCAATTAAGATAGATACCAACGGAACTAATAATCAAATGTTAGCGGAGCTTTTAAATAAAAAGTTGGTGAATTTTTGGGCCATGGATATTAAAAATACTTTTGCTAAGTATACCGCTACGGTGGAAAGGGAAATAGAGTTAGAAGAAATTAAAAAAAATATAGAATTAATTAAAAATAGTGGTTTGGATTATGAATTTAGGACAACTGTCGTGGAAGGTTTGCATTCCGCGGAAGACATTTTAGAAATGGCCAAAATGATTAGTGGGGCCAAAAAATATGTTTTGCAAAAATTTATTTCCCGCCAAAGTTTGGTTAACCCCAAATATATCGGTCAAAAATCTTTCTCTGATGAAAATTTGCAAAATTTAGCCAAGCAATGTGAAAAATGGGTGAAGAAGTGCGAAGTAAGATGAAAAGTTATAAATTTAAGGATTTTTATAAATAAATTATTTTTTTGCTTAATTTAAAAAATTTAGTATAATGTATTTGCTGTCAGTTTTTTTGTATTATTAATTTTGTTTAAAAATATGCGTCTTAAATTTTTATCATTTGTATTGATTTTGCCCCTATTTGTTTTTGTTGGTGCAGGTTGTTCAGCTCTTAAACAGGGCCAAAATAATGCCGTCGTGGAGCCTCAAGGCAATATTTTGTTTGTGGGCGAGGGCTGTCCGCATTGTGAAAAAGTTGAGGAATTTATTGATCAAAACAAAGTTAAAGATAAAGTCTCTTTTGTCATGTTAGAAGTTTATAAAAATAAAGACAATGCCGCTTTAATGGCTAAAAAAGCCGGTCTTTGCGGCATCCCTTTAACCGGTATGGGAGTTCCTTTTTTGTGGGATGGTTCCAAATGCTTAGTGGGGGATATAGATATAATTAATTTTTTTCAAGAAAAAATAAAATAAGTATCTTGCTATGAAGAAGATTTTATTGTTGATCCTCGGAATTTTTTTAACTATGCCTGGTATTGCTCAGGCTTTTTGTCCAGTTTGTACCATTGCCGTAGGGGCGGGAGTGGGGTTTTCCAGATGGCTCGGAATTGATGATACTATTAGTGGTTTATGGGTTGGCGGCCTAACTGTTTCCTTGATTGCTTGGACGATTGATTGGTTTAATAGAAAAAAAATAAAATTTATTGGTAGAAAAATTATCACTACAATTTTTTATTACGCTCTCATTGCGGCGCCTTTATTTTGGATTGGCATTATAGGGCATCCTTTTAATAAAATGTGGGGAGTGGATAAATTATTGCTGGGCATTATTGTTGGCAGTATCTTCTTTTTTCTGGTGGGATTTTTTTATCAATTTTTAAAGAAAAAAAATGGTGGCCACGCTCACTTTCCTCTACAAAAAGTAGCCATGCCGGTTGGCGTCTTAATTATTTTAAGTTTAGTTTTTTATTTTATAACTAAATAAATCAAGTTTAAGTATGGAACAAAAAATACCGGATTTGCAACAATTCATGGACAAAGTTTTAGAGATGAAAAAAACCAACAAGGTAGATTTGTCTTCGGGCGAGGATTTAAGTATTGCCCTTATGAATTTAATAAGTTTGGAGGAGCATTTTTTCTTTACTGGGGCCAAATTGGAAAAGCCGGAATATTTTGACTTACTTAAAGAAATTCGCGATTTACGCAAGGGACTTTTGCCGCAGATTGTTACCAATCCCGACGGCGAAGAATGGTGTATTTCCAAACACCTTTTAGCCGCTTCTATGCGTTTAATGGAAGTGGGAACAAAATATCAAACTTCGGGAAAAAAACAGGAGGCTGAAGAGATGTTTAAAAAAGCTTATAATTTATATTCTCTTTTTTGGGGAATCAATTTAAAATTAGTTGATACCGGTGAGATAAAAAAAATTGATGAAAATTCTTTAAATAAACATGATGAAGGTAAGAAAGGCATTTTTGGTAAATTAGGGGAGTTGGTTAAAAAAGTGGTTGATTGTTGTTTAGAATGAGTTTTTTAAAAAAATTTATAACAAAAAACCCGCTTCTGAGCGGGTTTTAAATTTGTAAATTTTTTAAAAATAAGCTAAGATAAAAACAGGCGTGTTTTTTAACACTTTTGGAGGAACCATGCAAGATGGGCCACAAGCCAGCCAAGTGTCAGTGTCCAGCTCTCTCCCCATCTTTATAACCCGATTTCCCGGCGTAGTAGCCGTGGAGGTTAACGAACCAAGCGGAAGATTTGTCTGGTTTTCTACTCTTTCCACTTTTGATGTCTCTAACGGGAAAAAATATCCGCGTTTATTTAAGGGAGAAGGGGTTGGAATTTTGCGCCATGGTTTTTATGAGAACCATCTGCCAGGAGAAGAAAACATTCCTGGTTGGAATTTTTCTTTGGCTGTTCATAATCAGCTCTCTGACATAGGCGGAGTTACTTTTAAGGTGACTCGTCCCTATAATTTTGCCGGAAGGAAGCCTTTCACTTTTTTTACTCTTTCACCGGAACGTATTTTTAACGACATGTTGGAAGAACTGGGATTTCCAAGCAAGGGTACCATTCCCGAAGAATTGTGGCTGACGCCGCAATTACCTGAACGCATTGGTGAATTTGTGAAAACCCAGGCCGAACGTTTTAGTAAACGCAAGCCTTAGTTTTTTTATCCTGCGCCCCCAATTTAACAGTTTGGGGGTTTTATTTGCTTGCTCAATCGGGCTGGGGGGATTTGCCTTCAACTCTCGGCTCGCCGTCTTTCGCCTCGGTTTCAGGCTCGCCTCGCGATTTTGCCTGCTGGCAAAATAACGCTCCGGCGTTCAAATCCCCGCGCAAGCAAAATTATTTGCTTGCTCAATCGGGCTGGGGGGATTTGAACCCCCGACCTCATCGTCCCGAACGATGCGCGCTAGCCAGCTGCGCTACAGCCCGATACGCCGATTATAAAGCAAATTGCTCTAAAAATCAAGATATGTTAAAATTAAGAGCAAGGAATCAGCCTTTTTTAAATTTAAAGTTAATTATGAAACAAATAAAATCATATTTTGAATACGCCATAGAAAAGAAAGCCTCGGATCTGCACTTGGTGGCCGAAGAATTACCTTTAATCAGAATCCACGGTAATTTAGAAGAAATTGAGGATAAAAAATTGCCTTTAGCCGAGTTAAAAGAACAAATTTTTACTCTGTTAAACAAAGATCAAGAAGAAAAATTTACAGAAGAAAAAGAATTGGATTTTGGTTTAGAAATTGGCGGCAACAGATTTAGAATAAATGTTCATCAACAGGAGGGGAAAATTGGCTTAGCCGCCCGTTTAATTCCCACTGAAATACCCGCTCCAAAAGATTTGGGTTTTTCTCCTATCATGTATGAGTTGCCAAAAATGCTTGATGGTTTAATTTTAGTCACCGGTCCAACAGGTTGCGGAAAATCAACCACTGTAGCCTCTATGTTGGAGATGATTAATGAAGAACGCAAAACGCACATTGTTACAATAGAAGATCCGATTGAGTTTGCTTTTGAAGATAAAAAAAGTTTAATTGAACAGCGCGAGGTAGGCAGGGACACCAAATCTTTTCATGAAGCTTTAAAACGAGTTTTGCGCCAAGACCCCAATGTAATTTTTGTGGGGGAAATGCGCGATCCGGAAACTATTTCTGCCGCCCTGACTGCCGCAGAAACCGGTCATTTGGTTTTTTCTACCTTGCACACTCCTAGCGCAGCGGAATCCGTGGAACGCATTGTAGATGTTTTTGAGGGTTACAAGCAAAAACAAATTTTAGTGCAACTGGCTTCTGTTTTGCGGGCAGTAATTTCTCAACAATTGGTACCGGGAAAAAAAAGCGGGTTAGTGGCTGTGCGCGAAATTTTAATAAATACTCCGGCTGTGGCTAATTTGATAAGAGAAAATAAAATAGCCCAGATACCCTCGGCCATTCAAACTGGCGCTAAAGATGGGATGATTACACTGTCTAATGATTTAGCCGATTTAGTTAAACAGGGATTGGTTGATGAAGAAACAGCCAAGCGTCGTACAGGAGAATCCGGCAGTAGAAAGAAATACATTTAAAAAAGCAGTTTGAATGATTTTGGCGGAATGAGGAATTTTTTAAAGCGTTTTTTGTGTCTTTTCAATATCGTCATAAAAAAAAGAATCCAAATTCTAATGATGCACGATTAAGTATTATAAAATACAGCGCGGGCGTTTTTTTATTTTTAATTGTTTTAAAATTATTTTTATTGCAAGTGGTTAATTATGATTTATATGCCAAGGCCGCCGAAAATCGCCACAATTTATTTTTAGATTTATTGCCTAAACGCGGACAAATTTATTTTAAAGATCTAAAAAAACAGGATTATTCCGCTCCCGCAGCTCTTAATCGCGATGTTTATACCGTAGTGGCTGATCCCAAGATTATTACGGAAAATTTTAAAGACAAAAATTTTTTAATTGAAACTTTGTCTAAAAAACTGGAAATTTCCGCCAAAGAGATAGAGGAAAAAATTTCTAAAGAAAAGAGTCGTTATGAAATAATTAAAAAAAAGGTTTCGGACGAAGTGGTGGAACAATTGAAATTGGAAAATTTAAAGGGGATAGTTTTTGAAAGAGTACCAGCGCGTTATTATCCGGAAAAAAATTTAGCTTCGCAGGAGTTGGGCTATCTAGGTTATGATGATAGCGGAATACCTAAAGGGTTTTATGGATTGGAAGGGTATTTAAATAATCTCTTATCCGGTGAAGCGGGATTTTTATCAACCGAAAGAGACGCGCGTGGCGGTTGGTTAACACTTTTGCCTAGGACCGAAAAATCAGCAGTTGATGGCGCCAATCTTTATCTGACAATAGACAGAACTATTGAATACGTGGCTTGTGCAGCATTAAAAGATGGTATAGAAAAATATCAAGCCAAGGGAGGGACTGTTATTATTATGAATCCTCAGAATGGTGCTCTTTTGGCCATGTGTAATGAACCTGATTTTGATCCTAATGATTATGGCTCAGCAGAGGATTTGCGTTTGTTTAATAATGATGCTATTTTTACCCCTTATGAGCCAGGATCGGTTTTTAAGGTGATTACCATGGCCGCGGCCTTGGATTTGGGCAAGGTGACTCCCAATACCACTTTTGTGGATACGGGAGCCCTGCAGTTTGGTCCGCATATTATTCGCAACGCGGCCAGTAAGGTGTATGGCGAGCAGACAATGACCGGGGTTTTAAAAGAATCTATTAACACCGGCGCGGTTTTTGCCGCGCAAAAAGTAGGATTGGAAAATTTTAAAAAATATGTTAAAGATTTTGGTTTTGGCGTTTTGACGGGCATAGAAATGGATAAGGAAACTCCCGGCAGTATCGCTTCTTTAAGTGACAAGTCCGATATTTATTTGGCCACAGCCTCTTTTGGCCAAGGTATCACGGCTACTCCTTTGCAATTGGTCAGCTCTTATGCGGCCATAGCCAACAAAGGCCGTTTGTACAAACCCTATATTGTAGAAGAAACACGATATGCCGATGGTCATTTGGACAAAACCTCGCCGCGTTTAATTAGACAAGTAATTTCTGAACGAGCGGCGCGTCTACTTTCCGGTATGATGACTATTGTGGTTAAAGAAGGGCATGGTAGGGCTGCCAATGTGCCCGGTTATTACATTGCCGGTAAAACCGGTACAGCTCAAATTCCCGGACCAGGCGGAAAATATATAGAAGGTTCAACCAACCAGACTTTTATTGGTTTTGGACCGGTTGATAATCCTCAATTTGTGATGCTGGTTAAATATGTTGAGCCTAATGTTCTTTATGCTGAATCTTCGGCGGTTCCGACTTTTGGTGAAATAGCCAAGTTTCTGGTACAATATTTGGAAATTCCTCCTAGTAAATAATTATGTTTTTATTACAGAATATTTTAAAAATTTTGGCGCAAAAAATTTTAGCAAAGTATCATCCTAAAATTATAGGAATTACCGGTTCGGTGGGAAAAACTTCGGCTAAGGAAGCTATTTTTCTTGGTTTAGATGGAAAATTTAAAGTGCGTCGTAGTTTAAAAAACTATAATAATGAAATAGGCGTACCATTAACCATCATTGGGACGGAAAGTGGCAACAAAAATCCTTGGATTTGGCTTAAAATTTTTAGTCGGGCTGTATTTCTTTTAATTAAAAAAAATACCTCTTATCCGGAAATATTGATTTTGGAAATGGGAGCTGATAAACCTGGCGATATTAAATATTTAACTAAAATTGCGCCTTGTGATATTGGGGTTTTAACTGCTATTGGTCCAACGCATTTAGAAAATTTTAAAACCATGCGCCAAGTAACTGAGGAAAAGCAGATAATATTAAAACATCTGCGAGGCGAAGGACTGGCTGTCTTTAATTTTGATGATCCTTTGGTAATAGAAATGAAAGAGAGATTAAAGGTTAAAACAATTTCTTTCGGTTTTAATAAAGGTGCGGATTTACAAGCAGAACAATTAAGTCTTGTTCAGGAAATGGAGGACGGTCTCATGACTATTAAAGGTTTAACTTTTAAAGTTCGTTATGGTGGGGCTTTGGTGCCTTTTGTCTTAAATGAGACAATAGGGGATCAAGCCGTTTATGCTGTTTTGGCTGGCGTAGCCGTTTGTTTGTCACTGGGAATAAATTTATTGGAATTATCGGAAAAATTTAAAAAATATGTTTCGCCGCCTAGCCGCATGCGTTTAATTTCCGGTATCAAATATACTACTTTAATTGATGATAGTTACAATTCTTCACCTAAAGCCGCTCTAGTTTCTTTGGAGGCTTTGGCTCAACTCAAAATTGAGGATCATGGGCGCAAGATTGCAGTTTTGGGAGACATGCTAGAATTGGGTAGCTACACAGAAGAAGGTCATCGTTTAGTGGGTCGTAAAGTGGCGGAAAGTAATGTGGATTTTTTGGTAACAGTTGGAGAAAGAGCCAAGGATATTGCCGAAGAAGCAGCCAAATTAGGCATGAGCGACAATAAAATTGCTAAGTTTAATAAAAGTGAAGAAGCGGGTTTGTTTTTGCAAGAAAAATTGCAAATCGGCGATGTTGTCTTGATTAAAGGATCCCAAGGTGTTAGGATGGAAAAAATTACAGTAGAACTAATGTCCGAACCAACACAAGCAGAAAATTTAGTTTGTCGTCAGGATAAAAGTTGGCAGAAGCAGTAATATATTTAATGGCCTCATCGTCTAGCCTGGTCTAGGACGTTTCCCTCTCACGGAAAAAACACCGGTTCAAATCCGGTTGGGGCTACCACGATTAAACAATCTTCAATTAAAAATAGATCCTTTATTGGGGTTTATTTTTAAAATACAAATACTTGACAGCATTTTTTTTATACGGTACACTTTTTTTGGAAAAAAGGCTTTAGGTTAAGCCTTTTTAACTTTCAACTTTTGTTGGGAGGCATCTATGGTTCTTGGGCGAAGAAGCGTATCCGGCAGGTTGAGGCAAGATGGGCTCACCAAGGGAGCGAGGAGGGACAGCGATCCCCGTGTTTGCGTGATTACAAATAAGAGGCTTGGTAACCAAGAACCTCGAGTTCACATCACTCTTGGCGGTACTGCAGAGCATCTTTTTGCCGGAAAAGACACTTTTGTCAGTACCATTCGTAGCTTGGGAATTAGGGTGGATGATCTACCCGGGTTCCGTTGGGTGAAGGATGGTGGCGCCTTGGCTGGTGTTTTTAATGTGGCCAAGTTTATTGTAGCCGCAACGCAAGAGGAAGTGGTAAAGGTGGCCGGCGTCATTCGGCCACTTCAGCGACACTTTTTTGGTGCCACTGAAAGAAAGATTTTGAGAGAAAAGGCTCTTTAAGAAATTTGGTAATTCATTAGTGCGAAGCAATGTTCACCCGGGTTTTAACTGCCCGGGTTTTATTTTGTTTTTTTAGTGAAATGAGTTATTATTAATAAAGGTCTTTGGATAGGGCCAAATTTTTAATTAAGATAAATTTTGCGCTAATAAATTTCAAGATTAATTTTTATGCCGGCCAACACCGATTACAAATTTTTTGCCACTTCCGCTCAGGCCTGGGAAGGAATGTTAAAGGCTCTTGCCGAGGCCCGTCATTCCATTTATTGGGAAACTTATATTTTTGAAGCAGATGAAATTGGTCAAAAATTTATAAAAATTTTAAAAGAAAAAGCGCACGCCGGTCTAGAGGTTAAATTAATTTTAGATGGTTTCGGCAGTGCTAAAATTACTGAAGAAATTATCAAAGATTTGAAAGGGTCGGGGGTTGATGTTTTATATTTTAATCCAATTAAAATTTTTTCTTTTTGGCGCGGTCTTCGCCATTTTTTTGAACGCACTCATCGTAAATTTTTAATTATTGACCGCCGAATCGCTTTTATAGGCAGTGTTAATGTGCAGGATGTAATTGCCAATTGGCTGGATTTGCAAATCATGGTTGAAGGTCCCATTGTTAATCAGTTATTAAAGGCCTTTTCTCGGTCGTATTTAATTAGCGGTGGCGCCTTAGAAAAAATAAAACATCTTTTTTATTTGCCGATTATTAAAGAAAAAAAATGGCGGATTTTGTGGCATAAACCATTAAATAATTTTTCCATCATACGCAAGCAATATTTGAAGGCTATAAAAATGGCTCAGATTTCTTTAATTCTTGTTGTGCCTTATTTTTTGCCCGACCCGGGGTTTTTAAAAGCTCTGCGGGAGGCAAAAAAGAGGGGCGTGAACGTGCAAATTATTTTGCCTTGGGAAACGGATCATGTAATACTAACTTATGCCATGAGATCTTATTGGGTTTTATGGGCCAGTTTAGGATTTAAAATTTTTTTGGTTAAAAAAATGATTCACGCTAAAGCAATTTTGATTGACGATAAGTGGGCCATGGTTGGTTCTAGCAACGTGGATGCTCAAACTTTTTACAGAAATCACGAAATAAATTTAATCTTTACCGATAAAAAAATGATCATGAATCTAAAAAATATTTTTTTAGATTGGAAAAAGAAGTCGCGATTATTCAGACCCATTAAATGGAGTCAAAGATCATTCAGATCTCATTTGTGGGAATTTTTAGCTAAGTTATTGGAACCTTTTTTATAAATGGAAATCAAATAAATTATGAAAAAGGAAGACTTGTTTGATAAAAAGATGGAAGATGAATTGATTTTGGGGGCACCTTTGGCTGATAGGATGAGACCGAGAGACTTTATTGATTTTTTTGGCCAAGAAGAAATAGCGGGCGAGGAAAAAATTTTGCGTCGTTTGGTGGAGAAAGACGAGTATCCTTCTATGATTTTTTGGGGTCCGCCGGGTGTGGGAAAAACAACCCTGGCGCACTTGATCGCGGAAAAAACCAACTCCACTTTTATTTCTTTATCCGCAGTTTCCAGCGGTTTGCAGGATTTGCGTGAGGTAGTTAAAGCCGCGGAAGAGAGGCGCAAGATGCAAAATAAAAGAACTATTTTATTTATTGATGAAATACATCGTTGGAATAAGGCGCAACAAGATGCGCTTTTGCCTTATGTGGAAAAAGGAATTGTTACTCTAATTGGCGCTACTACGGAGAATCCTTCTTTTGAAGTAGTGGGAGCGCTTCTTTCCAGGTGTCGGGTTATTGTTTTGAAACGATTAAATGAAGATGCCATTAAGAATATTTTAAAAAGAGCGATTAAAAATAAAGAAAGAGGTTTGGGTAATATCAACCTTTCAATGGGGGAGAGCGCCTTAAATTTATTGGCCCAATTATCCGGTGGTGATGCCCGTGAGGCTTTGAATGGATTGGAGATAGCGGTTAAAGGAAAACTCAAAATTTCCTTAGGTGAAAAAACGCCCAAAATTAAAATAGAAGAAAAAGATGTAAAGGAGGCTTTGCAAAAAACCCATTTGGTTTTTGATAAAAAAGGTGAAGAATTTTACAATCTTATTTCCGCTCTGCATAAGTCTATGCGCGGAAGTGATGCAGATGCCGCCTTGTATTGGTTGGCGCGTATGATTGAGGGCGGAGCTGATCCGTTGTATGTTGCCCGTAGAATATTGCGTTTTAGTGCGGAAGATATCGGTGTGGCTGATTCGCGCGCCCTATTGGTGGCTAATGCGGCCTATGAGGCCTGTCATAAATTGGGATATCCAGAATGCAACGTCCATCTGGCTGAGGCCGTGGTTTATTGCTCTTTGGCTAAAAAGTCCAATGCCTTATATACAGCATATCTTTTAGCGGCGGAAGATGCTAAGGTAACATCGCATTTAGGCGTACCCTTGCATCTGCGCAACGCACCCACTAAACTAATGACTGATGTGGGATATGGCAAAGGTTATAAATATAATCCGGATTATGAAGGAGTGGTAGAGCAGGAATATTTTCCCCAAGAATTAAAAAATAAAAAATATTTAAGGAAATAGTATGAAAAGATTTTTACTTCATACTTGTTGCGCGCCTTGCAGCATTGCCGTTATTGATGAATTAAAAAATCAATTTGATTTGACTGTCTTTTTTTATAATCCTAATATTTATCCGGAAGAAGAATATTTAAAACGCAAAAAAGAAGTTGTAAAGATTTGTGAGGAATGGAGTGTGCCGATGGTGGATATGGATTTTGAGCCTAAAAAATGGCATGGCTATATAAAAGGATTAGAAAAAGAAAAGGAAGGTGATTTGCGTTGCGTTAAATGTTTACAATTGCGTCTTGATAAGACAGCACATTACGCCAAAAAAAATAATTTTAATTTTTTTTCCACCAGTTTGTCCAGCGGACGCAATAAATCCGCCAAAATTATTAATTCCCTTGGCGAAGCTCTAAGTGTTTTTTATGGAATTAAGTATTTTGCAGAAGATTGGAAAACCGGCGGTCGACAGGAAAAAGGAAGGCAGATGGTAAAAGATAGGGGAATTTATCGTCAAAATTATTGCGGGTGTATTTATTCTTTGCCCAAAGCATCCGCGACGAAAAATCCTGAAAATTTTGATGGAAATTAAAAAGCGGCAGTTTGTTGAAAAACTACCGCTTGGTTTGTTGGCCCTTAGGGGCTTTTTTGTTATCTCATGTCACGAATTCTGCGATCCCAGTGGTGGAAATAAATGATCTGGGCCAGATCTTTAACCAATGGAGCCACTACCAGTTTGCCATTTGTCAAAAGTTCAGCCAATTCCGGACGCCCTTCTGGAGGAATAGTGCCGGTTATGTAGGTGCAATCAATAGGGCAATCGGCTCTGCTAAGAAATTGAGGAGCATTTTCCGAGAGTACCCCATGGATGACCACGGCCCAGTACTCTTTTGTTCCAAAATTCGCTTTGACGGCAACGGCCGTATCGCCGTTGGTTTTAGCCGTGGCAATTTCGTCGTCAAGACCAATAACCAAAGCTCCTTGCAAGGCATCTATATCTCCGGAAAGCCCAAGAAGCTGGGAACTGTGACTGTCTGTGCGGCGTTTTTGACCAATAACCAAAGGCAGGATTTCACCCGTTTCTTCGGAAACTTGCTTTATAACTCCGGCGTAACGTTTTTGCGCCCCGTCGTCAGGCAGAAGGATACAAATTCTGCCGCGGTAGCCTTTAACGATAGCATCATCAAGCGCGCGTTTGAGTACGCGTCTTGCCATGGAAACCTCGGTGATGCGGCCCAGCTTGCCGGCCATGACCACTTGTGGAGAATGTAGATCCATCGCGATAATGCGGTCTAACCGTCCGTCCGCGGCTGTCTGCATCAGATCCACAATGAGCCTAGGAAGAGCCAGTTCCATAGAACCTTCATCTTTGTCTGAACGGGATAAAGGGAAATAGCCGGTTATGACAGTGATTCTGCCAGCCCGGCGGCCGGCAAGGTACCCAAGAATCAGAAGCAACTGAATGATCATTTGATAAGTTCCCGGGCCACTGGTCAAAACCACACAATCGTGGCCGCCAATGTGTTCTTTGCCCAGGCGCACAAATGGTTCTTGGTTGCTACGAAGTCCAAATTCCGGAACGGCAATATCCACGGTTGTCGGAGGGTCAGTTTCTTTGTGGTTGCGATGTTCAATCGCTTCTTTGAGTTGATTGGCTAAGTCAACAAAACCAGGCAGGGGAACTAAAGTTAAGCCGCCGTGTCCGTTGTATGTTTCCATAATCTTCTCCTAAAAATGGGAAAGAACGATTGTTGCCTACTTAGGCGTGAACTACTCAAAATTTAACATTAAAGTAAAAATTGGTCAATGTTGACAATTTTAGACTTTTGTGTTAAGTTAAAAATATTCAGCGGCTAAGGTTAGCCCTTGAAGGTTCCTTAACTTTTAAAGGAGTTGGAGTTATGAGCAAACGTTGCCTCATTCCTTTTTCGGAACACAATACCTCTTTGGAACAAGTCCAGTTGGCTTTGTTCTGTGATGGGCAAAACTCTGCTCAATCCGTTGTACGTTTTTTGGTCAAGGGTCAGCCCTTCTTGAAGGGTCAGGATGAGGCTATTCTTAGGTTCGTCGTTTTGGATGTCAGACGTGAAGGCGGCCACAAGTTCAAGATCCGTGGCTTTGTGAGTGATCCTACCAATGTAGCACCCAATGATCCTCGGTTGGGTCTTTACAAAGCCGTAGTAACTTTTGATTTCCGCATCGGATCCGGGTCAATATGGATTGGCGAGCCGCTTTTGAAAAAGGGGCTGTGCGATTGCTAAAAAAGACAGCTGGGAGGTGAAAATGGAAATTGAATTCAGGGTTATCTTTCATCGAAGAAATCCCCTTTTTGCCGATTTGGCCAACGCCTTGTCTGTTCTGGGAAGGCCTCAGGATTTGTTTTTGGCCGTGGATCGCAGTCCTTTTCGGTCTTTAAAGAAGCCTTACAGGTTATCTCGTAGTCGCAGTGTAAGATTGCGGTTGGAAGAAGTGGCAATAGTACCCACTGCAAAAGGACTGCTCCCCGGCGGGTTTCAGAATCTTGTTTTAAGGGGCATGCTTTTTCCCTCGGGTGATGGGGTGGGGGTACACGGCTCGGTTGTTTATAATCCTGGCACAAGGACGGGTCTGGCGACCTTGTAATTTTAAACCGATATTCTACCGCATTGTTTAACGCAGTGCGGTTTTTTAATCTTTAGTGAAACTCTTGACAGGGGATTAAAGTGGGGATATAATGTCATTAGCACTCAAAATAGATGAGTGCTAACCACGGAATATGATTTCCAGAAAAGAGAAGTTATTAAAACGTATTGTAGAAGACTATTTAAAAACAGCCGAACCGGTTGGTTCTTTAAAATTGGCTATCAGTTTAAAAACTTCCTCAGCTACTATTAGAAATGAAATGATGGAAATAGAAGAAAATGGTTTGATTTTTCAACCGCATACTTCCGCTGGCAGAATTCCTACAGAAAAGGGCTATGAATTTTATATCCAAAAATTTGTTATAGAAAAATCAAATGAGGCCTTAGAAAAGAAATTAAAACATCTAATTAATAATTTTGAAGCACAAGACAGGATCAAATTTTTGGCCAAAGCTTCTGCGGAAATAACCGGTGAGGCCATAATTGTAGCTTTTAATCAAAATCAACTTTATTATACCGGCCTTTCTAATTTATTTGGTAAGCCCGAATTTAGTGCTCATGCGATGGTGACGACAATTTCGGAAGTTTTAGATCACTGTGAAGAAATGATGCCTAAAGTTATGGAAAAAATTTTTCAAAATCAAAAAATTTTGTTAGGATTGAATAATCCTTTTGATAAAAATTGCAGTTTTGTGGGTACTGTTTTACCCGGACATGAAGACGGAATTTTTGGCATTTTAGGGCCTATGCGTATGGATTATCAAAAAAATTTAAATTTAATAAATAGCATTAAAAAAATTTTAGCTTAAAATTATGTCGGATGAACCACAAAAAAAACAAGATGATGGTATGGAAGAAGAAAAAAAAGAAATTCAATCAGCATCGGGAAAAACTATAGAAGAAATGGCAGGTGAGCACTTTAATAATTGGAAACGCGCTTTGGCTGATTATGATAATTTAAAAAAAGAAGTGGCGCGAGAAAAAACAGAAATGGGGCAATTTGCCAAAGGATTAGCCGCTATGAGTTTTTTAGAAGTGTATGATAATTTTAAAAAAGCACTGCAACACCAACCAAAATTAGAAGAAAAAGAAGCGGATGTAAAAAATTGGGTTTTAGGTTTGAGCTTTATTAAAAAACAGTTTGCTGAAACTTTAAAAGAATTGGGTATAGAAGAAATTAAAACGGTGGGGGAGAAGTTTGATCCAAAATTACATGAGGCGATTGGGGAAGAAGAAGGAGAGAAAACGGGTGTAATTGTGAAAGAAATTGAGGGTGGGTATACAGCCGGTGGAAAAATATTAAAAGCGGCAAAAGTGATTGTTAGCAAATAAGCGCTACTGCGCTTGTGCATTGCGTCGCTCGGATGCAATGCAAACGAGCTTGCTCTGCATCCTCGCTAGCAATTATAAAATTTTAACCCCTTTTGGGGAGAAAGGAGAAAAATATGTCTCTCATAAAATGGTCTCCGTTTCTCATGCCCTCTTGGGCTGATGAAATGGATAAAATGTTTGAAGGCGGACCCCTTATGGCCGAAGGCGCCAAAGGTTTTACTCCGGCCATTGATGTTTATGAAACCAAGGATAGCGTGGTGGTGGAAACTCCTCTCGCGGGAGTTGAACCCAAAGACGTGGAAGTTTCTGTGCAAAATGGAATTTTAACTGTCAAAGGCGAGATGAAAAAAGAATCAGAAGTGGATGAAAAAAATTATTATAGAAAAGAAGTGCGGGCCGGTTCTTTTTATCGCCAAGTAGCTTTGCCTGCCAAGGTGGTAGAAGACAAAGCTAATGCCGAATTTGAAAATGGCATGCTCAAAATTGTGGTGCCTAAGTCGCCGGAAGTGAAAGCCAAGACAGTGAAAGTGGCGGTGAAGAAAAAATAAGCGTTTTCCTGATTAAGAATTATTGGTTAAGTTCTTTAATAAAAAAAAGCCAGAGTTGCTCTGGCGTCTGGGGGTGAAAAAAGCTGTTAAATTTAGATAATCTCGGGTTCGGACGGAATCTTCTGAAAGCCTATGATGATGGAGCCGATGAAAAAGATACCACTGATGATCTCCAAGGTCAGCCATAGAATGTAAAAGATTCCTTCGGGATTGGTTGAGAGGACCGCTCCGCAAAGAACCATTACATGTATGGCCACTAGGAAAGCAATGACATAGGGGGTAGCCTCTCCGAAAATCGAATGTTTGGCCACCTGCTGTTGCTCCAAGATTCACCTCAATTTAGGTTGAATAAATTATAGCACATTTTGGCCTTTTTGTCAAGAGGTTTTAATTTAATTTAAGTTTAATTTACATATTTATTAATTTTTTCTTATGTCTAAAGTATTAGGTATTGATTTGGGGACAACATTTTCTTGCATGGCTGTGGTGGAAGGCGGTCAGCCCAAGGTTTTAGAAAATAAAGAAGGCGCTCGCACTACACCTTCTATTGTAGCGATTACCAAAACAGGTGAACGCCATGTGGGTCTCTTGGCTAAACGTCAATCTGTCACTAACCCGGAAAACACTTTATATTCCATCAAACGTTTAATCGGTCGCCGCTTTGATGATGCGGAAGTTCAAAGAGATTTGAAAAATATGCCGTTTAAAATTATTAAAGCCGGCGATGGTGTTAAAGTTGTAATGGGCAACAAAGAATTTGCGCCCCAAGAAATTTCCGCCTTGGTTTTGCAAAAATTAAAAACTGATGCCGAAGAAAAATTGGGAGAGAAGATTACCGATGCGGTTATTACTGTGCCGGCCTACTTTGATGATTCAGAGCGCCAAGCCACTAAAGACGCCGGTGTAATTGCCGGTTTGAATGTTCTGCGAATTATCAACGAACCGACTGCCGCGGCTTTGGCATATGGTTTTGATAAAAAGAAAAATCAAAAAATCGCTGTCTATGATTTGGGCGGCGGTACTTTTGATATCTCCATTTTGGAAATTGCGGAAGATACCGTTCAGGTTTTATCCACCAATGGTGATACGCATTTGGGCGGTGATGATTTTGATCAAGTAATCATGAATTGGATTTTAACAGAGTTTAAAAAAGATCAAGGCATTGATTTGGCTAAAGATCCCTTATCTTTGCAAAGAATTAAAGAAGCGGCGGAAAAAGCTAAAGTGGAATTATCTACGGCTCAAGAAACAGAAATCAATCAGCCTTTTATCACTTCTGATGCGGCCGGTCCAAAACACCTGGTAAAGAAATTGACTCGTTCAAAATTAGAAGAATTGGTCGGCGAATTGGTGGCCAAAACAATTACTCCGGTGAAAAATGCTTTAAAGGATGCCAAGATGGAAACTTCACAAATTGATGAAGTAGTAATGGTTGGCGGTATGACCAGAATGCCGCTGGTTTATCAAACAGTGGAGAAATTTTTTGGCAAGAAGCCCAATATTTCCGTGAACCCTGATGAAGTGGTGGCTGTAGGCGCGGCTGTGCAAGGCGCAATTTTGAAAGGTGAAGTTAAAGATGTTTTGCTTTTGGATGTCACTCCTTTGTCACTTGGACTAGAAACTTTGGGTGGTGTGATGACCGCGTTAATAACACGCAACACTACTATCCCGACATCTAAATCTCAAGTTTTTTCCACTGCGGCTGACTCTCAAACCTCGGTGGAGATTCATGTTTTGCAAGGCGAACGTCCCATGGTTACTGACAACAAATCATTAGGTAGATTTATTTTATCCGGTATTCCTCCGGCTCCTCGCGGCGTGCCACAGGTGGAAGTTAAATTTGATATTGATGCCAACGGCATTTTAAATGTTAAAGCCACGGACAAGGCCACTGGCAAAGAACAACAAATTACTATTACCGCTTCTTCGGGTTTATCCAAAGATGAAGTGGAAAAGATGAAAAAAGAAGCGGAAATGCATGCTGATGAGGATAAGAAAAAACAAGAATTGATTGAGACTAAAAATATCGCTGATACCATGGTTTATACCACGGAGAAAATGTTGCGCGATGCCGGTGATAAAGTGAAAGCCGAGGATAAAAAAGCCATTGAAGAAAAGATTGAGGCCTTGAAAAAAATTAAAGATGGTGAAGATATTGAAGCAATAAAGAAGGCCGCTGATGATTTATCTGGGCTCGCGCAAAAGGTTGGCGCGGAAATGTATAAGGCCGGAGAACAGCCGGGTACGGCACAGGGGGCCACTCCGGGTGCAGAAGGTGGTACAAATGGCGAGGGCGGCGATAAAAATCCGCCAGCTGGTGGACAAGGCCCGATTGAGGGTGAGGTGGTAGATGATAAGAAGTAAACATGTCCAAAGATTACTATAAAATTTTAGGTGTTAGTAAAGGTGCGAGCCAGGATGAAATCCGGGCGGCTTTTAGAAAAATGGCGCATCAGCATCATCCGGACAAGCAGGGTGGCAATGTGGAAAAATTTAAAGAAGCCAACGAAGCCTTTCAAGTTTTAAACGATCCGCAAAAACGTCAGCAGTATGATCAGTTTGGTGCAACTTTTGACAATGCCGGAGCCGGCGGACCTGGCGGATATGGTCAAGGTTTTGGCGGTGCAGGTGATTTTGACTTTTCTGGGTTTGGTGGCGGTTCTGGCGGGCAGGGTTTTGATTTTGGTGATCTGGGAGACATTTTTGGCGGTTTTGGTGATATTTTTGGCGGCGGGGGAAGCGGAAGAAGTGCCGGAGGACGTCGAGGCGCCAGAGGACAAGATATCCAAGTTGATATTCAAATTGATCTAAAAGAGACGGCCTTTGGCACAGAAAAAACTTTTAAATTGTATAAAAATACTGCGTGCGATGTTTGCAGTGGGAGTGGGGTAGAGTCCGGTAGTAAAATGCATAAATGCAAAGATTGCGGCGGTAAAGGACAGGTGCAACAAGTTCAACGTACAGTTTTTGGCGCGTTCCAGAGTGTAGTGCAGTGCCCTGTTTGCGAAGGCGCGGGAGAAATTCCAGAAAAAAAATGTAAACAGTGCAGTGGCCGCGGTATTATTAAAAAACAAGAGGAGATTACTGTCAAAATTCCAGCGGGTATTGATGATGGCGAATCTATTCGCCTGGCTTCGCACGGAGAAGCCGGTCATAAAGGTAGCCGGGCAGGGGATTTGTATTTGCGCGTGCGGGTAAAGAAGGACTTACGTTTTCATCGTGAAGGTTTTGATATCTACATCAAGAAAAATATTTCTTTTACCGAGGCAGCCTTGGGGGCTACAGTAGAAGTGGAAAGTTTGGATGGTTTATTAAAAGTCGTTATTCCTGAGGGCGTACAATCAGGCCAGCTTATTAGATTAAAAAGTAAGGGGATTACTCATTTGCGTGATTTTAGCCGCGGCGATTTATATGTAGAGGTAATAGTGGTGACTCCCGCAAAATTAAGCCGTAGACAGAAGGATTTGTTAAGGGATTTGGAAAAAGAATGATTTTAAAGATAAAAAGCTCTGGTTTTGGACCAGTGTTTTTTGTTTTTAGCTAAAATTAGTATAAAAAATTAAGGTACCCATTGACAAAAATGTTAAAAAGTAGTAGAATATGAGGTTCTCAATGATCTTTGAAATTGTGTGAAAACGATAACAAGGAGGGTTTCATGGAATTCTTGTTTTTGGCTTCCAAGGTGTTGTTCTGGGGCCTGATGGCAACGGTACTCGCCTGCATCGAGATTGAGGTGGAAGGCAAATACGGCTGGGCGGAGAAGCTGCCCACCTGGTACCGGACGCGTGGTTTTGCCGCGGACCTCTACGGTAAGTTCATGAACGGTAAGCCGCTCACGGGCTACCACAGCTTCATGTTTTTCTTTCCGCTTTTTATCTTCCATGCTCAGTTTTTCATGGGTATGGCGTGGAGCATCACCGGCGAGTTCATGGCCTGGTCCATGTACTTTGTCTGGTGCGTGATGTGGGATTTTCACTGGTTCGTGCTGAATCCGTTTTACGCGGGCAAGTTCAGCAAGAAGCAGGTGTGGTGGCACTATAAAAGCGAGTGGATTTTTGGCTTGTTCCCTGTTGATTATTGCATTGGTATTATCTTTTCTCTAGGGTTGGCCGTAATAGCTTCCTGTATTATGGGGAATAAGGAAATATTTACCAACCATGTGGAACTCCTCGCGGGTTTCGGCATTTATACCTTCATACTCTGGCTCTTGGCGCCGTTCTACTACACTTGGTACCGTAAGATGCGCCAGCAGGACGATCGTGGCGATGCCGGCATCTTTCACACATAACAAGGAGGATTAGAACTTTACCCCGTGCGTTTGCTTATACCTAATGGAAGCGGGCGCCCGGGGCTTTTTTTTGATATAATTATAAATAGACCAATCTTTTTGCGGTTAAATCACGTTTTCAATTTCAAAATCAATAACAAAGACTATGTCTTTTTTATCCAGTGCCCTGGCTAGAATAATAGCGCTAGGATTTAGCGCGGATTTGATTTTGTTTTTTGTTATATTTTTATCCGGGTTTGTCTATACAGCTTTTTTGGGCCGGCGCCGCGTTTTGCTGTATCTAACTTCTGTCTATGTTGCTTTGGCGGTTTTGGCCTATGCGCCATTTTTGGGCCGCATCCCGGAGGTAATAAGTTCCACCAGCAAAATAATTTATTTTATCGTCGCTTTTTTAATTTTGTTTTTTATTTTGTCCCGCGGTGTTTTAGGTCAAGTGTTTAAACGCGGTGGTTACATCTCCGGCTGGTGGCAAGTATTGTTTTTATCTTTTTTTCAGTTGGCTTTAATTGTCAGTATTGTTTTTTCTTTTTTACCCGGCGCCTCTTTAAATATTTTTTCTCTCTTCACCAGAATAATTTTTTTAGATCCTTGGGGTCGTTTTATTTTACTGATCATTCCTATTATTTTAATGGCGGCTTTGGCGCGTAAGGATGATAAAGATTAAAAAATGTGTTAAAATGAAATTAAGCTAAACAAATCAATTTAAAAAGTTTATATTCAATCCTCGCAAATGGGGGAGATGGTGGGGAAGTCGAGCGAGGAAATAATTTAATTTAATCAAATTAAAAATTTATGAAAAAAATAATAACCTCTTTATTCGTTTTCATTTTTGCTTTAGTTTTAGTCTTCCCTGTTTTGGCAGAAGACAATTCTTATAATACCACTTCTTCTAACATCGCTTCTCCTCTTGTTGCCTCTAATTCCGTCACCAAAGCCTACAAAGCCAGGGAAGTGGTTGTAACAGGTTCTTTAATAGCCATCTCCGGCAAAGATTTGACAGTTAAATTAACTCGCATTATCCCCACTACCGTTAAAAATTTTCCCGGCACTTATCCCGCCAAAGATTCTTCTGTAATTGTTCATGTGACAGATAAAACAAAAATTGTTAGAAAATATAATGGTAAAGCCGATTTTTCCGAGGTGGCTGTAGGTGACACTTTATCTGTGACCGGTACTCTTTCGGCTGATGGAACTATTAATGCTCGGTTGGTAAAAAATACTTCCATTGCCGTCACCTTTTTTGCTCGTAAGGGAGAAATAACCGCCATAGATACAAATGGATCAAATTTTACCATCGTCAATGATAAAAAAACTTTTAAAGTTTTTGTCACGATCAATACTAAATTTTACAAAGGCGGCAAGTTGGCGGCCTTGACCGATTTTTCCGTAGGTGATTTGGTCGGTGTACGAGGAGTGGTGAGGCAAAACGCTAATGAAATCACCGCCGATACTGTAACAATGGCAACTGATAAGTCCGATGTAGAAGCGAAAAAGCAAAAATTAATAGAACAAGAAAAAAATCGCTTGGAAAAGATGAAAGAAAAGTTAGAGAAAGAGATAGAAAAAATTAAAGAGCAGTTGGAAAAATTTAAATAAAATTTACCCCGCGCCGAGAAGGTGAGACAATGTGGCCCGCCGGTAGGTAAAATAAAAAGACCCCCGGAGTGCTTCGGGGGTTTTGGTTCACAAAGGAACAGGTTTGTTCCTGATTTGAGTCCAAGCGGCGTAGATATAATCAAAAGCTGTGGAGGCTGTGGCTACTGTGGCAATAAAGAGCAGAACCCAAGAAATATTTTCTATGGGCAGTTTAAGACCGCATTCTACTAAGAGATAGCCTAAAACGGTGGTGATTTGAGCAACCGCTTGAGGTATGGCTTTGATGTACTTACCACTGGATCTGGCGGCCATAACAATTCCGTAACTGGCGGCAAAGACGCGAGTGTAAGCCACAACAATGTCGCGGGAAAAAATTATCGCCGCCATCCACAAAGGCATCCAGCCCGAGGCCATAAAACCTAAGAAAAGTAAATAACGAGCCAGACTGTCTACCAAGGGATCAAAAAGTTTGCCAAAAGTGGTGATTTGGTTGGTATAGCGCGCCAGTTGGCCATCGGCAATATCCGTTGCTTCGCGTAAAACCAGAAGTGTTAGACAGATGCCTAGTCCGTCAATTCCTCCAATCTGCTGGGCTACTATCATGAAAGGAACAATAGTTAATCCAAATCCGGTTAAGTAATTAGGATTGATCTTATGCAACAATTCTCTCTCCCTCTTTAAAGATGAAATTATTTTAATTCTTTTTTGATTTTAAATCAACTTTTTAACCAGGTAGGTATTTTTTGGTTCGTAGCCTAATTTTTTATAATAACCCCTTACTCCCACACCGGAAATAACCGCCAATTTTTTAGCGTGTTTTTTTTGAGCAATTTTTTCCGCCTCAGCTACCAGCTGTTTGCCCAGTCCCGTGTGCTGACTGGCCCCCTTTTTTTGCCCTCCAATCTCTACCAGTTGTCCATAAGTGTGCAGTTCTCTAATAAAAGCGGGAAAAATTCCTTTTGGGTCAATTCTTAAACGACAAAAAGCATAGACTGCCTGGCGCTTGGCATCTTCAAAACTCAAAAAATATTCTGTTCCGCCGGAAGTGGAATATTTGTCTATGAATAATTTTAAAAGATTCTTCGGTCTGGCGCCTGGCACTGTGCTTGGAATAGTTTTTTGTTGGTGTCCAATTTCGCGGCACCTTAGACAAGAACAAGTTAATCCCTGCTCGCGCATTAGCCTTTGTATCGTCTCTCGCAGATTGGTTACTTTATTGCCAGCTGTAATTTCTGTGGCGGGAATATCTCTAATTAAGCGAGAAATACGACAGTAACGCGGAATGATCTCACTTTTAACTTTTATCAGCATTTCAATTAACTTTTTGTCAGGATAGGGTTTAAATAAGCCTTTTTTATGCCAGGAATAAAGTTCGGAATTTTTGACTACGGTACAGGGGTAAATTTTAATCATATCCGGTTTTAAATCAGGATCGGCAAAAACATCTTTGATCATTTTAAAATCTTTAGCCGGGGTAGATCCGGGAAGTTGCGGCATTAAATGAAAATCTATTTTAAAACCATAATAGCGTAAAAGTTGAGTGGCGCGTTTAGTTTCTTCAAGGGTGTGTCCGCGTTTAGTCATTTTTAAAATTTTATCATCAGTATGCTGGAGACCCAATTCTATTCTGGTGCAGCCCAGTAATCGCATTTGTTCGGCCGTTTCTTTGGTGATTAAGTCTGGGCGCGTTTCTAAAGTCAGGCCGACAATTCTGGAATCGGCTGTTTCATTTTTTTTCTGCGTTTTTAATAAATTTTTTTCAGTTGTCTTAGCTGGTTGTTTTTGGGTGCGACGAGGAAAATCATTACAAGATCTAAAACATTCCTTAATAAACCACATTTGGTAATTCCAAGGATAGCTGTTCCAACTGCCGCCTTTAACAATCAACTCTACTTTGTCTATGGGGTGACCATTGTCATAAAGCATCTTTAGGCGCGTTCTGACTTGATTATAAGGGTCAAAATTGTTAAGATAAGCTCGTTGGGCGGCCGGCTCATTTTTTAAATAACTTTTAGGCATGTCTTTTTCTAAGGGGCAGTAAACACATTGGCCCGGACAAGGCCAGGGTTTGGTTAAGACTGTAATTATTGTCACTCCGGAAAGAGTGCGTACGGCGCGTTTTTTAAGAATTTTTTCTAAAGCTTTATTAGGTTTGATTTGTTTCAATTTTAAAAGACCTCGATATCCTTTTAAAAGTTCGGCGGTGGTAGGGAAAGCGGCTAGATTTTTTCCGGCATAAAAACGCTTCCAAGAGTCAATTTTATTGTGCGTTAAATTTTTTTCCCGTAAAAGTTTTTTAATTAAAGGCGAATTCATGTTTATGGATTTAAGATCAGCTAAAAAAATTTTAAAAAAGGTTGAAAAAGATTACAATATAATTGCCAAGGAATGGAGCTTGACGCGTTCTCGTCCTAGAGCTTATCAAATTGCCATGACTAAGAGAATTAAAAAAGGTGATAAAGTTTTGGACTTAGGTTGCGGCAATGCTGTATTATATGAAATTTTAGCGGGAAAGTCAATTGATTATGTCGGTTTGGATGTCAGTTCCAAACTTTTAAATTTGGCCAAAAAAAATATTTCCTCAGTTAAAAAAAATGGAGAAAGAGCTCGTTTAATCAAAGGTGACATCGTAGATCTGCCTTTTTCCAAAAATCAATTTGATTGGGTTTTGTCTTTGGCGGTTTTACATCACATCCCTTCGCGGGAGTTACAAAAAAAATCGGCTGAAGAAATTTATAAAATTTTAAAACCAGGTGGCCGGATAGTAATTTCCGTTTGGAATTTACATACTGTTTACGCACGGGAAAAATTTAAATTGAATGATTTTAATTTATTGCGTCCCAGGGGCTGGGAGAAGAATGACTTTTTAACGCCCTGGAAGGCCACCCTTAAAAAAATTATTCAACGTTATATATATAGATTTAATAAAAAGGAATTGTATGATTTGTTTGCCAAAGCGGGATTTAAAAAAATTAAAGTGGGCTATGGTGATAAAAATGGTGAGTGGACTAAAAGTTTAAATAAAAGCTATAATATAATTTTGGAGGCTGAAAAATAATCATTGTGTCTTTCTTTTCCATTAAAAAAATTCATTTTGTAGGTATTGGCGGTCATGGCGTTTCTGCTTTGGCTCGTTTAGCTTGTGTCTTAAAAATGGAGGTTAGTGGCTCGGATTTAGAACGTACGGCCATAGTTGATGAAGTAGAAAAAGCCGGAGCCAAAATTTGGATCGGTCACGACAAGGATCATCTTGAGATTGGCGTAGAAATGGTGGTATATACTTCGGCCGCCAGAGAGAATGAAAATATAGAACTTTTGCAAGCACAAAAATTAAATATTCCCACCTTTAGTTATTTTGAAGCGCTTGGTTTGATTTCTCAAGAACGGGAAACCATTGCTGTTTCTGGAACCAATGGTAAAACCACTACCACTTTGATGTTGGGAAAAATTTTGGAAGAAGGTGGGTTAGATCCTTTAATAATTGCTGGTGGAAATATAGAAGGGGAGCATGGTGGTGGGTTTAGGTTTGGTAAGGGTCCCTTTGTGGTTGAAGCCTGCGAGGCTTACGGCAATTTTTTACATCTGCATCCTACCCATTTGATTATCACTAATATAGAAGAAGATCATTTGGATTATTATAAAGATTTGGAGGCTATTATTAAAGCGTTTAAGAAGGTGGTTGGGAATTTAAAGCCTGAAGGATATTTGTTAATTAATGGAGATGATGAAGGGGTTAAAAGATTGGAATCAAAATTAGGTGATAAATTAAAGATTAAAAAATTCGGATTAAATAAAGGATTGGATTTTATTGCCGAAGATGTTAATTCAACATCCGAATTTCAAACTTTCGTGATTCAGAGTAATTTATATAGAATTAGTATTCCCGGTTTGTTTAACGTTTATAACGCTTTAGCCGCAGTTTCCACGGCTTTAAGTTTAGGTGTTAAATCAAAGGCAATCCAACTGGCTTTGGAAAATTTTAAAAATTCTTGGCGCCGGTTTCAAATTTTAGGCAATTACAAAAAAGCTACAATTATAAGTGATTATGGTCATCATCCGGCGGGTGTGGTTGGCACAATTGAGGCGGCGAGGCAAAAGTATCCCGGTCAAAGAATCGTCACTGTCTTTCATCCACATCATAAATGGCGAACACGAATGTTGTTCAATGATTTCATTAAAGCCTTTTTACAATCCGACGTTGTGATTTTAAATGAAATCTGGTCAGCTCCTGGTCGCGAGCCGCGTGAAGATAATATTTCCTCCCAAGATTTAGTAATGGAGTTGAAAAAACGCGGCCAAACGGAAAGTTATTTTGGCGCAAATTTAGACAAGACTAAAGAAATTTTAGATACTCTTTTAAGACAGGGCGATGTTGTTTTAATGATGGGGGCGGGTTATATTTATAAATTGGCCGAAAAAATTACTAAGGACTCCCGGATTATTTAATTAAATCCTAAGAAAAAAGTTAAGATATTTTTCGTCTTGACTTTTTTTTGTAATCTGATAAGTTGTAAGCAACAACAATTGGTCTTTGCGGAGAGAAAAATGTCTAAAGATGTTATCTTTAGAGTTGGCCTGATTGCCCAAAAAAACGATCCTACTCGTGGGGTGAGGGAGGGATTTGTTTTTTCCGAAGTATATGTACAAAGTATTATCAGGCAGTATTTTCAAGGAGGTAACTGCGGTTTTTCAGGGAAAAGGCTGAATATTAACCTGGAATTTGGACAAACGTTTATCGGGTCGGAGGATGGAAGAGGTTTTTTTGAACCGTTTGTGAAAATCAGTTGGCATTGTGAGGATGGCATTTTACAAGAGGAATCGGATAGTTTCGCCAATTATATTAGGGCTACGTTAGGTCGGGAATAATTATTGACTCAACTTCCTTAAAAAGGAGCACTAACGCTCCTTTTTCTTTTTGATTTTTTATCATTTTACATATCTTGTTTTTACAGAAAAAATAGTGTAGCATATAAATATGCAGGACAGTCCAAAAATTAAAGAAAATATTTCTTTAGCTCAATTTACCACTTTTAAAATAGGCGGGCCGGCAAAATTTTTTACGGCCGTTTTTAACATTCAAGAATTAAAAGAGGCTGTGGCTTTTGGGGAGAAAAACAAACTTCCCATTTTCATTTTGGGTGGGGGCAGTAATTTGTTATTTCCCGATGCCGGTTGGCCAGGATTGGTTATAAAAATATCTTTTATTGATTTTATTTTACCAGATCCGCCTTACGAATTAGGCAAAAAATATATGATTAAGGTTGGATCTGGCGAATCCATTTCTTCTGTGGCCAAAAAATTTTCTCAATTGGGTTTATGCGGCTTAGAGTGGGCAGGAGGACTGCCCGGCACGGTTGGCGGGGCTGTTCGCGGCAATGCCGGAGCGTTTAGGTTGGATATTGGACAAAATATAAAAGAAGTGGATATTTTTTATCAAGGAAAGATAAGTAAAATGACTGCGGAAGAGTGCGTCTTTAGCTATCGCACCAGTTTGTTTAAATCAATTTTTAGTGAGGCGATAATTTTATCTTGTAGCTTAGAATTAACGGCTGGAGATCCTGCGGAAAGTCAAAAACAGTTGCAAGGATATCTGGCTCACCGAAGCAAATCTCAACCCAACTTTCCCAGCGCCGGCTGCATTTTTAAAAACTTTACTTTTGATAAAGAAGAGGAAATAAAAGAACCCTTAAAATCCATGATGACGGAAAATTTTTGGCAGTTTAAAAAAGTTCCGGCGGCTTGGTTGGTGGAACAGGCCGGATTAAAGGGCCTGTGTGTTGGCGGAGCGGAGGTTTCCACTTTACACGGAAATTTTATCGTCAATACCAATCAGGCTACCACCGAAGACATTTTAAATTTAATTAAAAAAATTAAAGAAATCATTTACCAAAAATTTGGTGTCACTTTAGAAGAAGAAGTGCAAATAGTTAAATTACCCAATTAAATTAAATAAACATTTATGTTTGTAAATAAAAAATCTATCCAATCTAAATCAGGAAGGATTATTTGGCTGGGAATTTTTTTGTCTTATATTTTGGTTGGTGTTGGCGTGTATTTGTGGCAGAGCTCCATTGTAAAAGAAGGTAAAAAAGAGCAAGAAAATATTGTAAATAAAACATTATTGCAACAAAATAAATTGTTGCAAGAGGCTATGCTTTTACAAAAAGACACTCAAGCTCAATTGGAAAAAATTAAAAATAATGAAATCGACTTAAATACTGTTAAAATAGGGGATAAGTTGGCTAACGGAATGACAGTTGGCAATATCCTTAAAGAAGGAGAAAAAAAATTTGTTGAATTTACCGGCAGTATTGTTGTCTCCGGAGATTTTAATTATTTTAATTTAAAAAAATCTGACGATCCCTTTTCTGCTTATTATGGAAAGATTTGTTTACAGCCGGATAAAGAATCCTTAATAAAAATTCCTAAAATTGAGAGTGAATCAATCCCCCTTTGTTTTTCTAATGTTGATATTGCTAAAAATCGTTTTGGTCCGCCCGGCAACCAAGGGAAAGCTATCGTAGCTATAGACAATTTTCGTTTGCGTTTAGGCGACGCCTTTCCCTTTGACGAGGCGGAATTAATTAAAACAATAGAAATTATTAAGTAATTTATTTTATGCAAATAACCATCAAGGCTACGGGCATTGAATTAACTCAAGCCATTACTAATTATGTAAATGAAAAAATCGGGGGATTGGAAAAATATTTAAAAAGATTGGATCAGGGATCCGTAGAGGCTAGAGTAGAAGTTGGAAAAATAACCAAACATCATAACAAAGGAGACATTTTTAGAGCCGAAATAAATTTAACCGTACCGGGTAAGGTTTTGCGAGCAGAAGAAGAGAATTCCAATCTTTATGCCGCTATAGATTTAATGCATGATGAAATTAAAAGACAGATTGTTTCTTTTAAGGAAAAGGGTATTGAAAAAAATGTGCGTCAGGCTAGAAAAAGCGAGGAATAAAATTATTATGTCTATTTTAACTAAAATTTTCGGCAATCCTAACGCCAGGGAAGTTAAAAATGTCCTGCCTATAATTGAGGAAATAAACAGTTTAGAAAAGGCCTTAGAAAATCTTTCCTTGGAACAATTAAAAGATAAAACCCGCGAATTTAAAGAAAGGTTAAGCAAAGGCGAAGCTTTAGATAGTATTTTACCCGAAGCTTTTGCCGTTGTGCGTGAAGCGGCTAAAAAAATTATTGGCCAGCGCCATTATGATGTCCAGCTTATTGGTGGTATCTTTTTGCATCGCGGTAATATTGCGGAAATGCGCACTGGTGAAGGTAAAACTTTAACTGCCACAGCCGCTGTTTATCTTAATGCTTTAACAGGCAGGGGTGTGCATGTGGTGACGGTTAATGATTATCTAGCCAAACGCGATGCGGTCTGGATGGGTCAAATTTATCATGCCCTTGGTTTAACTGTTTCTTGTATTCAACAACAGACTATTTCTTATATTTACGAACCCGGGTTTCAAGAAAATTCCGTTAGTCAAGCCATCAATCTTGATACTGCCAAAACAGAAGCCCAGCCAGAGAGTGAGCAAGTTTTGGTTAAAGTTGAGCCCTCTCACTTGCGTCCCTGCTCACGCAAGGAGGCCTACGCTTGTGATATTCTTTATGGCACCAATAATGAATTTGGTTTTGATTATTTGCGTGATAACATGGCCACCAATCTTAGGGAAATGGTGCAGCGTGATTTGCATTATGCCATTGTTGATGAAGTGGATTCCATTTTAGTTGATGAGGCCAGGACCCCGCTTATTATTTCCGCTCCGGCCGAAGAAGCTACGGAAAAATATTATAAATTTGCCGATTTGGTCAGGCGTTTAAAAGAAAATGAAGATTACAATATTGATGAGAAAATGCGCAGTGCCACTTTAACAGAGGCCGGTATTAACAAAATGGAAGAGTGGCTGGGCGTGGGCAATATTTATGCCGAAGGCGGCGTGCAAACTGTTCATCATATAGAACAGGCTCTGAAAGCTCAAACTTTATTTAAAAAGGATAAAGATTATGTAGTTAAGGACGGCGAAATTATTATTGTTGATGAATTTACCGGTCGTCTTATGTTTGGTAGGCGTTATAGCGAGGGATTGCATCAGGCCATAGAAGCTAAAGAAGGAGTGGACATTCAACGCGAAAGCCAAACGCTGGCCACCATTACTTTTCAAAATTATTTTAGAATGTATGAGAAGCTTTCCGGTATGACCGGTACGGCTGCCACTGAAGCAGAAGAGTTTGCCAAAATTTATAATTTGGAAGTGGTGGAAATTCCCACCAACAAAGAAATGGTAAGGCGTGATTTGTCCGATAGGATTTATAAAAATGAAACGGGCAAATTTACGGCGGTAGTTAGGGAAGTAAAAGAACGTTATCAAAAAGGTCAGCCGGTTTTGATTGGTACTATTTCCATTGAAAAAAATGAGGCTTTGAGTGAGGCCTTGGCCAAAGAAGGCGTACCGCATCAAATTTTAAATGCCAAAAATCATGAAAGGGAAGCGGAAATTATTTCCCAGGCCGGTCGGCTTAGCGCCGTCACTTTGGCTACCAATATGGCAGGCCGCGGTGTAGATATTATTTTGGGTGGCAATCCGTCCAATCCCGAGGAGGCTAAAAAAGTGCGTGAACTGGGCGGTTTGCACGTGCTTGGCACGGAACGTCATGAATCCAGGCGTATAGATAATCAACTACGCGGTCGTTCCGGACGCCAAGGTGATCCGGGATCTTCTCAATTTTATGTTTCTTTAGAAGATGATTTAATGCGTATTTTTGGTTCGGAAAGAATTAAAAAGATGATGGACTTTTTAAAGATTCCCGAAGATATGCCGATTGAAAATAAAATGATTTCCAAATCTTTGGAATCAGCTCAGCATAAAGTTGAAGGGCATAATTTTGATATTCGCAAGCATTTGTTGGATTACGATGACGTAATTAATAAACATCGCACGGTTATTTACAAAAAACGTCGTGAAATTTTGGATGAATATGAGAAAGAAAAGGAAATTATTTTGAAAGGAGAACCGGTTGAAGAAACGCCGGAAACTTTGCGCGGGAAGATTTTGGACATGGTGGAAAAGGAAATTGAGCAGTTTGTTTATTATCATACTGCTGCCACAGTGGGTGGTGATTGGAATGTTAAAGAAATTATTGAAACAGCCTCTACAATTTTTATTTTAACAGATGCTGAAAAAGCGGAATTATTAAAAATGGGCGGCACTACTGAAGGACGGTTAGAAGAGGCGGAAGAAAGAACCAAAATTATAGAATTTTTGGTGGAATTGTCTAAAAAAAGATTTGCCGAGATGGAAAAGGAAATTAATAATCCGGAATTGGCCTTAGAGATTAAAAAAGGAATTTTACTGCGTGCCATTGATACTTTGTGGGTGGATCACTTGGTGGCCATTGATTATTTGCGAGCGGGGATTGGCCTGCGCGGTTATGGTCAAAGAGATCCGTTGGTGGAATATAAAAGGGAGGCTTATAGATTATTTAATGAATTAGTCAGCTTGATTCAAAAAGAAGTTGTTTACAGTATTTATAAAGTGACGATTGGCGTAAAATTGGCCCCTTCGTTAATGCAACGCCAAGGTGTGCAACTCTCTGGTGCCCAAAAAGAAGCCGGCACTACAGGCGGGGCGTTGGTTAGAAAAAAAGAATTTGCCGAGGATGGGAGCGGCCACAAAATTGGCCGCAACGATTCTTGTCCGTGCGGAAGTGGGAAGAAGTATAAGCGCTGTCACGGAGCGTAAGATTTAATAGAAAATTATCAACTTGTCAAAATTAAGCTTTTGTTTTATAATGCTTTCACCTTTAATTTAACTTAAAATTAGCGGTAGAAATTTTTTTTCCGCTTAGAATGATAAAATATGGGACTTCGTGATATTCGCGTCACTAATTCAATTCCACGTCAGCGTATTAAATGGGGGACGGTTGGCGTAATAGTTTTATTGGTTTTTACCGCTCTTTTCTCATTTCCTCATGTCTATAATCAATCTTCAGATTGGTTTAAAGATAAAACCAAAATAAATTTAGGCCATTTTCCTTGGGTCGTGCCTTTTCATTTAGGCTTGGATTTACAAGGCGGTACTCATTTGGTTTACGAAGCTGATGTCACTAAAATTTCTTCGGGCAGCCAAAACGACGCTGTTCAAGGTGTGCGTGATGTTATTGAACGCCGCGTTAATGCTTTAGGTGTTTCTGAACCAGTGGTACAAACAGATAGAACTGGCAGTTCTTGGCGCGTTATTGTGGAGCTGGCCGGTATTAAAGATGTTAATCAGGCTATTAAGATGATTGGCGAAACACCTATTTTGGAATTTAAAGAAGAAATCTCTGTCACTGCCGCCTCTATTACCGATGAGGAGAAAAAAGCAATTGCCACCTTTAATAAAGATGCAGAGAAAAAAGCTAGCTCTGTTTTAAAAGAAGCCTTGGCTTCTAATGCGGATTTTTCCGCCTTGGCCAAAAAATACAGTGAAGATCCTGGCAGTGCTCAAAATGGCGGTAATTTGGGTTGGTTTCCCGCGGGTGCAATGGTTAAACCTTTTGAAGACGCTGTAAAATCTTTAAAGATTAATCAAACTACTTATAAATTAGTTAAGAGCGATTTTGGTTTTCATATAATCAAAAAAACAGGTGAAAGAGAAACAGAAAAAGATGGTCAAAAAATTAAAGAATACGAAGCCAGTCACATTTTGATTAAAACCAAAAGCGAAACTGATTACGCCCCAGCTGATAAGTGGCAAATTACCGGTTTAAACGGCCAGCAATTAACTAGAGCTACCGTGCAATTTGATCCTAATTCCGGTATGCCCACTGTGGCTTTGGAATTTAATGACGAGGGCAAAAAATTATTTGGTGACATTACAGAGCGTAATGTAAATAAACAAGTGGCTATATTTTTAGATGGCTCGGCCATCAGTTCTCCTGTGGTGCGGGAAGCCATTACCGATGGCAAGGCTGTAATTTCCGGTGATTTCACTATTGCCGAAGCCAAGCTTTTAGCCCAGCGTCTTAATGCCGGTGCTTTGCCAGTGCCAATTACTTTAATTAGTCAGCAAACAATCGGTGCCAGTCTAGGCATGAACTCCTTGGAAAGGAGTTTGTTTGCCGGTCTTATCGGTTTTGCGGCTGTGGTTTTGTTCATGCTTTTGTTTTATCGCTTACCCGGATTATTGGCGGCTGTCGCTTTAATTCTTTATACTTTCATCACATTAGCCGTCTTTAAGATGATTCCGGTTACCTTATCTTTGGCCGGTATTGCCGGTTTCATTCTTTCTATCGGTATGGCTGTTGATGCCAATGTTTTAATTTTTGAACGCACTAAAGAAGAATTACGCCGCGGACTTTCCATTACCCAGGCTTTAAATGAGGGTTTTGCCCGCGCCTGGCTTTCCATTCGCGACTCCAACGCTTCCAGTTTGATTACTTGTTTAATTTTGATGTGGTTTGGCACTAGCGTGGTTAAAGGTTTTGCCATTACTTTGGCTATTGGTATTTTAATTAGTATGTTCTCTGCCATTACCGTCACCAGAATTTTGTTGCATTTTGTGGGACCTTGGATTAAAAATCCGCGCTGGTTTTTGGGTGGAAAAAAAATAAATCAATAAAGATATGACCAACTTCAATCTAGTTAAAAACAAAAATTACTTTTTAATTTTTTCGGGCATCTTAATTGCGACAAGTCTTACCGCCCTTTTAATGTGGGGTTTAAAACCCGGCTTAGATTTTACCGGCGGATCCTTATTAGAAGTGCAGTTTAAAGGAAGCGTTCCCACTAGCCAAATTGTGGAGCAAAAAATATCTTCTTTAACAGAAAAACCATTGATTATTCCTACAGATAATCAAGGTTTCATCATTAAAATGAAAGCGGTGGATGAGCAAAAACATCAACAAATTCTGGTTTCTTTAAATGAATTGTCTGCCGAAGGGTTGCAAGAAAAACGTTTTGAAATGATTGGTCCTACCGTCAGCTCCGAATTGCGCACCAAGTCTTTTATGGCGATTGTGTTTGTTTTATTGGCTATTATTGCCTATATTGCTTTTGCTTTTCGCAAAGTCAGCCGTCCCATCAGTTCTTGGAAATATGGTGTCTGCGCCGTGCTGGCTCTGTTTCATGATGTAATTATTCCTACCGGAGTTTTTGCCGCCCTGGGTCATTTCTTAGGTGTGGAAGTAGATACTTTATTTGTGACAGCCTTGCTTACTGTTTTGGGCTTTTCCGTGCATGACACCATTGTGGTTTTTGATAGAATTAGAGAAAATTTGTTAAAATTTCCTCGTGAAACTTTTGATGAGGTGGTTAACAGAAGCGTTAATCAAACTTTTGTGCGTTCCATTAACACCTCTTTAACCGTGCTCTTGGTTTTGCTTGCTACCTTTTTCTTTGGCGGAGAATCAGTTAAATATTTCGTTTTGACCTTAATTGTCGGCGTGGTTTTTGGTACTTATTCTTCTATTTTTATTGCCAGCCCTCTTTTGGTTATGTGGAATAGGCTAAATAAAAAGGTAGCGGTGAGACGTTAAATTTTTTAGAATAAAAAAGACGGCTTAAACAACCGTTTTTTTGTTTTTTTCTCCTTGACACAAACCCCTTAAAGGCAGTAGGATGGGGACAGACAATTTAATGTTGTTTGAACGAATTTTTGTCCTTTAACAATTAATTGGCAGTTAAATACACTTAAACCTAAACCAGGAGAGGCAGATGATTAAGTTAGAAAAAGCCTCTGTTTTGGTAGAGGGGGATTTGGCAGAGGCTGGTGCTCAGACTATTTTTCTTTGTCGTCAAAAAAGAAAATTGGTAGTTTTAGAAAAATGTCTTGATGGTTATATGAATGCCAACGCTTTGAAAAAAAAGCGTAGCGTTTGTTATCGTTGTTCCGATGGCAGAAAAAATCGTCAAGCATTTCAGGAAAGCGCTGTTGGAGAGATATCTCTTGAAGACGTTAAGTATGTCAGACCCGATCCTGCCAAAAGACCTGCTAAAACCGAAGCTGTGACGGCTAAGATTTTGGAGACTTTGGGTCAAGATGGGAAAGAAGATGTCGCCGAGCTTGGTGAAGATCAAGATCTTTTGGATCTGGAATTGGGTAAAGTTCAAGAAAAAGCAGGGACGAACGAAGAACAAAAGATCCCCGATGTTTCCGCTGAAGATCTTAATTTCGCCTGTCGTGCTTTGCTTTCTCTGCAATCTAATAATCCAGACCGTTGGGTTGAAACTCGTTTTTTGATTACGCGTCTAGATGATAACGGGGTCAGAATTTTTAAGCAACTCAAGAAACAAGGGCTTATAGAAGTTACCAAGGACAATTTGGCTTGCCGGCTTACCAAAATGGGCGCGGTCCAAGCCGGTGTAGCCGGGGAATGGATCTTTTCTTTGTTAGTGGAAAAGAAAATAGAGGAATTAAGACAAAAGAGGAGAGAGGAGGCCTGTATGGCTAAGAAAGTACTCACTGATAATGCTTATAGAAAAGTGCTCAAAGTTCTTCATGCGATTATCCCCGTAGGGAAAAAGTTTACTCAGCGTGAATTGATCCGGCTTCCTCTTACTCCTGCCAATGTGGCACTTAGAGTTTGTGAAGGAGCAGGTAATTTGGCCGAAGCTTTGCAAAGAGCAGAAACGGAACAATATCTGCTGAAAGAGGGGGCTGAATATTGTTGGGCCAAGGGAGGGCGGGAAAAGTTTGAAAGCCTGCCCCCTGTTGGTACTGTAGAAATAGATGCGGAATTAAATAGGGTTGTATATTTGCAGTGTTCCGAGGCTTTGTCTAAACGCTGTCGTCCCGGCCAGGAACTTTCTGTAAAAAATGTTGCAGAACTTTTTTCTGATCTTCTGCCTCAAGAAGATGGCTACAACGGTTTCATGGCCCATCTTGTTTTGGTCCGGTGGTGTTTGGATGGACTGGTACATCAGCACCCATCTAGAGCCGGTATTTATTTTCGTGTTGCTAATGATGATTTGAAAGTAGCGCTTGGGCGATTGCAGAGAGATGGTGGGGTTGAGGAAAAAGGTGAAACTAATAGAGGGGCAGAGGAAATGGCGGAAGAAATTGGAGCTCCCGCAGCCGTAACTGAGGAAAGAGTTGAGGCCGTCGTGGTTCGTCCACAGCCGCCCAAGCCTTTCCACGAAATGACTCTAAAAGAACGAGTTCGTTGGATTTACGATTATTGTCACGGTGAATCTCTTGATTGGAATAATTTGCCTTGGAATGAATTGGGTTGGCCTAGTGCTCAATCGCTTCAGCGGCTTTTTATTACTTTGGAAAGTGATCATAATTTGGTAGAAATCCAGCAACAAACAGAAGGTGATCGTGTGACTGGCTCCTCTGTAATTTGGCGGGAAAATCCCCATGAGTATGAAGACTGGGCAATAAGAAACCCCAGTCCTTCACGTTCTGTTTTTCCGCCCACTGCGCCGTCTGAGAAAAGGGCGGCTGAAGGTGGCGATAACGGGGGACAAGAAGACGCTCTTACTGTTGGACAAGAGGTAGACCTTTCTAAGGTTAAGCCCGTTGGCTCAAATGAGCCTATGGGGCGCTTGGAACGCTTACAGAGGATTTTTGTGGCTGTAAACGGTCGCGAATTGGATGGCAAGAGTGCCTTCCGCATTTCCGGTACCGGAACCGAAGGTTCGGCCTTTCAGTATTTTCTTTGGGCCAAAAAGGAAGGTTGGGTTTCTATGGCCGGATCTTTTACTTATAATCAGGAAAGCAGTAAGCGTTGGTCCCTTCGTTGGACTGAAAAAGCCAAAAAGGAACTGCGAGATTTGCAACCGCCGCAAACTGTTGGGTTGGGGCGTAAAATGGGCCCCCGAAAGAAAGCCGCTACTTTTGATAACGTTCCTCCCCCCTCTGCTACCGCTGTTTTGAAGAAGAGAGCTGAAAGGGGAATAGAAACTACCGCTCCGCCTCCTGTTTCTTCTTCTCCGCCTCCTGCCGGCGCTTTTTCTCAGCTTCAGGCTCAAGTAAGAGATCTGGAGCAAAAGCTGGTTAATTTGGAAGCTCGTTTGAGTGTCTTGGAAAGACTTCTGCATAATCAGGCTGTGATCAGAATCAGATCTGTTCTTAAGGATTTTACTCCTGAAGAAAAGGCTGAAATAATCCGAGACATTGTTAATAACGGCAAATGATCTTTTTAGGGTTACCGACCGCTAGCCTTGTTCCTTTTTGATTTTTTTAACATTCTAATAGAATCTCGCTCAAAGCGGGATTCTTTTTTTTGCCCTGTTAAAAACAAATATGCTATAATACCTTTAACGTTTCTTAATCTCCTCAAAAAAATTATGGCTTTTTTTGAATCGGCTCTAACTTATACTTATAATGAGAGCAAAGGCCTCAAGCATGCTTTTTGTCTAACAGTGCTCATTATAGTATTCACTGAATTTTTTGGTGGTTATTGGTCGGCCCTCTTGGGATGGTGGTGGATGGGTTTTTTTGTTTTATGGATTTTTTGGCAGAATTTAAAGTTTTTAACTTATGATAATATCGGCGCCAAATATAAAGAAGAACACGCCCCAGCCAGATATTTTTTTGCTTTGGTGCCCACGCTTGTTTCTTTAGCGGCTTTTAGTTTGGGTTATTTTGCCGGCCCGCGCGGCTGGTGGTGGCTTTGTCTTCCTTTTGGTTTTCTTTATCGTTGGTTTTTTAAATTTATTCAAAAAGCTAGGGGAGAATAAATATGATCACTATTGATTGGACTCCTTTGTTGAATTTCATAAATTTTGTTTCTTACGCCCCTTCTTATGCAGTGTATTATTATTTGTTAGTACACGGTGGCTGGTTTGTTGTTGTTATAGGTTTTTATCACTTATTTTTAAGTTTCTACATTCTTAATAGAATTACCTCTTACATGGTTGCCAAATATAAGTGGGCCTATTTGGCAGTTGATGTGCCTAAAGGTAATGAACAAACTCCTAAAGCCGTAGAATCAATTTTTTCTCATTTGGCCGGAGCGCACAAAGATCCGGACATGGAAGAAGCTGTTTTGGATGGTTATCTTCAGCCTTGGTTTAGTTTAGAAATTATCAGCATAGAAGGCTATGTGCAATTTGTCGTAGCTACTTTAAAAAAATATCGGGATTTAATAGAAGCGGCCATTTATGCTCAATATCCCGAAGCAGAAATTACTGAAATTGAAGACTACACTAAAGATTTTCCTACTCATTTTCCCAATAAAGATTACAATCTTTGGGGTACGGAATATGTTTTTACCAATCCGGAAGAATCCTATCCCATCAAAACCTATACTGATTTTGAACATTCGGGCGCGGAAGATGTTTTTAAAGATCCGTTGGCGGCATTGCTGGAAACCTTTAGCCGTTTAGGTAAGGGGGAATTTGTGGGTTTGCAAATTTTAGTTAAACCCATTAGCAATAAATGGCATGATTGGAAAAAGCACGGTTTAGAAGTGGTTAAAAAAATGACAGGTGCCACGGTTAAACAAAAAGAGTCCAATATGTATAAAGTGGGTTCTATCCCGGGAAAAATTTTTGATACAGCTTTATCAACAATTACCGGAGTGCAGGCTGATCAAAAGGCGGATTCTAAAAAAGACGATCTCCCTTCTTTAATGTTGCATTTGCCGCCGGGTTTTAAAACCGATATAGAAAAAGTGGAAAGAAAAATTTCCAAAATTTGTTTTGCCACCAAAATTCGTTGTATTTATTTGGCTAAAAAAGAGTCTTACAGTAAAAATAGAATTGCCTATGGAACAACCGGGGCCATCAAACAATTTATTACGGAAAATTTAAATGGTCTTAAGCCGGAGTTTGAGAAAGTGGGTACGCATACGCATTATTATTTAAAAGAAACCAGACTAAATTGGCGTAAAACCAAGCTGGTTAATGCTTATATGGCGCGCAGTCGTTGGAAGGGAATACCGGAGTATTTAATGAATACCGAAGAACTGGCTACTTTGTGGCATTTTCCCATGCTTACGGTTAGGGCTCCTATGGTGGCTATGGCCGAAGCTAAAAAAGGCCAGCCTCCTTCTGGTTTGCCAACAGAACGAGCCAATGCCATTATTACTCCTCTTACCAGAAAATCAGTGACGCCGCCATCTAATTTGCCTATTTAATCCTTATGGATCAGCCGGTTACTCAACACAATATTTCCGATATTACCTATTTTGCCGAAACCAATTTTAGGGGGCAAAAGAGGCGTTTTGGAATTAAAATAGATGATCGTCGCCGTCACATGTATTTGATTGGAAAAACCGGTATGGGTAAGACTACTTTAATGGAGCAAATGATTATTTCAGATATCTATAATGGACATGGCGTGGGTTTGGTTGATCCTCACGGTGATTTTGTGGAAAAAATTCTTGATTATGTTCCGAGTAATCGTATTAACGATATAATCTATTTTAATCCTGCCGATCAAGAACACCCTATTGGTTTTAATGTGATGGAAGCAATTGATCCCAGGCATAAACATTTGGTAGCTTCCGGCTTAATGGGTGTTTTTAAAAAAATATGGCCGGATGTCTGGAGTCCCAGAATGGAATATATTTTAAATAATTGCATTTTGGCGCTTTTAGATTATCCCGGCTCCACTCTTTTGGGCATCAACCGCTTATTAGTGGATAAAGAATTTAGAAAAAGAGTGGTAGCTCAAATACAAAATCCCGTGGTCAAAACTTTCTGGGTGGATGAGTATGCGCATTATACGGAAAAATTTGCCACCGAAGCTATTGCTCCAATTCAAAACAAGGTTGGGCAATTTTTGTCCTCATCTATAATCCGCAATGTTATTGCTCAAGTAAAATCCACTATTGACATCAGAGAAATAATGGATAATGAAAAAATTTTTTTGATCAATTTGTCCAAGGGGCGTATTGGTGAGGAAAATATGCGTCTGATGGGTGGAATGCTTATTACCAAATTGCAGTTGGCCGCCATGGAAAGAGTGGATATACCAGAAGCCGATCGTAAAGATTTTTATCTTTTTGTTGATGAGTTTCAAAATTTTGCCACAGAAAGTTTTGCTAACATTTTGTCAGAAGCCAGAAAGTATCGCTTAAGTTTAATTCTGGCTCATCAATATATTGCGCAACTTGATGAAGCTGTGGCCGCGGCTGTTTTTGGCAACATCGGCACCCTTGTTTGTTTTAGAGTAGGCGGTGAAGACGCGGAATTTTTAGCCAAAGAATTTGAACCGGAATTTTTTGCCGAAGATTTGGTTAACTTGGCTAAATATAATACTTATCTTAAACTCATGATTGACGGTGTCACTTCTTCACCTTTTAGCGCTTCTACTTTTGTGGGAACTTTTCAAATAACGGGCAACGCTGAAAAAGTGGTTAAGGTATCGCGTGAAAGATACACTGAAAATCGTGAATTGATTGAAGAAAAAATAATGCGGTGGAGTGGACTTTTGGGGGGCGAAGAGGGGATAGCAGAAGAAACCGGGGTAATTATTTCGGCCGCGTCTGCCTCTGTGGTATCCTCTACGGCTTTTTCTGTACCAACTTCTTTTCCTGTCGCTAATTCAGCCCCGGCATTTAAAGAGGAAAGAAAAGAAAAATTAAAAAAAGATGAAAAACGTTTTGCGGCTGTTTGCAGTCGTTGCAATAAAGATACAACTGTTCCTTTTATGCCAGATGGTAAAAGGCCGGTTTTATGTGTTGATTGTTACAAAATAGTAATGAGTAATAAAGAGGAAGCCTCTTCTTTATTAAAGCCCGCGCCTAAAATCAACATACCGCCACCGGCCACTGAAGCACCTCGGCCCAAAATAGAAATGCCTAAAGAAGAAGAGATTAAACAAGAATTACCGGCTGCCATTTCTTTGGCCGAAGCTGTAAAAATGACCCCTCAATCAATACGCCACGTAGGACTTAAGAAAGAAATGCCCAAAACAGAACCATCTGTAAGTAAAAATTTACCTAATTTAAATCAAAAAATTAAACCGGGTCAAATAATATCTTTTTAAATTTTATGAATTCCAAAGTTTTTTTTATTTTAAATTGGTTAATTAAATCCATTATTTATTTGTTGGTTTTTCTTGTTCCTCTTTTCTTCTTACCTGTCACTATAGAAAAACTAGAATTAAACAAATATTTTCTTTTTTATTTCTTAACTCTTTTAGCTTTTTTGTGTTTTTTGGGAACAGTGGCTCTTAAAAAAGGATTTGAAATTAAAAGAACACCGCTAGACATACCGCTTTTGCTTCTTTGGGTTATTTTACTTGTTTCCAGCATTGCTTCGCAAGACAGATATTTAAGTTTTTTTGGAGATTTTGGTTCTTTAAAAATTTCTTTTATCGGTTTTAGTTTAATGTTAATTTTTTATTTTTTGGTAGTTCAAAATTTTTCCCAACCTCGGCAAATCTTGCGTCTTTTTTATGTTTTTTTAGCTTCTGGGTTTTTGGCCGCTTTGTTTTTTTTATCCGGGCAATGGACTTTTTTTTCTTGGCAAAAAAATAATTTCTTGCCAGTTAACCTAATCAGTTCTTCCAATGTAATTTTTGGTTTTTTTGTTTCTTTGATTTTCGTTCTTTCTTTGGGTTTTTTGGCAATTAAAAAAAAGGCACGTTTGGCAAATTATTTCATCTTTTTTGTTTTTTTAATCAGCTTGATTGTTTTATTTATTTTAGGATTTAAATTTGTCTGGGTAATAGCCGCCATCGGATTGCTTTTAATAGGGGTTTTCTTTTTAAGTCATTTGGGAAGCTACCACCCTCTGTGGACATCTTTAATTTTGTTTTTTTTGGTAGCGGCGCTGTTGTTTTCTTTTTTTGGTGAACCGGGTTTTTTATCTAAAAAAATGCCCTTAGAAGTTTCCTTGTCCCCCCTGATTTCTTGGGAGATTTCTTGGAATGTCTTAAGAGATAACGCTAAGAATTTTATTTTAGGTAGCGGCCCGGGAACTTTTGTTTATGATTTTTCTAAATATCGACCGGAAACAATGAATTATAACGTAATGTGGAACGCCAGATTCAATCAGCCGTATTCCAGCGTGTTTGAATTTTTGGCTACCGGAGGCTGGTTGACTTTTTTAATGTTTTTATCCGTAATTTTTTTGATTTTGGGTTTCTTTATCTCTCTTTGGCTTAAATATATTTTAAGATCCAAAAATCAAAGACATCTTTCTGAAGAAAATTTTGATGGTAGGGAGAATTATGAAATCCCACCCTTGTTTTTTTGGCTGGTTGCTTGTGCTTGGCTTATGATTTTAGTTTCTTTGTTTTTTATAAATTTTGGAATGGTGCATTGGTTGGCTTTTTGGCTTTTCTTGGCTTTGGCCATCAATGCCAGTGTTTATCTCTCAAGGTCTCCTTGGTCGACTCTTTTTGTGTCTTTAAAAACAACTCCGCAATACGCCTTGGTCACTTCCTTTGTTTTTATTTTATTATTTGCCATTCTGATTATTTTGGGAGTTTATCTAGGTCGTTTTTATACGGGCGAGGTTGTTTTTGGTCAAGGGTTGTCGCAAGATTACGAAAAAAGGATTACTTATTTTTCCCGCGCCATTTCTTATAATCAAGCACGCTCCTCTTTTTATTTAGGTTTGGCCGATTCCTTTTTGGGGAGAGCTTTGGAATTAGCTAATCAAAATGGCGACAAGGCTGTGGTTTCTGAATATGTGGCTTCGGCGGTTAATGCGGCCAAACAAGGTGTTAATTTTTCACCTAATAATGTGGCCGCCTGGGAACATCTGGCTGCCATTTATGACAGCGCTCGCCCTGTCGCCCCTGAAGCTAACGCCTGGGTTATCTCTTCCTTGGAAAAAGCTTTGGAATTAGAGAATAATAATCCCGCTTTTTATTTAAGTCTTGGTAATGCCAAACTTTTAGATAAGCGTTTCAGTGAAGCTAAAGAAGATTTTGAAAAGGCTTTAAAATTAAAACCGGACTTTTTATTAGTTTATATTCGCCTGGCCTTTCTTTATGAATCTCAAGACAATTTAAATAGTTCTATCGCTACTTTAGAAAAAGGTTTAAGCTATGGAGTAAATAATCCGGAATATCTTTTTCAATTGGGCCGTTATTATTTTAATCGCAATGGTAAGGGCGATTATGCCAATGCCGAACTGGCTTTGCGTAAGGCTCTTTCTTTGAACCCTAATTATTCCGACGCTCTTTTTGCTTTAGCTTATCTTTATGAAAAAACAGGTAATAAATCCGTGGCTTTGGAATTATACAAACAGGTTTACGAGCTTAATCCTGGCAACAAAGATTTGGTACAGAAAATAAATTCTTTAAATTACGTACCCGCGCCGCCAGAAGAAGTTGCTCCTCAGAATACACCTAAAAAAAAGTAATGCTTTAAAAGAGTCTGAGAAAGACTCTTTAGCGGTTTTATATGATCAATCAAAAATTAATTGATTATACCAAAAACAAAGTTAGAAGGTTTTTTGCCAAATTTTCCGCTCCTGCGCATGGTTGGCCGCATGTGGAGATGGTTTTTAATTACGCCCAAAAAATTGTCGGACAAGAAAAAAAAGATGGAAAGATTTTAGAATTGGCCGCTCTGTTGCACGATATCGGCCGTGTGACGGAACTTAAAAATAATCCCCGGGGTTTGCACCATCCCGAGCTTTCTTTTTGGCTGGCTGAGGAGTGGTTTAATAAGGATAAGCAGTTTTTTGTTTTGAACGAAAGAGAGAAAAAAGAAATTTTATATGCCATCAGAAATCATTGGGACGATAGGGCTAATGATTATAAGACAGCCATCTGGTTAAGGGATGCGGATAAATTGGATATGTACGGTGAACATGGCGAAAAAAGGGCTGAAGAATTTTATCAAGACGATTGGTCGGGGCTGGTTTTTGGCGTGGTGGCTAATTTGAACAGAGCGGATCGTATTGTTACTCACAAAGCTAAAGAGATTTTGCAAGAAAAAAGAATGCTTTTGGGTCAGACAAAATTATTGCAAAAACATCTACCAGCCAAAAAGAAAGTTTTATGCGCTATTTCCGGAGGAGTGGACTCGGCGGTGGCGGCCGGTTTATTAATTAAAGCCGGTTTTGAAGTGACTGGAGCTTTCATTAAATGCTTTAGCGAAGCGGTCGGAGCCAAATCTTGCTGGATTGACGAGCGTCGCGACGCCATGCGCGTAGCAGCCAAACTCGGCATCAAACTTCTAACTTTTGATTTTGAAAAACAATATCAAAAAGATGTAGTGAATTACTTGTTTAAAGAATATCAAGCCGGTCGTACGCCCAATCCCGATGTGATGTGCAATAAATATGTTAAGATACCTCTTTTATTAAAAGAAGCCCAAAAAATGGGTTTTGACTGGATTGCTACCGGGCATTATGCCAGAGTAAAAAAAGTTGAGGGAAAGGCCTTGCTGTATGAGGCCGGAGATAAAAATAAAGACCAAAGCTACTTTTTACACCAACTGGGACAAAAAGAATTAAAACATTTAATTTTTCCTTTAAGCTCACTAAATAAGGATGAAGTGAGAGTTTTTGCCAGTGAATGGGGTTTGTCTGTGGCGAAAAAAGAAGAAAGCATGGGTATTTGTTTTGTGGGCGAGGTGTCGATGAAAAAATTTTTGGAGAAAAAAATAAAACCGCGTTTTGGAAAGGTGGTGATGAGCACCGGAGAAGTGATAGGAGAGCACGATGGACTGGCTTTTTATACCATTGGTCAACGTCATGGATTTAGCGCTTTGCGTGGTTCCAGAAGTGGAGAATCTCGCGCTCTTTATGTAGTAGATAAAGATTTAAAAAAGAACCGACTGATAGTGGGTTTTGAGGATGACAAATTATTGTTTAAAAAAGAGATTGTTTTTAAAAAAATACATTGGATCTCTGGTGCTACTCCAAAATTTCCCTTAGATTGTCTGGCGCGCTTGCGTCATCGTCAGCCACTCCAAATTTGTCGGATCATTTTTAGTCAAGGAAAATATTTTGTTAAATTTAAAGAAGTTCAGAGAGCCATAACACCCGGGCAGTTTATTGTTTTTTATAAAAATGGGGAATGTTTGGGCGGGGGAGAGATAAAGTAAAGGTTCAATATTTTTTCGAATAAAAAAATAGGAGGTCATCGTGTTGCGCCTCGACTTGTTGTGTCGTGACGACGATGACCTCCTGGTTCTTGTGCTTCGGCAGTTGTGTTTTCCTGAATCAATTTGTCAGGCTCCCGATCGTACGGAATCCGTCCGTGTGATCGCTGGCTGCCAGCCAGTGTTTGACCTTCGGCTTTTGCCTCCTTTTATGCCACGTTGTGTGAGCGCAGGGAGAACACCGAGGACCCTCATCTTCCGTGGGAACGAGCTCTTCTAGATTCTGGCAACCACCCTGGTTGCAGTTCTAGAGCCCCCTAAACCGGCGCCGTCATTGGTAGTGGGAAGTCCGTTGTTCGGACACTCGGCGGCGGTTAAACCACGAAGACTTGGGTCAGGCTGCGGGAGGGTGTAGAGCCTCCCTAAGCCCCGTCGAAAAGTATTTTAGCATAATTTGGAAATCTTGTCAAGCCCTGGGTGTCTTAAAAAATTATTTTTTGCTTATTTAAGCCATTTTTTAAAGAAATAAGTTTGACTATTTTTGTTATATCTGGTATTATAGGCTCAAATGATAACATTTTGTTAAAAATCTTTTTATGCTTTCATCAATTGAATTAAGAGCTAAATTTTTAGACTTTTTCGCCTCTAAAGGACACAGAATTATACCCTCGGCATCTTTAATACCGGAAAATGACCCCACTATTCTCTTTACCACTGCCGGAATGCATCCCTTGGTGCCTTATATTTTGGGTGAAAGGCACCCCGAAGGAAAACGCTTGGTCAATGTTCAAAAATGTGTGCGTATGCAGGATATTGATGAGGTGGGCGACAACCGCCACGATACTTTTTTTGAAATGATGGGTAATTGGTCTTTGGGAGATTATTTTAAAGAAGAGGCTATTGCTTGGAGTTGGGAGTTTTTAACTTCGCCGCAATGGTTAGGGCTTGATCCTAAAAAATTGGCCATATCTGTTTTTTCCGGTGATGCCGACGCTCCTTTTGATGAGGAGGCCAGTAACACCTGGATTAAGATGGGTGTGCCGGAACATAAAATAGCCAAATTGTCCAAAAAGAGCAATTGGTGGGGACCGGCTGGACAAACTGGCCCCTGTGGACCGGATACCGAGATGTTTTATTGGAAAGGCGAAACCGAATTTCCGCCTGTTGAAAGTAATCCGGGCAACGATGAAGATCATTGGTTAGAAATTTGGAATGATGTTTTCATGCAGTATTTTAAAAAGAAAGAAGGTTCTTTTGAACAATTAAAACAACAAAATGTTGATACAGGTATGGGTTTGGAGCGCACTCTGGTGACTTTGAATGATTTTATGGATGTTTTTCAGATTGATACTTTTTGGCCTTTAATCCAAAAGATTGAAGAAGTGTCCGGCCATTCTTATATTGAAGGAGGAGAAATTAGGCGAGCTATGCGTATTGTGGCCGATCATCTGCGCACTGCCACTATGATTATGGGTGATGATAGGGGAATCGCCCCCAGCAATGTGGATCAGGGTTATGTGGTCAGGCGTTTAATTCGTCGGGCTATTCGTTATGCCCGCGTTTTGGGGATTACAGAAAATTTTTGCGTTTCTTTGTCCCTTTCTACAATTGAAATTTTTAAAGATGTTTACGCAGAAGTGCAACGCAATAAAGAATTTGTGCTTTTAGAGATGGGAAAAGAAGAAAAAAAGTTCAGGAATACTTTGGAAAAAGGAATGAAAATATTAGAGTCTAGAATGATGGATAATGAAACAAAAAAAATAACCGGATCAGAAGCTTTTGATTTGTATCAATCCTATGGTTTTCCTATTGAAATTACCGAGGAACTGGCTAAAGAAAAAGGATTAGAGGTGGATATTGAAGGCTTTATTGTAGAAATGAAAAAACACCAAGAATTATCTCGTGCCGGAGCCGAGCAAAAATTTAAAGGTGGCTTGGCAGATACCAGTGAAATTTCTACCAAATATCATACTGCAACTCATTTATTACACGCGGCTTTGCGCGAGGTTTTAGGAATTCACGTAGAACAGAGGGGTAGTAACATCACAGCGGAACGTTTGCGTTTTGATTTTTCTCATTCAGTCAAGATGACCGAGGAAGAAAAGAAAAAAGTGGAAGATTTGGTGAACGCGGCCATTATTAAAGATTATAAAATCAGTTTTGCCGAAATGACCGTGCCCGAGGCTAAAGCCGGCGGCGCCGTTGGTTTATTTGAAGAAAAATACGGCAATAAAGTAAAGGTTTATACTATTGGTGAACCTTCGCTTCATCCGCATGCCGATCCTAACTCGCCAACTTTTAGTAAAGAAATTTGTGGCGGCCCGCATGTGGAATGCACCAGTATTTTAGGTAAAAATGAAAAAGAAGAATGTTTTGAACCTTTGGCAGAACACACAGGTCTTTTGGGTCATTTTAAAATTATTAAAGAAGAAGCGGTTAGTTCGGGGATTAGGAGAATCAAAGCGGTGTTGCAATAACTTTTTGTTAAGATGATGAATAAAATTTTTAAAACAAATTGGCTGATTTTGGCTTTTTTTTTAAGCTATTTTATAATTGGATTAGCCTTGTATCACCCGGTCTTAAATTCTTTTTTTGTTTCCGATGATTTTGACTGGCTTACTCGAGCTAAATTTACGCCGCTAACCATCGGCAGTTATTTTTTAAAAAATTCCAATGGTGGCACAGAAGGCGGGGTTTATCGGCCGTTAACAGAGCTGTCTTATCTTTTAGATTATAAAATTAGCGGATTAAATCCTGCTTTTTTTCATTTTTCCAATCTTTTATTTTTTTCCCTAACTTCCCTGGTTTTATTTTGGTTGGTTTTTCTTTTAACCAAAAAAAGATGGCTGGGATTTTTAAGCGGTTTATTTTTTTTAATTTTACCCAACCACCCCGAAGCGGTGTCTTGGATTTCTGGACGCGGTGATGTTCTGGCAGCCTTTTTTTACATTCTCTCTTTAGCTCTGTACATAAAGCTTAGACAAGTGTCCGTTGCAACCTTTTTAAATTCCGCCACCAAAAAGCCGCGCAATAAAAAGGTTTTTTTTCTTTTTGTTCTTTCTCTGATCAGTTTTTTCTTTTCTGTTCTTTGTAAAGAAATGGGGTTGACTTTGCCGGCTTTAATTGTGGCTTATGAAATTTTGTTTGTCAGCGGCTGGAAAAAAGAAAGCTGGCGGGGCGTTTTAAAACGTTTGCTTTATCTTTTGCCCTATGCTTTGGTTTTGCTTCTGTATTTATTTTTACGCTTTAAAACTACGGCAATTCTAGCCGGCTTTTATGCCAATCCTCAGGTAAAACCAAGCGCTGTTCATCTTATCAGAACCTTAATCACCATTATTGATAGTAATTTTTTTGAAAACTTTCACCGTTTGGGTGTGGCCGCCAGAGTGATGCGATTATATGTTTTTATTCCGGGCGTCTGTTTGCTTTCTTATTTTATTTATTTGATTTTAAAAAAGTATCGTCAAGAAAAAATTGCTCTTTTAGGTTTAATCATTTTAATTGTTGGTGCTTTTCCGGCCTTGCCTCTGTCTTTTAGTTTAAATACCAGTGAGGGTGAAAGGTTTGCTTACCTTCCATCTTTGGGTATGGCTATAATTTTGGGCTGGATTTCTTATAAAATTATTAGTTTTAAACTCACTAAATATTTGCAATTTTTGCCGCCAGCCATTTTAATTCTTTTTTTGTCTTTTGTTTTAGTCCAAAAAAATTACTACTGGCAAGAGGCCGGTGCCATTAGTCAAAACTTGCTTTTTAATTTTGGACAAAAAGTTAATCTGCAAACTAAACAGGGGATAGTTATTTTAGCTATGCCGGACAATGTTTATGGCGCTCAAGTTTTAAGAAACGGTTGGTTTAGCGCCCTGCGTTTGTATTATCCTAATTACACACCAGATTTGTTAGTGGCTGTTCCTCGTTTGCACATTACAGATACCGGCCTGGCTGTTTGGCTGGCCAAAGCAGATGGCTTTGCCTCTAAAGGCACGGAAAAAGTTTTTCATGGCGCGCCTAAATTGGAATCGCTGGATTACACAATGCAAATTACCAATTATGATAAAAAAATTTCCAGTGGCGATTTTTTAGAGATTACTTTTACCAAAGATTTTTTAGCGCAGATGAAACAAAAGAAAATCATCTTCCTGGCTCCTTTTTATGATGAATTTAAGATTTTAGAGCTGAAGAAATAACCCTGTGAATAAACTTAAATTTGGCCTGTTGACAACTTTTTAAGCTTAGTGTATACTACATTTAAGTTTTTTAAAAATAAGGAAATTAGCCTTATTGTAGGTTTATTTATGGCAGAAAATCAACAAAATAGCATTGCATCGTCCAAAGATGTGTTGGAGCTAAGAGGTAGAATTGAGGAGCTGCTCCCTTCCGCTAAATTTAAGATAAAATTGGATGATGGTCATGTTATCATCGGGCATCTTTCTGGAAAAATGCGAATGAATAAAATTCATTTGTTACCTGGAGATTTTGTAAAAGTTGAAATGACACCATACGATTTAACCAAAGGCAGAATAGTATACAGATTTTAATAAAATTAAAGTCAAAGTAAAAAAACAGCGGAGCCACCGTTGTATAATTTTTTTATCTTAATATAAGCAGATTATGAAAGTAAGAGCATCAGTTAAAAAAATTTGTAAAGATTGCCAAGTCTTGCGTCGCAAAGGACGTGTTTGCGTGATCTGCAAAATTCCCAAACATAAACAAAAACAAGGATAAATTTTATGATTAGAATTGCCAGCGTTACTTTACCTCAAAATAAAAAAATTAATATCGCTTTAACCTATCTTTACGGCATAGGTTTGACTTTATCTAACAAAATTTTGAGCGATTTAAAAATTGATCCCAACACCAGAACTAAAGATTTAAAAGAAGAAGAAGCTAATCGCATTCGCGAGGCAGTAGAAAAAAAATATCGCGTGGAAGGCGATTTGCGCCGTGAAATTTTGTCCAATATCAAGCGTTTAAAAGAAATCGGTTCTTACAGAGGCTCTCGTCATCATCGCGGTTTGCCATCTCGTGGCCAGCGCACTAAAACCAATTCCCGCACTGTGCGTGGCAATAAGCGCCATACCATGGGTTCTGGTAAGAAAAAATCAGGAGATAAGACATAAAATAAGATAATTTTTAATTTTGAAATCTAAAAATAGTTATTATGGCAGATGAATTGAAAACAAATGAAGCCGTGGCATCCACCGCGGCGGAAAAAAAACAAAAAGGCGGAAAAAAAGACAAAGCAGTGGCTAAGCCCAAAAGCCGCAAAAAAAAGGCTGTTAAAGAGGTGACTGTGGGACGCGCTTATATTCATGCTACCTATAATAATACTATTGTCACCATTACAGATGCCAGCGGTAACGCCTTAGGCTGGTCTTCAGCCGGACATATGGGCTTTAAAGGCCCTAAAAAGGCTACTCCTTATGCCGCTTCTATGGTAGTTAAAGAATTGGTGGAAAAAATTCAACCTTATAATGTTAAAGAAGTAAGCGTTTATGTTCGAGGCATTGGCGCCGGACGCGATGGAGCTCTAAGAGCTTTATACGCCAATAATTTAAGCGTCACTTCTATTAAGGACATTACACCCATTCCTCATAATGGCTGTCGTCCACCTAAGGTTAGAAGAGTTTAAAATATATTTTTATGGAGAAAAAGATTGATAATTCAATTTGCAGTCAATGCCGCCGTGCCGGTGAAAAATTATTTTTAAAAGGTGAAAAATGTTTTTCGCCTAAGTGTTTAATAGTTAAGCGTAACTACGCGCCGGGACAACATGGTAATGCCAAACAACCCCGCCGTTTAACTTCTTACGGCACTCAGTTGCGCGAAAAGCAAAAAGCCAAACAAATTTACGGTTTGCGCGAAAAGCAATTTAGCAATTATGTTGCCAAGGCCACCAGAAAGAAAGGCAACACCGCCGATACTTTATTAAAAGTTTTAGAGACTAGATTAGATAATATTGTTTTTCGTTTGGGTTTTGTTAAGTCACGCCCGGCCGCAAGGCAATTAGTTTCCCATAAGCATGTTTTGGTTAATGGCAAAACGGTAAACATTTCTTCATTTCAAGTTAAACCAAATTCCGTAATTTCCGTTAATCTTAAATTTGTAGAAAAAAGCAAATCAATGGAAAATGTTTTTGCGGTTTTATCTAAAAAGGAGGTACCGGCTTGGTTAGCGCTTGATGCCGATTTAAGTACCAAGAAAGTCAGCGGCAAGGTTTTGGGATTGCCAAAACTCACAGAAATGACTCTGGAGTTTGATCCTAAAAAAATCATTGAATTTTATTCACGCTAACATTTAATTTAATTTTTATGGAAAAATTTCTTTTGCCCTCAATTTTCAAGGTTGAAGAAATGGACAAGCCGGATGCCGCTAGAATTATCATTGAACCTTGTTATCATGGTTATGGTACAACTTTAGGCAATGCCTTGCGCCGTGTTTTGTTGTCTTCGCTTCCGGGCGCGGCCGTCACCGCTGTTAAAATTAAAGGTGCTACGCATGAATTTACAACTTTAGATCATGTTCAAGAAGATATAGTGGAATTAATTTTAAATTTGAAAAAATTAAGATTAAGAGTTTTTTCCTCGGAAGAAGTTAAATTAACTTTAAGCGCCAAGGGTGAAGGAGAAGTCACCGCCGCTCAAATAGAAACCACCTCTGACGTGGAAATTGTCAACTCCGATCTTCATTTAGCCACTTTAACTCACAAAGATGCCAGATTAGAAATGGAAATTTTTGTCTCTCAAGGCAGAGGTTATGTTCCGGTAGAAGAAAAAGAAAAAATTAAATTGGAATTGGGAACTGTGGCTATTGATTCTATTTTTAACCCCGTTTTGCATGTTGGTTATAAAGTAGATTTTGTTCGTGTGGGTGAAATCACTAATTTTGAAAGATTAACTTTAGATATTGAAACCGATGGCACTATCACTCCGTTAAATGCTTTATTGCAAGGCACTAAGATTTTGCAAGATCATATTGATTTGATTATGCAGGGTTTTAGCGGTGAAACAAGAGAAATAGAAGAAATTGCCAAAGAACCGGAAGAAGCAGTAGAAGAAACAAAAGAAGAGGTTGAAGAAAAAGAAGAAGAAAAACCTAAAAAGAGAGGCAGAAAACCATCAACATCAACTAAGAAAAAGAAGTAAAGGGCGTTTGTCCCGTTAACTTTAAGAAATTATGAGACACCAAAAGAAAAAAGTGACGCTAGATAGAAAAAAAGCCCCGCGCGAGGCCTTGCTTAAAAATTTAACCGCTAGTGTTATTTTATATGAAAAGGTTAAAACTACCAGAGCCAAGGCCAAGGCCGTACAGCCCTTGGTTGAAAAAATGATCACTTTAGGCAAGAAAGGTACTTTGACTGCTCGCCGCGAACTTTTATCTTTTTTACCAACAGAAAATCCTGTTAAAAAAATTATGGAAGATTTGGGTAAGCGTTATGCCGGTAGAACCGGGGGTTACACCAGAATTATTAAATTGGGTACCCGTCAGGGCGACGCGGCTGAAATGGTAACGATTGAATTAGTTTAATTTTAAATAGAAGTATGGAACAACAAAAAAGAGGGACAACAATTTTAGATGCCGAAGGTAAAATTTTGGGACGTTTGGTTTCCGAAGCCGCCAAAATTTTGCAAGGCAAAAATAAACCATCCTATGAACCCAATACCGATTGTGGGGATAGAGTGGTAATTAAAAATGCCTCTAAAGTCAAAATTTCCGGTAAAAAGTTTTCTGATAAGATTTATCGTCATCACACCAATCATCCCGGCGGTTTAAAAGAAAAGACTTATAAAGAAGTTTTTGCCAAAGACCCGCGTGAAGTGATACATTTAGGTATTATTAAAATGTTACCCAAGAACAAGTTAAGAAACAGGCGGTTAACACGTCTTGTAATTGAAAAGTAAAATTATGGCTACTAAAGATATTAAAGAAAAAATAATTAAAAAATCCCCTGGCAGACCCAAGGCTGTTAAGAAGGTTGTAGAAGTTACAGAAGAAAAAAAGGTTCTTGAGGCGCCTGTTTTAAAGATTGAAAAAAAGGCTGGTCGTGAAGGAAAATATGTTTATGCTGTGGGTCGTCGTAAATCTGCCAAGGCTCAAGTAAAATTGATGGAAACCGGCACCGGAAAAATAACAGTTAATGGAAAAGACCTACCAAAATATTTTGATTATTTTGTCTTGCAGAATACTGTCTGGGCTCCTTTAAAAGCCGTGCAAGAAGATTCTGTTCATGATATTTCAGCTGTAGTGTTGGGGGGAGGGGCTTTGGGCCAGGCCGAAGCAATTCGTTTGGGTATTTCTCGAGCTTTGGTTGAATGGAATGAGGCTTTTAAGCCTGTCCTTAAAAAAATGGGTTTTATCACCAGGGATCCCAGGGTTAAAGAAAGAAAGAAATTTGGTTTAAAGAAAGCCCGCCGCGCCCCACAGTGGAGCAAACGTTAAAAAGATTATAAAAATAACCTGTATAAACAGGTTATTTTTATAATCTAATTGTCCCTTTGCCTTGGGTTTTTAAAAGTGCTATAATAATTACAGATTTTTAAAATTGTCATTCTTCAGCTAAGAATGGCAATTCTTATATATGAAAGTGCTTTTACGGCAAGAAGTGCCCGGTTTGGGACATAAAGGAGAGGTAAAAGAAGTGGCCGAAGGGTATGGCCGTAATTTTTTGTTGGCTCAAAATAAAGCAGTGCCGGCTACGACAGAAAATTTAAGAAATTGGGAAACGGAAAAAAATAAAGTAGCCCATCAAATACAAAATCAAAAAGAAATTTTAAAAAAAATAGCCGGCCGTTTACAGGGACTCACTTTAGAATTTGAAGAAAAGACAGATGACAAAGGCCAATTGTTTGGCGGTATTTCCAGCGCTCATCTTGTGGCCACTTTATCCAAAATAGGATTGACAATAGAAAAAAATCAAATAGTCTTAGACAAGGCTTTTAAAAAAGTTGGCAAATATCCCGTAAAGATAAAGTTAGGACAGGGGATAGCGGCGGAAATTAAAGTAATTATCAAAAGTCAATAGGATTCCTTGTCTTACATTCAAAGAAAATGGACGAAATAATTTATAAATAAATTTTAATTTTTTAAATACTGTTGATTTTATGACGCGTTACATTTTTGTTATTGGTGGAGTAATGTCCGGAGTGGGCAAAGGAACCACTACGGCGGCTATTGGTAAAATTTTACAAAGCAAGGGCTATACCGTGACGGCTGTAAAAATAGACCCCTATGTTAATGTAGATGCCGGCACCATGAATCCCACAGAGCATGGGGAAGTTTTTGTGACGATTGACGGCGATGAAACAGACCAGGATATTGGTAATTATGAAAGATTTTTAGACATCAACATCACTTCTCTTAATTACATGACCACCGGTCGGGTTTATCAATCAGTTATAGAACGCGAACGCAATTTAGGATATGGCGGACGTTGTGTGGAAGTGGTTCCTGATGTGCCGGCAGAGGTTATTCGACGCATTAAAGCGGCTGGTAAATCAGCTCATGCTGATTTTGTATTGATAGAAACTGGTGGTACGGTGGGGGAATACCAAAATATTTTGTTTTTGGAAGCCGCACGCATGATGAAAATAGAAGCTCCTAAAAACGTCCTTTTTGCACTGGTAAGCTACCTGCCTATTCCTTCTAAGATTGGAGAAATGAAAACCAAACCCACCCAATATGCGTCCCGCACTTTAAATTCCGCTGGTATTCAAGCAGATTTTATTTTCTGTCGTGCGGAAAGAGCCCTGGATGAGCCCAGAAAGCGTAAATTGGCCGTATTCTGCAATGTCCAAGATGGGGACATAATTTCCGCGCCCGATGCCAATTCCGTTTATGAGGTGCCAATAAATTTTGAAAATGAGGGGTTGGGAGAGAAGATTTTAAAAAAGTTTCATCTGCGCTCTAAAAACAAAGATTTAAAAGAGTGGCGTGCCCTGGTGGAGGTGATTAAAAATGTTAAAAAAGAGGTGAAGATTGCCGTGGTGGGTAAATATTTTTCTACTGGGGAATTTATTTTGGCCGATTCTTACATCTCTGTGATTGAGGCTATTAAGCATGCTTCTTGGGCCAACAATGTTAAGCCGGTTTTAACCTGGCTTAATTCCGAAGAATACGAAAAAAATCCGGCCAAATTAAAAGAACTTTCCAACTATGATGGCATGGTGGTGCCGGGCGGATTTGGCACAAGAGGAGTAGAAGGCATCATTAAGGCGATTGAATATGCGCGGGTACACAAAATTCCTTATTTTGGTTTATGCTACGGAATGCAGCTGGCCACAGTGGAGTTTGCCAGGCATGTTTGCGGATTAAAAGAAGCTCATACCATAGAAGTTGATGCCAAAACCAAAGATCCTATAATTGCCATCATGGCCGATCAGGCTAAACTTTTGGCTAATAAAAAATATGGTGGCAGTATGCGTCTTGGCGCTTATGACTGTTTTCTGGAAAAAGGAACTTTGGCGCGGACCGCTTATGGTGAAAATTTGATTTCCGAAAGACATCGTCATCGCTATGAATTTAATAATGATTACAAAGATTTATTTATAGAGAAAGGGATGGAAGTTTCCGGTGTTAACCCGCAAAGAAATTTGGTGGAAATTATTGAATTGCCTAAAGAAGTGCATCCGTGGTTTGTGGGTGTGCAATTTCATCCGGAATTTCAGTCTCGCCCTTTACGTCCGCATCCTTTGTTTAGGGAATTTATTAAAGCGGCGTTGAAAAAGTAGTTGTAAATTTATAAAAAAAGACCGGCCATTTCTGGTCGGTCTTGTTGGTTGAAACTAAAAATAACTACTCGGGAGCCTTCTCCACTTCGGGAGGGTTGTCCGTCGGAGAATCCTTCACTGGTGGTTCAGTAGCCGAGGCTTCCTCAGCAACCGGCTCGGCAACAGGATCTTCCTCCCGTTTGGTGTAAACATATCTTCTACCGTCGGGTAGGAACAACGCCACATCGGCATAACCTTTTTGTACCCTCTCCAGAAGACCATTCAATAGATTTCCCCTTGCGTGTTCACGGCTCTCCTCGTACGCCTTCCGGACATCCTCCGGGAGTGCTTGGTAGCGCTTTTCCTTTTCCTCTTCGTCCTTGGGAAGGTTGGCTACTACCATCTGACGGAAAAGATGGACGCCGCTTTCGGCGGTGATGAAGCCTCCTCCTACACCGACAGCACAAAGACCAAAGCCATTTTCCAAGGTGAAGATGGTTTTATCATCTACCTTGTCTCCGTCCTTATTACGAACGTAGCCGTGCACTTTGGGGATTCCACAATCACAAACCTCGAAATTGAAATCGCAAGTAAAACCTACTGGCAAAGTAAATTCAATGACCCTTTTAAAGAAAGCTTCGTGATCCGAGGAAACGCCGGCCGAAGTCATCTCTATTTCAATGCTTTTCGCCTTGCCGATGTCAATCAAACATTTGTCCAAACAGCCTTGAAGCAGGCTACGACCTTGTTCCAAGGAAACCACAAGCCTGCTGTCTATTTGGTCGCCGGAAAGACGACAGTAGGGGATTTCCAGGGCATCCAAAAAAGGAGTATCTTGCGGATTGGTTTTGAGGATAATCATCTTCTTCTTCCTTCTCTAGTGTTTGAGCGCTGTTAGGCGTTAGCTGTGCTTACGCCGCCTTGATCTGCCAAATTAAGTATCTCTTCCAGAGGATCTACTTCTTGTGCAAACAACTGTTTTACTTCTTCTGGCAGAGCCATAAAACGTTCCATCAACTGGTCATCATCCGTGGCTAGGTTAGCCGCGAGCATTTCCTTAAGAAGGCTAATAATCGCCAAATCACTGAATTCACTGCGAGAGGCCAAAATCAAGCACAGGTTCAAACCTTCAAGCATGGTGGGAATGGCGTGGCGGATGCTTTGGTTTGCATCGGGAAGAAGGACAAATCCATGAGCCATGGGATTGCTGCATTCCTTGCAGACCTTAAAGACAAGAGTGGGGTGGAAATTCTCAGGCAGAACGAATTCGCGAACTTTTTGAAAAATAGCTTCAAAATCAGGCAAAAGCCCAGTTGCTGACAGGGCTTGCTCTAAGCGCTCCGCTTCTTCGGGCGTGTGAATATGATTTTGTACTCCACTGCTGATAATTCTGCGGCCTTGTTCCAAAAAAACGACCAAGCGGGGCTTAAAACCTTCCCCGGTAATCTGCCCATGAGGAATCCCCAGGGTAGTCAAAAGAGAGAAAAAATTGCCCATGGTTAGTTGTGCCAATTGCTTTTCCTCCCAAATCACGCCCCCGCCAGTTGGCAAGCCCCTCTTCAGCGTTGTTTAAAAGGTTTTTTATGAGGGGGAGTGGGGATTTAGATTAGCTAATTTAAGCTTAAATAACCGCTTCCCCTCATAATTTTTTAAAGATCAATTTTTAATCAAATCTAACTTAGCATTAAAATAGATTTTTGTCAAATTTAGGCAGGTGAAAAAAATTTTAAAAGGGATAATTTAAAAGACCCTTTCAAAGGGTCTTTTAAAGCTTATTTTAAGCCATTACATTGATAAATTTTCTTTCTTTTAGGTGCCCGTCAAATCTTTTGACTTTGCGGCGGTTAAAAGAAACAGTACCGCTTGTGCCGGCATAAAGGGTGTCGTCTCCGCCTTTTTTAACATTTTTTCCCGGGTAAAATTTGGTGCCTCTTTGGCGAACCAAAATTTCACCGGCGTTGACTTTCTCTCCACCAAAGGCTTTAATGCCAAGTCTTTTAGCTTGTGAATCGCGGCCCAGCGAGGTAGAACTCCCAGCTTTCTTATGTGCCATATTTGTTTTAAAATAAGATAATTTTAAGGTAAATACAGTATAAAACAAATCTTGCCTTATGTCAAGAGCTGTGCTAAAATACAGGATATGTTGCGAATTCCTTTAAAATTGTTTTTTAAAGATAAAATAATTTCTTTTTTAACAGCCCTTAACGTTATTTCTTTTTTGGCTTTATTTTTTTATCTATTTTTTTCCTTGCTTAAAGCTAAAGAAGAAACAATTTTTCTTCATTATACCGTTCATTTGGGCGTAGATTTAATCGGTTCAAAATCAGGTATTTATTTATTGGCTTGGGGTGCTTTTTTAATTGTTATTTGCAACACTACTGTGGCTTATCTGGCTTACCCTAATTATAAAAAAATCAGCCGTTTGATTTTAATTGCCACCGTGTTTATGCAAATATTTTTGTGGCTAGCCGGTGGATTTTTAGTTTTTATTAATTTATAGAAAACGGTTTTTTAAAATAAACTCTTTGTAGATAATAATTTTATTATGCTGGAAGATGTGATTATAATTTTAGTGCTGTCCGGTTTGGCTTTTTTGATTGCCTTTTTTTGGGCGCCTTTTTTAATCAAAATTTTAGTAAAATATAAATGCTATAAAAAACAAGTCCGGACAGAAGCTCCCGACGGTTCCGGTACTCCTATTTTTGCCGCTTTGCATAAATTTAAAGAAACCGGCACTCCGCGCATGGCGGGTGTCTTATTTTGGGTGACTACCGGCTTTTTGGCTTTAGTTATGTTTTTGCTGGGTAATTCGTATCCGGAATTTTTTGCTAAATTTAATTTTGTCAATCGCGCGCAGACCTGGATTCCCTTGTTTACTTTAATTGCGGCTTCTATTTTAGGTTTTGTGGATGATCTCTTGGTGGTTAAAGGATCCGGACGCATTAACAAAGGAGGCGGTTTAAAATTTCGCCATCGTTTGTTGGTGGTATTTTTAATTAGTTTGGTGGGCGCTTATTGGTTTTATTTTAAATTGGGCTGGGATACAATTCATCTTCCTTTTTACGGAGATGTAAATTTAGGTTTTTTGTACATTATTCTTTTCATCATCACTATGATTGGGCTTTTTAGCGGCAGTGTGATAGATGGTCTGGACGGACTGGCCGGCGGAGTTTTTGCCATTATTTTTACAACTTACGGCGTAATTTCTTTTGTGCGCGGCCAATATGACCTTTCCGCTTTTTGCGGCATTTTGGCGGGTACCTTGGCGGCGTTTTTATGGTTTAATATCCCGCCCGCTAAATTTTACATGGGAGAAACCGGTATTTTGGGATTGACTACCACTTTGGCTGTGGTGGCCTTTTTAACCAATACGGTTTTGCTTTTGCCATTTATTGCCTGCGTGCTTTTGATAGAAATTCTTTCGGTGGTGTTGCAAATGTTCTCCAAAAAATTTCGCCATAAAAAGATATTTTTGGTCGCGCCCTTGCATCATCATTTTGAAGCCAAGGGTTGGCCGTCGTATCAAGTGACCATGCGTTTTTGGCTCATCAGCGGCGCTACGGCCATTGCCGGTTTAATTTTATTTTTGATTGATAAGGTTTAGGATAAATTAAAATTTTTTTGTTTTTCCATTTGATAAATTCACCAGAAAATATACCATCAAATTTTTCATATGCTTTCTCGTAAAAGTGACATTTATTTCTTGGGTTCTTTGGTTATCTTGTTATTTTTTGGTTTGCTCATGCTTTTTTCCGCCTCTTCTCCGGAGTCATATGCCATTTTTCATGATCCTTATTTTTTAATCAAAAGGCAGATTCTTTTGGGAGTGTTGCCGGGTGTTATTTTATTTTATATCTTCAGCCGACTAGACTTTAATTTTTGGCAAAAAGCCGCTTTGCCTCTTTTTTTATTTTCCCTAGGTCTTTTGATTTTGGTTTTAATTCCTGGTGTGGGAGGGGACTTTGGCTCAGCCCGCTCTTGGTTTTCTATTTTTGGTTTTTCCTTTCAACCCTCGGAACTAATGAAACTGGCTCTGGCAATTTATTTGGCCTCTTGGCTTAGTCGCTTAAGTAAAGAAGATTTTACCAATTACACTAAAAGTTTTTTTCCTTTTTTGGCTATCGTCGCAGTAATTGGTTTGCTTTTGATGAAACAACCGGATATGGGCACCTTTTTGGTTTTATTTTTAATTTCTTTGGGTATTTATTTTGTTGCCGGAGGGCCTTTACTGCATTTGCTTATTTTATTTGGTGGGGGTCTGGTGGGATTTATTAGTCTGGTTTTTATTAGTTCCTATCGCCTGCATCGTTTGTTGGCTTTTTTAAACCCCAAAGAGGATGTTTTAGGCATTGGTTATCATATCAATCAAGCTCTGTTAGCCCTGGGTTCCGGGGGATTTTTTGGTTTGGGCTGGGGTCACTCGCGTCAAAAATTTCAATACCTGCCGGAAGTGAGCGCCGATTCTATTTTTGCCATCATTGGCGAGGAGTTGGGTTTTTTAATTTCAGTTATTTTTATTTGCTTGTTGTTTTTTATTTTTTTCAGAGGATTAAAAATTGCCCAAAACGCGCCTAATCATTTTGGCAAACTTTTGACTGTGGGTATAATGGTTTGGTTCATTGGGCAAAGCTGTTTAAATATTGGCGCTATGGTTGGGCTATTGCCTTTAACCGGCCTACCTTTGCCCTTTGTTAGCCATGGCGGTTCGGCTTTAATGATTTTACTTGCGGCCTTGGGTATTGTAGTTAATATCTCCAAACAAATGAAAACTTAGTATGAATAAAGGAAAAGAAGAAACAATTTTTAGTTCCATTGAGAAAAATTTTGCGGAAGAATTTAAAAGCAAAAAAAGAGTGATTTTTTCCGGCGGTGGCACTTTAGGACCGGTAATGCCTCTACTTGCCGTTTTTCAGGAACTTAAAAAACAATTTCCCGATCAATATGATTTTTTGTGGGTAGGCGTTAAAGGCGGTTTGGAAAAAGAGGTGACGGAAAAATATGGTTTAAAATTTGTCGCTTTGCCCGAAGCTAAATTACGCCGCTATTTTAGTTGGCGCAATTTTAGCGATATATTTAATTTTGCGGCGGCCTTTTTTAAAAGTTGGATGATTATAAAAAGATTCCAGCCTAATATTTTAGTTTCGGCCGGCGGTTTTATGAGCGTACCTCTGCATTTGGCTGCCTGGTTGCAAAAAAAAACCACCTTAATTCATCAAGAAGATGTGGAAGTGGGTTTAGCCAATAAAATTATGGCTCTCTGGGCAGATCATATCACTGTGTCTTTGGAAAAAAATTTGCAAAATTTTCCGGCCAAGAAAACTTTATGGATTGGTAATCCTGTGCGCGAGGGGGTTTTATCAGGCCAAAAAGAAGAAGCTATTAAAGATTTTTTATTGGACCCAAATTTGCCAACGGTTTTGGTTTTGGGTGGAGGCACGGGCGCTCTGTCTTTAAATAAAATGATCGCCGGCAATATTGGAGAGTTGGTTAAAAAATGTCAAATAATTCATATGCTGGGAAATGGCAAAGAAATGGCCGTGCCTTTTTTTCAAGGTGGGGAATTGGATGCTCTTATTAAAGAAAGATATCATCCTGTAAAATTTTTAAATGAAAAAATACTTTCTCGCGCCTATGCCATTAGTGATGTAGTGGTGACTCGTGCGGGATTTTCTACTTTGACCGAGCTGGCAGTTTTAGGCAAGCCGTTTGTGGCCGTGCCTATTCCAGATAGCCATCAAGAAAAAAATGCCAGAGTATTTTGGTCTAAAGCCCAGACGCCGGTATTTTTAAGCAATCATGAGCCGGTGAGCGGTTTAATCAAAAAAATTTTGGATTTGGTATCTAACAAAGAAGAGCAATTATATTTGGCCCGTCATTTGGTGAAAATAATACCCAAAGACGCGCGAGAGAAAATGTCTTTTTTGATCAATGGTATTTTGAGTAATTAGTTGTTTATTTTTAAATAGAAGGCTCATAAATTAAAAACCCTCCGTCAAATGCGGAGGGTTTTTGTGGCTAAGATTAACAGGTACAAGGTTCGTTGCCACAACCTGGGCAAGGATCAAACCTCATATTTTTATTTGTTTACAAGGGTTAACCCCTTTTTACCTCTATTATATTATAGCATTGTTGAGAAAGGACCGCAAGATAAGCGAAATAATTAAAAAACCCCACACAAATTTTAACAAGAGTCTTTTTTTTGGTGACCCGGCTGGGGATCGTGACCAAGCGTACCAGAGAAGCTGTGCAGCGCTTTTGTTTTTTAAATGGTGACCCGGCTGGGGATCGAACCCAGGACCATCAGCTTAAAAGGCTGTTGCTCTACCAGCTGAGCTACCGGGCCGTCACTAGTGTTTAAAAAAACTGACAAAAAATTTTAATTGATTTTTTACCAAAAAGTTTCACCCACTAGCATACACCTCTTGACAAAATCTGTCAAATGTGCTATGATATGTAGTTAATTTGATCTTTGATAATAGGGTGAAGGCTTTGTCCAACCAGATAAGTTTGGCTAAATTAAGGCAAAAATAAAGAAAATAAGATTAAATTTGTCCTAAATAAGCTTGATTTATCCGGTTGGGCGAAGGTTTTCGCCCTCTCGAGGAAGGCTCCCCTTAAGGAGCTGTTTGGTAGGAGGTTCCTATGGAACTCGTTCGTCAGTTCTTCGCGGCCCTGGTGTCCATGACGGCCACGGCCATCGCGGCCGTGTTCCAGAGCCTGGAGCAGGAGAACGTGCTGACCAGCGCGCGTCTGCGCGCCGCGGTCAAGAAGAGCGAGGGTAACGAGTTCCGGCGCCTCAAGGTGGCTCTGGGCTATGCCGTGGACCACCAGCTCACCCTCTCCATCGCGAACATCCCGTTCATGACGGACGAGGAGCTGGTGCTGGCGTTCCTGGAGGCCACGCCCGACCAGCGCGCCGAGTTCGTGGTGGCGCTGGACGAGATCACCGACGAGAGCGGTGTGCGCGGTCAGCAGGTGCTCTCCTCCGTGCAGGAGCGCCTCAACATCGAGAAGGCCGTGGCGCAACGCCAGGCCGAGGAGGAGCGTCTGGAGCGCGAGCTGGCCAAGAAGGCCGCCAGGCGCCTGGAGCTCCTGGAGCACACGGATCGCCTGATCCTGCACATCCTGCGGACCGGCGACGCCTGCGATATGACCGACGAATTGGCGGTCCAGTACATAGAGGATCAGCCCCTGGGCTACTTCAAGGTGCTCTCGGACATCGCCGGGCTCATCACCCCCGCCACCGCGGCGGAGGGCGAGGCGGCCCTGACCGGCCTGGACGCGCTGCGCGGCGGCACCATCGTGGACATGCTCACGGGCGCCACCCTGGCGGTGAAGGACGCGCGGAGCATCCGGGGTTGCTTCATCACCGACGAGGAGGGCGCCAAGCGCCTCGTCAAGAAGCTCCCGAAGAAGGAGGGGGGAAGGGAGATCTACAGGCACCTGACGGGCGAGAGCCCCGAGGGTGTCCTGGAACGCCTGGACAGGCACGACGCGGAGTACGCGGCGCGCCAGAAGCGCGACGAGGCCTTCGTGGCCGAGGTGAAGAAGGCGATCGGCGAGGCCGACGCCACCTTCGTGGCCCTGGCCAAGGCGGTGGCCGAGCTGGTGGAGATCAACTCCGTCGGGACCAGCGGGCCCGAGGAGTGGAAGATGCGGATCATCCGCGACATCTCCGGCGAGTTCGGCGAGTTCCTGCGGCGGTCCTACATCGGCCAGTTGCGCCAGGCCTACCCCGACGCCTCGACGATCCCGGCGCTCAACGCCCGGATCGAGGAGGTCAAGGCGGCCTGGAACCAGGCGCGCGCGACGGGCGCCCCCTCCTACGAGCAGGATGCCATCCTCAAGGAGGTCCACGTCCTGGAGCGGCACCGGCAGTACCTGTCCGAGGCTCCCCAGCTCAAGCCGCAGCAGGGCAAGCCGACCGTCGGCACCCACGCCCACACCAAGGGCAAGGAGGGTGCCCCGGTCCTGACCGACCACTCCCGCGACGAGGACAGGGAGCGCAAGGAGCGCGAGCGGCGCGACGCCGACCGGAAGCGCACCCTGGACACCAAGGGCAAGGGCGGCGGCCAGCCCCAGCTCACGGGCAAGGGCAAGCACCAGAAGGGCAAGAAGTAGCCCAGCTACTTCGGCTCCTCAAGTGCCCCCAGTGTCCCTGGCAACATTAACAACGCGGCGGCCAACTAAATAACCGCCCACAACGTCACATGATCTTTCAACAGGTTACAGAGGGTCGCAACGATCCTTACCGGCAATCAAAGTTCAGTGCTAACACACTGTTCCCACGATTGCCGGTTTTTTTTATTTCTGCTAAAATGAAGTAAGGATTTTAATAATAAATTTATCTTTTTTGCAGACGATGGCTTTAGTCCGCGGCGCAAAAAAGATAAATTTATTATTAAATAAAATCATTATGCCCCTTAATCAAAAATATTTTAAAACCCTTAGTACTGTGTTTGCCGATTGGGAAAAGTCCCGCCGCTCTGTTCAAGAAGCCTCGGCCAATGCTTTGCAAAAAGCCAAACAGGCTATTTTTTCTTTTCATCGCAATAATTGGAAAGAGGCCGAGGTTCTACTTAAAACCGCTTTGGAAAACATTAAAATCGCCGGCAAACTGCAAGAAAAAAGCATTGCCACAGATGATGAAGGAATTTTTAAATCATCTTTAGAAGAATATGCCGAAGCTGAATTATTTCGTCAGTTTTTGTATAAAGAAACTATTGGTCCAATAAAAAATTTGGAAATTTCTCCGGAAACATATATGGGTGGCCTAGCGGATTTGGTAGGGGAGATTCAGCGTTATGCTATGAAAATGGCCACGGAAAGAAATTTTAGCGAACTAACGCGCGCGGAAAAAGTGACCGAGGAAATTATGGGCGCAATTTTGTCTTTTAATTTTACCGGTTATCTGCGTACTAAATTTGATCAAGCCAAAGGCGCCCGTCGCAAAATAGAAGAGATCGCCTACGAAGTAAGTTTGCGTCAAAAATAAATTCCGATTCTTTATGCCCGTTTCCGTTATCGTTCCGGCTTACAACGAACAAAAAACTATTTATAATCTAATCCGCGTTTTAAAAGATTCCGGACTTTTTGCCGAGGTAATTGTAATTAATGATGGTTCTAAAGACAGAACGGCCTATTTAGCCAAACAAGCCGGTGCCAAAGTAATAAATCAATCCAAAAATTTGGGCAAAGGAGAGGCTTTGTTGGCTGGAGTAAAAGAGGCTAAAGAAAATTTTTTGTTATTTTTGGATGCCGATCTTTTTAATGTTAGAAGAAAACACTTAACAGATTTGATTAAACCAGTAGAACAAGGCGAAGCGGATATGATGATAGGCCTGCAACCCAAATACAAAGATTTTTACGCGCTTAATGAAACTATTCCCAAAATTAGCGGACAAAGAGCTTTGCGTCGGGAAATTTTTGAAGCTATTGATCCTAAACTTTTATCTGGTTATCAAGTGGAGGAGGCTTTAAATGATTATTGCAAAACTAACAATTTAAAAGTTAAAACAATAATTTTGGCAGGATTGGGACATGTTTCCAAGATGGCTAAAAGCAATTTTTTGGTGGGGTTATGGGGCTATATTAAAATGGATTGGCAGCTGACAAAAATTTTTATTTGGGTAAGGATATTAAGAGTGTTTAAAAAAATAAAATAATGAAATCATTAATAAAAAAATTTACGCCACGATTTTTAATTCGCTTATATCATCTTGTCTTGGCCAAACTGGCGGCTTTGTGGTATGGGTACCCTTCGCGCAAATTAATTGTGGTGGGTGTTACGGGCACGGGCGGCAAGTCCAGTACGGTTTATCTTTTGGCCAAATTATTAGAAGCGGCTGGCTGGAAGGTGGGAGTTACCTCCACGGTTTTTTTTAAAGTTGGTGAGTGGGAAAAATTAAATGATAAAAAAATGACAATGTTGGGGCGTTTTGCTACACAAAATTTTTTACGCCGCATGGTAGATGCTGATTGTCAGGTGGCTATTGTGGAGACAACCTCCCAAGGCATAGAACAGTATCGGCATTTGGATATAGATTATGATATTGTTGTTTTAACCAATTTGTATCCGGAACATATAGAAGCGCATGGCGGTTTTGAAAATTATCAAAAGGCCAAAGGTAAATTATTTGCCGCTTTAACCAAAACTTATCGCAAAAAAATATTTCCAGCCAAAACCATTATTGTTAATGGCGATGATGAATACGCCTCATATTTTTTAAATTTTCCCGCTGATGAAAAAATTACTTTTGGACTAAAAGAAAATTCCTTGCCTGTTAAAGAAAAAATTATTGCTGTGCAACCTTTGCCCTTGGGAGAACAAATTTCTTTTACTGTTAAGGGAACTGATTTTGTCTTGCCTCTTTTAGGCGAAATGAATATCTATAATTCTTTATGTGCCATTACTGTGGCCAAAGTTTTGGGATTAAGCTTAGAGGAAATTAAAAGATTTTCCGGAGCGATGAAAAACATTCCCGGCCGGCAGGAGTTTATAAACGAAGGACAGAATTTTAAAGTGCTGGTTGATTATGCCTTTGAACCCAAAGCCTTGGCCTCTCTTTATGAAATTTTAGAAATGATTCCTCATAAGCGTTTGATTCATGTTTTAGGTTCGGCTGGTGGTGGTAGGGATGTAGCGCGGCGGCCTGTTTTGGGTAGTCTGGCCGGGGAAAATGCGCAGATAGTAATTGTGACCAATGAAGACCCCTATGATGATGATTCCGAGCAAATTATAGAAGAGGTAGCACAAGGAGCAAGCGAAAAAAGCAAAATAGAAGGGCAGGATTTGTTTAAAATTTTGGATAGGCGTGAGGCTATTAAAAAGGCTTTGCAACTGGCAAAGGAAGGGGATTTGGTTTTGGTCACCGGCAAAGGATCGGAGCAAGCCATTTGTGTTGGGGGTGGCCAAAAATTACCTTGGGATGATAGAAAGGTTATAAGGGAGGAGTTGGTAAAAATATAATATGTCCATCATTTTACACCCACGTGAACAAATCATTAAAAAAATACGCCGGTATTATCTTACTTATTTTTGGCACTGGCTATTGGTTTTTATTTTTATCGCCGCACCTTTCTTTTTTATGTTTGTTCTTTTTTCCTGGGGCAAGTGGGGCGTGGGCATTTTTATTGCCTTGTTGGTTGTGGGTTTGTTAGTTTTAGTGCGCGGTTTATTTTTTTGGCGTAAAAATGTGACCCTAATTTCTACCGGAAGGATTTTAAAAATGGAACAGCACGGGCTTTTAAATAAAACCGTCACTGATTTGGGTTTTTACAACATCAGAAGCGTTTCTTATAAAATTAAAGGCTTTTGGCCCACAATTCTGCGCTATGGCAAGATTGTGATAGAAACCAATGACGACAAGAAAAATTTAGAAATTTTAGCGGTCAAAAAACCGGCCGAGGTGACAGAGACAATTACTCTTTTGCAACAGAAGCAATTAAAGGAAAACAGCCGTTCCGGTTATAATTTAGAGGATATTTTTAATTTTATATCTCATCAGCCCAAAGAACAGCTAAATAAGATTAAAGAATTAGTAGACAAAAAACTCAAAGAAATGGTATAATTTTAAAGCTATGCAAAAAAGGTCTTTGGCGGGAAAAATTGGAAAGAACCGACTTTTTATAGTTGTGGTAAGTATTTTTTTAATCTTATTTTTAATTGGTTTTCTGCGTTCTTTTTGGCGGGATTATCAAATAAGAAAAGAAATAAAGGACATGCAGGAGGAAAGAATTCGTTTAGAGGGTCAGAAATTAAAAACTTTGGATTTTCTTAATAATTTACAAGGAGACAACGAAGCAGAAAAAGAAGCACGATTAAATTTTGGTTTGGCTAAACCGGGTGAACAGGTGGTGATTATTGCCGGTGGATTGCAAAAGACTACTGAAAAAAATAATAATGAAGAAAAACGAGAAGAAAATAATTCAAATATGATCTTGTGGTGGAGATATTTTTTCGCGCCCAAGAATAATTAATTTTTTATGGAAAATCAAATAGACTCCCTGGAGGAAAAAAAAACAGAACAAGAAAAAAATAAACGCCCGGTTTATCAGTATGCCCTTTGGGGGTTGGGTGCAGCCGCCTTTTTGGCAATAATTTTAATTGTTTCTTTTGTTTGTTATAGAGCAGAAAAGAATTTATCTACGGATTCTTTTACCTTGGGCGTAGCGCGTTACATTGGCTTGCCGGCCGGTTTTGTAGATGGTACGCGTGTTTCCTATGTTGAGTATATTGATAATCTGCGGGCAGTGAAACAATATTATTCAACTCTGGACGCCGCTCAGGCCAAACCAACTGATGAGCAACTTAATCAATATGTTTGGGATATGTTAGCTCATAACGCGGTTATAAAAAAGATGGCGGCAGAAAATAATATTGTCGTCACCGGTGAGGAAATAGATAAAGAATATCAAAATTTTATTCAAAATTTTAGTTCGGAAACAGAAGCAGGTAAATATGTAAGCGATCAATACGGTTGGACAGTTGATAAATTCAAACTGCAAATGCTTCGTCCTTATCTTTTAGCGCAAAAAATTTCTGTCTCTGAAAGTGTGGGACAAAAAATGGAGGAAAAAGCCAAGCCTAAAGCCGAGGAAGTTTTAAAACAAATTAAAGAAGGGAAAAAATCTTTTGCTGATTTAGCCAAAGAGTTTGGGGAGGATGCCACTAAAGACAAGGGCGGTGATTTAGGTTGGTTTGGTACAGGTGTCATGATTAAAGAATTTGAAGATGTGGTATCTAAAATGTCCCCGGGAGAAATTAGTGATTTGGTAAAAACGCAATTTGGTTATCATATTATCAAATTAGAAGAAAAGAGATTAAATGATAAGAAAGAAACCGAATGGCACGCGAGTCACATTTTGATTAAGGCTGGTTTTCAGGATTATTTAGAAGAGTTGTTTAAAAATGCCAAAATAAGAAAATGGATTAAAATTTAAAATAAAAATTAAAGAATTAACCGCGGGTTTGGGTATTTAAACCTCGCGGTTAATTCTTTATCGGGCCGCGGGTATCGTATAGTGGCTATTATGCATCCTTCCCAAGGATGAAAGACGGGTTCGATTCCCGTTACCCGCTTTGGGCCGATGTAGCTCAGTTAGCAGAGCAACGGTATCGTAAACCGTGGGTCGTGGGTGCAAGTCCCACCATCGGCTTTGGATAAAGTTTTTCCTATGATCTATTTTAAAAATGTCAGTAAAATTTATCCCCCGGATGTGGCGGCAGTGAAAGATATCCATTTGCAAATAGAACCCGGTGAGTTTGTTTCTATTGTAGGGCAAAGCGGTACGGGCAAAACCACCTTAGTAAAATTGATGATCGCCGAAGAAAAACCAACGCAGGGAGAAATTTCCATTAATGGTTGGGATGTTAGCAAATTAAGCTCAACAGAAATTCCTATTTTGCGCCGTCAAATCGGTGTTATTTTTCAAGATTTTAAATTATTGGAAAAGAAAACGGTATTTGAAAATGTAGCTTTTGCGTTGCAGGTTTGCGGCACACCTTCTGAACGTATTAATAAAGTAGTACCGCAGGTTTTGGATATTGTGGGATTAAGTCAAAAAACCGGTCGTTATCCCGGTCAGCTTTCGGGCGGTGAACAGCAAAGAGTGGTGGTAGCCAGATCTTTAGTCCACGCGCCAAAGATAATTGTAGCTGATGAGCCCACTGGAAATTTGGATGCTTTAAATACTCACGAGGTGATAGAAATTTTAAAAAGAATTAACGAGCTGGGCGTGACCGTGGTGTTAGTGACGCATAACAGGGAAATTGTTAATATGTTGCGTCGCCGTGTAGTCACTTTGGATCAAGGAATGATTGTCAACGATCAAGAAAAAGGGAAATATGTAATTTAATTTTTTGTTTTTTATGTATATTTTTTTCTCACGTATCATCAAATTTGCCTGGCAAAATTTTTGGAGAAATTTAGGCCTGTCTTTAATTACTATTTTGGTTTTGGTGACAACTTTAATTTCAGTAGATGTGGTTTTTTTGGTTCGCGGCATTACCAATATGGCTGTTAATTTGGTGCAAGAAAGAATTGATATGAGTTTAATTTTTAAACCAGTTGCCGCTGATGAAAAAATTCAAGAAATAAAATCAATTTTAGAAAAAAATTCTTTTGTCACTAACCTTATTTATAAAGATAAAAAAACAGTGCTGGAAGAGTTTAAAACTAAACATCAAAATGATGAAGGGGTGATTGCGGCTTTGGGGGAATTGGGTGAAAATCCTTTGGGGGCGGTTTTGGTAATCCACGCTCAGAATACCAAGGATTATGAAGAGATAATGAAAGAGGTAGACGTACCAGAATACAGTGCTTTGATAGAAAATAAGACTTTTGATGACCACGGCCCGGTAATTCAAAAAATCAGTTCCTTAACGGAAAAAACCGAACAAATTGGCATTATTTTGGGAATCATCTTGACAATTGTGGCGTTTTTGATTATTTTTAATGTGATACGTTTGAGCATTATTATGCATGGGGAGGAAATTGGTATTATGAAATTGGTAGGAGCCACCAACTCCTTTGTGCGTTGGCCCTTTTTAGTGGAGATGATTTTTATTAGCTTAGTGGCTTGGTTAATAAATTTAGGAGTGGTTTTTAGCTCAACATATTTTGTTGATCCGTATTTGGTCAAATTTTTTGAAGGTAGCGGTTTTAGTTTGCGAAATTATTTTGTGGGTAATTTCGGTTGGTTTTTTGGGGCGGAATTGGTGGGATTGATTATTTTAAGTTTTGTTTCCGCCGGTTTGGCTATGAGAAAGTATCTGAAGGTTTAAAATTAATGTTATTCTGAGTCTGCGAAAGAGCGGACGCAGAATTTATTCCGGGATCGTCTAATGGTAGGACAGCAGCCTTTGAAGCTGTATATCGGGGTTCGAATCCCTGTCCCGGAGTTGTAAAAATAGCAGCTTTAAAGGCTGTTATTTTTTATCTTTTTAGCCAACCTTGACTAAAGGCATTCTTTTTGGTATAATCTGCATATTATATGGAAATTAGAAATATCGCCATTATTGCGCATGTAGATCACGGCAAAACCAAATTGACCGATGCTCTAATGCGTCAAACAGGCATGGTGACGGATGAAAAAATAAGCATGGATTCTAACGCTCTGGAAAAGGAGCGTGGTATTACTATTTACTCAAAAAATACCAGTGTGTTTTATAAGGGTACCAAAATCAACATTGTGGACACTCCCGGACACGCGGATTTTGGTTCCGAGGTAGAGCGTGTTTTGCGTTCTATCGATTCGGTTCTTTTAATTGTGGATGCCCAGGAAGGGCCAATGCCTCAAACCAAATTTGTCTTAAAAAAATCTTTAGAATTAGGTTTAAAACCAATTGTGGTAATCAATAAAATTGATAAACCGGCCGCCAGACCAGAGTGGACACATGATAAGGTTTTGGAACTTTTTATGGATTTAGGAGCAACAGATGAACAACTGGATTTTACAACTGTTTTTGCCATTGCTAAACAGGGGATTGCCAAGATGAAATTAACAGATGAATCAACTGATTTAAGCCCTCTTTTAGATGCCATTTTGACCAAAGTTCCTCCGGTTAAAGCAGATGTAATGTTGCCTTTCACTTTCCAGCCTTTTAATTTGGCCTATGATAATTATTTGGGTCGTTTAGGTATTGGCAGAATTTATCAAGGAACTTTAAAAGATGGAGATAAGGTTTTTATTAAGAAACAAGACGGAGAAATCATTTCTGGCTATGTCAACAAAATATTCACTTTTGAGGGTGTCACTCGTAAGGAAGTTATGGAAGCTGTGGCCGGAGATATTGTAATGATTGCCGGTCTACCTCAAATTTATATTGGTGATACTATTTGTGCCGAGCAAAATCAAGAATTGTTACCGGCGATTAAAATTGATGAACCGACAATTTCTTTAAACTTTTTAGTCAATAATTCTCCTTTTGCCGGGCAAGAAGGAAAGTATGTCACTAGCCGTCAAATTAAAGAACGTTTAGAAAAAGAATTGGAAGTTAATGTGGGGTTAAAAATAGATTTTTCCGCCATTGATTTTTTTAAAGTTAATGGGCGCGGTGAATTACATGTGGCTATTTTGTTAGAAAATATGCGTCGCGAAGGTTTTGAAGTTCAAGTTTCCCAGCCTCAGGTAATTATCAAACAAATTGATGGAGTAAAATGCGAGCCGTTTGAAGAGGTGACTATTGATGTACCGCCGGAATGTGTTGGTACGGTAATAGAAAAGATGTCTAAAAGAAAAGGGCAAATGAAGTCAATGAATCCAGAACAAAATCACACTCGTTTAATTTATGAAATTCCTACTCGTGGCTTGCTTGGCTATCGTTCGGAATTTATTGTTGATACTCGTGGAGAAGGTATTTTGTGCAGTGAAATGGTTGGCTTCAAGCCTTACGTTGGAGAAATTTCTAAACGCGACGTTGGGTCTATGGTTTCTGGCGAAACCGGCAAGGTTTTGGCCTATTCTTTATCCAATTTACAAGAGCGCGGCGTGTTGTTTGTCGGGGCCAATACAGACGTTTATGAAGGCGAGGTTATTGGTAACACTGCTAAAGGACAAGATATGACAGTCAATCCCATTAAAGGAAAACATCTTACCAATATGCGTTCTTCCAATTCCGACATGGCCATTCAATTTACACCACCAATGGAATTAACTTTGGAACGCGGTTTGGAAATTATGGCTGAAGATGAATACTTAGAAATTACGCCTAAAAGCATTCGTTTGCGCAAACAGTTTTTAACAGAAAATGATCGTTTGCGTTTTGCCCGTAAAAATTCCAAATAATTTTAGCAGTTTAAAAAATCCGCTTAAAAGCGGATTTTTTGTTATTTTGTTTTTTTAAAATTTTACCAATTTTCAATTAAATTATTTATTTCTTTAAAATCTGCATCCTCTTCTAAAATAAGATCAAATTTTTTTTCGTATTCTTTTTTCAGTTTTTTGTAATCAAAATTTAAAAATCCTATTTTTAATAAATGCGCATATTTAAATCCTGCAGTCATTCCTAAATCTCCCACGCTGTCGCCTAATAAAATAACATTGCGCCGATTTTTAATTAGTGAATAAACCTTGGGTAGTTTTTTTAAAATAGTCTTATCTTTATTTAGGCTGTGAATTATCGGTTTTTTGGTGGAAATAGCACGGCCGGTTTTGTTCCAATTAAATTTATTAACAATGTAGACAATGTTGGGATAATCTTTTTTTATTTTTTGGAAAAAAAGTTGAATGGCCTCGCCGCAACCACTGGCAGAAAAAATAATCAAAGGAATTTTGTGTTGAAAAAGAAAATCTAAAAAAATTGGAACACCTTTTCTAAATTTAATTGAGCCTTTTTTTACAATATCCTCCAGATCGGCTCTAGATAATCCCGATTCAATCAATAATTTGTTGTGTTTTTCCCACCATTCTTGCATGGCCTCTTTTCTCTCAGCCAGAGAAATTTTCGGATCTGTTTCCAACGGATGATATTTGTTAAACAAAGCGTGGGCCTTGGGTGCGTAATCTTTGGTTAAGTGTTGGCCGTCCCTAAGCATAGAGATAATTGAAGGGGTTTTAACGCCGTCAACAGATCCGTAAGTTAGAGTTCGATCAAAGTCACACAAGATATACAGATTTTTAAAACCATCCTCTTTAATTTGGAATAAAAGTTTTTTTAACTTTTTAGGATAGGGGATCAAGGATGACATATTTTTTGTTTATTTTTACTTGACAAGAAAGTGTAATTATGGTGAGATGGATGTAGTTCCATAACCTTGCCATAAAACGAGGAGAATCACATGGATTCTGTAACCAAGAAGCCTGCTCACGAGGTCATTCTCCGGCGTGTTGAAGAGACTACCGACATGTTAATGAAAAACTATCCTTTTGAGAGTGCTCTAGTTGGCTTGTACTGTAGTATCATTCTTGTGGTAGGGAAAGATCTTGTGCGTATTTTGTGGGAAATGAATATTCCGCCACAAGATATTGATGGAGTTTGTTTGCGACTTCTAGATACTGCGGAATGTGCGAATGTTCCTGGTTTGGAAGATTGGGTATCTCTTTTAATCTCCTTAGTTGAAGAGCTTAAAAATTGATACTAGTCAGGAAATCGATCTTTAATTAAATTGAAACTAAAAACTAACTTTTAGACCGTTTGCCCATTCGAGACTACTCGAGTGGGCTTTTTATTTAGACTTTTCTTAAATATATCAAATAACTTAAAAAAATCCAAAATATGATATAATTTAATAAGCCATCAAAATCTTTAACTATGGTAAAAATATTCACGATACTAAAAAACATTTTATGATACGCCGTTTTTTAAATTTACTCGGTTCACTTTTATCTCTGATTATTATAGTTGGTCTGGTTTATTTTTTAAGAAATCCCTTGTGGCAAATTTATCTGCGCTTAGAAAGTAAGTTTTTTCCCTGTAGCCGTCCCATCACTTATTCTTTGGGTAATTTTGATAAATTTTTTAATATCAGTCAAAAAGATTTTTTAAGCGCGTTAAATCAAGCAGAAAGCCTTTGGGAAAAATCTGTTAATAGAAATTTATTCGAGTCTGCAACTAGCGGCACTTTAACTATAAATTTGGTTTATGATTATCGCCAAGAAGCAACTCAAAAATTGCAAAAATTAGGCATAACTATTACAGATGATCAGGGAACTTACGAGGCTTTAAAGAAAAAATACGCCGGTTTGTTAGATTCTTATAATACCCAAAAAGCAAATTTAGATTTAATGATTAAAAATTTTGAAGCAGAAAAAAAAGGTTTTGAAAGTCAAATAGATTTTTGGAATAAAAAAGACGGAGCTCCGGATAAAGAATATGATTTACTTACAAATAAGCAAGAGGAACTTAACGCCGAAGTGAAAAAGATAAATCAGGCTCAAGATAATCTAAATTTTTTGGTTGATGATATTAACGCGGTGGTTAATGTTTTAAATCAATTGGCCTATGAATTGAATTTGACCGTTGATAAATATAATAATATTGGACAACAACGCGGAGAGGAATTTCAAGAAGGAGAATATAAAAGTGATTTGAAAGGTACGGAAATAAATATCTATCAATTTGATGATAAGGCCAGCTTAGTGAGAGTTTTGGAACATGAATTGGGCCATGCCTTGGGACTGGATCATTTGGATGATTCTAAAGCTATAATGTATCGTCTGAATGAAGGCCGCAATGATAAACTGACCGATGGTGACATCGCGGCGTTAAAAAAAGTTTGCGGGATAAAATAATAAAGTTTGGAAGGTTTGCTTCATTATCAGTTTAAATTATATGCTTTAGATGCTATACTTGACTTGCCTATTACAACAATTAAAGAAGACCTGGAGAAAAGTATGCAAGCTCATATTTTAGATCAAGCGACATTGATGGGGGTGTATCAAAGATAATTTATTTAATTAAAATTTATCAATATGAATAAAAAGATGAAATTAGCCCAAAGAAAGCACGCCAAACGTTCTGGCAAAAAAATTTCTTTAAGAAATCGATAAAAATTGGCGGACTTTTACGCTAAGAAAATGGCTAAAAATAAAAAAATAAATTGGCTTAATTTTTTTCTCAGCTAGGATAGGGAGTAATCATAGGCGCTCCCGATCTTATTTTGTTTCAATTTTAAATTAATATGCCAAAAAGAAAAAACAATCATCCTTGGGTTGTCACAGTAGATATGGGTTATGGACATCAAAGAGCCGCTTATCCTTTAGTCGGTGAATCTTTTCGCGGGATAATTAATGCCAATAATTATAAAGGAATTCCGGAAGCGGATAAAAAAATTTGGGAAACCACCCGTCATTTTTATGAATTTATATCTCGTTTAACTAAGGTACCCCTGGTGGGTCAGCCCATTTTTGATCTTTATGATAAATTGCAAAGCATCCCCGATTTTTATCCCAAGAGAGATTTATCTGAACCGAGTTTGCAATTGAGGGAGATAGAATTTATGATTAAACATAAAAATTGGGGCAAAGATTTAATTGATAAATTAAATAAAAATCCACGTCCTTTGGTGACTAGTTTTTTTGCCGTGGCTTTTATGGCCGAACATTATAATTATCAAGGAGAGATTTATTGCATAATTTGTGATGCTGATATTGCCAGAGTTTGGGTTGATTATAAAGCTAAGGAAAGTCGTATTAATTATTTTGCCCCGTGTTATCGCGTAGTGGAGCGGTTAAAGCTTTACGGTGTAAAACCCGAAAGAATTTTTTTAACCGGCTTTCCTTTGCCGGCAGAAAATTTAGGCGGTCCGCAATTGAAGGTTTTAAAACATGATTTAAGTCATCGTCTAATTAATTTGGATCCGCGTGGGCGTTATTTTTGGCGTTATGGGCAAACCGTGGTTAAGCATCTTGGACTAACTAATTTTCATGCGCGGCCGGATCATCCTTTAACCTTAACTTTTGCTGTGGGTGGAGCGGGCGCTCAAAGAGAAATTGCCAGTCAAATCGTGAAGAGTTTAAGGGAAAAAATTTCTTCTGGGAAAATAGTTGTTAATTTGGTGGCCGGTACTCATTCTACTGTTAAAAAATATTTTGGAGAGATCATTAAAGATAATAAATTAGAGGGAGAAAAAGGAATAAAAATTTTATATTCTACTAACAAATCAAATTATTTTAAAGAATTTAGCAAATGCATGAGAAAGACTGATGTTTTATGGACTAAACCAAGCGAATTAAGTTTTTATCCGGCTCTAGGTATTCCCATTATTATGGCTCCGCCCATTGGCTCCCAAGAAAAATTTAATCGTCTGTGGTTAAAAACCATTGGCGCAGGCATTTCTCAAAATAATCCCAAGTACACCGATGAATGGCTTTTTGATTGGGTTGAGTCCGGTTGGCTGGCGCAGGCGGCTATGCGAGGTTTTTTGGAGATGCCACGGCTGGGAACTTATAATATTGAAAAGATTTTGGCTAAAAAACCAGAGGAGATGGAAGAGGTGCGTACGGTTATGCAGTACTAGAGTCTGTTGCCAAACGTTTAATTTTATTGTATATTTATTAGACTATGTTAAATGAAATAGTAATTGATATTGAAACACAAAATACTTTTTTGGATGTTGGCCAGGGTAATCATGACAAGTTAAAAGTTTCTTTGGTCTGTGTTTATAATTACGCCGATGATAAATTTTCTGCTTTTAAAGAAGCGGAATTAATTAATTTGTGGCCGTTATTGGAAAAGGCAGACAGAATAATCGGGTATAACAGCCGTTATTTTGATCTTCCGGTGTTGAATAATTATTATCCCGGCGATTTAAACAAATTTCCTCAATTAGATATGTTGGAGGAAATAAAAAAAGTTTTAGGATTTCGTTTAAAACTTAATGATTTGGCTAAAGCAACTTTGGGGTTGGCCAAAAGCGGCAACGGGTTAGAAGCGGTAGACTGGTTTAAAAAAGGGGAGTGGGAAAAAATAGAAAAATATTGTTTGGATGACGTTAAGATTACAAGAAATCTTTATGAATATGGTAAAAATAATAAACAATTATTTTATCCCGATTTGCAAAGCCAAACCAAACGTCCTTTTCCAGTAAATTTTTCTGTTCCCGAATCTTTGGCAGGATCAAATGCTGTTAATTTAACCTTACCTTTTTAAAGTGTTTGAATTTATGCTTAAACAAATTTATTTAGATCATGCCGCCACAACTTATGTGGATGAAAGAGTAGCTAAAAAAATGCTGCCTTTTTTTACCAAAGAATTTGGCAATCCTTCCTCCCTGTATGCTTTGGGACGTCGGGCTAATTTAGCTGTTTCTGTTGCCAGAAAGGATGTGGCCGTCATTTTAGGTTGTAATCCCTTAGAAATTATTTTTACCGGTGGAGGCACAGAATCAGACAATTTGGCAATCTTGGGAGCGGCGCGAGCCAATAAATCTTTTGGTAATCATATTGTCACTTTAAAAATAGAGCATCATGCTGTTTTATATGCCTGTGGGCAATTGGAAAAAGAGGGTTTTGTTGTTACTTATCTTCCTGTAGACGAATTTGGTTTAGTGACACCAGAAAAAATTATCGCCGCCATTAAACCGGAAACAATTTTAGTGACCATAATGTATGCCAATAATGAAATAGGCACCATTGAGCCGATTGCGGAAATTGGCAGGGCGATAAAAAAGTATAATGAAATTCATAGAAAAGGTAAATCACCGGTATTGTTTCACACCGACGCTTGCCAGGCGGCCGGAACTTTGGATTTGGATGTAAATAGGTTGCATGTTGATTTTTTGACTTTGAATGCCAGTAAAATTTATGGGCCCAAAGGTGTGGGAGTTTTATATAAAAAGAAGGGTTTTAAAATACAGCCCTTAGTTTTTGGCGGAGGACAAGAATTTGGATTAAGGTCAGGCACGGAGAATGTGGCTGGAATCGTGGGGCTCTCTGAGGCTTTAAAATTGGCGCAAGACAATAAAGAAAAAGAAAATAAACGTTTGACAGATTTGCGCGATTATCTTTGGAAAGGTTTGAGCAAAAAAATTTCCAAATTAAAATTAAATGGTCATCCTCTTAAAAGATTGCCAAATAATTTAAATTTAAGTATTTTGGATATTGAGGGTGAGGCCATGCTTTTGTATTTAGATGAAATTGGGGTACAAGCGGCCACCGGTTCGGCTTGCAATTCCGAATCCCTTGAGCCTTCCTATGTGCTTTTGGCCATTGGCTTGCCTTACGAATTTGCCCACGGTTCTTTGCGTTTTACTTTGGGCCATTGCAACACCAAAGCCGAGATGGATTTTTTAATTAAAAATTTACCCCCCATTGTAGAGAAATTAAGAGAAATGTCTCCGGTGAGGTTAAATTTAAAAGAGGAAAAAACAAGAAAACACCCTGAGTATAAAAGGGCGTGTTGTGTAATTGTACCTAATAAAAAATGAACTAATATGTCTAATCAACCAACAACTGATGGATTTTCCTCGGCGGGAGGAACTTGGTTTTATACTGATAAGGTAAAAGACCACTTTTTTAATCCGCGCAATTTTATGAAAACTGATGAGGAGGATAAGTTTAAGGCCGACGGAGTGGGACGCGTGGGTTCTCCTGCTTGCGGCGATGAAATGGTTTTATGGATTAAAATTGATACCAAAGAAGATAAGATACAAGAATGTCGATGGCGTACCTTTGGCTGTGGCAGCGCTATTGCTTCCACCTCTGTTTTAAGTGAAATGATTACGGAAAATGGCGGCATGAAAATTGAAAAGGCCTTGAAAATTAGACCTCAAGATATTATGGAAAGACTCGGGGGTCTTCCGGCGCGTAAAGTACACTGTTCGGTTTTAGGAGATAAGGCTTTGAGGGCCGCTATTAACGATTATTTTCATAAATCTGGACAGCATGAACGCGTAATAATAGAAGGTGGTCGCATAATTGATCCAGAATTAAAGATTACCGATCAAGATATTGAACAAGCCGTGTTGGACGGGGCCACAACTTTAGAAGAAGTGCAAAAAAAATTAAAGGTAGGTATTGGTAATCCGGAAACCCTTCCCGCTATTGAAGAGCTAATTAGATTTTATAAAGAAAAATATTTTGGAGCCTAAAAATTATCATTAAATTTATGAAACCAGTTGTAGATAAAGATAAATGTATTGGTTGCGGGGTTTGCATCGCACTTTGCCCTACGTCTTTTAAATGGGATGAGAGTGGAGTTAAGGCTGAGTCAGTAAATGCTTCGGGAGACACAGAAGAAATGATTAAAGGGGCAACGGAAGCATGTCCTGTGCAGGCAATTAGTTTGGGAGAGTAAAAACTATCTTAATTCGTTTGCTTTTAAGCCAATTTTAAGATATAATAATACCGCTATGAATAGCGGCATTTTATATATAGTGGCTACTCCCATTGGCAACTTAAAAGATGTTACGGCGCGCGCTTTGGAAACACTTAAGGATGTTGATTATATTCTTTGTGAAGACACGCGTGATTCGCAAAAACTTTTAAGTCCTTTTGGTATTACTACCAAAACTTTAAGTTTGCACCAGCACAGTCCGGAAAAAAGATTTAAAGAAGTTTTGGGTTTATTGGAGAACGGAAAAAATTTGGCTTTAATAACCGATGCCGGGACACCCGGAATCAGCGATCCGGGTAATTTATTGATTGATTTTTTAATTAAAAATAATTCAGATCTTAAAATTGTCCCCATACCAGGTCCATCTGCGCTTATTGCCGCTTTATCTATCTCTGGTTTTTCAACGGATAAATTTTATTTTGCCGGTTTTCCCCCTTTGAAAAATAAACGTGAAAAATTTTTTAAAGAATTGGCTGTAATTAAGAATACGATCGTTTTGTATGAATCAACTCATCGTATTTTAAGAACTTTAGAAGACATTAAAAATAATTTTGAATCCAATAAAAAAATTGTGGTTTGCCGCGAATTAACTAAACAATTTGAAACTATCTATCGCGCGACTGTTGTCAACATTGCAGATTTATTGAATGCGGGTTCTCTTAAAGGAGAATTTGTCGTTGTGATAGAAAATTAAAAAATTGAATTATGGAAAAATTTTACCTCACTACTCCTATTTATTATGTTAACGGTTTGCCGCACATTGGCCATGCTTACACAACTTTAACCGCCGATACGATTGCTCGCTACCGCCGTTTAAAAGGCGATGAAGTTTTGTTTGTGACAGGTACAGATGAAAATAGCCAGAAAAATTGGGAAGCGGCTAAAGCCAAAGGCGAGGATGATTTGCCAAAGTATTTAGATGAGATGAGTGCTCGTTGGAGAGAAACTTGGGATGAATTGGATATTACTAATGATTATTTTATTCGCACTACGGAAGAACGGCATCACAGGGCTGTTAAAATTTTTTTTGATAAAGTAAATGCTCGCGGCGATATTTACAAAGGCACTTATGAAGGTTTGTATTGTGATGCTTGCGAAGCTTTTTGGACAGAAAAAGATTTGGTAGACGGCAAGTGCCCCTATCATTTAAAAGAGCCGCGCAAAATCAGCGAGGAAAATTATTTTTTTCGTCTAACCAATTATCGCCAGGCGCTTTTAAAACATATAGAGGACAATCCTAATTTTATCCGTCCGGAAAAAAGAAGAGCCGAGGTTGTTAATTACATCAATAATTTAAACGACATCAGTATTTCTAGGCCTAATTTAAAATGCGGTATTCCTTTTCCCTTGGATAAAACTCATGGCATTTATGTTTGGTTTGATGCTTTAATAAATTATTTAACCGCAGCCGGTTATGGGCAGGATGAAGAAATGTTTAAAAAGTGGTGGCCGGCGGATTTGCATTTAATGGCAAAGGATATCCTAAAATTTCACGCTGTCATTTGGCCGGCTATGTTGTTATCCGCCGAGTTACCCTTGCCCACGACAGTGTATGCTCATGGTTTTTTTACTGTTAATGGAGAAAAAATGAGCAAATCCTTGGGTAATGTAATTGATCCTGTGGAGCTGTCTAAAATTTATCCTTTAGACGCCATCCGCTATTTTCTTTTGCGTGAAATTAAATTTGGCGAAGATGGCGATTTTTCTTTGGTGCATTTAAAGGAACACTATAATAATGATTTAGCCAATGTTTTTGGAAATCTTTTACATCGCACTCTTTCCATGACGGAAAAATATTTTGCCGGAGTAGTGCCAGAGCCCAGTGTTGCAGCTGAAGGGCTGGATCAGTTATGTGAAATTGATGTCTGGAATAATTTTGAAAAAAAGATGAATAATTATGCTTTTGATGAGGCGCTAGATGAAATTTGGAAAGTAGTTGACGAATCCAATCGGCTTATAGAAAAACAAAAGCCCTGGGATTTGGCCAAAACAGATGAAAAAAAATTAAAAGATGTGATGTATAATTTACTGGAGTCCTTGCGGCAAATTGGCTGGCTTTTATTGACAATAATGCCTGAAACAGCGGAGAAAGTTTGGTTGCAATTAGGTTTAGACCCACTTAAAGAAAAAGAAAAAACTTTAATCAAGGCTAAAATTTGGGGCGGTTTGCCAGTTGGCACAAAAATTCAAAAAGGCGAACCAATTTTTCCCAGGATGTTATAATTTTAAAAATTAAAATTTATAAATTTATATGTCCCACTTAGATATTATTCTACTAATAATTTTGGGCGGGTTTACCTTGTTTGGTTTGTGGTTTGGTTTTATTCATACCTTAGGTGCCTTGATAGGAACTTTTGTGGGTGCTTTTTTAAGCAGTCATTTTTACGAGCCTATTGCCAGTTGGGTATGGTCAATGACCGGTGGCAATTCCAATTTGGTTAAATTCATAGTTTTTATTTTACTTTTCTTTATTGCCAATCGTTTGGTGGGTTTTGTTTTTTGGCTCATTGAAAAGATATTTAATGTAATAAAGATTATTCCGTTTTTAAGTACTATCAATAGATTGTTAGGGGGAATTTTAGGATTAGCCGAGGGAGTTTTGTCTTTAGGGTTATTTTTATTTTTTATCAGCAAATTTCCTTTTAGCGAATGGCTGTCCGCTTCTTTAGCGGGATCCAATGTAGCTACATCGCTTATTAAAATTTCCAGCATTCTTTGGCCGCTGTTGCCGGCGGCTTTAAAACAAATTCAGAGTATTTTGTAACAAAGAAAATTTAATCAATATGATTTTTGATTCTCATTGTCATGTTCAATTTAATGCTTATAAAGGAGAAACCGATGAAATAATCAAGCGCACTTTAGCGGAAGATGTTTGGATGTTAGTGGTTGGTTCACAAAAAAGCACCAGTGAAAGAGCTGTGGAGTTCGCTAATAATTATGATACAGGAGTTTGGGCGGCGATTGGCTTGCATCCTGTCCACTTAACTGAACAAGAGATAGATGAAGAAGAGATAAGTTTTACTAGCCGTCAAGAAATTTTTTATTTTGCTGAATATTTTAAATTGGGCCAAAATAAAAAAGTGGTGGCTGTTGGCGAAGTGGGTTTGGAATATTTTCATCAACCCAAAAATACCACTCAAGACGAATTGCGCAATCTTCAGGCAAAAAATTTTATTGAACATTGCCGCTTGGCCGATGAATTAAATTTGCCAATAATTATTCATTGCCGCGACGCTCATGCTGATCAAATTAAATTGGTACAAGAAATTATTAATAAAGGTGGATTAAAAAATAGGGGAGTAGTGCACTGCTTTACCGGCAATTGGTTAGAAGCCAAAGCTTATTTAGATTTGGGCTTTTATCTGGGGTTTACCGGGGTTATTAATTTTCCACCTAAAAAAACCAACCCTCAGCCAAGTTTAGATCTTTTGGAAGTTGTTAAAAATACACCTTTAGATAAAATTTTAGCGGAGACAGACTCGCCCTATTTAACGCCCCCGCCGTATCGAGGCAAACGCAATGAACCAATCTATGTTAAATTTGTGATTGAAAAAATAGCTGAAATTAAAGGAATTTCTTTTAAGGAGGCGGCGGAGGCAACATTCCAAAATACTCGTAATTTGTTTAAAGTCTAAAAATAAAAATTTATTCACAATTTAAGTTAAAAAAATACTTGACTTAAATAGTTTTTTTTAGTAAAATACCGCCATCTTAGTTTTATGATAATTCAACCGCCCAAAAAAAAATCCAGCGATCGCGCATACTATTTATTTGCTTTGCGTATTGTTGGCGATTTTGGAATCGCTATCGCCCTGCCGGCGGTTTTGGGGGCAATTTTAGGAAGATATTTGGATGAAAAATATGGTCGCTCCGCTCTCTTTACCATCTTTTGTCTAATTGTGGCATTTTTAATCACCATAAGTATTGTTTATAAAAAAGCCAAACTTTACGGTGGTGAATATCAAAAAATGAAATAAATCAAATTAGTTATGCATATCCCGGAATTACCACCAGATATTTTATTCCATCTCGGAAACATTTCCATTACTAACACCATGATAAATGTTTGGCTGGCGATTATAATTTTTTTGATTTTAGGTCTGACATTACGCCGAAAAATATCATTACGACCGGGAAAATTACAAAATATCTGCGAATATTTCTTGGAGGTTATTTTAGATTATTTTGATCAAGTGACGGGAGACAGAAAAAAGACAAGACGCTTTTTGCCTATTGCCGGTTCTGTCTTCTTTTTTATTTTGCTCTCTAATTGGCTGGGGTTATTGCCCGGTACCGGCAGTATTACTTGGGGTCATACTATGCTACTTCGTCCAGCCAATACCGATTTAAATTTAACCGTAGCTATGGCTCTTTCGGCAGTGGTTCTATCACATCTTTTTGGTTTATTTACTGTTGGTGTTTTTACCCATCTAAACAAATTTATTCAAATCAAGGGTTTAATTAAAAGCTTAAAGCACGGTCCGGTGGCAATTTTTGCCGCTTTGGTAGAAATGGTAGTGGGTGTTATAGAAATTATCAGTGAAATTGCCAAGGTTCTTTCACTTTCCTTGCGTCTTTTTGGTAATATTTTTGCCGGAGAAGTTTTAATTTCCGTCATCTCCGCTTTATTTGCAGCTATAATGCCAACTCCGTTTATGTTATTGGAATTATTGGTTGGTTTAATTCAGGCCGCGGTTTTTACCATGTTGACCTTGGTGTATTTAACAGTTATGACCACTGCGCCACACGGGGAAGAAGAGCACTAAATAAACTAATTAATTAATAAATAATTTATAGTGATCTTTGCGAGGCTAAAATTTTTCCCCCTCGTGGAAATTACTAAGAAAGGTCAAAAAATATGGATCACGAATCAGTCGTAGCCTTAGCTAAAGCCTTTACCATGGGTATCGGTACAATTGCTCCGGCCTTGGGTATTGGTAAATTGGTGGCCAAAGCCATGGAAGCTATTGGTCGTAACCCAGAAGCATCTGGTAAAATATTTGTTCCGATGTTACTTGGCGCCGCTTTTGCGGAAGCTATTGCCATTTACGCTTTGGTGGTTGTTTTCACCTTGAAATAATTCAAGAAGTTAGATCAGTTATAAAATTGGTCTAACTAAATGGAATTATTTGTGAAATGAGTGAGAGAAAAACAAAATTTTGTTTTTCCGAGCGAATGAGCAAATATAATCCACTATATTTTAAAAAAAATTATGAATTTTATTGATATCGCTTGGGCATCTTCAGAAGAAGAAGCCACAACGCTAGAACAAACTTCAAATTCAGGTCAAGAAAGCGTGGCCGCTTCTTTGGGTTTGAATGGCCAATTATTCGCCTTTCAGTTGCTTAATTTTGTTATTGTGGCTGTGGTTATCTGGTTTTTGATCTTGAAACCTTTAGTCAAACAATTAGAAGAGCGCCGAAAAATTATTGATGAAAGTTTGAATAAGGCCAAAAAAATTGATGAAAATATGGCGCAAAGCCAGGCTGAATTTAGTGCTAAATTGGATGAAGCTAGAGGAGAAGCTAATAAAATCATTGAAAAAGCCGGAATTGAAGCTGATAATTTGGTTGGAGAAATAAAAATTAAATCTAAAAAAGAAATAGAAGGATTAGTTGAGCAAGCTAAACGCAATATAAAAATCGAACAGGAAGAAATGTTACTTAGTCTTAAAGCAGAAACAGCTGAATTGGTTGTAGCGGCAGTGGAGAAAATTTTAGAGGAAAAATTAAACGATAAAAAAGACAAAGAATTAGTTGAAAGCGCCTTAAAAGATTTGAAAAAATAGTCAGCAGTGATTTATTTATGAAGAAAAAAATTAGTAACAAACAATTTGCCAGTGCCTTGTGTGAAATTACAGAGGGTTTAAAAGGTGAACGATTGCGTGAAACGATTAAGCAGTTTGTTTTGTTGCTGGTAAAATATCACAAATTAAAACAAGGCGCGCGGATTATTGTGGAATTTGAAAAATATGCTAAAAAGCAAGCGGGTGTAGTGGAAATAGAAATTACTTCAGCACGAAAATTATCTGAAACTACTTTGAATCACATTAAAAAAATCTTTGGCGAACATACTGAGTCAGTAGAAAATGTTGATGAAGCGCTTTTAGGTGGCATGAAAGTAAAAACCGAAGATAAAATTTTAGACGCTTCATTAAAAACACAATTAAATATTTTAAAACAAAAATTGTAATTAAATTTGAATTATGTCTACCAATACTATAGTAAACGAACTAAAAAAACACATTGCTGAATTTGAAAAAACTGTGCAAGTGGAAGAAATTGGCACAGTAATTGAAGTCGGCGATGGCATTGCCCGTATGTCTGGCTTGACCAAGTGTCAATATCAGGAAATGTTAGAGTTTCCGGGTGAAGTATTCGGTGTGGCTTTGAACTTGGAAGAAGAAACTGTCGGCGCCATGATTTTGGGTGATTTTAAAAAGATTAAAGAAGGCGACACAGTAAAACGCACTGGCCGTATTTTGTCTGTACCGGTTGGACCGGAAATGGTTGGCAGAGTAGTAAATGCTTTGGGGCAGGCAATTGATGGTAAAGGCGAAATCAAGACCAAACAATTTTATCCAGTAGAAAAAATTGCTCCGGGCGTAATGACTCGCCAAGGTGTGCATCAACCAGTGCAAACTGGTATCAAAGCTATTGACGCCATGATTCCAATTGGCCGCGGACAACGTGAATTGATTATCGGCGACCGCCAGACTGGCAAGACTGCTATTGCTGTGGATACCATTATCAATCAAAAAGGCCAGAACATGAAATGTATATATGTGGCAGTCGGGCAAAAAGAATCCAAAGTCGCGCGTATTTTTGCTAAATTGCAAGAAACTGGCGCTATGGAATATACCACCATTGTCGTGGCCGGTGCTTCAGACCCAGCTTCAATGTCATATATTGCTCCTTATGCTGGCGTGGCCATGGCCGAATATTTTGCTGACCAAGGTGAAGATGTTTTGGTGGTTTATGATGATTTAACTAAACAAGCTTGGGCTTATCGTGAAATTTCACTCTTGCTCCGCCGCCCACCAGGACGCGAAGCTTATCCAGGTGATGTTTTTTATTTACACTCACGCCTTTTGGAACGCGCTTGCAAATTAAACAAAGAAAATGGTGGTGGTTCTATTACTGCTCTGCCAATTATTGAAACTCAAGCCGGTGATGTAACTGCTTACATCCCCACAAATGTAATTTCCATTACTGATGGCCAGATCTTTTTGGAAACTGATCAATTTTACAAAGGTATTCGCCCTGCCTTGAATGTGGGTATTTCTGTTTCTCGCGTGGGCGCTGCTGCACAGATTAAGTCTATGAAAAAAGTGGCCGGTAAATTAAAATTGGCTATGGCTCAATTTCGTGAGTTGGAAGCCTTTGCCCAATTTGCCTCTGATTTGGATCCGGAAACCAAAAAGCAAATTGATTTGGGACAGAGAATGACCGAATTATTAAAACAACCTCAATATAGCCCGATGCCGGTAGTCAATCAGGTGGCTGTCATTTATGCGGTAAGTAATGGTTATTTTAATAAATTTACTGTGAAAGAAGTGGCCGAGCAAGAAAAGAAGTTTATTGATTTTGTAAATCGTTCCAAACGCGCATTGCTGGAGAAGCTGGCAAAAGGGGATTGGGATGAAATGGTTGAGAAAGAATTAAAAGAAGCCTGTGAAGAATTTATCAAGTAATTATGGCAGTCAACACTAAAGCAATTAAACGCCGCATTAAATCCGTGGGCAATACCAAAAAGATTACCAAAGCCATGGAAATGGTGTCGGCAGCCAAGATGAGAAAAGCCGTGGACGCGGCTGTTAAAACCCGCGCTTATGCTGCATTGGCTTGGAATTTGCTTGTAAATTTATCAAAGACGCAAAAAGTCAGCTTGCCTTTGTTAGAAGTGCGTCCGGTTAAAAATATCTTAATCATTTTAATTACTTCCAATAAAGGTTTTTGCGGAAGTTTCAATAGTAACATTATTAAAAAAACAGCTGAACAGTTGTTGAATCCCAGTAATCTTGCCAAACAACGTATTAAAGAAGTGAATGCTGAGCCAAGCACAGAAATTAATGTTGACATTTTGGGAATTGGCAAGAAAGGATCGGAATTTATCAGGCGCTTAGATAAAAATTTAATTGCCGCTTTTACTGATCTGCCCGATACACCGTGCTTGAATGATGTCTTGCCGGTGAGTCAGATGATCATTGATGCTTACAAGGAAAAAAAGTATGATAAGGTGGTGGTAGCCTATACAGATTTTAAATCAGCTATTACTCAAATTGCCAAATTGCGTCAGGTTTTGCCAATTTCTGAATTTGATTTGGAAAAAATGATTACTGATTTGGGTAAAAATTTACCGGCTGGTTCCACAAAACCGGAAATGGAATTGAATGAATATTTGTTTGAACCGGATCGCGATGAAATCTTGTCAGTTATCCTGCCGCGCTTAGTGGAGACACAAATTTATCAGGCAGTTTTGGAATCTTCCGCTTCGGAACAAAGTGCCCGTATGATGGCTATGCGCAATGCTTCCGATGCCGCCGAAGATATGATTAAAGATTTGAGTTTAGCTTTTAATAAAGCCCGTCAAGCCGGTATTACTCAGGAAATTGCCGAAATTAGTGGTGGCGCGGCGGCGCTTGGATAATATAAAATATTAAAAAAATAAAATTTAAAAATTTATTTATGAACAAAGGTACTATTTCTCAAATTATCGGTGTGGTGGCAGATGTCTATTTTCCTGACCAAATGCCAGAAATTTATACTGCTTTAGAGACTAAAATGCCCGATGGTAAAACATTAATTTTGGAGGTACAACAGCACTTAGGTGCGGGTATGGTGCGTACAGTGGCCATGAGCACTACCGATGGCCTGGAAAGAGGCGCAGAGGTAATTGACACCGGCGCGCCAATTTCCGTTCCAGTTGGCCCAGAGACACTGGGGCGCATGTTTAATGTCACTGGGCAGGTAATTGATGGCAAGGGTGATTCTAAAGCTAAAAAGACCTACCCTATTCATCGTCCCGCACCGAGTTTCAAAGATCAGTCCACTAAATCCGAAGTTTTGGAAACCGGTATTAAAGTAATTGATTTATTCTGCCCATTTTTAAAGGGTGGCAAGGTTGGTTTGTTTGGTGGTGCTGGCGTAGGTAAAACAGTGGTTATTCAAGAGCTTATCCGTAACATTGCGGCTGAACATGGTGGTTATTCTATGTTTGCCGGTGTAGGTGAACGTACTCGTGAAGGTAATGATTTGTATAAAGAAATGAAAGATTCTGGCGTGCTCTCAAAAACCGCTTTGGTTTTTGGTCAAATGAATGAACCTCCAGGAGCCCGCGCTCGTGTGGCGTTAACAGCCCTGGCTATGGCTGAGTACTTTCGTGATGAAGAGGGTCGCGACTTACTTCTTTTCGTAGATAATATTTTCCGTTTTACTCAAGCAGGTTCCGAGGTCTCGGCTCTTCTTGGTCGTATGCCATCGGCTGTGGGTTATCAGCCAACCTTGGCTACTGAGATGGGTGCCTTACAGGAAAGAATTACTTCAACTAATAAGGGTTCTATCACCTCCGTACAGGCCGTTTACGTGCCGGCCGATGATTTGACTGACCCAGCTCCCGCCACAACCTTTGCTCACTTGGATTCCACTGTAGTCTTGAGTCGTTCTTTGTCAGAATTGGGCATTTATCCAGCTGTGGATCCATTGGATTCCTCATCCACTATTTTGGATCCAAATATTGTTGGTGAAGAGCATTATCGAACGGCTCCCGAAGTGCAGCAGGTTTTGCAAAAATATAAGGATTTGCAAGATATAATTGCTATTTTGGGTATGGAAGAATTATCTGATGATGATAAATTGACCGTGGCGCGTGCTCGCAAAATACAGAAATTTTTATCCCAACCAAACTTTGTGGCTGAGCAATTTACCGGTCGCGAAGGCCGATATGTAAAAGTGGCTGATACGGTTCGTGGCTTCCGTGAAATCTTAGATGGCAAGCATGATGATAAGCCAGAACAAGCTTTTTATATGAAAGGATCTATTGAAGAAGTGACCAAAGAAGCATAACTTTTATGCAAAAAATAGATTTACAAATTACAACTCCTGAAGGTGTAGCTTATAAAGCCAGTGACATTGACGCTATTTCTTTGCCTACTAGCACGGGTGAAATTACTATTTTACCAGGCCATATTCCTTTAGTTTCCGCCTTGATTGCCGGTGAGGCTCGTATAAAAAGAGGGGAAGAAACTGAATTTTTAGCAGTTTCCGGAGGTTTTATAGAGGTCCAACCCAATTTTAAAGTGGTGGTTTTGGCAGACACGGCCGAAAGAGCAGAACATATTGACATAGATAGAGCCAAAAAGGCCAGACAAAAAGCAGAAGAGTTGATGAAACAAAAACACGTCAATGACGTTGAATATGCGGCTTTGACCTCCAAAATTGAAAGAGAAATGGCTCGTGTTAAAGTGGCGCGCCGTCATAAGGCGCATCGTACGCCGGGGGAGTTTATAAAAACTGACGACGAATAATTAAGGATTTAAATAAAATTATTTATTATGTCACATCATTGCAAGGCCTTAATAATTCATTGCATGGATTTTCGTTTTGGCGAAGCGATCAAAAATTGGCTTGTAGAAAAGCATTTGTTGAATGATTGCGATATTGTTTCGTTGGCCGGTGCAGCCAAGGGTTTAGTGAGTCCTAAAAATCCCGCAGAAACCGATGTTATTTTAAGACAGATAGAAATTTCCACCAGTTTGCACCACATCTCAGAGGTTATTTTAATGAATCATACTGATTGCGGAGCTTATGGCGGCCGCGATGCCTTTGAATCAAGCGAAGCGGAATATAATCAGCATTTGGGTGATATGCGATTGGCTAAGGAAAAAATCTTGGCCAAATTTCCAGATTTAAAAGTTAAAATTGATTTGGCAAAAATAAACCCCTTGGGACAAATTGCAATAGAAGAAGTAGAGTAAATAAAAAATCCCTCCGGTTAACGGGGGATGTTTTGGTTGTAAGGAAGTGTAGGCTTAGCATATAATGATTTTATGGTCAACACCAAACAGTCTAAAATTTTCACTCTCAATCCCACAGCTTCTGATCTTAATTTTTCCCGTTTGTTAAAAACCCATGGTCCGCAATATTGGTGGCCAATTAGTGGTTCAAAAAAAGATGTGCTTCTAGAAATTGCTCTGGGAGCAATTTTGACGCAAAACACCTCTTGGAGTAATGTGGAGAAAGCCTTGGACTGCCTTAAAAAAGAACATTTTTTAAATTTACCGGCAATTTTAAAATGTCCTCAGGCAAAATTGGAAAAATGTTTGAAATCATCAGGGTATTTTCGTCAAAAAGCTAAAAAGATAAAAATTTTTACCAAATGGCTAGAGAAAAAATACGGGGGTAGTTTAGGAAACTTTTTTAAAAGTGAGGATGTTTTAAAAATGCGCGGAGAACTTTTGTCTTTATGGGGGATTGGGCGGGAGACAGCTGATTCCATTTTACTTTATGCCGGGGGGAAACCGATTTTTGTTATAGATACTTATACCAAAAGATTTTGCGCAAAAATGGGAATACAGTTTAAAGATTATGATGAATATCGCGCATTTTTTGAAAATAAACTATACAATAAATTAAAAAAGTGGCCCCGAGTTAAATTATACAACGAATTCCATGCTTTAATTGTTAGGTGGGGTAAAGAAAAAAACGGCCGTTAATATGTCCCTTGATTTATCACAACTAAATTCCGCTCAAAAAGAAGCCGTCACTCATGGCAATGGCCCGCTTTTGATTGTTGCCGGAGCAGGTACGGGGAAGACTTCGGTTATTACCAAAAGGCTAGCTTATTTAATAGATTCCGGGCTGGCCAAAACCGATGAAATTTTGGCTCTAACTTTTACTGATAAAGCCGCCGGAGAATTAGAAGAAAGGATTGATAGCCTTTTACCTTATGGTTATTTAGATTTGTGGGTGCACACTTTTCATTCTTTTGCCGAAAGAATTTTAAAACAACACGGCTTGGATATTGGACTCCCTGGTGATTTTAAGCTTTTAACCCAAACCGAGGTTTGGCTTTTGGTGCGCGAAAATTTAAGTAAATTTGATTTGGATTATTACCGCCCTTTGGGCAACCCTTCTAAATTTATCCACGCTTTGTTAAAACATTTTTCTCGTTGTAAAGATGAAATGATCTCTCCAACGGATTACTTGGATTATGCTGACAATTTAATTTTGGATTCCGATGTTGTTTTATCTGGTAAAGATTCAGCCGCAGGGAGTGAAAAAAAACGCTTGCAAGAAATTGCGGGTGCCTATCACACCTATAACCAACTATTATTAGATAACAATAGTTTAGATTTTGGTGATTTGATTTTTTATACTTTGCAATTGTTTAAAAAACGTCCCCAGTTGTTAGATGCTTATAGAAAAAAGTTTAAATATATTTTAGTGGATGAATTTCAAGACACCAATTTGGCGCAATATGAGCTGATTAAATTATTAGCTGAACCCGCTAATAATTTAACGGTAGTTGGTGATGATGACCAGTCTATTTATAAATTTCGCGGCGCTTCCATTTCCAATATTTTGCATTTTAAAAAAGATTTTCCTCAGGCAGATCTTATAACTTTGGTAAATAATTATCGCAGTGCGCAGAAAATTTTGGACTACGCTTACAATTTAATCGTTAAAAATAACCCCGATCGTTTGGAGGAGAAATTAAAAATTAATAAAAAATTAGTGGCTCAAAAAGATGAAGTGGGAATAGTAGAGATTATCTCCACTAAAACAGGGGAATCCGAAGCCAAAAAAGTGGCGGAAAAAATTTTAAAAATCAAGTTGGAAGCTGAAGAAAAAGGTGAAAATGTCAGTTGGAATGATTTTGCAATTTTGGCCCGCTCCAATAGCGCCGCTGATTTATTTTTGGTCGCTTTAGATCGATGCGGAATACCTTTTCAGTTTTTGGCCTCTTCTGGTTTATTTCGTCAAGACTTGGTTTTGGATATTGTTGCTTATCTTAAGCTTTTGGACAATTATCATGAAAATCCGGCCGTGTTTAGAATTTTAAATTCTTCTTTTTTAAACATTGAAGCTAAGGATATTATAAAAATCAACCATCAAGCCAAAAAGAAAACGTGGTCTATTTTTGAAACTTTAAAAAACGCGCGTTCTTTAGGGGTGGCTGAAGAAGGTATTAAAAAAATTGATTCCTTTTTATCTTTGGTAGAAAAACACACTCAATTTGCCAAAACGGCCAACGTGACAATGGTAATTTATGCCTTTTTAAATGAATCCGGTTATTTAAAAAATTTGGTAGCACAAAGTAGCGCGGGGGACTTAACGGCGGCCAAGCAAATTATTTATTTAAAACAATTTTATAATTTGGTGGAAAGTTTTGAAGGGGGGCATGCGGAAAAATTAGTTAAACATTTTTTAGATTATTTTAATTATGTGATGGAATCCGGCGATGAGGGCGCTCTTTCCCAAGAACTTATGGCCGGGCCGGAAGCGGTTAAAATAATGACAGCCCACTCTGCTAAAGGTTTGGAGTTTAAATATGTTTTTCTGGTTAATTTGGTAGAAATGCGTTTTCCTTCTGTTAATCGTGCCGATCCTATTGAGTTGCCGGAAAAATTAGTTAAGGAAATTTTGCCTGAAGGAGATAGCCATCTGCAAGAAGAACGCCGCCTTTTTTATGTTGGCTTAACGCGCGCTAAAAAAGGTTTATTTTTAACTTGGGCAGAAAATTATGGTTTAAGCGGCCGCGAACGCAAGCCCTCTAGATTTTTGCAAGAATTAGGTGTAATAGAAATTAGAAAAGAAAAAGAAGCAGAGATAATTCCTGACACAGAAAAAAAATCGGCGTATTCCTCGTCTTTAAAAGAATATGCACCGACGCATTTTAGTTTTACTCAATTAAAGACTTTCAGTACCTGTCCATTTCAATATCGTTTTGCTCATATTTTGCAAATTCCTGTTAAAGGCAATGCCAGTTTTAGTTTTGGCAAAACTATGCATTTAACTCTGCAGAAATTCTATAATGCTATGATAGAGAGGAATTCTGTTAGTCAGGGTAACTTATTTGAAACTCCGGCTCCTAAAAATAAGGGATCTTTAAAAATACCCGGCGAACAGGAATTGTTGGATTGGTATGAAAAAGCTTGGATTGATGATTGGTATTTAGATAAACACCAAAAAGAGGAATATTTTGCTAAAGGCAAGAACATTTTAAGAAAATTTTATGAGACAACAGAATGGAAGGTTCCTAAGCTTTTAGAGGTGGGGTTTCATATTAAATTTGGTGAGTATAAATTAAGAGGGCAAATAGACAGAATAGATCCTTTGCCCGATGGGACCGTAGAGATTATTGATTACAAAACAGGGGAACCTCCAAAAAATGAACAACTGGATTTGGAAGCTAAAGAGCAATTGTTGATTTATCAAATAGCCACCGCTCAATTTTTAAGAGAAAAACCCTCTATTTTAAGTTTTTATTACTTAAATAATAATTCCAAAATTTCTTTTATCGGAAAAGGAGATGATTTAGTCAAAATAGAATCTAAAATAGTGAAAGAAATTGAAGAAATTAAAAATTCACAATTTTCAGCTAAACCCTCGCCTTTTAATTGTGCTCACTGTGATTATAAAAGTATCTGTCAGCACGCGGATTTAAGAGCTTAAATTAGCTAAAAAAAGACCCTTGATTTTTTAGCTAATTAACGTTAAGATACTAAGGATATGACCTTGCGTTATTATACTTTTATCATGATTATTGCCACCCTGCTTTGTTGGGCTGCTTGGTTTTTAGTTGTGCTTAATGTTAATCCCTTTGAGGCAAGTTTTTTGAGCTTAAGTATCTTTTATTTAAGTCTTTTCCTTTCTTTGGCCGGAACTATCTCCATTTTGGGTTTTCTTGTTAGGGTTTATTTTTTAAAAAATAAAGAGCCATATTTTAAAATAGTAGCACGTGCTTTTAGGCACAGTTTATTTTTTGCATTACTCTTAACCATTGCTTTATTTTTTCAGAGTTTTCATCTTTTGAATTGGTGGAATTTAAGTATTTTAGTTTTAGCTTTGTTATTTTTTGAAATGTCATTTTTAACCGGAAAAGGCCGACTGATGTAAAATATGTTTGGAAAAATTATTAAAAAATTTAATAGAAACATTGGCATTGATTTGGGTACTGCCAATACACTTGTTTATACTCCGGATAAAGGCATTGTCATAAATGAACCCTCGGTAATTGCTATTAATTTGCGTACCGAACAAATTTTAGCCGTAGGTCAAGAAGCTAAGATGATGTTGGGTAAAACCCCTCCTTATATTACGGTGACCAGGCCTTTAACTGGTGGAATTATTTCTGATTTTGAAGTGACGGAAAAAATGATTAAATATTTTATTAATAAAATTAGCACCAGTGCTTTTTTCTCTCCACGTCCTTCCGTAGTTATTGGCGTGCCGTTAGAAATCACAGAAGTAGAACGTAAAGCCGTAGAAGACGCAGTTTTGGGAGCTGGGGGAAAAAGAGCTGTTATTGTGGAAGAACCCATGGCGGCAGCCATTGGGGCTAAACTACCGGTTGAAGAGGCGGTGGCTAGTATGGTTGTGGATATTGGCGGAGGTACAACGGAAATCGCTGTAATTTCTTTAAGCGGGATTGTTACTGCCAAATCTGTTAAAATAGCCGGGGATGAACTAAATAAGAACATCATCCATTATGCTAAGGAAAAATTTAACCTTTTGATTGGTGAAACTCACGCTGAGGAATTAAAAGTTAAAATTGGTTCAGCCAAAGAGCTGGAGGAATCTTTTGAGTATACTATTCGCGGAAGAGATTTGATGACGGGACTGCCCAGAGAAAACATTATTTCCGATAATGAGGTAAGGGAAGCGATACAAAGGTCTGTCTGGACCATAGTTGATAGTATTAAATCAGTTTTGGAAACGACCCCTCCAGAATTAATATCTGATATTCATGAACGTGGCATTGTCTTAACGGGCGGTGGAGCTTTACTTAGAGGGTTGGATAAGGCAATAGAGGATGCTACCAATATTCCGGTTAGAATTGCCGAAGATCCTTTGACTTGTGTAGTTAGAGGCACTGCGCTTTTAATTGAACGCCCGGAATTGCTTAATAACGTGGCCTTGCCCTCGTCAACAGATAACTAATTTTTGCTAAAGTTCAGGTTTTATGTTTCAAAAAAAAGTTATTTTAATTTCTTTTTTATTTTTTTTTATAGTTATTTTTTTTCATTATCAAGGTTGGTTTGTCACTGTGGAAACAGCCTTGCAGACTATTTTGGGGAAGGGTAGTCGGGGAGTTTATACTTTTAATAATGATATTAAAAATTATTTTGCGCGTTGGGTTAGTTACCGTAATCTTTTTGAAGAAAATAAAAAATGTTTAGAAAAAATTTCCTCTCTATCAATAAAACAAGGAGAATTGGCGCAAATACAAGATGAAAATAAAATTTTAAGGTCCTCGCTCAATTTTTTAAAAAAAGAAAATAATTTTGTCATGGCTAATGTTATTGGCAAGGCTCCCGACCCAATCAACAATGTTCTTTTAATTGATAAAGGCTTAAAAGATGGTTTAAAAGAAGGTTTGGGAGTTTTAGCAGAAGAAGGCATATTAATTGGCAAAATAATTAAAGTGGAAGAAAAAAATTCTCAAATAAGAATAATTACTGATAATGAGAGCAAGATTGCTGTTTCCATCCTTAATCCGGATCAGGCTTCTGGAATTATGTCCGGTGAACATAATTTACGGTTATTGTTAACCATGATTCCTCTTACTGAAAATATAAAGCCTGGAGATAAAGTGGTTACTTCTAATTTAGATTCTGGTATTAAAAAAGGGATGTTAATAGGACAAATCGAGTCTGTTCAAAAAGAACTTTACCAGCCTTTTCAAAGTGCTATTGTTAAGCCGGCAGTTGACTTAAATAAGTTAAACATAATTTACGTTTTATTGGATTAGGTCTATGTTTTGGCGTTTTTTGTTATCCTTTTTAATAATTTTTTTAGCTTTTATTTTACAAATTGGTTTAATTGTTTTTTTGCCAACGCCTTTTTCTTTTATAAATATCGTTTTTATAATTTTAATTCTTAATAGTTTTTTTAACAAAAGAAGCTCCACTAATTTTTTTTTGATTCTTTCCGCCGGATTATTAAGTGAAATGTTCGCTCAAATTTTCGGAATTTTCACTTTTTGCCTTTTAACAACCTTTATTTTATTTTTTTGGATAGCAGAGCATTTTGTGACTAACAAAACCAATATTGCCCTGGGTCTTTTAAGCATCTTTGTTTTTTTTGTCTTTAACTTTTTAATTTCTTTTTTTAGTTTTTTACTTAATCTTAAATTTGGTTTAGCTATAAATTATTCTTTTTTAAATCATTTGCAAACTGCTTGGACGGGGGCCTTGGTAAATACACCATTAATTTTAATAATTAATCTTTTTAATTCCAAATTTGAAAGATTAGTAAAATCATTTGTGATTATTAAATAATGAAAAAGTTTTTATTTTGGAAATTGAGGCGTTCTAGAGATCACAACCCCTTTTTAATTCAAGAGGGTAAAATTTTGGATGAAAATATTGAAGAGATAAGCAGAAAACGCTGGGTAGAAGATGCTTGGATACCACGCCAAGAAGAAAAAGGCGCCCCGTCGACCCTTTCTGAATTTATTGGAAAGTCCACTAGTCAAAAACGAATTAAAATGGCATTGTTAGGCATATTTTTAATTTTGTTTTGTATTTTATTACGTTCTTTTTATTTACAAATATTAAATGCAAATAAATTTAGAAAATTGGCCGAAAATAATCGTTTGCGTTTTGAGCCGATTATTGCTGAAAGAGGAATCATTTATGACCGCAATTTAGTTCCTTTGGTAAGTAATGTTCCATCTTTTAATCTAATTTTATTGCCCCAAGACTTACCTAAGGACCAGAATAAAAGGAAAGAAACTTTAAATAAAATTTCACAAATTAGTAATTTAGATTATTTTAAATTAGAAGAGAAGTTACAAAATACCAATTCTTCCTTTTTTCAGTATATTAATTTGATGGAAAATTTGGATTATGATAAGGCGCTGTCTCTAATTATGCAAGGAACTGATGTGCCGGGTATGGGTATTGAACAGGTTTATAATCGGCATTATCTTTTTTCCCCCGAAATTAAAATTTCCCCCTCAACTTCAGATTTTTTATCAAATAAAAAAAATCAAAATTCTATTTTGTCCCTATCGCATTTGTTGGGTTACACCGGTAAAATTAATAAAGATGAATTACACAATAATCCAAATTATTTATTGACGGATGATATTGGTAAAACGGGATTGGAAAAAACTTACGAAAAAGATTTAAGGGGAGAATACGGTGAAAAAGCCATTGAAGTTGATGCCTTGGGTAAAGAAAAAAATATTATCAAGGTATTTCCTCCTGTTGTGGGAAAAAATTTAGTGTTAACTATTAATCTTGAATATCAAAAAAAATTAGAAGAATTTTTAACTGGGCAGCTCAAGGCTTCTCAAAAGCAGAAGGCGGTTGCAATACTAATGGATCCTCATAATGGAGAAATTTTGGCCCTAGTCAATTGGCCATCTTTTAATAATAATTTCTTTGCCTCGGGAATTAGTAATGAAGATTATGAAAAATTAATTAATGACGACAACGATCCTCTTTTTCCCAGGGCTTGGAGTGGACTCTATCCTTCCGGCTCAACCATTAAGCCTTTATATGCTGCTGCGGCATTAAATGAAAGAGTAATTGATAAAAATACCAGTTTTTTAAGCGATGGAGGAATTAGGGTAGATAAGTGGTTTTTTCCTGATTGGAAAGCTGGCGGACACGGCGTAACTTCGGTGCGCAAAGCTATCGCGGAATCAGTAAATACATTTTTTTACTATATTGGAGGTGGTTATCAAAATTTTTCTGGACTAGGGCTAGAAAAAATTATTACTTACCTGCAAAAATTTAAGTTTGGCGAAAAATTGGGAATAGATTTACCGGGAGAGGCAATGGGATTCATTCCCAGTCGTGAGTGGAAGCTTAAAACAAAAAAAGAACAGTGGTATATTGGTGATACTTATAATTTATCAATTGGTCAGGGCGATTTGTTAGTGACACCTTTGCAAATTGCCAGTCTAACCGCGGCCATAGCTAATGGCGGAAAAATTTTTCAACCTCATCTTGTTTTAGAATTTTCAGATAATATTACAAAAAAAACTAATAAAATCGAAATTAAAACTTTGGCTACTAATCTAATTCCTGATGAATACCTGAAAGTGGTTCGAGAGGGTATGAGACAAACGGTTACTTCTGGTAGCGCTCAATCTTTGGCAAATTTGCCTATAACTGTAGCAGGGAAAACAGGTACGGCGCAATGGTCCCAAAACAAAGAAAATCACGCCTGGTTTACTTGTTTTGCGCCTTACGAAAAACCCGAATTGGTTTTAACTGTTTTGGTAGAAGAGGGTGGGGAGGGGAGCAGTATCGCCGTACCAATAGCCAGACAATTCTTAACTTGGTTTGCTAATAAAAATCCCTAAATTTAGCTAATTTATTAAAAATCTAAAATCAAAGTGACTAATTTGTAATACAGACTATTGGTGTAAATATTGACAAAAATTGAAAAAAATTATATAATATTTTCACTTAAATTAACCGGCCCTAAGAGGACGGTCTTAATTTTTAAAAAATACTATGGCTGATGAAGACAATTTAACTTATTTAACTCCGGAGGGTTTAGAAAAAATTAAATCTGAAATATCTTCCCTTAAAAATAAGCTTCACGAAGTGTCTGAGCATATAGAAAAAGCTAAAGAATTGGGTGATCTTTCAGAAAATGCAGAGTATCACGAAGCTAAAGACGATTTTGCCTTTACTCAAGGTAGAATTCAAGAGTTGGAAGCAATAACTATGAGAGCACAAATTGTGCCAAAAAGCAGCCGGGACATGGTTAGCATTGGCTCCTCGGTTAAGATTAAAAGTGACAAGGGGCGCGAATCAGAATATTCTATTGTTGGTTCTAACGAAGCTGACCCTTTACGTGGAAAAATTTCTAATGAGTCACCCTTGGCTTTGGCTTTTTTAGGCAAAAAAAGAGGGGATAGGGTAGAAGTAAAAACTCCCACCGGTTCCACCGGTTATCAAATTTTAGAAATAAGTTAAATAAAATAATATTTAAAATAAGCTCCATTAAATAGGGAGCTTATTTTAAATATTTAATCTTTTAATTTGCTTGATCTTTATCTTAAAATGGGCTATAATCTTTAAAAGGCCGTTTGATAAATTTAAAACAAAAAACGGATATTATTATAATAATATGTCTGAAGAAATGCAAAAAACAATCATTGAAGAAACAGGAGTTAGATTAAAAAAATTAGAAGAGATTAAAAAGCTTGGTTTAAATCCCTTTCCTTCTTGGGGTGATCTTGAAAGAAAGAAAATTAAAAATGTTGTTGAAGATTTTGAAAGATTATCAGAGCGTCAAGAAATTATTGAGGTTGCCGGTAGATTAAGAGCTATTCGAGGCCATGGCGGTTCCACTTTTGCCCATCTAAACGATGACACTGATAAGATTCAAATATATTTTAAAAAAGACGAAGTAGGTGATGATGTCTATGATTTTTTTTCTAATTTAATTGACGTTGGAGATTTTGTCGCTGTCAAAGGTTCTTGTTTTATCACCAAAAGGGGAGAAAAAACCTTATTAGTTAAAAGCTGGCAATTGCTTTCTAAAAGTCTTTTACCCTTACCAGATAAATTTCATGGTCTGTCTGATGTGGAAATAAGATTTAGACAGAGATATCTAGACCTTTTGTCTAATCCCGAAGTTAAAGAAAAAGCTCTAAAAAGAATTCAAATTGTTAAGAGCACTAGAGATTTCTTTGATATGGAAGGTTTTGCAGAGGTAGAAACACCGATCCTGCAACCACTTTATGGCGGCGCTACGGCTAAACCTTTCATTACCCACCATAACGCCTTAAATACCGACTTATATTTGCGTATTGCTCCAGAACTTTATCTTAAAAGATTAATTGTGGGGGGGTTTGAAAAAGTTTTTGAAATTGCCCGTTGTTTTCGTAATGAGGGTATAGATTATAGCCATAATCCAGAATTCACTCAAATAGAATTTTATTGGGCTTATGCCACTTATGAAGATTTAATGAAACTGATGGAAAAGTTTTTTTCTTATCTTTTACCAAGATTAGGAATGGGCTTAAAGTTTGTTTATCAGGGACAAGAGATAGATATGACACCGCCGTATCCAAGAAAGACTTTTCGGGAACTTTTAATAGAATATGCCAAGATGGATATTGAGGAATTTTTAGAAAGCGCCGATCTCTACGTTTGGTCCAAAAAACAAGGCTTGGAATTGAATAAAAAAGATGGGCGCGGCAAAATGTTAGATGACATTTATAAACATTTTGTTAGACCTAAAATTATTCAGCCGTTGTTTATGACAGATCATCCGGTAGAATTGTCGCCTTTAGCAAAACGTCAAGAAAAAAGTCCGGCTTATGTGGAAAGAATGCAGCTTTTAGTGGCGGGTGGCTTTGAATTGTGTAATGGCTTTTCCGAATTAAATGATCCCTTGGATCAAGAAGAAAGATTAAGAGAACAAGAAGAATTAAGAAAAAAAGGGGATGAAGAGGCACAACGTTACGATGAAGATTTTGTCACAGCTTTAAAGCACGGTTTGCCCCCTACAGCGGGTTTAGGCATGGGAATTGATAGGTTGTCCGCCTTATTAAGTGATTCACACAATTTAAAAGAGATCATTTTATTTCCCACGCTGAAACCGGAAAATAAATAATATGCAAAAAGTGATGGTTTTTGGTTCTTTTGATATCCTTCATAAAGGACATGAGAAATTTTTTAAGCAAGCACATAAATTCGGAGATTTTTTGTTGGTTTGTTTGGCTAGAGATTCTACAATCAAAAAGGTAAAAAAAAATGACCCCATTTTTCCTGAGAAAGAAAGACTGTCTAATTTAAAAAAGACAGGTTGGGCGGATAAAGTTATTTTGGGGGACAAAAAAAATTATTTTAAGCCAATCTTAAATTTTAAACCACAGGTAATTTGTTTAGGTTATGACCAATTTTTTTTTATTAAAGAATTAGAGGAGGAAATTAAAAAAAAAGGTTTAAAAATAAAAGTCGTTCGATTAACTAGTTTTAAGCCCCATCTTTATAAATCATCACTATTAAGAAAAAAATATGTTAGACATCAAATTTATTAGAGATAATTTAAAGTTAGTCAAACAAAATAATAAAAATAAAAAAGTAGATGTGGATGTAGAAAAAATGATTGAATTGGATAGCCGGAGAAGGGAATTTCAAATTGAATTGGAAAGCCTTAGAAACGAAAAAAATAAAATATCAAAAACTAAACCCAATGAAGTGGAAATTCTTGAAATGAAAAAGATGGGTGAAAAAATTAAGAGTTTAGAAAGTCAAATTAAAGAGATGGAACCGCAAGTTGAAGAGATTTTATTAAAAATTCCTAATCTTGTTCATGAATCAACCCCGGTTGGCCCTGATGAGAGTGGTAATAAAGTTTTAAGAGAGGTGGGAAAGAAACCGAAGTTTTCTTTTAAACCAAAGGAACATTGGGAACTGGGTAAAGAGCATGATTTAATAGATAATGAAAAAGCTGCACAAATTGCCGGGTCTCGTTTTACTTATTTAAAGGGAAAACTAGCCCTGCTTCAGTTTGCCTTAATTAATCACGCTTTAAGCATTTTGACTGACAAAGAATATCTTAAAAAAATAATAGAAAAAAATAATTTAAGTGTTGTTGACACTCCCTTTATACCAATTATCCCACCGGTTTTTATTAAACCAGAAATTTTTAATAAAATGGCAAGATTGGAACCAAAAGAAGAGCGTTATTATATTCCCAGCGATGATTTGTTCTTAATAGGTAGCGCCGAGCATACCTTAGGTCCTTTGCATATGGACGAAACAATTGATGAACGAATTTTGCCAATCCGCTATGTGGGGATTTCTTTAGCTTTTCGTCGCGAGGCGGGATCTTACGGCAAAGACACTAAGGGTATTTTGCGAGTACATCAATTTGATAAAATAGAGATGGAATCCTTTTCCTTGCCGGAAAAATCAACTGAAGAACAGAATTTTTTTGTTGCCATTCAAGAAGAGTTAATGAATACACTAAATTTACCCTACAGAATAGTGCAAATTTGCACAGGGGATATGGGAGGCCCGGATGCTCGACAGATTGATTTAGAAACCTGGATGCCCGGTCAAAATAAATACCGTGAAACGCACACCTCCGATTTAATGACAGATTATCAGTCTCGCCGTTTAAAAACCAAATATAAGAAGATTGATGGTACTACCAACCTGGTTCATATGAATGATGCTACAGCTTATGCTGTTGGGCGCACTTTAATTGCTATAATGGAAAATTATCAGCAAGAAGACGGGATAATAATTGTTCCGGAGGCACTTCGCAAGTATGTAGGGTTTGAAAAAATTTAGTATCAAAATAAATATGCTAAGCCGTCATAGTTATAAAAAATCCCGGCTTTTACATAATAAATTTAAGAAAAGGGATTTTTTAATTAAAAAATTTAAAAATCCTTATTTTCTTAAAGATAGAATGCCGCGTCGGACCAGGGCCCCACGTCTAAAACTTGCCTTAGGTGTCCTAAGTTTATTGGGGATTGTGATTATTTTTTTAATACATCCCTATTTTTTGATTAATAAAATAGAGATAGACGGAGCCCAAACTATTTCCGAAGAATTTGTAAAAAATTTAGCGGAAAAAGTGATGTCTAAGAAAAGATTTTTATTTTTTAACGGCCACAATATATTTTTAGTTGATTTAAATAAAATTAAAGAGGAAATCAAAAATAAAATAGTTTTGGAAAATTTAGATGTAAATAGTAAAAGTCAGCGATCCTTACAAATTAAAATTAGTGAAAAATCCCCCAAGCTTATTTTACAAAGTAATTTAATAAATGCATCTTCCACCATTGCTAATTTTTTTTCTTTAGATTCCGAAGGTAAAATAATAACAGAGGCGAATAAATCCGATAACCTAACTCTACCGGTTATTATTTTTGAAAAAAATCCTCCTAATTTTTCTTTAAATAATCAAATAATTTCCCAAGCGACAATTGAATTTATTTATTTCTTAAATAAAAATATTGATAAAGTAAATAATGTCAACATCAGCCATTTTTTAGTAGACGGGATCAATGAAAGGGTTATTAATGTACAAACTGATGAAGGGTGGAAGATAATTTTAGATCGTCAAAATGATTGGCAAAAACAAGTGCAAGTTTTAAATCTTTTATTGCAGGAAAAAATCAAAAAAGAAAGAAAAAGCATAAAATATATAGATGTTAGGTATGAAAATAGGTCCTATTATCAATAATGAATTGGTATAGGGAAGGCTGTAGAGGACTAGTTTATTGAGTTTAAGTAGTGTCGCACAATATACCTTATGCGACACTGTATTAATAAATAAGATGGACAAGCTGTAAACTCCAACCCTTTCTTTTGATAATAAAAATCCACATTTTATTTTAAATAATCCATTGGGTCTACGGGTAAACCGTTAACTCTAACCTCAAAATGTAAATGTGGACCGGTAGAAAAACCGGCCCCGGGAGTGCCTGGCATGCCACCGCTGTAGCCAATTATGTCACCTCTAGCCACATAGGAGCCTTCTGAGGCGTTAAAGCGTGATAAATGGCCATATAAGGTGGCAATACCGTTATTATGAATAATCATTATATTATTGCCGTAAGATTTGCTATTATTTCTTACCCACGCCACATAACCTGAAGCCGCCGCCCTTAAGGCAGTTCCTGTCTTAATTGGTAAATCAATACCGGTATGTTCAAAAAGGTATTTAAAGGGATAAGTGGAATCTCTAAAATAAGTAGATATGCCTTTAACCGGATCTGCCGGCCAAGAAAGTACGGACGGGTTGGTATCTAGTTTACTGTCTTTATTCAGTTCTTTTTTTAATTTGTTTTGCAAATTAATGATCTCTTGGTCAAAAGAGCTCTGTTCTCGCTTTAATTGTGCCAAAAGAGACTTAAACTTACTTTCTGAGAGTTTTGTCTGATTAAGTAGATAACTATTAGCCTCTTTTTGATTATTAAGTGAAGCATTATGGTCTAAAAGTTGCTTATTTAATTTTTGAACTTGTTGCTTTTTGGCTTCGGTAAAATTTTGTTTATCTTCTAAATCTTTTTTTTCGGTTTTTATTATTTTTAAGACCTGGGTTATTTGACTATTAATATCCTCTAAATATTTTAATTGATTAAAATATTCTGAAAATGAGGGGCGGGATAAAATAACATTTAAATAATCCCTTTGATCGTTGATGTTGATTTGACGTAAAAGATTTTGGATATAGTGCTTTTGTTTCTCAATTTTTTCCTTTTTTTCGGTGATATTTTGTCCCAAAGAATTAATCTCTAAATCTAAAGATTCAATTTGCGTTTCTGTTAATCTTATGTCCAGCCCTGCCTTGCTAATTTTACTTTTTAAAATAGCCAATTGATTACTAAGATTGACAGCTTCCTTTTGTTTAGATTCTATGTCTTTTTGATAAACGTTTATTTTATCTTGCAAAGTTTTAATTGAGTCCTGTTTTTCTTTAATCTGTTCACTAATGTCATCAGTAACTGAAGATAAGGCCCTATTTATGGGCCAAAATATGAAGAGTAAAAAGACCATAACAAGCAGGGTCTTTTTCATAATTAGATATTAATCAATTTTTCTAAAGATTCTTTAATGCGTCTTAAGGACTCTTCTTTGCCTAAGACCCATAAAAGATCAAAGGGGCCTGGCGATTTTTCCAATCCAGAAAGGGACACGCGTAAAGGCCAAAGAGTTGTTCCGATGTCCCACTTTTTGTTGTCAATTTTTTTCAAAACAGCCTCTTCTATCCCCCGCACAGTCCATTCCCCAGAATAAACTTTAAAAAAGTTTATTAGTTCACTCAATCTTTCCTCGGTAATTTTTTTATCACTTTTTTTCCAAATCATTATTTGCGGATTAAAGTTGGGCTGTTTAAAGAAAAAATAAGTCGCCTCTGTTATTTCAGAGACTTTTTTTAATCTTTCTTGAGTAATAGTTACAATTTTGGCGATTTTTTCTTTTTCTTCTATTGATAAATTTTGAACAACTAAATTACTTTCAATTAAATAGGGTAAACATTGGTCAATTAGATTATCAACGGTCATTTTTTTAAGGTATTGACTATTCAACCATTCTAATTTAGTCAAATCAAAAATAGCGCTAGCTTTTTGAATTTTATGTATATCAAAAAATTTGACTAATTCATCCAAACTAAAAACCTCTTGCTCTGTTCCCGAGTTCCAACCGAGCATAGCCACAAAATTATTCAGTGTTTCTGGTAAAAAACCATTTTTCAAATAATCTTCTACCGCCACGTCGCCTTGGCGTTTGCTCATCTTAACAATTTTACCGGTGACGGGATCCTTTCTCATGATTAAAGGCAAATGAATAAATTGTGGCCTGGGCCAACCTAAATAATCAAACAGAATTACATGTTTAGGGGTTGATGACAACCATTCTTCACCGCGTATGATATGGGTTATTTTCATTAAATAGTCATCTACCACAACTGCCAGATGATAAGTGGGAAAGCCGTCGGATTTAATTAAAACTTGATCATCAATTAATTTATTTTCAAATACTATTTCACCGTGTACCAAATCATTAAATTTCGTCGTTCCTTTTCTTGGCACGGCTAACCTGATAACATAAGGCAAATTTTGTTCCAAATTTTTAGCCACAGTCTCTTTATCTAAGTTACGACACAAACCATCATACATGGTGGGCTGATGGTTTAATTCTTGTTTGCGACGTACTTCATCCAAGCGTTCTGTAGAACAAAAACAATAATAGGCGTGGCCTTTTTTAACCAAATCCGAGGCGTATTTATTATAAATTTCCAGTCTTTTTGATTGAACATATGGACAGCAGTCCCCTCTTTCTATTATTTTTCCATTTTCCAAAAAAGGTCCTTCATCCCATTTCAAACTTAATTTTTCCAAAACAGAAAGGATATTTTCTAAAGCCCCTTCTACAAAACGTGTCCTGTCAGTATCTTCTATACGTAAAACAAAAGAGCCATTATTTTGTTTGGCAAAAAGATAGTTATAAAGAGCCGTTCTTAAACTGCCAATATGAACAAATCCTGTTGGGCTCGGGGCAAATCTAACCCTTATTTTGTTATTGTTTTTAAACATAAATCTTAAATCCAGTATATCTTATTTAATTTGAGCCGGCAACCTACAAGAGCAATCTTCAAGCAAGATTTCTAGCGATCGGCGTCTTAAAGGATGGATTATCCTTTTTAATTCTTCTAAACTAACCCACTTATAATCACATAATTCCTGCTTATCTAAATTTATTTCCAGCCCATCACCGTCATATTTAAGTAAAAAAATATATTTTTCAACGCCGCGATATTTTTTAAACCTGCTTTTTTTAGCGGAATTGGTTGTCCGCTCGTAAAAGTAAGGTTTTTTAGCTTCACACAAAACAGAGGTCTTAAAACCAGTTTCTTCTTCTATTTCTCTTATAACCGCCCTTTCAAGTGATTCGCCTGGTTCAACTCCGCCTTGAGGCGGTTGCCATTGTTCTGTGTATAAAGAATAGAAATCAAAATGTTCCGGAGTCCTTTTGGCAATAAAAAATTGACCGGAGTTATTGACTATAAAGCCAGCTACTCCCCTTCTAAATTTTTTTTTGAGTATTTTTTTATATTCCCAAATTAAGCGTAAAAATATAATAGTAGCTTTGAACACTCTTTGTGTTCGATACCTAGGATTAGTAAACAAACGCCATAACCATTCTAAACCGATAACACGGGCTAATTTAGGCGCTCTTAAGGCCACTCCGGAGATATAATCAAAAGCTCCTCCCACCCCCACAGCTATTTTAACACTTGGCATTTGCGACAAAAAAGAAACCAACCACTTTTCTTGTTTAAGGTGGCCAAAAGCTACAAATAAAAGATCGGGTTTAACTTGATTAATGTCGTTTATTATTTTTTGATTTTCTTTTCTATTAAACGACAAACCGGTTAAAAACTCATTATGCCAAATTCTTTTATTTTTATCATTTTGAGAGAATTCAATTTTTAATCCGGGATTAGCTCCTGCAATTCTAAGGTGAGGATATAATTTAACTAATTTTTTAGCAGTTTCTTCCACTACTTTTTTACTTGCCCCTAAAAGATAAATACTCTTATTTTCCATTTGAGCAATCTTGCAGATGCCCAACATCAGGTCACTTCCGGGAAACCGAGAAATTTTTTTACCATAAAGAAATAAAGAAGCTAAAATTAAACCAAAACCATCAGCGATATTTAAACTGCTACGGTAAAAAATTTCCTTAAAAAACCAATCTTGTTCACTATCTACCAGTATTTCTGGATTGGGCGTAGTAATTAGGTTTTGCCCCTTATTCTGTAAAAATTCTTTAATTTTAACTAAAATTTGGTTTCTAGATAGGTTGTCTATAGGAACACCTAAAATAGGAGTACGCATATAACCATATAATAACTTAAAATTGAATTTTTGGCAAAAAAAATAATTAAGCTAATTTCAGCCAAAAAATTCACTTCTTGACTTATTCATATAATAAATGTAATATAAGAATATTAGCACTCTCACTTAATGAGTGCTAAAAAATAATTGATTTTATTTTATGAACCCACAAAATTTTACAGTTAAATCTCAAGAAGCTTTAGCTCGTGCTCAACAAATTTCTCAAGAATATAATAATCCTAATTTAGAATCAATTCATTTGTTAGCTTCTTTAACCGAACAAGAAGAAGGTGTGCCGGTTTTGGTATTTAGAAAAATTGGTTTAAATATTGGTATTTTAAAACAGCAAATTGAACAAGAGCTAAATAAAATTCCTAAAGGACAGCCTCCGCGCCAAGGCGGAGTTGGTCAAATTTTTATTAGTCAGGACATGATGAATATTTTAAATGAATCTGGGAAACAGGCGCAAAATTTAAAAGATGATTATATTTCTACCGAACATTTACTTCTGGCACTTTTAGAATTTAACTCTCCTACTAAAAAATTACTGAATAACTTGGGCATTGATTATGATCAAACTTTAAAAGTTTTGGCCAGTGTACGTGGCACACAAAAGGTTGATTCTCCGGAACCGGAAACCAAATATAATGCTTTAGAAAAATATGGCAAAAATTTAACTCAACTGGCTAGACAAAAAAAGTTAGACCCCGTAATTGGGCGCGACGAAGAGATTCGTCGGGTAATGCAAGTTTTATCTCGTCGTACAAAAAATAATCCGGTGTTGATTGGCGAACCAGGTACTGGCAAAACTGCCATTGCCGAAGGTTTGGCTCAACGTATTATTTCCGGCGATGTACCAGAAACACTAAAGGACAAAGAATTAATATCTTTAGATATTGGTTCTTTAGTTGCCGGTACCAAATTTCGCGGCGAATTTGAAGAACGCCTTAAAGCTGTTTTAAAAGAAATTGGGGCGGCTACTGGTAAAATTATTTTGTTTATTGATGAATTGCACACCATTGTGGGCGCAGGTGGATCTGAAGGGGCGATTGATGCTTCTAACATGCTTAAACCGGCCTTGGCACGCGGAGAATTACACGCCATTGGAGCCACAACCTTAAAAGAATATCAAAAATACATAGAAAAAGATGCGGCTCTAGAGAGACGCTTTCAACCGGTACTTGTTAATGAGCCAAATACTGCCGATGCTATCGCTATTTTGCGCGGTATTAAAGAAAAATATGAAGTCCATCACGGCGTACGTATTACGGATTCGGCTATTGTTTCGGCCGTGGAATTATCCGTTCGTTATATTACTGATAGATTTTTACCCGATAAGGCCATTGATTTAATAGACGAAGCCGCCTCTTCTCTGCGTATGGAAATAGATTCCATGCCTTTGGATTTAGATAAAATGAAACGGGAAATAATGAAATTAGAGATTGAAAAAACGGCTTTATCCAAAGAATCTGATAAAGACAGTAAAGATAAAATTAAGAAAATAGAAAGACAACTGGCTGATTTAAAAGAACAATCGGCAGAATTAGAATTACACTGGAAAAATGAAAAAGAAATTATTACCAAAATCAGAGAATTAAAAAAGAAGCTAGAACAATTAAAACAAGAAGCGGAAATTGCCGAACGTAAAAGTGAATTACAAAAAGTGGCGGAAATTCGTTATGGCACCATTCCGGCTACGGAAAAAGAAATCAAAAGTCAAGAAAAAAAATTGGTGGAAACTCAAAAATCACACCGTATCTTGAAAGAAGAAGTTTCCGAAGAAGATGTTGCCAATATCGTGGCCCGTTGGACCGGTATTCCCGTTTCTAAAATGTTACAAAAAGAAACAGCTAAATTGGCAAAGATGGAAAGTGAATTGCAAAAACGAGTCGTTGGTCAAATGGATGCCATCAAATCTGTTTCTAACGCTGTCCGTCGTAACCGTGCCGGCATTAGTGAAGAGAATCGCCCTATCGGTTCCTTTATCTTTTTAGGTCAAACGGGCGTAGGCAAAACAGAACTGGCCAAGGCTTTGGCTGAATTTATGTTTAACAGTGAAGATTCTTTGGTTAGATTGGATATGTCTGAATATATGGAGAAACATAGTGTTTCTAAGATGGTAGGGTCCCCTCCCGGCTATGTCGGCTATGAGGAAGGAGGCCAACTTACGGAAATAGTGCGTCGCAAACCCTACTGTGTCATTTTGTTTGATGAAATTGAGAAAGCCCATCCTGACATTTTTAATATGTTATTACAAATTTTAGAAGACGGAAGGCTTACTGATACCAAGGGCCGCCATGTTAATTTTAAAAACACCATTATTATCATGACTTCCAATTTGGGAAGTGAATTAATTTTAGAAGCCAAAGAAAAAGGAGATTTTGGTTTTACCTCGGGAGACGAAAAAAACAAAAATCTTGACAGGATTATTCAAGATAAGATATTGGAAGTTCTTCGCGATCATTTTAAGCCGGAATTTTTAAACAGAATTGATGAAATTATAACTTTTCACTCTCTTAAGGAAAAAGAAATTGAGCAAATTGTTGATTTACAATTAGTTAGGGTTGTTAAAAGATTGGAAGAAAAGAAAATTAAGATTAAAATTGTTGAAAAGGCTAAAAAATATTTAGCGGAAAAAGGATTTAGCCCTATTTTTGGTGCCAGACCCTTAAAAAGAGTTATTCAATCAGAGCTTTTAGATCCTTTGGCCTTAGAGATAATTGAAGGAAAAATTAAGTCAGGAGATAGCGTTTTAGTTGATTTAGAAAAAAACAAGCTTAATTTAACAATTAAATAATTTTGATTTTTGCGTCCAAAAATGGTAAACTTAAAACATGAAAAATAAGATTAGAATAACAATTTTTATATTGGCTTTTTTGGTATTTTTTTTACCCAATTTCTCGCCTCTTTTAGCTCAAATTGCGGCAATAAATGAACCCGTTAATCCTCTTTTTAATCCTAATCATATTATTTCTGACGCGGAGATGACAGATTACGCTTGTATGAATTTGGAAGAAATAGATAATTTTTTAAAAAATAAGACCGGAATTTTAAACAATTATGAAATTCTTGAACCTTCTACCAGCCTAAACTTAAAAGCTTCACAAATAATTTACAATGCGGCACAGAATTATAAAATAAATCCTAAGGTTCTTCTGGTACTTCTTCAAAAAGAACAAAGCTTAGTGGAAAATCCCAACCCCACTCAATATAACTTTGATTGGGCCGCCGGTTACGCTCGTTGTGATTCTTGCGGACCGCTTGATCCAACCGCCTTAAGATACAAAGGTTTTGCTAAACAAGTTGATGGAGCCGCAGGAGCTTTGCGATTTTATACCGACAACCAAAATGAAGGTTGGGCTAAAAAGCCAGGCTTAATCTACAATATTGATTCCATTCCAGTCATTCCCGCTAATGTAGCTACGGCAAATCTTTACACCTATACCCCCCATTTTCGCGGTAATTACAATTTTTGGAAAATTTGGAATAGATGGTTTTCGCAAAAATTTCCCGACGGTATGATTGTACAAGTTCCCAATAGCGATCAAATTTATCTTATCCAAAGTGGTAAAATCTTACCTTTTAAAAATAAAGCGGTCTTTTTATCTAGATACAACCCCAAAAGCATCACTTTTGTTTCCGAAGTTGACCTAAATTTTTATCCCAAGGGACAGGAGATCAAATTTTTAAATTATTCTTTAATTAAAACCGATAAAAACCATACTTATCTTTTGGTAGATGAAAAAAAACGGTTGATTGATAAAATGGCCATGAAATATTACGGATTTGGCACTGATGAAGTGATTACCGGCACAGAAGAAAATTTAGCAATCTATCTTGAGGGTGCCCCTGTCTCTGTTAAAGCTAAATATCCTTTAGGTGCTTTGATGTTGGAAACCAAAAGTAATTCCTATTTTTTGGTAGAAGATAGCATTAAGCATCCTATCTATGATAAAGAAATTGTTAAAATAAATTTTCCTAATAAAAAAATTGTAAAAACTACAGCCACGACTCTTAAAAAATACAGGGAAGGAAATCCCATCCTTTTAAATGATGGCGTTTGGGTAAAAACCAGTTCTTCTCCCGATGTCTTTATTATTTCTAATGGTAATAGAAGACTAATCAAAGACGAGACAACTTTTGAAGCACTGGGAGGCCGACAAGAAAACTTAGTAATTCTTAATGAAAAAGCCCTGGCTACTCATCCTTTGGGTGACACCATCAGTTTAAACAATCAATCAATTTCTCTAACTCAAGCTAATAACAATTAATATGTCCTTAGTTTTTGCTGCCCTCTCCCCCCACCCTCCGCTTTTGATACCTACTATTGGCAGAGAAAATTTAAATAAATTAGAAAAAACCAAACAAGCCTTAGAGGAATTGGAAAAAGCTCTATATATTTCCCAGCCTGATACTCTTGTTTTAATTACCCCTCATGGAAAAATTTTTAAAGATTCATTTACTATCAATGCCAACCCGGAATTTAATTTTGATTTTAAAGAATTTGGAGATATTTCAACACAGGGTAATTTTAAAGCCGATTTGAATTTAATAGCCGATGTTTCTAATGCGGCTAAAAATCAAAATTTTCCCTTAATTTTGAATAGTGAACCCTCTCTTGATTACGGTTCGGCCGTACCTTTATATTACTTATCAAGACATCTTAATAGGTTAAAGGTTGTACCTATCAGTTATTCCTTACTTGAGCTTAAAAGACAAGTGGATTTTGGTTATTTTTTAAAAGAAGTTTTCATGAATTCTGCCAAACGTATTGCTGTTATTGCATCGGGCGATCTTTCCCACTGTTTATCCGATTCTGGTCCCGGGGGTTTTTCCCCGGCTGGGAAAAAATTTGATGATTTGGTTTTAGAAAGTTTAAAAAATAAAAATACTACAGGCTTGATGAATATTGAACAAACGATGAGTTCAGAGGCTCGCGAATGCGGTTTGCGTTCCCTATTAATACTTATGGGCGTACTAAGAAACGTTAATTATGATTTAAAAATTTATTCTTACGAAAGTCCTTTTGGCATAGGTCACCTAGTGGTTAATTTTTCTTTAGAATAAATTTTAAAATATCTATGGAAGGGATCCAAAAAATAATCAAGCAGAAATTATCAGCAGAAAATAAACAGATTCATTCCCCTTTGCAATACTGGGCCGATATCATTTCTCAGTCTTTTGGCGAAAGAAAAAAGTTTGGTATGTATTTAGGGATTATTAAACGAATAGGTTTAGAAGAAGCCAAAAAAATTTTTGCTGAAATAAAACAAAGCAATGTCCAAAATCCCGGAAAATTGTTTTTGTGGAAAAGTAAGCAAAAAAAAGATTAATATGAGTTTACTTAATATAGTAACAACCCCCAGTTCAAAGCTCAAAAAACCTTCGGAGGATATTAAAAAGGAAAAAATTAAAGAATTTAAATCTTTGATTAAGAACATGCTGGAAACAATGTACCTTTCCGACGGTATTGGACTGGCGGCCGTACAAATAGGTCTAAACATAAACCTGGCAGTTATTGGCAAAGAAGCTACTTTAGATGACAAGGATTTGATTTTAATAAATCCTAAAATAATTAAACACTCTTGGAGAAAAATAATTGCCGAGGAAGGATGCCTCTCTGTTCCCGGAATAACTAAAAGAGTGCCCAGGTTTGCTAAAATAAAAGTTAAAGCCCTAAATCAAGATGGTCAATCTTTAAATTTTGATGCTTCTGATTTTTTAGCCAGAGTCATCCAGCATGAAATAGATCATTTGCAGGGTATTCTAATTACCGATTATGTATAAAGTTGTTTTTTTTGGAACACAAGAATTTGCTAAAGAAATTTTAGAAAAATTAATATCTGATAAGAATTTTAGCATAGAATTAGTAATTACCCCACCGGATAAACCTATTGGCAGAAAAAAAGAAATTTTTTTTTCTCCAGTTAAAAACTTGGCCTTAAAAGAAAAGATTAAAGTAGAACAGCCGGAAAATTTAAAAAATACTGCTTTAAATTTAAATTTTTTTGATGTAGGCGTGGTGGCTCAATATGGCTTTCTTATACCAAAAAAAATTCTAGAAATGCCTAAATTTGGAATGATTAATGTCCACACTTCTCTTTTACCTCTTTATCGCGGACCATCTCCTCTGCAAAGCGCTATTTTAAATAATGAAAAAAATACCGGTGTAACCATAATGAAGATGGATGAAGGTATGGATACCGGTCCGATTTTAAGTCAAAAAAAAATCAGCATCAATCCGGATGATATTTATCCTGTTTTGGAAAAAAAACTGGCACAAAAGGGATCCGACTTGTTAATACAAACTTTAAAGGATTATTTGCAAGGAAGAGTTGAACCACAAAATCAGATTGGCTCGCAGGCAACTTATACTAAAATTCTGCAAAAAAACGATGGTAAAATTGATCCTCAAAATTCTTGTCAAAAAATTTATGATAAATGGAGAGCTTTCTTTTCCTGGCCGGGAATTTTTTTAGAAGTTAATCCTTTAAAAATTAAATTAGTCAAAGTTGAATGCATTGAGGAATCCTTAACCCATTTATCCCCCGGATATTTAGTGGAATTCAAAAAAAACCGCTTAGGATTAATTTGCGGTGATAAGAAAATTCTAGAAATATTAGAAATTCAGCCGGAAAATAAAAAGATAATGTCCGCCTCCTCATTTATTTCCGGATATAAAAAATTATTAAACACTCTTTAATTTGTGCTTAGAAAGAACAAAATTTTTCCAATAAAAATATTTTTTTAGGGTCGGCAAGGGCAACCAAGGCATTTTATAAAGAAAAGAAGGCAGCCAACTGCTTAATCCATTGCTCCGTATATTAGCTTTAAATAAAAATTCCGGTACCCAAATGCCGGTTTTATTTTTTTCCAACATCGTCAGCCACATATCCCAATCTTGAAATTTTTGCAAATCTTCATCAAAGCCGGGAAAATCCCCCCTTCTAATTAAAGAGGCCATGGGGATAAAGTTAAAGGTTTTTAATTTTTGAGCATTAAATTTTTGACAGGGAAAGTCTTTCCATCCGAATTTAAAAGAAGAATAAGCGTAAGAATTTTCAGGGTTATTTTGTAAGGCAGTTAAAAGTTTTTCTAAAAACAATTTATCGGCTTCAAGATCCGCATCCCAAAAAATAACAAATTCGCCTTGAGATCGCTTAAAACCAAAATTTCTGGCTGCCGGTGCTCCTTGATGCGATCTTTCAAAAAAAAGAATCTGAGGAAAAAGTTTAGTTAAAATATTTTTATCATAAGAAGCATCTTTGGCATTAGAACCATCATCCACAACGATAATTTCTATTTTTTTAAAGATAGTTTGTTTAACTAAAAACTTTAATGAGTTAAATAGCTCTGTATAATGATTGTAAACGGGAATAATTACAGAGATTAAAGGATTGGGCATATTTAGTGATTTTTATAATTCCTATGAGGCGAGCGACGGAATGCACAAGCGCCATGACAGCGCTTATATTTCTTTCAACTTAGCAAACTGTTCCTGACAGCTAAATCTTTCTTCAACCAATCTTCTACCAGCCTCCCCCATTTCCCTAGCTCTATCTTTGTCAGACAGAATTTGAATAAGCGCCTGTTCGAGGTCGTTTAAGGATTCTGGATCAATAATTAAGCCGGTCTGATTGTTAATAACAGCCTCCGGTACACCACCGGAATTACCGGCTATCACAGGTTTACTGTAGGCTCCGGCTTCAAGGAAAACTGTACCAAAACCTTCTGCATCAGGACCTATTTGTCTTGAAGGCATAACAAACACCGAACATTTTTGATACCAGTTAGATATTTCTTCGTCAGCTAAATTATTAAAGAATAAAACTTTTTTATCAACCTGCAAATTTGCAGCCATTTTTTTTAATTCGTTTTCATATCTGCCAGAGCCAATAATGATATATTGAGCATTAGGAAAAAAATGCAAAATTTTCGGCATAGCCTCAATTACCTTATCAAAACCCTTTCTTTCAACCAATCTTCCCACCGACAAGATCGTTTGTCCTTCTTCTGGAGTTGATTTTATCGAATTTATTTGAAACGGAAAAGCAACACACGGGTAAATAATTATTATTTTTTTTGAATTTAAGCCTAATCTTTCTAATTCTTTTTTAGTAAACTCGCTATTAGCAACCACCCAATCAGCCGAACATAATATTTTTTTAAGCCAAATTTTTTTCCACCAAAAATTCTGAGGAAATAAGATATCCATACCGTGAGTAAACACCAAGTAATGAATACCAAAAAAACTTTTAATAAAAAGAGCGATATAACCCAAAGGCAGTACCTGTCCTATAAAAAGAAAATCAAAATTATTTTTTTTGATTTCTTTCACTGTTTTAAACAAAAGAGGGATCCATTTAGGCCAAAATTTTCCTAAGGTCTCCTGAAATAAAACAGTGATATTCAAATTAGAAATTTTTACTAAATTATGGTAATAACGAGAAACTCCTCCCTTTAGGGGGGGGAAATCCAGGGTTAAAAATAAAATTTTTTCTTGTTTACTTAGATTCTTCATAATAATTTTTTCTGAAAATTGACAGAAATTCATCCACTTCTTTTTTACTTAAAATTTTAGTTATCCACAGCAAAAACAAATAGAACAGACCACCAAAAGTTATCAAGAGGCCCAAAAAAATAAGGGTCTTGACAAAACCTGTTGGAGTAAAAATGTTTATCAGCCAAATTTTAAAATAATTAACCGTAACTCCCATCAAAAGAGAGGAAAGAAAAATTTTTAGGATAGTGAACCAATAACTTTTTTTATGCATGCCAACAATTTGTGGAACTGCCGAGTACCCAAAAAATAATAGAAATGAGTTACTTGCCACTGCCGCTAAAGCCGCTCCCTTTATTTCCCAAATTGGTATTAGTATTAAATTTAAAATTATATTTAAACACATGGTTAAAACCATAGCCGTTGTTTGCCAAGCTTGTCTATTACAGGCGTTTAATAGAGAACCGACAGGAAAATCTAAAAAAGCAAAAACCAAACCAAAAACTAGTATTTTTAAAGCAGGAATAGAAGAAGAGTAAGTCAAACCATAGACCTTATTTATAAAAACATCAGAAAGAACATAAACGCCAAAAGCCAAGGGAAAAGCAATTAAAGACAAATAAATAACAGCTTTTTCGAAAAGATACTTTAATCTTTCTTTATTAGAGATAAAAGAGTGGCTCATGGCGGGATACAAAGAAGCGGCAAAGGCCATGGGAATAAACTGAAAAGCAAAAACCACTTTGTTGGGAATACTATAAAACCCAACGCTTTTAGTATTGATGAGGATAGAAATAAGCACGGCATCAATATAAGAGTAAATTTTAGTGGAAATTCCAGCCAAAGAAAAAGGCAATGTCAGTTTTACTATTTTTTTAAAATAGTCCTTGTGCCAAATTAGTTTAATTTTTATGTTTAAACGACTAACAATCGTTAAAGAAAAAATGAAGTTAAAAAAACTACCGGCGCCTAAGGCTACAAGTAAAAAATAAATGGGTTGTTTTAAAACCAACGCTATAACCCCGGCGATAATAGTTAAAATTTGTCCAACAATAACACCAAAAGATTCATAAAAAAGATTTTGCAAAGACCTTAAAACTCCGTAAAAAGCCAAAGAGAGAGAATCCAGGATCATTAAAATGCCGGAAAGAAATATTAAAAAACGCAATTCACCGGAGTATCCTAACGGATAAGTAATCAAAATTAAAAAAACATAAGCAAATACGGCTAAAAATATCTTTAAAAAGATAACTTGACCTAACCAAATGTCAATTTTTATTTTTTCTCTAGCGCCTTCTCTTATTAAAACTTGTGTTAAACCCAGATCGGCAAAAATAGAGAAAAGGCTGGAAAAGGACAAGGCAGTGACATAAAGACCAACATTCTCTACACCCACGAATCTAGCTATTAAACTAAAATAGATAAAAGAAAAAATCTTCTGGCCAATATAAGCCGAGGTTAAAAAGAAGGTATTTTTAGCTATTTTAGCTGTCATAGTCTGGTTTAATACTATCAAAGTTATCACTTCTTTTCAATAAACAAATCACCCCCTGCCTCTTTAAAGAAGAGGCAGGGGGTGATTACCCTTAAAGTTATCCCCCAATTAATAAAAAATCCGAATTCTGAAAATTGGCGGAAGGTGAGGGATTCGAACCCTCGATACCTTGCGGTATGCACGCTTTCCAAGCGTGTGCACTAGACCACTATGCGAACCTTCCTTTTTTAATTTTTTTCAGCAACTTCAAACCAATAAAAACTAAAATTAAACTCCCCCATTGCGCCACGGTAAAGCCACCATATCTTGCATCAGCTCCGGCAATATCATCAGCTCGTAAAAAATCCAGTAAAAATCTGCCCATACCATACCACAAAAACAGCCGAGAAGACAAGAGGCCGGACGTAGATAACATTTTAAGACCCTTTAAGGCAAAAATAATTAAAAGTGGCACTAACATCAATATCTCCAATAAGGCCATATCTAACCTGGGCCCACTGGTAAAATTAATAGCCAAAAAAGAGTTAAATAAAACACCCAAATGATCATGAATTAACAAACAACCCATTCTTCCCACTGTCCAACCAAAAGGAAAAACAAAAGCCAATATGTCTAAGTAATGCCAATCAATTTTTTTCTTGTACCAAAACCAAAATAATATTATTCCCACTCCCGCAAAACCGCCAAAAGAATCCAAACCACCTTGCCAAATTTTAAAAATCTCCAGTGGATGCCAAAGATAAAAATTCCGGCTGTTTTCTAAAAAAACATAAAATAATCTTCCTCCAACCAAAGAGGCGATGATAATCCAAATCAATAAATTCAGAAGTCTATCTTTATTTAATTTTTGCTTTTTAACCAACCAAGAAGCCAAAAAAGTGCCAATCAAAAAACCCAAAGAAACAAACAAGCCCCAAGATTGAATTTTTAAAAATCCTATTTGCCAACCGGTTGTGCCAAAAAAGGGTATCATTTTGCTAATTTAGGTATATATTGTTCCGCTTCTTCAACACTATCAACAATTTTATACAAATCAACATATTCCGGAGCAATAGTGTCATATTTTTTAAGCAAGGTCTCGCGGATAAATTTATCCAAAGGTTCCCAATACTTTTTGCCGTATAAAAGCACAGTCATCTCGCTCATTTTTTTAGTTTTCATCAAAGTTAAAACCTCAAACAACTGGTGTAGAGTTCCAAAACCGCCGGGAAAGAATATAAAGGCCTTGGAAGGAACGGTCAGCATTAATTTTCTAATATAAGGAAAATTAAAACTTAAAGATTTGGTAAGATATTGATTAGTTCTGGCCACATCCTCAAATTTTAAACTAAAACCGATGGATTCAGCACCGGCTTCTTTGGCGCCTTTACTAGCCGCCTCCATAATCCCTGGGCCGCCACCGGTAATTACCATGTATCCCTTCTTGCCTAAATTAAAAGACATTTTTTCCGCCGCTTGGTAATAAGGACTTTCCGCGCCCAAACTATTGGTACCCAAAATAGTAATATCATCTCTAACTTCGCGAGTTAAGAATTCAAATCCCTCCACCACCTCCGCCATGATTCTAAAAATTCGCCAATTCATTGTTTGAGCGCAATGCGGATCGGCGGGATCCGATGGATCACATAAAACCTTATGCACTCCCGACCGACGGACAATTTCCACAGCCTCCTCGGCCGAATCAACTACTTGCAGTAAATCAAGATGGGTTTGACTGATGGATCCAATTAATTCCAATGGGCTTTGTTTTAAAAAGTCAATTAAAGGATTCCAAAAATCTTTGCCCACAGCAATAACCGGAATTTTTTTAACTTTGCCGATTTCTATTAAATCCAAAAGTTCAAAAATTTCATCCATGGTACCATAACCGCCGGGAAAAAAAATAGCGGCTTCGGCCGGTGAAACCAGCATTATTTTTCTGATAAAAAAGTAATTAAAACCGGCATTCTTGGTTACGTAAGGATTAAGAATCTGCTCCTCGGGTAGTTGAATGGAAATAGCCACTGATTCCGCACCGGCTTCTTTTGCTCCCCTATTGCCCGCCTCCATTACTCCCGGTCCTCCACCGGTAATTACCGCGTAACCCTGTTTTCCCAAAAATAAACCGCATTCACGCGCTTCTTTATAAGCAAAAGAATCTTCTGTAGAACGAGCTGAGCCAAAAATAGTGGCGGTTTTTTCAAATTTTCCCAGTAATTGATAGCCGGAAACGAATTCCGACATAATTCTAAAAATTTGCCAAGTATCCCTGTAGTTTACCGGCTCATGAAATTTTTCAAAAATACGAGCCTTTTGTTCAAACAGACTGTGATAATGATGCGGACTGATTTTTCTTTTAAACATAAAATATTAGTTATTGATTTTTTCTATTCTCTCTCCGATTGATAACAGAAAATTTTCGGAAAAATGCGGCCCAATGATCTGCAAACCCACAGGTAATTTATCTACCAAACCATTAGGAACAGATAAAGCGGGCAAACCGGCTAAATTGACCGGCGCGGTATAAATATCGGATAAATACATCTGTAATGGATCATTACTTTTTTCCCCTATCTTAAAAGCCGTGGAGGGAGCAGTGGGAGTAATTAAACAATCCACTTCTTTAAAAACTTTTTCAAAATCTTCTCTGACTAAATTTTGTACTTGTTTGGCTTTTTTGTAGTAGGCGTCATAATAACCGGAGGATAAAGCAAAAGCACCTAGCATTATTCTCCTCTTTGCCTCTGCCCCAAAACCCGTAGCTCGACTTTTTTTATAAACACCTTTTAAATCTTCCCCTTTATTCCTTATAGACAAACCATATTTTATACCATCAAACCTGGCTAAATTAGACGAAACTTCAGCGGGCATAATTAAATAATAAGACGCCAGAGCGTATTCGGAATTGGGTAGAGTTACTTCTTTTATTTTTGCGCCCTCTGCTTTTAGCAGTTCTACTTTTTTTAAAATATTATTTTCTACTTTGGCATCTAATCCCTTGGCAAAATATTCTTTGGGCAGACCGATGGTTAGGTTTTTTAAAACTTTTTCTTTTGAATCTTTAAAATTTTTAGATGTGGCATCCTTTTCATCCCGGCCTTTTAAAATTTCAAATAAAACTTTGGCATCTTCTACATTATTGGTTAAAGGCCCAATTTGATCCAATGACGAAGCCATAGCCATAAGACCGTAGCGTGAGACGGCTCCATAAGTTGGTTTTAAACCAACCAGATTGCAAAAAGCTGCGGGCTGACGAATTGAGCCTGCGGTATCGGAACCAAGGGCGGCCGCGCACATGCCGGCGGCCACTGCAGCGGCCGAACCTCCGGAAGAACCTCCTGGAACCCTTTCTAAATCATAAGGGTTCCTGGTTATTCCATAAGCGCTATTTTCCGTAGAAGATCCCATAGCAAATTCATCCATATTGGTGCGCCCAATTATAATAGCCCCGGCATCTTTTATTTTTTTAACAGCCGTGGCGGTATAAGGAGAAACAAAATTCTCTAAAATTTTAGAGCCGGACGAAGCAAGGTGCCCCTCGTAAAGCAAATTATCTTTAAGAGCCATGGTAATCCCATCTAAAGCTCTCATGCTTTCCCCTTTTTTAATTTTTTCGTCAACTTTTTTGGCTTCTGCCAAAGCCTCTTTTTCAAATACTTCTAAAAAAGCATGAATTCGACCGTCCTGTTTAGTAATATTATCCAAATAACCTTCAACCAACTTTTGGCAAGTTATTTTTTTATTAAGCAAATTTTGTCGTGTCTGTTTAATGTTTAATTTTTTCATATAAAATTATTCAAATACTCCCGGTACTTTTAACAAAGCACTCTCTTTTTCTGGAAAAGATTTAATAATTTGTTCCTTTTCTTCAACGGAACAATCTTTTATTTCGTCTTTTCGCCAAACATCAATCCCGTTTTCTTTTATTAAATTTATTTCCTCTTTTACACCCAATGCTTGTATTTTTTCCACATAACCCAAAATAGAAGAAAGGTCTTTAAAATATCTCCTTTTTTCTTCTGCGGTTAACTCTAATTTTGCCAAATCAGCTAAGTGGTCTATCAAATTTTTTGATACGGGCATATTTAAAAGTATTATAACAGTCTATTTAAACATCTTCAAAAAATCATTTTCGTTAATAATTTTTACCCCCTTTTTTTTGGCTTTAGTAAACTTGGATCCGGGATCATGGCCCGCCACCACAAAGTCCGTCTGTGTCGAAATAGAAGAAGGCGTTTCCCCTCCTTCTGAGCGAACTTTTTCCTTGGCTTCGTCTCGCGTAAAGGAATCCATTTCACCGGTAAAAACAAACGAGATTCCTTTAAATTTTCCGGCCGCACGAGAAATATAATTTTCTATCACCACGCCATTTTTTTGAAGTGCCTCCAACAATTTTAAATTTTTTTCACTTTGAAACCATTGCCAAATACTTTGCGCCATTACCTCTCCAACATTGGGCAGGGTGTTAAGATTTTCCAAACTGGCTTTTTTGATTTTTTCCAAACTGCCAAAATGATTGGCCAAATCAACGGCCGTTTCTTCTCCCACGTGTAAAATACCCAGAGCATACAAAAACCGCGCCAAGGTAATTTTTTTAGAATTGGCAATCGCTTCAACTAAATTCTGCGCGGATTTTTCCGCAAATCTCTCCAATGGTTCTAGATCACCCTTTTTTAAACTAAAAATATCAGCTGCTGTAGTAATTAAACCCTCATTTATTAATTGTTCCACAATTTTTTCCCCCAGACCCTCAATATTAAAAGCTTTTTTGGAAACAAAATGAATAAGATTTTCTTTTTTTTTGGCAAAACAATTTTTATTAGTGCAAAAAACCGCCACGGATTTTCCCTCTCGCGATTGAGATTCTTTTTTTTCTACTTCCGAACCGCAAATCGGGCATTTGGTGGGTGGATGAATTTCTTTTTCTTTACCAGTGCGTAAGCGCGGCAAAACTTCTACCACTTTAGGTATAATATCACCGGCTTTTTCCAAGATAACCGTGTCCCCTATTTTTAAACCCAAACGCCTAATCTCATCTAAATTGTGGAGCGTGGCGTGTGTTACAGTAGAACCCGCAACAAATACCGGCCACATGGTAGCCACAGGAGTTAAAGCTCCGGTCCTACCCACTTGCCAGTCAACTTTTTCCACCACTGTAGTGGCTTGCTCAGCTGGAAATTTATAGGCAATCATGGCACGCGGGGTTTTGCCTACTACGCCTAATTTATCAAAAATATCATTATCATTCACCACCACTACCACACCATCAGTCCAATAGGGTATTTTTTCTCGCTCTTTCATTATTTTTTCATGAAACTTTTCTACGGCCGGCAAATCAGCAGCAAGATGATTGTAAGGATTAACTTTTAAACCAAATAATTTTACCAATTCATGAGCCTGTTCGTGAGTGGCTTGACCCAAATCTGTCAATAAAGCATAAGCAAAAAAGTCTAAGCGTCTTTTAGCGGTAATATTGGAATCTAACTGTCTAATAGAACCGGCCGCCGCGTTTCTAGGGTTGGCAAATGATCCTAAGCCGGCCTTAACTTGTTCTTTGTTTAAATCTTCAAAAACTTTTTTGGACATAAAACATTCTCCGCGCACTTCCAATTCGCGCGGGTTGTTCAAAAATTTTTGCAATTTCTTTTTATTAAATCGTCCTTGTTTATTAAATCGCGTCAAAAATTCTTCAATTTCTTTCTTTTCCGGTAAGCGCATTTTTAAAGGAATTGCGTCTATGGTTTTTAAATTTTGTGTGACATCTTCCCCTGTGACACCGTCACCTCTAGTAGAACCAATTTCCAAAAATAAATTTTTGTAGATTAAAGATACAGCCAAACCATCCATTTTAATTTCCGCATAAAAGTTAAAATCGGCCTGTGGCACTATTTTCTTAATCCTGGCAAGCCAATCAGCTGTTTCTTCAAAACTAAAAACATCCTCAATGGAAAGCATGGGGCTTTTGTGTTTAATTTTTTTAAATTCCGCCAAAGCCTTGCCACCGACTCTTTGTGTGGGAGAATCAGGCGTAATCAACTTTGGAAATTGTTGTTCCAATTTGTACAATTCGTGCTTTAAAGAATCCAAGGCTGCATCGGAAATTTCTTGCTTATCTAAAACATGATAAAGGTAGCGATGACGCTCTATTTCTTGACGCAATTTGGCAACACGTTCTTTAGCTTCGGTGTGGGTCATATGCCCATATTTTAACACAGATTTAAATAAAAAAAAACCCCTGTTTTTAACCAAAGCCAAAAAAATTTTCCAATTTGTTTTCTTACATTTTACCCAAAATATCAAAATACCATCTTATCACCTTTTCTCCCCAAAATAAGGCTAAAATTGCAGAGGGAACTAAAAAAACAGCTAAAGGTACAGAGCTTGCCCAATTTTTTTTATTTAAAATAATCAAAAATATGCCAATAATTGCCCCACTAATATAAGCAAAAAGCAAGGCCGCCAACGCCCGAGGAAACCCCAAAAACACACCAATCAAAAATCCCAAACCAATATCCCCTAGCCCCATCCAACGTCCGCGAGATACAAGGTATTGTAAACCAAAAAACGCCGTGCAAGCTAATCCGGTTAAAAAATAATTTAGAATATTGCCACCGCTTAGCCACCAAAATAGTAAAGTCAACGCAATAAACGGCCAAATTAAAATATCGGGAATAACGCCGTCTTTTAAATCTATTAAAAAGATAACTTCTAAAACACTAATGATAATTAAATTAAAAATTAAAATCGGCCAAAAATTTTGTAAATTTTGATTGGATAAAAAATAGTGAACTCCGGCAAACAATCCACCGGTTATTACTTCAATTAAAATATAACGCCAGGGAATATTTTTTTGACAACCGCGGCATTTACCTCCTTGCCATAAAAAACTGATTACCGGAATCAATTCAAACCAATGTAGAATTTTTTGACAAAAAACACAATGGGAGCGCCCACGGATAAAACCTTCCTCTTTAAGCAAACGCAAGGCAATTACATTTAAAAAACTACCAATAATTAAACCAAAAATAAATAATAAAGATAAAATCATAGATATTCATTTTATCAAAAATCCCCCCGGTTGCCCAGAGGGATTCTTTCTCTAATTAGAGAAACACCGTCTACTGAATGCCTGACGGAGAAGCTGTGTGAGCACCTAACGCTAAACCACCGCTAGCACCTTCCAAAGTAAAAGCGATGCTATAGCTTGAACCACTGACTGTATAAGCGTAGTCTACACCACCCGGTGTTGGGTTAGCGGGAACCTTACCCATATAAACAGGCGTAGTACAACCGGAAGCGGCAAATCCACCAGCTCCTAAACACAAGGCATTGGCTCCGCCTAACACTAAAGCGGTACCGGCTGGATAAGCATTTTGGTCTGTAAAATAGAGTTCCAAAGCTGTTTGAACCTGTTTGATATCAGCCAATCTTTTGGCGTCGCGTGATTTTTCACGAGCAGAACCCAAAGCCACTACCGCTAAAGTAGATAACAAAGCGATGATGGCAATCACGACCAACAACTCAATTAAAGTAAAACCTTTCTTTTGCATGATTTCACCTCCCTTCTTTTTTAAAATTGTAATTATTTTTGTAGAATCTTCTTGATTTTTTCCACCACTTCCGCCGGTTTAAAATGAGCTTTAATCAAATAATCCGCCGCACCCAATTTTAAACCTTTTTGCACTTCTTCGTTTTGACCCAAATTGGTTAACAAAATGATTGGTAAATCTTTAACCGCTGAATCTGTTTGTTTTACTGTTTCTAAAATGGCAAAGCCATCTAATTTAGGCAATAAAATATCTAATAAAACTAAATCGGGAGTTTTGGTTTGAATCATTTTTAATCCTTTTTCTCCGTCTGTGGCCACTGTAACTTTAAAACCCTCCAATTCTAATTTGGTCTTATAAATATCAGCCAAAAAGTTATCATCTTCTACTATTAAAATTTTATTTTGAATTTGTTTAACCATATTTTTGTACATCACTTAAACTATTATACCATTAAGCTTCTATTTTCTTCAAGACCAAACCAAGAGCGGTGGCAAATCTTGGACCAATGGAATCTAAAATTGGTTTTAAATTTTCCGAATAAACCACGCGCGCCCAAGGATCGCCCAAATAAGCTTTGATACTAAAAATTTCACTTATTTTTGTATCTAAATGCGGTAAAAGACTGGATCCGCCGGTTAAAATAATTTTTTCCGGCCGCGCTACTTCACCATCCTTTTGTTTAGCGTATAATTCCAACATATATCTTATCGCTTCCACAATTGGCGCTAAAGGTTCATTAAAAATAGCAGGAAAAACGGCTTCACTGCGCAGGTCCCGTTTGCTTTGTTCCGCTTCTGTCAAACTTAATCCCAGGGTTTTAGCCAGCACTTTGGTAAAAGAACCGCCGCCGAATTTTAAACTGTGAAAAATAACCGGTACGCCATTTTCTACCATCATAAAATCAGTCTGAGCCGCGCCCATATCTATTAAAAGTATGGGGCTTAAATCTTTACCTATTAAAGAAGAAATTAAAGATAAAGACTCAGTATCTAAACTAAGCAAATTTAATCCGGCCTTTTTAAAAATTTCCGTATAAGAAGCAATCAATTTTTTGGGCGCCGCGGTAAAAAAGACCTCTTCTGAAGCGGTTTTAAATTTATCTTCCACTATTCCTTTAGCTTTACGCACAGTTTTAAAATCAACCGCGGCATCGTTCAAAGGAATGGGGATAAGTTTTTCTATTTGACGCAAAATAAAGGCTTTTCTGTCTTCTTCTTTAAGTATTGGAACGGTTAAAAGAGCGCTATAGACGTCTGAAGCCGGCAGGCTGGCTAAACACTGACGGGAAGAAATTTTGGCCTTAGCACAAATTTTTTGAAGCAACCCTGCTGTATTATCAATATCTAAAAAACCAGCATCATTGCTAGATAATAAATTAGCATCAGAAAATCCGTAAGTATAGAGATAAGTATATTTGCCTCTTTTTTGAAGCTCCACTAATTTAATACCATTGGAACCTATATCCACACCCAAATAACTTTGAGGTTTAGCAAAGGGCCACATAAAAATTTTATTGTTTAAAGATATAAAGTATTATACCACACATTTTAAAGTAATAAAAAACTTGTCAACATATTTATTTTGCGCTAAAATGGGTTTATGAATATTCTTAAATTTTACAATACTCTTACCCGCAAAAAAGAAATCTTTACCCCCTGGCAAGATAAAAAAGTTGGCCTTTATACCTGCGGCCCCACTGTTTATAATTACGCGCATATTGGCAATTTGCGGTCTTATATCTTTGAAGATATTTTAAAACGCGTCTTGCTTTTTAACAATTATCGCGTTAACCACGTAATGAATATTACCGATGTGGGACATTTAACTTCCGATGCCGACGAAGGCGAAGACAAAATGGAAAAAGGCGCTAAGCGCGAAGGAAAAACCGCTTGGGAAATAGCTGAATTTTATACGCTTAAATTCGTAGAAAATCTACACGATTTAAATGTTTTAGAAGCGGATATTTTATGCCGGGCCACCGACCATATTAAGGAACAAATAACTTTAGTGGAAAGATTGATTGCCAAGGGAGTTGCCTATACCACATCTGACGGCATCTATTTTGACACCACCAAAATTGATGATTACGGCAAACTGGCAAATTTAAAAAAACAAAAATTAAAAGCCGGAGCGCGCATAGAGATGGGCGAGAAAAAAAATCCGCACGATTTTGCTTTATGGAAATTTACCGCGGCCGGAGAAAAAAGACAGATGCAGTGGGAGGCTTTTGGCCGTCAAGGTTTTCCCGGCTGGCACATAGAATGTTCCGCCATGAGCATGAAATATTTGGGTGAACAATTTGATATTCATTGCGGCGGCATTGATCACATTCCGGTGCACCATACTAATGAAATTGCCCAATCGGAAACCGCCTCCGGCATTAAACCCTGGGTTAAATACTGGCTCCATAATGAATTTTTGCAAATTGACGGCGGTAAAATGGCCAAATCCCTGGGCAATATTTATACCTTGCAAGATATTAAAGATAAGGGCTTTAATCCCCTATCTTTACGCTATTTTATGCTGGGCGCGCATTATAAAACCAAATTAAATTTTACTTGGGAAGCTTTAGCCGCCGCCGAGCACGCCTTGAACAACATTTATTCTGCCGTACGGGAATGGGACAAACCAAAAATTGGCTGTGCCGAATTAGAAAAAAAATTCCTTAAGGCTGTTAATGACGATTTAAACACGCCGGTAGCCCTATCAGTTGTTTGGAATTTGATAAAAAGTGAATATCCCAGCTCTGCCAAAGCAGAAACAATTTTAAAATTTGATGAAATTTTAGGATTAAACATCAAAAATTATTTGGGAAAAAAGATAGAAATACCACTGGAAATTAAAAAACTGATGGAAGAGCGCGCTGAAGCCAGAAAAAATAAAGATTGGGAAAAATCCGATGAGTTAAGAGATAAAATCAATCAAATGGGTTTTACAGTAGATGATACAGATGAAGGACAAAAAATTATTTAAAAATATGCCACAAGACAGAGAAACTCCCGCCCCCTTAGAGATGATAGATTTGGAGTTAGCGGAAAAATTAAAGAAGCTACAAGATTTAAACGGCTTAACTGATGATGATATTGACAATCTCGCTCTTGTTTTAGCCGGCGAAAACGAAGAATGTAAAATTCAACTTTTTGAGCATCAAAAAAATCACCGTGAGGTTTTGGAACGGTTGGAAAAAATAGGGTTGAAAATTAGGCGCGAAAAAGTTAATAAATATGAGGAAGGACAGAGCGCCAATTTAAAAATAATTCTTAGGGTGACGAGAAAGGAAAATTTTTAAATTTTATAACCACAGAGGCTATAGGGTAATTTTATTATAAATTTTAGCGTATTTTAGATAATTTTTTTACAAGTTGGCATAAAGGTAGTTAGCTGAAATAAATAAATTCTTTTGCTCAACGGAGCAAAATTTATTCGGGCAAATTATATAAATTTTTTATGAGCATTGAACGACTAGAAATTGAAACAAAGCCAAAGTTTGATCCAAATCATTCTGAGTTAGAATTAAATCCAGATTTACCTAAAAAGTATGCACGGCTTCTCGAAGCAGAAATTGGGCACGGATTTAAGGTTGATGGGATTATTGAAATAGGTTCATACGCAAAAGGCGAAGCTGTGCCTAGTTCGGATATTGATACTCGTGTTTATGCATCATCGCCGGATTTTTTCATTTGGCAAACATCAGGAAGTCGTCATGCGGATTCACAACAGAAAGTGGCAGAGCAGAAATTTTCTGATTTTCTTCAAGCTAACTCTGAAAAACCACGGTTTACTCTTGACTGGTTTGAGTTTAATGATCCAACGGCCAAAAAACTTTGTGCGCAACTTGGTATCAACATCGAATTTGGCTTAGCAGATAGTCGATTCGCTGAGTACGAGATACGAGATCTCAATAGCATGCCAAGCGCAGAACATCAATTACTCTTAGAAAGCAATCTTGTTATTGATCCCAGCGGTTTTTTGGCCAAAAGAAAATCAGAAATGGAAGGAATAATTTATCCTCCTCTTGTCAAACTCTATCAAGAAAGATATTTGGATAGTTTGCCGTTTGAAATTTATACGCATCTGCAATCTCACGAAATGGATAAATGGAAACTTGAAAAAAGCCGCCAAATTCAGTGGGTTAAATGGGCGGTTCGGTCCATCAGAGATGCCGTTGGTGCAAAATCCTACATGCAACATGGCAAACTAATTTACAGAAAAGAAGATGTTTTAACTTTTTGTTCCGCTTCTTTGACACCAGAAGATGTTGATTTGATAAAAGAGTTGTATCGGTGGAAGACTGATCCTGTCATAAGAGAACAGATGGTCGACGACTTCCTTAAAAATCCAGAGAAATATTTTGTGCTGTTTAGAGAATATACAAAGAAATTAGAAGATATTGTAAAACAAATAAATAATTTAAAAAATTTGCCCGAATAATGCTCGCTAATTTATTTACATCAGCTAACAGCGTGTATCAGGTTCGGTCTTTTTCGAAAGACCTCACCAAAATTTGTCACCGCTTTGCTACGGCAAACTTCTGATACACGCAAACGTTGTCCGAAATTTTCTTGGGCTAGCTTTGTGAAATTAACCGCAACAAACTTTTAAAATTATGAGATCACTGATATTACACGCCGATAAATTTGCTACTAAAGTTGTAGATAAATCCAAGTGGCCAAAAGGGGTTTGCCCCGAAGAAAAAAAGTCTGATTCTGAAGAAATGGCAAAATGCCTCGTCGTCTTTTTCTGTGTGGAAGAAGGTGATGGCAAAAAGCAGGTTGATGCAATTTATGCTGAAATATTAAAAACTGCCGACGAGGTCAAAACAAAGAACCTGATGATTTCCCCTTTTGTCCATTTGTCCAGCAATATTGCCAAGCCTGATGTGGCAAAAAAGCTGTATGAGCAACTGGCGGGCAAATTTATCGGCTCGGATTTTGTGGTAAAAACTTCGCATTTTGGATATCACAAGAGTTTGTTGCTTGAGATTAAAGGACATCCGGGGTCATTCCGTTATAGAGAGTTTTACTAAATAGCCGCCCAAGAAAACATCGGACAACACGGCATATCCGGTTCGGAAATTTCACACCTTATGATAAAATTAAGGAAAGTGAAATTTCCTCTCCCAAATTTTTGTTCCGCTATCGCTGCACAAAAACTTCGCATGTGCCGATACGTTCGGCAAAATCGCTTCGCTCCTTTTGCCGAATGAGGCGCGCTTACAGCGTTGTCGGCTAGTCGCTTCGCGACATCGCCGAACAACGCTTATCAACCGCCTTCGCTACATTTCGCCAATCCAAAACTTCGTTTTGTCTTAGCGAAACGTTTGATAAGCGCGCCTCATTAAGTGAAATTGTCTTTTGTTATTAATTCTAATTATTTTATTAATTTAATATAACAGATATGTTCGAATCACTATTCAGCAAAAACAAAATAAAAATTAAAGGAATTAAACAAGGTTCACACGGAGATCACTGGGGTGCTTTTTTCGGCTTCCAAAACTTTCGTTCTAATCCGAAAATACTCCTTGATAAAATAGAAAAAATACTAGACAACAAAAATTCGATTAAAATCGATAATAAATATTCAAAATCCGTTGAAAACATCGGTCAAGTTGATTTAATCGTTATTTCTGATAACAAAGGAATGGCATCTTGTTTCCCATTATTAAATACTAAGTATAACTTGCCATTTGAAAGCAAAGAAATCAATGAGCGGAATCACGTTGGAAATATCGAAGCTCAAATTATTGGAGGGGGTAGAAAAACATTCGCATTAAATTTTTTTGCAACTGATTATTTAAATAATAAGCAAATTTATAAAACAACGAAAGAATTAAAGATTAATTTGTCCGCTTTTGCTTATGTAATAAAGGAATCTGAGAATCTACCAGATAAATTTAGCAACGACTTTGTTACATACATGCCAAATACAGAATCAACCTATGGCGATGTTTATGACTTTATTGGTAAAATAATTGATTTTGCAGAATATAATCACGAAGACATTGAAGGATACATTGTTAAAACAAAACTTATCAATAACGAAAAAATGGAAGATTTTTTCAATTTAGACATATTTGTAAATAAGGAAAACATGAGAATAGAAAATTTAAAAAGGGGGACGAGAATTTCTGGATGTTTTTGGCTTCAGGGTAATATTGTTTAATCTGTAATAATGAAGTAACAAAAGACAACATCGCCTAACAGCGTGTATGCAGTTCCACTTCGCTCCACCCATATTTTCCTTCGCTTCGCTACGGCAAACATCGCATACACGCCAACGTTCGGCAAAATCGCTTCGCTCCTTTTGCCGAATGAGGCGCGCTTACAGCGTTGTCGGCTAGTCGCTTCGCGACATCGCCGAACAACGCTTATCAACCGCCTTCGCTACATTTCGCCAATCCAAAACTTCGTTTTGTCTTAGCGAAACGTTTGATAAGCGCGCCTCATTATTTTTTCACTTTTTGTTTTTTGTGATTGACGAACGGCGAGGGGGGGCGAATGTGAGTGAATTGAGGGGTTAAAAGGTGTTTTTTTCGCTACGCTACAAAAACGATCAAATTTATAAATAATATTATGAGCATTACAATTACAGCCGATTCAGTTTCTTGGTATGGTGCCATTATCGCGACAATTAGTTTTTTTGGTACAATTACTATCGGCACTCTAGAATATCTTAGAGATAGATCAAAAGTAAAAATAACCGCAAAAAAAGGATACAAAATTTTAACCATAAGTGGACTTGAAAACAACCCCCAAATAATCTTAACGGCCATTAACAAAGGGCGACGCCCTGTTACATTAGAGGGATTTTGTTTTAACACAAAAAATGGCGAGAGTCTTTTATATCCTTTCCACCCGGGCATTACTTTCCCGTATGAATTAAAAGAAGGAAAATCCTATAAATTTTCAGTAGACGAGGATGGCCTGACAAAGGATCCCAAAATAAAAGAAAATCCGATAAAAGATACTTATTTTAACTTTAATCGGTAAATAACAAGGAATATCTGGTTCGCGAGCTAAATAAAAGGATTTAATTTTCTATGATAACAATAACTTATTTTGTGCACGGCACAACCACAGACAACGAAAAAGATCTTGCCACGGGCTGGGCGCCTGGTGAGCTTTCTGATTTAGGTATCGAGCAATCAAAAAAATTAAGTGGAATGGTGGCTAACAAAAAGTTTTCCGTCGTATTTTGCTCGGACTTAAAAAGAGCTATTGATTCGGCACAATTAGCTTTCGGCAACCAATATGAAATAATTCCAGATAGCAGACTTCGCGAAGCTAACTATGGAGATTTCACCCAAAAATCAGCTGCAGATTTCAAAAACGATATGACTAAATATATTAATTCCCCTTTTCCAAATGGTGAAAGTTATAAAGACGTTGAAAAAAGAATGAGAGATTTCGTAAAAGAAGCCACGCAAAAATACAACGGAAAACATATCGCAATCGTAGCTCACCAGGCGCCTCAGCTTGCACTCGATGTCATATTAAAAGGTAAAACATGGGAACAAGCGATAACTGAAGATTGGCGATTGAAAAAAGCGTGGCAACCTGGTTGGGAATACACGACCGAAAATTAAATCCTTTTATTTTTAATGCTCGCTCACGCAAATTTTTACTCCTTTCAGTCGTAAAAACTTCAGATATTCCTAAACATTAGGAAAAAAATCTTTAATCAATTATGGGCCAACTAATAAAACTAAAAACTAACGTCATAAAACCTTCTCAAGACTTTCTGAAAAAAGGAACAGTTAATTTTATCTTGGATTGCTACAAGAAAGGCGAAATGGATTCCTTGCCGCCGACGCCAATAGTGAGAAAGCATCCTAATGTTCCTGGCGTCTATGTTGCTATTGATGGACATAATTTGCTAGCCGTCAATGAATTTTTAGGAATTGATAGCGAGGTTTATCTTGTTAATTCCGCCGACGATTACCTTCCTAATCCTACTACAAAGGAATCCATTTCTCAAAGAAATCAAGATTTAGTCGATAAATACGAAAGCAGTGTATTTGAAGCAGATAAAATTAATCGTTCCTTTAAAGAATTGATTAAGGATTTCATCGCCTAATTTAATTCATGAGTTTTCAATCGTAAAATTCTGTCAAGATGGTTTATACCTCGGCGCTACGAGAAAAGGATATGACAAAAATACATACTCTAGGAAAACGTGCTTCGGAAAGTGCTATGTTAGTATTACCAAAATTATACGCTCAACCAATTGTAAATATTGGCATTATTAAAAAATGGACTGGCTTTACCCACGCGGGTGCTGAGAGAGTAATTGATAGATTTGTAAAAATTGGCATTCTGACACCAAAAGATAAACACAAGAATTACGGGCAATCATACATATATAAAAATTACATTGATTTTTTTGTTGAAAATGAATAAAAAAACACTTTTACAACCTAAAAAAACACTTTATATAAAAAAATCAAATTCATCACACTATGCATTTTTTAATCACTGGCGGCTCGGGCTTTCTGGGCATCAACTTAATTCGTTATCTTTTAAATAAAAGTCACCGAATCACTTCTTTGGATCTGGTTGAATTTGATTATCCGGAAAAAGATAAAATCCGTGCCATTATTGGTGATATTAGAAAAAGAGATGATGTAATTAAATCTTTAGAAGGTGCGGATATGGTAGTGCATTGTGCCGCCGCCCTGCCTCTTTACACTAAAGAGGAAATTTTTTCCACTGATGTTGAAGGAACCAGGATTGTTTTGGAAGAATCTTTAAAAAAAGGAATTAAAAGAGTAATCCATATATCCTCTACGGCTGTTTATGGCATTCCCGATCACCATCCACTGATAGAAAATGATAAACTGCAAGGAGTGGGTCCATACGGCGAGGCCAAAATTTTAGCTGAACAAGTTGGCGAAGAATTTAGAAAGAAAGATTTATGCGTGCCCATCATTCGTCCCAAATCTTTTATCGGCCCGGAACGTTTGGGAGTTTTTGCCCTATTTTATGATTGGGCCAGAACCGGACATAATTTTCCTATGCTGGGTAGCGGCAATAATCATTATCAGTTGTTAGACGTAGAAGATTTGTGTGAGGCAATTTATTTGTGCATAACCTTACCAAAAGAAAAAGTTAATGATACTTTCAATATCGGCGCCAAACAATTCACCACGATGAAAGAAGATTATCAGGTGGTTTTGGATTCAGCGGGATTTGGCAAAAAAATAATTGGCTTACCGGCTACTCCGGCTATTTGGGCATTACGATTTTTAGAAAAAATGCATCTGTCCCCTCTTTACAAATGGGTTTACGAAACGGCCAGTAAAGATAGTTTTGTTTCCATAGAAAAAGCTGAACATATTCTGGGGTATGCACCAAAATTTTCCAATAAAAACGCTTTAATGAGAAATTATAAATGGTATCTGGCTAATTTAAAAAACTTTGAAGGTAAATCTGGGATCTCTCATCGTGTACCTTGGAAACAAGGAATTCTGGCCCTGGCCAAGTGGGTGTTTTAAACAGAAGCCGGCTTACAAACCGGATTTTTTAGTATATCAAGCTTGAAATTATAAAAAAAGAAGGGTTAGCGTTAGCTTTCCCTTCAAACTGACATTGGTGGATAATCCACAGGTTAAATTCCCGCCACAAGGACGGTGATGAGTATCATTCTCCCTTTTCGTTACTCCGCCCGCTTACGCAAGCGTCATCACTAAAGGTTATCTGATATGCCCCCTCATCACCGCCTTGTGACAGGCACTTCCCGTACTTTGCCTTTTCTTTAAAGAGACGCTCCGTAAAGTAAGGCCCGCTATTGCCCATTGGCCGAGGTGCGTAAGCCAAGACTAGCGGTCTGCACCCAACCCAGGCATTTGGGGGCAGCTTTATGTACAGGCACCCCTGTTTTCCGGCAGCCAAAGCACTTCTCGTGGCCGCTCTTAGAGGCCGTACGGTGACAGCCTCCTAAAAAACAGAAGCCTCGCGCCAGAATGGGGAGGAGATGTACCCAAACCCTGCCAATTAAAGGCAGGCAACTTCCGCTATTGCGGAAAGCGTGACGCGAGTTAAAAGTAACACCCCCGCGGAGAAGCAAAGTTATTAAAAAAGATCTTTTTTATTTGTGTTTTTGTATCTTACCAGACCTGGTTTTTCTTGTCAAGCGCATGTATCAGAGCAAATAAATCCAAACATAAAAAAGCCGTTCTTACAAAAAACGGCTCCTAAGATTACAGCGTTCGCCACCCTCATTTTAAAGCCACCTTTTTTTCTTAAAATAAAAAACCATCAAAATCCAAATCAAAGCCAAAGCGCCGGAAACCGCTAAAACACCTCTTAAATCTCCATAAAATAACAAACTTTCATCTGTAAAAAGGGAAATTAAACCAATGGCCAGTTCTAAAGAAAAAATTATGGAAGTAAAGATGGTAAAAATCTGCATGGTAGCATTGCTCCTGTAATTTAAAAGCGAAAGCTGGCTGTCGTGAATGGCTTCTATGGTATCTTGATAATTTTCCAACATCTCCCATAAATCTTCCGTATCATAAACCAAATCTTTAAATTTATCAGCGGTAAAACTGGAAAACTTGCCGGAAATTTTACCAATCAAATGTTGCAGTACGCGAGTGTGCCTGTTCATTGATTTACGAAAATTAACAATATTGGTTTTGATGCGTAAAACTTCATTTATTGTCTCCTCTTTAGCGGTTGAAGCAAAAACTTCATTTTCCACCTTATCTATATCATTGCTGATATGAATAGACATGGGCAGACAATACTGTTCTAATTTTTGCAGTAATTCAAATAATAATTCCACTGCGGAGACGGGAAGATTCTTGGAATCTTTTTTTTCTGTTTCTTTTTTAAAATGATTAAAAAAACCGGAAATGGGAGCGTATTCTTCTGAAGAGGAGGAAATTAAAAAATCCTGACCGATTAAAAAGTCCACTTCTACCGGATGTATTTTTCTGGTGGAACGGTCATAAAGAGGATAAAGAAGAATCATAAAAATATAATTATCCCTCTCCACCAACTTAGGCCTTTGAACCGGCGGTAAAATTTCTTTTAAATCGGCGGGTTGAAATTTAAAAAGATGAGCCAGCTGATTGGTTTCCAGCTCGGTAGGGTGACTGATATGAGTCCAAAAAAATTTAGTAAAATTAACTTTAGCAAGTCTGGGTTTAGCCATAAGGAACAAATTAAAAAGTTTATTATATTATATCAAGAAAATGCTTTTAGGAAAACAATTTGTGTGGATAGGTGAGAATGTGCTATAATTTTAGCATCTATGAATGATATTAAACCAACCAAATCGGAGGAAGAAGCCATTAAACCCTACCAAAATCAGGAAAAAATAACTTCTGTCATTTTAGAACAAAAAGAAGGCGAGATGGAACTGTCGGAAGCCGCAGGAAAAGGAGAGGAAGAAGAAAAAAATGGAGAAGAAAAAATTAATGAAACGCCCGGCGCGGCAATCCCTCGTCCCACCAAGCCAACTCCTCAAATCATTCCCAAACCGGCAGAATTAAGGCAAATAGAAAGTATTATGGCGGAAGATTTAAAAGAAGCTTTTTTGCAAATGTCTCCGGAGGAACAACTTAAATTTAAAGAAGAAGGGGAAAAAGTAGCTAATACTATTTGGGAAATGGTATTAAGCGCCAAAATTCAGGTCAAAAAAATCCTTGATCTTATTTCCGGTTGGCTAAAACGCTTACCTGGAGTTAACAAATATTTTATTGAGCAAGAAAGTAAAATTAAAACCGATAGAATAATTAAAATGATCAAATAATTTCCCACATGGAACCAGATATTGTCCCACCTTCCGCTTCTAATTTACAATCTCAAATTACACAAACCGGCGAAGAACTGGCTGCTGAGGTTATTGCTTCCCCTGTTTTTAATTTTTATTTTTGGTGGGGTCTTATTATTTTTATTGTTGTCATCGCTATCACTCTACTGCGTCTTTTTTTACATCATCGGGAAAGAATGCATTATGTTTTTAAACGTAAAATATTTTTGGTAATTTTACCCAAAGAGGCCGAGGAAGAAGCTCGCAAAAAAGAAACCACCGATCAAAAAAAAGATACCAAAGAGGCCATTGCCGTAATGGAAACCCTTTTCGCTTCATTTATAGGAATTTCCCGAGCCAAAGACTGGACCTATTTTTTTTATCTTTTCAAAATATTTTGGATGGGCCTGCACCGCTACTTATCGCTAGAAATTGTTTATGAAAAAGGTCTGATAAAATTTTACATTGTAGCCCCGGATTATTTGGGAGAATACGTTGAACAACAAATTAACGCGGAATTTCCTAACGCGGAAATTGAAGAAGTGGTGGATTATAATATTTTTCAACCGCATGGTGTAATTATGGGCACCTATCTAAAACCTTCTCAAAGCCCTTATTTACCCATAAAAACTTACAAAAAATTAGATTCCGATCCTACCGAAGGTCTTTTAAACAACCTCAGCAAGCTTAATGAAGAAGAAGGCGCGGTAATTCAAATTTTTATCAGACCAACTAAGGCTAAATGGCAAAGAAAGCTCTTAAGAATCGCCCACGAGCTTCATTATGGTAAAAAACTCGGCGAAGCTTTGCACAAAATCAGCGCCGGCAGTATTATTTTTAATGTTATTTTTTTTCCTTTCAAATTGATAGGGAAAATTTTTAACTTTGTTATCTCCACCAGTAAACAAAAAAATCCAGAAGAAGATTCTAACAATTACAAAACCGCCCCTGTGCGCCTAATGCAAAGAGAGGAAGAAGTAATCAAATCAATAGAAGAAAAGATTGGCCGCGCGGCTTTTGAGACCAATATCAATATTGTGGTTTCCGCCGCCGATAAAGTTCGCGCCAGTCAAATTTTAGACGGAGTTAGAGGATCTTTTGCTCAATACACGGCCCATGAAAGCGGCAATTCTTTAAAAGAACAATTAATTGTATTTAAAGGAATGTTTATTCGCGATTTTATTTATCGCAATTTTCGCTGGTGGAAAAAATTTGTCTTAAATACAGAAGAATTGGCCTCTATTTTTCATTTTCCCCTGCCTTCGGCCAAAACACCCAACATCTTGTGGTTACAAGCCAGAAAATCCCCTCCTCCGGTCAATATGCCCGATCATGGACTCTTAATTGGCGAAACCGTCTATCGCGGATTAACCAAACCGGTTTATGTTTTGCCAGAAGATCGCCGCCGTCACGTTTATATTATTGGTTCTACCGGTGTGGGTAAATCTGTTTTGCTTGCCAACATGGTTATTCAAGATATTCAAAACGGCGAAGGCCTTTGCGTGGTTGATCCTCATGGCACTTTAATAGACGATATTTTACCTCATATTCCCAAAGAACGCGTTGATGATGTGGTTATTTTTGATCCTTCGGATATTGAACGCCCTGTTGGTTTAAATATGTTAGAAGCCGATACGCCGGAGCAAATGGACTTTGCCATTCAAGAAATGATAGCTATCTTTTACAAGCTGGTAACAGATCCGGCCATGATTGGACCGATGTTTGAACACAATATGAGAAACGCCATGTTAACTCTAATGGCTGACAAAGAATATCCCGGAACTTTGGCCGACATCCCCCGTATTTTTACCGATCAAGAATTTCAAAAATACAAGTTAAAGAAAGTGACCGACCCAATGGTGCGCGCTTTCTGGGAAAAGGAAATGGCCAAAACTTCTGATTTTCATAAATCAGAAATGCTGGGTTATTTAATTTCTAAAGTTGGCCGTTTTGTGGAAAATGAAATGATAAGGAACATTATTGGTCAACCTAAGTCCGGATTCAACATCCGCGAAATAATGGATAATAAAAAAATTCTTTTGGTTAATTTGGCCAAAGGAAAAGTGGGCGAAGTCAACTCCAATCTTTTGGGCTTGATTATTGTTTCTAAATTGCAAATGGCGGCTCTAGCGCGCGCCGACATGCCCGAAGAAAAACGTAATGATTTTTTTCTTTATATTGATGAGTTTCAAAATTTTATCACCGATTCCATTGCCACTATTTTGGCTGAAGCCAGAAAATATCGTCTAGACCTAATTATTGCCCACCAATACATTGGACAGTTATTAACAGGTGGAGGTATTGAAGGAAAACAAGGATCAAGTAAAATAAAAGACGCGGTTTTTGGCAACGTCGGCACAATCATTTCTTTTAGAATAGGTGTGGATGACGCGGAAACTATGGCCAAACAATTTACTCCCGCCTTAAATGAGTATGATGTAATGAATATTGAAAAATTCCACGCTTACATCCGCCTGCTTATCAGAAACGCTCCCTCTCGCCCCTTTACTGTTAAAATGCCACCACCGTCAAAAGGAAATCCGGACATTGTTGAACCAATCAAACAACTTTCCCGCTTAAAATACGGCCGCGACAGGGCTTTGGTTAACGCGGAAATTATGGAAAGAACCAGGTTAGGCGAAGCGACCAAAGAAGCCTTTATTGAAACTGAACCTAGTTTATAACTTCCGGCAAAGCCCTTACTAAATTAAGCCAAATAAATTTGGATTGATCTTGAATTTATAATTAAACCTCTTTTATGGAAACATTATACAGAAAATACCGACCTCAGCTTTGGGAAGATTTAACAGGACAAGATCATGTTAAACTTACTTTAGAAAAAGCCTTAATTCTTAATAAATTGGCTCACGCTTTTCTTTTTGCCGGCCCTAAAGGTAGTGGCAAGACTTCCTCCGCCAGGCTCTTAGCTAAGGCCTTAAATTGCAAAAAACGCGCTTCAGAATCAGCCGAGCCTTGTAATACTTGTTCTTCCTGCCAAGAAATTACCCTAAGCCGTTCTTTGGACGTGCTGGAAATTGATGCCGCTTCCAACACCGGTGTAGATAATGTCAGAGAAAACATCATAGATACAGCTCGTCTTTCCCCCACCAAATCTAAACATAAAATTTTTATCATTGACGAGGTGCATATGCTCTCGGCCTCGGCCTTTAATGCTCTCTTAAAAATAATAGAGGAACCGCCGATACATGTATTTTTCATCTTAGCCACTACCGAACCATTTAAAATTCCGCCCACCATTCTTTCTCGTTGCCAGCGTTTTGATTTTAAAAAAGTTGACCTGGCTAAAATTAAAGAAAAATTAAAAAAAATCTGCGCTCAAGAAAAAATAGAAATAGAAAGTAAAGTCTTGGAAAGGATAGCCCACCAAAGCGACGGCTGTCTGAGGGATGCTGAAAATTTATTAGGACAAATTTTAGCCTTGGGAGAGAAAAAAATTACAGAAAAAGAGGCTTCTTTGGTTCTTCCTCGTTCCAACTGGAAAGAAATTTTTTCTTTTTTGGAACATTTGGTAAACAGGGAAGCAGGACCGGCTGTTATCTTAATCAACCAATTAATGGAAGATGGCATAGACCTGTTTCACTTTATGGAAGATTTGATTTCTGCCGCTCGTTATTTGCTTTTAACCAAACTTAACACCAATTTAAGTTTTATTGCCGAGGAGCTAGAGGAAGAAGAATTAAAAAAACTGGGTTCTTTAGCTTCTAAAATAGAAGCCGGCCTTTTAGGAAAAATGATAGAAACTTTTATCAAACAAAAATCATTTTTGCGTTCCACCCATATTCCTCAACTACCAATAGAAGTAGCTATAGTAGAAATTTGTTATTCCGGCGCTCCCGCTATCACGCTAAAAGAAGAATTTTCTCCTACGCCAACATCCAAGTCTTACGGATATCCCCCAGAAAAAAAAGTCATTCCAAAAAAAGAAGAGGAAAAAACAAATCCAACCCAAACGGTAAAAGAAAAAAAAACTGAACTGAAGACAGCCGAAATTTTAGCTGTTGAAGCAGAGAGCGTTGATTTACCGCCAGCAAACATCACTTTTGAGACAGTAAAAGAAAAATGGGAAATTTTTCTTAAAAAAGTCCAGGAATATAATCACTCCCTGCCTTTTATTTTAAAAATGGGAGAACCACAAGATTTGCGTGGAAAAATTCTACGTATTTCTTTCCGTTATACCTTTCATAAAGATAAAATCAATGAACATAAGATTAAAGTTATTGCTGAGAAAGCCTTAAATGACGTTTTGGGAGGAAATTTAACCATTGAGGGTGTTTATAATCCGGAAAAAAATAATGCAGTAGAAGAGATTGACAAACCGTTAGAAAAAGCGGATAATGGCTTAGTCTCCAGTTTAATTGAAAGTTTCGGTGGACAATTGGCAGAATAATAAAATTTTAAGTGGATTGCCACCTTGTTCGGGGATCGTCTAATGGTAGGACGCATGCCTCTGGAGCATGCTATCTTGGTTCGAATCCAAGTCCCCGAGTTTAAAGAACTGACCATTTTATGAAAGTAAAGCAACTAAAAAAAATACTTGATTCCGGCAAAGAGGTAGTTTTAATTGATGTAAGGGAACCCGAAGAATATAAAAAGGGGTTAAAAGTTAAAGGGGCCAAGAATATTCCCATGGGACAAATGTTTGTTGATAGCGGGACAGGAAAATTACCTAAAGATAAGAAAATCATTACCATTTGTAAAACCGGAGGACGTTGCGACATTGTGGCCAGGGAGCTAAAAAAGAAGGGCTACGACATTGAATCTTTGGAAGGTGGGGCCACGGCTTGGAAAACAAACTAATAATTTTAAAATAATAAAAACCGCTTGATAAAAAGCGGTTTTTATTATTTTTATTTTGCTAGGCATTATCAGCGTATTCAAAATCATCCATATTATCTTCAATAATAAAATTGTCTTCGTCGTCTGGTTCTAAAGCTTCTAAACCAACAGTTTCTTCTCCCTCCACCTTATCTTCATCTTCTTTTTCTTTTACTTCTTCTTCATTGTCTAAATCATCATCGGAATCGTCAACAATCAAAGTATCACCTAAGATATTTTGGTCATCATCATTATATTGTAGCATAACTTTTAAGTGGCCTTTGGCCTTAAATTAAAATATGAGCTTAATAATAAACTATATTATCAAAATAAAAAATTATAGCAATAGTTTAAAAAAAGCTTAACTGAGCCATTTTTTAATTAAGAGTTTTCCACAACCTAAATTTATCCACAGCCAAACGCCTTTACCGAGCCGTCAGTGAAAACTGTCAATTTGCGTTTAATTTTTAAAAAAGGTAGTATACCCATATGCTTTGGAAAAATATCAAAAAACCAATCATTGCCCTTTCTCCTATGGCTGATTATACCGACCAGCCTTTTTCTTTAATTTGTAAAAAATTTGGAGCGGAGATTATTTTTAGAGAAATGGTTTCCGCCGATGCTATTGTCCATGGTAATTCAAAAACCTTGGAAATGATAAAAATAAATAAAAAAGAAAGACCTGTAATTCAACAAATCTTTGGCCGTGATCCTAAAATTATGGCAAAGGCGGCTCAGATTATTTGTACTAAAGCCAAACCGGATGGAATTGACATAAATATGGGTTGCCCGGCTTCAAAATTAGTTAAAAACTTTCACGGCTGCGCTTTAATGAAGGAACCGAAATTGGCACAAGAAATAATTCAAGCAGTAAAAAAATCTGTTAGCGTTCCCGTTTCTGTCAAAACCAGACTAGGTTGGTTCAAAGCAGAAGAAATTCTTTCTTTTGCTCCAATCTTAGAATCGGCCGGGGCCGATTTATTGTCTATACACGGACGAACTAAAATTCAAGGCTACATTGGAAAAGCAGATTGGCAGATGATTGGCAAAGTCAAAGCTTTACTTAAAATCCCGGTTCTGGCTAATGGAGGAATTTTTGAAAATTCAGACATTGAACAATGTTTATCCGTCACCAAAGCCGACGGAGTTTTAATCGCCCGAGGAGCATTAGGTAATCCTTGGATTTTTAAAAAACAAAATAAAAATGAAATTCACCCTCAAGAACTAGTAAAAACCATTTTAGAACACGCTAAATTGCAAGTTAAAAATTATGGTGAATATGGCCTGGTACTTTTTAGAAAACACTTAATGTTTTATTTAAAAGGACTTTCTCACAGTAAAGAATTAAAAATAAAATTGACTCAGGTCACATCCTTGAGTCAATTGGATGAAATATTAAAGAAAGATTTTTTGCAAAAAACTTAGTGAATAATTATTTATTTTTTACCAATAACACCAAATCACCCAAATTAGTGCCAACATAGCCGGTTTTTATTAAACCGCCTACTTTTTTAAAAAAATTATAAGAATTATTTTCCGTCGCAAATTTTTTCCAATTTAAACCCTTTTTTTCCGCTTTCTTTAAAGTTTTTCCGTCAACCAGAGCCCCTCCTACTTTTTCCGGACCCACACCATCCACGCCGTCACTATCAAAAGATAAAAAATAATCTCCTTCCTGCAAATAAGGCAAAACGGATAAGCACATTTGTTGGTTGCGTCCGCCCGGTTTTTTGGTTTTAACTGTAAAAGTTGTCTCTCCCGAAGCAATATAAAGGTTATTTTTTTGATTATCGCGATGCATTTTTTTGATGAAAGATTGGCCAATTTCATTGGTAATGCCCTGCATTACGTCACTTAAAATAACGGGCTTAAAACCTTGTTTTTCAGCTGCTACGGCCGCCGCTTTGGCTAAAATAGCATGACTGCCGATTATTAAATTAATAATATTTTTTCCCAAAATTTTAGGAGTTTCTTTGTATCCATCCTTTACTCCCATCTCTAAATAAGAGGTAATGGAGGCGGGTATTTTATGAAACAAATTATATTTTTTAATTACTTCTAAAGCTCTGGCAAAATTAGTTTTATCAGGCGCAGTGGGCCCTGAACCTATTACCGAAAGATCATTCCCCACCACATCTGATAAATAAAAAGAAATTAAAGTAGAACCATTAGCCGCCTCAGCTAACCGACCGCCTTTAATTTGCGAAAGATGCTTGCGAACAGCATTTAACTCTTGGATATTCGCCCCGGAACGCAAAAGAACTTGGGTGGTTCTGATTTTATCGGCTAAGGAAATACCTTCCACTGGTACAGACATTAAAGCCGAAGCACCACCGGAAAACAAACCCAAGACCAAATCCCCTTTCTGTGCTTTTTTAACCACAGTCAAAATTTTTCTTCCACCTCTTAAACTTCCAGCCGTGGGCAAAGGATGACCTGCCAAATTTATTTTAATTTTTTTTAAAGTCCCTTTTAATTTTTGAGGTACGTTGATAATCCCTTCGGTAATTTGATCACCTAAAATTTCTTCCGCCGCTAACGCCATTCTATAGGTTCCCTTGCCCGCCCCCACCACATAAATTTTTCTGTAAGAAGAAAAATTTAAAGTGGACATTTTTTTTAAAGTAAGAGTGTAAGGATCAGCTTCTTTTAAAGCCAGTTCTAAAATATTCAAAAGATTATTTTGCATTATTTGTCCCGCTTTGTCATCAGCAGAAATGAGCTTGCGGCGATTTAAGATCATATTTATTAGTAGAGCCCTCACCCCCCGCAAATTACCACAGGGCTAAGTTTGTTATTTTTTAAAATGACGACGGATGAATAAAAAAATCCCCGCAACCAAAAACACTCCAATCAATAAATCAAATCTATGAAAATAAACACGCAGATCCTGCCAACGACCGCCCATTTTAAAACCTACCCAAGCCAACAAAAAACTCCAGGGCCAAGCTCCTAAAAAACTAAAAATGGAAAATTTCCAAAAATTCATCTTGACAATTCCAGCCGGAAGAGAAATAAAAGTACGTATCACCGGCAGAAGACGGCTAAAAAAAACTGTGCTTTGTCCATGGCGTCTAAACCAACGATCGGCCAAATCCAGATCATCTTTATGCATTAAGATATACTTACCATATCTTTCTAAAAAAGGCCGTCCGCCAAAATAGCCAACGGCATATGCCAACCATGAACCCAACAGATTACCCACGGCACCCCAAAAAGCAACCTGCCACAAACTAAAACGTCCCAGACTAACCAAATAACCAGCAAAAGGCATAATAATTTCCGAAGGCAAGGGAATACAAGCACTTTCTATCGCCATGGTTAAAACTATGCCACTATATCCTAAAGCATTAATCAAAAAAATTATTCCCCTTCCCAAAAATTCTATAATTCCAGTAATCATAGCTCTCAAGGAACAAATTTATTAAGTCCGGACACATCTATTACATCACCGGTTAAAATTCCCATTACATTAACGGTATCTCCTGTTTTATAGCCCTTACCTTCAAAAATAGAAAGGCTGTTGCGATCCAAAATACGCAAAGTGTAAATTTTACCATCTACTTTTAAAGTGGGAGGTTCAACTAAAGTAAGAACACCCGTCCAAATATCTTGATTAGGAGTTAAACTTTGTGGCGCTATAGAAGTGACCGGCGGATTAACACTGTTTGGTTGTTCAACATTTTTGGAAGTATAAGGAGACCTAAAAAAGAAGAAAAAGAAAATTACCAAAATTAAAGAAGCCGCTAACAAACCGCCAATTATTAAAAAAAATTGTTTTTTAAACATATAAAATTTAAATACCTAAAGAGTTATTTTAGGGACTTTTCTAAGCTGACTTTATTATAGCAAATTAATGTCTCATCGCCAATTCTGTGTAGCCCTTAACAGGCCTACAACAAAGCCACAAAATTAAAATCCCCCGTTAAAACGGGGGATTTTAATTTTCGCTAATTAGCGAGAACCGTGAGGAGCTCTAGGCTGTAAAGGCCTGGCTTCATTAACGGTCAAAGTGCGACCATCGAGCTCTTTACCATTGAACATAGCAACGGCATTATCAGCTTCGGCGTCGTTTTCAAATTCGACGAAACCAAAACCTTTAGAGCGTCCAGAGAACTTGTCAGTGATGATGGTGGCATTGGCAACTGTACCAGCCTGTGAAAAAGCTTGTTTTAAGCTATCCACAGTAGTGCTGTATGACATGTTGCCGACATAGAGTTTCTTTGCCATAAAAACGTAAAAAATTTTTTGAGTAAGGCGACCTTCTCGTAGATTTCTTAATTTTTAAGGCAAATAAGCCCTACAAGCTTTAACTTAGTTTTTTAATCTAAATTAAGGCTAAGAAAACAATTGAGAAACACTTACTACTTAAAATAAGTATAGCATATTTTGATATTTTTGTCAATCCCCCCTGTAGAAAAATAAAAAAGCGGCTATTTTAACCTTATTTTATAATTAACTTAACCCTCTCCATAATTGCCTTACTGGAAATATCTTCATAATCTAGCAGTTCTGTTGGTTTGCCACTTTGAGGCATTTTATGCACAGCCAAGGAAATAACCTTACCGGCCAGATCCCCCAAAGCCGAGCGTACGGCCTCGCCAATTCCTCCAGCCTCATAATGATCCTCTACGACAACCAAAGCCTTGGTTTCTTGAGCCGCTTTAATTAGTGTTTTACTATCTAAAGGTTTGATGGAATACAAATCAATCACCCTGGCGTTAATCCCCTCTTTTTGTAAAATTTCCTGCGCCTTTAAACATTCAAAAACAGTAATACCGGCGCCGATCAAAGTAATAACATCACTAGCACCTGCCGTACGTAAAACTTTTGATCCACCAATTATAAATTCTTCTTTCTCTGAATAGATCACTTCCGTAGCTGACCGAGTGGTACGCAAATAGGCCAAACCTTTCTGTTCTGTCATGGCTATAACTAATTTTTCCGTAGCCACAGCATCCGCAGGGTATAAAACTACCGAATCCAAAATGGAACGAAATAAAGCAATATCTTCCAAACCCATTTGTGAAACCCCATCTTCACCAATAGAAACTCCGGCATGCGATCCACAAAATTTAATATTAGCCTCACTGTACCGCGCCATTCTAATTTGATCAAAAGCGCGACTAAAAAAAGCGGCAAAAGTGGAAACAAAGGGAATAAAACCAACTCGTGAAAAGCCCACTGCCGTTCCTACCATATTTTGTTCAGCAATAAACATCTCAAAAAATCTTTTGGGATATTCATTTTTAAAAATTTCCGAATAAGTTGAATTACTAACCTCAGCATCAAGCACTACTATCTCTGGATGTTGCGGAAAAATTTTAACTAAAGACTCACCATAGGCTTGTCGTGTAGCTTTCTTTTCTCCCAATTTATAAGAAACTGATAAATTTTTTTTAGTCCCAGCCGATAATACTGTTTTTTTTGAAGTTTCTTTAGGCTTAATAATCAAGCCTTTTAATTTTTTATCTACCACGCCCAAATCCTTAAGAGCTGTCTGTGCCTCCTCTGATGAAAGAGGTTTTCCATGCCAACCATTTTTATTTTCCACCATCTTAACACCCTTGCCCTTAATGGTTTTGGCGATTATGGCTATTGGCCGGCCTTTAGTTTTTAATGACCGCATAAAACCGGCTGAAATTTTATTCAGATTGTGACCATCAACAACTATCGTTTCCCAGCCAAAAGATTTTAATCTTTTTTGATAAACGGCCAGATTGTGTCCGGACATGGTTTCCCCTCTTTGGCCCAAACGATTAACATCTAAAATAGCCACTAAATTATCCAGTTTGTAATAAGAAGCTATTTGTAATGCTTCCCAAACCGAACCCTCGGACATTTCACTGTCTCCTAAAAGAACAAAAGTGCGCGCAGAAGACTTATCCACATACTTGGCCGATAAAGCCAACCCTACACCTACTGACAAGCCTTGACCCAAAGAACCGGTGGCGGCCTCGGTATAAGGAAAACGCATAGTAGGGTGGCCTTCTAAAGTAGAGCCGAATTGACGCAATGTTAAGAGCTCTGCCTCGCTTACCTTGCCGGCGGCCGTCCATAAAGAATACAACAGTGGCGCGGCGTGACCTTTAGAAAAAATAACATGGTCATTGGCGGGATTTTGCGGATTATCGGCGTCAAAACGTAAAACGCCCCCAAAAAACAGAACAGTCATTAAATCTGTGGCCGACAGAGAAGAAGTTAAATGACCGGAACCGGCTTTAGTGGTAGCTTCAATAATATAATATCTAATTAATTTAGAAAGATTTTGTAGTTGTTTCATATCCGATATCTTACCACATTTTACTTTAATTTAAAAAGACTGGGAAAAAACCCAGCCCTTTTAAATTGGCAAAGAAAATTGATTTATTTTTTCTTTTTGACAGCCGCTTTTTTAATGGCACTTTTTTTAGCCACTGTTTCTTTAACCTTTTTGGTTTCGTTTTTTTCTTTTGGTTCTTCAATTTTGGAAGTTGCCACCACAGTTGCGGCCGGTGTTAAAAATCTTAAGATTTTATCAAGCTTAACATTTAACACCTCAAACTGACTTCTGAATTGTTCTATATTCTGACTGCCGGTGATTCTTTGTTTTTGGTCATTATCAAAATTAGATCTGCCAAAATCTTGTCTGGCCGGTCTTTCGGTACGACCTAAACCCTGAGATCTAAAACAATCGTTACAAAAAACTGGTCTGTCGCCGGTTGGTCTAAAAGGAACTTCGCATTCTTTATTGCACTTACTGCACATAGCCTGGTGCATTTGCGGCCTGCCGCCGGTCCCATGGCCACCACCAAAACCTTTATCCCGTCCGCCAAAACCACCACTTCTGCCGCCTCCGCGTCTATCGTCTCTATTAAAATTACCCATAATTTTTTCTTTAGTTAATTTAAAATAAATGATTGCCCGTCTTAGTTGAATTAAACGACAATCAACTTGATTTAAATTATACTCTAAATTTAGATAAAAGTCAAGACCTATTGACAAAACCGTCATTTTATGATATACTTAAGTCCTACAAAACATCCTTACTAAAATTAGTCGGATTTTTTAAAAGGAACAAAATTTTTGTAATTATTCACTAGTCATTTATTTATGAAAGGTACTATCAAAAGTATTATTTCTGATAAACACTTTGGCTTTATTACCCCTGAAGATGGTTCAAAAGACGTGTTCTTCCATGAATCAGGTCTTCAAGGAGTTCAATTCTCTGAATTGAGATCCGGTGATGCCGTCAATTTTGATCAGGAACAATCTGAAAAAGGTCCTCGTGCCATCAATGTCACCCGCGCCTAATCAGTCTTAAAAACAAAAACACCCCATACTACTTTAAGTGCGGGGTGTTTTTGTTTATTTTTTTAAATTTTTTTAAAATCGGCCTAAATCCAGCTCATTATTAAATTTAATCTCTTTAACAAAATCCGGCATATGACTGATAAGAATAATGGCGCCTTCATAATTGTTTATCGCTCTGGCAATAACCGGAATATGACGGAAATTAATATGATTAGTAGGCTCATCCAAAACCAAAAGTCCCGGTTTCATCAACACTAAACGAACAAAAGACAACAATCCTTTTTGACCCTCTGAAAGGTGGGAAATTTTAAGTCCCATCAACTCACCGGTAATTAACAAACCGGCGGAAACCGAACGCATTTGCTGGATATCTGTTCCTTCTGTCAAAACGCTTTTTAAAGAATCAAAAACTGTTTGGTCATAATCCAAAGTGGCAAAATCCTGACTGTAATAACCAACGCGAGTTTCACTTAAAATGGTAGCGCCTTCGCTAGTACCATTCACCAAAGAACGCAGTAGGGTGCTTTTGCCAACACCGTTGGGCCCGGAAACCAAAAGCCTGTCTTTTTGTCTTAAAACTATGTCCAATTCTTTAATTATCGGCTCATGATTTTTAATTACTTTAACCGATTTGATAATCACCACCTTGCCAATAATTTCTTGGACGGGAATTTCAAAATCTCTAATGGTTTTATCTTCCCGGCGCACATCCACCTTGTTTTCTTCCAATTCTTCAATTTCCTCTTTTAATTTGCTGGCGAGTTTACGCATCTTGCCGCCTTTATTGGCAAAAAAGTTTACCTTTTCCTTGTTATCTCTTATTTCTTTTTCCAACTGGGCGTTTTTCTTTATTTCTCTTTCAATCCGTTCATTGATTTCCACTACTACGGAATAATAATCACCAACATAAATTTCTGTTTTTTTGGTAAAAACATCTAAGTAGACCACGCCTTCGGTAAAACAATTTAAAAAATCAGCATCATGGGAAATAACCATCACTGTTTTGTCATACATCACCAAAAATTCTATCAAATGATCAATACCGGCTTTATCTAAATTATTGGTCGGCTCGTCTAAAAGTAAAATATCAGGATTTTGGATTAGGGCAAAAGTCAATAAAATTCTAGCTTGCTGACCACCGGACAAATCCCCCACCTTTCTCTCAAGCGGAACGGTTAAATTAACCGCATTCATTACTTTACTAATCTGACTTTTAAGATTCCCCGGAACTTCAACAAAGGCCTTGGCAAAATATTCTTCCACAGTTAAAGACAAATCTTTTTTATCTACCATTTGCAAGGCCGTGGCAATGGTAGCATTATTGGTGATAAAAACATTACCCTTGGTAGGTTTGATGTCTCCTTTTATCAATTTAAAGATAGTACTCTTTCCCGCGCCATTTTGTCCCATTAAAGTTATTTTAGCGCCCTTACGTATGACAAAACTGGCCTCATCAAGAACCGGCTTTCTTTCTACATATTCAAAAGTTACATTATCAAATCTTAAAATTACCTCTTCTGCCATAATATTTTTTGGTTGTTTTAACCTCAACTTTAGCCGGACGGCGCGGTGGCAAAACAGGGAGGGTCGCCACGGGAATAATTTTTTTAATAAGTTTTTCTATTTGTCTAACAGCCGTTCTTTCTTCTGGACTGACAAAAGAAATTGCTTTGCCGGCACTCCCTGCCCGTCCGGTACGGCCAATACGATGCACATAATCATCCGGACTAGTGGGCAAATCATAATTAATTACCAAAGAGATGTTACTAACATCAATGCCACGAGCGGCAATGTCAGTGGCCACCAGTACGCGGTATTTATTACCTTTGAATCCAGATAAGGCCGCTTGTCTTTGAGCCAGAGAACGATTGGAGTGAATTTCTACCGCCGAATGTCCCATACTCCTAACCAAACCGGCAATTTTTTTGGCACCGCGTTTAGTGCGAGAAAAAACTAAAACGGTGCCGTTGTTATCAATTAGTAATTTATCTAAAAGTTGGATACGATCTTCCTTAGGCACCATAAAAATTTCTTGTTCCACCTGAGAGACGGTTGTCCCGGCCGGAGCCACTTCTATGCGCCACGGTGTTTTCATAAAATGCGCAGCCACTTCCGCAATAGCCTTGGGCATTGTTGCGGAAAACATTAAAGTTTGGCGTTCTTTAGGAGCAAAACTCAAAATTTCTTTGATTTGAGGTATAAAACCGATATCAAACATTCTATCAGCTTCATCCAAAACAATCATCTTTACCCTATCCAAAAAAAGATTTCTTTGTTTCAAGTGATCAATTAAACGTCCGGGAGTGGAAACGATAACTTGCGGTTGGCGACGCAGAGCCATAATTTGCTGATAGGAAGAAGTTCCGCCAATTAAAACCGCGGTACGCAAACCAAATTTTTTACCGATTTTACGCAAGACCTCATCTACTTGTAAGGCCAATTCACGAGTTGGCAGCAAAATCAATCCTTGGCCTTTTTTTTGATTAAGTAATTGGATCATGGGTATGCCAAAAGCCAGGGTTTTACCTGTACCGGTTTGGGCTATACCTACGATATCTTTACCCTCCAAAGCCGCCGGAATACATTGATGCTGAATGGGGGTAGGAGTAGTGAAATGCAGGTAATTTAATGTTTCAAGCAATTCCGGAGTAATACCTAAACCGTTGAAACTAAGTACCGCCTGATTAATTTGTGTCATAAATAAAAAAACATAAAAAGGTGACCCGATTTTCTACTGGGTCACACAATGACACAAAAGATTCGAGTCTTTGACCGCTTAATACAGCCAAAATTCATTAGAATATAATAGTATACCGCAAAAAAGCAACTTTGTCAAGACTTTGTACCAAAATCTCCCCCACAGGGGAGATTTTTGCTTATTTCTTGTTCTTTTTTGGTTTCTTGATGTTCTTTCTCTGAGCGTTATTTCCTTTTGCCATAAAACTTAAATTAAACTGATTTAAAATTAAGAATTAAATTTGACTTTTACATTATAGCACAAAATAACATAATCTCTTTATATATCGTAATCAATTTATCAGTCATAAATGCAATTTTCATTAAGATGATTTATTTAATTTTTAAAAAGTTAAGCAAATATGATATTTTATTTGTTAACAAAAAACTCAACTAAAACAAAAGTTGCCCAAAAGGCGAATAATGCGATAGCCTCCTTTTTGGAAAGAGCCCTTCCTGATTTCATAAATTTAAAGAGAATAAATGATGCTAACACCATAAACACGCCGGTAATATAAATTATTTTTGTCGGAAATGAGAAGGGATTGACCAAAGCAAGAATACCAACCACAATTGTCGCATCCGCAAGCACGGTTCCCAATATATCTCCTACCGCCAAAGAATCATCATATTTTTTTACCGATTTAAGCGAAAAGAAAAATTCTGGCATAGTCGTGCCAAGACCTACGATAAGCATGCCAATCAAAATCGGACTAACTCCGATGTAATTAGCTAAAGATGCGGCTGATGTGACAGTAAAATGGCCGCCGGTAAGCATAACGGACATGCTGAATATTAAAATTAAAGAATTTTTGATCTTATTGTTGCCATTATTTGCAGGAACCGAATGATTGATGCCTTTTTTAAGAGCAAGATAATAAAAAATACCGCCAACCAGTATAAGGATTAAACCTTCTAATCGAGAAAAATGACCATTAAACCCAAGAATGAGCGGTAACAAAAGTATGAATGGATAAACAGTATCATTCTTTATAATCTTGCCTTCCACTTTAAGACTGCGCCCTGTGAGAAATATAATCATCGCAAAAAGCAGTGTAAGATCAGCAATATTAGAACCAAACAACACGCCAAGACCGAATGAAGGAATTCCCTCGATAGCGGCATTAATGGATATGAATGTCTCGGGTAAAATGGAAATGATGGCAATAACAATAAAACCGATCGTGTATTTAGAAAGACGAAAACTTTCCGCCAGCCTACCGGCATATTTTGTGGCAAGTGTCGCACCTTTAATAACCAAGAGAAGTGCGACTATAAAAATGAATAAATTATTGATCATATTGAATAGTTTAGATAAACAGCAAACATAGATAATTTACTTAATAATTGCATTAAACAAATATCCTGTAAAAACAATTCCAATTCCTACAACCGACGCAAAGATAATGATTAATTTTGTTTTCATCACCTTCTTTAAAATCATAAACTCTGGTAATGACAAAGCCATAACAGCCATCATAAAAGCCAAAGTTGTACCGATAGCAACGCCTTTTTCAGTCAAAGCACTTATTAAAGGAATCAAACCAGCAGCGTTGGAATACAGAGGAATACCAACTAAAACAGCCAAAGGTACGGCGTACCATTTATCTGCTCCGGCATATTGGGCTAAAAAGTCAGCCGGGACATAACCGTGTATCCAAGCGCCAACACCTACACCAACCAAAATATATAGCCAAACTTTTTTTACAATATCCCAAGTATAACTCTTAGCATAATTTAATCTTTGAGACCAATTCATTTTTGGTAATTGTAGACTATTTTTAGCTTGATTCTTACGCACAAAATCGGCCAACAAATGTTCCACAGGAAAATTACCAATAATCAGACCGGAAATAATGGCGATTACCAAACCACTAACAATATATATACCGGCAATTTTCCAACCAAAAAGACCAAATAATAATACCAGTGCCACTTCATTAATCATAGGCGAAGATACCAAAAAAGAAAAAGTGACACCAAGTGGCACACCTACTTCTACAAAGCCCAAAAATAATGGCACGGCCGAGCAAGAACAAAACGGGGTAATAATACCAAATAAAGCAGCTAAAATGTTACCCGCAAATTTATGCTTACGAGACAGAATATTGCGAATTTTTTCTGCTGGTAAAAAAGATCTAACGAGAGAAACAATAAAAATAATTACCACTAATAAAATAAATATTTTAATGATATCAAAGATAAAAAAATTAACTGCCCCTGCTAATAAGGTTTTTGGAGTGATGTCAAAAACTGAATAAGTTAGCCAATTGGCTAATAGTTGTATTGGATAAAACATATTTTTGTTTTACGCTTTCACTGGCACCTTTTTCTTCTTAAGCCGCCTTTTTCACTTCATCGCCAATAATACATCCGAATATTTTTAGTCGAAAACCGGCTAAAACAACAAGATCCAGTTAGTATTTAATTTTTAATATTTCAATCGGCTGATCGCTGGTTCTTTTAAAAATAACCTTATCTACAAGTTTGTGTCTTAAAAAAGCAGGTTTATCTATGTCTTCATTTTTATAATTACCTTGTCCGGCAAAAATATAAGCGGCAACTTCTCCACCACGGAGGCTAAACTCCAAAGGTAAGCCTTTTTTTGTTTTTTTAACTGGTTTTTCAAGCTTCGGTGGATAAGCGTATCCTTTTGTTTCCAGTGATAAATCTTTACCCTCTTTCACTTCTTTTCCGTCAATCGTAAATATTACCTCAACAAAATCCTTGCTATTGTTGGCAAAATTTATCGTTTTTTTGCCCTCCAATGTGGTTATTGATAAATTAAACATAAGGTTTTACTCAAAGCTTAACTCAGTTTTTTCATTGTCTCGGCAAATTCCTCGTCAGTCGCCGTCTCTCCCTTAAGAACTTCACAGTCTTTACCTTGCCAATACGATTGCGTGTTCATATTCTTTCTGGTGACCTTTTCTGCCATTTGGCGATCGCCTCCAATTTGGCTCATAAAGAATTGCACTCCGCCTTCGAATATATCCTCGCAGGATTTCACACTGCCGTCGGCGTTTACACAGTAAAGACAAAATTTGGCATTTTCATCACCACCGGCGAAGTCTTCATTTTTCTCAAGTGGCATTCCGCAAGATTCACAATGTTTTTCCATATTTTTATGAAGTTAATAATTATTATTTCTTTTCTTTAGGCAAACCCCATTGCCAGCGCGGTTTTTCTCCTTTCCAGTAACCAAAAAAGCATACGAGCGCAATCATTAACAGAACACCTAAGAGAGCTGCGCCAGGTGCATCATCCGTGTCCCCGACATAAATACCCAGAGCGACAATGGCTATGCCGACAACTACGATAAGCCAGCCCTGCCATTTCACCGGCATCCAACCCCAGCCGTAAAGCTTGGCTTTAAACCAATATCCCTGCGGGTTATCTTTCAAGTATTTTATGTATTCTTTGATCATGTGTTTTTATTTTTATGTTCTAATAATTTCTCGGCTGGAGAGATGTCATCGAGAGCTTTGTGTAGAAAATAATTCCACGCATCGGTTACGAGTTCGAGAATATTGCTCAATTCCGAAGCGACTGCGCCAAATTCAAATAACACCGAATCATTCAATGTCGACGCCGGTCAGTGTCCTTCACAATCCACAAATATTAAGTTTTTGATGGCGATTTCCTTTGGCATAATAGTGTTAAGAAGTTTGCGTATCTTCAAGAAGCCATTCCCAGAACGGCCTGAATTGAATATCCAGATTACTTTTTTTAACTACACGTTTGTCATTCCATGTAAATACGGTAAGTTTGGAGACATTCAACTCTTTTCCTGCCTCAATGAGAGCTTTTATTTCTCTCTGCTCAACATCAGGATCAGTCATGTCATAGCAGACCTGTATCAACTCCGTGACCTGATATCCTTTTTTAAGCACAAAATCTATTTCTCTGTCGTTCCGGGTTTTGTAATAAAATAACTCGTGACCGGGCTGATTGCCTTTCTTTACCAACTCGGCAAAAACAAGATTCTCCATAAGTTTGCCGGTGTTCGGGGAATGCTGTACGGCTTTTGCCGTTACAAAACCATTATCAACGACATATGTTTTTTTAGATGATCGAAGTCGTATGCCGGCTTTTGTCGAATGTCTTATCAAAGGGAAAATCAAATATGCTTCCGTAAGATAGCCTACATATTTTTCCAAAGTAACCTGGCTTTTGAAGCCAAGAATATTGGCCAGTTTTTTAGAACCATACTGTCCTGAAATATTGTTTATAAGATATGAACCGAGACTGGCTATTTGTTCGGAAAAACGCACTTTATGGCGCTTCACCACGTCTTTGAATAACACAGCATCGAACAACACATCGAGATACCCTCGCGGATCAACGCCTTTCGTGACCACTTCCGGATAACCACCGCTCGTCATATACTGCGTCAAGTATTCAAGCAGTTTCGCTTTTTCATCAGGCAATAAAAGTTTGTCGGGAGTAACTTCATACTGCCTGGCTTTCAAAATTTCCGCAAAGTTAAACGGCAATATTTCTATTGGAATATGCCTGCCGGTAAGATGCGTGACCAGCTCTTTTGAAAGGAGAGATGCATTGGAACCGGTCAATACCAGATTGTACCCGGATCGATGCAGACGATTTACAAACAGCTCCCAATTTGGAAGATTCTGTATTTCATCAAAAAGAATATATTTTGTTTCTCCGTAGGCGAGCTTTAACTCTGTCATTAACTCATCAAGGTCAATTTTTTCTTCTCCGGGAATTAACTCGTCGTCAAAGTTGAAATAAGCAAATGATTGATCCTTTAAAAGCATCAATGCAAAGACGGATTTGCCTGCTCGGCGGGGTCCTAGAATAACTTTTATCAAATCAGAAGACAGCCACTTTTTAGCGTCTTTTTCCTTAGTTCTCTCAACATAAGGAAGCGAGAGAAGCCTCTCTTTATCCTGTTTTTGTTTAGAAACTGTTGCTTTAAGCATATTATTTATATTATACTATGTTTATTCTCCCTTTTAAGCATAATACAGTCATTATACTGGACAAGATAGGAAAATGCAAGGATTTTATTCTACCCCGGCCGCTTGTCCGGGGTTTCTTGGTATATAAAAAAACCCTTCACCATTGCTGGCGAAGGATTCGGTAGTCTTAAATCTCTCAGAAGCCAAGACGAAGTTAGAAACGCTGTTAAGGTACGTGCACGACGACTCGTGGAGTACTTTCAGCGCAACGACGAGGAATCCACCCTTGCGGCCAGTCGGGTTCTACGTCTCGTGGAAGCACAGAAGGAACAGACGCGTGCCGATTCGAACGTCGTGTCAGGGCAAGATTCTAGCTGAGTTTCTTCCACTGGATCTCGCCGACCTGGTTGAGCTTCTCGTCCACTTGCACCCTCGCCTCCCAGGCTTCGCGCTTGGTGTTGGTAGCCCGCGACTTGATGTTTCGCAGTTCATCAGACGAAAGACTGACGGGCGTGTTGGGCAGCACTGCGGTCTTCACCTGCACGAGGATGCTCGCTGGCCCATTGGCTTCGATGTCCGTCGAGCCCGGCGCCTTTGTGTCCACGTTCGTCATGTAGCCCCTACCGTTCAGCCACGCGGCCACCAGATGCTCCCCCTTGCTCCCGATCTCGACTGCCGTTGCCATGGTGTCGCCGTCCTTCTTCTGTGCTAATAGACTTAAACTGCATATAGCACCAGCCCCTCCGCCGGTCAAGCGTTCGAAGCGGGGCAGTTTCTTCTTTGGCGCATAGGATTCCTCTTTGGCGACTTGCGCTTTGCGGTCGAACTCGGCATCATCCATTCGGCACTGTGGGGAGGACATCAGGTGTTCAAGCGGATCTATCCAACAAAACCGTTGGCCAAGCGAAAGGGCATGCCTTTCCACGAACGCTTCGGTATGGACTTGGACCAAGACGAGGCCAAGCGGAGGTTCTTGAACCGCATCACTAACGTCATCTTCCACTCCTTCTGCGCAACCCTCGGGTCGAGCTTTGACGGTGACGTGTCCAACTTCGTTAGGGCCGCTGCAAACAAACTTGGGGAGGAGTGGTCCACAAGGGACTTCATGGGCCATCGTGTCGCCCTTACTCTCGATGACTTGGTTCGTGGCGATTTTGTACGATGTCTGCAAGCCCTTGAGGCGATCTTCGACGCGCTCGAAGATTCCCACTGGAGAAGTAACTTCAACGACCTCATTGTATCGATCCTGGGCGAGACCGAAGTGGATCTAGGTATCCGTTGGAAGAATGGTCGCTTCTCTCGAACTGGAGCCGAGATGCTGGACAAGGACGTCGTTGAGAAGCCCCTACGCTGGCTGAAGGCCAAGGGGTATGAAGGCGTGCTTGTGCCGTTCAGACGTGCGCTCGTGAACTTCGGACGAGTAACCGACGAGACCACTACTTTACCGAACGCCGTCGCCGATTTGCACGAAGCCATGGAAGCGTTGGCCAAGAAGGTGACAGGCCGTACCTCCAAGGACCTCGCAGGCAACTACGAGATCATGCTGAAAACGCTGGGAACGCCTGACGAATTCAAGGACTTGTTCAGGTGGTATGTGAAGTACGCCAACAGCTTGGCTCGTCACGCTGGCGACGGGACCGCGCCTCGCAGGTCCCTGGAGAGGCGCGAGGTGGAAGCCTTCCTCTACCTCACGGGGACGCTGATCCGGTTTATCATGGAGGAATCCTGACACTGTCCTGATCGGAAGCACTGCTTTGCAGTCTGAGCCCAAAGGCTCAAAGCCAACTATTGTATGGCTCCTGCCGGCGGTGTGTCCTTCTCGCACACCGGGCCACCCAATGTCGGTTCATCTTCCTTTCCGCGAGAGTTTATACGTAAAAGGAATGCAACAAACAACTTACGTTGCGCACTCTCCTCTTCTTTCACCTGTCTCTCTCGCAGCATGTAATACGCCAACCGATGGGTGCCCACAAGCCACGAAACAAGCCCCAGAAGAAACACCTTTGAGTACAGCGCCACCACAACGGCCGACGACCCCATCATGTATTGCACCGGCCCCTGGGGATTGGCTATTATCGAGAACAACGGCTGTATGCCAATGTATACGATAAGCAATATGACAACTCCGGTTGGAACGTCAATTGTCCTTGTTCCCATTCTCAATACGAACAAGCCCGTGCAGACCGCTACCGCTATCCCAGACATAACGGAGAAGATATCCGAAACGGCGGTCGTAGCTTCAGTCGCTCCTGGTCCGCCTGCAATTATTGATGTGGCAACTTCTACAGCAGCAAAAACAAACACAACAACCACGGCAAATATCCAGGCTTTTGACGGGCGATCTACGCCGACCGTTATTTCAGATAATTCAACATATAGAGCGTAAAAAATTACAGCCGTACAGTTGTTAAAAACGTTTTCAGCCACACTGCATATCGCAAACATCGTCACATTGTCGTCACATATGCTTTTAATAAACAAAAAAGAGTACAAAAATATCCAACACGCCCAGAGAAACGGCCAGAAACTTAGGAAGTTACGACATGCTATTGCCGCTGTCTCCGCGCTCTCGAATCCGTCTTTGTTGCCGTCTTTGTGGATCGATTTTATGTCGCCGGCGGTTGGGACATCTCGCAAGTTTATCGCCGACAACAGAAGCGCCATAAGTATAATAATATGAAAGAGATAAAAACCACAATCCAAGTACCTCGGAATCAGCGGAATACTTTGAGGAACTACTGACGCATTACTTCGTTGTTCCACTTGGGAGATCTTAGCAGATGGCTCTTGGGCAGCAGTTTCCATCACTGCGGTCTTCTTCGAGGCCAGCATGATGAAGTCGTCTATGTATATACATCGCAGTGAAATAGAAGCGAGCGATCCAATTGAAACGATAGATATAACAACAAGCAGCCAACGCGCCTTCGCCTTGGTCCACTCCCACATAGAAGGCATTTCCGGATCACTGAGTGGCTCGTACGTGAGACGCTTAAAAAAAGCATTAGAAGCCTTGCGAATATACTCTATGACTTCCGTCAGTGAAGACTTATTGGCTCCATTGGCAGTACCCAATTCATTTTCTCTCAAAAGCGCCGCCCCCGCGGATTGTACAATCCGCGGGGGCGGCGATAAAGACACTGCTGGAGGAGTAGCCTCGAGGAATCAGACAATGTAGCAAAGGCAACAGGGAGAGCAGGGCTGCTTGGCGCTGGAGTAGAGAACATGGTGATCCGGGGGCAATACTGCGCATTCCCCTGCCTCCCAAGCCGCGAACCCGGAAGTCCATAATAGGCATACGGATATCAGATCCTTAGTGCAAGGGTTTCCGGCTAGCGTGCCCGAAGCCGGGATACGATGCAGGGGGGCAGTATCGGCTCGAAGGTTTGGCTGTCAGTTCGGGCATTCAGGCGGCCACGCGTAACCGATAATAGGATCTGGTCCCTTAAACACGTCGAGTCTCAAGTTGTCGTCGTCAGCGAGGGTGAGTCCGCCACCTCTAGAGTAGTCGATACGCACTGGCCGAGTTCCCGGCGGGTGATGTCCGGCCTTGCCAAAGACCTGCATGCCCTTCCGGTGGCCGGCGGAAGGCGCATCAACAAGGTCGGCGTCACCGGTCTTCGGATCGGGCGGAACCAGGTACCCCAGGAACCCGCCTGGTAACGGATGTTGGGCCAGCGACACTACGTCCGGGTTGTAGGAGCACGGTGTGAAGAGAGCATTTCCGCACTTGCCTCCTAGGCAACAGTAGTACTCCTTGCCTAAAGCCGCATCGTCGCTCTGGCGCTTCGTAAAAAACGCCACCCGGATCTTAGTCAGGCGGTGAAGGACGCCCTCACGATCCTTGAACGACGACAGGCCAGGCCAGGAACTCATGACCACGTCTTTTTTTAATACGTCTTTTTTGTCAATATGCTCGTCCGTGTACTCATACACGGCAACGAAGTCGAGGCAAGCCTTCGTCTCGGGCTGGTCGACCAGTCGATAAAGGTCCGTGAACGACGCGCGTGATAAGTCTAGTTCCGTCGCTTCCTCTTGGCCCTCGGCCACTACCTGTTCACGGGTTAGTTCCCCAGGAGGTTGGTTCGGCGGAGCGTCCTTGGCCGTGCCCCTCTGGCCAGCCTCATGCGAGAGCACTGGACGCGAACCCCCGACGTCGTCCGATTGCTGACCGCTTGGGGCATCACTGTGGACATGCTGTGGACCGTGGCTGAGTGCCACGACGATAAAGGCAGAGACGACAACCAAGCCCGTGGTCACGGCTGTGGGCACGAGGTGCTTCCGCGGGCTAGCGCTACTGCGCGGCCCAAGGAATGGCTTCAATGGCAGAAGCAAAAACGTGGCGATCCGCTGAAGCCGCCACCGGCCTGAACGTTTCTCAGAGCTCTGTACATACGGCAATACGCGTCCGATCTCCTCCAGGTTGCCGTCCAAGCCCAAACCCGGAGTCTCGCGAGTCGGCGGTTCTTCCGGCAGTTTCATCTTCCGATGACCGGGATAGGCAATGTGGAAGCGCTCTACGAAATGTTGGCGTCCTTCGCTCTTCGGGTCTGGGAAGTAGTACCAGATGAGCTTCAGGAGAGTGCCCGGGCCGGCCGTCCCCTTTTCAAGCAGCTCGCCAAGCTGCTTCTTGTCGACTTCAGCCTGACTGATGACTGAGGCCCGAGAGACTCCGGCGGCAAGATCCTGCCGCAGACGCTGGGCAAGATAGTCACCAACATCAGTCCGCTTGTTCTCAGGCCGCGGCATCGGGCGTTGGCTCCCCGGAAACTGTCTGTTTTCACCCCGTCTTCAAACGGAAACCCAGACTACCACAGCTTCTGACGCCATAGTATTTCTCCCGGTTCGCCAAGAGCCAAGAAGCCGTTTTATAGCATAAGAAAACCCCAGCGTTGGAGCGCTGGGGTGGGAGGGGTGCCTCGGCGACGTTGCGTCGCACGGCGTCCTGGCCGGAGGGAGCCCGAAAAACTCCCGTGACCCGGCCCCGGTCCTGACCGACCGGTGGAACTTGGCTCCCGCGTCCCCCTGAAGGTCCGGAACTTCAGGGCGAAACAGGAACATCCACCATCGAATCAAACCGGTTCCTAAATGATATCAACATGTTACGCCAAGGCGGCCGGGCCTGTCAAGGGCCAGCCGCAGGGAGGAGATCATGCGGGATCGGCAGTGGCAACAGGGACTTGACCACGAAATTGGGTCCGGTGAGGACGTGGAGAAGGCTGCCGCGCGCTCTATGAAGCTGCGCGCCCCCGCGCGCGATCACCAAGTTGAAGGGTCCATCAACGAGGGCCGCGTCCGGCCCTACGTGGTGGAGCGCGCAATCGCCCGGATCGCCGACTTGGACGAGTTGGTCCGCGCGGCGGGGTCGGATGTCGTTTCGAAGGTTGCGGCGGCGGCGTCCGCGCCCAATGCGGGGTTCGTGTTCACCATGGTTGTCTCGTGCACCGTATTTGATGGGTTCCTCCTGGCCGGGGGAATCGCGAACGCCATTCCCACCACCGAATCTTGGTGCGGTCAATTCGCCACCGGGCTGGGGGTCGCCGTCATGTGCACGTTGGGGGCGTGGGCTTTGGGCGTCGGTATCGTTGCTCTCGACATCGGCCGTTTCGGCCCCCTCGTCGCGTTGACGACCAGCGCCGTTGCTGGGTGGGTAGCCGGGGCCACTGTTGGCGAAGCCAGCGGTGACACGCCCGAAGCTACGCGCCTCCGCGCGGTTCTTTCCGCTGCTTCGCTCGCCGCCGCCTGCGTCCTTGAGGTTCTGGCCGCCGAGAGACGCAAGACGGTCAGTCCTGCCAAGGCCGCGGAAAGGGTACTTGCGCGGCTTGTGCATGAGCGCGACGCCCTGCTCAGCTACGTGGGGGCGTACCAGGACAGGGCGCTGGACGCTTGGCAGGCACATTTGGGCCAGCAGGCCGATCACCAAGATGCCTTGGTAGTGGGTCACTTCGCCCACCATCAGCAGGGCATTCGCAACAGGTGGGTCTGGCGGACCGTGGCCAGCGCCATCTCCAAATTCTTCGTTATCGCGCTGCTCGCTACCATTCCGGCAAGGCTCCATGCCGAAACGAAAGCGGTCGTCCTAGACGTCTCCGGCTCCGTTGCGGGAACCGGACTGGCCGACCAGGTGCTCGCCACCACTCCGCTTTCGTACGGCGACTCCATTGAGGCGTTTGCGCTGGAGTGCACAGGCCTGCGGCCAATCTACCGCGCTACAATCCGCAGGGTGTCCGAGCCTCGGCACAAGCAGGACCTTGCGCGCGTACGGCAGGAACTGTCCGATGCCCTGTCTCGGGCCACCGGGGATTCCACCGACCAAGGCTGCAGCCCCATCGCTAGTTCCCTTGCGACGCTCGCGGCGGATCTCCAGATCCGTATTGCGCAGGGCGAGCCAGTCACCCTCGTCGTGGCGTCGGATTTCATCGAGAACGACGGCTACAACGCCGCTGATGGACAGGCGTTTCGCGATGTGAGCGTCGTAGTCGCGATGCCGCCGCCCTCTGGAAAAGACCCGTCGGTACGCGCACAGGCGATTGCCTTGGCCCGGAAGATCTTCGCTTCGGCCAAGTCGTTGATCTTCAAGTAGGAGGCGGCCATGCAGACCCTCGGCAGCATCCTCCTGCTTCTCCTGTGCGTAGCCGGGTTTGGCGTCATGTTCAATGCCGCCTGGGCCAAGCGCTTATTCGGCTGGGTCATCGGCGTGGCGGCCTTATCGGCTTTCGCCATTGCCCTTTGGCACGTCGTCGCTGGGGCGTTGAACCAGGTCCTGCCCGGTGCCGACTTCGGACTGGTCGTCGGCCTCATCTTCCTCGGTGCGGCAGTGGTCAGGTTCGTGCGGCACCGCCGGGCTCTCACGAAGTGGTGGGGCGAACGCCCGACATCCATGAAATGGCGCGTGGACAGGGACTAGCAATGATTACGGATACGACCACCCTTGCTTTGGCCCTGGGCCGCCTCGGACGGCGGAAGAAGCCCTCGGACGCGACGCCACCTGTCGGCGTTGTCGTCGGGCAGACCAACGCCGGCGCGCCAGTGCTGTGGCCCTCGCCCTCTCTCTCCCAGGCTTCGCACTCGGCCGTATTGGCCGCTTCCGGCGCCGGGAAAACCATCCTGACGAGTCTCGCCCTCTTGGGCGAGATCGCCTCGGACAACGGTCATGCCAAGGAGTCGCGACAAGGCACTGTTGTCCTGGACCCCAAGGGTGACCTCATCTCCACGCTTCTCATGGGCCTTGCCGCCGAATTGCCCGAACGATTGTCCGACGTGGTCTACCTCAACCCTTTTGTGGGTGGATTCCACTTCAATCTCTCGCTGCTAGCGCTCGGCAAGACCCCCTTGGACATCCGTGCCCATCAGATTGCGGCGCTCGTCGCCGCCGTCAGCACGGGGGTGGGGAGCCAGGCGCACCTTGGCGCTGGCGCCCGGCAGATCGACGTCCTCGAAGGAACCACCCTCGCGGCTTTAGACTGCGACCATCCCGAGGCGTCCGTCTTGTGGGCCTTGGACGCTCTCACGCAGAAGAAGGGAATGGGCCTGCTTGCCAAAGCGACGCGCTCGCGCCGGGCCCGGCAATTCCTTGAAGGCGCCAGCCTTTCTGACGAACTCAAAGCGTCGTGTTCGTCGCGCCTGCGCCTGGCATTTGCGGCGTCCGCAGATCTGGAACGTATCGCCACCGCGCCAGGCTGCCTGAGCTTCGCCGAGATATTCGCCCCGGGAAAGATCGTGCTCGTAGACCTCGGGGAACCGACCGGCGGCCTTGTCAGCCTCCAGACCTTCTGGGCCAACATGTTCCTGCGGCTGGCGACCGAGTTCTTGATGGAGCGGCCTTCTCCCTATTCGGGCCACCACGTTCGCACGGTGTGCGACGAGGCGCAGGTTGTGGCTGAGGTACTGTCGGACGTGGCCGAGCGCATTCTCACGACCGGCCGCAGCCGCGGGATCTCCCTGACGGTCTTGAGCCAGGGCACCGCACTTCTCGCCGATGCCTCCCCTACCTTACTTAAAGTGATTTTTACGAATACTCCGGCTCGCTTCGTCGGCCGTCTTGCAGCTCCCGACGCCGAACTCCTGTCCCGCGAGCTGGCGCCGGGGCCGGGTATTGACGAACCGATCGGGGCCCTCCGTTCGCGGTTCAGCGCGACCGTATCCAACCTGCCGGATCGCGGCTTCTATTTGGTCCTGCCTGGCAAGCGTCAGCGATTCACGGCCCGCACCGCGAATCTTGAAGCCTGGAAGACAGCGGCCGAGACCCGTCAGGCCGAGATTGCGCAGGTCAAGAGCCGATTCGCTCTCAAGAACGACCAACCAGCGCGCCGGTTCTTGTCCGAGGTGGTCGGACCCGCCGCAGCGAAGCCCAAGGCCAAAGCGACGGTGGCCGGGCAGCTCTCCCCGACCACGCCAAAGACCAAACCGGCCAGCCGGTGGGGGTAGAAAATGAAGACCGGCCCCAGACTCCTCTTTGGTTTGCTCCGTCTCGCTGTTCATCTCGCTCTCCTGGCCCTGGAGACGGTTCTGTGGATCGGCCTTGCCCTCTGGGGCCTCATCGTCCGCATCAAGGACGGCCACTCGGCCTTCGCGTCGGTCAAGGGTGGGTCTCTGCGCTGCCCCAAGGGCCACGCCGTGCCTCTTTCTGGGGGCACGTACGAGTGCTCTGCCTGCGGATTCACGTACCAGGGCTCGATCCTGCGCTGTGGCAACCCCGAGTGCCGGGCCATCACCCCATTCGTCAACTGCCCCGAGTGCGGCCTCTCGGTCAGAAACCCGTTCCGCTGGGGGCGATCATGAAACACCGTGGCAGCCGGACCAAGACCGGGCCCGTCATCTTGACGGGCAGGGACGACGACCTCCTGACGCTGATTGGCTTGGCCGGATACGTCTCCACGGCCCAACTGGCACGCGAACTCTTCCCTTCGGCCGACAGATGCCGGAGACGCTGCCGGCAACTGTTCGACGCCGGGTACCTGCGTGTGACCTTGGCCGGTTCCACGTCCGCCAACCTCGTGTCCCTGTCGCCCGAAGGCCTGCGTCTCCTTTCTGCAAAGCACCCAGAACTGGCAGCACGCCTGCGGCTCTCCGGAATCATCCGCCTGGCCGGCGTGGAGCACCACCTGGGCCTGGTGGACACCCGGCTCTACGCGGCCGGCCTGGCCACGCACGGGATCAGGCTGCTGCGCTGGGAAGGCCCGCACGGCGGCCTTGGCCAGGCACTCGGCCTTGCTGACGAGCACCTGGAGCCGGACGGCCTGGCGGAGTTCGAGACGCCTCGGGGCAGTGTCGCCTGCGCCGTCGAAGTGGACTGCGGGACGGAGAGCCCGCAGGTTCTTGCGACCAAGCTGGAGCGCTACCGCAACATCATGCCTCGTGGCGGCCTGGGCGAGCTGTGGGTTGTCATGACCGGCGGCAGGCAGCGCCGGGAAGCTGTTGAGCACCTGGTCAGGTCAAAGGGCTTGGCAGAGTGGACCAGGGTGATGGACATGTCTCACACAACCGCCAGACCGGTGCGTCCCCTGCCGGGAGTTGTCGACAGCGCGGGGCATGGGCCTAAAGGCCCAAATTACTCTCTCGTGACAGCATGAAAAAACTCAACACCAACAAGAGGTTCTGGACTCATACCCCGCCGCTCACAGGTGGACTGTCTGGGGGGTTGCCAGGCGGGGCAGATCGCACGCCAGAGTCGGCGGATTGAATGACGACGACAGGTTCAACCACAGCCTCTTCTTCGGTCATGTCCCCATTTTGGACGACGGATGAAGCTGCGGTCTACCTGCGCCTCTCTGGTGCATCGTCCATCCGTTCTCTTGTAGGCCGCGGGGAACTCACACCGGTTGGCCGACGAGGACGGCGCGGCCCCTACCTGTTTCGCCAGGAAGAACTCGACCGCTGGGTTGTCTCTTGCCTTGGATCGGCGTCTTGCCATACTGACTCTTGTCAGTCCACGGCGCCGGTCGTTGGCCAGGACCCCGAAGGAGGTTGCGGTGAAAAAGCAACGCTATCCGGGGCTGACCCAGCTACCGGACGGAAGGTTCAAGGTGCGGGTGACAGTGCGCGACGAGCGTACAGGCAAGTTGCGCGAGGCAACCAAGATCCTGGAGCCCGGCGTGAGGAAGGAGGCGGCGCTGGCGGTGCTGGTGAAGCTCAAGACCGAGTTGCGCGAGGAACGACGACCCCAAACCCGAGTGCAAAGGACTACCGTGAGCGCCTACGCCGAGCAGTGGCTAGAGGCCAAGGCAAAGAGGATTCGGCCCGGAGTGGCCGAGCACTACACCCAGAACCTGAGCCGGTACATCCTGCCCTCTCTGGGTGAGCTCTACCTGGACGCCCTGAACCGTTCCGACGTGGAGCAGTGGGTGGCCTGGGCTGAGCGCGTCACCATGCCTGACGGTCGTCTGTACGCCAGGGACACGGTCCAGGGGTGGTGGCGGGTACTGTGCGCCGTAGTGCGCGATGCCTGCGCCGAACATGGACTGCCGCTTGACCCCACGTACCGGGTGCAGCCCCCGCGGCCCATCTCCAAGCCCAGGCGCGAGAAGCGCACGCTCACGGCCGATGAACTGGGGCATCTGGTGGCCAATGTTAAACAGTACAGCCCGGACCGCCACGCCGAAGTGTACGTCCTCGCCTACACCGGCATGCGGGCGGGCGAACTCTTCGCCTTGCAGTGGGAGGACATTGACGAGGAGCACGGCCGCATACTGGTACAACGAAGCGTGTGGAATGGCGAGGTGAGCGCCACCAAGACCGGAGACCCGCGTGAAGTAGCGCTGACCCCGGAGATGGCCGAGATCCTGCGCGACCATCGGCGCCACTTGATGGCGAGCCAGAACCGCGGCCTGGCCAAGGGCATGGTCTTCCCTTCGGACCGCGGCACTTACCGTGAGTCGGCGTCCCTGCACAAGCCGCTGGCCTTGGCGGCAGAAGCAGCCGGCATTGAGGTCCGGGTCACACCCCAGGTCTTGCGCCGTACGTTCAACACCCTCATGGTGCACGCGGGTGTGGACCGCATTGTGCTGCGATCCCAGATGGGCCACTGCTCCGAGGAGATGACTGCCCGTTACGCCGGTGTGGCCATTGCCGACAAGCAGGCCGCCCTGTCCCGGGTCCTCAATCTCACGGGAGTGAAGGGATGAGGGAATTGGGAGTTGGATTGGGAGTCGGGTGCCAGATTGGGAGTGGCACGGCTTTCGCCAACCCCCAGACACGTAAAAGCCCTGGGTTCTCCAGGGCTTCGTGGGAGCGGGATACGAGAATTGAACTCGTGACATTCAGCTTGGGAATCTAATCTGGCAGTGCGATGGAAAGACGAGTGCTGTTTGAAAACAACGAGTTAGACGTCCCAGGTCGACGCCCGGCGTCGTGGACTGACACCATAAATTGGGAGTTGCTTGGGAGTTGGACTCGAAAATGGGGGTTGATCCCAATTCGTGAGGCACAGATGGACCGCATTGCCTTGTGCGGTGCGGGACTGAGGTCGTTGGGTGACTCCCAATCGACGATCACTCGGGATTGAACGCGGGAACTGAAGCTGAGGTCCCACCTTGCTGCCCGCACGCGACTGGGTGCCATTGTCAGTCTCGCCTCCGGAGATCGATGACGCTACTGGAGGCGGCCGGCCTTCTATGCTCCACCACGAGGCGTCGAAAGTGCAGTGCATTGAAGATTGACCCCTTCAATCCGACAGCGCACGCCGACAGCAAGACCAACTTGACGATATCGGCCGGAAGCGAAGGCGGGAGGATCCAGAGGACACACGCGGCGACTACGTTCACGAAGATCTCCACACCAACCGCAAATGGGAATACGTTCACAAGACCACGTGTACGCAAGTGCTCATCAAATTCCTTATTGGACCCACTCCAAATCAGCGCAAAAATGGTTCCGTTGACTGCAAAAACGCCAGTTAGCAAGCCATATATCTCGGTACTGTGATCAAATAATCCTTTTGCCACGCCCCCGGGTTTGAAGATGACCAGCACCACTCCGGCAAGTAGGACGGCATACACCCATGGCCGAAAGTAATCGATTGCCAGGGCTTTCAAGTACTTCTTCTCGAATGGGAACCTCATTACTGGATCCGTCCTGGTGGCGGCAAGAGCCTGTCCGTCTCCGCCGTTATCATGTCAACAGCCGTCTCTGCTACGCCGGGCGGTTCTTCCGCACGCATGGACTCGACAAACAAGTCGCGGTCAAGAGGAAGGATACCGCGGGCGGCTTCTGCCCCTGCATCGATCTTCTGGAATCGGCCATCCCTGATTCCCTCGAACGACACAGTCCCTTTCTTATAGCCGTTCTGGGCAATGTCCGCCGAGGCATGGGGAATTAAGCCTTCCTGTTGGCTGAGGCCAGCAGGATTATGCATGTCCTGCTTGTAGTCGCGGATACGGCTCTCTCTCATCTCGTCGAAGAGGAGTCGTGATAGGTTGCTCAATTCTGGGTTGGGGAGCTTAAGACTCAACTTCAGCCTGGTTAGGCGAGAAAAGGATCGGAACACGGACAAGATTTCGTCTTGAGCGGGCTGAGGCTCCAGCACGACTGTATCGCGATACCCCAGTTGCAGAGCCGCTTGCAGCAAAATGTCTTCGACGGCAATCTTCCACCGGTTGGACTGGGGGACAAACGCGCGTCGTTCGACAGCAACAAGGTGTCGAGTCAAATCGAAGACCACAAAAGCTCGATCCGCCAAAGGAGGATCAGGTTCAGTTTCTCCATCGCGGAACCCTGTGTCCGTGACAATGGCCCCGCTCTCCATGGTTCGAGAACGAGCGATGAAGAAGCAGGCCATCTCCCTGTCGTTGGACGGGAATATAATGCCTTTGAAGTTCCTAACGTCCCACCGATACCGATTGGTACTCGTCTCCTGCGTGTACGAATGCTCAGGACTGGCCGCTTCGTGCAACATCCGCACGATCTCGAGGTTCCGGAGTGTACCTCCAGCGGGACCAGCGTCGCGTTCTCCAATGGGTTCGAGCGTGAGCCTGTAGAGCAAGAACTCAAACGCTTTCGGCCTCATATCGTGACTCCCCGTCGTTGATGCGCCCCAGAGCGGCCCTCAAGATGCTTGCGCCGCGCTATGTACCACCTGCCTGTGCTATGAGGGCGGTTTGTACGAAATACGGTAGCGGGATTCGCTCGACAGGGCAAGAGATTTCGCGACCGGGGTCGAAACGGAATGATTCTCCCCGTACAAATATATGTTGTTGCTGATTTACAAACCCCGTTAACCACCAATCCACGTCTAATTACTGCCCCTGCAACAGCGGAAACCCATTGTCGAATCGACACGTCCTGGGTCGCGTCCGCCCCGGACTGACGCGCGAACGTAGAAGAAGTCGAAGAGGAAGCCACCAAAGTAACTTCCGCCACGGATGACCCTTTCGGAACCAGCAACGGGACCGGTCGGATTCGTTTCTGCGTCTGCGGAGTAAGGACCAAGCCAATCTGCTACCCACTCCCATACGTTCCCCGCGAGATCACACACGCCCTGCTCGCTGTTCCCCGCAGTTTTTGAACATACCGCCCACGTCCCGCCCGTTCCGCAGCCGTCGTCGTCGTTACCGAACATCACCGCATACTCACACGATGCCTCAACATCACCCCACGGATACGCTTGGTTCTTCCCAGCGCTTCGGGCGCCGTACTCCCACTCCGCCTCCGTACATAGCCGAGACCGTGCCCATTGGCAGTAGGCCTTGGCTTGGGACCAGTCGACGCAGTTGATTGGGTGTTGTTCCTTGCCGGTCATGTGCCAATTGCAGGACTTGGGCCACGTACCCGCCCCACCACACATGCCGGCAAGAAAGCACATCTCATACTGCGCCACGGTGACTTCCGTCGCCGCCATTTCAAATCCGTTTAGCGTAACTGCATGGACTGGTTGTTCGTTGGCCTCGCCGCCGGTGGATCCCATCTCGTAGGTTCCACTTGGCAGAGCGATCCAAATAATTCCCGGATATACACACTGCCCGTTAAAGCTACACGCATCATCTCCAGTGCATGTCCCGCACGAACCGCCGCAGCCATCATCCCCGCATTGCCTTCCTGCGCAATCAGCTATGCAACAGACTCCATCGACGCAGACGGCTAGTTCATTCGAACACATTCCACAAGAGCCACCACATCCATCGCTACCACATTGCCTACATGCAGGCTGGCAAACGCAACTACCAGCTATACAAGCGTCCTGGATGCCCGCGCAGGTGCCGCAGCTTCCACCGCAGCCGTCATCCCCGCACTGCTTCCCTGAACAGGCAGACTGGCAAACGCACGCTCCGCTGACGCATGTATCCTGTGAACCGCTGCAAGTACAAGTCCCCCCACATCCGTCAGGTCCACACTTCCCAGCGTCGCAGAAAGCCTGGCAAACGCACGCTCCGCTGACGCATACGTCGTGCGGACCGGCGCAAGTCCCGCAATCGCTACCGCAGCCGTCCATACCACATTGCTTCCCAGAGCAGGCGGACTGACAGACGCAGCTGCCAGCAACACAAGCGTCCTGTGCCCCCTGGCACGATCCGCAGGTGCCGCCGCAGCCGTCGCTACCGCACTGTTTCCCATTGCAGGAGGGGAAGCAGACGCACACGCCGTCGACGCATAAGGCGTGCGCCGCAGGACAACTGGCGCACGAGCCACCGCAGCCGTCAGCCCCGCATTCCTTTCCGCTGCATGCGGGCTGGCAAACGCACTTACCCTGAACGCAGGTCTCCTGTGCCCCCTGGCACGATCCGCAGGTGCCGCCGCAGCCGTCGCCACCGCACGACTTGCCCATGCAAGTCGGCTGGCAGATGCAGCTTCCGTCCAAGCACAGGTCCTGGTTGCTGGGGCAAGTGCCACAGTCCACGGCCTCCCTCACACACCAAGCACCGAGCCCCACGGTGACGTCAAGGTCATCTACCGCAGCAGCGCTGAAATCGACCACGAAGGCCCGCTCGCCGTAGAAGCCATAGTACGGCGTCTCCGTGGAGGACCAGAACTCTGAAGGACCATCGTACGACTCCAAGGGGAAGACAGTGGCCACATAGAAGCCGAAAAGCCCAGGACCGTACCACGGAGCACATCCACACAAGTCCCCTGAGCCGTAGCACGTCGCGTAAGAAGTGCAGTCCTCATGAACGGGACAAGCGCCTCCCGGTTCGGTGTCGGGGCAGCCAACTACCAAGGATCGCAGTTCGTCGATAGTAGGCAGACGCCAGCCGGAGCCCATTGACTCGCAGTGCGCCTTGGCGTCGTCCCAGGTGAAGACTGTCGATGAAGGCACGTTCTCCCAGACGAGGCCGCTGTTGAGATCCGCCATATGCCCGTTGCCGGCGTCGTGGAACGAGATCGGCTTGCACTGGCTGCCGGCCTCGCAGAGAGTCCCGGCCGGGCAGGTGCTGCCCTGGCAGAACCCGCTTTGGCAGACCCCTTGGGTACAGTACTCGTTGCAGGCAGCTCCTTCGTTGCTGGGTTCGTGCATGCACCCCATGCCCGTGCCGTCAGCGCCGACGCAGGCATCCTCACCTTCGGCACAGGTTTGAGTCACGCCAGGCACGCAGGAATCCTTGGTGCAGGGGTTGCCGTCATCGCAAGGGTCGGTTTCGTTGCCGATGCACTTCCCGTTCTCGCAATGGTCATCGATGGTGCATATCTGAAAATCGTCGCAAGGGGCGGCGTTGTTCTCTCCCCTGCACTCACCATTGACGTAGTGGTCGTTGCTGGTGCACTGGTTCCAATCGTCGCACGGCGCAGTGTTAAAGGTGTGGGTACACCCTGTCGCCGGGTCGCAATTGTCGTCGGTGCCTGGGTTGTGGTCGTCGCAGTTGGGAGGGTTGTAGTAGCCACAGGAACGGTAGCCGCAGTAGTCGTCGAAGGTACAGCCGTTATCCGTGTCGCATTTCCACGTGACATCATCAAAGCAATTCGAGGTGTCCGTAGAGACCGGCATACATTGTTCGACGCCGTTGCAAGCGTCTCCGTCGTCGCACATCTCGTGGTTAGAGGAGTAGAAACAGACGCCGACGACGCACGAACCAATGGAGCAGTTCGAAGGCTCGCCCACCGGCTGGCAGTCAACATCGGTCTGGCACCGCTTGCCGACGACGCACCCTGAGAAGGTCTCAAGCTGCCCGTGGACCATATGGGTCGCGGGGGTGTTGTCGAAGCCCTCGGGAACCAGGCAAATAGTTCCAGCCGGGCAGCGGGTGTCGTCGAAGATCTGCTGGCAGAGGTGCATGTCCTGATCGCACCCCTCGATAGAGCAGTCCAGGACGTCGTCGCAATCGTCATCCGAAAAGCAGGACTTGGCCTTGGTACATCCGCCGTATGAGAGGTCGCAGACCTCACCGGAGCTGCACAGGGCGTTGTTCGTGACGTTTTTGCAGACGCCCTGCAGGCACTTGTCCTCGGTGCAGGCGACGCTGTCGTCGCATTCGGAGTCACTCTGGCAGCCCGGGTTGATGACCTCTTGCGGAACGTCCGGCGTGGTCACGTCGACCTCGAAGACGCTGTCCTGCTCGTTGGCCCCAGGATCCGGAGTAGTGTCCGCCACGTCCGTGCCAGGCCCGCCGGTTGCCCCGCCACTACCACAACCGATGGCCCCCAAGAGTAGGGCTACCGCTGCCAATGTGCTTGTCCAGCACCGCCACGGGTTCACTACTACCTGTCCGTTGTCCGGTCGAAGCATGCTGCCCTCCGATTGTTTGCCGATTATGATATAATTATAGATATATTGATGTTGCTCCGAACGTTGCCGTGCTCACTGCGTAGAAGTGCCCTTCTGCGCGTTTCTACCGCTTGCAATTAGCTGTGTCAAGCGGAAATCCCGTCAATCTTGGGGACGACGGCGGGGAGGGCGTCCGGGCTCTAAAGATGCCAGGGCCTCGCGGCGCAATGCGTCCACCAAGTGGGCGTATTTTTTGGTCGTGTTGAGAGACGAGTGGTGGAGAAGGCCGGCAATAACCCGGATATCGTAGCCTTGGCGCAGCAGTTCAGTGGCCATGCTGTGGCGCAGAACGTGTGCGGTGACGCGCTTCTTGAGGCGGAGTTCCGCCGAGTAGCAGTTGAACATCTGCTGGATGGAGCGCACGGAGAGCGGCAGGCCGCGTTCGGACACGAACAGTGCCCGCGTCTCGTCGGGGGTAGACCACGCCTTTCTGACCTGGCCCCAGGCATCCAGGACCCGCTCTGTTTCGCGGTTCCATTCCACCGACCCGAACTGCCCGCCCTTGAGCGGGATGTTGCGGAAGGCCTTGGTGCCAGGGTCGAGCATGTCCAAGGTCAAGGACGCGAGCTCCGACACACGCAGGCCCGTGTTGAAGAGCAGGACCAGAATGGCCTCGTTGCGAACGATCAGGTGCGCCGACGTGATGGCCCGGGCCACTGAGAGCAACTTCTGGTACTCCTTCACGCTCAAGAACACCGGCTCCTTGCTACGTGTGGGTGCGAACGGGATCGCTTCAGCGGGATTGCGTGCGGCCAGTCCCTGGGCGACCAGGAACTCAAAAAACGTGCGCAGCGCAGCTAATCGCACGTTGAACGTGGACGCAGCGGGCTCGTGCCCGGCAGTTCCGCGCAAGAAGCGTACGAGACAGTTCGTGACGACGTCGTCAAGTGTCCAGTCTCGAGTTCCAAAGCACTTGCCCAAGTAGAGAGAGAACTCGTCCAAGACGCGCCGGTAGCGGGTGACGGTCAGGGGTGAGCGCCGACGATCACCAAGGTGGGCGGCGAACAGGCGGATGGCGTAATCCATAGTATAAGGGGCTCCTCGGACAGCCCTGCGGCATGGCGTTCCATCATTGCGCAGAAGGGCACTTCTCCGCAATATGTTTGTCGGCAATACACGCGCGGCACGTCGACTACTTTTTTCCGAGATTGGACCGCCGTCCCGTCGTGTTAATATAGTATTTTTATAATATTTTCAAGAAAAGTGCGGACGGCGTCCCTGGGCCGCGATACGCGAGTTACCACGACGCCCGCTATGTGTATGACGGCCGATACGTTGCAGTAGTTTTCAACAAGAACCGTCAACGAAACCTCGTCCTTGTCATTTAAAAGGAACGGCTCAAGCTTCAATTTGTTTTCCGAGTACGAGTAAATCAATGAATCCGGACAGAACGCTTCTCGTTCCCTGATAACGTCTTTGATGTCGCCTTTATCGAATATAAAAACCACCGGACCATCGAAGTCATCTTTGTCAACGAACGTATTACCAGAGTATTTTAGCCTCAACTCAACAATAGCAAACGCTCTGTTTTTGTGCGTTTTTTCGTCAAATGAGTATTGTGTGCCGGTTTGTCTCGCGCGGTAGGTTACCCGCTTGCGATGACGGCTGCGCCAATAAGCTGCGAACGAAACCATACCGCAGAGAAGGCCGAGCAACTTTACGAGCGGGCTCTGTAGAAGCGAATCCAAGAATTCGGTCATAGCCGCCTCCTAGGCGCGGAACCCTAACCGCCCCTGACGCATCCTTGTCTCCCGACCGAAGAAAACGCAACCAACCACCCCTCCCGAGAGCACCGTTTGCCTATGCCATTGGTCGCCGGAGTACGGTACTACACGAAACGTAACGACGTGATTTGCAACACTATTCTAGCGCCGCTCCTCCGTGTCCGCAAGTAAAATGTCTTCGCGCCGCTTGGCACACTAGCGATGCGCTCGGCCGATTCGGTTCCGCCGTGTTGCAGTGCCCGTGTAGCGAGGGGCAGCGCGACGGTCGAATCCGGTTGCTCCCTCGGAACCACTATCGGAATCGCTTAGCGGTACCACGCGGCTCGTCCGACTAATCTGCCTTTGGCCGAGCTGGCGAACTGGCCCAGGCTCTCTGGATGCGAGCGTCTACATGGCGACCGGAGAAGAAATCCCTGACGCCGTGGTCGTGGATGTCGAGGGGTTCGACGCTGGCAACCCACGGAAGCTCCTGGCCTACTTGACGACCAGCGCGAAGTTCGAAGGTGTGAAGCTCATTGCTGTGTCGCCCACCGAGTAGCCCATCGAGGGGTTCCACCGGGTCGTGAGAAAGGGGGCGCACACCAAGACTCTGATCGAAGCGATCACGGGAATCGTGTACCGGGTGAAGGTATATAAAAGAAGGGGCGTCGTTATGACGTCCCTTTCGCGTTTCTCGTCGGGAGACAGAGCACTTCAGGCGGCCGCTTGGACCTGCTTCGGAGGAGGCGGGAAGTCCTTCTGGTACAAGTACATCGCACAGAACCCCAGCAAAGCGTTCAAAGACAACGTGCGAAAACCGGCCGCTGCTTCGAGTTCCCCAAGTACTTCGTCGCCTTTGTCAAGCAGATCCTCATCATTCGTTAATGCAAGGCAGAATTCAGCAATGAACAACTCCATGTGGGCGAAGTCCTGACCGACCGCGTTTGGCTTTCCGAGGTCATCTAGTATGGATTTTTTTAACCGCTTGACTACCTCATCGTTCCCAATCTTTTCTATAACTTCTCCGTACCGGTTTCTGAATGCCGGAGTCATGTAGATTGCCTGTGAATGCGAAAGCAATCCCGCGGCGTATCCCTCCTGAAGAACGAACGTGAACTCCCTTTCGATCTCTTCGTTTGACAGCTTCTCATAAACGCGCATTTTTATCCTCGCCTATTAGTTTGTTTCCATTATATCTTATCTGTCGCCAGAGCGTCAAATCTGAGCCCTGCGTATTTTTCCAGACGCGAGAATGCGCGTTTCGGAACGATTTCATAATGCTTCAAAGCCGAGTGAAAGTACCCATTGTCTGGCGTCCAAATAAAAGCCGCCAGCGAATCAGCATAACCCTCTTCCTTAAAAGCGTCTAGACGCTTCGCTCGACTACCAGAAACGGCATATGTTTGCGGCGAAATCATTGCCGTCATCACTTGCCCCAAACCCCTTTCACAGAGAACGTAATTGTCATCCAGGAAGTTCATAACACCGACAAAGAGCCGCGAGGTATATGTACGTTTCGCCCGATATGCCTCAACAAACTTGTCTGGAGACAATATCGCAACAGAAATGTTGACGCGTTGAAGTATTTCAGCTATGCAGCGCTGGTAAAACAGCGATGTTATCGTAAAAGCACCAACATTGGCCATGTTTGGCGTATTAACGAATATAATAGATTTTGGCTTGCGCTGAAATGCACTCAAACAAAAGGCGCTTCTCACTACAGAAGACGGGCAACCGAAAACTATCGCCTGTGGTGCATCGGCGAGCGCTGCATCTAGCGCCTTCTGCGTTTCCTCATCATCCACATCTGCCGCCCTCAAGAGGCGGTCTACAAGACCTCGTATGTCGGCAATTTTTAAATGATAAGAGTCTGTTATGCCCTTGAGTTTGGCGTGAAGGGCATACAACGCCGGAACGGCCGGAACCGTTTTGCCCAATGAAATATTAAGCAGGCGGAGGAATTGATCTATAAAAACGCAATATGGGTGGTTGGTTGCGGCTAGCCTGTCTGGCGTACTGCTGGTGCCAAGTAAAGCATACAATGCACGAAGGAGCCTTCTGGCTTCTCTTGTTGAGCCTATTCGCAGCCCTTCAAACTGGATACTTTCGGCAAAAAAGCGACTAACCGTAATTTCAAAAGTGTTGATGTAGACCTTGCGTAGATTGCCATAATAAGGATGAAAAAAGTCGCCGCGAAAATCTGGGAATTTCTGGTTGCTATAAGTAATACCACCGAAAGACACCAGCCACGACATCGTGTCCCAGAAATTCTGAAGATGGATTGACGGAACAAAAGCCGTTACCGCGGGAGAAAGCTTGTAATAGTCGGTGTCTTTTAACAGCGAAGGAAAAACTGGATCATACGATGGCTGATGGTCAAGCGCGGCAAACGAGAAATGTTTCCCGTCGGTATGAGGGCCCAGCGGAACGACGCCGAGATTTATGCAGTTGATTATATGTGGAGGATCGAGAAAACGGAATAAAATATCCCCTTTTACGGCGTCCCACGGGGCTACTATTGAGGGCGTGTCCAGAGGTGGTTTCCCGGGAGGGACGGGAGAGGAAGAAGCGTATTCGGCGAGCCCCTCGCGCAGTTGGGCGCAGGAGATAGCCCCCATAATGTTAGCATAAATTGAACCAGTTCGGAGCTGTGGGGACTTTGGCATCGCGAGCTGAAGGCTCTTGCGGGCGGCAATAAGGTCGTCAGCTAAGGCGGGGTGATTCTGGCGTACGTACCGGTCGAAGATTGACATGGGGGTACAGTACCCTCCGTTCGGATTGCCCAGGCCAAAATCGACCCAGAATAAATAAAAAACTACCTTAGCGTTCTGATGTTGTCAACAAGTTCGCCGGAGCTAACCCGGCAAGGCCGCGTTCCGGTCATCGGCCGATAGGCTTCCGGTCAAAAAATTGAGGGACGCCGTTTCGACGTCCCTCATGGGGTTAGCCTCTCCACTGGCGGCAGGGTTCCGCGTACTCGCAGTCGCTGCACTGCCAGGAAGGGCAAGGAAAGAACCGTTTGGATTGAATAGCGGCGTGAGCTTCACGCGCCAAGGCGACGAACCAGTGCAGAGCCTCTGGCGTCCGGCTGGTTCCGACCAGTTCCACCTTGGGCACTTTAGTCTTCAATAGAGTCAGAACCTCCAGGTGGGGCGGCCGGCCCATGAGCTTTTCGTAAGCGTAGGCATAGGCCGTGAGTTGCAGGTGACGTTCCAGTGTGTCGCGGTCAAAGCGCCGGCTGGCGGTCTTAACCTCGATCAGGCGGTCCCCCGGCAGCAGCAAATCGAAGATGCCGCGCAGGGTGACCGGACTGGCGCTGACGTCACCATCAACCAGGTCGACGGTGAAGGGCAGCTCAGCTGCCTCGGGGAGATCGGGCCGGAGCAGGTCCATGGCCCCGCGGATCAAGATGCATCCGCGGTCACGAAGTTGCTCGGGCTCTTCGTCGTCCTTGAACAGGATATCCCCGGACTTCTCAGCCTCCCAGTCCGCGAGGAAGGTCTCCTCCACGGCTTGGGGTGTCATCTCCTCGCCGGAGAGGCGGGAGAGCTGCCAGGCTTCCAAGGCCGAATGCACGGCTGAGCCAAAGGCGAGTGCCGCGGACTTCCAAGGCCTTGGTAGCTCGTCAACGTAGGTGAACTTGTACTTGAGGGGACAGAGCAGGTAGGAGTTGATGCGGGAGGGAGAGAGAGAATTGGGATCGGCCTTGTCGAGCTCAGGCAGAATGGGCATGACTCACCTCTGCGGCAGGGCCATGGCCGTTCTCGCTGATGAGCTGGTCGATCAGGTCCGAGGCCGCGTTCTTGGGCACATCCTTCAAGGCCTCAACGTTGAAGCGTTGCAAGAGCCAGGTCTTGGCGGCCTCGCCCAGAATGCCCTTGGCGGCCAGCAGGCGGAACAGGTACTTGCGCTGGCTGTCGGTCATGGGCATATCGAGGCCAAAGGCGTGGGCCGCGGCGTTGCCGTTGCCTGTTCCTGGAGAGGCTTGCGCCTCGCCATTGCCGCCATTGGCACCATTGCCATTGCCGTTCCCGGTGCCGTTGGACTTGTCCGGGGGTGTGGGTTCGCCAGCGGCAGTCATATCGCCCTCGTACAGGCCTTCGCCGCCGAGCTCGGCTCCCAGTTCCTCCAGGCACACCACCCCGATGTTGACCGCATCACGCAGGGCCCGGGCCTTGGCCCGTGTCTCAGCCATGCGAATGAGGTGAGGCACGATCATGGGGTTGACGTTTGACGGACTCGCATCCCCCAGGCCCGTGAACGAGCCCTTGGACGTGGCCGCCTTGGCTAAAACCACGGCGGTCTGGTTGTTGGTCTCGCTGGGATACTGGAGCAGGCTGGTTTCGATGGAAACCAAATGATCTTCGTGGGCGCGAGCCAGGAGCCCGCGGTAGGTCACGACTTCCTTGTGGCCCACCACCTGCCCGGCTTTGTTCTTGATGGGTAGCGTAGTGGTGAGGCCATTGCCGTTCGAGCCGTTCTTCATGATTGACTCCTTGGGTCTTGCTGGACGTCACGCTTCGGCCCCGACGAGCACTCGGCCGGCGAGCCGTTCCAGTTGGTACCTTTCGTCGGGCGGCAGGGACTGGGCAGTCTGCGTCAGGATCTGGACCGCGCTGAAGCGCGTGGGAACGGGCTCAAGGTTGAGCACGGCCCGAATCGCGTCCGCATGGGGGCGCAGGAGCGGGTGCCCAAGTAGCTGCGCCAGGAAAACCTCGGGATCTTCGATGACGTCGGTCTGCGAAGTCCGGATGGCCCGCGTGGTCTCGGACCAACAGTCTGGCAGACGCGTGAAAGCGTAAGACAGGTCGCGGTCCAGCGAATCATCGGTGGTCGATCGGTGGACGCGGTGAAAGAGCTTGTGGCCGTGGCCAAAGACAACGAGGCCGTTGGCGCAGACCAGCCGCACCAGGTACTCGAGAAGCGACAGGGCGCCAAAGCCCACTTCGCTGTTGGCGATCACGAAACCGTTCCAGTGCGGATCGGCCTTGTGGTCGCCCAGGTCAACCTCGTCCATCGTTACCGCAACGTAGTAAGAGCTGCGGTCGGTGATGTCCTGGCGCAGGATACGGAAGGCTTCGACCCGGCTGCGCACGACACGCGCCAAGCGGTCGAGCACCCGCACGTCGTCAATGGGCGTATAGCCCGCGCCAAGAAAGGCACGAACAACGCCGTCGCCAGGGCCTTCCTCGCCAGGGAAGTAGTGCCGCGTGCGGATCTTCCACTCGCCAGACAGGCGGGTGAGACGCCGCTCGATCTCCTCCTTGCGTTCCTCAGGCGAGACAAGGCCACCACCAAACCAACGGTCCCAGCGGATACCGAGCAGGCGGGAGAGCTGTGACCGCGACCAGTCGGTAAGGTCGAACTCACCGACTCCAGGCACTTCAAAGAGGCCAGCAGGGGTCACGTGCAGGGCACGCAGGGGAACGGTCACGTCCGGAAGGGCGTGACTGGATCGGACGGCCACGTCCTCGCGGACCTGGTCAAGGGTCGCTCCGTGCCAGGCATTGGCGATAAGGCTCGGAGCCATAGAATGGGAAGGAACGGCTGCAACCATGGTCTTCTCCTTTCGGTGCGATGCCGGTTGCGTGGAGTCCCGAGAACTTCTCGGGCATCCGCGGACAGGCACCGGTTGGAATCGACACTGGATGATTGTTGCCTTTGCGGCCTCCCCTGCGACAAAGGGAAAGCCGCACCAGGGGGCAGGACTACCTATTGTGGGTGTCTCGCCAAGTCTTTTTACAGACAGCGTTCCGTTATGGAGCGCTGTCTGTTCTCATTTATGGGACCTGGACAAGCAAGCCGTTACGGCCGCTGACCAATCAGTAGTCTCTGCCAATGAATGTACGAGCCCCGAGACCATGATCGGGGGAAGAGCGCCACTGTCGCTGCCACTGCGGACGGCTTTGAGGCACTCTACAAAGAACACGGGGGACCGGCCATGGTCACGTCCAGGGACTTCAATGCCGGTTGCGTGGAGTCCCGAATACGTCGGGACCCCGCGGACAGGCATGTGATTTCGGTTGAGTCGGCAAGGGCACCAGAACATCACGGAGACGAACGAGAGTCCGACAAGCTCGCGAGTGGTACGCCCAGGGCCTCCGCGATCTCGCGATCTACCACAGACACGCGCCGGCCATAGCGCTCGCGGCAGTACCACTGGAGGCCTTCCGGTACGGTCACCGGCCCTTCCACGGGCGGCAGGGTCCTGGCCAGGAATGGTCGGCCTGGTTCCCCTCGGCACAGTAGCCGCAAGGCCACGCGGTGACGCTTGAGGGTCACAAGATCCCGCGCGTTCAAGTGCGGCTCAAACTCTGGTTCCAATTCGGCCGCGTCCTCGGCCGAGAGATTGAAAGCCGCCAGAGTTCCGGCGTTGCCGAGCACAGCGGCTTTGACCTGCGGGTCGAGTTGAGCCAAATGCTGGTGGGCTAATGCCGCGCACAGGCCGAACTTACGCCCTTGGGCAAGGAGTTCAGCGAAAGCGAGCGTGGTGTAGCCCTGGAACTCGTCAGCCACAAGCAGGAATGGCCGACGGTCCGCGACGGGCAGAGAGCCACGCGCAAACGCGGCGACGCCAACCGAAGTCACGATCAGGGCACCCAAGAGTTCAGCAGCGTCCCGGCCAATGCCGGACAGGTCCACGAGCAGGATGCGCCCCTGGTGAAGGACGTCCTGGAGTGAAACGCGCGGATGCACTTGGCCGAGCACGCGGCGGACAGAAGGTGCAGTCAGGGCGCCCAGCTTGTTGAGTACGGGCGAGAGCACCTCGCCCTCAAACTGTTTGGAGAAGAGCGGGAACTCCTTGAGCCAGAAAGTACGCACCACTGGGTCTGCTACCTTCTGCAGGAGCCTCAGGCGGAAGGTGGAGTCCACCAGCAGGCGGAGCAAAGACAGAAGCGTGGTGCCGGGATTAGCGAGAAGCACCAGCACGGCGTGCCGCAGCAGATGTTCGGAACGCGGGCCAAAGAGCACTGGTCCCCAGAGCTTGCGGAACACCTGCACGATGCCGGACGCAACCAGGTCGCGGGACAGGTGCTCGTTCTGTTCCAGAAGATGGAGTCCGACCACCAGCTCCGAGTCACGCGGTGACAGGATCACCACGCGGTTCCAGTGCCGCCCGGGCAGGTGGCTGAGCACCGAGCGAACGAGATCGCCATGAGGGTCCACCAGGCAGGCGCCGAAACCGGAGTCGACCGCACCGAGGAGCACGTGCTCCAAGAGCGTTGACTTGCCGGTTCCGGTCTTGCCTACCACGTAGAGAGACCGCAGCAGATCAGCGGGCTCGATGTGAACCGTGGCGCGTGGCACCTTGGGGTCATGGGTTGCGAGTTGGATGGGATACATAGGGTGGAAATGATTAACGCGATTGGAAAGAGCTCGCTCCCCGCGCACCCGGGCCGGGCCACAACCCCTAGCCCAGGTGGTAGAAAACGCGCTGCGAGTGGGCAACGCCTTCGCCTGAGAGAGCCGTGGTGTGGCCCTGACAGGGGGGAGAACAAGGTGAAGACCTCACCTCGGGCGCCGACAAGGTCGTCACTACACGACTTCGTGGCAACAGGGAGCACTTGGCCCCAAACTGTCGCTGGGCGTGACGGCCCGGTTGCTGCCGGCGCCCAGGGTCAGGGCCACAGGGACAGATGTTCAGAGCGCACGTTGGACCACACGGACGACAGTGCCCCTTCAGCGACAATGTCATCCTCGGAAGAGAACCAGAAGAGCCCACCGGCGCGCCCGCCCGTGACTTCTCGGCAGGTCTCGCGCAGGACCCGCGTGCGCTTCTTGTTCGGTGCGACGGTGAGCAGACGCAAGGTGGAGACGTCGAAACGGCGTTTGGGGCCGCCCTTCTGCCACCACTCGTGGTAGCCAGCGTACTTGCGACCAAGGTAGGACGGTGACTCCGTACCACGGTCGATCTCGATCAAGAGGCCCTCAGGACCGCGTGACGATTCCACGACCGCCAGAGCGTCTGCAACTAAGGGTTGGCGTACAAGACCGTTCGGCTTGGACAAGACGTGCACGCTGTCGGCGAGCCTCTCGGCGTCGGTTTCAAAGGACAACAGCTTCAATGGCGGTCGCTGTCCCGAACGCTCTTCGCGTCCACGCCACAGGGCCGAAGCGAGATACAGAGCGAAGCGCGACAACGCCAGGCCATGATCCAGGAACATCGCGGAACGCTTGCAGGTGGAGCGGGTCGAGTACGGTATCGAGGCGGCGTCGACCCCCAGCACGGAAGCGAGCATCTGCGCGCCAGCTCGCTTGAGCGCCAAGACGTCAACGTGGCCTTCGTCGGTGAGTCGGCGCTGAAGCTTCAGCGAGAAGACGAGATCCTCGTCCGCGAGCGAAGCAATCTCGCCCTGATCGAGGCCGACTCTCGCCAGATCATCGAACGTAACGAAGCGCAGAACGGCCAGGAAGGCGAGCGCGGCGTAGGCGTCAGGCAGGGCGAATAGATGAGCGAGGTCGGTCTTGGGGAACGCTGGGGTCATAGGTTAGTTGGGTTAATGTACGAAATGCCAGGGTTAGGGCTTGGCGCACGGCAAACGCGTGAGTGTCGGCTGCAAAGCGGCGAAGCTCGGGATACTCGTCAAGGCCAAGCAGTCTCTTGGGCAAGGGCCTCGTCAGGATCTTGAACCCAAGGCCGGTGAACCGGCGCATCTTCCGCAGAACGACCAGAGTCGTGGGCTTCTCGGCGAGAAGCAGCCGGTTGAGTGCGAGGCTCTGTCCGCGGATGAGGACGGCGCGTACCTCCCAGGCGTCGAGGACGACGAGAACGCTCCGTCCGGTTGAAGGAACGAGCGCGGCAACCCGGGGCTGCCGGCGGACTGGCATGCGATGCATAGGCGTGATGATTAGGTGTCGGAATTAACGGACTCGTCCTCGGATGAGAACCTCTTCACAAGGAAGTTGAAGTAGGCCCCGCGGTTCTTGCGAACCTGAGAGTCGGGCAGCACTGTGGCTTCCCGGAAGGCGGTCTCCACAACTCGCAGAGGGAAGCGGCGGAGGCAGTCAGCGTAGAACTTGATACTGGACCGATCTGCGAGGGCGAAGGCAAGCGCTTGGGACAGCAGGTTGACTACACTCTCGGGGCACTTCCCCTCTCTCGAATCGTGTTCGTGGTGATGTTGGACCATAGGGTTTGACAGGGAACGAGCTCGTGCTCTCAGGGCGTGGTTATCCACAGCCCAGACGTCCCGTTCGTCTAACGTTATATATATTTTTCTTTAGCGTTTACGTTTTCTCTCCATCGTTCTTTTCTCCCCTCCGTAGGTTCCCCTCTTCTCTCTCTTCCTCTCCTTCTCCGGCCGGGTTGTCCACACCAGGGAGGATTTCTGTCCCCTGCTCTTGGGAGTCTCGCGGCCGGATGCCGGATTCGAACCGCTGGCGTCTCTCCCACGACCACTCGCGGTCGTAGAGGCAATCAACAAGAGTAGCCATGGCCCGAGCCAGATCGTGAAGCAGGATGGCCTTGGGTTCGTAGAGTCCGCGTTCAATGCGGCCGAGATGTTTGGGGCAACAGCCAACACGGCCGGCGAGTTCGTCGATAGTGAGGCCGTGGTCCTGGCGGACTTGGCGGATGCGGTTAGGGAAACGGCACCAAGCCTTGTCTGCGGGAACGGCATTTGACGAAGTTGGTGAATGTGGTATTATATATATTCACCTCCCTTCGGTGTTGTATACAGTTGCTTGCGAGGCATATTGTTTCGACCCGAACGGAGGTGGATCCGTTTGGATGATTCTCTCTTAAGATAAAGGAGAGAACGATTGTCGTCCACGCCGTACTTGTACCCTGGTGTGGACAACCAGCTAAACTACACCACAAAAGACCCTTTTTCAAGGGTCTTTTGTGGTTTTAAGCGTGAAGTAGCTAAAAAATACTACGACTCGGCCGATTCAAGGCCGTGCGACTTGAACTGCCCAGGTCCCGTCACGAGAACTCCGTAGTCGTCACTCACGTGGTCGGCAGCCCCACAAGCCTTCTTCATCACGTCGCCGATGGCTAAGCCCTCGCGGGATAGAATATACTCACCCCTCGGCAGTTTCAAAATTTGGCCTGATTTCGTTATCGTCCGTTTGAAGCCGGCCTTCTTCATCGCGGCATGCAGGGGTTCATAGTCCATCGGCTCCGATCCGCGGAGTTCAATCCTTACCGTGAAGCGATTCATTGCGCCCCTCCTCATCCCTCCGTTATGACTTCTTGTCTAACGCGGAAAATACCAATCCGCAACTTGAGAATCTCGCGTGGCCTATGGGCGCGGCCTGGACGACTTGTCCACCGTGAGGCACGTTTGCGGCGTGGCCAAGTTCAAGGTGCAGCGCTACCTTGTCGAGGTATGCCCCTTTCGCAAGACCACGTCAGCAAACTGCGCACCATCTGGTTCGACCTCACGGGCGAACTGCTCACGATGGACGAGACCTGGAACATGGCCACCCGGCTCATCGTGTTCTTTGACGTACTCACGAAACGGCCGTCCTCTCCTGTGGACAACTCGATCTTGACGGACTCGTCGCCAAATGGGATCAATGATATAGGCGATCCGCCACTTTTCTAATTCAATCAATATACCAATTACCCATGCCCTACTACGTCATCTATGCCCGCAAGTCCACGGAGTCTGAAGACCGCCAGGTGCTGTCCATTCCGGCCCAGGTCGAGGAGCTTCACGCATGCGCGAGCAAGCGCGGCGTCGTTGTTGCCAAGGTAGTAGAAGAGTCCATGTCGGCCAAGGACCCCGGCCGGCCCAAGTTCGGCGAACTCATGCGCCAACTCGCCCGTGGCGAAGTGGCCGGCATCCTGTGCTGGAAACTCGACCGCCTGGCCCGCAACCCCATCGACGGCGCGGCCGTCATGTGGGCACTATCCAAGAAGCAGCTCGCAGAGGTGGTGACGCCGTCACGAACCTTCACCAGTTCCTCCGACGACGTGCTCCTCATGAGCATCGAGTTCGGCATGGCCAAGAAGTACGTGGACGACCTGTCCGACAACGTCAAACGAGGCCTGCGCGCGCGAGCGCAGAGAGGTTGGCATGTCACCCGTCCGCCGGCCGGCTACTTGGCCGACCGCAACAGCCATACCGTGGTGGTCGATCCGATTCGGTTCCCTCTACTGCGACGCGCTATGGAGTACGTTCTCAATGGAGTCAGGCCCAGTGAGGTCCTGCACATCCTCAACAACGTCTGGGGTTATCGAGGTGTAGGCAGAGCATCAACAGAAGAAGGGTGTCCCCTGTCTCGGTCGAACTTCTACCGGCTGCTCGGTCACCCGTTCTACTGCGGGCTCTTCCATTTCGACGGCGGGGTACACAAAGGCAGCCACCAGCCAATGCTCTCTCCGGAAGAGTTCAAGGACCTTCAAGGGGTCCTGAGACGGCAAGGACGACCACGCTCCAGCCGCCACGAATGGGCCTACACGGGCCTGTTCCGTTGCGGTGCTTGCGGAGGGATGATCACGGCCTCGTGGCACAGGGGGCGGCACGGGGGACGCTACCCCTACTACTACTGTCCGCGGCGCAACGGCTGCCGCCAGCCATATGCCCTTGTCGGTGACGTCGACTCTCAGCTCGCGGCGTTGTTCGGCCGGTTGACACTTCCAGACGCCGTAGTCGGTTGGTACATCGACGCCCTGGAGGAGTTGAACCAGAGCAGCAAGGAGACAGTACGTGCCATCGCCCTGTCTCGGGAACGGGCCAAGGCGTCGGTCAATCGGCAACTGAGGACGTTGACCGACCTTCGCGTACGCAACGCCATTCGTGACGATGAGTACCTGGCGCAACGCGAGAGACTCCTTCAAGAGGAAGCTTCCCTTGGGCGACCTGTGCAGGCGACGGACGCGTTCGAACCCGCCCAGGATGTGATTCTGGCGTTATCTAAGCTAAAGAATCGCTTTGCGTCAGCGAGCCTCCAAAACAAGCGCCTTCTCGTGGATTCAATCTGTTCGAACCCCCGCTTGCTCAACAAAAAACTGCTGCTGCAAGCAAAAAAACCCTTCACCATTGCTGGCGAAGGATTCGGTAGTCTTAAATCTCTCGGGGACAGGGATTCGAACCCTGGACCAACGCGTTAACAGCGCGCTGCTCTACCGCTGAGCTATCCCCGAATAATATTTGTGCTCAAATTATACCGATTTATTTTTTAATCGTCAAGACCGCTTAATAAAAACTAAAAAACTCTTCAAACAGAAAAAACCTAGTAGTCTTTGAGTTTTTCTATGGCGGTAAAATTTTTGATTCTTTCCAAAGCCTTGGCTTCAATTTGTCTAATGCGTTCACGGGTTACATCAAATTCTTGCCCCACTTCTTCCAAGGTGTGGGAGACACCGTCGTTTAAACCAAAACGCATTTCTAATATTTTTTGTTCGCGAGGTGACAAATCCTTAATAGCCTCTACTACATAATCTTTTAGCAATCTTAAAGCCGCCGAGCGATCAGGAGAAACATTTTTTACATCTTTGATAAAATCTTCCAGAGTGGAATCTTCGTCGCTGTCCCCCACCGAGGTCTCCAAGGAAACAGTATCTTGAGAAATTTTTAAAATGTGGGAAATTTTTTCCACATCATCACCTAATTCGGCCGCTATTTCTTCTGGGGTTGGCTCGCGTCCCAAATCTTGAATAAGCTGGCGGGAAACTGTTTGCACGCGATTGATATTTTCCACCATATGCACCGGAATACGAATGGTGCGCGATTGATCTGCCAAAGCCCTGGTAATAGCTTGCCTGATCCACCAGGTGGCATAAGTAGAAAATTTATAACCTCGACGATAATCAAATTTTTTAACCGCTTTAAACAAACCAATATTACCTTCTTGAATCAAATCCAATAAAGATAATTGTTTACCCACAAACTTTTTAGCAATAGACACAACCAAACGCAAATTGGTTTCTATCAATCTTTTTTCCGCCTCTCTGTCCCCCTGTTCTTTGCGCTTGGCCAAAGCCACCTCCTCTTCTCCTGTTAAAAGGGCGATTTTACCAATTTCACGCAAATACATTTGAATAGAATCACTGGATAATTCATCAAAATCAATTGCCGGAACAATCTTAGCTTCGCTCATGGTAGAAACTTTCCCTAACAAGGCCTTCTTTTCATCGTGTTTTAATAACAAATTTTCTTTGGTTTCCAAAACCGTCACACTGTTGGATTCAGCTAAATCTAAAAAATCCTCATAGATTCCGACGTAATTTTCTAAAAAAGGAAAAACTTGCAAGATTTCTGTTTCTGTTAAAAACCCGCGTATTCTACCTTTTTTAATTACACTTTGGATAAGTGCATTTTCCGGAGGTACTATTTTAATTGGCGGAAAAAGTTCTAATTGTTTTATTGCGGTTTTTTTGGCTGACATTTTTTTGCCAGCTTTAAAAAAAGATTTTTTAGAAATTTTATTTTTTTTCTTTTTTAAAAAAGTCTTTTTCTTTTGAAAAAGTTTTTTTACAATCTTTTTTATCACCTTTTTTTGGGCAGCCTTTTTAATTTTAACCTTAGCTACTTTCTTAAGCGCTTTCTTTTTAACCATTTTCTTATTTTTCTTCATATTATAAAAAATCTTTGAATTTCTCCATTAAAAAAAGGATCTTTTCTTTGTCGCTATTTTTTTCCGCTTCGGCCATTTCCTTTTCTAAGGTCTTACGAATGGCATTATTATACCACATTTTTAACCTTTTAGCGACACTGATAATTTCTTCTTCGGCTTCTTTTTGGCTTAAATTAAAGTATTCTTTTTCGTATAATAAGTCCAAAATATCTATTATTTGACAAACCTCATTTTGGCCTTTCCAAGCCTTAAAACTGTGGATAACTCCCACATCGCCCTCCGGCAAAGCCTCGGCGGTATTATAAAACAAAATTAAATTTTCGTACAGATTTTTAAGGTTTTGATTAATAAAAAACTCCGGATGTAAAATCTGCTTGGCTGTTTCAAAAAATAGCGGCCAACGAATTAACAAACATAACATTTTTTCTCCGGTCAGTTCTTCTTTACTTTTTACAACCGAACCTGCCTTTTTTATTTCATCGTGATAAACCGGGCCACCTTTTAAACCCTTAATTTTTTCATATAAAACATCCACGCGAAGATCCAAAACAGCGGCCAGCTTCTTAATCCAAAAATCCTGCTCCACAGAATCGGGCAATAGTTTGATTTTTTCTAAAATACTGGTAGAAACCTGGCCGCGCACTTCGGGATTGGTTAAATCTTTACCTCCTAAAATGCTGGAAAAAAAATATTCCATAATTGATTGAGCGTTTTCCAAGGCCTTAAACCAAACATTTTTATCTTTTTTAAGGCACTCATCGGGATCTTTGGCAAATTCCGGCGGAATAACGGCTATTTTTATTTTCAGGCCCTCGCTAAGTGCCAATTCTATGCCACGTGCCGTAGCATTTTGTCCGGCCGAGTCCACATCAAAAGCGATAATCAAATTAGAAGTAAACCGTTTTAATAATTTAATTTGTTCGCGAGTCAAAGCTGTACCCGATGAAGCTACCGTATTGGTAATTTGAAATTGATGACTCATGACCACATCCATTTGTCCTTCTACAATTATAAATTTATCCTGTCGTCTAGCTTCTTGCTTAGCTTTATCCAAAGCATAAATAACTTTTCCTTTATCAAAAACAGAGGTTTGCGGCGTGTTGACATATTTGCCGCCAGCCTCGGGTTTTTCGTGCAAAAGCCGCCCGGTAAATCCCACCACATTGCCATGCACATCATTAATGGGAAACATAACGCGGTCGCGGAATCTATCATAATATCCGCCACCATCTTTTTTAATAGTTAAACCAGAGGATAAAATATCGTTAATGCCATAGCCTTTTTTAACTAAAAAATTGGTTAAAAAATCCCAATCTTCGGGAATATAACCTAATAAAAAATCCTCGGCCACTTCCTGACTCACCTGTCTTTTGACAAAAAGATAATTTCTGGCCTCTTCGGCTTTGGGAGAGTCCAATAAAATTTTATGATAAAATTTAGCGGCCAATTTTAAAATATCCAAAAGACGATTGCGTTGACTGGAAGAAATTTCATTACCAAACTCGGGTAATTTTACTCCCGCTTTGTCGGCCAAAATTTTTAAAGCCTCGGGAAATTCCAAATTTTCCATCTTCATTAAAAACTCAAAAACATCTCCGCCGATATTACAGCCAAAACAATGCCAACTTTGCCTTTCCGGGGAAACGATAAAAGAAGGAGTCTTTTCCTGATGAAAAGGACAACTGGCTTTATAAGTAGCACCTGCCCTTTTTAAGGGCAGATATTCGGAAACAAAATCAACAATACTTATTTTAGATTTTATATCTTCCGTAGCCTGAGACATAATTACAACTATAGGGGATTTAAAAGACGAGGTTAATCCTCCCCTCGCCTTTCTTTAATTAGATACGCAATTTCATTTTGTAAGCGCAAACCCTCTGTCTCCACCAATTCACCATCGTATTCGCCGCTGTGAGCATGGGATCCCTCTCCGTAAGAAGGTTTTTTTTGGTCCAAATGCAAGTTAATTTCTAGTTTATCATCATCTTCTTTAGCGTAGACATGAAAACGCGGATAAAATTCTGTTGTTAATCGCCGCACAAAACTGCTTTCACCGGTTCCGGGATCTTCAAAAGCGGCATAACCGCATCTGCGCAAAAAATTACGAGCATAATCATTGGGTTTGAAAATAATGATTTTCATGTTTTTAGTAGGCCTTAGCAAAAATTGGTTTTAGAGAAGAAGTTTGGCCGCAAATTAAACACTTGCCTTTTTCCTCTTTCACATCAAAAGGTAAACAGCGCACCGTGGCTTTTGTCTCTTCTTTTATTTTAGCCTCGCACTCGGCCTTGCCGCACCACGGCGCCTTAACAAATCCTTGTTCAATTTTTTCTTTAAATTCTTCGTAGACATTCACTTCAAAAAAATGTTGATTCCTAAATAATCTGGCGCGTTCAAAAAGATTATTCTGAATTTCTATTAGAAGATTATCAATATTTTTGGCTAAAACGCTCATTTCCACGGAATTTTTTCCTTCCACATCGCGGCGCACTACCATTGCGGATTTTTTAGCTAAATCCTTAGGCCCAATTTCTATTCTAACCGGCACGCCTTTTTTCTCCCACTCGTAAGTCTTAATGCCAAAACGTTCCTCGCGTTTATCAATCTCCACACGAATATCCAATTCTTTAAATTCCCCTTCAATTTTTTCCGCGGAATCTAAAACCGCTATTCTTTCTTCATCACTAGACCAAATCGGCAAAATCATTACTTGGATTGGAGCAATCTTGGGCGGCAAAACCAAACCCTTATCGTCACTGTGAGTCATAATGAGCCCACCAATAAGACGAGTGGAAACGCCCCAGCTGGTGTTAAAAGCAAATTCCTCCACACCTTCTTGATTTAAAAATTTCAAATTAAAAACTTTGGCAAAATTTTGTCCCAGTAAATGTGAAGTGCCCGCTTGTAAGGCTTTGCCATCTTGCATCATCGCTTCTATGCAATAAGTTCTGACAGCGCCGGCAAATTTTTCCGCTTCGGATTTAATACCATCAAAAACCGGCATAGCTAAATAGTTGCCGGCAAAATCTTTATAAATTTCCAACATTTGCAAAGCTCTTTCATCAGCTTCTTTTTCCGTCGCGTGGGCAGTATGCCCTTCCTGCCACAAAAATTCCGTAGTTCTTAAAAAAAGCCTGGTGCGCATTTCCCATCTAACGATATTGGCCCATTGATTAATCAAAAGAGGCAAATCACGATAAGACTGCACCCATTTGGCAAACATATCATAAATAATTGTTTCCGAAGTAGGGCGGATTACATAAGGCTCATCTAATTTTTTCCCACCGGCATGTGTCACCACCGCAGTTTCCGGAGCAAAACCTTTTACATGTTCAGCCTCGCGTTCTAAATAACTTTGCGGAATAAGCAGAGGAAAATAAGCATTTTTAACACCCGTAACTTTAAATTTAGCGTCTAAAATTTTCTGAATATTTTCCCAAATGGCATAACCGTAAGGCTTAATTACCATACAACCCTTAACCGGGGCGTAATCAGCTAAGTCGGCTGCGGCAATGACATCTAAATACCAGGCCGAAAAATCCTGCTCGCGAGTAGTGATTGATTTATCTAATTTTTGTGGCTTATTTGACATAAATTTAAAAAATATACCTTTTTAGGCTTGACTTAATCTTAACATAAGGCAGAGCGCTTGACAAATCCTCTTAAATATGATAAGGTTAGAAGTCGGTTTTTGCTCTTTAAAATAAACATATTTTTGAATCCATAAAATCATAACCAGAGGAGATTTCTACCATGGCACACGAACCCTCACGCAAAATTGAATGGGCCGTAGATTCCATGGACACGAACAACGCTGGAGTACTCGAGCCCACGATCGAGCAGTTGCGAGAGCAGGAAATATACTTCAACGATGATGAATACGTTGATGAGCTCTTGCGCGAACACGCGTGGGTGGAAGATGATCCTCGTTACGACAGCAATTTCTGGCGATTCCACGCCCGTGACGCTGACGAGGGTGAATACGAAGACGAAAATATCTTCCCTGAAGAGGCCATAACGTTTGGTTGGGATCGTTCGCCCAAGCGTAAGCGGCAGTCCAAGCGGTGGCTGTACTGGGATCAAAAAACCTATCAGCGTCGTGTAAAACAACTTGCCAGAAGCTGGAATTGCGACAAAAACATCGCCGAAGGTTTATTGGCCAGTGCAGTTTACAATGACATTTTATTTCCCAAATACCTGCAAGCGGAAAGACAACAAGGAAAGCACATCCCCAACAAGGGCCGGCCTCCTCGTTTAGCTTTTCCTCGTCCGAGCAAGCAGGTTCCCCACCTTCAAGAAAAGTAGGAGAAAGCCATGGAGACAAGGAGAGTGTTGCTTTCGGAAATATCCAAAATGCATTGGTTGGAAGCAAAAGAACTACGCAATCAAAATATTGAACTAGAAGATATGGTGGAAAATCTCCAAGGGGAACTGCAAAAAATTCAGGCGATCAAAGACTCAGAAAATCGCGCACTGTTCCTGGAAACAGAGGAATTCTGTTGGAAACTGGGAGTTTCCTATATTGGCAACATCGTTCTTCTGTTGATTTTGGTAGCAGGAGTACTGTTTTTCACTGATCTGCCGTGGATCATCAAGGCTCTCTCTGCTACTGCCCTGGCAGTTGTAGGCGGGGCTTTGACTTACATCTTCCACCATCAGTGGCGTAAAAACCCTGCTTCCACGGAGGAAGAAGAAAGCGATGATTTGGTCATGACAAACGAAGATTCATCGCCGGAAGTTGCAAATGATGACGAAGAAGAGAAAGAAGAAGAACTGGCAGATGAATATCACGGCAGAGATTCCTCGCTTGGTCCGAACGAAGACAACTTGAGTTAAACCAGGCCAAAAAACGCCTACGAGGAGATAAACATGCCAAAGTATAACTTCCGGGCGCTGGAAGGCGCCTCAGACCAAGAGATAGAAATTCTCTTGGGAGTTATGGACGGCATCTTGAGCGCCGGCGAAGACAACTCAATGAAAATATTCGCTCGCGAGTGTTTTCGCCTGGGGCTTGACGACTTGGAAGAAAAAATCAAGGCAATGGAATTTCTCCTGCCCTTCCTGCTCACGAAAGAAAATAGGTCATTATTTCTCATCGCCGAGGAAATTCTAAAAATTCGCTTGCTTACGCGGTACGGCGACATCCGCGAAATTCCCCACCATGATATTCTTCGTCAAATCCAACAGGCTGCTCTGACAACCAAAAGCTAATTATAACTAGTTTATACCGCCAAAGCCATAACGGCCGCGGCGGTTTTTTATTAGAATCTCACTAATACCGCATTGCCGGCGGCACGGAAAAATGAATCTTACCCTTGTTTTTTTTACTCTTTTTTGCTAAACTTAAAGAACATATGGAAAATCAAACCGCAAACACAATTTTAAAATCCGGCATGGTGGTTTTAGCCGGTCGTGCCAACGTAGGTAAATCTACACTTTTAAATTCGCTGGTTGGCACCAAACTCGCCATCACCACCCCCAAGCCTCAAACTACCCGCCACACCATCCAAGGTGTCTTAAATATGCCCCAAGGTCAGGCGGTTTTTATTGATACTCCGGGCTATTTTCAAGAAAAACGCAGCGCCATCACCCCCAAACTCAATCAAAAAATTTCAGAATCTTTGCGAGGCGTCAATTTAATTCTTTATATCGTAGATCCTTCGCGCCAAATTGGCCCGGAAGAACGCTACATGCTATCATTACTGCGTAAAACAGAAGCTCCTATAATTTTAGTTATCAATAAAATTGATTTACCGGAAAAACAACTTGAATTTTTAGAAGATTACAGGGATTTAAAAAATAATTTTAAAGAAATGATTGAAATTTCCGCCCTCAAAAACAAACATATTAAAACTTTAATTGAAAAAATCTTTACTTATTTACCCGAAGGTGAGCCACTCTATCCACCGGAATCAATCACCAATGTTGACCAAAAATTTTTTATCAGTGAGCTGATTAGAGAAAAAGTTTTTCACACCATGGGCGATGAAGTGCCATATACCACCACAGTAGAAATTGAAGACATTGAGGATAAACCTGACATTCTGGTAATTACTGCGGTAATTTTAACCACGGCTCAGCGCTATAAAAGAATGATCATTGGCGATCACGCGCGCAAAATTAAAGAAATGGGAACCACAGTGCGCAAAGAATTGGAAGTTATTTTGAATCGCAAAATTTTCTTGGATTTACGCGTAGAAGTAGATAGTGATTGGGAAAGAAGGTTTGAATAAAAGAATAGCAAACAATGATAAACAAAAAAACGAGCCGCCTTGAAAGCAACTCGTTTTTTTATTATTCTATTTAATCAATTTCAGCACATCTTCCAAAACGGTATCTTTTTGTGGATTGACGAGGTTTTCTACTACTGACGCAGTAGAACTGGCCGCTACCGGTACCATTTTAATATCCGGCTCAATACCGTTGTTATTAATATGCCTACCTTTGGGAGTAAGCCATTCGGCCACGGTAATTTTTAAGGCGGAACCATCAGACAATTGTTCGTATTCCTGAACCGATCCTTTACCAAAGCTTTTTTCTCCTACCAGAGTGGCCTTGCCATAATCTTGCAAGGCACCGGCCAAAATTTCTGAAGCACTGGCTGAACCTTGGTTGATTAGAACATAAGTTTCAAAATTATCCAACCGATGCTTACCGTCGCTGATATAATTCTCCTCGTGTCCATCGCTGAATTTCTCCGTCACTACCTTGCCCTTAGGAATCCATTCGCTGGCTAAACGCACAGCAGTATCCAAAAACCCACCGGGATCATTACGCAGATCAATGATAAAAGCACTGGGATTCTTACTTATTAATTCGGTAACGGCTTTATCAAATAAACCGGCAGTGTCTTCATTAAAATTAGAAATTTGAATATAGGCGGCATTATTTTTCATCTCCCACTTAACACTTTTGATTACAATGGTATCTCTGATAATTGAAATTTCTCTCGGGGCTGATTCATTATTTCTTAAAATTAAAAGCTTAACGGGAGTGCCTTTTTTTCCGCGAATTTTATTAACAGCCTCGTCTAATGTCCAACCGTAAGTATCTTTGCCATCTACCGCCAAAACCTTGTCCCCCGCTTTAATACCGGCTTTTTCCGCCGGAGATTCTGACAAAGGAGCAACAATAGTAATAACCTCTTTTTTCATTCCCAGCTCTGCGCCAATCCCGGAAAAACTTCCGGCTAAATCCTGACTGAATCTTTCGGCTTTTTGCGGACGCAGAAACACAGTGTAAGGATCATTGGCTGCAGCCACCAAACCCTCTAAAGAGCTATAAAAAAGATTATCATCAGCTACCGGTTTGCCAATGAATTTTTCTTGTAATTTATTCCAAACATCCCAGTATAAATTAAAATCTACTGTAAATAATTTGTTGGTTGTTCCTAATCCGGTAATTTTAACAGAGGAAGTGGTGACCGGAGCGGAAATAGCTACTACACTTTCCTGATTTTTAGCAAATAAAACACCGGTAAAAAAAGAAATTAAAATTAAAATAACCAAAAGGCTGCCCAAAAACAAATGGCGTGATTGGATTCGCCTTTCTTCTCCTTTTTTAAAAAATATTTTAAAATCTGGCATAATAATTGTTAAATTTCCGCTTCTTAAAAATCCGCCCAGAAGCCCCGACCAAGGGTCGGTTTTATTTTTGATATTCAATTTTAACCCCCAACTTTCTAAATTTTTCATCAATCTCTTCATAACCTCTAAAAACTATCTCCGCTTCATTTAAGATGGTCTCTCCCTCGGCCAAGATACCGGCAATTAAAAGCGTAGCCCCGGCTCGCAGGTCAAAACTCTTTATTTCACGCCCATACAGTGGCGTAGGTCCGGTCACTAAAACACGATGAGGATCACAGACTATGGCGTTGGCTCCCATCTTAATCATTTCGTTAATGTAACCAAGTCTGCCCTCATACATAGGATCATGAATTAAAGAAGTGCCTTGGCATTGCGTGGCTAAAACGCCAAAAGGAGCTTGCAAATCTGTTGGAAAACCCGGATAAGGCAATGATTGAAGTTTAAAAGATTTTAAGGGATGACTATGGTGGATTAAAAGAGTATCACCTTGAATTTCTAAATTCACACCGATAGAAGCAAGTAAGGATAAAATTTTATCAAGATGTTCCGGTACTACGGGATGAATGGCAACTTCCCCGTGAGTAGCCGCCGCGGCTACAGCAAAAGTGCCAATTTCTATTTGATCGGGAATAAGAGTATATTCTGCACCGTGCAAATTTTCAACACCGTGAATTTTTAAAGTGTGTGTGCCAATGCCCTCTATTTTAGCACCCATCTTTACTAAAAAATTAGCCAAATCTTGTACATGAGGCTCGGCGGCGGCCAATTTTATAATGGTTTCTCCTTGAGCTAAAACCGCGGCCATCAAGGCATTTTCCGTAGCCGTCACAGACATTTCCGGCAAAACTATTTGAGTACCTTTCATTTTTTCCGCTCGCAAATGAAATTGATCATTTTCTCTTTCTACTTTGGCGCCTAGTTGCTCCAAAACAAAAACATGCGTATCCAATGGCCTATTACCAATAATACAACCTCCGGGTTCCGGTAAAATGGCTTCTTGTAAACGCACTAAAAGCGGCGCCAAAAATAAAACAGAAGAACGCATGCTTTTAAAAAGCTTTTTGTCTAAACTGGGCAAATTGAGGTTGCTCGCCTTTACAGATACAGAGTGATCTCCAATCCACCGGGTGCTGGCCCCAAGGCTTTTCATAATTTCCAGCATCTTTTCTACATCGGAAATTTTAGGAACGTTACTAATGCGACATTCCTCATCAGTTAAAAGTGTAGCGGCCAAAATAGGAGTGGCGGCATTTTTCATGCCGCTAATTTCTACTTCCCCCTTCAATTTAGTACCTCCTTGAATAATAAATTGACTCATAGTTGAAACAAATGATACCATAATTTTAGATTTTAGACAAATAATTCCCGGCTTAACCAAACGCGGCCCTAAATAAACCTTAATCAATATTTTAAACTATGAACATCAAAGCGCGCCGCTTAATTTACCTTATTTTTATCGTTATTTTTTTAATTGTGGCCCCCGTAATCATCATGTATACGGCCGGTTATCGTTATAATTTTCAAAAAGGAAAAGTGGAACAAGTTGGTGTTCTGTTTATTAATGTCTTACCTAAGGACGCCCAAATTTTAATCAACAATGGATTACAAACAAATACTCGCCCTTTGCGTCTTTCGGACTTGCGGCCTAATTATTATGATGTAAAAATTATAAAGGATGGCTACTATGATTGGGAAAAAAATTTGGAGGTCAAGAACAAAGCCAGTACTTTAGCCTATGATGTTGTTTTATTTAAAAAAAGTTCACCTACAAAAATGGCAGATGGAGGCACGCAAACCGCAATGATTTCACCTACTGGGGATTTATTGGCTTTTGTAAACACAGAAGGTGTCTGGAAAAAAGATATTTCCAAAGATGTCCCTCAATTGATTTGGCCAAAACAAAATTTAGACGCCGAAAAAATAACCTGGTCGGAAAATGAAAAAAAGATTATTCTTAAAACCAAAGAAAATAATTTTTATATAATTGAAACCTCTGGCAATACGGAGCCGCTATATTTAAACGGTTTGATAGTTAGTATTCAAAAAACTTTTTTTGATAGTACCGGAAATAATATTTTTGTGCTCTCTGATAATGAATTATATAAAGTTGAATTAGATAATAAACAAAGTGAAAAGATATTAAGTGGCATAAAAGATTTTCAAATGATTAAAAGGGATATTTATATTATAAAAAACGATCCGCAAAATTCTTTGGTTTATAAATATAATTCTTTGGGTTTTTTTAATAACACCACGCTGTTAGGAAAATTACCATTGGGGCATTACCAACTTCAGGAATTAAAAAATAATTTTTTGACAGTCCAGGGGCAAAATCAGATTTATTTAATTGATATTTCCAGCGGACAACAACCCATCTTGACACTTAGCGGAGATAAAAGCACCTGGGGCGAAGGAGAAAAAAACAATTTTTTGTACTATCTAGATAAACAAGAACTGTGGATTTTTGATCCCATCATTAGGAAAAATTATATGTTGAACAGATTTGATAAAGATATTGAAAACGTCTTCCCTGTTTATAACGCCCCTTATTTTATTCTAAAAGTGAATCAAAATATTTATTTGAGTGAACTAGACGACAGAGACAAAAGGCAAAATAACACGCTTTTTCAGGGACGTGATATTAAAAATCTACAAATAGACAGAGATGGAAAAAATATCTATTTTCTAGATCGCTTAAAAAATGGTTATGAGTTATTCAAGCTAGAAATACAATAAGACATATTAAATCTCTATAAAAGTATTATCTCCCAAAATCATCTTATGACCTTTGGGTGGGGCTTCATGACCGGAAATTATGGAAGCATTTTTACCAATAATGCTATCCACTACGCGAATCTGGCAGTTAATATCCACATTTTCAAAAATAATAGAATGTTCCACCTCGGCGCTGTAAATTTCCGTGCCTTGACCAATAGTGGTGTAAGGACCAATGTAGCAATCATCTAAAATACAATTCTCACCAATAATTACCGGTCCGCGGATTAGAACCTTAAGGCCAATTTTACTGCCAGCGCCTATTTTAATATTTCCCTCCAAGCGAGCGCCTTTTTCTACAGAGGCTCCGTTAGTAAAGTGAGCAGCAGGCAATTCATCCAACAAAAGATGATTGGCAATTAACAGATCGTTGGGCTTGCCGGTATCTTTCCACCAACCGGTCACTTCATTCCAGCCAACTTTAAAACCGTTTTGAATCAGCCAGGTGTTAACATCGGAAATTTCGTATTCGCCACGAGCGCTTTTTTTAATGTTTTTAAAAGCCTCAAAAAAATTATGATCATAAAAATAAATTCCGGTCTGCGCAAAATTAGATGGCGGATTGGCGGGTTTTTCTAAAATCCGCGCCAATTTACCCTGGGCATCAAATTCCCCCACCCCAAATCTTTCCGGATCTTGGACTTTGGCAAAAGCCAACAAACAATTTAAATTTTCCTTATCAAATTTTTCCGCCAAAGGTTTTAAACTGCCCAAAGTAATGTTGTCGCTTAAATAAAAAACAAAAGGATCGTTGCCAATAAAATCTTTGGCCAGGTTTACTACGTGAGCAATGCCTTGCGGTCCGCCGGTTTGCTCAAAAAAAGTTATTTTAATTCCCCAGTGTCCCCCATCGCCCACAATTTTTTGCATTTCCGTTTCGCCCGGATTGATATTGATAAAAATTTCTTTTACACCAATTTCCACCACCTTATCAATGGCGTGAAAAATCATCGGCTTATTGGCCAGCGGAATTAAATGCTTATTGATTGTAGTAGTGATGGGACGCAAGCGCGTGGCATGCCCTCCGCCGGTTAAAATTGCTTTTTTGATCATAATTTCCAGAGATGAGACCAAAGAATATTTTATTTTCTTTTAGCGAGGCTCAACGAAATTTCAAGCTTCGCTTATAAAATTACCAAAACATTACAAATCTTATTACCCACCAATAAATTTCCATAATAGGATTGCCCACATAAAGCAAGATGGGATTTTCCATTGACTTTTCTTGAAACAAAATAGCGGACACTGAATCGCGGGTTAATTCCCTATCAGAAATTACACGGATGTTTTGAATGTTTTTTCTTTTAGAGAGCCACTTTTGCCAATTGACTTTTTGCGCCCAGTATCTATAAACTTTTTTCCTTTCTTCCAACCAACCGCCTTTAAAGGCAAAAATGACCAGGGCCAATTCCATCAAAATTAGCATTGGGGCAATTAATAATAAAGTGGGCCACTTATAAAATTCCAACAAAACTCCATAGCGGTTGCGCTCCATCCAAAAATACTTGGTAATACTGCGGCCAAACTGATATTTATGATAGACGATAGAATCTTTAACCAAAACAATTTTATAACCGGCCGCTTTTAAACGATAGCAATATTCCAAATCTTCATGATACAAAAAGAAATCTTCATCCAATCCGCCAAACTGTTTTAACAAACTGCCTCGCATCATTAAAGCCGCACCGCTAGCATAAGCAATCTCCTTTACCGTAGGCAAAGAAACCTCGCTGACTTTTGACCGGTAATCGGAACAAAAACCAAAACCCAAATAATGCATGGAGTTGCCGGCGGAATTAATTAAATCTGTTTCTGGATGCAAAAGCAAAAGCGATTGCGCCGCGCCGATCTTTTTATCTGCTTCCATGGTCGCGACCAACGGCTCCAAAAAGTTGGAAGCCACGAAAGCATCATTATTATGCAAAACAACATAATCAAAACCATTATCCAAAGCATATTTAATGCCTACATTATTGCCTCCGGCAAAACCCAAATTTTCACTTTGGACAAGCAAGGTGATTTTGGGCAAAGACAGTCCGGATTTGGACATCACTTGTTCTTCTATATAGCGCACAGAAGAACCATACTCGGGATGCGGATTGTCCACTATCACAAACTCGACCCGATCCTTGGGATAGGTTAATTTTTCCAATCCAGAAACCACGTCATCCATATAAGGCTCACAGTGAAAAGAAAGATAAATTATAGCTACCCGTGGTTGCATATTTTGATTTAAGTTTCTTGCCCTCGCCACTTCCACCAATATTTAAGCCAACTCATAATATGAATTCTGGTGAGGGAATTTTTAATAATTGATTGAAATAAACCGGGCACGGCGGCCGATCCTTTGCTGTGGCGATGTTTTATCTTTATATCATAAACATAATAAACTGGGTAGTGAGCTTCCCAAAAACGGCGGCACAGATCACAATCTTCAAAATACATAAAAAATCTGTCATCAAACAAACCTATTTCTTTTAAAGCAGTACCTCTAGCAAACATGGCCGAGCCCATTAACCAATCTACTGCCTGGGTTTTATTATGATCAAAATCTTTCATTAAATACTTATCCACCATTTTTTTAAATTTGGGTTTGTCACCTAAAGAACTACGGCGCAATAACGGGATAAGGGAGGTGGGAAAACGATAGCAGGAATACTGCAAAGTGTTGTCGTTATTTAAAAGTTTGGGACCGATCATGCCGATTTTAGGATTAGCCTCCATAAAGTCCCAGAGGCGCTGTAAAACTTTTTCTCCTTCGGAAAAAATGACATCGGGGTTGAGGATGAAATAATATTTAGCCTCCACAGATTTTATAGCCACATTTTGCGCTTTGCCAAAACCTAAATTATAGTCCTGCGGCAAATACTTTACTTCGGGAAAATTATTTTTGAGCATCAACCAGCAGCCATCTTGCGGAGTATTATCCACCACTACAACTTGAATTTTTAAATTAGAATTGAGTAAATCATTTTTAAGAGATTCCAAAAGCTGGCGGATTTCTTCCGTCATGTTGTAATTTACGATTGTGATAGCGATGTCGAACATAAACAATTATTGATTTAACCACCGTCTAAATTCCTGCCAAGTTGTTTTTCTTTTTTTAATAATCTCCTGTCTTTTTTCTTGCAATTCTTTTCTATGTCGGCAGATATAAACTAACCCCTCCAAAACCTTTCTCTCCATTATTAAATAATAAACAAACTTCTTTATTTCATACCAAAAAATGGAAAAAAAATCAAGTAGGATATTCTGCCAGTATTCATTTTTGTATAAATTCATCAGATGGTTGCGATAACTTAATAAAGCCACTCTGGGCGATTGGATTTGTTTATTTTTAATGGCAGCTAAATCCCCTGTTTCTTTTGGTCCGGCCGCGGCTCTATCGTGATAGGCCACAGCCGAGGACAAAACATAGGCTTTTAATCCCTGCAGTTGAAACCGATAAGCTAAGTCCACATCTTCTTTATAGGACTCATAAAGAGAATCAAAAATGTTGCCATCGGCAAAGGCAGTTTCTTGCAAAGTCTCGCGGCAATACATGGGTAAAGTTCCGGAGATACCAAAAACCTCTTGGGGCTTTGCAGGGTCATTTTTAGATGGAAAATTTGTCCAATCACTCCCCGCTCCAATTTCCACCACTCGCCTGTTTTTAAAAATTTTAAAACCCAAGCTGTCAATTTGATTGGTAAAAGTTTCTTCCAACTCGCCAGAAAACGTGGCAAAATTCCATTTCATTAAACGGCCGGATACTGCGGCGGTATCCGGATGCGCATCCATAAAATTAACCAACTTTTCCAGATAGTCCGGCGTTAAATAAGTGTCTTGATTTAAAAGCAAAACGTAATTGCTCTCTGTTTTTTTAAAAGCCAAATTATGACCTCCGGCAAAACCGAAATTTTTTTTGTTTTCCAGAATTTCCACAAAGACAGGAAAATTTTCCGTCTCACTCTTAATTAATTCCACAGTATTGTCAGCAGAATTGTTGTCTAACACAAAAAGCGACCAATCTTTATAGGTTTGCTGACGCAGTGATTTCATCAAGTACGGAATATATTTTGCCCCGTTCCAAGAGACGAGGTTAACAGAGAGATGCATAGATTAAAATATTTTTTCTTTCACCCACATCCCCGCCAAAACAATCGCACGCGCTTTATAAACCCAAATCCACTTATACCACGGCTCCCATTTTTGAAAATATTTCAGCACAGAAAGAGTAAAATTTTTCTGCTTCCAAAAACTATCGCGCTGTTTAAAACTTTGCCCCACATAATCCACGCAAGAAACAAATGGCACATACATTACTTTTAATCCCATTTTTTTCACCTCGTGGCACAAATCCACATCTTCAAACCAAATAAAATATCGCGGATCAAACGCCCAGCCTAATTTTTGGAGCACACTGCGGCGTATTAACATAAACGAACCGCGCACGCTATCCACTTCCTGCTCTTTTTCAGGATCAAAATCTTTCATCAAATAATTATCAAGCAGTGATGGAAAAAAATGAGGTAATTTTAAAATAATTGCCAGCTGATTTAAAACAGTGGGAAAGCGCCGCGGGCCGGCATTGGGATTAAATTCACCCCTTTCATTATCTAGCTTGCAACTAACTATCCCCGTTTCTCTATTTTTCTCCATATAATCAATCAACTTGCCTAAACTATTTTCTTCGCATTTCATATCGGGATTTAAAAACAAAATATACTCCCCTTGCGCAATTTTCAGTCCCTGATTATTGGCCGCGGCAAAACCGACATTTTTATCATTAGCAACTAATTTTACCTGCAAAAAATTTTGCCTAATAAAATCCGCCGTACCATCGCTGGAAGCATTATCAATAGCAATTTCTTCAAATTCTAAACCCGTTGCTGCCTTGCGCACCGATTCTATTTGTTGACCGATTTTTTCTTTGGAGTTCCAGGGAACAGTAATAATGGAAATTTTCATAAACGTATAATATTGTGTCGGGATATTTAAATTTTTTGCTGCGGAACTCGCTTTGCCGACTGCGTCGACAACCGGCCGCCTCATACGTCCTACTTAAAATTGTCTTAATACCAGTTTCTCAGGCGGCCTAGCTCAAACAGTCCTCGCTAAAAAATTTAACTATCCAGACCCAAATAAAAAATTAAACATCCCACCCCCAAGCCTATCCCATTTTTTTCTTAAACCAATCCACCATGGGAATAGGTGTGGGGTTTATGTTATAAAGCATAGCCAAATAAAAACTTACATAACTCCCTAGCACCAATAACTCAAACGCTTGCCCCAATTTGGTCTTTTCTTGCAAATTGTAAGACAAAACACTAATCCCCTTTTGCTTTGCCACTTCTTTTGTTAACGCAAATCTTTTTTGAATTCTGGTTTCGTTTAAAAATGATTCAAAAAATACAAAGGCCAAATTATTTTTTAAATTGTCCGGAAAAACCAATCCTTCCATTAAATGATGATTGATTTCCGGAAGCAAAAACCAGCCGGCAAAAACTTTAGCATTTTCATTAAGCTGATTAGCGGCTGTATGAATATTGCCGGCCAAAAACCCAGCGGAAAAATAGAAAGGTATTTTATTCTGCAATTGCTGAGCCAATTGTTTGGCCGGATTGACGGAACTGTTTACAGAGGCGCCAAACTTGTCATTATATTTTTCTATTGTCTTAATGGCTTTTTTAATTTCCGTCTCTTCTAATTTTATGAGTCCCAACTTGCCAAAAATGAGTATGGTACCAAATAAGGTATAACCCAAACCCATACGAGGCGAACCACAAGTATTAAAGTGCGGCGTAAACAAATATCCCGGCAATTCATTTTTAGTTTTGTACGCGGCCAAATCTTTACCATTTGTTAAAACAATCACTTTACTTCCCCTGCTCTTCACTTCTTTCATACAAGATACGGTTTCCTCGGTGGAGCCGGAGTAGCTGGATAAAATCACCAAAGAATCTTTGTTTACGTAAGCCGGCAAATGATAATCATTAATAATTTCCAAAGGCACTTTTAATTCATTAAAAAACAGTGAATCAATAATGTGAGCGCCCAGGGCTGATCCGCCCATGCCAGCTACTACCACATTTTTAATTTTAGACAAACTAGACGGGAAGTTTACGCCCCTTAAATCACTAAAGGCCTCGGTGCATTGTTCGTCTAAAGAATCAATGGACAACAACATACCGGATTTGTCCAAAGATTTTATTTTAGAAATTTCATCTAAAATCATAAATTTGATAGCGCCTCTTTTAGCGCCTCTTGCCAAGGGCGCGCTAGCGGCATTTTAGTATTTAATAAAATTGATTGATGAGGACGCAAAGCCGGGCGTGGATACTCTACGGAAGAAATAGGCAGTAAACAAACATCATATTTTTTAATAGCAAAAATTTTTTTAGCCAACTCATACCAAGTGCAAGCGCCAAAATTGGCGCCGTGATAAATTCCCCAGGGTTTACCCGATTCTATTAGTTCGCGTGTAAATTTAACCAAATCAGGCGCATAGGTTGACGAACTTAATTCTTCATCAACCATATTAAATTCGCGCTGGCCCTGGTTATATAAATCCAACATTTTTTCTACAAAACTCTTTTTTGTTCCTTCTACCGCGGGCGTGCCACTAAAAAGTTTGGATAAACGAATTAAAAAAAATTTATCCCCTGATTCTTGTAATAATTTTTCTCCCAATAATTTTGTCTGGCCATATTTATTAATAGGCGCCGGTACGTCATTTTCCGCATATCCTTCTTTACTACCATCAAAAACATGATCGCTGGAATAATGAACAAAAATAGCGCCCAGATCTTTAGCAATTTTAGCCAGATCCCCCACTGCCTCGCCGTTAATTTTTTGAGCCATTTCAAAAATTGCAGGGTCAGCCTCAATTTTATCAACCTCATTATAGGCCGCCGCATTAATAATTATCTCCGGCTTTAACAAGCTGATTTTTTCTTTTAAATGCACATTATCCGTGATATCCAAATCGCCTCTGTCCCAAGCAGTGACTTCATAAATACCTGAACCAGCAAATTCTTTAACTAAAGCTCTACCTAAAGTGCCTTGAAAACCTAAAATTAAAACTTTGGACATATAAATTAATTACCTTGGGCGTTTTTCATCTGTTTGGCCGAACGTTCCAAACCGGTTTGGAACTTATTCATCTCATCCTTTTTTTTCTGCCACAAATTTTCCACCCATTCGGTGTTATTTTTATACCACTCAATTGTTTCTTTTAAGCCTTGTTCAAATTTATCCCGGGTATAAATGGGTTGCCAGCCTAGGGCCATAATTTTAGAAGCATCAATGGCATAGCGCCTGTCATGTCCCGGTCTATCAGTGATAAATTCAATCCTATCCTCACCAAACCCCATAATTTTTAAAATCATTTTAGTAATTTCCAAATTATTACGTTCATTGTCTGCCCCAATATTATAAACCTCGCCAGAGGTGCCTTGATGCAAAAGTAAATCCAAGGCCGCGGCGTGATCTAACACGTGAATCCAATCGCGCACATTAAGACCATCACCGTAAACAGGCACTTTTTCTCCTTTTAATAGTTTAAAAACAAAAAAAGGAATAACCTTTTCCGGAAATTGATATGACCCATAATTATTAGAACAATGCGTCACTACCACCGGCACCTTGTGAGTAATAAAATAAGCATTGCACATTAAATCCCCGCCGGCTTTAGCCGCCGCATAAGGCATATTAGGCCAAATAGGCGTGTTTTCGGTAAATTTTTTATCCTCATCCAAACCCAAAGAACCATAAACTTCATCAGTGGAAACCTGTACAAATTTTTGCACTTTATTAAACCTTACCGCATCCAAAATCATTTGAACACCTAATGTATTCGTTAAAACAAAATCCTGACAGCCGCCATGAATAGACCTGTCCACATGAGTTTCGGCGGCAAAATTTATCACGTGCGTGATTTGGTTATCCGCCATTACTCTATTTAACTCTTCCAAATTAGTAATGTCGCCCTGAACAAATTTATAATTGGAATTTTTTTCTATATCGCGCAAATTTTCCAAATTACCGGCGTAAGTCAATTTATCAAAATTAATAATAAAATGGTCCGAATACTTCTTTAACATGTGATGAATAAAATTGGAACCGATAAAACCAGCTCCGCCACAAACCAATAATCTCATAATTTTTAAATTTAAAAATTAATTTTCTCTAAAAAGGTAAGGCCGGACAATGGCCCAAACCGCCAGAGCTTGTCCATCCCAAATTTGATTATTTTTAATCAATTCTTCCATTTCATCAACCCGCCGCGGCATCAATTCTATTAATTCTTGCGGGTTATTTTCCGCCGGCACCCTAAAAAGGCCGCGAGCCAAGTAAATTTTACAAATTTCCGTACTGACTCCGTTAAAGGGGCAAAACTCTCCCACGTTAATTAACTCCGTTGCTCCCAAACCAGCTTCTTCCTGCAATTCCTCGCGAGCGGATTTTTCAAAATTACCATCAGCTTTTACGCCACCGCCGGGAAATTCTATACTCCATTTGCCAAACAAACCACGATAGGTTTTAATCAGCCCGATTCGGCCGTCATCTAAAAGAGGCACTACCATTACGCTACCGGGTGTTTCGGCGTAATAATATTCCCCCGGTTCTTCTTTCCCCTGGATTTCAAAAGTATCGTGGCGATAAATCCACCAAGGATTTTGATGTACAATTTCCGTTTTAATTCTCTTCCACATAATTTTTAATTCTTTGACCTAATTCTTCCATTTCTCCCGCGGCATAAGCTTTACCCGGCCACAATCTATAACCATCACCGTTAAATCTGGGCACGATATGAAAATGAGTATGAGGCACCACTTGGCCAGCCTCGGCCCCGTTGTTAATGGTTAAATTAAAAGATTTCGCACCCGCTCCTTTTAAAACAGCCGGGGCTACTTTTTTAGCAGCTCTAATAAGTTCACACAATATTTCTTCCGGCGTATCGGAAAAATTATAATAATGATCTTTGGGAATAATTAAGGTGTGGCCGGGATTGACAGGATTGATATCTAAAAAAGCCAACACTTGATTATTTTCATAAATTTTAAAACTGGGAATCTCTCCACTGATAATTTTACAAAAAATACAATCCTTAACCATAGGGGGTTACTTTTTAATTATTTTTATTAGTTGTAAATTGTCCCAAGCGGCAATCATCACTCCCAAATCCGCACCCTTCTCATTAAGCCGTGCGCGTAAATCCCGAAATTCTCCTTCTTCTAATTTTAAATCATAAAAATAAACAGGCAAGCCGGCGTTTAACAAATTATCAATAGCTTTGATTTGATTTGGATCACTCCAGCCGGGAATAACTTTGCGACCGGGAAAAATATACTTATCGCCATAACGAGTGACAATAATGGCATTTTTTTCCGTTAAAAAATAAACCTGATCGCGCCACGCTTGATATTGCCCGACTGTTTCCTTAACTTGTTTTAAGCCATCCAATTTAAAATAAACCTCGGTTAAGCTGGACAAACCCAAAATAATCAAAAGGAACACTGCTATAAATTTAGCAAATTTGGAAATTCGCCACAAGATGCTTAAAAAATAAGCGGCCAAGGGCAAACTAAAAACATAGATCGGCAAAAAATACCGCACGTAAGAAGTGCCGATAGAGGCCATACCCACTAAATTATCATAAAAAATCCAAGAGCCATAGTAAGTTAAGATGTAACAACTGATGAAAAACCAAACCCATAAATAAGTAACGGGAAATTTACGGCGCAAGGCGATGACCAAAACTCCGGATTGAGAGCCTGTAGTTGCTTCTATTTTTTCCTTTTTATTTTTTTCTCTATCCAAAAAAAACATTAGCCAGCCCGCCACCGTAATTAAAAACCACGGCCTAAACAACAAGAAAAAATATTTGATAAAAATTTTAGCCATATTGGCAGGATGAAAACCAAAAGGCAAAACTAAAGCCTGCCAAAAATTAATACCTTGCGGACCGCTGAATACCAGACCACTGGAACCGCCAGCCAAAGGCTTAACATAACCACTGCCAAAAATATTGCCGTAAAAAGCATATTGGGTAACAAAAAACAAAATAGCTGGAATAACTAAACCTAAAATTAAAAATCCCATCTCTTTTTTAGACCATTCTTTTTTGGTTTTAATCAAAGTAAAAATTCCCAGCCCCAAAAGCCAAATTATTTCCGCCGGCCGCAAATAAATACATAAGCTCCAGAATAAACCAGTCAAAAAAATCAACCGGAGTTTTTTTGTTCCGACGCGTTCTCGGCTTAAAACAAAGGACAGCGCCGCACACAGCAAAAAGAAAACAAACAACAAATTATGTTGAAAAGGACGGCTGGCGTTGTACCACCAAGCCGGCAAAATGAAAAACATCACCGACGAAGCAAAAGCCACCCCTTTACCCCAAAATCTCCGCCAAAAAAAATAGCCCACCAACGGAGAGGCGGCGGCTAAAAGTGGAGTAAAAATAATGGAGAGCAGGTTAAAAAGATTTTTGTCAAAAATAAAGGCCAAGATTTTTACCGCCAAGCCGACTAAAACAATAAATCCGGGAAAACCAATAGGTACAATTTGGCCGTCGATTACGGTGGTACTGCGCGGATGAACTTGATTTAAAGAAATAGAACTTAAATTTTCTTTTAAATTAAAGGAGTTTTCCCTAACGAACTGTCTGATAAAAAAATAATTGACAGACTCGTCCGGCTGATTAAGAATTAAGTAAGCCGGCTCGGATTTTTCTTTTATCTCCACCGGTTCTCCGCCGCCACATTTAATTTCCACGTCGGCCACCGCCGAAATTGTCTCGTGTTTTTCACTGCTAAAAATAGGATTACTGCTACAAGATAAAATTTTAGCCGGAGAAAGATTTAAAACTGAAGGACGAATATATAAAAAAAGATAGGCGATAAAAAAAATAACGGCCAGTAAAAGCAAAATAAAAATATCATAGTGTTTTTTAGCCAACAACCAAAGATAACGTTTCATAATTGCTCTTTAAACGCAAAAATGTTAATCTAAAGTAAAGTAAGGGCGCGTTTTTACAATAAAAACAACCTTTAACGGCAAATGATTCAAATGCGCCGCTTGACCAATTCCTATGAAAAAGTATATCATTTTTTCCCTTTTATTGGTAGGACTTCTATCCTACAACCTGCTTAAACTGCATTCCCTGCCTCTGGGGCTGGTTGTTTCTGTTATTTATATTTTTTATTTTGGACGACGTTTGGGCATACTGGCTTTGCCGCAATTGGACGGATTTTGGCAAAGACTTTTTGGCCCATTGCTTTTATTGGCCTTTTTTTCCATCTGTGGTGGTTTTATTTTTTATTTTTACCGGCTGGACAATCAAGTGATAATTTTTTTAATCGCTCTTTTGCCAACGGTTATTGTTCCTTTTGCTCGTTATGTTAAAAAAGATATTAATGATTGGTCTTCCGGACTAATGGAACCGGTGCCTTTGATTGAGCCCAAAGCCAGAAGCTCAAATTTTTGGGGTTGGTTGGTATTTTTTGGAGATATCTATCTGATCTCTTATCTTATTAGCCACGCCACAGACGCGGCTATCCGCTCCCCCTGGACTCTTTTATCTTACAAATTTTTTGCGGCTTTTTTTATTTTGTCATTCATTTTATTTTGGTATTTAAAAAAAATTTCCGACAGCGTCCGTTCTTTAAGCATTGTTTTTATTCACTCCCTACTGCTGATTTCCGTAGCCTTGTTAATTTATAAAGTAGGTTTTGGCTTTGATCCCACCTTGCACCGCGCGGCAGAAAATTATATCTATCAAACCGGCACCTTAGAGCCCAAAACCCCCTATTACTTGGGCCAATATGCCATAGTGGTGCTTTTGTCAAAAATTTCCAGCTTACCACTGGGAATAGTAGATAAATGGTTGCTTATAATTTTAGAAGCCATTTTCTTGGCACCGCTGTTCTTTTTTATTTTACGCCACACTTTTAAATTAGAAAGAAAAATAGCCCGTCTAGGATCTTTATTGATTTTTTTATATCCTTTTTCTCATTTTATCGCCTCCACCCCTCAGGATTTGGCCAACTTTTACGCCCTGGCGGCCATTTGTTTTTCCTTGCTTTATCTTTCTACTAATTTGCTCCGAGGGATAGTTCCTTTAATTTTAGTTCTGGCGACTTTAGCCACCCATCCTTTAACCGGTCTGCCACTCGGTATTATTTTTGCTATTATCCTGTTATTTAAAGCCAGACAAAAAAACAAATCGCTTAGCTTAAAAATGCTATCCGAGATGGCCATTCTGGCAATTACGTTGGCTTCTTTTTTTATCTTGCCTGCAATTTTTGTAAAATTTCAAGGCGCTTCTTTTAACAAACCAGCGGGATATGATTTATGGCATTTTTTAAAACCAACTTTCCCTCAATTTATCTCTAGCTCTCATCGCTGGCTTTTTTTACCTGTTTATCTTTATCAAAATTTTTTACCTTACCTGATTTTTCTTTTGGCTTTAGGCGGAACAATCTATTTTTACTTTAAAAACAAAAATTATACTGTGCCGGTTTTGCTGTTTTTATCTTTTTTAATTATTGGCGCTAACGCTTTCTTTTTAAAGACCTCCCTCATTTTTAAAGGCCTGGGTAATGCCGAACAAGGGCAGTACGCGGAAAGATTGGCTCATTTTTCTTTTTATCTGCTTTTACCTTTAGCTATTTACGGTTTTTTTGCTTTGCTGGAAAAATTAGAAAAAAAATTAAAAAGCGAAACAACATTAGCCTTGTTTAATTTTTTTTCCGCCGGTTTATTGGCTATTTTGCTTACCTTTTCTTTTTATCTTTCTTATCCCAGGGTTGATGCCTATGCCTTAAGCCACTACATCAATACTTCCCAAAGTGATCTTAAAGCCGTGCAAGAAATTGATAAAAAAAGCGCCGGCGCACCTTATTTGGTTTTGGCTAATATCAGTGTTAGCGCCGCCGGTATTGAAGAATTCGGTTATAAAAAATATTTTACCACTCCCTTGGGAGAACAAATTTTTTATTATTCTTTGCCCACCGGCGGCTACCTTTATCATTATTTTGAAGACATGGTTTACAGGGAACCAAACGCGGAAACAATGACCAAAGCCATGAATTTGGCTGGTATAAACCAAAGTTACTTAGTGCTTAATGATTACTGGGATTCTTTTACCAAGGTTTTGCCTGCGGCTAAACTTACAGCAGATGAGTGGTGGCAAATTGATAACGGAAAAATTTTTATTTTTAAATATACTAACAAAAACCAGTAAGGCTTTGCTTACAAAGAAAAAACTCTTTTAGTCAACTTAAAAAGGCGGGTGGTTAAAAGATAAATCTTACCTTCTAACTACCCGCCTTTTTTATCAGCCTCCCCTGGCTGATTTAATTACTGGCTAATTTGTTTAATTCCTGTTGTTCTCTCCAAACAGTGGCTAAAGTGTCAAAACTGATGGCGGATTTATCGCCGCGCAAATACGCGCCAATTTCTTTGATATTATATCCACCATAAGAATACGCATTGCTGATATTATTCCATTCGGTCTGATTTTTTACAAACCAGCGTCCATAGCCCAAATAATTATTCAAGGCTCTTTTTAAATAAGAGACTTCCGCTTTTTCTTGGGCAGGATCTTCCATTTTTATAGTGCGATAAACGGTTAGTTTGGCGCGATTGGCCATAGGGTTATAACCCTGAACGATGCTGGTTTTATCATCAATACCGTCATTATTAGAATCAAATTTTAAAGGATCACTCAACCAATTATTAATTTCTTCGCCATCTTTAATACCGTCTCCGTCAGAATCGTATTGAGTAGGATAAGTATGGTATCTTATTACTTCTTCATTATCGGCTAAACCGTCATTATCAGTATCCAAAACAAAAGGATTGGTTCCCAAAGTAAACTCTAAAGAATCTCTTAAGCCGTCATTATCTTGATCAATAATATCTTCGGAAGCTTGCGATACGGCTTTGGGATCTTCAGCTTGAGAATCAAAATAATATAAATCATCAGTGCCTAAACGATTGTCAATCCAAGAGACAAAACGATTGGAAGAACCCAAAGTTGGCTCTTTTTTAATTGCTTTGCTCCAGCTTAAAATAGTATGTTTACCGGTGGAAAATTGAAAAAGTTCCAAATCTTCGCCGGCAGAACGGCTGACAAAATAAACAAGGGAATCACTAAACATTATTGGATTGTAGCTGTGATAATCGCTTGGAGAAACATTAAAACCGGTTCCGGTGGTATAACCGTAGACTTTAACAACTTTGGTACTACCTTCTAATTCCGACCAAGAAAGAGCCCAATTGTTGATTTGCACCGGACTTAAACTGGCCACGTTGTCTTTGATAATTTTTTTAACACCGGAAAGTATATCATAAGTAATGACGCGTCCATATTTAAAAGGATCACAGCCAACATCTTCTGTTTTGCAGACGGAAAATTCTCCCCAAGCTATTAAGCTGCCAAAAATTACCGGAGACTTTTGATAGCTTTCATCATTGGTTATATTTTTTACCATTTCCTCAACACTCACGCTGTTTTTATTCAAAAGAAAAACATCAGTGGTATTGTCATTTTTGACCTCATACGTCACATATTTTTCATAAGCCGACAGACTTTGAACGGCCTTATCTTCTTTGATAAGTTTTCGGGAAAGATTGCGGTCAATATCAAACTCCCAGATATTCCAACCTTCAGCGGCATGGTCGGCCAAATAAACATAGTTTTGGTAAACCACGGGGCCCACCGCGTCAAAACTTAAAGGAAAATTTTTATTAAGCTGGCTTTCTTTTTTAGTGGTAAAATTATAAAAATAAAGATTATAAGCTCCTTCACGATACTCAATCCAAACCACAAAATCCCCGCCTAAGGCCGGATGTTTAACCTGCGCGCCTTTAGTTAGCCTTAATTCATCGGCGGCAGAAGTTTTAAAATTATCATTTTGATTAAAACCCAAGGGCAAAATCAAAGATAAAATTAAAGCAAACAAACCTAAAAAAACCAGTCTTTTGAACATAAACATAGATAAATTGTGCTATTTAGCGCCTAAATTTAGGCAATTTTTTATAACGCTTCATTATAGCACATTTTAAGCAATTTGTCAAGATATTCACCTAAACCGCGACCTTGGATGGAATTTAGAGCGGCCGGTCGCATCTGCTGTATTTGCTCCGGATTTTGCACCGCCCAGGAAAGTTTAGAGATTAAAGATTCTTTATTGCCGGCCAAAAAAGTCAGACCATTCTCTCCATCTTTAATAAGTTCTGCCACACCCTCTATGGAAGAGGCCAAAACCGGCACACCATGAGCAAAACTTTCAAAGATAACCGTGGGAGAATTTTCATAACACAATGAGGGCACAATAGTTAAATCGGCGGAGGAAAAAATTTGCGACAAATCTCCCCTGTCCACCCTTCCTTTGATTATAATTTGTTCTTGGCCGCCGGCTAATTTTCGCGCCTCTTCTAATTTGGAACCGGCGCCCACCGCTAACAAATTAACCTGCGGAAAGGAAGAAGAAAAAAGTTTAAAAGCATCAATTAAAAATAAAACGCCTTTGTGTTCTTCTATCTGACCCAAATACAAAAAAGTAAAAGGTTGACGGGGGGGGCGGGAAGAAAAAATTCCGGTTTTAGATATAACGGGATTAGGCACTACCAATTTGCGAGAGTGAGGAAAAAAATTTCTTTTTTCATAAAATTCCAATAAAAATTTGGAGGGTGAAATAACCACTTGTGGAGAGCCGAAAAGTACGCGGCAAATTTTTTCGTAAGCTTGTCTAAAAATTTCGTAAAAAAAAGATTTTTTCTGGGTGGTAATGATGATGCCGCTAGGTTCAACCAACTGCACGTCGTGTAAAGTATGAACATGAAATAAATTTAATTTTTTGATGGCCAAAGGAATTAAAAATCCCAAGCCTTTTAAGTTATGGGTGTGCACCACATCTGGTTTTTCTTGTTGTAAAATCCGGCGCACCACAAAATAAGAATGAAGATTAAACGTGTCCAAGATGTGCCAAAAAAATCTTAACCAAGAAGGATGGGCAAAATCATTGCCATAGAAAAAAAAGTTAAAAGGAAAAAAGGCGTAAATTTTAAGATGCGGAGTTTCGGAAAGGCCCCAAACACCACTTTGACGCGGGCGGGCGGTGATTACCACCACTTCGTGACCTTTTTCCAAAAGTCCATCAACGGTATTTTTAACCACTTGTTCCGCTCCGCCGCGATTATAGGGAGAATACAAATTGGAGATAAGGCAAATTTTCATATGATAAATAAAGTTTAACACAGTCGAGATTTTTGACAAAATTATTAAAGCCCTGTCTTGACAAATAAAACAAAAAGTAATAAAGTTGACTTACTAAGTGCCTGTTTAACAACCACAAGGAGTGTTTCAATGAAACCGGAAACCCGTGACGAGTTCGATGACCTTCTGGAAAGGTTCGGCAAGGGTGTGGATAGAGCTGGCCGTGGACTGGGCAGACTTCTCATCCGGACAGGCAATGTCCTGACGGGTCGCGAACTGACCCAGGATGAAGACCAGGCGGCCTTCAAGCAAATGCAGCGCCGTGACGCCTTCTTTGCCGAGGCCAAGGATCGAGGTGAGCCCTATCATGTCACCTTCATGCGCTGGCGCGTGGCCGAGCATGATCGCCGTAAGAGCCTTGCGGGTCAGCCACCCGCTGACAAATAACCATTCCTAACCAGTTCCTCGCCGATAGATAACACTATCGGCTTTTTTTATTTAATGCAGAATCCTTGACTCACTCTGCTTGACAAATATAAAAATTTAATCTAAGTTTAGGGTATGGATCCTTAACAACTAACAGAGGAAAATCATGGGAAGACAAGTCAATGACGGTGTTCCATTCACAAGGGAAATTGTATACGCTGCCAGAGACACAACTTTGCCTCTGCGTCCTTGGTACAAACGAATCTTTTCTAATCGACGCCAGGAATTTGTAGGCCTGGACATTGGGTCGCACACTGTTAAAATTGTACACGTCTGTCGTACCCGCAATCCCTCCCAGCCTTGGGCAGTCACACGTTTTGCCACTCTGGCATTAGATCAAGGCATCATTGAAAATGGGGAGATTGTAGAATTTGATCGAGTGCTTGAGGCGGTTAAAAAGCTGGTAGATATGACCGGCACTCACGGCTTGGAATGCGCAATCGGTCTGCCTCCTTGGCCTACAATTGTTAAAAAAGTGACCGTGCCAAAGATGGACAAAGACCAACTAAAAGAGTCCCTCCATTGGGAAGCGGAGCAGTATATTCCCTTTGATATTAGAGAAGTAAATGTAGATGCTGACATTGTTGAACCCAACTCTCTACCTGAAGGGTCCATGAATATTTGTTTGGTAGCCGCTAAAAAGGGTATCGTTGTTAACTGCCTTAACTTGGCTACTGCCGCCGGTTTAAGACCAATCACGGCTGAACCCTGCGAAATCACTTTGGCCAACTTGGTAAAAATAGCTGAAGGTCTAAATCCTCAAACAGATGGAAAATCGGTAGCCATCATTGATATTGGCGCCGAATCCACCAAAATGAGCATTTTATTTAACGGATCGCTGGTGTTTTCACGTGATATTAACACAGGCGGCAACGCAGTTAACACAAACCTGATGTCACACTTTGACATCTCTTGGGAAGAAGCCGAAAAATGGAAGATAAACGGCGCTCCTGAGGAAAAAAGAGCCGAAGTGGCAGAAGAAACGGCTCGCAGTTACAATATCGTTGCAATAGAGATCCAAAAATCCCTAGATTTTTTCCTAGCCACTGATATTCATCACTCTGAATTCAAAAGCATCCTGGTGACAGGCGGAGTTTCTAACGATCCGGCCTTTTTGCTTGCCTTGGCTTTAAGACTAAAGGAAACCATTACTCCCTTTAATCTTTTCACGGAAAGATTAGGGGAACAAAATACCCACCTTTTGAGCACAGCCCTTGGCTTGGCCTTGCGTGGCCTGGATGAAAGAAAAGATCTTATCCGTGTTAACTTGAGTGGATTTCCCTTAAAGAAAGCAAATTCCTCCAAGCGAAGCAAAGACCCTGATAAAGAAAAGTTTGATGAGCGAAAATGGAAAAAACGCCAAGTAGTGGCTAAAGCTTTTCTTCTCATTTTTGGTGTTATGCTTATGGGTTTATGGCTGATTATCGGATTTTTCGTCAATAGTAAATCAATCTACAACTACCTTGCCGGATATGAACCGACTCAATGCCGGTGTGTTTGCCCAATCGACTCTTCCTCTATTGGGAACAAGGTTGAAATCCCTGGTCTTGCCCATAAATATTAATAGTCTAAAATAGTTCTTTTGCCGCTTCATTAACGTGAAGCGGTTTTTTATTATTTAAAATTTTTGGGCAAATTAGGGGCTTGACATTTTCTTTAAAATATGATAAAACTATCTGTCTTGTTCTTTTCACAAACAAAGGAGCAGAAGATGACTAAGAATCTCCCTAAGCTGCCCTTTGGCAGTATGCCCTTTAGTGTGACGGTGGATTACAACCAGAGCAAAGAGCAGATGCTTGTGGATACGGGATTTTCTCCTACCGCAAATGCATGGGAAGCACCTGTTTCCGGCCAAGGAAAGGTGACTAAACTTCTTTACCTGGTGCCTTTTTTTAAGCCCGACTTTTACGCCGAAGAGGCCAAAGCTCTGCTGGAAAAACTTGGTCTTAAACACGCTAAGGCTGAAGATGTCCTGGCTTTGCTACGCGACCACAGGGAAAAACTGAAAAGCCGCAAAGTGACATCTGCTATAGCTTTTGGAACTGTTTGGGGCGATTTTGTCATGGGTTTTGAGGATGGTAGAGTGGGTGGAGGACATACTTCAAATACTTGGAGAGGTGGCGATTGGTACCTCCTGGCCGTAGCCGAGGATGGCATTCGCCGCAAGGTTCACAAGACCCCGCGGATAGATCTGCCTTATCCCCAGCCCAAGCCTTGGTTTAAGCTTCCGAAAGTTAAAGCTAAGACTAACGGCAAGGCCAGAGAACAAGCCAAAGCCAAGATACTGGAGAAAGTACCCAGGGCTTTGTTCTTTGAAATAGAGGTGGATTACTCCCAAACCGCCGCAGAAATGGTAGAGGCCAGTGGGTTTGGGTATGAAAAAAATCCCGATTCAACCCCTGTCACCATGGGAAGAAAACATGGTGCACCTGTCAAAGTAAAGAAGGAGATTGTGTTGATACCTCTTTTTCACCTTGAGACTGTGCACTCAGATGTTGAGGAGGACAAAATCAACTCTTTCCTAACGGAGTTGGGTCTGTCCCATGCCTTTGCCGAAGATCTACTGGCTTTCTTAAGGGATAATGGAAAGAAGCTTGAAGAGCATGGGATTAACCGCCGTTTGATGGCTTTAGGAACAAGGTGGCAGAACGGAAACGGAATATTGGATTGTCTGAGATTAAGTTTTAGTGGATTGTTTTCCTCCTTAACAGGAACTATATTTGGCAGGAGCCATTGGATCCTAGCTCACTTTAACTAACTGACCTTAGCCCGTCGGCGTTTCACGCCGGCGGGTTTTTTAATTTATTTTCATTTTTAGCCGCAAATTAAAAAAGCCCAACCGTTGCGGCTGGGCAGTAAAGAGGCTATTTTCTAATTGGCAGAGGGTGCCGTATTGCCCCTTTCAGGGAAGATTCTAAAGATGCGATTAACCGCTTGAACAAAGTTCTCTACTGGATTAAAATTCTTCATCCTTTCCTTAGCTTCCGCAATGGTCATCGGTACGTTGTTGACGACCATTTCTTGAAAAATGTACACTGCGATTTCGGGAGTCATCAGGCCTTTTTCTACCAGGCGATTGAGCTTGAGAAGGGATCTAAACAGGTTGTTAAATCTGAACAGAAGCCGACGGTGGTAGTAGACGCCTCCTCTGGGCAAAGCAATGGAATCATCAAAGTTGAATATGACGCGGAATCCCTGTCGGTTAATGTTTTCCGGCAGTTGGATATTCATAATCTTAATGCCCAAACTTATAAAATCAGCAGCTAAGTCGGCCTCGCGCATCTCTTTATAGATTTGTGTCACTTCCGGGTGCTTAAAGGAAAATTTATCCTTCAAAAGATCCTTTAACACCTCTACTCCCGCGTCAAAGGAAAAGATGGGATAATCTTCATCCAGTTCGGTGGAATAGATGACTCCGCTTGGAGCTTTGATGAAGTTAAAGAGCCGACTTTGAGGAAGAGGGTAAAAAACCAATTTTCGCATCGGGAACCCCCATAGTGAGTTTTCCGCCAGCCCTCTGGCGAAGACAATTTAAACAATAAAATAAATCGGCGATTTTGTCAATTCAAGAGTTTTTTAGCAATCATTTTAAAACAAAAACCCGCCCCCACATTATAGCGAGGATGGGTTTTAATTTTTTTTAAATATCCAGTTCTTTTACCGACTTGGCATGAGTTTGAATAAATTTGCGGCGCGGTTCCACTTCATCACCCATCAAAATATCAAAAATTTCATCGGCTTTTTCCGCATCTTCAATGGTGATTTTGCGCATAGTGCGGGTGGTTGGGTCCATAGTTGTTTCCCACAGCTGATCAGGGTTCATTTCACCCAAACCTTTGTAACGCTGGATATTGATTTTAATACCGCCAATGGTGGCCGAGCTTTCACCTTCTGGGCTTTCCTCTGTGCCTTCTGTTTCTTCGGCCTCTTCTTTTTTCTTGGCCACTATTTTAATTTTAGCTTCTTTGTTTTTGGTAAATTCCGCTACGATTTTATCCCTTTCTTCATCAGAAAAGGCATAACGGAATTCTTTGCCGGATTGTACTTTAAAAAGAGGCGGCTGGGCAATAAAAATATGGCCGTTGGTAATGAGTTGGGGAAAATGACGGAAGAATAGTGTCAATAACAGTGTGCGAATATGGGCGCCGTCCACATCGGCATCAGTCATAATGACGATTCTGTGATAGCGCAATTTGGAAATATCAAACATTTCGCCAATGTTAGTGCCCATGGCGATGATTAGAGATTTTAATTCATTGTTGGTAAGAATTTTATCAATGCGGGCGCGTTCAATATTTAAGATTTTACCGCGCAAGGGGAGAATGGCTTGGTTTTCGCGGTTGCGTCCTTGTTTGGCGCTATTATGGACAAAAATACCGGAAGCTAAAGCAAAATTGTGCGTTTTTGGAATTTCAATATCATAAACATCAATTTTTTTAGAGATTTTCTCTATGCGTTTTATTTTATGATTAAAATTAACCACGGCTTCTTGCAAGGCATTCCTATTGCCATTAAAGAAACGATTCAACAGAGTATCCAATTTTAATAAATTATTGTTTCTTTTTGGCAAATTGGCGCGTTCTCTTTCATAAGTTGCAAAAATATCCTGACCGTTTTCTTGCATTTTTTTGGCAAAAGACAAACTATGATTCAAATAGGTTTGGGTGTAAGCCAATTTTCTTTTTTCTCTAAATTCGGCTGTCCATTGTTCCTTAGTTTTTTGACTGCGCCATTGTAGTAATTCTTTATTTGTCCATTCTTGCCTGGCCAAGTTAGTAAGTAGTTCTTTTTGTTCCGGATGTTGTTTGAAAAAGTTTTTAACTTTTTCTGCTTGGATTTTTTTGTTTTCTTCTTTAGGCATCCTTACAATATTGTCTGGATTATTATTTAATTTATTAAAATTTTTATGATGTTTATGTTCGCCATCATCCAAATTGTATATCTTTTTTTCTAGATTATATTTATCTGATAACAGATGGGTAAAAATCCATTTATGATTTTGAGGATTTAAAACCATTTCGTAGCCTTTGATTGTAATACGTCCCTCTATTTTAGAAAGTTTTCTAACAAGTGGCATCAAGCTTATTTCCGGTTTTAAATTTTGCGCTTCAATGTAGGAACCGTTGCGCATCATAAACTTATGGTCTGGTGTACAAATCAATTCTTCAGCATTATCTAAAATAATTTTTATAACCTCTGCATTTTTTTTGGTTATACGGGGATTAAGAATTTTTTCAATCCCAATATCCCCATCATCTTTAATTGTATAACAATAATTATTTTTTCCTTGTTCTTCTTCTTTAACTAATTCTTTGAAAGATAAATTTCTGCCATCAGCTAAGGCAATTTTGGTATCTCCATCCCAACAACCTCCGGCACTATCGCCCTCTACAATATATAACTCGGAAACAGTGGCGTCTTTAGTGGAGCAATCCGCCAGCTTGCCCGGCAAGGTAAAACCTTCCAAAGCGCCTTTTCTAATAACAGTGTCGCGGGCAATTTTGGCCGCCACGCGGGCTTTGGCCGCCAGAATACATTTGCCAATAATCGCTTCGGCATCCTTAGGGTGTTCTTCCAACCAAATGGAAAAAGATTCGCCAAAAACTGTTTCCACGGCTGTTTTAACTTCGGGATTACCCAATTTGGCTTTGGTTTGCCCTTCAAATTGCGGATTTTTTAATTTTACGGAAATAACAGTAGTTAAACCTTCGCGAACATCTTCACCGGTTAAGTTTTCATCTTTTTCTTTTAAAATAGTTTTGCCGCGCGCGTAAGCATTTAAAGTGCGGGTGAGGGCGGTTCTAAAGCCCACCAAATGCATACCGCCTTCCGGATTGTAAATGTTGTTGGCAAAAGCAAAAATCAATTCTTTAAAATCTTCCACGTAGCGCAGGGCAATTTCCACTTGCAAATCATCATCTAATTTTTTATCAATATAAAAAATGTTGTCGTGCTTGGGTTCTTGCTGGCGGTTAAGATGTCTAACGTAAGAAGAAATGCCGCCTTCAAAATAAAAAATGTAGGATTGAGAATTTTCTTTGTCGCGTTCATCGACAACAATAATTTTTACGCCTTTAGTAAGATAGGCCTGTTGGCGCAAGTGATCCAAAATTGTTTTCCAATCAAATTCGGTGGTTTCGGTAAAAGTTTTAGGATCGGGTTGAAAGGTAATAATGGTGCCGTGATCTTTGGCCTTGCCCGCTTGTTTAACTTTGTATTGAGGTTTTCCATAGGCATATTCTTGTACAAAAACTCCGCCATCGCGATGCACTTCGGCTTTCATCCAAGTAGAGAGGGCATTTACCACGGACACTCCCACACCATGTAAACCGCCGGAAACTTTATACCCGCCGCCGCCAAATTTTCCACCGGCGTGCAATTTGGTAAGCACTAATTCCAAAGCGGATACTTTAAATTGTTTGTGAATATCTACGGGAATACCGCGGCCGTTATCAGTGACGGAAATTTTATTGCCCGGCAGAATTTTGACAGTGATTTGATCGCAATGTCCGGCCATGGCTTCATCTAAAGAGTTGTCCACTACTTCCCAAATTAAATGATGCAAGCCAGTGGATCCGGTAGAACCAATATACATACCCGGGCGTTGCCTTACCGGTTCCAATCCTTCCAAAACCGTGATTTGTTGGGCGGTATAGCCTCCGGCATTGGCTGGGGCTTTTGTTTTTTTTTCTGCTTTTGTTGCTTTGGCCATAAAATCTTTAAATATAAATGATTGAATTATTATACCATAAATTTGGGTGGTAGGCAATGATTTTTGGGCTGATTTTGGCCTTATCTGTGGGCAGACTGTGGGTATATTGACAAAATGGCCAAAATGTGCTATAATATATTGTTATAATGGTTCTTTAAATTTAACTTAAATTAAGTCTATTTCCTGGCTTTCTGAAGGGTTTTTTAAGAGATTCTTCAGAAGGCTGGGAAGGAATCCCGGCTGGTCTTAAAAATGCAACACAGTTCACAAAGAACAATGTTGCAAGCAAGGAGGTGTGGGAATGGACAGTGAGCTGATGCTCGATGTCGGTCAGGCGAGCGAGTTCAAAATGGCCCTGCGGCGGGCCGGTTGGACCAACGCGGATGTAAAGCGGCTTTGTGAAGGCAATGCCCTTGGCCAGTTGCTGCCGTTCATCCGCGGTCAGGCCGAAGTGGTGGTGAAGAAACACATCATTGACACCGACGCTGACCCTTTAGTGCCAGGCGGCTGGAAGGTGGAAGAACACCGCAAAGGCGGCCAGTTCGTTTGGGATCCTGCCAAGGTGTCTTTGCATCTCTCGTTTAACCAGCAGAATGGAAATGTCATCCAGGGCCACCAGCTTCGTCGGGAGCTGGTGGTCTGTGTGCCTAACCTGAACGCCAACGTGCTGGACTATCTGCTCGCCCACCCCGAACTCATCCCCGAGTCGTGGATGGGCAAGGCCATTTTCTTCTGGGGAACGATTTACCGTAGCGCTGATGGCGACCTCTGCGTGCGCTACCTCATCTGGAAGGGAAAGCAGTGGAGCTGGGGCGACCGCTGGCTCGGCAGCGGCTGGAACAACAACAATCCGGCGGCGGTGTCAGCAAGTGTCTAGCACTTAGTCCGCCGCAGTCTTCGGAGGCGGATTGCTCCACTTGTCCCTAGTGCCCTTCTGGCCTTGTTCCTTTGATCTTAACCTTGCGTCCCCGTGTTCATCTAGGCTGCAACAGCCAATGAAGGACACGGGGCTTTTTATTTGTAAACTGAGAACTTTTTTTGTTAAATTTTTTAAAAAACCGCCAATTTGCTATACTATATATAATATGGCAGAAGATTTTCCTAAACTTAATGGCACGGGTGAGGAGTTAACCGAAAAACAATTAAAGTGGGGTTATTGGTTCACTGCCCACCGCTTGCAGTTGTATAAAGGCCTGATTTGGTTTTTTATTATTTTTGATATACTGCTGGGCGGCTATAATTTGTATTCTTGGGGTGATTATTTATTTTTTGGTTACTTTAATGATCAAAAATTGTTAACAGACATCAGAACTTCTTCTTTAAATTTTCAGAGTTTGCAAGAACATTTTGCGGCCAAACCCATTGTGGTGGAAGGGTCGGTTTCTTTTCCACTGGGAGATAAAACTGACGCCCTGGTATTATTGCGCAATCCCAATAATAATTTTTTTGTTAAATTTGATTATACTTTTTTGTTAAATGGACAGGTTTTGGAAAGACAATCTTCTTTTCTTTTGCCCGGAGAATTAAAATATTTGGCGCAGTTAGGCATTAAAGGCGGGGGAGAAATAAACTTTAATTTAGTTGGCACCTCTTGGCACAGAATTTCCACTCGGGAGTTGGTTAATCCGCAAAAATTTATCGCCGAGCGTTTACAATTTGAAACTAGCGAGACGCAAACCTTCAGAGAACCTTACAATCACCTTACCTTTAATGTACAAAATAATTCTTTTTACAACTATTGGCAGGCGGATTTTTTGGTTCTTTTAAAGAATTATGAAACTATTATTGGGGTAGAAAAATTGGCTTTGGATAATTTTAACGCCGGAGAAAAAAGGCCGGTGGATTTGCGCATTGAGGGCGGTCTTAACCCTAACAACATTCAATTGGTGCCGGATTTAAATGTATTTGACGAGGCAATTTATAAACGGTAAGATAAGCCGAATCGCCAAGTTTTTTGGCCAGGGACCAGTATTATGTCGTATCGTAAAATACAAAATTTTTTTTCTAATTTTGATTGGTGGCTTTTGGCCGCTGTTTTTTTATTATCGCTGTTTAGTCTGGCGGCTTTATACAGTGTGGGTTTGGGCAGGCCGGATACTAATTTTACGGATTTTAAAAAACAAATAGTCTTTATTTTACTTGGCACGGCGGCTTTAATTACCGCCATGCGTTTTAATTTTTCTTTCTATCGCATTTACGCCAAGCCTTTTTATTTTTTTAGCCTTCTTTTACTGGCGGCGGTTTTGATTTTTGGCCGAGTTATTCACGGCACCCGCGGCTGGTTTGTGGTAGGAAATTTTTCTTTTCAGCCGGTGGAAATAGCCAAGGCGGCGGTAATTTTAATGTTGGCTTTGTTTTTTTCTCAAAAAGCACGCAGTTTTAAAACCGGAGAATTTTTTATGGGCTCGCTTTTTTTGGCGGTTTTACCCATCATTTTGGTTTTGCTTCAACCGGATTTGGGATCCTCTTTAATTATCGGCGCCATTTGGCTTTTAAGCGCTCTTCTGGCCGGCGTGCGCAAAAAATATTTGTTTTTTCTTTTTGGGACGGCCATTTTGGGTTTTATCCTGGCCTGGTTTTTTCTTTTTAAAGATTATCAAAAAGAGCGTTTTATCACTTTTATAGATCCTGCTCACGATCCTTACGGTAGGGGATACAACGTCACGCAATCCATCATTGCCGTGGGCTCGGGTGGTTTTTGGGGCCGCGGTTTAGGTTTTGGTTCGCAAAGTCAACTGCGTTTCTTGCCGGAAAATCAAACCGATTTTATTTTTTCCGTTATTGGCGAAGAGCTGGGTTTTTTTGGCGTAAGTTTGATTTTAATTTTTTATGGCATTATTTTTTATCGCCTGTTTGTAATTGCTTTTAAAACCGGTGATGATTTTATACTTTTTTCTGTTTTAGGTATTTTGGCTTTATTTTTTGCGCATTTTTTAATTAACGTTGGTATGAATATTGGGATTATGCCGGTCACGGGAATTACTTTGCCCTTTTTAAGCGCCGGCGGCTCTTCTTTGGTGGTGGATTTTTTGCTCATCGGCATTGCCTTGTCTTTTAATAAGGCTAGATAAATGTTTAGAAATTTGTTAAGATGATTATATATGCAGAACTCTTCTATTTTTGATGAAGGAATAAAAATAATCAGTTTTTGTCCGTTGTGTAAAGCCAAGCAAGAGAATGTGGCGGTAAGCATTTTAGAAACTACGGAGGTGGCTCGCCTAATTCATTTGGAATGTCAAAAATGCCGCTCGGCTATTTTGGCGTTGGTGATAATGTCGCCTTCGGGCATGAATTCTCTTGGCATGATTACCGATCTTTCGGCAGGCGAGGCTTTAAAGTTTAAGGAAAATCCTTCTTTAGAAGCAGATGAAATTTTGGCGTTTCACAATTTACTTAAAAAAGACAAATTTTGGCTTAAAAACAGCTTGGAACAAGAATCGGCTTTAAAGTTTTAGGGTGGCTTAGGTTTAAAGCCTTGACTAAATTAAGGCTTTATAGTAAACTAGTATCACTAGTTTTTAATTTATATATATGAACAATTTAATTTTAAACGCGGAAAAAAGGGGAGAAGAAATTAAGGCTAAAACTTTATTGGAAAATGGTAAAATTCCGGCTGTTATTTATGGTCATGGTTTTAAAAATCAGAATGTTTCTGTGCCTTATTTAAACTTTCAAAAAGTTTATGCTCAAGCCGGTACCAGCGGTTTGGTGGATTTGGTAATTGGGGAAGAAAAACCGATTAAAGTTTTGATTCAAGACTTTCAATTGGATCCTTTAACCAGCAAATTTACCCATTTTGATTTGCATCAAATTAAAATGGATGAGAAAATTAAAACAGACATTAAACTGGTCTTTATTGGCGAGGCTCCCGCTATTAAAGAATTGGGCGGCACGTTGGTTAAGAGTTTTTCCGAATTGCCGGCAGAAGCTTTGCCGCAAGATTTGGTGGGTGAAATTGTAGTGGATATTTCCTCTCTTAAAAATTTTGGTGATGTAATTCATATTAAAGATATTGCCATTCCTGCCGGTATTAAAATTTTAGCTCACGGCGAAGATGTGGTGTCCACCGTTATGCAACCTAAGGCAGAAGAAGCCGTGGCCGCTCCTGTGGCGGATGTTTCTCAAATTAAGACCGAGGCTGAAGAAAAAAGAGAAAAGAAAGCCGCTGAAGAGGCTGAAAAAGAAGAGAAAAAATAATCTCTACTTAAAATCTTTTATGGCCCTGTCTTCTAAAACAGGATTTACCAAACAACAACGCTACTTACTTTTAGTGGCGTTGTTTGCTGTTATTGCCGGTTTGGTTTTTTACGGTATTTTTAAGTCCAATTTATCTTCTCCTAAAAAAGATAAACTAACCAGGGAACAAGCCGCGCAAGATATTTTGGCGGAAAGTGCCACTTCTACCATTAGTTTTTTAAATGGATTAGAAGTGCCCCTGGCTAGTGCCAGCAGTTGTGTGGCAATAATGATAGATAACGCTCCGGAAGTGGAACGGCAGTTTGGTTTAAATAAAGCTTCTTTGGTTTATGAGGCGCCGGTAGAAGGCGGCCGCACCAGATTTATGGCGGTTTATGGGTTAGCCACTTCTACTGTGGCCACTATTGGTCCGGTTAGGAGCGCCCGCCCGTATTTTTTGGACTGGGTGCAAGAGTTGGGTTGTTTGTATGCCCACGTAGGTGGTAGCAATGAAGCTTTGGAGAAAATAAAAAACTTGGAAATAAATGATTTGAATGAATTTTATAACGGCGGATATTTTTGGCGCAACAAAAAATATACTGCGCCGCATAATACTTTTACCGATATAGAAACTTTAGCTCAAGCTTGGGAAAAAACCGGCAACAAAGATGAACAGCGTGTTATAAAAAGTTGGTTGTTTGCCAAAAAAGAAGCTAAGATATTGCCGGCCGGTATAAATTATTTTGAAGAACAGATAGGAGATTTAAAAGTTTCCTGGTCTTTTGACCAGAATCTAAAAAAATGGAAAAGATTTGTAAATAATAAGGCGGCCAAAGACAATGTTGGGACAATTACTGCCAAGAATGTGGTTTTTCAGTATGTTTGGGGTGAAGTATTGGATGAAGTCGGCAGATTATCTTTGCAAACCATTGGCTCGGGACGAGCGGTGATTTTAAAAGAGGGAAATGTAATTGAAGGGCGCTGGGAAAAAAAGAGTGCGGGAAGCAGAACCAGATTTTTTGGCCCGGATACCAAAGAAATGGAATTTAATCCCGGGCTTATTTGGGTGGAAGTTGCGACTAAGATTTCAGAGGGGTATTAAAAGATTGGAAAAGGAGATTAGATTTTAATAATTACCAGCCTGTCTTTTTTTGCCAAATCCTTTTTAATTTCTACTTGAGTTCCGGGTAGAATTAAAAAGGATTTGGCAAGGATTTTTTTGTTTTGCGCTGGATCAATTTCTAAAAAAACAATAGCCTGGGCAGGTTTTATTTTATTTAATTGCTCTAATAATTGTTGATAATAGTAAAGTCCGTCCTTTCCGCCAAATAGAGCTTGGCGCGGTTCTTTTTGAATGGTTTTTTCTCTCATTTGTTTAGCGGTAAGATAGGGAAGGTTGGCGGTGATAATCAGGGTGGATTGAGAATTTAAAATTGGAGAATTTAAAAAGCCACCCAAAAGATTTCTTTTTAAAAATTGAATTTTTATTTTATGTTTTTGGGCGTTGTGGCGGGCAATTTTTAATGCGGGAGAGGAAATATCTGTGGCCAATATTTTTAAAACAGATTTTTTGCCGCTAGCGGATGAAGAAGAAAAATGGGAATGGATTTTTTTTCCAATGGTAATAGGAATACAACCAGAGCCAGTGCCTATATCAATTAAAATAATTTTTTGCTTGTTTTCTTCTGCCGCTTTTATCGTTTTGATAGCTTCCTCTACAATTAGTTCTGTTTCCGGACGCGGAATTAAAACATTTTTATCAACTAAAAAATCTAAACCGTAAAATCCTTGACGGCTAATTAGATAAGCTATGGGCCAATTTTTAGAACGTAGCTTAATTTTTTGATTAATTTTTTTAAATTGCCTGGCAGTTATCTTTTTTTCCGGATGGGTGTATAAAAATTCTTTGGGTTTTTTAATGACGAAACTCAAAAGCACCTCGGTATCAAGACTGGCCGAAGTGCTTTTTTTTTGCAAATTTTTGTAACCCCATTGCCAGGCTGTTTGTATTGTCATAACAATCTTTTTATTCTTCGTCCTCTGTTTCGGCGCCAATTTTTTCCGGATGCTTTTCCATATCGCGCAGAGTTTCTATAATTTCTTCAATATCTCCTTCCATAATTTTGGCCAAATTATGCCAGCTTTTTTTAATGCGGTGATCGGTTAAACGATCTTGAGGAAAATTGTAGGTGCGGGTTTTTTCACTGCGTTCACCGGTGCCAATTTGAGATAGCCTTTTTTCACTTAACTCTTGACGGCGTTTTTCTTCTTGAATTTCCCAAAGGCGGGAACGCAAAACTTGCATAGCTTTTTCTTTGTTCTGCGCTTGGCTCCTTTCGTCTTGGCACTGCACCACCAGGCCAGAAGGCAGATGGGTAATGCGGATGGCACTGTAAGTGGTGTTAACACTTTGTCCCCCATGTCCGCCCGAAGTGGAGGTTTCTATTTTTAAATCTTTAACATCTATTTTAAAATCCACCTCTTCCATTTCGGGAAGTACCGCCACGGTGACGGTAGAGGTGTGCACCCGTCCGCTCTTTTCTGTCTCCGGTACTCTTTGCACGCGATGCACGCCGCTTTCGTATTTAAGATACTTATAAGCATCATTTCCTTCAATAGAAAAAATCACTTCTTTAAAACCGCCAATGCCAATGCGATTGGAAGAAATTAAATGGGTTTTCCAATTCTTGCTTTCGGCATATTTGGAATAAAGCCTAAAAAGTTCAGCGGAAAATAACGCGGATTCATCTCCGCCCACGCCAGCCCTAATTTCCATAATGACATTTTTTTTATCGTAAGGAGAGGGGGGATTAAGCATCTCTTCTAACTCTTGGGTCAATTTTTCTTTTTTGTTTTGTAATTCCGCTGTTTCCGCCCGGGCCATTTGCAGCATTTCCGGCTCGGTCTCTTTTTTAATCATTTCCTCTGTTTCTAAAAGATGTTGGCCGGTTGTTTCTAAACTTTTGGCCTTATCAACAATTTCTTTTAATTCATTATATTGTTTTAAGGCGGTGCGGAACTTTTGCGCATCATTAATTATTTCAGACTGCTGAAGTTCTGCTTCCAAATCTTTAAATTGTTTTTGCACGACTGATAAATCCATAGTTATATTATATCCCATTACGTCTGATATTAAAAAACAAACACAAGAAAAGGGTGTTTGTTTTTAATCTTTAGAGTTGTTAAGCTTGGCTGGCTTTTTTGGCAGCGCGAGTGACTTTCTTAATTTTTTTGCCTTTGCGAACGGCGGAAGCAGCGGTTTTTTTGGCCGCTTTTTCATGGAATTTTTCTACGCGTCTGGCACTATCCACAAATTTTTGTTTGCCGGTATAAAAAGGATGACAAGCATTGCAGACTTCCACATTGATTTGTTTCATGGTAGAGCCAACGGTAAAGGTGTTGCCGCAGGCGCAGGTGACCTTGGCTTGTTCAAAATATTCAGGATGGATTTGTTTTTTCATACTTGTTAGCTTAATTTTAGATTATATTAAGTTTAGCACAAGAGGCGATTTTTGGCAAGGGGGCAGGATAAAGAGGTTTATAAATTAGGTAGAATAAAAAATCCCCCAAGACGAGTTAACGCTTGGGGGTTCCTGCTTAAGCAGGGTTAGAGACCAGTACTTTGACCTTGTAGGTGCCGCGGCTCTACATGGAGCCCTGGTGCAGGAGCATCTGCAGGAGGTCCTTGATGGCATAGAAGTACGGGTTGATGATGAACATGATGGAATCGGCCAGGCGGTAGATGCCCACGCCCGCGAAGATGCCCATGAAGCACAGGGGTAGCAGGAAGGTGAAGAAGCCCCGCCAGCCTCGGTTCGTCGGGGCATCGCCGTTTCTATCTGAGAAGAACCTTCCGCTGGCTTCTTCCGGCGTCAGCTTCCAGGACTTGCGGGCGATGAAGGTCGCGATGAGGATGAGGAAGAAGGCTCCCCACGGGCCGACCAGGCTCCCGAAGGCCTTGGCGTACTGCTGGCGGACCATCACCGCCCACACCTCGGGGGCGACCTTCTCCATCTGGCCGGCGATGGCCGTGACAGCGCTCGCCGTCATGTCCAGGGCCCTATCCGCGATGTCCGCCATGGTCTTCTTTTCCGGCTGGGCCTGGCCCGTGGTGGCTGGCTGGGTCGGTGCCTGCTGGGTGCCGTCGCCCACGCCGAATGCTTGCCCCAGCATGAGCAGGGCCGCCTTGGCCTCCTTATGTTGTTCGGACGTGAACACCGTCGCGGAGGGCTGCGGCTCCTGCGCCATGACCAGGCCGGAGTTTACCAGCAACAGAAAGAGCACCTTCAGGGTCAGCTTCATGGGAACCTCCGTTTGTTGTCACACAACTTGCACACTCGCCTCTAACCGGTACTTACATTTCCCGGTTGTTTTAAACCAATTATATAAATAACTGGCACAAAACAACCGGGAAAATAGTTTTAAAAGAACAATTTTTAACTTTAAATTATAGCACATTTTGGATTTTTTGTCAAGAGACTGTACAGTCAACCTTCAAGGTTGTTCTGTTCAGGGGGTTGACAAAACCGCTTAAATGTGCTATAATTATTTGTTGTACCTTGACTATTTATACCAACGGAAGAAAGAGGAGGAAGAAAGATGGCTGCGTATCAGAGAAAGGTGAATCCTACCGAGGAAGACTACCGACTGGCGAGAATAGTGAGTGATTCCTTGCGGCGGTTATCCTCCAAGAAAAGGGGAGATCTTCTCAAGGATACGGTCCTTCAGGCCTTGACCGCCGCCGGCTATAACACCCCTGACGAGCGATCCGAGCGCTACCGTGGGATAATGTCTGTTATGGGTCAGCACGGCGGCTGGAAGAATCGCGGTGTGCCGCGCAAGAAGAAGCCCAAGAAGGGCGATAAGACCACCGCGAAGACTTCTCTTTGGCCGGATGTGCGTCCGGACATGACGCCGGAAGAGCGCGACCTGGCACAGCTACGCCGCGATCAAATGACGGGCGAGGCTCTGACCCTGGCGCGTTTGCGCCGCGACGACCTAGCGCGCGAGGCTGATGGGGAATAAAAACCCTGCACCCTTGCCACAATTTTTTTAACCCAACAACAAACGGGACCCTTCGGGGACCCGTTCTTTTTTTTATCTGTTGTCTCCACTGCCGGAAATTTTTCCTCGCTCCAATCGGCTTAGCAATTTATACAAATTATATTCCGCTATATCTTCCAGTGATATTCTTAGTTCCATAGCCACTTGCGAGATATACCACAAAACATCTCCCAATTCTTTTTTTATGTCTTCGCGCGTGGTGTCATCAATTATTCCGCCCTTGTCGCGGATTACTTTTTTAATTTTGCCCGCCACTTCGCCCGCCTCGCTGGCTAAACCCAAAGTGGGGTAAATAAAATTGTTATCTTTATTAGGGTAGAGGGCGGTGCGGTAGGCTTGTTGTTGATATTCTTCAAATGTCATAAATTTAAATAATTATTTTGCATCCAGTATGTTTGCGAACGGCATTTGCGAAGTGAGCGGGCAAGGTGTCTGCCGCAAGCAGACGAGCGAACGAGCAATGCAGCGTAGCCGGCACGCTGGGCCGGCAAGCGTAGTGAGCAAACTTACTGGATGAAAAATTAAAATCATTTTATAAAACCACCCGCCTGCATCTCCCACAGTTTTTTATACAACCCCTCCTGCTTTTGCAAGAGTTCTTCGTGTGTGCCCTCTTCGGCAATATCTCCTTTGCTAATAACTAATATTCTATCCATTTTCATAATTGTAGACAAGCGGTGAGCTACTACAATTACAGTCTTTCCTTGCATCAAAGTATTCATGGCGTCTTGAATTAAACGCTCGGACTCGGAATCCAGGCTGGAAGTGGCTTCATCTAAAACCAAGATAGGGGATCCGCGTAAAATTGCCCGGGCAATGGCCACGCGCTGGCGTTCGCCACCGGATAATTTGATGCCGCGTTCACCTACAAAGGTATCATAACCTTGAGCCATTTCCTTAATAAACTCATCGCAATGAGAAAATTTGGCCGCGGAGTAGACTTCTTCATCAGTAGACTCCGGTTTGCCGTAGCGGATGTTTTCTTTAATGGTGCGATGAAAAAGAACAGGGTCTTGAGGCACCAAAGAAATGGCGCTCCACAAACTTTCTTGCGTCACTTCGTTAATATTTTGTCCATCAATTAAAATTTTTCCTCCAGTAGCTTCGTACATTCTTAGTAGCAACTTTATCACGGTAGTTTTGCCCGCCCCGGACGGCCCAATTAAGGCCAGGCGTTCATGAGGGGCAATGTGCAAATTTAAATTGGCAAAAACTGTTTTATTGGAACCGTATTTAAAATTAATATTGTTAAAATTTATTTCGCCCCGGCTGACTTTTAATTCCGTAGCGCCCGGTTTGTCCAGAATGGCCGGCGTGGTTAAAATAATATCGGTCATTTCATCAGCCTCGGCCAAATCTTCGTAAAAGCGCTGGATGATTTGGTTGAAATTGGAAATCTGCGCAAAAATTTGCACCAGATAAGTTTGGATTAAAACAAAATCACCAATGGTTAAAAGATTTTGGGCTTTTAAATTGATGGCCAAATAAAAAAGTCCGATTTCCAATCCAATCATTAAAAGTCCTTGCACACCCCAAAAACTTACCGCCATATCCCAGACAAATTTGCGCAGGCGTCGCAGTTGTTCATTTAGTTTAAAAAAAGCTTCTTTTTCTCTTTTTAAGCCGGTAAAAAGTTTGACATTGGAACTGTTGGTAATGGTGTCGGCCAGTAGTCCTGTCACTTGGCTGTCTACTTCGCTTCTTTTAATATCATATTTTAATTTGAATCTTACAAAAGCGTAATTGATAATTAAAAAAATTATTACCCAGCCAAGTAGTGTCCAACCCAACAAAAAGTTGCGTCTAAAAAGTACATAGGTAATAGCCGCCAAACTAATAACCAAAGGAATGAATTCCCAAAGCAGGCGATCAGTAATGCTTTCAAAAGAACGGGTGAAGCGGTTGACTTTTTTGGTTAAAGAGCCAACAAAGGTGTTGGAAAAAAAAGAAAATGAATGTTGATGCAAAACAGCAAAACAATAATTGGCCAAATCGCTGATGACTTTTGACTCCAAATAATTACCGCCAAAAAGGGCCACGCGCCAAAAAGCCCAAGAACCGATTTTGAGAAGTAGGATTAAAAATAAAATAAAGACCAGCGCGCTTTTAACAGAAAGGATGTCGGAATTATCAGAAATCAAATCAAAGAATTTTTTGTAATAAATTGGGTTAACGGCCTCTAGCAGGGTGGAAACAACAATAGAAAATAAGACCAGGCTGGTGGCATAAGGGTATTTAAAGGTAGAACGCAGATAAATTTTAAAGGTAGCCTTGGTGTTGGTTTTCATAGGTTTGCGGTCTTAATTTATCTAATTATAGCTTTATTTTTGGTTTTTGTCAATTTTCTATTGACTTGTTCATAACTTTGTTCTATAATGATTTTAGAAGCGCCCGCAAGGGGCTTTTTAAAAACCTTAAATATATGTCTATCGGAACTAAAATTGTTGACTATTTTAAAACTTCTAGGGAGGAGCTTAAAAAAGTGGCTTGGCCCACCAAAAAGGAAACTACCCGTTATACTTTAATAGTAATGGGTCTGTGCATTGCCGTGGCCGTCTTTTTTGGAATTTTAGATGGCATCTTTAATTTGGGCTTAAATAAAATAATCTCTTTTAGATAATTTTTAAAATTTTATGCCTAAGCAAATACAACAGTTAGGCCGTCGTTGGTATGTTCTGCATACCTACTCTGGCTATGAAGAAAATGTAGCTCATAGTTTAAAACAAAGAATTGAGTCCATGGGAATGCAGGACAAAATTTTTAATGTTTTGATTCCCACAGAAAAGAAAATCAAAATTAAAAATGGCAAGCGTAAAGTAGTGGTGGAAAAAATTTTTCCCGGCTATGTTTTGGTGGAAATGGAAGTGACTGATGATTCTTGGTACGTAGTTAGAAACACTCCCAATGTGACAGGTTTTATCGGCTCCGGAACTATGCCGATTCCCATTAGTGAAGAAGAGGTAAAATCTATTCAAAAAAGAATGGGTGTGGAAGAACCTAAATTTGTCATTGATGTAACGGTGGATACAGCGGTTAAAATTACCGATGGGCCGTTTAAGAATTTTGAAGGCAAGGTGGCCGAAGTTAATGAAGAACGCGGCAAAGTAAAAGTTTTGGTTTCCATGTTTGGCCGCGAGACTCCCGTGGAATTGGATTTCTTGCAGATTAAAAAGATTTAATTTTTAAAAAATTAAAAATATGGCTATTGATATAAAACTCATTACCGAAATCCGCGAAGTCACCGGCGCCGGCATGGTTGATGTTAAAAATGCTTTAGAAGAAGCCGGCAGTAAAGACGCCGCCATTGAACTTTTGCGCAAAAAAGGCATTATTAAAGCCGCCAAAAAAGGCGATCGCCAAACCAAAGAAGGCTTGGTGCATGCTTATGTGCACAGCAATAACAAAGCTGGAGCTTTGGTAGAGGTGTGGTGTGAGACAGATTTTGTGGCCAGAAATGCCGCTTTTCAGGAATTGGTGCATAACATTGCCATGCACATTGTGGCAGCCAATCCTTTTTATATTTCTAATGAAGAAATTCCCGCTGAGGAAGTGGAAAAGGAAAAAAATATTCAGCGTGAAATTTTAAAAGCCGAGGGCAAACCGGAAGCGATGATAGAAAAGATTTTGGAAGGAAAGATGCAAAAATATTTTGCTGATATTTGTTTGTTGAATCAGCCGTACATTAAAGATGACAAAATTACCGTGGGGGATTTGGTTAAACAAAACATTGCCGTGATTGGAGAAAATATTGAAGTAAAAAGATTTGTCAGGTTCGCCATGTAATGCAAAAAAGATTTAAAAAACCGGGGCGCTGGGCTCCGGTTTTTTGTTTTTAAAAATGTCTGTTGAATAAAATCTTTTTGATTGACATGTATAAAACCTTGTGATAGTTTAAACACAACTGAGACAGGGGGAAGAGAATGGAATTTACGTGGGCAGAAATCATCAAGGGAATTTTGCTGTTTCTTTCCATTTTGCTCAATTTTGGGTTGTTCGTTTGTTGGGGTGAGTTTGAATACAAGCCTCGACGATTTGCCCGCTACTGGAGAAAGCAGGCTGCCAAGTCTGATATAAAAATGCCTATGCCGATTATGATACCAGAGCCACCGGCGTGGTGGTTTAAGTACAGGAATAGACTAATTGTTCTTTGGTTTATGAATCTTTTATTGGGTGTTTCCCTAATATCCCTATGGGGAGTGGGAATAATTTAGTCTCTAATGCCAATTCGGCCGGCGCTTTCCCGCGTCGGTTTTTTTTATTTTGGCGTTTTTTTATTTGCTTTCCCATCTTTTAATTTGATATAATACAGCTGATTTAACTTTTAAAATAATCTTTTAAATAGTCAAAGTATGAACATTGCAATCAATGGTTTTGGCCGTATTGGCCGCTCGGCTTTCAAAGTTGGCTGGGGGAGGAAAAATTTTAACATCGTCGGCATCAATGATTTAACAGACACCAAAACTTTGGCGCATCTTTTACAGCACGACACTGCTTATCACAGATGGAATCACGAAGTTGATTTTGATGAACAAAATATTATTGTTGACGGGGTGAAGGTACCGGTTTTTGCTTCTAAAGATCCCACCATCTTGCCCTGGAAAGATTTAAAAGTTGATGTGGTGATAGAAAGTACGGGTAAATTTACTAGTGAAGAGGGTGCTAAAACTCATATCACAGCCGGCGCTAAAAAAGTAATTATCAGCGCCCCGGCCAAAGGCGGGGTAGTGCCAACCTATGTTGTAGGTGTGAATGAGGGAAATTTAAAAAAAGAAAAAGCGGTTATCATTAACAATGCCTCTTGTACTACCAATTCTTTAGCTCCCATAATGTCCGTCTTGCATGAAAAATTTGGTGTGGTTAAGGCCATGATGAGTACTGTGCATGGTTATACCAATGAACAAAATTTACAAGATGCTCCGCACAAAGATTTACGTCGCGCCAGAGCCGCGACGGAAAATATTATTCCTACCACTACCGGCGCCGCTATTGCCGTTACGGAAGTTTTGCCAGATCTAAAAGGCAAGTTTGATGGCATGGCCTTGCGCGTGCCGGTGCCAGTGGTTTCTTTATCGGATATTACGATGGTCTTGTCTAAAAAAACCACTGCAGAAGAAATCAATAGAGTTTTAACAGAAGCTTCCAAAACAGCCCGTTACAAAGGAATTATTGGTGTCTCCGATGAACCTTTGGTGTCTTCCGATTTTGTTGGCGATACTAATTCGGGCATCGTGGATTTGTTATCTACCAAAGTAATTGATGGCGATTTGGCCAAGGTGGTGATTTGGTATGACAATGAATTTGGTTACGCTAATCGTTTAATTGAAATTACAGAAAAATTTGGCGCGTAAAAATAAATTATAAATTATGGAAAATAGCAGAATTATTAGTGAAAAAATATCTTTGGCAGAATTAAAAAAAATTGCCGAAGAACGTTTTGGTGATTTGGTTAAAGCCGTAGTGGATTTGGAAAAAGGCAGTATGGTCATTGGCGGGGAAATGCATGCTGACGAAGAAAGTGTCTTACTGAATAATCAATCCAAACAAGAAAATCTTTGGGGAATAAACTTGTATCCGGAACAGCTTGGTGAAAATTTTGTGGAATTTGATTCTATGATCAATATCCGGCCACGACAAAATAACAGGTCACGGGGAGTGGAAGACGAACAGATTAGAAAAAAAATAATAGAAATAGTTGATAATCTAATAGATTATGGACACTCAACATAAAAATTTGGCAGAAGGTAGGTGGTTTACCTTATCTTTAGCAGAACAACTTGGAAATGTGGGAAGCGAGGTAGGTAGGGCGGTTAAATGGCAAAAACAAGGTAATGAAGAGCAGAAAGAAAGGGCACTGTTTAGGGCTTTTGAGCTTTTGGATTTAACCATAATGGATCCCAAATGGCTGAAGACTCCGCGTTTAAAAGAGATTTGTCGTTCTCGGGAAATGTTAGGCGCCGCTTTTTACGGGGGAGAATTTAAAAGTAGACCGGAAGAAATGGAAAAATATTTTTATTGGTATGCCGTGGAGGCACGGAAAAGCATTTAAAATTTTATTATGAAATACCTTCGTCAAGTCAAAAATTTAGCCGGCAAACGAGTGCTTATGCGCGTAGATTTTAATGTGGAGTTTAATAACGAAGGAAAGATTGAAGAACACAATGCCGTTAAAATTGAGCGTACTTTGCCCACTATTAAATATCTGATAAAACAAAAGGCCAAAATAATTTTAATTGCGCATTTGGGCCGGCCGGATGGCCAAGCGGTTAAAAATTTGCGCTTAGACGGGGTAGCTGAATTTATTTCTCAATCTTTAAAAAAATCAATTACCAAATTAGATGATGCTATCGGTTTAACGGTGGAACATCATGTAAAAGGCATGAAAAATGGTCAAGTCATTTTATTGGAAAATATCCGTTTTGAAAAAGGTGAAAAAAACAACAGTTCTATCTTAGCTAAAGAGTTAGCTAAATTAGGAGATCTTTATGTTAATGAAGCTTTTGGCGATTCCCATCGTAAGGCCGCTTCTCTCTGTGCCATTACCAAATATTTACCCAGTTACGCCGGCCTTATTTTGGAAAAAGAACTCCAAGTCTTGGATTATGTTCTTAAAAAACCCAAGAAACCGGTGGTAGTGATAATGGGTGGATTAAAATTTGAAACCAAATTGCCGGTAATTAAAAAATTATTGCCTAAAGCCGACAATATCCTTTTGGGTGGGGGATTAAGCAATACGGTTTTGGCCGCCTTGGGTTACGAGGTTGGCTCTTCTCAAATCGGTAAAGAATATTTTGCCGAGGCCAAAAAAATCGGCACGAATAAAAAAGTTTTTTTGCCTGTTGATGTGGTGGCGGGCAAAAAAGATTCTACCAATTATAAACATTGCTTGGTGGAAAAAGATAATAAAAAGGTTTGCGTGGGGGATTTGGCTATTTATGATATTGGTCCGCATACTATTAGGGCTTGGGCAAAAATTATTAAAAAAGCCAACACTATTATTTGGAATGGACCTGTGGGTTTGTTTGAACAGCACCCCTTTGACAAGGGCAGCTTATCCATTGCTTACTTGGTGGGTTCTAAATCCAAAGGGCCGGCCTATGGAGTGGTGGGCGGCGGCGAAACCCTCTCTGTTCTTGCGCGCAGTAAAATGGTACAATATATAGACCATATCTCTACCGGAGGAGGAGCCATGCTGGAATATCTTTCCGGCAAAAAACTTCCCGGCTTAGAAGCTCTTAAATAATTTGTCATCCTGACGGCCCGGCCTGAAGGATCTAAATCTTAATTTTAAGCCTTATGTTTATGCCTCATGGCAAAAATTGCCAGTGTGATCCCAAGAGCGGTAAATGTACTTGCGCCCCTTGTTTTGGGATGATTTTAATGAAGGTGTTAGTGGGAATTTTACTGGCCTATTTAATTGTGTTTGTGGGAACCCTTGCCCGCAACAACATGAAAAAATTCCAATATATTGGTATTGCCGATAGAATCCCTTACACCATTTCCATTACCGGCGAAGGAAAAGAAACCGCCTCACCCAATGTGGCTGTCACTGATATTGGCTTTGTTACAGAAGGGGTTGATGTTGCTTCCATCCAAAAGCAGAATACGGAAAAGATGAATAAATTGATTATTGAAGTCAAAAAATTAGGAATCAAGGATGCTGATATTCAAACCAGCAATTATTCCGTTTATCCTAAATACGATTATACTAATGGCAGAAGCGAAATTTCCGGTTATACCATTAATCAGTCTGTCACCTTAAAGATAAGAGACTTAACCAAGATTAGCTCCGTGCTTGCTAAGGTTGGGGAAGTGGGGGTTAACCAGGTGAGCAGTTTGAATTTTATTATTGATGATCAGGAAAGCTTAAAATTGGCGGCTAGAGATAAAGCTTTGCAGAATGCCAAAGAAAAAGCCCAAGCTTTAGCCAGATCCTTGGGAGTAAAATTGGTGCGCGTGGCTTCTTACAGCGAATACTCTCCCAGTGAAGCTTACCCTATGAAGGCCTATTCTACTGCTTTGGGTATGGGTGGATCCTCTCCAATGCCCGCGCCGGATATTCAAACCGGCAGTATGGATGTGATGGTAAATGTCAATGTGAGTTTTGAAATTCAGTAAAAATTGAGAATGTAATTTTTAAAATCAGCATAAAATTAACATTTTTTATGCGCATAATTAAAATTCACGCTCGGGAAATTTTATCATCAGGCGGCACACCGTCTTTGGAAGCTAAAGTTTTTTTAGATGATGGCAGTGTTGGCATCGCTTCTGTGCCATTTGGCGTCTCGGCTGGTAGTCATGAAGCTACAGTACTGCTTGATGGCGACCCTAAACGTTATGGCGGAGAGGGCATGCTTAAAGCCGTGGCTAATATCAATAAAAAAATTGCGCCAAAATTAATTGGTTTAAATTCTTGTGATCAACAAAAAATTGACCAAATAATGATAGATTTGGATGGCACATCCGGCAAATCCAGACTGGGTGGCAATGCCATTTTGGGTGTTTCTTTGGCCTGCGCGCGTGCAGCCGCCCTTTCTAAAAAAAAGCCGTTGTATGCTTACTTGCGAGAAATTTTTAAACTACCCTACAAAAATTTTAAATTGCCGCGGCCAATGATGGTGGTAATTGAAGGAGGAAAGCATGCAACCAATTCCACAGATTTGCAAGAATATATAATTACTCCAATCGGCGGGAAAAATGTTAGGGAGTGTGTGCGTTATGGCGCGGAAGTGTATTTGGCATTAAAAAGAGTTTTGCAAGAAAAAAATTTAAATGCTAATGTGGGCAATGAAGGCGCGTTTGCGCCACCAGGACTACAAAATAATGAAACGCCTTGGGAATTAATTTTGGAAGCAATCAAAAAGGCCGGTTACGAGGCCGGTAAAGATATAATGCTTTCAGCCGATCCGGCTACTTCGGAAATTTTTGAGAATGGAAAATATCATTTGCCCAAAACCGATGAAAATCTTTCTTCTAAACAAATGATTGAATATTTTAAAAAGTGGGTGCAAAAATATCCGCTTTTGACTTTAGAAGATCCACTAGCCGAAGATGATTGGGATAATTGGCAACTGATTATGAAAGAATTGGGTCAGAAAATAAGAATTATCGGTGATGATTTAACTGTCACTAATCCCGAGCGTCTGGCCAAAGCTATCAAATTAAAAGCCATCAATGCCATACTCATCAAATTAAATCAGATTGGCACTTTAACAGAAGCGATTCAAACAATTGAAATGGCGCACAAGGAAAAATTTTGGTCTGTTGTTTCGCATCGTGGTGGCGGGGAGACCTGTGACACTTTTATGATTGACCTTGCCGTGGCCACTAATTCGGAGTTTGTAAAAGTAGGAGTTTCCCGCGGAGAAAGGACGGAGAAGTATAATCGTCTAATGGAGATTGAAGAGGAGTTGGAGAAATAATTGAGATTGATAAGGCGCGTCTTAAACGGCGCGCTTTTTTTTATCTCAGGTTGACAATTATGGCGAAAAATGCTAGGCTAAAAATGGTTCTTTTACATTTGCTTACTCGGCGGACCATTCTTTGTGTTTAAGGCTAAGTGGCTTTAGGCGCTTAGATGAATTACTGAGTAGGTGAGGAGGACAAGATGAGTGCGACAATCAGTGATGGCCAGTGGAAAGAGTTTTGGAAAAAGAAGGCGGTTGGTGTTTTTGATGCGGATGACTTTCAGTGGGTTATTGACCATTGGCAGACGATTCACAACTTGCGGTTGGGTAATTTTAGAGCAGTAGATGTAGCGGAGAGGGTTGTCTCTATGGCTAGTGGTTTTCCAGCTTCTGTTGTTCCTGTTTTCTCCGCCATCGTCACCTACATCCAACCAAACCTTGCCGAACTCAAGCAAAAGTTTAGCTGGGTGAACAGCGACTATGCCAAGGCGGACTTCAAACCGATCGATCGCTGCAAGGATGTGAGCCG